>SXGT01860260.1_pt1 | contig 234047 bp, 211 predicted proteins | sample 3176221 | NCBI WGS metagenome assembly SXGT01 (sample SAMN11356862, study PRJNA531348) | freshwater metagenome | isolation source: freshwater sample F1-120 | place: China: Fuxian Lake, Yuxi | collected 2017-12-25 | reverse complement strand
TGATCGCAGGCAAGGTTGCCGTCGTCTGCGGTTATGGCGATGTGGGCAAAGGCTCCGCACAATCACTGCGTGGTCAAGGTGCGCGCGTGTTGGTGACCGAAATCGACCCGATCTGTGCATTGCAAGCGTGCATGGAGGGCTACCAAGTTGTTGTGCTCGAAGACGTGGTGGGAACCGCCGACATTTTCGTGACCACGACCGGTAATCACAACATCATCACTGCAGCCCATATGACTGCTATGAAACACAACGCGATTGTTGGCAACATTGGCCACTTCGACAATGAAATCGATATGGCAGGCCTGGAAAACGCACCAGGAGTCGAGCGAATCACGATCAAGCCCCAGGTCGACGAATGGAAGTTTGCTGACGGCCACTCGATCATTGTGTTGGCCGAAGGTCGTTTGCTCAACCTTGGTTGCGCAACTGGTCACCCAAGTTTCGTGATGAGTAACAGTTTCACGAATCAGACGATCGCCCAGGTGGAGCTGTTCACCAAACGTGATCAGTACCCGCTCGGTGTGCATGTGTTGCCGAAGCACCTTGATGAGCAAGTGGCGCGTTTGCACCTTGCCCAGCTTGGAGCAAAGCTCACCGTATTGAGTGAAGACCAAGCCGCGTACATCGGTGTGCCCGTCGACGGCCCGTACAAGCCCGACCACTACCGCTACTAAGCCAACCAGTTCCAATAGGTGATCAGCGGCCGCCCTTTCGAGGGCGGCCGCAGTTCTTCTTAGACGGTCGCTGATTGCTCGACTGCCGCGAGACGTAGTGCTCGATACAACAGACGCTGATCGCCAAGGCGACGGCGCAACTCGCGTTCCAGACCACCAATGGGATACAAATTCTGCGGCGCTCGTGCATCTTTATGAGCTTCGCTGGCGAAACGAGGGACGGTGACGCACACGGTGTCGGCTAGCGCGACGAGCTGCGTGATGGGCAACGCGCCAGTTGCTTCGCACCGCACAATGCCAGCCCATGGCGCGTCGCTGGTGGTCGGGAGCCGCAGATAGAACGACGTTCGGCTGAATGGTTGTGCTTCGATTCGAAACAACGGCGTACGTTGCCCGGGCTTGAGCCGGTCGACGATTTGATCGAGCGATGGTGGGAGATACCGAACCGCGTGGCTCTTGACGAACCCAATCGCGTCAGGAATGTGTCCACGCTTTCGGATAGGACCATCGAGCACGATCAGATCGGTGTTGTGGCGCCGTGCTCGCTCCGCGACTTCCACCTCGGCGGTGGCCATGTCGTCGTGGACGGCAAACATCAGCGACTCAGGTGATGCATCACGCGCGGTATGGGCTTCGTACATGGCGTGTTTCGTGATGACATCGCCGAGGCCAGAAGCGGGGGAGTAGATCCCCCGACCGACTTCGACTTCGCCAATCTTCGCGCTGGTCGCAACGCATCGCACCGTGCCAGCCGCATACGAGGCAAAGATTCCCACCTGAGGATTGCCATCGTTGTCGTTAAGCCAGCACCGAGCTTCGATACGGCGAACGCCATCGACAAAGATCACGGCGTCGGGGGCCGTGGCCGAAGGTGCCGGGTCGCAGGGTGACCATTCACTCGGGTCGATTTCGATATCAACAACAACGACCGCTTCGCTTGCGGCCATTTCGGTGTCGAGCGACGTGCCGTAGCTCGGATCCCACGGGTCAACCGAAAACTTCACGATGTCACCATCTGTACTTGGGAACGATTGCCGATTTTGGTGATTTCGAAACGCACAGGAACCCGCTGCGCAAGATCGCGCACGTGGGTGACGATGCCGACCATGCGGCCGCTGCTGCCGAGCCGTTCGATTGTCGTGGCCACAGTATCCAGGCTCTCAGGGTCGAGAGTGCCGAAGCCTTCGTCCAAGAAGATGGCCTCGAGTTTCGCAGCACCGTTCGCCGCGAGGTCGGCGAGTTGATCCGACAGCGCCAGCGCCAACGCGAGTGACGCTTGGAACGTTTCGCCGCCCGACAACGACCGTACCGATCGGGTTGCATCCGCGTTCGCGTGGTCGATGATCTCGAAATCGGTGCTGGCTCCGTGGCGCAGCGAGTACTGACCAGCCGAAAGTTCGAAGAGCGTGATTGACGCGGCGGTAACCAGTGTTTCGAGGGCCTCTTCGACGAGCCAATCTACGAATGCATCGGTGCGGAGCAGTTTTCCCAGTAACTCCGCGACGCCTTGTTCTTCTCGTTCGGCTGCTATTTCTTCAACCATTTTCTGTGCGGACGCAAGTTGTGTCGCGCTGGATTCGATTGCGGCGTCACAACGCGCGATTGCAGCGGCTGTGCTGGTCGCGACTCTCGCGAGATCGGGTGCTTCGACTTCCAACTCGCGGGCGCGACGCTGGATTTCGTCAACGTGGCCCGATCTTGCCTCATTGAGTTTGTTGATCGTCGCGGCATCGATGTCGAGCTCAGCGCGCATTGCATCTGAGGCCGTGACTGCCCATTGCGAGAGTAGCTGCCAACTCTTGGGTAGATCATCGATGACACGCTCGGGTGGTTGGAGCACTGAAACTTGGTCCCTTTGTTTGTCGAATGCCTTTTGGAACTCGGCTCCGCTGCGCTGGAGCTTTTGCAGATGTTCAAACACCTGCCGTTCATTGGCAACCGCTTCCGCCGCAGCAGTCCGGTGAGTTTTCAGCGCTTGGTCGGTGGTGCGCAGCTCATCGAGTGCCGTTTCCAGATCTTCGATACCTTGCACTTCATTGAGTTCGATTTGCAGCCGGGCCGCTTGTTCGCGAAGCGTGTCGAGTGCGCTCGAAGCAGCAGATCGCTCTTTGTCGAGTGCAGCGGCGGCCTGATGAGCCACGCGCTCCGATTCGACAGCGGCCTTTGCGGCCTGTTGCGCGACGGCAAAATCTGTGGGGCTCGTCACGGTTGGGACTCGGGGAATGATCTGCACGCACACCGGACATTCGTCGCCATCACGCAGGTGTTCGCGAAGCGCGTGGGCACGATGGAGTGATCGCTCTCGTTCCAAGGTGGCGTCGGCGGCGTGGCGCGCCTCGGCGGCCGCGTCGTTTGTGACTCGAGCGACGGCGACCCGTTGATCGAGATCTGCCAGCGCGGCGGCGCGCGCTTGCATTGTGGCATTGAGCTTCGCGAGCTGACCCGTGGTTTTGAGGGCGTTTTCGAGCGTGGCGAGCGAAGCGATCTTCTGGCGTTGTGCGAACGCGATTTCCAGGTTCGCAAGTGCGGTTGCTGCTTGCGCAGAGGCCGTTTGACCCGCTACGAATGCGTCTTGGGCTGCGCTCATGGCGACACCGAGTGATTGGATTCCATCGGGTACCGCGATGATGGCGAGCGCTTCGCAATATTGCTGCGTGAATTGAATTCGACGTGCAATTTCTTCAACTTCACTCATGAATTGTTGTTCTACAGGTAGCGCGGCTTCGACCTCAGCCGCGAAGTCGATGAGCGCCGTACGACGACGCGAAACGGCTGCGGGATCGGGCAGCGCTTCCAATAACTGCGCGCGTTGCGTTTCAAGAAAACCAATGTGATCATTGAGTTTGGCGGCCCGGTCGCGGGCTTTGCGGCCCAATTCTTCATAGCTTCCCAAATTGAGGAGCCTCACCAATACCGACCGACGTTGTTTGGGTTCTTCGTGCAGGAACTTTTGAAATTCGCCTTGGGGGAGTGCGACGCAGCGAGTGAAGTCTTCGAACGGCATCCCCAAGATCGTTTCGATCTGTTCGCCAAATTCGCGCACTTGGGCTGCAATGAGGTCGCCCGCTTCAGTTTCGAGGCGCACGTCCTGTTTTGCTTTGTCGTTGCGTATTTTTACCGTGCGCACCGCGACGTAACGAGTGCCATTGACTTCGAAGGTCAATCGCACCCGTGCCTCAATCGCGCCGAGTGAAACGATGCTGCTGGCCGCGCTGCGGTCGTCGTGGCGAGGAACTTTGCCGTACAGCGCGAATCCGATCGCGTCGATCACGGTCGATTTGCCGTTACCGGTTGGGCCGACCAACGCGAAGAAATCGATCCCTTCAAAATCGAATACCGTCTCGTCGCGAAACGACGCGAAACCCTGCAGCTCGAGCCGCAGCGGTCTCATGCGTTGAGCTCGCTCAACATCGTATTGAACAAGGCAACAACACGTTCATCGGAAATGCCCCGCTCCGCGAGATATTCACCAAAGAGTTCACTCGGGTTGCGCCCAACTCTTCGCACTACGCGCGCCGTGTTCGCGTGATCGTCGGAAGTGGGGGCCATGATCACATCGACCGCTCGGGGCAAGATGTCACGCACTTCGTCGGCGAGGCCAGCGCGTAGTGGCTCGTTGAGCCGCACTTTGAGCCACGCATCGGCCACGCTGGGGGCCATTACTGCGAGTTCTGCCAGCGAACCCTCAACGTTGAGCAGGCGGTCGGCGCTAGCAATGCCGACGCCGCGGACCTTCGAAGGTGCGTTGGGTTGGCATTCAACAATGAGCACTTGCGGAGTATTGGTGCCCTCTCCAAAGTCGACTTGGATTGGTGATCCGCAGTACCACGCAGGGCAACCGGCCGGAACGGCTTGGGCGCGGTGCAGATGCCCGAGCGCGACATAATGCGCGGTTATCGGAAATGCCGACGCAGGCACTGCATACTCGAAGATGGAATGGGCCTCGCGTTCGCCGCCGCCAAAAGTCGCGTTGACGACGGTTGCGTGGGTCAGCAAGATCGAGATCGTGTTGGGCGCGGGTTCGCCCATGAGATGATCGACGAGGCGCCGGTAGTTGCTGGCGTATTCGGAGGCGGTCTTGTCGCCGGTGAGCTCAAAGAGATCTTGGGCTCGCACGGCATAGCGTTGGGAGACAAACGGGAGACTTGCCACCCGTACGAGCTCGCCGTCGTGCGTGGTGAACTCCACAACGCCACCGGAATCCGAAGCCCGCGGGTGACCAAGCAGATGAATGCCCGCGGCTTCGCACAGGGGTGCCATCGCGTCGAACGCGTGCGGACTGTCGTGATTGCCTGCGATGACGAATACCTGAGCGCCAGTGGCGCGAAACGCGAGTAACGCGTTCCATGCAACCTTCTGCGCATCGGGGGCAGGCACGGAGGCTTCGAACACGTCACCCGCCACGAGTACCGCGTCGACTTGTTCACGGGCCGCGATCTCAGCAACCTCGGCAAGGACGCGGGTGTGTTCTTCGATGCGGCTGCGACCTCGCAAGGCTTTGCCAATATGCCAATCACCAGTGTGCAGGAGTTTCACAAGCCAGACCGTAACAGCAGTGTGAGACAGCTCAGCGCTGAGGAGCTACTCGATCCATTGGTTGGCCATTTCGAAGAGCCACAACGTGTATGCGTGCAGTAGGTCTCCGATTTCTTTGGGTGCGAGCCCTGCTTTGGCACGAGCGTGGGTGCCTTCCAAAATGATGCCGAGTTTGTAGCAAGCCAGGGCAAAGAACCACGGGTAGTCGCCAATGTCGCGGCCGCTGACGTCGGCGTAATGCTGCACGAGTTGGGCGCGCGATGCCTGACCTGCAAACGGGGGAAGCTGCATGGGCTTGCCCGGCGGATCTCCTGGCTCGCTCCACGCTTGCATCATCCAGGCAAGGTCGAGCAATGGGTCGCCGAGCGTCGAGAGTTCCCAGTCGACCATCGCGGCGAGTTTGGGTTCGTTATGGGCGAACATCACGTTGGCGAATTGGAAGTCTCCGTGGATGACTCCAATTTCGCACGTGGCGGGTTGGTTCGCTTCGATCCAGTCTCCGACTCGCTGCACGCCGGGGATTTCGGGAGCGCCGTAGCCCTCGAGTTGTGAATACCCTTCCAGGTGTGCGCGCCACCTCGACGCTTGGCGACCAATCCAGTTGTCGGCCTTGCCAAAATCTGAGAGCCCAACCGCCGCATGATCAACCCCCGCGAGTTTGGCGGCTCCCTCAACGAGTTCTTCGCCAAATCGGTGTTGCCAGGAGGCGTCGGTGCCGTAACGCCCCGGCAGAGGGCCCGATGGTGTGAAACCGTCAATCACAGCCATGACATAGAAGGTCGTGCCGATGACCTCGAGATCTGCACACACTGCGTAGAACTCGGGGTGGGGTACCTCGGATCCTGACAATGCGGCGAGCACCCGTGCTTCGCGCAACATTGTGTCGTTGCTGTTGGCCCGTACATGGCGTGGTGGCCGACGCAGCACCATCGCCTCTTCGCCGCGGGTGAGCTTGAAGATGTTGTTTTGCGACCCTCCAGTGAGTTGCTCGACGCTAGTGATTGGACCGCGACCTGGAAGATCGCTCATCGCGACCCAATCTTGGAGGTTGTCCCAATTGAGGAGATTGTCGAAGCTGTCGAGTGTCATTGGTGACAGATTGATGATGCAGCTCCGGGTTTGTCAAACGTGACAATTGGGGTGCGAGCGCGGCACAATCAGGAGGTGGACTTGATGACGGGCTTAGCAACGACGCGAGCTATCCGCCGCTATGCCGACGAAGCGATTCCTGAGGAGGCGTTGGCGCAAATGTTGTTTGCAGCAACGCGCGCGCCAAGCGGATCGAACAGGCAACCGTTTCGCTTTGTTGTGTTGCGCGATTCTGAAGTCGCGTGTGCGGCGAAGTCGCTGATCGGAGCATCGGCGCGGTCGATGTGGGCGCATAAGCGCAGAAACGATGGATACGACACGGGTTCGGGAACTCATCACGACTCTCCGAAAGCGCGTATGGCTGCGTCGATGGAGCAGTACGTGGCCACCTTTGAACGCATTCCCGTCTTGGTGCTGCCAATCTTGGTGAGGTTCCGAGAGCCGTACAGTTTTGAAGGTTCGTCGATTTATCCGGCTTGTCAGAACCTGTTGCTTGCCGCGCGTGCGCTCGGGTATGGCGGAGTGCTGACGGGTTGGCACATGACCGTGGAAGGCGAACTCCACGAGTTGCTACAGCTTCCCGATAATGCCTCGATCGCGGCAACCATCACGTTGGGGCGACCGCAAGGAGCACACGGCCCTGTGCGTCGACGACCGATGTCTGAACTCGTATTTGAAGATGTCTACGGTGCATCCGCTCGTTGGGCGATCGACCCGCCTGGCACACAATTCACACAAGCGGGGCCACCCCGTACAACCGACTCGTAACAAAGGAATTCGAAATGGCATGGGATTTCGCAACGGAACCTGAATTTCAGGCGAAGCTTGATTGGGTACGGGAGTTTGTGAGCGACGAGGTAGAAGCACTCGACTTGTCGCTGCATCACCACGTGGTGTACGACAAGTCGCATCCGGTGCATTCGACGGTATTGCCGCGCTTGCAAGAACAAGTGAAGGCACAAGGGCTATGGGCGTGTCACCTCGGACCCGACCTTGGAGGCCTTGGATACGGTCAGCTCAAATTGGCGTTGTTGAATGAGATTCTCGGCCGGTCAACCTGGGGGCCAATGACCTTCGGGACCCAGGCCCCCGATACCGGCAACGCGGAGATTCTTGCGCATTACGGCACCGCCGAACAAAAAAAGAAGTACCTGGAGCCGTTGCTCAACAACGAGATCGTTTCGTGTTTTTCAATGACCGAACCTCAAGGGGGCGCCGACCCAGGGGTCTTTGCATGTTCCGCGGTGCAAGATGGCGATGAATGGGTGATCAACGGCGAGAAGTGGTTTAGCTCGAATCTTCGCTTTGCCGCGTTTGCGATCGTGATGGCGATCACCGATCCTGATGTGCCGATCTATCAAGGTGCCTCAATGTTTTTGGTTCCGACTGACACGCCTGGCATTGAGATCATTCGCAACGTCGGCCTCGGCGGCGAAGACCTCGGCGATGGCACCCACGCGTACGTGCGCTACAACAACGTGCGGGTACCAATGGAGAATGTGCTCGGCGGCCCCGGGCAGGCATTCGTGATCGCCCAGACCCGTCTGGGTGGTGGCCGTATTCATCACGCGATGCGAGCAGTCGGTATGTGCCAGCGCGCGATTGACATGCTGTGTGAACGTGCATTGTCTCGTCACACGCAGGGCTCCGTGCTCGCGTCGAAGCAAATGGTGCAGGAATATGTTGCCGATTCATGGATCGAATTGCATCAATTTCGACTCATGGTGCTGCATGCAGCCTGGACGATCGATCAGGTCGGTGGGCACAAAGCACGCAAGGAAGTTGCGGCCGTAAAAGTGATGACCGCAAAGGTACTGAAAGACATCGTGTTTCGGGCGATGCACGTGCACGGTTCACTCGGAGTGTCGAACGAAATGCCACTCATAGGGATGTGGACAATGGCCCCGGTGTTCGGCATTGCTGACGGTCCAACGGAAGTGCACAAGGTGACCGTCGCCCGACAGGTGCTCAAGACGTACAAGCCTGCCGAGACGATGTGGCCGAGTGCACACCTCCCCGGGCGAATCGCGGCTGCCCGTGCGCGCTTCCCCGAGCTTCTCGAACACCACATCGCAAATAACGAGGTGTAGGCGCGTTACCCCGGGAACTGCGCGAACGGGTCGGGTACGTTCGTGGCGTTGGCCAGCGAGCGCGAAGGTTCTGGCGCGCGTTCGTCGGGGCGTGTAGCCCAGGCCGGAAATGGAAACTCGACTGTCATCGGTACGGGGATTTCTGGTTGCATCACAAACATCGTGCCCGGCTTCGCGATGGTGGCCCGCTGCTGATGGCCGCGGGGAAGGAAGCCGTATTCTGGGCGGCCCGCTTCGGCTGCATCGAGGCGACCGACTACCCGTAGTGCTGAGTTCGACACGATGCGGCGCTCCACTTCGCTTGCTGTCTGTTGGGCTCCGATCAGCACGATACCCAAACTCCGGCCGCGCTCCGCCACGTCGAGCAGAATCTCTTTGATCGGCGAAGAGCCTTCGCGTGGCGCGTACTTGTTGAGCTCGTCGAGCACTACAAACAGCAACGGCTCACGGGTGCCCTGTTTCTCTTTGGTTTCGAAGCTGCGCCGCAGTGTCACACCCACCACGAATCGCTGCGCCCGGTCGGGCAAATTGTGGAGATCAACGACGGTGACCTGAGCGCCAGTTGTGTTGATCGAACGGTGACGATCTCGCACGGAAATATCGCTGCGAATCAAACGTTCGAGCTTGGGCACTGCGGAGCGCAAACGCCGAAGGAATGCGTTGATAGTGCCCTGCGTATTCGGGCCAGCCCACTGGCGACGTTCGTGGTCGTCTTCGGAATTGACCTTTTCTTCGATGTAGTCGACCAATGAGCGCAGCGTTCGCAGTGTGGTGCCTTCGATCATGACCGCGCCAGCGTCGGCATCGAGCAGCAAGGCATCTTGGAGCCGACGTGTGACTTGATGAATCACAGTCGTGTATTGATTGCGCTCATCTTCGGCATCCGCAAAGACGAACGGCAGCAGTTCTTCTTGGCAGAATTCATTAATCGTCCACCAAAACGCGCCGACTCCGCGGTCGCGATTTGCTACGTCGGGTGTGCCGTTGGGATCGTTGATTCGCGTCGGCGCGAATACCTGCACGCTGTTGAATGCTCCGGGGGTAAGGCCGAGCTTCCTGTATTTCTCGCGATCGGTTTCTTGGAGCTTGATGTTGTCGTGGTCTAGGAAAAGTAGGTCTTCGCCTTTGACGTTGAAGATCAACGCACCACAGTTATGCGGCGCCACAAGCCCTGGCGAGTTGAACAATGAATACAGCAAGAAGGTTGCGTACGTCGTTTTGGTTGCAACGCCCGAAATCCCGCTGATGTTGACATGAGCTCCGCGAGTGCCGTCGAGGAAATCCAGATTGGCGTACAGGGGTAATCCGTCGCGCCCGATGCCGATGGGGATTTTGCGACTCATGCGGTCGAAGTACAACGCAATGTCGCGTTCCTCGGCGGTGGCGCGCCGTACTGCTGCTCCTGGGGTCGGGGGAACGTAGATCTCGGGCTCGACTCTCGTGGCAAGTACGCGCGCGGCCTCGCTGACCTCGGCGGGGAGCACGCCGTCTTCGATGAGGAATACGTCGGAGTCGAAGTGCGCGCCCTCGTGGCGAGCTCGAACTTCCGAGACGATGCCGCCAACCATGATCGTTTCGCTACGACCGGGAACGTTGCGTTCGCACACGATGACGTCGTCGAGTTGCAGATACTGGTCGGCGCTCACGGCGACCCAGAAATCGAGGGGTGTTGAGTCTTCGGTCCCAAGGACTCGGCCCACGGGTGGTGCAACATCGGTCATAGCGCCGGACCGTACCAACTCCGTAGGACATCCGCTTCCAATCTCGGGAACCGTATGGATTAGGCGGCGCAGGCGCGAACGTGGAAAGCTCACGTCATGCAGACATTTTCCGGCCGCGTGGCGGCTATTACCGGCGGTGCGAGCGGCATCGGATTCGCCATGGCGAAACGATTCGCGGCCGAAGGTATGAAGATCGTCATTGGCGATATCGAGGCTGGCGCGCTCGAATCTGCGGCGGAATCGCTACGCGCCGCAGGAGCCGAAGTGGTCGCCGTTGTCTGTGATGTCACCGATCAAGCACAGGTCGATGCGATGGCTCAGGCTGCGGTCGACGCGTTCGGTGGAGTGCACGTGTTTTGCAATAATGCCGGGGTCGGTGGCGGCGGACTCTCATGGGAAGCTCCACTCAGTACTTGGGAATGGGTACTCGGGGTGAACCTTTGGGGGGTCATTCACGGTCTACGGAGTTTCGTGCCGATCATTCTTCAACAAGACGAAGGCCACGTCGTGAATACTGCGTCGGTTGCCGGTCTGACTTCGGCGCCCTATATGGGCGCCTACAACGCAAGCAAACATGCCGTCGTTGGCATCAGCGAGACTCTCTACCACGAGTTCACAGTGATCGCAGCGAAAGCGAAGGTATCGGTGCTCTGCCCCGGTTGGGTGAACACCGGTATCGCAGATTCAGAACGCAACCGACCGCATCATTTGACCGAAGCAGCGGATGCCTCACCTGACGCTGTGGCGACGGCAGAACTCATGTCGCAAATGATGCGTGACATGATCAGCACGGGCATGAACCCAGATGAAGTTGCTGACCAAGTGTTCAATGCCGTACGAGACGAACAGTTCTGGATTCAAACGCACGCCAAGACCGAAGACGACATGTGGACGAAAGCCGTCAACCGTCGTAATGATTCTGTACGGAATCGCACGAACCCTGAGTTGAACCTTCTTGTCTGATTTGCCACCAACGATCGCGTGGCACGACGGCGTCATTCGCATCATCGATCAACGAAGCCTCCCGAATTCATTAGAATTTCTTGACTGCTCGAGCGTCGAAGAATTGTGTCACGCGATCGCGACGCTGGCGGTGCGTGGCGCACCTGCTTTGGGAGCAGCTGGTGCCTTCGGCGTGGCGTTGGCAGCACAGATCGACGGTGATCCACGAGCTGTGCGCGGCGAAGCCGGCCGAATCGTGAACACACGCCCAACTGCTGTGAATCTACGTTGGGGTGTAGAACGCGCACTGAAGGCATTTGAATATGGCGCGGCCGATTCCTGTCTCGCTACAGCAGTGCAGATTTGCATCGATGATGTCGCCGCCAACCGATCGATAGGGCGTTACGGCGCTGATCTGATTCCGGTCCGAGCGGGCGGTGCGCAAGTGTTGACCCATTGCAATGCTGGTCATCTCGCCACAGTCGGATTCGGCACGGCGCTCGGCGTTGTGAGGGTCGCGCACGAACGTGGCAATGTTGCGAACGTGTGGATTGATGAGACTCGTCCGTTGTTGCAAGGCGCTCGTTTAACCGCATGGGAGTGTGGTCAACTTGGGATCCCTGCAACGGTGATCGTGGACAGCGCGGCCGGGGTGTTGATGTCGGCCGGCAAGGTTGACGCAGTTGTCGTCGGCGCCGATCGAATCGCTGCGAATGGTGATGTAGCGAACAAAATTGGCACGTTTTCAATTGCCGTGCTTGCTCACTATCACCAGATTCCGTTTCTTGTTGCCGCGCCAGTCTCGACCGTCGATGCTGCAACGCGCACCGGTGCCGACATCGAAATCGAAGATCGTGATGAAACAGAACTTGCCGAGTTCAATGGTCGCCAGATCGTCGGCGCAGGGGTGTCGCTGCACAATCCCGCTTTCGACGTGACGCCAGCAGAATTGATCACCGCTATTGTCACTGATCTTGGCGCCGTTACTCCGCAGCGCTTGTACGAAATCCTGATTTAGCCGCTCGCCTCGGAGCGGTCGGATTGGAAGTTGACGTCGGCAGTCGAAACGACGCCCGCAGTGCGCCCTGGCGCTGCTTGGAACCCCCAATACATATTTGTGTGCGCGATGACCTTATCGGCGGGGGGCAAACCGAATTCGGAATAGTCATCGGTTGTGTGGGCGTCGCTGACGAGCAGTGTGTCGTACCCGCGCGTAAATGCACCGTGCAACGTTGAACGAATACACGCATCCGTTTGCGCGCCGACGACGATGAGGCGCCCAACACCGCGCTGTGTGAGTTCCTGTTCGAGTGTTGTGGCCTCGAACGAATCCCCGTACTGTTTGTGCACTAGGGCTTCCGCAGGATCGCGCTGTAATTCAGGAACGTATTGCCAACCGGTGGAGTCCTCTACGAGTTCGTCGCTGTGATGTTGCACCCAAACGACCGGCGCTCCGTGCGCACGCGCCTTGTCGATCAACAGATTGATGTTTTCGAGCACTTCTGTACGGTGGTGGGCATGCGCGACGACGTCGTTTTGAACATCGACGATGAGTAGGGCTGTGTTTGGGCGTTCGTGCAGCGTTGACATCTTCCGATTCTAATTCCGATGTCGCAGGCTGCCTCTACGGTTGCGTGATGCTGAACATGCGATTGCGTGACACACGATTGGCGGATTTTGGGCACCTCGGACGCTTCGTGTTCCCATCGCGTTGCCCGGGGTGTGGGCAAACCGCCAATCCAGTGTGTGCCGATTGTGCAACGACGATGCGACCGGCAATTGTTTCGCCTCCACCCGTCGGTATCGCGCAATGGCACTCGCGATTTTCCTATGAAGGGGTGGTTCGAGAGCTTGTGGCACGCGCGAAGTATCGCAAAGAACGCCACGCCATTCGATGGCTCGCGGGGGCGGCCGTATCGCACGTAGAACGCCGGGACGCCACATTGTCGCGCAGCATCAAGTGCGGAGCTGCCGTACTCACTTGGATACCGACGACCGACCAGCGCCGCCGTTCCAGAGGTTTCGATCACGCTCAGTTGATTGCGAATTCGCTGGCCTCAGGATTTGGTGTTGTGCGGCCGGTGGGCTTGTTGCGCCGGGCGGACGCAACGGCTCAAACCGGTCGAAGTCGTGAGGATCGTTTTCGCGGACCAAGCTTTGCAGTGCCGTATGCGAATCTTTCGAGTTGGTCCAGTACCAGCGTCGTGTTGTGTGACGACGTGTGTACAACCGGGTCGACGTTGCGAAATGCCGCACTCGCGTTGCGTCGTGAAGGGTTCCGAGGTGAGATCGCCGCGATCACTGTGGCCACAACGCCACCACACTCGCGATCAGTGGTGTGAGTCGACCGTTGCGGCTTGTTGGTGGTTTTGGTCGCTGTCGGCTGACCGTGTGGTCAAGTACCGACGCGCAACTTGCCACACAGTCCACATCGGGGAGGCGATCAACACAAACTTGAGCCACTGTGATGGCTTATCTTGCTGCACGGCCAGAATGGTCATTGAGCCGAGCCACATGATCATGCATGTGATCGAGATGAGGCGGTGTTCGACAACGCGAACAGTGTGGGGGAACTCGAACCGGTACGTAAGTGTCAAGAAACACATCCCGGCCAAGACCGCGAAATTCAGCCATTCGTTTTGATCCAGTAAGAACAACGTTGGGATGATGACGTTGAACTCTGCGGGAAAGCCGCGAAACCAGTTGTCCTCAGTTTCCATGTCGGTTCGCGCCATCCATAATGCGCCTGTCATCAAGATGATGAATCCCAAGATTCCAACCGTGTGTTCAGGAAGAATGTCGAATTTGCTCAGGAATGCGACGGGCACGATTGTGCAAGTGAAATAATCAACGATCAGATCTAAAGCGTTGCCGTCGATGGTAGGGAGGCGCTTGTGAACTTGGATCTTGCGTGCAATCGGGCCGTCGATCCCGTCGAGCACCATCGCGGCTACGAGCCACAAAATGGCCGCTCGCGCCTGGCCTTCGATAATTGACGTTAACCCGACGAAACCGACCACCACTCCACTCGCGGTCAACGCGTGGAGCGCCCAGGCCATGCGTATGTCACGTTTGGAATACGGGCACTCAGGGTTGATGTCATTTGTCATGAATCTTGCACTGTACGCCCCACGAGCCGGAAATCGGCGCTACCCTTCCCGGACCCTGGTTCGACGATCAAGGAGGCGCATTGGATATTCATGTCGTTGGAAAGCACGTCGAAATACCGTCGGAAGTGAAGGCCGCGGCCTTGGACAAACTCAAACGGGTCCAGCGGCTTGCGTCGGATACCCGCCGCATTGATCTTGACTTCGGAGAGATCCACGGTCGCCGGGCTGATGAGCGCTACAACTGCGAACTGATTGTCCATGTGAAGAAACACCGTCTTGACGCCCATGCGAGTGGTCCGACGTTGATGGCGGCGTTTGATAAGACACTGCACAAAGTTGAGCAACAGCTCCACAAGCTGCACGATCGACGGGTTGAAAAGCCATTGGCGCGTCGAGAAGGCGGACCCGGGCACGAAGTGTTGGCGGCCGCGCTTGAAGTGCCCTAGCTCCAGGCGGCCTTGCCGCACATGATCACAGTTCCCGCAAGAAATTGACTCAAATTGGTGCCGACGAGCAGCACGCTCGCATTCGCGTGCTGCTCGTCGATGACCACGACCTAGTGCGACGCGGGGTCGAACAGGCTCTCATGGCCGAGATGGATCTCGAGGTGGTCGGAGAAGCTGCCGACGGCGAGATCGCAGTCTCATTGTCGGAGTCGCTGCGCCCCGATGTCGTCGTGATGGACATCCATATGCCCCGCTGCGACGGAATCGACGCGACGGCGTTGATCCGACGATCGCTGCCCGGGATTCGGGTTCTGATGTTGTCAGAGTCAGAGACCGATGATGACCTCTTCGCCGCGTTGCGGGCCGGGGCCTCCGGTTTTGTACTGAAGTCAACGGATATGGGCCAGCTTGGCGCCATGGTTCGCTCGGTTGCCGAAGGCGGTGCTGTATTCACCCCGAGTGTGGCGGCGAAGCTGGTTGCTCGGCTCAATGAACAGCCCCGACCTGTCGGTGCAATCGAACGCTTGACGGTGCGCGAACGCGACGTAGCTCGTTTGTTGGCCCGCGGGGTGGGCAATCGAGAAATCGCAGTCGAATTGTTCATTTCGGAGAACACGGTGAAAAATCATGTCCGAGCGATTCTCGAGAAACTGCGGGTACGGACTCGAACCGAAGCCGCGTTATTGGTGACGAGAGAAGACGGTGCGCGCGCAGATTGAGCCCCGCCCCCTCAACTAGCTGGGGTCACAACTAACATCTGAGTCTCATGAGTATTTTACAGAAGTTGCTCCGCGCGGGCGAAGGTAAAAAGGTCAAACTGCTCGAATCGGTAATTCCGGACGTGGCTGCATTTGAGTCGGACATCGAGCGGCTGAGCGATGCGCAACTGACTGCGAAAACCGCGGAGTTCCAGCAGCGGATCGCAAATGGCGAAGACCTCGACGAGGTCATGCCTGAAGCCTTTGCTGTCGTGCGAGAAGCCGGTGTACGTGTCCTGGGCCAGCGTCATTACGACGTGCAAATCATGGGGGGCGCTTGCCTGCACTACGGGTGGGTCGCTGAGATGAAAACCGGCGAAGGCAAAACGCTGGTAGCAACGCTCCCCGCGTATCTCAATGCCCTGACCGGTCGCAGTGTGCACCTCGTGACTGTCAACGACTACTTGGCGCGACGCGACGCGCAGTGGATGGGGCGCTTGTATCGATTCCTAGGTCTATCGGTCGGTGTCATCGTGCCGGGATACATGGAGGCGCCTCACGAAAAACGCGCGATGTACGCCTGCGACATCGTGCACGGAACCAACAATGAGTTTGGATTTGACTATCTGCGCGACAACATGTGTGTTGCGTTCGACGAACAAACTCAGTGGGGTGATCGCGGGCGCGAACATAAGGCGCACCACTTTGCCATCGTTGATGAGATCGATTCAATCCTCATCGATGAAGCGCGCACACCTTTGATTATTTCTGGACAGGTGCAGGACGCAGTTGAGGTGTACTACCAGTTCGCCCGCATCGTCAAAGGCCTGCAGCGTGAACGCGACTATGAGGTCGATGAAGCGAAGCGAACGGTCGTGCCGACTGAAGAGGGCATCGCGCGGGTTGAGCAATCGTTGGGAGTTTCTAATCTTTACGACAACATCAACCAGAACTTCGTGCATCAACTGGCCCAGGCGTTGAAGGCTCGCGAACTCTTCCACCGCGATAAGGACTACATCGTTGCCCAAGGAGAGATCAAGATCGTCGATGAGTTCACGGGCCGCATTTTGGAGGGTCGCCGGTGGTCCGAGGGGTTGCATCAAGCGGTTGAGGCCAAAGAAAACCAGCGGATTAAGGCTGAGAGCCAGACGTTGGCCACCGTCACGCTGCAGAACTATTTCCGGATGTACGACAAGCTTGCAGGCATGACTGGGACGGCATTCAGTGAGGCTGGCGAGTTCATGCATACCTATGAACTTGCGGTCGTCCCGATTCCCACCAACCGCTCACCCCAGCGGGTCGATCAACCCGATCTTGTTTACAAAGGCATCGACGGTAAATACGACGCCGTTGTGGCTGAACTTTCCGAGAAGCACTCAATTGGTCAGCCAGTGTTGGTCGGCACGATCTCTGTGGAAGAGTCGGAGAATCTTTCACGGCGCCTCAATCAAAAGGGCGTGCCGCACGAGGTGCTCAACGCTAAGCAGCACGATCGTGAAGCTTCGATTATCACCCAGGCGGGTCGGCTCGGCAGCGTGACTGTCGCCACCAACATGGCCGGACGCGGCGTGGATATTTTGCTCGGCGGAAACCCCGAGGGCCTCGCGAAACAGGAAATGTTGAAAGAGGGGCTCGAGCTCGACGAGACCAGCGATCGCTACCACGAACTCGTCGAGAAGTTCACGCCCGAATGTAAGGCCGAAGGCGATGAGGTGCGCGAACTGGGCGGGCTGTTCGTGCTCGGTACACAACGGCATGAAAGCCGTCGCATCGACAACCAGTTGCGCGGCCGATCTGGTCGTCAGGGCGACCCGGGTGAGAGCCGCTTTTACTTGTCGTTAGAAGACGAACTAATGCGACTCTTCGCTACTGGTTTGGTGCAGCGCGTGATGGGAGCGAGTTTCCCCGAAGACATGCCGCTTGAGTCGAAGATGGTGAGTAAAGCGATCGAACGAGCGCAGGGAACGGTCGAGGATCGCAACTTCGAAATTCGCAAGAACGTGTTGAAGTACGACGAGGTGATGAACGAACAACGCAAGATTGTGTACGGCCTGCGCCAACAGATTCTTGATGGTTTGAACCTCAAACAAGAGGCGTTGACCATTATCAATCGAACGATTGATCGACTGATCGTGACGCATTGCACGGGCGAGTTCGTCGAAGACTGGGACGTTGATGCGCTCGTTACCGACATTAAGAGCTATTTCCCTACGAGCCTCGACAAGGCGCGGATCGAGGCAACGGACAACCGTAAAGGCATCACGGCGTTGTTGACCTCCGACGCGATGACATTGTACGACGCCCGCGAAACGGAACTCGGCGAGGAAGCGATTCGCGACATTGAGCGGCGCGTCATGCTGTCGGTGATCGATCAACACTGGCGCGAGCATCTGTACGAAATGGATTACTTGCAAGAGGGCATCAATCTTCGGGCGATGGGACAAAAGGACCCTCTCACTGAGTGGCAACGTGAAGGCTTTGACATGTTCGAAGCGATGATGTCGACGGTTGACGAAGACTTCGTTCGCTATGTATTCAACATCCAAGTCGTAGTGGAAGATGCTCCTGCGCCAGTCGTGAAGAATTTGCAGCTCTCGGGAGCTGAGGACCCAGTTCAAGGGACTTCCTCGATACGTCAAGCCGCGGCGGCCGAGACGTCGGCGTTAGTCACCGACTTCGGCGGCTATGTCGGCTCAGGAAGCATGTCGGGGATGCAACCGCAGGGTCGAGCCGACGCTGGTGACGAAGAACCGGAAGTTCAGGCGCCCATCCGTGTCGCAAAAACTCCGGGCCGCAACGAACCATGCTGGTGTGGAAGCGGCAAGAAGTACAAGGTGTGTCACGGCGCGGCGTAACTGCTGACGACCGAGCTTTGAACCAGCATGCGAGATTTTTCTGACCTCCTTTCCGAGTTACACCGTCGTGTCGACGACGCGGTTGGTTATTTGCGGGTTGATGCATCTAAAGAGCGCCTTGAGGAGCTTGAGGCCACGGCCGCGGAACCGGACTTGTGGGATGATCAAGAACGAGCGCGCGCCATCACGACCGAAATGGCGCAACTACGCAGCGACGTCGATTTGGTGACGGAATTACAGACCGCGATTTCGGACCTCGAAACGCTGCATGAACTGGCTCGCGATGAAGACGATGAGTCACTCGAACCTGAAATTGCCCACGGATGCGACGGCCTAACCGTTGAGCTTGACCGGTTAGAGCTCCGAGCTCTATTCATCGGCGAACATGACGAACGCGATGCGATTTGTTCGATTAGCTCGGGTGCCGGTGGCACTGACGCCCAAGATTGGGCTGACATGTTGCTGCGCCAGTACACGAGGTGGGCGCAACGCCAAGGCTTCACAGTTGAACTCGATGATCGAAATGAGGGCCAAGAAGCTGGCATCAGCTCCGCGACCATTTCAGTGCGTGGTCGCTATGCCTACGGCATGATGCAAGCCGAAAAGGGAGTGCATCGCCTCATTCGGATTTCGCCATTTGATTCGAACGCTCGGCGCCAGACTGCGTTTGCTGCGCTCGACGTTGTGCCGACGTTGGAGGAAGCTGAAGTGCCGGAGATCCGTGACGACGATCTGCGGATCGACACGTTTCGGTCATCGGGGGCGGGCGGTCAGCATGTAAATGTCACTGACAGCGCAGTCCGCATAACGCACTTGCCGACCGGCATCGTGGTCTCGTGCCAGAACGAGCGTAGCCAACTCCAGAATCGTACGAAAGCTATGCAAATTCTTGCCGCCAGAATTGCCGAACGAGCACGGGCAGAACGTCAAGCCGAAATCGACAAGATTGCTGGCGACAAACGCGACAACGCGTTTGGTTCGCAAATTCGCACCTATACGCTGGCGCCTTACCAACTAGTCAAGGATGAACGCACAAAATTTGAGACCGGTAACGTCGCTGCCGTCCTCGACGGAGATGTTGATGCCTTTATCGAAGCGTGGCTGCAGTGGCGCCGGAAGGAACAGGGGAGCTAAGGCGAGGAATCCCTGGTCAGCGGCCCGCGCTCCACAGGGGCGGCTCCGAGTTGCTACCCTCGCCGAACCGCATGATTCGCTTCACGCACGTCCACAAGGCGTACTCGCCGGAAGCCATCGCCCTTCGCGATGTTTCGCTCGAAATCAACAAGGGCGAATTCGTATTCCTTATCGGGCCTTCGGGTTCTGGCAAGTCGACCTTTTTGAAATTGCTTTTGCGCGACGAAGTCGCGACGAAGGGCGAGGTGCACGTCGCGGGTCGCGACATCGGCCGCATGCCCAACTGGAAGGTGCCGAATCTTCGACGCAACATCGGAACCGTGTTTCAAGACTACAAATTGCTCCCGAATAAAACTGTGTACGAAAATGTGGCGTTTGCGATGGAGGTCACGGGCCGACCACGCACGGTGATTCAACAGCAAGTGCCTACAATCATTGATCTTGTGGGGCTCAAGGATAAGGTCGCCAGCTTTCCAGACGAGCTTTCCGGCGGCGAACAGCAACGCGTTTCGATCGCACGAGCGTTCGTGAATCGACCACTGATTCTGCTTGCTGACGAACCCACCGGCAACCTCGACCCCCAAACGACGGTGGGCATCATGAAGTTGCTCGACCGAATCAATCAAACCGGCACGACAGTGGTCATGGCAACCCACGATCAGCGCATCGTTGACGCGATGCGGCGACGGGTGATCGAATTGGATCGCGGCGTTTTGGTCCGGGATCAGAACCGTGGCGTTTATGGAGTTGGTACCTGATGTCGATGCTCGGGTACTTCATCCGCGAAACCTTTATCTCGTTGCGCCGCAATGTGATGATGACCATCTCTGGCATCATCACGATCGCGATTTGTGCCACCATTGTCACCGGTAGCTTGTTGTTCATTCGCGGCAACGATCGAGCGGCCGACGAGCTGCGGGCGGAGGTTGAACTTGAGATCTTCATGAACGTTAATGCTGCGCAAGGCGACGTTGACGCGATGCGGGACTCGCTTGACGAAGCCAAAGCTCAGCAGCAAATTCGTAGCTTCAAGTATCTAGACAACGCCGCTGCCTACGAGGTGTTCAAGCGGTTATACAAAGACAGTCCTACGATTGTTACCGGGACGAAACCGAGTGATCTCCCAGAATCCTTCCGCCTAACACTCGTGGACGCCAGCGAAGTCGATCGTGTCGGCAAACAATTTCAAAATCGCCCGGGCGTATATTCAGTGATTACTCCCGCGAAACAAATCAAGCCATATTTTCGCAACGTCGACAAGATGCGCGTTGTGATGTTGGGCACGGCCGGCGCGCTGCTTGTCGCATCGATGTTCCTTGTCGTGATGACGGTAAGACTGGCTACCTTTGCCCGTCGTCGCGAAATTGAAGTGATGAAATTGGTCGGCGCTTCGAATTTGTTCGTGCGAGTCCCGTTTCTTGCCGAAGGGATCGTGCAAGGCATCATTGGCGGTGGGATTGCCTTCGGCTTGACATTCGCAGGCCGCTCGCTCTTCAACGACTTTGGCGCTGCTCGAGGCGGCGCACTCTTGGTGTTGCCAGGTTTCGAACTCTCCAGTTCGGACGCCTTGTTTTATGGTACTGCTGGCTTGATCGGAAGCGCCGTCGTTGGGATGTTCAGCGCCTTCATTGGGCTGTGGCGTTTTCTCGATAGCTAGACAAAAAAAATTGGCCCCGCCGAAGCGGGGCCAAGAATTTTGTTGGAGTTGCTGGCTACTTGTTCGGTTGGGGCGTGACCCGCAGGTATGGCTTCAGCGCTTTCCAGCCCTTGGGGAATTTGGCTTGGGCGTCCTCATCAGACAATGCGGGAACGATAATGACGTCTTCGCCATCCTTCCAGTTCACTGGCGTCGCCACGCTGTAATTCGCGGTGAGTTGGAGCGAATCGATGACTCGCAGGATTTCGTCGAAGTTTCGGCCCGTAGATGCCGGATAGGTAATGATGAGTTTGACCTTTTTGTCAGCCCCAATAACAAAGACTGAGCGCACGGTGAGTGTGTCGTTCGCGTTCGGGTGGATCATGTCGTAAAGGTCGCTGACAACTCGGTCGGAGTCGGCAATGAGTGGAAAATTCAAGGCAGTTCCTTGAGTTTCTTCGATATCACCCACCCAAGCGTTGTGGCTCTCGATGCCGTCAACGGAAAGGCCGACAACCTTGACGTTGCGCTTATCGAACTCTGGCTTCAGCTTGGCGACCATTCCAAGTTCGGTGGTGCATACAGGAGTGAAATCTTTGGGATGCGAAAACAGCACGCCCCATCCGTCGCCGAGGTATTCGTGGAAGTTGAGTTTGCCGTCGGTTGTTTCGACTGTGAAGTCGGGAGCGAGATCCCCGAGTCGTAGTGCCATCGTGGTTCCTTTCGAGAATGTCGTGTCGCCTGAGACTAGATGCGACGTCGATGAAAGTCGACTTCGGTAGGCGGATATTCCCGGTGCCAAGATTTATGTGTGCTTCAGATTGACGCGTGACCTTTTCACCAGTCAGACTGCGGCTGTGGCGGGGTACTCATCCACACCTTTGCCGAAGAAACTCGGCATCAAGGCTGACGCGCGTGTCGCGATCGTTTCCGCACCAGCGGGTTTTTCGTCGTGCCTGGATCCGCTCCCTGAAGGTGTGCGACTGCTTGAAAGCGCCCGCGGCCGCAGCGACGTGCTCGTGTTTTTTGCGACTCGTCGTAGCGAGCTGCAGCGCCGTTTTGCCAAACTCGCGAACGCTATCGATGTCGACGGCGGAATGTGGATTGCTTGGCCGAAACGCACGTCAATGGTTGCTACCGACCTCACTGAAGGTGTCATTCGGGAGATCGGTCTAGAGCACGGACTCGTCGACAACAAGGTCTGCGCGATCGACGAGACGTGGTCCGGACTCAGATTTGTGTATCGCGTCGCCGACCGTCCAGCGCTCAAGGCCGCTAAATAGCCAGTGTGTGGGAGATTCGTTACCACAACTGCGGTCGCAGATCTCGCGGAGCGGCTCCAAGTCGATGATCTCCGAGCAGAACCGGCCAGCGCTAACTACAACGTTACGCCGAGGGCACAAGTTGCGATCGTTGCTGCGAATGACGAGGGACGGGTGCTCGACCGGGTGCGGTGGGGCCTAGTTCCGTCGTGGGCCAAGGACGTCGCGATTGGCGACAAACTCATTAATGCTCGTTGCGAAACGGTGCGAGAGAAACCGGCGTTTCGCCGAGCGTTCGCGAAACGTCGATGTCTTATACCGGTCGACGGCTTCTACGAGTGGAAAGCGATGACTCATCGCGCCGCGAAACAACCTGTATTCATTCATTCCACAACGGTCGGCGATCCGCTGATGTTCGCTGGTTTGTACGAAGTGTGGCGTGACAAGTCCGGCGCGGATGCTCCGTGGGTACGTTCGTGTTCAATCGTGACAACAGCCGCCAACAAGACGATGGAGCCGATTCACACGCGGATGCCGGTAATTCTCGGGCCTGAGCATCTTGATGAATGGTTGGATCCAAATCATCAGGATCTTGACGTGCTGGCGCGATTGATGCAGCCGGCGGCCAATGACGTGATCACCCTTTACCCCGTGCGTACCTTGGTGAATAAGGCGTCGAACAATTTCGTGGAGTTACTTGAGGCCATGCCCATGGAGTCGCTCGAAGACGTGCCCATCTGAATGTTCTGGTTTAGGGCGCGAGCGCGGTGCGCAGGACGTCGAGCACATGCTCGCGGCGCCGTTCAAGTGACTGCTTACTCATCGGGTCATCGTCTAACAGGCCCGCAATGAGCGGCGCGTCGGAGAGGTACGAGAGCACTGCTCCGTAGCCGGTGAGTAGCAGCTGGCGCGCGTCGTATTGCCGGAGCCGCCCGGCTTCCATCTCGCGTTCGAGAAACTCCGCTCCGCGATCAAACAGGGGGCGCAGAAACATACTGAGTTCATGCGACAGGATCGGTCCGCCGTCGAGCGCCTCGCGCCGCGCAAGGCGTACGAAGTCGGGATGGTCTTCGAAGAACGTGAACGCAGCTCGCATCACTCGTTCGACTTGCGGCCATCCTTGTCGAGACCCTTCGGTGGAATCCTCGACGAGGTTGATCCAGTCGGCGAAACTTTCGAGCACTACTTCGCGGTACAGCGCTTCCTTGGAAGGGAAGTGATGCAGCAGACTCGGTCGCCGAATGCCGACTTCGTCGGCGATGTCGTTGAGCCGGGTAGCAACGAACCCGTTTTCCGCGAACTGTCTGCGGGCGACCGTGAGGATGATCGATCGAGTTGTTGAGCCAGGTGCTGCGACTGCCATTATCGCAAGCTAGGCGCTATTGCTCTGGCTGTTTCCATAGCTTGCTGGGCGTTGCCGAGGATGGCCGGGGCCGGAGTTGTGACGCCATTTTGGCAATAACGCTCAATGTGATCTGCGATCTGAGCGGGCGACCCCCAGATCACCAACGAATCTACAAGTTCTTCGGGTATCGACTCGGTTGCGGCTTTACGGTCGCCGGCCTTCCAATGGTCCCACATTGGTTGCAACACGTCGCCGCGTCCGAGCCAGTCGTGGAACGCGGCATACACCGGCACATTGAGGTATTGCGCAATCGCTCGACGCCCGACGAAGTTGACAAGATCGCGATCCTCGGTTGGCAATACGAAAATGCGGGCCATGATTTCTTTGCCGCCGACAAATGGGGCAACGGTCGCGACGTCTTCGGCAGATAGCCAATTGATAATGGCGCCGTCGCCCTCGCGTCCTGCGAGTTTGAGCATGCCTTCGCGAAGCGCTGCGATGAGAATCGGTGGCTGTTCGGCGACCGGAAGCCCGAGCTTGAATCCGTTGACCGCGAAGGTTTCGTACGATTCGGTGACCTTTTCACCCGTGAGTGCAGACCGCAAGAATCGAACGGTGTCGCGCACTCGTTGGTATGGCTTGTCGAAGGGAATGCTGTTCCATCGTTCGACAATGATGTTGGAGCTGCTGCCGATGCCTACAGCGAAGTGACCCGGGTTCGCACTACACAGCGATGCAACCTGCGAAGCCAATGTCATAGCTCCCCGCGTATAGGCAGGGATAATCGCCGTTCCCAGCCGAAGTTCGGGAGCCCAAGCCGCGGCGAGGACGAGGGGCGTGAATGCATCAGCCGCTCCGGATTCTGCTGACCAGACGTCGGTATACCCAAGGTCAACAAGTTCGCGGAATACCTCGCGGTGTTCCGCAAGTGACAGACCGTCGAATGGCACCGTGATGCCGTGGCGGCGCGGAGGAGTGGCAGCGGCTGGAGTCGTCATGTGGAATGTCTACTTCACTTCTTGGGTTGTGGGTGGTTGCTCTTGCCAATGCCTGACCATTGTCGATTGGCTTGCAGTTCCGAGGAGTACACCATCTTCGCTCCAGAGATGTACGAGACCATGTCCGAACCCGTTGTTCACCGCGTGAATACGAATGTCGATGAGCATCCATTCACTGTCAACAAGATTCGCGACGCGCAACGTGTTGTCGATGGAGTTGCCACCTGCCCGCATCCCGAGGGCTTGGCTGATTCCAAACGGCACGAAGTCACCGATGACTGCAAGGCCTGATGCTTTCAGTTCTGGTCGACCAGGAAAGCGGGTCCACAATGCCGAATTTCCGGTGCCTGGTGTGCTTGGGAATTCGGTCATCGGTCTTGCGTTGGCGAGTCGCATGTCCATTCGTGACGAGATGGTTCCTTGATGCTGGTCCATGAGCGGGCGCGGCGGGCATTCATGCGGCGGTGGAACGGCAGGCATCTGTGCCCACTGTCCAGCTGTATCGAGCGGGCGCATTCCGTATGCTCCCACGACTGTGAGGATTTCGCGGTCGTCGCTGCGCGCGATGACTCGCACTTGGCTCACTTGGTTACCATGCACCACCTCGTTTACGTCGAGGATCAACTCCGAACCCTCAGGCGCGTAGTTGAGGTATTGCGCAGTTGCCCAGATGGTGGGCCGGCCACTTTCGGCTTCTGCAATTTCGATGGCGGCGCCGAGGCCCGCGCCGCCAAATAGCGCGCCCGTCCCTGAAATCAATTGACGAACCACTGGCATGCGCCATCGATTTCGACTGATGCGCTCTAGTCCAAAAAATGCAAGTCCGTCGGTCACGTCATCGTCTTTCTGCTCGGTGCGAAACGAGGCCAATACCAGTAACCTTTGTGCCGCTCAACGTGCGTTCGGCGTGTCGCATACGCCATGCGAGCATGCGCTGCGCGTAGTCGAGGATCTGCGACGCGTATGCGGGGTCGGCAGCAACGTTGTGAAGTTCATGAGGGTCGTTGTCAAGGTCGAAGAACACATGGGGAAGTGTGCCGTGTCCGCCAAACTGCACGTACTTGCCGTGTGCGTCACGCAATACACACAGCGACAACTCTTCCATGGTGAGATCGAGTGACCGTTCAAAACGACGGTCGGCGGGTTCGCGTTGATCCCATTCCCAATGCACTTCCTCACGCCAATGCGCGGGTGGCTCGGGGGTGAACCAATTCTTGAGTGATCGGCCGTCGCATTGCACGGGAATTTCAATCTCGAGAAGTTCAAGAATCGTTGGTGTGACATCCACGTTTTCAGTGAAGCTCTCGACCACTCGACCACGCGACGAGTCAAATGCTGAGCGGGGGTCACTGATGATGAGAGGTACGTGATAGCTCTGATCGAAGAACCCGAGTTTCTGGGTGAGGTAGTGATCGCAAAGCTGTTCACCATGGTCTGATGTGACAACGACGATGGTGTTCTGCGCTTGGTCATTGGCATCGAGCCAATCAAAGAGCCGCCCGAGCTGTTGGTCGACTTCAGTTTGCATCGCGTAGTACGTCGCGCGTAACTGTTGGATGTGTTTGATGTTGCGCGGGCCCGAAATCCACTCGACTCCGAGCACCATTGCGAGCAGCGGATGGGTTGCGGACTCTTGTTCATCAGTTGCGGCCCGCACTGGCATTGGAACTGATTCGGGGTTGTACATCGTGTTGAAAGGTTCGGGTGCAAAAAATGGAGGGTGAGGTCGAAGATAGCTGACGTGTGCGAACCATGGAGCATCACCTTGGGTATCGAGGTATCGCAATACTTCATTCGTCAGAAAAGTCGTTTGGCTATGTTGCGCTTGATATTGGGTAGGTGCGCGGTGAATACCCCACTCGTCGCATCCCGAATAATCGGCGACCGGTTCGTCAACGAACGCCCGCCAATCGCCATCGGGATCGACAGGCTCACCCGAGTCGCGCATCCATCGCAACCAAAGCTGAGGGTTGGACTCTGGGAGATCACAGAGCGCATGGAAGCCTGGAAGTACGCCTTCGTAGGTGAACAGCCTGGGGTCGCTGGCAACGACGCCGCGAGGGTCAACCGAGGTATCGGTGTACCCGAAAAGCACAGGGTCATATCCGGCTGCCCGCGCCTCCAATGCAATGTTGGTATGACGACGGTCGAGTGGGGTTCCGTTCAGCACCGAGCGATGATTCATGGCGTACATACCGGTGTATAACGATGCGCGGCTTGGCCCGCATGGGGCACTTTGTGCGAAATGGTTGCGAAACAGCACACCGCGTTCTGCGAGTCGGTCGAGGTTCGGCGTTTGTACGACCGGATGGTCGAGGTACGAAAGGCACTCTGCCCGCCATTGATCGACGGTAATGAACAACACGTTCGGCGACCGCTGCATACCTGCGACAATACGGTTCAATGCGCCGGGTTGTAGATACAGACACATCATCATGGTCCAGGCATCTCCCCGGCGCGAACGGTCCTGCTCATCGCAACCTGTCGACCACGCACAGTGAAGTATCAAAGAAAGTCCGAAGAAACTGTCCTTAATGCTTCCATCGCGTGTTGTGATGACTCATGATGTGCGCATTGTTACGGATGACAGAGCAGAACGCGTAGTGGACACAAACGGGATGTGACCACTCAACTTCGGCAGAGTTCACGGACCGGTCCGCCCGTCGGTCCGTTCGAGCCTGCCGATGGCAACGGGGAGCCAGACATCCGCACGATGTCTCCCTGGTGTCATCGGGCAGGGCGCGACCAATGTTCCCCGTCGTGCCCTGCCCAACTTGGCCTGCTCCCGCTTGTCTTGTGCGCCTACTGCGTCCGGCGCGGCGAGGAGCACGTGCCGCATTTCGCTCCTTCGTCGCTCCTGCGTTCGCTTTGCTCCCGCTTGTCTGTTGCGCCTACTGCGTCCGGCGCGGCGAGTCCTAGAGTCTCGGACTAATGGGTCTGTTAGATGGACGAGTTGCGATCGTGACGGGCGCAGGAGCTGGGATCGGGCGCGGAATTGCAGCGCGATTCGTGGAGGAAGGTGCCGCAGTCGTGGCGGTCGAAATTGACGACGACCGATGTGCTGCGCTGAGGTCCTCGCTTGACGCGGCCATGGTCGTGCACGCCGACGTGCGCACACTCAGCGGAGTTGATGCCGTATTTGTCGCGGCCGAAGAGATGGGTGGTGCCGATGTGCTGGTGAACAACGTCGGCCATTATGGCGGCGGTCGGGGACCGTTTCATACGCAACCAGAGGCGGAGTGGACCGAACTCCATGCCATCAACTTCGAACACGTCATGCGCTGTTCGCAGCGTTTTATTTCCGGAGCGATTGCAGCGGACCGACCAGGTTCGATTGTGAATGTTTCGACGATTGAAGCGTTTCGAGGGATCCCGACGCGGGCTGTGTACTCGGCGTACAAAGCCGCAATCACAGGCTTTACCAAGAGCCTTGCCGTCGAATACGCACACGCGGGCATTCGAGTCAACGCGATCGCTCCTGACGTCACCGAAACCGCACAAGTGCCGTATTCGAAATGGATCAAGCCGCAGGACGAGGCGATGATTCCCACGTGGGTACCGCTCGGAAGGTTTGGCCAACCCGATGATTTGGGCGGTGTGGCGCTGTTCTTGGCTTCAGATCTGTCGGCCTTTGTCACCGGCACAACGGTGCACGCCGATGGCGGCACGTTTGCAGCGGGGGGTTGGTTTCCAACCGCTGAAGGTGGCTGGACGAATCGTCCGCGCAATCCATGATCGGTCAGGCGTATCGCCGTCTGGCGGCCGAAGTCGTTTCCATCCGTGCTGCCGCCGACGAGGAATCGTCAGTCGCCCGTTCCCTTGATCCGCGCCGGGTCGATCGCGACACCGTTGTTGTCCTGGTGGTGAGCGCGGTTTCGTTGACGATCGGTCAATTCCTGTCGCGTGACACCGTTTGGCTTGAGCGACTACTGCGCATCGTTGGCGCGCGTGGTGTCGCGACCGACATTGGTGACGCGATGTCGGTGTCTGCGCAGGCTGAGTTTTGGCAATTGGTTGAATGGGTGACGCTGCAGGTGATCGGATACGTCGTGCTGCCCGCGATTGTCGTGCGTTTCGTTCTGCGGGTGCCGTTCGCTGAGATGGGGTTGCGCGTGCGCGGCATCGGTATGTTCGCTCGACCGTATGTGTTGATGTATTTGGTGTCTGTTCCAGTTCTGGTCATTGTGGCGAACGCCGCAGAGTTTCAATCTCGATATCCGTTTTATAACGTTGTCGAGGGCGAATCATTCTGGCCGTATCTTTGGGCGTGGTGGGCTTGTTACGCGATTCAGTTCGTGGCGTTGGAGTTCTTTTTCCGAGGCTTTTTAGTGCATGGTCTCGTGCCGCGCTTTGGGTATATGGCGGTGTTCGTCATGGCGTTCCCGTACAACATGCTGCATTACGGAAAGCCGATGATGGAAGCCATCGCCGCAATCGGTGGCGGCATCGTGCTCGGCACGTTGGCGATTCGTGCGCGGTCTATTTGGTGGGGCGCCGCGTTACACATTGCAATCGCCGCAACCATGGATCTGTTGTCGCTGCGGCACCAAGGCCGAATCTTCTGACCGCTCCAGCTCGTGGTCGAGGTTGTGTAACGCCGCCGTTAACAGATCGCGACCACGGGATGGCCGGTGCGCGCTCGTGGTAGTGCCGGAGTAACGCCGCCGTTAGCGAATCGCGACCACGGCGTTTAGGTGAGGGTGACCGGCAGGTGGTTGAGGCCGCGGATGACGATGCGGCCGTTCCAATCGAGCGTGTCGGTTGCGAGTTGCATGCCGGGGAATCGACGGACGAGACCACCGATTGCTTCTTGGCCTTCAACGCGTGCCAGTGCGTTGCCGAGGCAGTGATGGAAGCCGCCGCCGAACGTGAGATGTTGGTTTGCGTTCGGCCTGCTGAGATCGAGAGTGTCGGCATCGGCTCCGAACATCACTGGGTCTCGGTTGCCAGCCGCGAGACACACCATCAGTACGGAACCAGCATCAATTGTGTGACCGTCGAGTTCGAATGCGTCGATCGCGATGCGCCGTGAAAACTGCACTGGTCCGTCGTAGCGCAAGAGTTCATCTACGGCGTTGGCATCGAGGGATGGATCGTTGTACCAGCGGTCGAGTTGCGAAGGGTTGCGCAGTAACGCCAAGGTGCCGTTACCAATGAGATTGACTGTCGTCTCGTGGCCTGCGATGAAAAGCAGCGCAATATTGGAGATGAGTTCTTCGGTGGTGAGGCGATCCCCATTTTCTTCGGCCGCAATCATGCCGCATGTGAGATCGTCGGTTGGGTTGGCGCGTTTGGCGTCAACGACCTCCTCAAGAAACGCGAACATATTGTCGCCTGCGCTCATTGCCGCGCGCATGTCATTATCGTCGGCCGTCGGGTCAAAGGTCTTCACGAGAGCCCCCGACCAATCGCGCAAGTCGGCGCGGCTGCGCCCTTCCGGTATGCCCATCATTTCGGAAATGACGATGAATGGCAGAGGAAACGCTATGTCTTCGATGATGTCGGCGTCGTTGCCGCGGGCCGCCATTGCATCGAGATGGTCTCGCACGATTTGATGAATATGCGGTCGAAGCTCCTCGATCATGCGGGGTGTAAATACCTTGCTAACCAAGCGGCGCAGGCGATGGTGATCGGGTGGATCACGATCAAGCATTGATGTGCTGCGGCGTCGGGAGCGGTCTTCGAGCAGTGCCAACGTGTCGGTGTCGGCGATTTGCGTGAACGTCGCGTGCTGTTCCTCGACGGAAAGATTCGGGTCGCGCAGAATCTTTGAGACATCGGCATAGCGAAAAATCGCCCACGGGCCCAACGGAGTGAGGTGAACAGGATCCTGTTCACGCACTGCGTTGTATTGCACGTACGGATTATCGAAGAACCCTGGCTCGAATGGGTTGAGCATCGCTGGCAAGTAGCCCTGTTCAGCAGTCATGCATGAAACCTACGCCGCGGGTGTCGCGGATTCGCCGTGACGCTCGACACCTCATGGCATGCTGCAGTTAGCGAGCTGCTCGGAGATGCGCAGTTTGTTGTGCGATCGCGAGCAGGTTGCCCTCAGTATCCCAGAGGTGGGTTGGGCCAGTGGCATATCCATCACCGCATTGCCAGCACCGCATGTCTTGCAGGATCCACGCCGGTGTTGTCGTGGGCACCTGGATGAAACGCAGTCCGATCTCGAGCGAGAGACTCATTGAAGGGGTGCGCCCTGGGCCAAGGCCAAAGCCGATCGCGGGTCCGATTGAATCGGCCGGTAGGCCTAACGCGATCGGGTCGTAGGTTCCGTCGGGGAGCCGAGGTTCTTTGAAGAGCCGGGTCCATGCCGCGAACCGTGCCGGCCCACCTCCGACAAAGTCTTCATCCCAGGGCCGCTTGATGCCGGGCACTGCGGAACGGAAGTCAGTTTGGCGGTGAAAATTGACCGGAGGAAACGGGCTGTCGTCGGCGCCGCGTTCCGGAGGCGGTTCACAATCGTCGGGCATGGCGACGTCGTCGGGGAAAGGGATGTCAACGAACGCGAGATCGGTGTCGTGCGGTTTGCCGAACACTCCGTGCGCACGTAGCGCGATCGTGTCGTCGCCAGGTACCCGTAGATCACAGGCAACTTGGGCCGCGGTGCGGCCGTTACGCAGGATTGAAACATCCGCGACGATCGGGCCGCATGGGATTGGCGCGCAAAAGATTGCATTGGCGGTCACGAGTTGCAGATCTTCGCGCCCGATTGCTTGCTGCAGTGCTCGCAGTGCGGCGGTCATGGTGACTCCGCCAAAGGCATACTGGATTTGCCAGGCGCTGGAGATCTCGCCGTGGAATCGGCCGGGGTGATTTGGGTCTGGCGTGAGCGTGGTATCGGCGAGAAGATCGCCTTCGGGGACGGCGGCCAGCGATTCAGACATGCACCTAGTCAAGTAGGCGGCTACGGTGCGCGCCGAAAACAACCAGGAGGACCCGATCATGGCAATACCGCAGCACCGAGATCCTGCGAAAACTCGGCGCATTCTCACCGATTGGTTGGCGACAAAACTAGAAGGTGCGAGCAACATTGACATCGAAGTTGCCGGCGCGAACGAAGTGTCGGGCTTCTCGTCGGACACGATCATTTTCGACGCCGTGTTCGACCGCAATGGCACCGCGCATCGCGGTGGGTATGTAGTGCGCGCCGCTCCAGTTGGCGCGGCAGTCTTCGAAGACTACGAAATAGGATTGCAGTTCAAGGTCATCAAAGCCGTGGGTGAACATTCCGATGTGCCAGTCCCGACTGTGCTGTGGCTTGAGGAAGATGCGTCGGTGCTCGGTGCTCCGTTCATGGTGATGGAGCGATTGTCGGGCCGCGTGCCGAGCGACAATCCTCCCTACACGCTGCCCAAAGAGTTCTTGCCTGCTGATATGGATCTCGATCCGTGGGTTGCAAGTGCCACGTCAGAACAACAGCGGACAATGTGGCTCGACGGTATCGACACGCTTGTCAAGATCGCGAAGATTGATTGGCGCGCGTTGGGGCTTGACGAACTTGATCGCAAACGCTTCGGCAAGCTGGGCCAAGAACAACTCTTTGGGTACCAACGCGAGTACTACAACTTCGCAACCCGTTCGGCAGTGCCGTGTGTTGAACACGCGTGGAAGTGGTTAGAGGCGAACCGTCCCGACGACGATCATCTGGTGACGTTTTCATGGGGTGACGCTCGTCTCGGCAATTTGATGTTCGACGAAAACTTCAACGTCAAAGCCGTCTTCGACTGGGAAATGGTACGCGTCGGTAACCCGGAGTTTGATCTTGCCTGGTATCTCTGGTTCGATAAGCACTTCACTGATGGAATTGGCTTGCCGCGGCTTCCCGGATTTCCGAGCGACGAAGAATGCATCGCCCGTTGGGAAACCGCCATGGGCCGTAAGGCCGAACACCTCGAGTTCTACACCGTCTTTACCATGGTGTGGTTCGCGTCGATCATGGCTCGTGTCATTCAAACCAACATCGAACACGGCGCTCCCGACGCCCAAGACATGGCGCCGATGGAAACCAACAACCTGTGTACGCAACTACTCGCAAAGCACTTCGGCTTAGCGCCGCCTGAGTCCGTGTAGTGATCTCTCAAGCTCCGCCAGCCGAATCGCAGGCGAGCAGCACCGAACAACTCGCAGATCGGGCGATCGCCGATGCTGTCGACCCGAGCCGAAGGAGCTTGAGACCAGTGAGCCCGCGCGTGCCGAGAGCGACAAGGTCGGGCGAAGTATCGGCGAGGTGACGATGAATCATCTCAGTGGGTCTCCCGCTGTACGTCTGCACTTGCACCGTTGCGACTACTGGTTCGAGTCTTTCCCGAGTGCGGCTGACTGCAGTATTGACGTCGGTGCGGGAGTCTTCAACTGCCAACACAGTCACCGCGAGATGTTCAGCCCAGGGCAACGTGGCAATGGTCTCGGTGACTTTGTCGGCATGCGTTGAGCCATCGACGCAGACGACGGTATTTCGCGTTGGCTTACCGTGGCGAGCAATGAGCAGCGGTGCCGGTGGCCGCAACAGCAGCCAATCTGCGGTGCTGCCCAAATGCAGCGACTTAAGAAAACCGGTACCACGCGGACCAATTACGAGCAGATCGCAGTCTCGAGAAAGGACGATGCGGGGGTCCGACTCGGCGGTGAGGTGTGCGACCTGAGCGAATCCCGCACCTGGGAACGCTACGCGCGGCGTCGGTGGGTCCCAAGAGTGAAGTTCAACACGCTCGGACGGAAGCACTGCTCCAATTATCGCCGGCATCTGTGCCGTTACAACTTCAACCGACCAATCTTGCCAACTTTGACTATTGATAAAGAGCCAGGCCACGTCGGCATTCGGCGAACCGTCATCGCCGAATACGACTGTGCGGGGCATGCTCATGTCGCGCTCCTCGGGGTGAACGGTTGTCTGACACGGCACGGCGCGCGGTGTCGGCTGGTCTGATCATAGTGTCGACTCTCGGCTCCATGAATCCAGAGGCGAAGGTCCCAGCCCAGATTGTCTATTGGCCTTGTGGGTCGAACTGATTGCTAGTGCGGTTCGCGCACTAAACGGTCCCGGGTGGCTTCTACCCCTTGCCGATAGCCAGTCTCGTAGTACCAGCGCAATCGCCACAGTCCGTTGGCGAACCAAAGCGCCCGGTAGGTGCGGTCGTTCGGATGAGCGAACAACGACGAGTCGCGATAACCATCACGGATCCACTCGACCGGGAAGCGGTCGCATTCAACGAAGTCCCACTTTGCAAAGTCGTTCGCGGCGGGTTCCGCCGCGACTTCGCCGAAGTCGATGATTCCCGAGAAGCTGCCGTCGCGCACCATCACGTGCGCGGCCAACAGGTCGTTGTGAATCAGCGCGATGCGAGGCGGTGAAGAGCACAGTGAATCCACGATCTCGCGCAGCCATTGTTGAATCGTTGTCGTCGGCAGCCCAACGGAGCGGCCAGCGTCCACAAAGACAGACGATGCGCTCGTGAGTTCGCTGAGCCAGTCGCTCAGAGTCGCGAGGTTTCCCACCCCCTGGCTGTCGAGATAGCCGACGCCTTGGACGGGGATGGAGTGGAACTGCGTGAGCCACCTCCCGACATCGCCGAGCACGTGACGCGTCTCGGCTTCGGCGAGATCTGTATCGCACAGACGAACGCCGGGTACTTTCTCCATCACCATGGCCGCAAGAGGCTCGCCGTCGACCGCCATGCGACTCAGACTGTGGACTCGTGGTGCCGGTATTCCTCGAGCGGCACACTGGCCCAGCACCCACACCTCTCGCTCGAACGCCTCGCCGCCACTGTGCGAGATGCGCACAATCAACGACGGCGCTCCGCCCAAAGTGACGTCGTACACCTCGTTTTGTTCCCCCTGCAATACTCGACAGATGTCTTGAATTGCGACGCCGGCGACCCCGGTCGCTAATCGCTCCACGATGTCGAATGGTGTGGCCCACCTACTGTGCAACGCGGCAAGATGCTGGTTGTACTCTTCAGACACATGCCAATGGTAACTCCCGCACTTTGTTCGAAGATTTCTTTTGATGCGGGACAGTCGAATTCGTACGGCGTCGCCAGGTTCGACGTTAAGGTGTTGGTGGGAACTCGGAGGCGATACCAACATCGATAATGGTGTGATGCTCTGCTACTTCCATCATCGTCTCGTCCACGAAGGCAAATGGACCATCAAAATCGACGCCGACGCCACCATCAAATGGTTCAAACCCGACGGCACCTACTACGACACCAGCCACCCACGACCAACAACAACCGCAATCCCGCTCCGCAGATAGAGGACCGCGCGCCAGGGTCATCAGCACGCGTTCATAACGGCAGCAGTTCCGCGCTCGCGAAACGAACTGGAAATAGCAGCTTTTACTCACCAAGGCCGGCGAGGAAGTCGCGAGCTTCCTGCTTTGAGCGCAGCACGTAAAGGTGGGCGTGCGCTCCGTGTTGCGAGGCCATCGTGACCGCATGAGTGGCCTCCGTTTGACGGTTTCGCCAACACTTGAGCGCGCCTCGCCATTCGTCGCCGAGGCGTTGAGCCGCGGAGTCTTCGCAACCGTCTGGCATCTGAGTACCTGTCGGTCGTCGTAACCCGCGCTTGAACGCCCGTGCAGCACATCGCCACCACGGTGTATCCAAGACAATGATTGTGTCCGCCCGCTCAAGCCGAAGCGGGAGCGTCTCGGGATAGTTGCCTTCGGCGATCCAAGCATTGCCAGCGAGTACCTCCCGCTGCTTCTCGCTCCACTCGTCTGGGGTCGGCCTGGACCAACCCGGCTTCCAATAGAGGAGGTCGAGGTGGATGAGGGGCAAGCGGGTCTTGGCGGCGAGGGCACGCGACAATGTGCTCTTACCTGCGCCCGTCATCCCGTCTACGACGATGCGTTGACCGATGGGCGCTCGGGGAGGGTTCATCGAATCAGCACCACCTTCTCGGGCGTCTGTGTTGACCATGGGCGTACAGATTGCCCAGCGCGAACTTGAATCGCAAGTTCCAAGCGGCTCGCAGCACCTCGACGATCGACAGGATCAGTTCTCTTCGTTGCGTGGGTATGCGTATGCGTATGCGCGTGGTTCTCCGGGTGGTTGGCAGTCATGAACGCGAGAGAACCCGGCGCGTTCCAGCGCACGCAATGACGGCGTATTGGTCTGTGCCGGAGTAGCTACGCAGCAAACAAGATCGCGGTAATGGTCAAGTACAAAGACCGCGAACTTCTGTAAGACGGGCCCACCGTAGCCACGTCCGCGGTGAGAGCCTGCGAGCAGATAGTCGATGCCAGCGGCGTTCTCGATACCGACCGCCTGGTCGTGCGTTGGGTAATCGGCATGTCGGTATGTCTGCAACAAGCCGGCGGGCTGGGTTTCGATTTCGACTATCCACATGGTGGTCGCATCGAGTCCGTCGATTCTCGGGAGATATTTGCTACGTACCTCCTCAATGTCGGTAGGTGGATGCCACCACCGCGCAACCTCTGGTTCACTGAACCACATAACAAGCATCGCGAGGTCTGTTTCGACGAGTGGACGGAAAACGATTGCATCGCTGATGCGCGGCGCTTGGAGATATGACAAGCTGCAATCATGGCACATGATCTGATTCTTCGGGGCGGCACGGTGGTCGACGGCACGGGCGCGCCCACCCGCCGTGCCGACGTGGCCGTTGATGGAGACACCATTGTCGCGGTCGGCGATTTATCTGGTGTCGCGGCAAAACGTGAGGTCGACGCTGAAGGCCGATTTGTGACCCCGGGCTTTGTCGATCTGCATTCGCACTTCGATGCCCAGGTGGGATGGGATCCGTTGCTGTCGTCGTCGTGTTGGCATGGCGTGACGAGCGTGTTGATGGGCAACTGTGGGATGTCTTTCGCTCCACTACGACCAGGCGACAACGAAACGTTGGCGCGCATGATGGAAAGCGTGGAAGACATCCCCGGCGATTCGATCATTGCTGGTCTCAAATGGAATTGGGAAACCTACGGCGAATATCTCGACGCCGTTGACGCGTTGCCAAAGGGTGTGAATGTCGGGGGCATGGTCGGCCACGTTGCGATGCGTTACTACGTGATGGGCGAGCGTTCCATGGACGACGTTGCGTTGACCGACGACGAACTGAGCGCACTCGAACATGTAGCTACGGATGCGCTGCGATCGGGAGCACTTGGCGTCTCGACCTCCCGCTCGCTCGTGCATCGCGCTCCCGATGGTCGCCATGTGCCCGGCACTTGGGCCGACAACCGCGAGCTTGGAGCGCTCGCATCGGCGTTGGCGAAATTCCCCAACGCAATTTTCGAAGGCGCTCCGCGGTTTACCCACGCCGACGGTAAGACCCCGCGCATCGAAGAAGAAACCGAGATGTTCATCGCCGTCGCGCGCGCGTCGGGTGCGCGCACGACATTCAACCTCTCGACGTTGGGCAGCGTTCCCGGGCATTGGCGCAGCGTGCTCGATGACGCGGCACGCGCCAATACCCAGGGGATGCATATCCGGCCGCAAACAACACCGCGTGCGATCGGAGTCTTGTTTTCGCTCGCCGCATCCACTCCTTGGGATCGTTCTGCGGCGTGGGGTTCGCTCCAGAGTCTCGCTGCAGACCGGCGGCTTGCAGCTTTGCGCGACCCAATACAACGAGCGGCGTTGATTGCTGATGGCGAGGGCCTTGGGCGCGGTATCGACGAGCTCTATGTGATGACACCCGACCGCGGCGCGTGTTACGAACTCGATCCGGCGAACACCCTGGTTTCCCGAGCTGCTCGAAATGGTCGCAGCGCGGTCGCAGAGTTTGTCGAGTTGTGTTTACAGTTCGATGGCGCGGTCATCTTGAATTGGCCAGTACAAAACGGCGATTTCGTGGCAATCGAAGCAATGCTCGATGATCCGAGCATCATCATGGGGCTTGCCGATGCTGGCGCGCACGCGACCCAGATCATGGACGCCAGTCAAGCCACGTTTTTCCTGCAGTACTGGGTGCGTGAACGGGAACACTTCACTATCGAAGAAGGCATCCGTCGCATCACAAGCGATACTGCAGCGTTTCTTGGGCTGAACGATCGGGGAGTGGTGCGTGAGGGCGCGCGTGCGGATCTCAACGTGGTCGACCTCGCTGCACTGCATCTCGACCTCCCCGAAATCGTGCACGACTTCCCAGGCGGTGCGGCGCGTTACATCCAAAAGTGTATGGGTATCGACACCACTGTGGTCAACGGCGAAATATTCATGCAACGTGGCGAACATACCGGCGCACTTGCCGGTCGGTTACTGCGGCATTGACGGGCGCTATTTCTTCACGATGTCGACTTGGCGCCCGACTTGTTGATAAAAGTCATTGCCCTTGTCATCGATCACAATGAACGCGGGAAAGTCGACGACGTCGATCATCCACACCGCTTCCATACCGAGTTCGGGATACTCGAGCACCTCGACGTGGGTGATGCAGTCTTGGGCTAAGCGTGCCGCTGGCCCGCCGATGGACCCGAGGTAGAAGCCGCCGTGCTGCGCGCACGCGTCGGTGACTGCTTGTGCACGGTTGCCTTTTGCAAGCATCACGTGCGATCCGCCTGCGGCTTGGAACTGTTCAACGTAGCTATCCATGCGCCCTGCGGTCGTAGGACCGAACGAACCGCTCGCGTAGCCCTCGGGGGTTTTTGCAGGACCTGCGTAATACACGGCGTGATCTTTGAGGTATTGCGGTATTGGCTCTCCGGCATCGAGTCGCTCCTTGATCTTTGCGTGAGCGATATCGCGAGCGACAACGAGCTTGCCGCGCAACGACAACCGCGTGGTCACCGGGTACTTGGCAAGTTCGGCGCGAACTTCGCTCATCGGGCGATTGAGATCGATGTCAACAACGACGTCGCCATCAATGATTGAGTCGGTAATTTCAGGCAAGAACTGTGCTGGATCAAACTCCAGCTGTTCGAGAAATACCCCATCTTTAGTGATCTTGGCGAGCGCTTGGCGATCGGCGGAACATGAGAGTGCGATCGCGGCCGGACACGAAGCCCCGTGGCGCGGGAGGCGGATTACCCGAACGTCGTGTGCGAAGTACTTGCCTCCGAACTGCGCGCCGATGCCAGTTGCTTGAGCGATCTTGAGCACCTCGGCCTCCAGCTCTGGGACGCGAATCGCATGGCCGAGCTTCGAGCCATCGGTAGGCAACGAGTCGAGGTATTTCGTCGATGCGAGCTTTGCGATTTCGAGCGCGTACTCAGCTGAAGTGCCGCCGAGCACAATAGCCAAGTGATACGGCGGACAAGCTGAGGTGCCCAATGTCTTGAGTTTCTCGTCGACCCACTTCGCGAATGATTTGGGATTCAACAACGCTTTGGTTTCTTGAAACATCAGGCTCTTGTTGGCTGATCCTCCACCTTTGGTGATGAACAAGAATTTGTAGGCGCCGCCGCCGGTGGCTTCGATTTTGATTTCGGCGGGCAAGTTCGTGCCGGTGTTCACTTCGTCCCAGACCGTGAGTGGAGCCATCTGCGAGTAGCGCAAATTGTCATTTTGGAATGTGTCGAACACGCCACGCGCAATCGCCGAGCGATCGTCACCACTTCCGCTCGTCAATACGTTCTGGCCCTTTTTAGCTTTGATAATCGCGGTACCGGTGTCTTGACATCCCGGCAGTATCCCGCCCGCGGCGATGGCAGCATTCTTCAAGAGATCGAGCGCAACGAACTTGTCGTTGGCTGAAGCTTCGGGGTCGTCGAGAATTTTTCGAAGTTGAGCTAAGTGCGCAGTGCGCAAGAAGTGTGAGATGTCGTGCATCGCTTGGGCCGTAAGATCGGTGATGGTCTGCGGTTCGACGCGCAAGAACTCCTGACCGTCGTAGGTGACTGTAGACACGCCGTCGGTAGTGAGAAGTCGGTATTCGGTCCGGTCTTCGTCGAGTGGGAGCACGTCTTGGTATTCGAAATCGGGCATGGGCACATTCTCGCGAAGGTGAGGCCGTTTTGCAGCATCTCGACATTCGCATGCTGCTGTGCCAATGGACTTCACCGTTCGGCGCCGTGGACCGTTCAGGGTTCTAGAGTCTGGGTATGAGCGGTTACGGCACAGGAACACCAACGAGTACGGGGTCACCCGAGGATGCGTTTGACCCAATGGGAGTTCTTTTTTCGATGGAGGCCGCCGCGGATCCTTTGCCACATTACGCGGCAATTCGGGATCGATGCCCAGTCGCGCAGACGCGATCCATGATGGGCGATGCGGCTGATAACTGGCTGTTATCCACATACGAAGATGTGATGTGGGCGCTGCGCCACCCCGAAGTGTTTTCGTCCTCGCCCGATGCAGTGAATATTGGCCAGGAACATAATTTGATTCCGTTGCAGGTCGATCCACCCGATCACGCAAAGTATCGCCGTACCCTCGACCCTGAGTTTTCTCCCAAGCGGATGGCTGCACTCGAAGACGATGTCCGAGCGCTAGTTGGAGAAATCATCGACCGGTTCGTTGCGAACGGGAGTTGTGATTTTCACGAAGACTTCGCTACGCCAATGCCCTCGACGGTGTTCTTGCGCTTGATGGGCATGCCGCAGAGCGACCTTCCGCAGTTTTTAGAGTGGCGCGACAATACGATCCGGCCCGATCTCGACCCCAACGATCCCGACAGTGCGCAGAAAATTCGTGAAGCAACTGGCAAAGCGATCACGAAGTACTTCGAGAACGCGATTGCTTTGCGACGGGCGACGCCTGACGACAATTTGTTGTCGCGCATTGTGCACGCGCAGGTGGACGGTCGAAGCTTCACCGACGACGAGCTGCTCGGCATTTGTCACCTCATGCTCTTGGCCGGCCTCGATACGGTTACCGCGACGCTCGACTGCATGATCGCGTATCTCGCGCAGCATCCCGATCAGCGGCAGTTGCTCGTCGACCACCCAGAGCTCATCGACGGAGCGATCGAAGAGATGTTGCGCACCGAAACGCCGGTAACAGTTGTTGCTCGGGTTGTGAAACAAGAACATGTGATGCGAGGTTGCGCGCTGAAGCCGGGTGATGGTGTGACCATTGGAATCGGCGCGGCCAATGGCGACGCAGAATTCGTTGACCCCCACAAAGTGGATTTTCGTCGGGAGGGCAATCGCCATTTAGCTTTTGGTGCTGGGCCGCACCGCTGCTTAGGCTCGCACCTGGCGCGTATGGAATTGCGTATTGCGCTCGAGGAATTTCATCGGCGCATCCCCGAATATTCGATTGCCGATGGAACGACGTTGATGTATTCGCCAGCGATACGTCAGACCTTTGGCCTGCCTTTGCAGTGGTAGCTGATTACGGCATCTTGCGCGTCAGCAAGGGTTGCGCGTACGGTTCTCCCTAAATCGAATGAAAAGGGAAACATTATGCGAAACAGACTTATTCGCTCTGTCGTTGTTGCGGGCGCTGTCGTCGCCTGGTCGGGCTCCGCGACCGCATCATCGTCCCAACCCGCGGTCGCTCCTACCGCTCCCGCGCGAGCACTTGAAATTCTTGTAACCAACGACGACGGCGTCGCGGCACCGGGTATCGACGCGGTTGTTGAAGCCCTTCGGGCGTTGCCGAATGTGCACCTAACCGTTGTGGCTCCGGCTTCAAATCAAAGTGGTAGCGGCGACGCCTATACGACGTCGCCGCTCGCCATCACCCAGACCACAACGGCCAGCGGCTATCCCGCGACCGCGGTTGCAGGCAAACCGGCAGACACCGTTCTGTATGCGGTCAAGCAGCTCAACCTTCACCCAGATGTCGTTGTGAGTGGGATCAATCAGGGTCAGAACATCGCAGACTTCGTGACCTTGTCAGGCACAGTCGGTGCCGCTAGGACCGCGGGCCGGCTCGGAATTCCGAGTATCGCGGTGAGCGCGGGCTTTGCCGCCAGCGTCGATTATCAGACCCCATCGTTGTATACATCAGTGTTTGTTGAGTTCTTTCGCACCTACTACCTGCAACCGCAGTCCGGACAGACCGCGAAGGTCTTCAACATCAACACGCCCTCATGTGCAACGGGTGCAGTGCGAGGCCTCGCTGCGGTGCCGGTGGGTCGGGCCGAAACGATCACTGGTTATCAGGATCTCGGCGGTGGCTCGGTGCAAGCAATCACGACGGCGCGCAACATCCTCGACTCCGATTGCACTTCGACGAAAACCGTTTTCACCGACGATCTCGACGCGATGAACAATGGTTTCGGCTCATTCACCGTGCTCAACCCAGACTTGACGGATTTGTAGATCTCGTTATGTCCGCATCAAGCCGCGGCCGGGTGTCAACGGCAGGTCGAGTGCGCTCAAAAGCCCTGGTTTTGCTGCGCACACCGCGGGAATCGCGTTCACGAGGCGGGCCGCGGTGCCGATGAGACCAGCTGTGTTGTGGTCGCCGTCCTCGCCCATCATTTGTAGGTCGAGGGTGTACGTAGGAGATCCACTCACGATGATCCGATAACCACTATGGCCCACTGGCTGCGGCCATTCGGGAGCGAAGTCGTCGGCGAGTCGAGTCACATGTTCGAGAACGATGCGAGGCTCGCCGCCCACGATGCCTTGCACTTCGAATCTCACTCCGCCCATCGTGCCCGCCTTGACCGAACCGAATCCGAGATCGAGGTCGCGAGGGCTCGGAAACTTCTCGACGACTTCACGGATTTCTTCGACCTCCACGCCGAGACCGGCCGCAATCTGTTTCACAACGCCACCCCACGCGAAAGTCAGCACGCCAGGGGTGAGCAAGAGCGGGGAGAAATCGAGTTCGGTGCCGAACCCCATGGTGTCGAACAACACCTGCGGTTGAGCGTACGTGGCGTAATTGACGATTTCCATCATGCGGACGTTGTCGATGCGTTCGCACTGCCCGGTCAGCACGAGCGGAAGGAGATCGTTGGCCCAACCAGGGTCGATCCCGGATGTGAAACATGAGACCGCGGCATCAAGGCAGGCATCTTCGAGTGGACGCCGCATGCCTGCGCCAACGTGCGGCGGATAGATGAGTGGAACCACGGAACTGCTGACGATGTTCTTGCCCGAAGCGGCGATTCGAGCCATGTCAGCGATCGCCTCAAGCGGCCGTAGGTCGGCAGTTGCGGTGTAGCAGACGCAATCGGCGTCGAGCGTTAGCAGCGCCTCGATGTCGTTGGTTGCTGCGACCCCGAGATGCTCGATGCCGACGAGCGCGCCCGCGTCTTTGCCCACTTTGTCAGGGCTGTGTACCCAAAGCCCGACCAGCTCGATTTCGGGGTGCCGTGCGAGGAGCCGCACTGCGTGCACACCTACGTTGCCGGTACTCCACTGGATCACTCGCAATGTCATGGTTGCGAACCGTAGTGGATCGACGTCCGTCGGGGTTCACATGCCAGCACTGAGTCCGTAGTGTTGCACGTATGAAGGTGTGTGTGATCGGCGGCGGGTCTACCTATACGCCTGAGCTCGTGGAGGGCTTGTTGCGACGTTGCGACATGCTCCCCGTGTCGGAGTTGTATTTGGTCGACGCCGATGAGACTCGTCTCTCAGTGCTCGGGCCGCTCACTCAACGTATGGCGCATCATGCTGGCAGCAATGTCGCCGTTCGATACGGCACTGATCGCGTTGCTGGAATCTCTGGGTCTTCGTTTGTTGTCAGCCAGATTCGAGTGGGTGGCATGGGGGCCAGGCTGAACGATGAGCAGCTTGGTCTTGAGTTCGGCTTGATCGGACAGGAAACGGTGGGCGTTGGCGGTTTCGCGAATGCATTGCGGACGATCCCAGTTGCGCTGTCGATCGCGCAAGATATTGCTCGTCATGCGCCCAACGCGATTCTTTTGAACTTCACGAATCCTGCAGGCTTGATTACTGAGGCGTTGTGTCGGCACTCGGATGTCACGACGATTGGTTTGTGCAATGTCCCGTGGTCATTCAACATGGGTTTCGCCAAGGGCTTGAACGTATCGCCCGACGCGATTGAGATGGATTACGTCGGGTTGAATCATTTGAGTTGGGTGCGCGGTGTGACGATCGACGGTGTGGAGCGCGGGAGCGAACTCGTGCGGGGCATGAAGGCTCGGGCACTGAAGGCTCAAGGTCGTGGCGTTGCGTCTGACGAACCAGCTTGGAGCCCTGAATCGATCGGCGTGATCGATGCAATTCCGAACTACTACCTGCTGTATTACTACGAAACCGATGCCTGGATCCGCTACCAACGCGGCCGCCCGGCGCGGGCCTCTGAGGTGATGGAGATCGAAGCTCGATTGTTGGAGCAATACCAAGATCCGAATCTCAAAGAGAAACCGCAGGAACTTGAGCTACGGGGCGGGGCTTACTACTCCGAAACTGCGGCCGCGCTGATGGCCGACATCCATTGCGACGTGGGCTCCGTACACATCGTGAACGTCGCAAACCGAGGCGCTATCCCAGGGCTCGCGGACGACGTGGTTGTGGAGACGGCTGCGCGCGTCACGCGGGCGGGCGCGCAGGCGCTCTCCACCGAACCACTGCGACCGGATATGCACGCATTGGTGCAGACGGTCAAAGATTTCGAACTTTTGACAGTGCAGGCGGCGGTCGAAGGCAACCAAGACGCGGCGATGCTGGCATTACTGACGAATCCCCTTGGACCTCCTGCGCATCTAGTGGAAACTGTCTGGCGCCGGCTGCAAGCGGTGAACGCTGGCTGGCTCGGCAAGCTCGAAGCGACATGAGCGATACGCCGGCTCGCATCGTGCTGGGCGTCGACGGCGGCGGCACCAAGACCCATGCGGTGCTCGCGGATTTGAGCGGCGACGTTCTTGGATTTGGCGAGTCTGGCGCGAGCAATTGGGAGATTGTTGGTCTTGGCGGCACGGCCGGAGCTGTGAGTTCGGCAGTTGATGCTGCATGTGCCAATGCAGGTATCGAACCAGACTCGATCGCGGCGTCGTTGTTCGCGTTGGCTGGTTGCGATTGGAATAGCGATGTTTCCCGACTGGATTCCGCGATCCCGAAACTGGGTGCGAACGAACGACGGCGCATAATCAATGACGCGGCGGCGGTGTTGAGTGCGGGTGCGCCAACTGGATACGGCATCGCGTCGGTAGCTGGCACTGGCGGTTCGACAACAGGCCGAAATCGTGATGGCGCGCAATTCCGAACATTTGCCGTTTCGATCGGCGAGGCGAGCGGAGCCTCGGGGATTGCACGAGCGGGGCTCGACGCGGTTGCGCGGGCGTATCACGGCCAAAGCGAGCCGACCGGGCTGACCGATCGAATTCTTGCGGCAACATCGTTTCGCTCGGTCCCGGAGCTGTTCGAAGCGATCAGCCGCGGTCGTCCTCGTGGCATCGGCGCCCAATTGGCTCCATTGGTGTTTTCTGCGGCCGAAGATGGTGATGAGTGCGCCCGGAGTATTGCGAGCGACGCCGGAGCGAGCCATGCGCGCGATGTGGTGGGAGTTGCGCGTCGATTGGCGATGTTGGATCACGCGTTTGACGTTGTGTGCTCCGGAGGCGTGCATACTGCGGGGAATGCCGAATTTGATGCCGCCTTTCGAACCACGCTCGCCGCGGACATTCCGGATGCGATCCCTGTTCTGCTGACGATGCCGCCTGTGTTTGGTGCGGTGCTGCTCGCGTATGAACTCGCTGGAATCGACCCGACTTCATTGCGCCAGCGGGTTGCGACGGCCATGTCTGAAATCCGCTAGTAGCGGGTTCAAAATCGTGTGAGAATGCGGTCGTGTTTCACGATGGCGAAGAGTGTTATCGGGCTTGCGAAAGCGGAGACCCGCGGTTTGACGGCATGTTTTACGTCGCGGTGACGAGTACCAAGATTTACTGTCGTCCTAGTTGCCCCGCGCGCACCCCGCTGCGCAAGAACTGCCGCTTTTATCCGAGCGCAGCCGCTGCGCAACAGCTTGGATTTCGCGCGTGCAAACGATGCCGCCCGGACTCGGTGCCGGGCTCGCCAGAATGGCGCGTGCGCAGCGACCTAGCTGCGCGTGCAGTGAAATTGATTGCCGATGGTGTGGTTGATCGCGAGGGCGTCGCAGGGCTTGCTACTCATTTGGCCTACAGCGAACGGCACTTGAATCGCTTGCTCCACGAAGAACTCGGCGCGGGCCCGCTGGCACTCGCTCGGGCGCAACGAGCACAGACTGCGCGGACCTTGATTGAAACGACCCGCTTGGCGTTTACTGAGATCGCATACGCAGCGGGTTTCGGCAGTATCCGCCAATTCAACGACACGATTGGGGAGGTGTACGCGTCGACTCCCACTCAGTTGCGGGCCCGCACGAGCATCCCAGGGCGCGGCGTGCTGAGCGTGAAACTGGCGTATCGAGCGCCGTTCGATGAGTCAGCGATATTCAAGTTCTTGGGTAGTCGCGCAATCGCTGGCGTTGAAATAGGAAGCGACGACCATTACGAGCGGGTCTTGAGGTTGCCCAACGGCTTCGGAACGGCGTCGGTTGTTGTGCATGGAGGGGCATTGCACGTGTCGCTGTTGCTTGATGATGTGCGTGACGTCGCTCCGGCGGTTGCTCGCACTCGCAGGTTGTTCGATCTCGATGCCGACCCCGTCGCAATTGAGCGCCTCCTCGGTCGGGACCAGCGGCTGCGCGCGTCCTTGCTTCGCAATCCCGGATTGCGAGTGCCTGGCGCCGTGGATGGGTTTGAAATGGCAGTTCGTGCGATTGTTGGCCAACAAGTCTCGGTGGCAGGCGCACGGACGGTGGTGAGTCGCATCGTGGATCGGTGTGGGGATGCCTACACATCGCATTTCAGCGGGTTGCGCTTGTCGTTTCCGTCGGCGGCGGCCGTGGCAGCTGCGGATCTCACCAACATCGGGATGCCAACTGCTCGGATTGCAACTGTGCAACGCATCGCGCGTGCTGTTGTCGGCGGGGACGTGGTGCTCGAACCTTGGAGCGATCCGATCGCCACGGCGAAGATGTTGCTCGCTGTGAAAGGTGTCGGGCCGTGGACGGCGAGCTACATCGCGATGCGAGCACTCGGCGACCCCGACGCCTTCTTGTCGACGGACCTTGGTGTGCGAAAAGGTGCGTTGGCGTTGGGCATTGAAAAGGATCTCGAAGGTCATTCGCAGCAATGGCGACCCTTTCGTAGTTACGCAATGATGCACTGTTGGAGTGCGCTTGGAGGAATATCTCATGAGTGAGTTGTCGTCATCAGAAGCGGTGCCATCGCAGGTGTATTCGATGAGTACTCCGGTTGGTACCTGCATGGTGATATCGAACGGCGACGCTGTGATCGCATGCGGCTTCACGCAGGACGCGAACCGGCTGCTCGCGCTCATTCACCCTTCGCTGCGGCCGCGCGTGTTACAGGATGTTGTGCATCGCGGGATCGCCGAGCTGATTGTGCAGTATTTCGACGGCGATACAACCGCGATTGATTCGATATCAGTGCGGCAGCAATCGACGCAGGTGCGCGAACGGGGTTGGCGCGAACTCTGTAGGGTCCGCCCAGGCGAAACGATTAGCTACGGCGAATTGGCGCAGAGAATGGATGTGCCGCGCGGTGCTCGGGCCGCGGGCCAAGTGTGTGCACGAAATGCTGCGTCCCTGTTTGTTCCGTGCCATCGCATCGTTGCAGCTGATGGGAAGCTCAACCATTACGCCTGGGGGTTGTCCGTCAAACGTTGGCTGCTTGACTTTGAGATGGCATGCTCCTGACCATCGTTGTTTTGTGAGGATGCGTCGTAGCGCCGTAGTTTCTGGGCATGACTAGTAACGAGGGACTGCTCGCAGGCGTGCGCATCATTGAATCTTCGATGCTCGGCCCTGCTTCGGTGACGACGCACCTCGCCGATATGGGCGCAGACGTGATCAAGGTTGAGCCACTCGCCGGTGACTACATCCGAAGGATGACCTGGCCCATTGTGGAGGGCAACTCATTGCTGCACCTTCACGTCAACCGTGGGAAAAATTCAATCGCGATCGACTTGCGCACTCCTGAGGGAGTGCAAATCTATAAAGATCTTGTCGCGGGTGCAGATGCGGTGGTCGAAGCCATGCGCCCGGGCGCGCTCGCGAAACGCGGCCTCGGCTATGACGACCTTGTGAAGGTCAATCCGAAAATCGTGTTCTGCACGATCTCTGGCTACGGCATGACTGGCCCGTACAAGGACATGCCGAGTCATGGCATTGCCTACGACACATGGGCTGGCCAAGTACCCCCTGCTTACGACGATGACGGCTTCTGTTACATCCCGGAGCACAGCTCAATCGGGATTCATGCAGGCCCAGCATTCGGTGCGCTTGGCATCCTCGCCGCAATTATTCGCGCACGAGCGACGGGCGAAAGCGCCTTTATGGAAATTGCACAATCCGATGCAGCTGCATATTTCGATTGGTACCGCATTGAGTCGCACAAAGCGTATGAGCGTCCGCAATCCGAAGTGACCGGCAATGCTTCGGACAACTTCGAGCGTCGAGCGCCAGGTACGGCTGGTATGCGCGAGGGTGTGCGATATCAGATGTATGAAACCAAAGATGGCCATGTGCTTTTCATGGCTAGCGAACGCGAGTTTTGGAAGAATTTTGCACACGGAGTGGGCAAGCCAGAGTGGTTCGAGCGGTGGCCTGGATCGCAGTATGCCGACCATGCGAAAGGCAATAAAGAGCTCCATTCTCTATTGCGCGATGAGTTCAAGACACGGACCAGCGCGGAATGGCTCGAATTTGGCAATACCCACAACACGCCGCTGGCACCGGTGAACACACCCAAGACAATTGCAGACGACGAGCAGTTCCAAACGCGTTTGCCGTGGATCGATCGGTCGATTCTTGATTGCGAGCAACTCCCATTCCCGGTGAAGTTGATCGGCGAAGAAGTCCCCGTGCCATCCAAAGCGCCAACTGTCGGCGAGCACACTGACGCGGTACTCGCACGCTTGTTGGGGTACGACGCGGCCAAGGTCGCCGACCTACGTGCTGCGAACGTGGTGGGCTAATGGGCGAACGCCCGCCTTCGATCACGCTCGATGACCTCGCTACCCCGATGTTTTCGCCATCGATCGAAGAAATGCTGGCGGGCATGGATGCCATCGGCGCCGGCGTGGTGTTGGACGCGGACGCGCTCATTCAGAAAGCACAGTCGGAGACTGGACTCACAGATTTCGGCGCCGACGACTCGTTTTTCGAACGAGTCCATGTGTTTGTCGACGCGTCGCGTTTGGAAGGGGAACTGACGGGCGCCGGCAGGGTAGTAGTGCATTCGCAAACGTTGCAATTGTTGACAAACCGCCTGTTGGCAACGGATTTTGTGCGTCGCAATCCAGCAGTGCGCGCCGAACCGATTGTCGCACCAGTCGTTATTGTCGGCCTGCCGCGCACTGGCACAACCCATCTTCACAACCTGATGGCTGCCGACCCGAATCTCCGGAGCCTGCCCTATTGGGAAAGCCTCGAACCGGTTCCGCCGCTCGCTGAACAGCGTGGTGCCAGTCCCGATGATCGAAGGGCCCGTTGCGAAGCCGGATTGTGGTTTCTCAACGAGGCGCTCCCGCATTTCAAGCGTATGCACGAAATGACCGTTGATCATGTCCACGAAGAGATTCAGCTCCTCGCGATCGACTGCTCAACGATGCTGTTCGAGACTTCTGCACGAGTTCCCAGCTATCGCGACTACTACAAGGCGCACGATCAACAGCCGAGCTACGACTACCTCAAACTGATGTTGCAGGTGTGTCAGTTTCAACGTCCTAGGTTGGAGCCAACCCGTTGGGTCTTGAAGTCCCCCCAGCACCTTGAACAAATCCCAGCGATTCTGGGCTCGTTCCCAGATGCAACCCTGGTATTCACCCATCGCGATCCGGTTTCAGTGATTGCGAGTTTCGTGACGATGGCTGCGTATACGGCGCGTTTGAGCCGCCGGACTCCGATTGATCTGCATGAGTTGGGCGCCTACTGGCGAGACCGAATTCTGGATCTTTACGCCGGTGCGGTCCGCGATCGTCACCTGGTAGCACCAGAGCACTCCATCGACCTTCATTTTGATGAGTTCATGGCCGACGACATCGTCGCGGTCGAAAAGGTTTACGCGGTCGCGGGTCAGCCGTTCAGTGGTGAAATTCGCCGGGCGATGGATGCTTTCATGCAAGTTCATCCCCGTGGAAAATTCGGCGGAGTGCAGTACCACCTCGATCAGTTCGGGCTGGACGCTCCATCGATACGCGACGCGGCCCGGGAATACATCGATGCGTTTGAAGTCAACCTAGAAACGCAGTGGTAACGGATCCGCATTCTCGGCCTGGAAACATTTTTCGGAGGTGCCCGAGTTTCGCGGGTTGCATGGGCGAGAATAGGTGCCGTGGCGCGCTCGGATTACGCAGATGAAGGTGAGACCGCGCCGCCAGTAGTCGCCGTCCGCGGCGCGGGGTCGTTGGGATATTTACCCGGACTCGACGGATTGCGGGCTCTATCGGTGCTGCTGGTTCTGGCGTACCACTACCGCCCAGATCGTTCGTTGCTTGCAGGCGGATTCTTGGGCGTTGAAGTCTTCTTCGTCATTAGTGGCTATTTGATCACCGCGCTGTTGCTTGATGAACGTCGCAAACATGGCAACATCAGTATGCGGAGTTTCTGGATGCGACGGATACGACGCCTGTTCCCGGCGCTGTACGCGATGCTGTTGTCGGTTGGCCTGTTGGTCGCGGTGATGTACCGCGAAGACCTTGGGCGGTTGCGCGGTGCCTTGTTTTCGGGAGCGTTTTACATCTCGAATTGGCAACAAATCAGTTCGGGCGTGCTGTACGCCGAAAGCGAGCAGCGAAGGCCGCTCGGGCACCTGTGGTCGTTGGCGGTTGAAGAACAGTTCTATTTGTTGTGGCCGATGTTGTTCGCGGCCGGAATGTTCTTTTTTCGGAATCGTTTTAAGTGGGTGATTCTGGGCGGCGCGATTGCTTCGTGGATGTGGATGGCGTATCTGGTTTCGGCGCGGCCGACGTTCGAACGCAAAGTCTTGGTGAACGCGGAAGTCGTAGAACTGGGCAACTGGTTCAACCGCATGTATTTGGCAACGGATACTCGCGCTGCAGGGTTACTCATCGGCGCCTTCCTCGCGTATTTCTGGGTGCCGCGAAAATTGCGGGGCAAGACCGGTCGCAATGCGGCTCGATTGCTCGACGGAGCAGCCGTCGGCGCAGGCGTCGTCCTGCTGACGCTCGTCTTTGTTGCCGAGTTCCAAAGTACGTGGCTGTACTGGTGGGGATTCGCGCTCGTAGACATCTGCACTGTGGTGCTGATTGCAGCAACGGTGCATCCAGTTTCGCATGTCGGGCGGTTGTTAGGAATTCGTCCACTTCGAGTGATTGGTACTCGCAGCTACGGGATTTATCTTTGGGGTATAGCGGTATTTGAGTTCACTCGGCCCGGTCTCGATGTGCATTTCTCTGGACCGACGTTGCTGGTTGTACGTGTCGTACTCGTGGGCTTGGTTGCCGAAACTTCGTATCGGCTTGTGGAACAACCCGTCCGGTCGGGAGCGTTGCTTCGGCTATGGCGGCATCTGGGAACCACCGAGGGGAAGCAACACGAACAACTTGTGTTGCTCTGGCAGGTGGTTGGTGCAACCATCGTATTGGTGGTCGGATCACTATCGGTGGCTGCCTATGCATCGGAACCTCCGAAGGAGGCCAAGGCGATCGCGTGCCAGGGCGATGACATCATCTTGGACCCGAAGTGTGCGAAACCCCCTGCCTTTCGAGCGAGGCCGACTACCACGACTAAGCCGGGCAAGGTCAAGCCCGGGGAAACGCCTCGTACCAATCCGCCGGTGGTCGAAAGCAACGGGTGGGTATTCACAGCGGTGGGCGACTCGGTCATGTTGGGAGCGCAAAACACACTGACCAAGAAGCTCACTGATGCCGGTGGTCCGGCAAACGTGAACGCGGAGGTTGGACGGCAGGGTCAAATTTGTCTGGACGTTCTTCGCGCCTTGCGCGACGCGCAGCAGCTCGGCCCCATCGTTATCGTGCATTGCGGTGACAACGGATTTATCGCAGAGAATTTTGTGCAGCAGGTGGTCGACATCACAGGTACGAAACGCCACGTTGTGATGATGACGGTCAAAGTGCCGCGCAGTTGGGAAGGCCCGAATAATGTGCGTATTATCGAAGGTGCGAAGCAGTTTAGGAATGTGAAGGTGCTCGACTGGTACTTCCACGCATCCGCGAAACCGCCCGACTATTTTGCGAGAGACTCGTACCATCTCACGAAAATCGGTGGCGAGTTCTATGTCAACCTGATCCACGATTTCGTCCTCGATCAAGATTTGCTATGAGGTTGCAGCATCTCGGAGAACTGTGTCTCGATCAGACCTCTCGGTTGTAGACCCGCGCCGGTCGGCGTCGATCTTCGCAGTCGCACCGCTGCTTTTCATTTTGGGAGCCACGGCGCAGTACGTTGGCGCGGCTTGGGCAGTCGATTTATTCGACCATGTAGCGCCCGAGTCGGTTGCGTGGCTGCGAGTGTGCGGGGCGTCGTTGGTGTTGCTCATTGTTGTGCGACCCTGGAAACGACACTGGACTCGGTCACTTGTTGTCGCCGCTGCGGGCTTTGGCGTGGCGACTGCACTGATGAACATGAGCTTCTATTTGGCGACGGAACGGCTTCCACTAGGTACCACCGTGGCGATTGAATTTATTGGGCCTATCGCGGTCGCGGGTTTGGCGTCTCGTTCCGTATCGAGCTGGCTGTCGCTCGGGCTCGCGGCCGTGGGCGTGATGTTGGTATCTGGCGCTCAGTGGTCGGACCATGCCATGGGTATCGCGTTTGCATTGGCTGCTGCGGCTTTGTGGGCCGGTTACATCGTGTTGGGTGAGCGCGTTTCGAATCGCACGGCAGGCGTAGACGGGCTTGCGGTTGGTCTTGGTTTGGGTGCGCTATTCACCACCCCAATTGGTGCTTGGCGCAGCGGACCTGCCTTTGGCGAACCGCGCTGGTTGCTGTTGTGCATCGCGATCGGAATTTTTTCGACAATCGTGCCGTACGGACTTGATCAGGTAGTGATGCGTCGGGTGCCCTTGCGAAGTTTTGCGCTCATGCTCGCGCTGTTGCCCACGACCGCAGCAGTTGTGGGCGCTGTAATGTTGTCGCAGCGTTTGAAAGGTCTTGAAATCATTGGCATTTGTGCTGTTGTGGTTGCGCTTGTTATCAGCGGTGTGGGCGACCGGGCTGCGGCGATTGCTGACGTAGGCTCGTGATCATGGTGCAGATCGGTTTCGCCAAAGCAGTAATTACGCCACCATTACCGGTTGCACTTTCCGGATATGGGGCCCGTACGGGACTCGCCCACCACGTACACGATGATCTTGAAGTTCGCGTCATGGTTGCCGTGGAAGGCGACGCCGTATTGGTGCTCCTATCGCTCGATCTCATGGCGATGAGTCGAGACTGGGCCGATGCAATCCGTGATGCCGTGGCTGGCGAATTGGGAATTGCCGATCGAGCCGCGGTTCTTACGTCGACTGTGCACACGCATGCGGCGCCGAGCACCATCACAGGAACCGACGCTCTCGGTTGGGTTGTTCCGCATGAATGGCGACCGGCGTTAGTGGACGCGTGTACGAGCACAGCGGTCGAGGCTCGACGACGGGTACGGTCAGCCACGTTGACGTATGCGCACAGAGAAGTGCCGCCGACATTGGCGTACAACCGTCGAGGCAATATCGAACGACCGATGATTGCAGTGCTCGATGTGGCCGACGCAGAGTCGGGAACGCGGATCGGGACCGTCGTGAACGCTGGCGTCCATCCAACGGTGACCGGACCAAGCAATTTGCATGTGTCGAGCGATTACGTCGGCGAATTGCGGCGGGACGTCGAACGCGACTTCGGCGGGATGACGGTGTTTCTTCAGGGCGCACAAGGAGATGTCAACCCGGTGTTGGGCGAGCAGGGCCCAAATCATGAGACCGCGTTCGCGGCAGTAGCGGCGGTCGGTGCGGGATTTTCGGAACTCGTAGGTGAAATGCTCGCGGCAGCGGATCCGGTGACTGGCGAGACCAGAGTGCATCGCAGCGGAATTACGACGGTCACCGCCGATGGCAGCGCAATGAGTGCAATCACGCGTTCCGCTCGAGTGCAGGCCGAGCTTGTCGAATGGCGGGTTGGCGGAATGCGGCTACTGACGATTCCAGGGGAAGCGTTCTCGAAGCTCGGCCAGGCGGCATTTCGAACGACGACGATGCCGTTGATGCTCGCCGGGTTTTGCCCACATTGGCTGGGCTACCTACCGGATCCCTTCGATGCAGCAGGCTACGAAGAATCGTTGAGCTACGGACCACCGTTGACGGACGTCGTGCAATCACATTTGGTGTCGTAAGCGCGGCTGTGCGCTACGCGCCGGCTAGTGATGCTTCGAGGCGGCGATCGCTAGGCGATGGGCGAGTTCGTCCATCGCGGCGTCGCTGATATTGCCGAACGCTAAACGTAAAAAACGGTCCTGTTCGGGGCCAAAACTGCTTCCCGGTATGCACAATACGTTGAAGTCGTCAGCGAGACGTTTCGCGACGGTTGCTGCTGGCTCACTAACAAACGGGTGGCGCACGTAGGCAAAGTACGCGCCGCTCGAAACCACCTCGAATTGCGGTGCGGCCACCATTGCCGAGCGAAATGCGTTCACTCGAGCGAGCATTTCCAAGCGACGCTCGGCAACCCAGTCGTCGAGATTCGCCAGCGCGAACGCGACCGCGTGCTGCGACAAGGTGGGCGCCGAGATGGTCTGGCAATCGGCGAGTTTCACGGCCTCACGCAACACGTGTGGCGCCGCGGTGAGTGAACCGACTCGATATCCAGCCAAGCTGAAAACCTTGGAAAAGCTGAACAAATGCAGCAGCGTGTCGGGCCAGCTGGGATCATCGAACAGAGCGTGCGCACGCTCGGTTGAAGCTCGAAAGTCTTTGTACGTTTCGTCGAGAATCAGCGCGACACCAATGCTCTGCGCGAATTCAAAAAATGCGTGGATGAGCGAGGCGGGGTATTCGACGCCACATGGGTTATTGGGTGTGACGAGCACGATCGCGCGTGTGTGGGCGGTGACCAGCGCCTTGCACGCCGCGAGGTTGGGCAACATCGCTTCGTCGGCGCGTACTGGCAACGGCACCGCCTGCACCCCGCAAGCCTTCAACCACATTTCGTGATTGAAATACCACGGCGTTGGCACGATCACTTCGTCGCCGGCATCGCACAGCGATCCGATTGCCAAGCAGAATGCCTGGTTGCATCCGGCAGTCACCATGACGTTGTCGGGCGAGAGGTTCTGATCGGTAAACGATCTGGCGATCGCTTCGCGTGTTGCGGTGAGACCAAGCGCGGGTGAATATCGAGATGCGTCATTGCCTTGCGCGACTTCGGCGATATGGGCGCGCAGCGCGGCCGCGGGTGCGATGCCCGGAACTGCTTGGGAAACATCAATCAGTGGAGGGGATGCATCGAAGCTGCGACCGGCGATCCAATTCTTGGCGATGGCCACCGGTGGATCGTGGACTTCGGATTGGATCGAACTGACGCGCAGCATCTCGGTGAGGGTATCGGAAACCGCTCAGGGCCACTGCGAAGTGGATCAGTAGTCTCGGATGCTCATGACTGGCACACCCACAGACCCCGTAGCGGTCGCTACTGAAACCGGCTCGTTTCGCACTGGGGTGGCGGTGTTGTGGCGTTATATCAAAACGCACCCGAAGCCCTTTGCCATAGCGGTTACTGGTTCGACTATTTATGCGTCTATGGCGGTCGGTGGCGCGGTGGTGCTTGGACGCATCACCGACACGGTTTTCGAACCCGCCTTGACCGATGGCGATGTCGATCCGGCGACGGTGTGGGGCACTGTGGCCGCGGTCGTGATTGTTGCTGCGCTGCGCAGTGCGGGTGTAATCACTCGCCGTTATTACGCTGCCGTCACGTCGCGACGTATGCAGGTGACGTTGCGAACCCAGATAACGGATCACTACATCAATACGCCGTTGTCGTTTCACCGATCCAAACCGACCGGCGAACTCCTCGCGCACGCCGACACCGATGTCGAAGTTGCAGTCGAAGTCATCAACCCGTTGCCGTTTTCGTTGGGGCTTGTATTACTCATCGCATTTTCAGTGATCGCACTGATCGTTGCCGATCCGGTTCTTGCGATTGTCGGGCTGTTGGTGTTCCCGGCGATGGCGGGCCTCAATCGCTACTACACGAAACGGGTCGAAGGCCCGGCCGAGAAGACCCAGCAACGTATTGGCGATGTTTCGTCGATTGCCCACGAAAGCTACGACGGTGCCTTGGTTGTTAAGACACTTGGCCTGGAAACTCATGAAGTGCGTCGTCTGGAAGTGGCAGCATTGCGATTGCGTGATGCCCGCATGGATGTAGGCAAACTGCGATCGGTATTCGAACCGACGCTTGATGCCCTGCCAAACCTGGGTGTTATCGCGATCCTGTCGGTTGGCGGTTGGCGAATTTCTACCGGGGCGTTAACCACCGGTGAACTTGTGCAGGTAATGGCGCTGTTTACTCTGTTGTCGTTTCCGATGCGAGTCGTGGGATTCTTGCTCGAAGAGATGCCACGATCAGTGGTGGCGTTAGGACGCATTGATGAGGTGCTTGCAGCCGATGTCATGCAAGACCCTATTGATCCGATAGAGCTACCTGATGTACCGCTCGCGGTTGCAGTTTCGAATTTGCACTTTGAGTTTGTGGCCGGCGAACCCGTGCTCGATGGCTGTTCGTTCACCCTTAGACCCGGTGAAATCGTGGCACTCGTTGGAGCTACTGGAGCGGGCAAGTCGACCTTGTGTGAACTGTTGATCGGGCTAGTGGATGCTGATCGTGGATCGATCACGATCGGTGGCGTGGCAATCGAACGGATCGCACCGGCTTCGTTGCGATCACAAACCGCATTGGTGTTTCAAGAATCGTTCCTCTTCGCCGACAGTGTTGAAGAGAACTTGACCTTCGGCGAGGTCCCGCTTGCGGCAGCCGAGCGAGCGGTGCACCTCGCGCAGGCTGATCGCTTCATTACGAATCTCGAAGCTGGTCATAACACGGTGCTCGGCGAGCGCGGTGTGACGTTGTCGGGCGGACAGCGACAGCGGGTAGCCCTGGCTCGGGCATTGGTTCGAAATCCGCGGCTGTTGGTGCTTGACGATGCCACTTCCGCGGTTGACCCGACAGTGGAGGCGCGTATTCTCGATGGTCTCAAAGCCGAGTTGCAAACGACGGCGCTGATCGTCGCGCACCGGGTCTCTACTATTGCCTTGGCCGATCGCGTGCTGTTTCTGCGAGATGGAGTGATTGCCGCCACCGGTTCGCACGCGGATCTGGTGGCGAGCGAACCGGAATACGCGGCGATGGTGCAGGCCTACGAAGCCGAAGCTGAAGCTGAAAGCGGGGTCGTTGACGATGACCTCTGACGAGTTGGTGATGCTTGAGCACGCCCTCGCGAGTGCTCGGGTTGCCCTTGACGACGACGATGATGCTGTCGCGAGTGAAGGCGCGATGTCGGTATTGCGACGGGGTCTCGCGATCTCGCCAGAACTCCGAGTGGGCATTCGGGTCAGCATGGGGTTCGCGTTTCTTTCAGCGTTTGGCCGGTTGGTGATTCCAGTACTAATGCAGCAGATCTTGGACAAGGGTGTGCGCGGTTCCCAGGGATTTCGGCCCGAGATCGTCTACCCGGTGGGAGGTGTCGGCATTTTGCTGGTGGTAGGTGTCGCATTTATGCAAAAGGCCACGTATCTGCGGTTTCTGCGCGCGGCGGAGAACTCGCTTGCGGGCCTGCGGGTTCGGGTGTTTTCACATATCCATCGGCTGTCGATTGCAGAACACACTGACTCGCGCAAAGGCATACTTGTCGCACGGGTCACCAGCGATATCGAGACACTTGCACGCTTCGTGCAGTGGGGTGCGATGTCGTGGATTTTGAATAGCACTTTGCTTGTGCTGACGATCGCGGTGATGTTTGTGTATTCGTGGCAGTTGGCGTTGGTCGTAGTTGTGAGCTTCCTGCCCGTGATACCGGTGTTTCGTATTCTGCAACGCAAGCAACTCGCGGCATACGACCAAGTGCGTACTGACACATCTGAAATGTTGTCGGAGATATCTGAAGTAGTAACAGGATCGGCTGTGATCCGCGCGTATGGGTTGCAACGGCGCTCGAGTCGTCGGATTGCTCGTCGAGTCGACAATGTGTATCGATCGCATCTGCGCGCGGCAAAGTACTTCGCCATGATGTTCCCGCTAGGCGATTTTTTCGCTGCCATCGCTATCGCTGCGGTTACCGCGACGGCTGCGTTTCACGGCAAGGGTTGGGGCCTAGACGTCGGCGAAATGATTGCGTTCCTATTTCTCACATCGTTGTTATTGAATCCAGTTGCCGAACTCAGCGAAATTCTCGACCAGACGCAGACGGCGATCGCCGGTTGGCGCAAAGTGCTGGCGGTGCTCGACGTGCCGATAGATGTAACTGAGCCAACCTCTGAACTCGTCCGCCCACTGCCAAGCGGTGCGTTGTCGGTCGCCGCGCATCATGTGGAGTTCGCGTATCGAGCGGGTGCTCGCGTGCTGCGAGACGTCAACGTGTCGATCCCCGCGGGCACGCGGGTTGCGATTGTGGGCGAAACTGGCAGCGGCAAGACAACGTTTGCGAAACTGTTGTGTCGGTTGGCCGACCCAGTGAGTGGAACGATCGCGGTCGGCGGGATCGATCTGCGGTCAGTGGCTGCAGAGGATCGTCATCGTGCAATTCGGCTCGTTCCGCAAGATGGATTCTTGTTCAACACGACGATCCGTGAAAACGTCTTGCTGGGTCGTCTCGGTGCCAATGATGCCGATGTCGCTGCTGCTTTTGCTGCCCTCGATCTTGATTGGTGGATCAACCGCTTGCCGGATGGCCTCGATACCGAAGTTGGCGAACGTGGCGACAACTTGTCGGTAGGTGAGCGGCAGCTAGTAGCCCTCGCTCGCGCGCAGCTTGCCGACGCAGGGGTGCTCATTCTCGACGAGGCCACGAGTGCAGTCGACCCAGAAACAGAGCGGGCGTTGACTGACGCCCTGCTGCGAGTGTCGCGCGGCCGTACAACGATTTCGATCGCGCATCGCCTATCGACAGCCGAAGCCGCGGACCTTGTGTTGGTGTTCGACGGTGGCGAGCTCGTCGAAACTGGCCACCACGATGAACTCGTTACTGCGAATGGTGTTTACGCCGACCTTTACGCCAGCTGGATCCGCAACACGAGGAGCTAGCCGCGATCGGTATTGCGCCAGACCACTGGACAATCGTCACTGTCGAGAAGTTGGCCATTGCTGACGTGTTCGTGATGCGGTTTTTTCGGTGCGCCACTTCGGATGAGGTACCGAGCGTCGTCGCCGCAGTATCGCACTGAAATCGCCCGACGCCTGCGGGCCGTTGTGGTGTTGCCGCCTGCAGCGTGCAACGTGCGGGCGTGGTGCACTGTGAGGTCGCCAGGGCCAAGGTCATAGGAGATCAACTCGGCCTCGCCGCTGCGTGCGAGAGCCTCAATGTCAGGCACCGATTCGCCCTGCGTTCCAGGAATATCCATGGTGGTCACAAACAAGTTCGGGCGATAAATTTCGCCGCGGTGCGAGCCCTTCACGAAGCTCATCGCCCCGCTTGCTTGGTCGACTGCATCGAGTGGAATCCAAGATGTACATAGTTGGCTTCCCTCGACATGAAAGTAACCAATGTCTTGGTGCCAGGCAGTGCGCTCGCGGGTGCCAGGTTCCTTCACCAACACGCTGTCTTCCCAAAGATTGATCTTGGATGACCGCAGGAGCTGACCGATGATCGCGGGTAGCGGTGAGTCGCAGGCAAACGATCGGAACGCTTCGTGGTCTCGCCAAGAATCAACGCCGCTGCGAAATGCCCCACGCTGCGTAGTTGGTGTTGGCTCGGAGAGCACCACTTCACCGCTCGCAGCCAACGCGTCGCCCATCGCGCTCATGTCGGCCATCGTGGGTTCGTTGAGCAGCGCATCTATTGGCGCTGCCATTGCACTGATGAGATCAATGTCGAGGATCCCGTACAGACAGACCACTCCGTCGCGCCAGAAGGTTTCGATCTCTTGTGCAGTGACTGGCCGCATCCGACAGAGATTAATGCAGCGGGTCGAGCGGAGTTCGCGACGTATCGTGGTGGTCGTATGGGTGCGTTGGAAGTTGCCGGGCTGCGCTACGCGATGCCGGGTGGCTCCGATTTGTTTCGTGACGCGGGTTTTCGGGTCGGCGATGGCGAACATATCGCTTTGATCGGCGCCAACGGCACCGGCAAAACGACCTTGTTGCGGCTGATCGCCGGTGAACTCACGCCCAACAAGGGCACGGTCAGGGTCTCGGGCGAATTGCGCTACATGCGACAGCTTCTGGGTGGTGCCGAAACCGCAGTTTCAGTTCGAGATCTGTTGGTGTCGCTTTCGCCACGCGCGATTCGCACCGCAGCTCAAGTATTGGCGTCGACCGAGGCGCGGTTTGGCGAAACGCCGACCGACGCGGTTGGAATGGCGCTCGCTCGAGCGCATCAGGCCTGGGGCGATGCCGGAGGTTGGGACGCGGAAATTGCGTTTGATACGTGCACCACTATTGCGCTGCGGGCTTCGTATGAAGCTGTCGCTGATCGGCGGCTCTCTACGTTGTCGGGGGGTGAACAGAAGCGTCTCGCGTTGGAGTACCTCGTGCGCAGTGACGCGGATGTTCTACTCCTTGATGAACCCGACAATTTCTTGGATGTTCCTGCGAAGGAATGGCTTGAAGACACGCTGAACGCGTGTGACAAGACGATTCTGTTTGTAAGCCACGATCGCGAACTTCTTGCCCGCGTTGCAACAAAGATTGTGACGCTCGAAGGGCTTGTGACGTGGACTCATGGCGATACGTTCGGCACGTACCATCAGGTGCGCGATGCCCGCCTTGAACGCATTGACGAAGAACATCGGCGGTATTTGGAGCAGCGCAAGAAGCTCGAAGCCGAACTCACCGAATATCGACGAAGAGCACAACGCAGCGATGTTTTCGCATCGAGGGTGCGAGCGGCCAAAACCAAAATCGAACGGCACGAACAGGCCGCACCCCGCGACCGCGTGGAGCAGCAGCAGATCGATATTCGATTGGGTGGCGACCGCACGGCCAAGCGTGCTGTCGTGTGCGAGTCACTTGAACTCTCGGGCTTGACCGATCCGTTTGACGCGGAAGTGTGGTTCGGCGAACGAGTTGGCATCATTGGTCACAACGGAACCGGTAAGAGTCATTTCTTGCGGTTACTCGCGGGCGAGGCTATCGAGCACGAAGGAGCGTGTCGGCTTGGATCGCGAGTTGTGCCCGGATATTTCAATCAGATGCATGAACAGCCGGCGCTCAGTGAGTGCTCGCTGTTGGAAGCCTTGTTGGACCGGGGACAGGCTCGTGGGGCCGCGATGGCGAACTTGCGCCGTTACGAACTGCACGGTTGTTGGGAGCAACCATTCGCAACGCTGAGTGGAGGGCAGCAGGCACGCTTTCAGGTGCTGTTGCTTGAACATAGCGGGGCGACCTTGTTGTTGCTTGATGAACCCACCGACAACCTCGACCTTGCTTCCGCGGATGCGTTAGAGGCGGCAATTTCGCAGTTTCAAGGAACCGTCATCATGGTCACACACGATCGTTGGCTGATGCGATCATGTGATCGTTTCTTGATATTCGGACGCGATTGCGCGGTGCGAGAATCGGACGAACCTCTGTATCGCTGAATCACGGTGGTGTTAGAGCAGGCCTCGCGATCGGCCAATCGCGACTGCTTCGAGCTTCGAATGTGCTCCGAGCTTTTTGATGATGCGCTGCACATGCGTTCGCACCGTGTTCAGTGAGATGTGCATGTCTTCAGCGACTGCAGCAGTTGAGGCTCCGCTACCGAGTGCTTGCAATATTTCTGCTTCGCGGGCAGTGAGGTTGAACACATCGAGAGCGCTGCTGCGTTCTTTGTTCGCGGCTTCGACATCGCTCGTAATCAGATGATCGCCGCTAACGATGTTGCGCATCGTTTGGATGAGTTCGTTCGCGGCGCGGTCTTTGGTGATGAACGCATCGCAGCCCGCGGCCATAGCCTCTTGTGCGCCTGCAGGCCGGTTGACGCCCGTGAGCAAGAGAATTCGTACTTCCGGCGAGACCGATCGCAGATGCGCGGCGAGCGTGGTGCCGTCGCCGTCTGGGAGCTGGTAATCCAGCACGCACAAGTCGGGGCGAGCATCCGCGATTGTCGTCAGTGCTTCGCTGGCGCTGTAGGCGGTGCTGACGACCTCGAAATCTTCTTCCATCCCGAACAGCCTCGCGAGGCTCTGGGCAAACATTCGATGGTCGTCGACGATCATGACACGGTTCATTGGACATTGAGTTTGTCACACGGCTACGGTCCGTGCCTGACAATGCCATCGACACCGGTGGGAGAGCATCATGGCGGGCAACCGCTCGGATGCGCCGAAGGAGCAACCTCCCCGGAATCTCTCAGGCCAACGGACCGCCGGTTGAGGCAACTCTGGAGAGCAAGGCGGAAGCGTGCGGAGACGCTGAAACCTTCACCGACGAGGAAAGCCATGCCCGCAGTTCGGTCGTGTGCGAATCTTTCAGGTCAACGGACAGAGCGGGGAGCCCAAGACCCGGTGGGCGCAGCTTGGCTGTGTCGGCCCTATTTCGGAGGCTCCTGTGCCGCACAATGTCCAACCAATCGAAACGCTCGACGACTCGCGCGACTTTCTTGCGCGCCACATCGGCCCAGACACTGGTGATATTGCCGCGATGCTCTCGGCCCTCGGTGTGGCGTCACTGCAGGAACTCGCGAACTCGGCGGTGCCTGCATCGATTGCGGATGCTGAAGTACTGCAGTTGGGGTATGCGATGAGCGAACGTGCCGCGTTGTCGCGGCTCCGTGAATACGCGGATCGCAATGAGGTATTTACTTCGTTGATCGGGCTTGGATACTCCGACACCGTTACCCCTCCTGTCATTTTGCGCAACGTGTTGGAAAATCCGGCTTGGTACACGGCCTACACGCCGTACCAGCCCGAAATCAGTCAAGGACGGCTCGAAGCACTGATCAACTTCCAAACGGTGATTGCTGAGCTCACGGGCATGGAGCTCGCCAATGCGTCGTTGCTCGACGAACCAACTGCGGCGGCAGAGGCGATGACACTGTTGCGACGCATCAATAACAAAGGTATAGCGACGTTCTTCATCGATCATGAGGTCTTACCGCAGACCATCAACGTCGTCACGACACGCGCGGAACCGCTCGGGATCAAGATAGTGGTGGCCGATCCTGCGACCTTCGCCGGGGACGCGTTCGGCGCGTTGCTGCAGTATCCGGGCACGAGCGGCGTGGTGCGTCACATTGGCCCGATGATCGAACGGTTGCAAGGCCGCGGAATTCGGGTTGCCGTCGCGGCAGACCTACTCGCTTTGACGCTGCTCACGCCGCCGGGCGAACTCGGTGCAGATGTGGTGGTGGGTTCTGCTCAGCGATTCGGAGTGCCGCTTGGTTTCGGTGGCCCTCACGCTGGCTACATGGCAGTCAAGACTTCGCAACAGCGCCAGCTCCCTGGCCGTTTGGTCGGTGCGTCGATCGATGCACACGGGCGGGTCGCTTATCGCCTCGCGTTGCAGACTCGTGAACAACACATTCGGCGCGAAAAAGCCACGAGCAATATCTGCACAGCGCAGGTGCTGTTGGCGGTCATCGCCGGCTTGTACGCGGCGTATCACGGCCCTGACGGATTGCGGCGCATCGCGCGGCGAGTGCATCGCCTTGCGTGCGCGTTGGCAGGTGGGCTGCGCGAAGGTGGAATACAAGTAGTGCACGATGCCTTTTTTGACACTGTGACGGTGTCCGTTCCCGGACATGCCGAGGCCGTTGTTGCTGCGGCGGCTACACAAAGAATCAATCTGCGCTTCGTTGATACCGATACGGTCACGATCGCGCTCGATGAAACGACGACTCCCGAAATTGTGGCGCAGGTCTTGCGCGCCTTTGACATCGAGTGCGACATCGCCGCGCTGATGAGTTCTGCGGTCGCGTCGATTCCCGAAGAACTACGACGCACAAGCGGGTTTTGCGAGCACGAAACGTTTCGTCGTTATCGAAGCGAAACCGAAATGATGCGGTACCTGCGTACTCTCGCGGATCGTGATTTGGCACTGGACCGCACGATGATCCCGCTCGGGAGCTGCACGATGAAACTCAATGCAGCCGCCGAAATGGACCCGATCACTTGGCCGGAATTTGGAGCAATCCATCCGTTTGCGCCGAGTTCACAAACGGCTGGGTACCGAGCGATGGTGCACGAACTCGAAGATTGGCTCGCCGCCATTACGGGCTACGACGCGGTCTCGCTGCAACCGAATGCAGGATCGCAGGGCGAACTGGCAGGGCTCCTCGCAATCCGCAAGTATCACCATGAACGCGGCGAGAGTGGTCGCGATGTGTGTCTCATCCCTGCTTCGGCCCATGGCACGAATGCGGCAAGTGCCGCAATGGCCGGACTTGACGTGGTGGTCATCAAATGCGACGACCGTGGCAACGTCGATGTTGATGATCTGAAACAACGTGTTGGAGAGTATCAGGCTCGACTCAGTGTCTTTATGGTGACGTATCCCTCCACGCACGGCGTGTTTGAGGATCACATCGTCGATATTTGTGAGCTCATCCACGACAACGGCGGTCAGGTGTATCTCGATGGAGCGAATCTCAATGCACTGGTTGGTCTCGCCGCGCCGGGCAAATTCGGCGCCGACGTATCTCATCTCAATTTGCACAAGACGTTTTGTATTCCGCATGGCGGTGGCGGCCCTGGCATAGGGCCAGTGGCGGTTCGTGCGCATCTTGCTCCGTACCTACCGAATCATCCACTCGTCGCCGAGGCTGGTCCGAGAACGGGAGTCGGTGCGATATCGGGAGCACCTTGGGGCTCGGCTGGGATTTTGCCCATTCCTTGGATGTACATCGCGATGATGGGTGCCGAAGGGCTCACGGATGCAACCCAAATTGCGATATTGAATGCGAACTACATCGCGCATCGGCTCGACGCCGCATTTCCAGTGCTGTATCGCGGCGCGAACGGTCGCGTCGCGCATGAGTGCATCATTGATCTTCGTGACATCACCAAAGAAACCGGCGTGACGGTGGACGATGTCGCGAAACGATTGATCGCCTACGGCTTTCATGCGCCCACGATGTCATTTCCTGTGCCGGGCACGTTGATGATCGAACCGACCGAATCGGAATCATTGCGGGAAGTTGATCGGTTTTGCGATGCCATGCTGTCAATCCGTGCTGAGATCGATCGAGTGGCAATGGGGGAGTGGCCCGCGGATGACAATCCGTTGTGCAACGCTCCACATACGGCCATCGACGTGACGAGCGACGACTGGTCACATCCATACTCGCGCGAGCTTGCTGCCTACCCCAGCGACGCGCAACGCTCCGTGAAGTATTGGCCTCCGGTGAGTCGCATCGACGGCGCATACGGCGATCGCAACGTGTTCTGCAGTTGCGCTTGATTGTTGCGCCTACTTCGTCCGGCGCGGCGGGTGACTAGCGCCCCATTTTGCTCGTCCCTCGCTGCTGGGTTCGCCACGTCACCGCTTGTCTATTGCGCCTACTTGTCGTTTGCGGCTACTGGTTGAAGAGGCTGTCGGGTGCGTACGCATCGGTTTTGACTGATCGATGATGGATAAGCCATCGCCCGGATTGTGCGTCACGCCCAAAAGCATCACGGTAACGACCCCAATGATCAAGACCGTTGTTGGTGAGCACTTGAAAATAGGAATTTGCAGTAGCTGACATCGTCGACGTGACTTCTATCAGCGTGTTGGTTACGCAATGGCGCAGCAACGTCAAATTGTTAGGTGTGCGAGTGGAGCCCGCGACGGAGGAAAAAAAGGCCAGCATCGCGGTACGTCCAATGTGGGTGTCGCCATCGACGATGTGCAGTGCACCGTCGGCGTGGAAACACGCCACCATTTCTGGGTATTGGCCGCGGTCGCCCGCGTGGTTGTACCGGGCAATTGTGTCGCGAATCGATTCGCGAATTATGAGCTCGTTGTTGTCCACGACACAACGTTACGCGGCGGCAACCCGCTGCCGCACCGCTGAGTCGAGGAAGTCTTGAAACGAGACGCGATTGTGTGCAGGGTGCTGTGGTGCAACGTAGTCGTAGGTGTCAATGCGGCACTGTGGCTCGAAGCTTGCTTCGTTCTTGACCGCCGCAAGTGGCGGATGCACTTGTAGCGCTCTGAACGCATTGAGGGTGTGTACGAAAGCTTCTGCGTCGCCACCTCGATCAGGATGAGTGGCAAAGGCCTGTCGGCGAAAGGCACGGCGTACATCGTCGTGGGTCGAGTGCTCGGCTACGCCGAGTAACGCGCGAGCGCGGGTTCCATCCATGGTGCTGACCGTCCGTGGTCTCGAAAGCTAAGTGACACTTCGTCCTGAAGTGCACGTCTTCATCGGCGACCGGTGCGGTGAGTGAAGCGCCCAGCTGAGTATTGATCGCTCCGCGTGGCAAACGTCACGCGGCGGTTGGTGGCAAGAAATCCTCTCAAGTGGGGAACTGAACGAGGCAGGGAACCCGTCAGACGACCAACTTCAATCCAAGCTGTACCTACAGAAAAGGTATATGAACATGCATGTTTCTACGCCAACACATAGTCAAGACAAGCGAGGACTTCGTCTAGGAGCCATAGGAATCGTGGCCGGGGCCCTCATGGTCGCCGCTCCGGCGCTTGCCAACTCTGGTGACACCACTGTGAGTTCCCCCGCCAAGTCGAATCCAGTTGTACAACCCGATCCAGGGCATGGCGACGGTGCGGAGCGGCTGCGCCCTACCCACAATGTTCGAAATCCGATCTATTCAAACTTCGATCCGAACGAGGCGCGGGCCACTCGCAACGGTGTTCGGGTGTTTCTTTGGGGTGGAGTTTCGCCGTGCTTCGCACTCGACAGCTACACCGTTGTGGAGAATCGCAAGCAGGTTACGATCGCGTTGCGGACTGGTGCGCTCAAGACCCGAGAGCCGGTTGCCTGCATCGAGATTGCAAAGCGCTACTACGTTGACATCAAGCTGCGCGCGCCACTTGGAGACCGCACAGTCATCGACGCTGCGCCGGTGTCGATCGACGAGTAGTAGCTCGGACGTTGTGACATCAGCACTAACGCACTGATTCGAGTGCAACCACAGGACTCGTCGCATTGACGCTGCCGAAGTCGAGTGCGTCCCCGAAGTTCAAGATGGTCCCGTTGGCCTGTGCAACCCAATAGCCTTTGCCAGAACTTGACACGGTGATGGCCATTGATCCGTTGACGTTGCACAGGCCGCTGCGCGCCGGTGAGCCGTACGACTTGGCGTCGCCGGCAGCGATCACGGTGCCGTTGTCAGCCACGAGCCAGTACCCGTCGCCGGTCTTGGTTGCGACAATTGCACGCACGACACTGTTGGGCTTCGTTGTGATTGGTGCGGCGGGAGCATCACCGAAGTTCAGGACCCGACCATCGGATGCTGCGATCCAGTAGCCCTTGCCTGTTGGGGTCGGCGTCATTCCAACGGCAGTCGCTGAGCCCAGCCGCGAATAGCCCGAGCCTTGGAATGCGGCGTCGCCGAAACTAAAGATCCCACCATCATCGGCGTACAACCAGTAGCCCTTGCCCGTAGGCGTCGGTGTGATTCCCGCGATCGGCGCGTTCAGTTTCATGCCGCCGGTCGAACCAAAGAACCTTGCATCACCGTAGGTAAACACGCCGCCGTCACGAGCAATGAGGTAATAACCCTTGGATGTTTTGGAGGCTCGGACGCCGAGCATCGGGCCCCAAAGCTTGAGCTTCGAAGTGTCGCCGAGATTGGTCGCCGAACCCAGTGCCCGCACAACGCCGAACTTGTCGACTGCGAGAAGTCCTTTGGCACTCGTTGGGTCTTCGGTTGGTGACGGGTTGCTTCCCGCGCTGCACCAAGTGGTGTTGATTGCAAGGCCTTGGGCAAGGCGCAGGCTGGCCCACGGATTGATCGCGACGCCGGATGGGCGATGCTGTTCGAAATGAAGATGTGGCGTGGAGAACTCAGCGTTGCCACTGTCGCCCATATACGCGATGTGCTGGCCAGCTTTGACTTTTGATCCCACGACGATGCCCGGCGCAAAACGGTATGCAGGAGGATTCAGGCCGTCGTCGGTGCCGGGCGTGTCGTTGTTGACATGCATGTACCAGTACGACCAGCCGGCGGCGTCGGTAACGACGACGTAGTTGCCCGCGCTTCCACCGGTATCGATTTGGAGTTTCGTGACGGTGCCAGCGACTGCGGACAAGAGCCGCGACATCCGCTTGCCAATCAGGTCTTGACCCTGGTGCCGCCTCGAGCAGTTAGCGCCCCGGCAGGCACCCCAACTGTCGGTGTAACTCACTGCTTCTTGGACCGGAAACGCGATCGTTCGGTACTCAGGTAGCCCTGGGTTGTTCGCAGCAGCCCCGGCTGCTACAGCCAATCCGGTGCCTCCGACAGTCAGAGCTGCGAAGAGCGCAATTGCTCTGGTGCTGCGGGGCGCGTGCGCTGATGTAGCTCGCCGCGGCGACAGTTTGTGATTGGCGCGAAATGACACTCGGGATCCCCCTCGTTGGACCCTTCTTGATCGGCGTTTTGGCTGTGACACTTGACTAACTCGCCGAGTTATTGGCTGCGCAGGTCCAGTTGTACAATGGTTACCGACTAGTAACGTGTAACTACGGGACATGCTCGTGTCCCGACCCAGGAGACCAACATGGCTGAATTTTCGCTCGACCTCAATGAAGATCAAGAGACGTTGAAGCAATGGGTTCACGATTTCGCGAAGAATGTGATTCGCCCCGTCGCTGCGGAGTACGACCAAAAAGAAGAAACGCCGTGGCCGGTCATTGAAGAAGCCGCACGCATCGGGCTCTACACGCCGGAGTTTTTCGCGGAGGCGTTCGGTGACCCAACGGGCCTTACGCTCGCTATTGCATCCGAAGAACTCGCTTGGGGCGATGCAGGTTGCACGCTCGCGCTGCTTGGCACGACGCTCGGTCTTTCTGGAATTCTTGGCAACGGCACCCCCGAACAAATCGGTGAGTGGTTGCCACAATGTTTCGGAACTCCCGACAAGATTCAGATGGCCGCCTTCGCGGTGAGTGAACCTGACGCTGGTTCCGACGTGTCGTCGCTGCGCACGCGCGCTGTATACGACGAAGCCAAAGATGAATGGGTTATCAACGGGACGAAGACCTGGATCACCAACGGCGGTATGACGAAGGTACCAACGGTGCACGTCGTTGTTGCTGCGGTTGAACCAGCATTGAAATCACGGGGTCACGCATCGTTCGTCGTTCCTCCGGGCACACCGGGCTGTGAAATGGGTCAGAAGTTTTCGAAGATGGGTATTCGCGCATCGCACACTTCAGAGGTTGTGTTCACAGACTGTCGCGTGCCGGGTTCGTGCCTGCTTGGAGGCAAAGAAAAACTTGATGCCCGCTTGGCACGAGCGCGCGAAGGCAAGAGCTCACGGGTGCAGGCAGCGATGGCAACCTTTGAAGCGTCGCGTCCGTTGGTTGGTGCGCAAGCAATTGGTATTGCCCGCGCGGCATATGAGTATTCGCTTGAGTACGCCAAAGAACGGGAAGCCTTTGGTCGCAAGATCATTATGAATCAAGGCATCGCGTTCAAACTTGCTGACATGAAAATGCACATCGACGCAGCTCGTTTGCTGGTGTGGCGTGCGTGTTGGATGGGTCGCACTGGCAAGCAGTTCGTTTCCGGTGAAGGCTCGATGAGCAAGCTCTATGCCGGTGAAGTTGCCGTGCGTGTCACCGATGAAGCAATTCAAATTCTCGGTGGTGCGGGCTACGTCAAAGAGCACCCGGTAGAACAATGGCATCGTGACTCGAAGATCTACACGATTTTCGAGGGCACCAGCGAGATCCAACGCCTGGTCATCGCTCGCGCCATCTCTGGCCTGCACATTCCCTGATTTTCACTCGGGCAGCCACTGTTGTCCTTTCCTGCACCGTTTCGGTGCGAAAACGGACAACGGTGGTGCGCGGTCGGTGGTCTGTGGCGCGTAGCTACGCGCTGCCCCAGGTTTTGAGGCGTTCGCAGACTGCCATGGTGAATTCGGCGGCGGGCACTCCATCGAATGCTCGATGATCCCAGGTAAGGCTCAGCGTCACCACTTTGGTCTTCATTGGGAGGTCACCGTCCCATCGCACTTCGTCGCGCAGGCGACCGACGCCAAGTATCGCCGTGTTCGGTGGATTGATTACGGGCGTAAACGCATCAACGCCGTATGCGCCGAGCGCTGTTACCGAGAACGTGCCGCCCTCAACTTCATGGCGCAACAGGGAACCCGACCGTGCTGCGCTTGCTAGTCGAGTTGTTTCTTCGCTCAACGTTTGCAGGGCAAGAGTGTTCGTGTGCTTGATGACTGGCACGACCAAGCCGCCCGGCAACGCGACAGCTAAGCCGACATTGATGTCGGGCAGCAACGCGAGCGATCCGCCCGCGATCTGGCTGTTGACGACCGGATGATCTTGTAGTGCGGTTGCCACAGCTGCGACTACATAGTCGGTGTAGCTCGCCCGTGTGGTCGGATCGCTTTCCTCCCGGTGCGCAACTACTGCGTCCATGATGGCATCCATCGTCAAGGTGAGTTGCGCCATTGCTTGTAACGATTCATACATTCTTGATGCGATCGTTCCGCGCATGCCCGTCAAGGGAATCGTCGACGAGGGGATTTGGAGTAATGCCGCCTCAGGGGGCGCAGTGTTTGCGATCGTGGTGCTCTGGGCTTCCGCGAGGCGCTCGCGAACGTAGCGTTCGACGTCGACTCGATCGACTCGTGGGTTGGGCCCTCTTGCTTGCACGTCGCGCACATCGATACCAAATCGTTGAGCGATCTGGTGTGCGGCATGAGTCGCATCCGTATAGATCAGAGATGAGTGAGGTGCCAAGCCGCTTGACGCTGCGGCCTCGACGTCTTCGGAAACAATTCTTCCGCCGGGGCCGGTGCCCACGAGCTGCGACAAATCGATACTGTTCGACGCGGCAACTCGGCGGGCATTGGGTGACACAAACTGACGCGTTCCGTCGGTGCCGGTTTGGCGCTTCGGAGTGTGTGAAGCGACCGTATCGAGTGGCGGGGCGCTCGGCTGGGTGCTGGGCGCAACCTTGGCAACAGGGGCCGATTCGCCCACTGCGAGAAACCAACCAATGCAGTCGCCACAATCAATTGTTTCGCCTGCATTGGCACTGATGTGCAGGATCCCTGAGCCGCTTGCTTCGATATCGGTGTCGACCTTGTCGGTTTCGACAACCAGCACCGCTTCGCCTTGTTGCACGTTGGCGCCGTCGGCTACCAGCCATTCGACGATGCGGCCCGACTCCATGGTGAGGCCGAGCTTCGGCATTTGGAATTCGACGGCCATGATCAGCGTGACATGCCAGGGACCGGACGATGCAAGGTGGCTCGCACCTGCGCGGCGATGCTGTGAGCGTCGGGAATGTATGCAGATTCGAGCGCGGGACTAAACGGAATCGGAGCGAATGGTGCTGCAACGCGAGCGACCGGCGCGTCGAGATAGTCGAAAGCGTGCTCTTGGATTTGCGCCGCGAGCTCTGCACCGAGGCCGCCCGAACGAACGGCTTCGTGCACGATCACCACGCGATTCGTTTTGCGTGCGGAGGTGAGCACGGTGTCGAAGTCGATCGGGCTTACGGTGCGCAGATCGATCACTTCGCAGTCGATATCTTGGTCTTCAAGAAGCTTCGCCGCGGCGAGGGCCTCGATCGCCATACGGCTATACGCGATGAGCGTCACATCGTTGCCCGTTCGAGTAACCGTTGCGGAGCCGAGGGGGATCTCGTACGCGGCCTCGGGCACAAACCCCTTGATTCCCAGCAGTTTCTTGTGCAATACCACGATGGTGGGATTGTCGTCGCGAATCGCCGAGATGGTCAGCCCTTTGAGATCGTAGGCGTTGGCAGGCATCACGACCTTCAGCCCAGGCACATGACACAGCATGGCTTCCAAGCTCTGACTGTGTTGTGCCCCCGCCGATAAACCTGCACCGCCCATAGTGGTGATAGTGAGCGGCAACGTGGCGTTGCCACCAAACATGTACTTCAACTTCGCGGCCTGATTCACAATCTGATCCATCGCGACGAGCACGAAATCCATGAACATCAAGTCGACGACCGGCCGCAGACCAACGACCGCCGCGCCGATGCCGAGCCCGATAATCGCTTGTTCAGAAATCGGCGTGTCGACCATGCGATCTTCGCCGAACACGTCGAACAACCCATCGAAACTGTGAAAGACACCACCGGTGCGGCCAACGTCTTCGCCCGCGACAAATACGCTCGGGTCCACTTCCATTACCTGACGCAAACCTTCGGTAAACGAGTGCAGATAAGAAAGTTCTCGTTCGCTCATGTCCGAACTCCAACTGGCGCTGAATCGGAGCTTTCGGTGTAGACGTTGTCGAGCAACCCGCTCGGGTCGGGGAGCGGGCTGGATTCTGCGAACGCGATCGCTTCGCCGATCTCGGCCGATATTGTCGCGCGCGTCGCGTCGATGCTGGCCTGGGTCGCGACGCCATTGCTGATCATCGTCGTCTCATGTGCGGCAATCGGATCGCGCGCTCGCCATAGCGCGACTTCGTCGTCGCTGCGGTACTTCATTCCGAGTGTCTGTATTCCATGATGGTTGTAGTACCGGTAAGTCTTACATTCGAGAAACGCCGGTCCGTTGCCCGAGCGAATTGCTGCGAGGGCATCAACAGTTGCTTCGAATACGGCGAGGGCGTTCATCCCATCGACGATCGTCGCAGGCATGCCATACGCGGCTGCTCGTTGCGCGACGTCGTCGATCGCCATAGTCTTGGAGCGCTGCGTATATTCCGCATACTCGTTGTTCTCACAAACGAAGAGCACGGGCAGCTTCAGTGCTGCAGCCATATTCGCGGCTTCGTGGAATGCCCCGATATTTGTGGTGCCATCGCCAAAAAACGCCACAGATACGGTTTCGTTCTTGCGGTATTTATTGGCAAAGCCCGCACCGACCGCGATCGGAATCCCTCCTCCGACAATGCCGTTCGCACCCAACATGTTGAGCTCAAGGTCGCAGATATGCATTGAGCCACCCTTGCCCTGGCAGTAGCCAGTGGCTTTACCCATGAGTTCGGCCATCATCTTGGCGAGATCGCCGCCCTTGGCGACCAGGTGGCCGTGGCCGCGGTGTGTCGAGCTGATTTGGTCTTCATCGCGCAGCGCGACACATACGCCGGCCGCGACAGCTTCCTGACCTACGTAGAGGTGTACGAAACCGGGGATCTTGTTGGCCTCGAAGATTTTTCCGGCCGACTCTTCAAAAAATCGGATACGCACCATGCGCCGATGGAGATCTTCGATGGTTGCTTGATCGACGATGTTGGGTTGTGCGGTCATTCGGTGGCTCCAAAGGCCCAGCGGATTGCTCGACGTAGAAGTTCGTAATATTGGGCAGTTTCCCAAGAACATCGTTCGATGGTCGGGTAGTAGTCCTGCAACGGCGCCATGTCGTAGTGGCCGCGGCAGTGGCCAAGTGTGTTGTACAGCACAGCACCATTGCCGAGCGGTCGTAGATATTGCACGAGCCGTTCGCCCGAGCCGCTGTTCCAATCGGATTCGGCGAAGCTGGGGGTCTCGCCAAGCCAGTGCGTGCGGAGCAACACTTCGAGTGCATCTGGGTCGAGGTGCTCCATCAGGTATAGCTCATCACGAGTTATGAACGAATCGATACCCGCGACCAACCAGTGATCCGGGCTCGCGTTTTCGACAGTGAATGGACCTATCTCTGGGTGCGCGATGAACTGGCTCCCCAAGGTGTGCGCGAAGCTTGCAAAGCAACGAGGTGCTTCAACCCCCGCGGGTCGAGGGTGATCGAGGGCGGCGTTGGTGCCGTGCAGCGCAACCCAACGCCCACCGCGCTCGACCCATTCGCGCAGCGCAGCCTGGCTTGCCTCGTTGGGACGCACATCACAGGTGTAGCTGATGATCGCATCGGCCGCCGACAGTGTTTGAACGTCGTCCCAATTGTGGCGTACCGACACGCGCGCACGGTCGTGTTCGCTCAGTAGTTGGAGAAGCTCTCGACGAGCAAAATCGAAGTCGTGATACACGCCTCCTACGACGAGGCAAACATCGATTCGAGACGGTGGCACCCGGGGGTCGGTCATGGGCTGAATACTCAGATCCCGATACTCAGTAGTTGATGCGCTTGAGAAAACCGCCGTCGACCGTGACGTTGGCGCCATTGATGTGTGCGGCTGCATCGCTGGACAGGAACGCAACGACGTTGGCGATATCGCGAGCAGAACCCAGCCGCCCGGTCGGGTGTGACGCGACCGTCGCGTCATAGAACTCGGGTTTCGCAGCACGAATGTTGGCCCAATCTCCGCCATCGAACACGACGGGGCCCGGCGATACAACGTTGCACCGGATGCCGCGTGCACCGAGCACTTGCGCCTGACCCAACGTCCAGTTGGTCACTGCAGCTTTGAAGGCGCTGTAACTCCCCGAACCCGAGCCGAAGTGTTCCGCCGACGCGGTGGTTCCGATGCTGACGAGCGAACCACCACCATCGGCTTCCAAGATGTTTGCGGCGCTGGCAACTCCGCCGACGAGAGCCACCAAATCGGTTTCGAAGTTTTTCGACCAATCGGTCAGCACCTTTTGGGGTTTGCCAGATGTGTTGTGCACGTAGATATCGATGCCGCCGAGCTGCTCTGCGGAGTTCGCGACCCATGTTTCGATCGATGCGAGATCGGCCGCGTCGACAACGTCGCCCACGACCATGCCATGCTCAGACAGCTCGGCGATGGTCGCCTTGACCGCGTCGCCGCTGCGCGCGCAGATCGCCACTGACGCGCCTTCGGCGAGTAACACTTCAGCGATGGCGCGCCCGATCCCTTTGGTCGAGCCCGTCACCAACGCGCGCTTGCCCTTAAGTCCGAGATCCATTCGCTACTCCATAATTAATCGTGTGGTTAGTTATTCCACCACGCAAGGTGCTGAGAAGCAATTCCTGCGTGCGGTGTGACGGGTCAGCGAATGGCGTGGTTAACGCGGTAATTCGGACCACGGAATTGTCTTATCGGGCCGTGGCTCCATGGGGAGGCCAAGCACCCGTTCGCCAATGATGTTGCGCTGTACCTCGTCGGACCCGCCAGCAATGCGATATCCGGGGGCCCCGAGCACGTGTTCCCCCCATTCCCAGGTACCCCACGCTCCAGTGTCTGCCGTCAGATTCGGCCCAAGGATGCGCGTCACAACTCGTGACATTGTGGTCATGCCTTCGGTCCACATGAGTTTGCCCAACGACCCTTCTGGGCCGGGTGTGCCGCCGCGGGCCAGATCGGCGGCCCGTTGGTTGAGTAGTGCCTCGACTCGTTTATGGATGAACACCTTGATGAGATCCTGGCGCATGCCCGCATCATTAGTGACACCCATTGCGCGTGCAGTGGCCAAGAGATGCGACCACCTCCCACCGGGGCGATCGCCGCCTGCCGCACCAGTGGGATCACTGTGGTCGCGCTCGAAGCCAAGCGTCGTGACTGCCACCTTCCAGCCCTCGCCAACTGCCCCGAGCCGCATTGAATCCGCGATCCGACAGTCTTGGAAAAACACTTCGTTGAATGAACTACCGCCGCTCATTTGACGGATAGGGCGAATCTCCACCCCCGGCAAATCCATTGGGATGAGAAATGCAGTCATGCCTTTGTGTTTGGGCGCGCTTGGGTCGGAGCGGGTGATGAGCAAACCCCACTCGCTGAACTGTGCACCCGAGCTCCACACTTTCTGGCCGTTGACTATCCATTCATCTTCGTGGCGGTCGGCTCGGCACGCGAGCCCAGCGAGGTCGGAACCTGCGCCAGGCTCCGAAAACAATTGGCAGCACAGTTGCTCTGCTGCGAGGAACGCGCCCACGAATTGTGACTGCTGTTGTGGGCTTCCGAACACCGCAACTGTCGGAGAGATCAAGTCGGTTGTAACGCTGAACGACTCGTGGCTCGGCGGCACTCGATATCCACGTTCGAGAACCGCGAACGCTCGGGCGTGTTCCTTGGTGAGGCCGAGCCCACCGACCGCGGGAGTTTCGGTGATTGCGTGGTAGCCGCGTGTGGCTTTCAGCATGCGCCATCGTTGCGCGTCCGCAAGTAGCGCGCGTTCGTCGTCGAAGCTCAGTGCATGGAACACCGCGACGTTCATGTGTCCGTGGCCCCACACGACCTCGTGACCGTTGACGTCGTCGGAGGTGTCTTGGCCCAGGCGTTCGCCATGCGCCGCGAGCCAATGTGCGGCGTCAGCGGCAAACTCTTCAACGGATACGGTCACAGTTGCAAGGTAGTCGGGCCAGTGGCCAAGCTCCGATGGAACCGACGTGATGCGCTACTACGACCTACTGTTTCGGTGTGGCTTCGAAAGCTCCCCGCCTTGGCCGTCCGCCGTCATCGAGTTCTGCGGAGACCCGCGGCAGGATCATTGGCGTCGCTCGGCGATGCTTTGGCGATTATGGGTATGAGGCCACTACCAACCGGATGCTGGCTTCCGAAGCCGGAATCACGACCGCCGCGATTTACCACTACTTCGATTCGAAGCTTGACATCTATAAGGCTGTGCTCGACGAACTTCAAGAGCAGGTGTACGCGCGCTTCGCGCTCGCGGAACGCGAAGCCGACTCGTTTGTTGCCAAGCTGCGAGCGGTGTACGAGGTCGCTCACCAACTCAATCGCTCCGATCCAACGTTGGCCCGTTTTCTGGGCTCGGCGCGGATCGATCGGTTGCGCGACGCAGGTCTCGGTGCCGCACTGGGTCGAAGCGATACGAGAGGTGAAGGTTTCTTTGAGGCGATTGTCGACCGAGGCATATCGACTGGTGAGGTTGCGAAGGGTGATCGGGCCCGCCTCATTAGCTTTATCAGGGCGTTCAATATCGGCCTTACCGACGGATTGTCAGCAGATTTGCGCGAACACCGACGTGCCGTTGATGGATTCTTGCTGCTCATCGACGGATACGTCGCAAAGAACTAACCGCGCGGTTAGTATTTTGCCTTCGTCAGTAAATGGTTCAGCGAAATCCGGCGTCCCACGCTGGATTCATGCAGGGAGTGCCAGATGGGTCAACTTGAGGGACGGGTCGCCTGCATCACAGGCGGCACCCGTGGTATCGGTCGCGCCGTGGCTGAGGCGTTTCTTCGCGAGGGCGCGCAGGTCGTGGTCAGCGGACGTGATGCCGCCAAAGGCGCACAAGCGTTGGCCGAGATGGGCGCGGGGGACAACGCGCACTTCGTCGTCGGCGACGTGGCCGTGCGCGAGGACTGCGAGGCACTGATTCAAGCGACGGTCGATCGCTACGGCAAGATCGATATCTTGCATGCCAACGCGGGTGGCGCGGTCGACCCTGCACCGGTTGCTGCGATGACTGATGCAGCAATGCAAGGCACCTTGTTGGTCAATTATTGGCATACCTTTTGGTCGATGCGCGCCGCGCTCGCGTTCATGATCCCGCAGGGCAGTGGCAGGATCATTGCGACATCGTCGGTGGAAGGAAAGGTCGGCACTCCCGGCTTGTCGAACTATGTGGTCGCGAAGGCCGCGGTCAACGCGCTGGTGCGGACGTCCGCGAAAGAAGTTGGAACGCTCGGCATCACAATCAATGCGGTGTGCCCGGGCGCCATCGAAACTGATGCGATGCTCGACAGCGCACCAGCTGCGGCTGAATCTATGGGTATGACCTACGACGCTTTGAAGGACATGTTCGCGCAAGCGTCTGCGATCAAACGACTCAATGAGGTCGAAGACGTTGCTGAGGTGTTGGTGCTACTTGCATCCGATGCGGGTGCGGGTATAACCGGGTCGCTCATTTCAATCGACGGCGGCACGTCGCCATACTAACGCTCGTGCTATTCGCCCTTTCTAGCCGTACTAATGAAGCGGGAGCCCACAATGGGAAAGCTTGACGGAAAAGTTGCTGCAATCACAGGCGGAACGCGCAGTATCGGACGCGGTATGGCCGACGCCTTCCTCGCAGAAGGTGCCAAGGTCGTCGTCAACGGTCGCAACGCGGAAAAAGGCGCTCGTTGTCTCGCTGAAATGGGCGCCGGCGACAACGCGGTGTTCTTCCAAGGCGACGCATCAAAGCAAGCCGACGTCGAAGGCATGGTCGACTTCGCAATTGCTCACTATGGCCAACTCGACATCTGTTGTCTCAACTCCGGTGGCGTCGACAAGACCGGACCTGTCGCTTCGATGAGCGACGAAGAGTGGCAACTTGAAATGGACTGGAATTTGAACCAAGTCTTTTGGGGTATGCGGCGTGCACTGCAACACATGATCCCACGAGAGACCGGGCGCATCATTGTGACCTCATCGGTTGAAGGCAAACTTGGTAAACCCGGCATCCCCGGGTACACCGCGGCGAAGCACGCCGTGAATGGTCTGGTGAAATCCGCGGCCCATGAGGTCGGCACATTGGGCATCACGGTCAACGCAATCTTGCCCGGACTGACCGAGACGGACAACCTCACCGAAAACGGCCCGGCATCGGCAGAAGCAATGGGCCTGGAAAGTTATGAGGCGCTCATTGATTTGTTCACACAGGGTGCTGCGATCAAGCGACCGAACAAAATTTCCGAAGTAGCTGCGGTTGCGTTGTTGCTTGCGTCAACCTCGGGCCGAAACATTACCGGCACATTGTTTCCCGTCGACGGCGGGACGATGCCCTACTAGGTGAGCGATCGGTTCACGCGCGATCTAATGGTCGGCGTCGGGTCTGGCGATTCGGTGGTGGGGCACCTGGGGCCCTGCTACCCAGCCGCAGAGTTGCGGGTCGCACTCCCGTAGCTCGCCTTCGAGCCAAGTGCCGTCGGGGCGAAAGCGGCCCCACCGCTCGCCGGCGGTGACGAGCAGCACCGGGGCGCTGGCTTCGCCGGTCGTCACTGTGGGGTCGCGTTCGTAGAGCGCGCCTGTGAGCGGGTGGTAGATACCTTTCACGTCGGCGCCTCGATCCATTGTGTGAGTTTTTGGTGTAGCCAACGAATTTTGGACTCTTGATAGTTCGCGAGTGTGACGCCGGGTTTGTGCGTCGCTTCGAGACCTCGCTGAACGTTCGCCATATTGAATAAGTCTTGGTTAAATACTTTGCCAAGCATGCCGAGCTCGGGGGCGTCGAGGAATGTCTCGGATTCGTTCAGGAAGTGCACGGGCACGTTGGCCGGGCGTTCACCTTGGAATGGCGCGAGGAACAAACACTCCATGATGGAGCTCCGGTGGTCGTCGCCGTTCGGCCGGAACCGATAGACGATGCGATTGAACGCACCCCACGGATGGAAATTGGGAAACACGGTGTAGTCGATGCTGTCCATCATTTCGGCGTCCGACATCTCGTCGACGCGATCCCCAACGGCTGACCGCCACCGATCCCTGCTCGCGCTTGCACCAACCGCGCGCATCGATTCGTCGTCGCCTACGGGTAGTGGTGACGCTTCATCGTGGCGTGTGTCGGTCATTGCTCGCATCATCTGATCTTGCGTTGGTGCCCAATCGAGTCGTGGGCTCGGTGAACCACCTGCGGTGACTACACGCGCGAAGTTGTCCCAGATGTCGACTTGGCTGTTGGTGTCGGCGAGATACGGCAGGATCTGTGGGTGCGTGGCACCAACGTGCAACGCCTCACAGAATGCTTCTTGCGCAATCTTCCAGTTCGCATGAATCACCTTTGCCACATGTGCCTGCGTGTAGCGGTCCGCAAGATCCCACACCGAAAATTGTTCAATGATTTCACCGAGAAATTGTTCCAACGGCTCCGCTTGAGGGTCGGGGTTGATCATCACAAAACCGGCCCATACGCCGACCCGGCATTCAGGAAGTGAGAATTGTTCATCTCGCACGTGGTCGAAATCCCAACGCGCCGGCACGTCTTTCAGCGTGCCGTCGAGGTTCCATGCAAAGCCATGAAACGCACAGCGAATTTCGCTACAACGCCCGGCGTGATCTTTGAGCTGTCGGCCACGATGGAGGCATGCGTTTGGATACGCCTTGATCGTGTCGCTATCGGTACGCACGACGATGTAGGAAGAACGTGCAATTTCGTAGATGACGTGGTCGCCAACCTCGGGGATGTCGCTATCTCGGCATGCGAACTGCCACAGCTTGGGCCAGAGCCGCTGGACTTCGAGATCATGCCAAGCCCGAGCGGTGTAGTGCGCGACATCGATGTCGTCGTTGCCGAGGTAGCGCGGCGATTCGAGACGCAGCACGTCGGGGACTGGGTGCGTGTCGGTGTCCAGTAGTTGTTGATAGCTGATGCCTGGTGAACGTGCCTCACCCGGCTGCGCCGTGGCGTCGTTCACGAAGCGCCCTTAGGCACGTAGTTCACCGTGCGATGCGTGCGACCGCCCGCGACCAAAATCAGTTGGCCCGTCACCCATGACGCAGCGTCGGAAGCGAGATACACCACAGCGGCGGCGATGTCGTCGGGTGTGCCGTTGCGGCCGAGTGGAATGGATGCTGTGATTTCTGCGAGTTTGGCGGCATCGTTGGTGAGCGTTTCAAGGAAGGCCTCGGTTACGACCGGTCCCGGTGCAACTCCATTGACGCGGATCTGGGGCGCCAACTCCAACGACAATGTTTGGGTCATGTTGTTCATACCAGCTTTGGCCGCCGCGTATGGCCCTGTCGACGGTGACCCTCTGGTGCCCGCGCCCGACGAGATGTTGACGATCGCACCGCCGTCGCTCATGTGCTTCGCTGCGGCCTTGCAGCCTTGAAACGCGCTTGTGAGGTTGAGTTCGAGTTGTGAACGGAACACATCATCCGGAGTATCAACCAACGCCCGGGTGGCTTTGTCGTCGGAGCCGCCGACGTTGTTGATCCAAATGTCGAGACGTCCAAACTCCGCGATCGCCCGCTGTGCAATCGTGTCAGAGAAGTCACGGATGTCGCCCGCGCAGATCAGGGCGCGGCGACCACGTTCGCGAACGCCCCCAGCGGTCACTTCAAGGTCGTCGATGCGGCGGGCATTCAGGACGACGTCGCAGCCGAAATCGGCTAGACCCCACGCGATGGCGCGGCCAATTCCTTGTCCGGAGCCGGTGACGACGGCCACGCGGTCGGTCATATCGAACATTTCTTGCAGTCCCATGGGCAAGAAACTAACTCAGCGATTAGTTTTAGCCAAGATGCCGGACCAGTTAGGTGACCAGATAGTGGAGACGCACAAGACGTTTTGTCGTGTATGTCATGCTGCCTGCCCCCTCGAGATCAAGGTTGCCGACCGCAACACGGTAATCGCCGTCAGTGGAGATCGCGATGATCCGTTGTTTGGCGGTTATACGTGCATCAAAGGTCGCCAACTTGGCGATCAGCACCACCATCCTGATCGGGTTCGGGCGACGCTTCGGCGCGCGGCAGTGGGATTCGAAGCCATCAGTTCGTCGGTCGCGCTTGATGAGATTGCACGTACCATCGCGCGGATTGTTGGTGAACATGGGCCCCGTGCCGTGGCGAGCTACACGGGAACGGGCGCGTTTCAGAATTCAACCTCGGTAGCTGTGACCTCGGCCTGGCATGCAGGCTTCGGATCTCCGTCGATGTACACCTCGATCACGATCGATCAACCCGCGCATCGCGCTGCCGGATTGCGGATGGGCACCTGGGAAGCCGGCTGGGACAACTTCACTGACGCCAATGTTTCTCTCGCCGTCGGCTACAACCCGTTGGTATCGAGCTACGGCCCCGCAGGCGGTCTGCAAGGCACGAACCCGTTTGTTGCGTTGCGCCAGGCTCGTGATCGCGGCATGAAGCTGATCGTGATTGATCCGCGCCGCACTGAATTGGCGAGCGCGGCGAATGTTTGGCTGCAGGTGCAGCCGGGCGAAGATACCGTGGTCCTAGCGGCCATGATTCGCCACATTCTCGCGAACAAGTTGTTCGATCAAGTGTTTTGCGAGCGCCACGTTGATGGCGTCGCGGAGTTGGCTCGTGCCGTCGACGGATACTCGCTTGATTACGCTGCGAATCGGGCCCGCGTTTCGAGCAACGACATAGCGGTCGCCGCCGAGATGTTTGCGACGGGTCCCCGTGGATCGGCTGGCACCGGCACCGGCCCGAACATGGCGCCACACTCGATGTTGACCGAGCACCTCACTTTGGCGCTGAACGTGTTGTGCGGCCGTGTACGCCAACCCGGTGACTGGTTCGAGAATGGGAGCTTTCTTGTGGCTGGCGGTACGCGTTGCGCCCGGGTTATTGCGCCTTCCGATCCCACACCAGGTGCGGAGCATCGGATGCATGGATTGTCCGGTATGGCTGGTGAGATGCTCACGAGTCGGCTTGCCGATGAGATTCTCACGCCCGGCGCAGGCCAGGTCCGGGCGCTCATTGTCGCGGGTGGCAATCCTGTTGTGGCGTTCCCAGATCAGGCCAAGACCGAGGCGGCTCTCGACTCGTTGGAACTACTCGTGGTTATTGATCCTCGTATGACTCCAACTGCGCAGCGAGCGCACTACGTCATCGCTCCTCGCTTGGAGCTCGAGCGAGCTGATGTGCCGCACATCATGGACAGCAGATTTCCCGCCCCGTACAGTAATTACACCCCCGCGATACTCGACAGCGGAGATGATCTCCTTGCCGAATGGGAAGTATTCGCAGGAATCGCGGCGCGCAACGGCACACAGATCCAATTGGCCGGTGGAAGCATTCCGCATGCGAACGGAGTGCTCGACCCCACGGTCGACGACGACTCGATCCTCGATCTCGTGTATGCGAACGCGCGACTGTCGATGCAGGAGATGCGCTCGAATCGCGGCGTTATCCATCCGCAAAACAAAGTGTTGGTTGTTGACGACGACTCGCTCGACGGTGCTCGTTTCGACCTGGCTCCGGCGGATGTCGTTGCGGAGCTCGAAGAAGTTCTCGCGGAGCCAAGTGCTGGCGAAACCTTCGATGCCCTGCAAGGCAACCCGTTCTCGTTCCGACTGGTCAGCCGCCGGATGAAACACGTGGTCAACTCGCTTGGCCGTGAACTCCCTGGCCTTGCCCGCGTAGGAACGACGAACCCGGCCTACATGCACCCTGACGATTTGGTGCAGCTTGGCTTGGCCGATGGTGACTTGGTGCAGATCGAATCGAAGCACGGCGCGATCGTTGGCGTTGCCGCCGCGGCCGATGATGTAAAGCGTGGTGTTGTGTCGATGTCACACTCGTGGGGTGGGGCATCAACGGGACCAGCTGATGTGCGTCGTGAAGGCGTTGCCACGAACCGATTGGTGTCAACCGAGGAAGGGTTCGACCGCATTACTGGCATGGCTGTGCAGAGCGCGATCCCCGTGCGCGTGCGCTCCGTGAGCGAAGTGGCGCAATGATGTTGGCGGCGTTGATTACGGGTGCTGGCGTAATCCAAATCCGGGAATTCCCCGAGCCGTCGCCCGCCGCGGGATGCGTTGTAGTCGACGTTGGTTACTGCGGAATATGCGGTACTGATGTGCATGCGTACGTTTCGGGTCGGGTCTACAGGCCTGCAATCTGTGGGCATGAATGGACGGGAACAGTTTCGGCGATTGGCACGGGAGTCGTTGCGGTTCAAGAGGGCGACCGCGTGGTTGTTGGCGTGCCGCCTGCTTGTGGACTGTGTTCCGCCTGTGTAGATGGGTCGGGCGCCCACTGCGCCGTATGTGTCAGCGTGCTGCACGGTCGCGACCCTGATGCACCGCCACACGGTGGGTTTGCGGCGCGCATCGCTGTGAACGCGAGCAGAGTCGTGTCGGCTCATTCGAACCTTGACGATGAGACCCTGGCTCAAGTCGAGCCGGTTGCGGTGGCATTGCACGCTGTCAACCGCAGCGCACTCCGCTTCGGTGACGTCGCGGTGGTGCTTGGTGCTGGGCCAGTTGGCCTGACAGTGATGCAATGCGCGTTTTCAGCTGGCGCTCGCGATGTGGTGGTCGTTGAGCCGAACGTATTCCGTCAAGCTTTGGCCTCCGAGCTTGGTGCAACCTCAGTGTGTTCGATTGAAGCTGCGGCCGACATCGTCGCGGATCACACGCGCGGTATCGGAGCCAATGTCGTGTACGACTGTGTCGGCGGAACGGAGTCGCTTACCGCCTCGGTTGGCCTCGCTCGACGCGGAGGGTCCGTTTCGATGATCGGGTTGAAGGACGATCTCATCTCAATCGACTCAGCAACGTGGCTTCGAAAAGAGATCACCACTGTCAGTGCGATTGGGTATGTACGCCATGAGGTAGAAGCTGCGATGGATCTATTGGCTGACGGTGTAGTGCGCGTCGATCAGTTGCACACATCAACAACGAATATCGAAGGGCTCGCCGCTACGTTCGCGGAATTAGCGAGCGGCGCTTCGAACCAAATGAAGGTATTAGTGAAACCAACATGGAGTTCATAACTTGCAAACGATTCCGGTAGCTCAAGGTCTTTTCACCGGGCCGAGCGGCGCTCCGCAACTTCTCGCGAGCCGTTGCACAGCCTGTGCCAACCATATGTTTCCGTTGCAAGCGGGTTGTTCAAAATGTGGTGGCGCGTCAACCACGACCGTTGAACTCGGTCGCCGTGGCACACTGTGGACATGGACTGTGCAGTCATATCCTCCAAAAGCACCGCCGTACGCGGGCAACGTTGACCCGGCAACATTCGAGCCATACGGCGTCGGTTACATCGAAATCGACGGCAAGTTACTGGTGGAGTCTCGGTTGACGATCGCCGATCCCGACTTTCTCGATATTGGAATGGAACTTGAATTGGTCCTCGAACCGTTATACGTGAACGAGAATGGTGAACAAGTTGTCACTTTCGCGTTTGCACCTGTCTCCGCTACAGAGAAGTTGAGCCAATCGTGAGTGATGACGTCGCCATTGTCGGAATTGGTATGCACGAGTTTGGCCGTCACGATGGGGTCGAAGGAATCGATCAAGGTGTCGTGGCCGTGCGGCGGGCGTTGACCGACGCGTCGATACAGTGGGAGGACATTCAGTTCGCGTTTGGTGGCAGTCAAGCCGCGGGTGCGGCCGACACCATGGTTTCCAAACTTGGGCTTACCGGGCTGCAATTCATCAACGTTTCGAACGGCTGCGCCACTGGAGGGTCGGCGCTATTTAGCGCTTACAACTCGATCAAATCAGGCATGTTTGACGTAGGGATAGCTATCGGCTTTGACAAACACGAACGGGGCGCGTTTCGCGTTGACCTCAAGGAGAATGGTCTTGAAGACTGGTACGGCGAGTCTGGGCTCGCGTTGACCACACAGTTTTTTGGCATGAAGATCAACCGGTATATGCACGACTACGGCATCAGTCATGCGACGCTGGCTTCGGTAGCTAACAAAGCGTCACGTAATGGAGCGATGAACCCAATGGCGTGGCGTCGCAATGAACTGAGTGTGGAGGAAGTGCGTTCGTCTCGCATGTTGTCGTATCCGCTCACGCAATACATGTTTTGTTCTCCTGCTGAGGGTGCGGTCGCGCTCGTGCTGTGTCGTGCGGATCGCGCCCGAGAGTTCACGAATTCTCCGGTGTACCTGAAAGCCGCGGTGGTGCGGTCGCGCCGTTTCGGTTCGTTCGAAGTGATGGCGCCGCATCTTGCGACCGAACGCGGTGATGGCCCCACAATCGATGCGTCGAAGGCGGCCTTTGAGATGGCTGGAGTTGGCCCTGACGACATCGATGTCGCCCAGTTGCAAGACACTGAGGTCGGAGCGGAGATCATGCATATGGCCGAGAACGGATTCTGCGAACATGGCGAACAAGAAGAGATGATCGCTCGCGGCGATACCGAGATTGGCGGCCGATTCCCGGTGAACACCGATGGTGGGTGTCTCGCGAATGGCGAACCAGTTGGTGCGAGTGGTTTGCGTCAGGTGTATGAGAATGTCGTGCAGCTCCGTGGCAACGCGGGACCGCGCCAAGTGCAAGGCAATCCAAGAGTGGCTTACACCCATGTGTACGGATCACCCGGCATCTCGGGTGTCACGATTTTGAGCCGTTGATGGCTCGTGTCCGTTCAGTCGATCTAGCTAGTTCGTTCCTCACCAATCTCGAGGGTGCGTGCGAAGTGCTACTGGTACGGCACGGTGAACAAGTGCTTGCCACCAATATGGCTTTGGCCGACGCTGTCGATGCGCCACTGTCGGAACTCGGCCTTCGTCAAGCGGCCGCAGTCGGGGCACGCTTGTCGACGCTCAATATCAGTGCGGTGTACAGCTCAACGCTGCAGCGTGCTCGCGATACCGCGCGTGCCATCGCCGAATCGCACAGTCTCACAGTCTCAGAAATCGAGGACCTGGGTGAGATCAATCTTTGGCGCGAACTTCCGCAGGACAAGGGCTTACTCGACTCGCTTGACGCGGCAGCATTGCGAGCCATCATGCAAACTGGCAACCGCACGCAACGCTGGGATTCGTATCCCTACAGCGAACCCCGCGAGCAGTTTCGTCGACGCGTCGTGCACGCCATCGACGCGATTATGCGGACCCATGTCGGCCAGCGCGTCGCGGTGGCGTGCCATGGTGGAGTCATTAATGCATACCTTGCTCATTGTTTGGAATCGAGCCTCGACACTCCGTGCACTGTGCATCACACTTCGATCACGACAGTTCGGGCAATGGACGAGATGCGCCGGGTCGTGCAGGTGAATGATCACACGCACGTGCGATCGTTCCAAACTGAACTCAATCCAATGAATGCGTTATAACGGTGCCTGAATTTGCCGCGACACTCGCCAGACTTCGACCCGACGAGCACGCGCTCGTTGATGGTGAACGAGTGTTTCTTTGGTCCGAGATCAACTCGACGCTGAATCGCGTGGCGAATCAGGTGCTAGCCGCTGATCTGGGTCCGAGTGCCCGAGTCGCAGTGTTCGCCGAGAACGCAGCCGAGACGGCGTTGGCACACCTTGGTTGTTTGATTGGCGGAGCTTCGACGGTGCCGGTCAACTTTCACCTGAATGCATCCGAGGCTGCATACATCCTCGCAGATTCAGACACATCGATCCTGTTCGTAGGACCCGAGACAGCGGCTCGAGGCGTTGAAGCGGCAAAGGCTGCTGGGGTTGGGACGATCGTTGGTTGGGGTGGGTGCGGCGATGACGATGTCGTGGACTGGACGACTTGGATTGGTGGGGCGGATGACGCGAACCCGCCAACGTCGATCCGACCCCGCCCGAACCTGCTGTATACGTCGGGTACGACAGGTTTGCCGAAAGGCACTGAGCTTCCTCCTTCGATGTTTGCCGGAGGAGACACGATGGCGCAGCATCTCGATGCGCTCAAGCATGCGCGCTTCGCCGACTACGGGCCGCACCTTGTGGTTGGGCCGATGTACCACACCGGGCCGTTGTCTGGCATGCGCATTCTCGCCGCAGGTACTTCCTCGGTGATCCTTCGTCGTTTCGATGCCGAAGCCACGCTCGCGGCGATCGATCGTCACAAGACACGGAGTTCGGTGATGGTGCCAACCCACTTCGTGCGTCTTCTTGCCCTGCCGCTTGAAGTGCGCGCTCGGTACGACATCTCGTCGATGGAGTATGTCGCGCATACCGGTGCCAAGTGTCCTGATGAGGTGAAGCGTGCGATGATCGAGTGGTGGGGCCCTGTGTTTCTTGAGGCCTACGGGGCAAGTGAAGTGGGCACCACGTGTTCGATCAACAGCGTCGATTGGCTGGCACACCCCGGGTCGGTTGGGCAAGCCGATCCGCCGTTTGAAGCCATAATCGTTGACGATGACGACCAACCAGTTGGCCCGAATGTTGAAGGCAAGCTGTACTTTCGTGACACCACCGGCCGAGGAATTGTGTACCACAATGATCCGGAGAAATCTGCCGCAGCACATCTCGAACCGGGGGTGTTTACGCTCGGCGAAATGGGTCGGATTGACGAAGAAGGCTTCGTGTACATCACCGACCGTTTCTCGGACATGGTCGTCTCGGGTGGCGTGAATTTGTATCCGGCCGAGGTCGAGAATTTTCTCATCGACCACCCTGGCGTCCATGATGTTGCCTGCATCGGCATCCCACACACTGAGATGGGCGAGGAACTGCGGGCCTTGGTGGTGTTGACGCAGGGCTGCGCCGTGAGCGAGGCCGAAATTCTCGCCTATTGCCGGCAACGATTGTCGGCGTTTAAGTGCCCGCGCTCGGTGGAGTTTGTCGACGATTTAGGCCGCACGTCGATGGGCAAAATCAGTCGTCGTGCTCTGCGAGCGCCGTACTGGGCAGGTCGGTAACGCTCCTTCGAGCGTTGGACCGTTGTCTGCGTCGTCGCCACCGACCTATTCCGGCAACGGCTGTCATTGCGGTTTCGCCGCCGGCGTTGAGCGCGATCAGCTTGCCGTTTCGGAGCTAATGTCGTTGGGCTGCGTCGCGCACAATTCTGAGAGCTGTAGCTGGCGACACGCCGAGAAGTTCAGCGACTTGTTGGTTTCTGAGCCCCGTGCGATGTTCACGAAACAGGAGTAGGAGGCTGCACTGCTTGGTCACGATCCATGACAACACCATCGCGCCCGGCAGGCGCGTGAATGTGTCCGAATGAGATGACAGGACTACCGCAGAAGTAACCGAGCGGTTAGTTTTGTAGCTTCACGATTCGAAGGGGTCTCGATATGACCGATGGATACCTAACCGACTGGCCGATCAGCAAACGTTTCCCGCATTACACGCGTGCGAATGCTGGTGAAGTCATGGGTGATCCCGTGAGTCCGTTGGGCTGGACATACGGCTGGGATGGCGCAATGGTGTTGGGCATGCGCGACGGTTGGATTCGCGGCGGGACGCATGAGCTGTCCGATTTTGATCCAGATCATCCCGAAACGTTCGGGATGTTCGGCGGCTACTTTTATCTCAATCTGTCGAGTTGTCGTTTACAGGGTGTGCGTAATCCTGGAGTGACGGTTGAGCAACTCGACATGGCCTTCTTCGGCGCGCATCCGGACGTGCCTGCTTACGTTGCGCATCCCGACGACGAGAAACCTCATCTCGTCGAGAAAATTGCCGCAAATACGGCGTGGGTAATGTCGGCGAGTAGCTGGCCGGAGATTGATACAGACAAGTCTGCTGCGGCCGCACTGCGAGAGGCTCGTGGTGACCTGACGAAGTACGCAGACGCTGAGCTCTTGGCGCGCGTGCGATCTATTCGCCCCATGTTGCATCACCTTTTTGAGCAGCACGTAATTTCGGGGTCGAGTGCCGCGGTCGCGCCCGGGATTCTCGCAGTGGTAGGTGAGGGCGTTGGCGACCCAACGATTCCAATGAAGCTGCTCGCGGGAGTTGGTGACGTGGATTCGGCGCTTCCCAGCCATGCTCTGTGGGCGATGTCACGTGTCATCCGCAGCGACGCAGCACTCACGGCGGCTTTTGATGAAGGTCTCGATGGTGTCCTCGATCGCCTGAAGGCGATTTCGGGTGGGCCAGCGTTGCTCGCGGATTGGGCAGCGTTCATTGACGAATTTGGTTCTCGCGGGTCGAATGAATGGGATATCAACGCAGAAAGCTGGGAGTCGTCACCCACCGTTCCGTTGGCGGCGCTCGATCGCGTGCGGTTTCAAACTGATGATGAGTCTCCCGAAGCGCGTCACGACGTTGTTGCTTCACAGCGACTCGCGGTCACGACAGAGGTTCGGGCCAAGGTTGTCGGCAACGATGAGCTTTCCGCGATGTTCGAGGCGGCCCTGATCGCTGCGAACATGATGGCCTACCGGGAGCGCACCAAAACGACGATCGTTAAGGTCATTCATGAGGCGCGGATGGCGTTTCGCGAGCTTGGTCGGCGACACGCAGAAGCAGGCAATATCGCGAATGCCGAACACGTTTTCATGTTGCTCAACTCCGAGCTCGACGATTTCGTGCGTGACCCTTCGGCATTTCGCGAGCTGCTTGTGCAGCGAATGGCCACCCATGAATCATTGGCCGACATCGAGCCGCCGTTTATCATCCGCGACGGACAACTACCGGCGTTGCGCGACTGGCCTCGTCGCACCGAAGTCGCCGCCAAGCCCGCAATGGGAGTCGGTGCTCACATCGTTGGGGTATCGGGTTCGCCGGGCGTGGTGCGCGGGACTGCCAAAATTGTGCTCGATACGTATGACCCGACGGCATTGGAGCCTGGCGACGTGCTCGTTGCGCCGCATACGGATCCATCATGGACTCCACTGTTTATGACAGCCGGGGCTGTCGTTGTGGACGTTGGCGGACAGATCAGCCACGCCGTCATCGTGTGTCGCGAACTCGGGCTTCCGTGCATCGTGTCGGCCACCGGAGCCACCCAGCTGATTCCTCACGGCGCGACCGTCGAAGTGGATGGCGACACCGGCGTAGTTACCATCATTGATCTCGGTTGATTGAGTCATCGTCATGACTTCTGGGCTGGAGAGCTTCGACCTCAACGATCCCGTGGTCCAACAAGCGCCGCATTCGCATTACGCAACGATGCGGTCTGGGGGCGTGCAGTACCTGCCTGCAAATGATGCTTGGGTCGTGCTGTGCCATGCGGACGTTTTGACGGTACTGCGCGATCCTGAGACCTTTTCATCCCAGCTCGGGTCGAATCGCGAGCAGCCGTCGGACGCGGCCCAAGCCGAGATCGCGCGGCTCGGCGCACAGGGTTTGCCGCGTCCTCGCACGCTCCTTGATAACGATCCGCCGAGTCATGATCGATATCGCCGCACCGTCTCGCGGGCATTTACGCCGCGTCGAATGGCACAGTTGCGTCCGTTCGTGGAGTCGGTCGCGGACTCGCTCATCGCGGCCTGGCCCGACCCATCGTCGGTCGAGTTTGTCGATGCTTTCAGCGTCCCGCTACCGGTTCAAGTCATCACCCGCGTGTTGAATTTGTCGCCTGCTCGCCATGGCGACTTTCGTCGTTGGACAGATGCCAGCACTGCCACGATCGGCGCAAGCATCACCGACGAACAGCACATCGAAAACGCTCGAATAAACCTTGAATTGCAGGAATTTTTTGTCGAGCAGTTTGAACAGCGACGTTCGGTGCCGCAAGATGATTTGTTGACCGGTTTGTTGACTTCGCATATCGGGACAGGACCAGACGGAAGCGACACGGCTCCACTTGAAATGCCGGAGTTAGTTCGGATTGCCCAACAATTGTTAGTCGCGGGCAATGAGACGACTGCGAAGCTCATCACGGAAATGATGTGGCTCATCTCGGGGCAAGAGGGTGAGTGGGAACGCATTCGTGCAAACCCGAGCCGCATACCGACGGTCGTGGAAGAGAGTCTTCGGTTGGCAAGTCCAAATCAAGGAATGTCGCGCATCGTGATGCGCGATACAACGTTGGCTGGTGTTGATATTCCCAAAGGGGCGCGTGTCATCGTGATGTTCGCCTCTGCCAATCGCGACGAATCGCTCTACCCATGCCCGAATGAACTCCGCCCCGATCGAGACAACCTGCACGCTGAGCTGTCATTTGGTCATGGGGCTCATTACTGCGTTGGTGCGAATCTCGCCCGTTTGGAGACTGTTGTCGCGTTAGAGCGGCTCGCGTTGCATATTGCCTCGTATCGCTTGCACAATGACAACTCTCTTGAGTACTTGCCCAGCGTGGTGTTGCGAGGGCTAAAGCGGCTCCACCTCGACATCGTCATGGGCTGATGTACTCTCGGAAGTAGTCGAAGCCGCGCAAAGACCTGCGGCTGGGAAGCAACATCAACTTCAGCGGGTTTGGTTTGTGTGCCTGCGGGTCAGAGGGGTCGAGTGCCATGAAGGGTGAGAAGGCACGCGTCACGACCGGGTTTCATATGTCGGCAGTCATCGCGTCTTTGGGTGACGTTGGCGTATTGGCCGTGCTCCCCTCAACCGCGCCGATCGATTGGGCGCAGCATGTCCAACTTGATGTTCGTGTCGCTGCGGTCGTCATTCACCCCGACGTGTGGACAATGCTCGATGCCAATGCGACGCGGCTGCTTGTTCACAACGTCGTGGCAAACCTTGCGCCGAGGGGTAGTTTCGCGACCGGTGAGCATGCATTCGTTGCTGGGCACGCGGTTGCGTGTGGTCTAGAACGCGAAGGAATCGTCGATGGCGTCGCGTGGTGGCGGCGAGCAGATCGCGCAACGATCCACGACTTAGTCGCCGATGCGAGGGAAGAGCTGCGTCGGATTTCGGTGGATGATCTCGTCGCGTTGCAAGCACGCGATTCGCAGTTGGTTCTGCTCGACACGCGAACTCCGACCGACCGAGAACGAGATGGTGTGATTGCTGGTTCGATACACGCGCCGCGGACTGTTCTTGAGTGGCTCGTGGATCCAGCTTCGGGCTATCAACATGAGGCGATTACTGGCTTCGATCAGACGCTAGTGGTGTTGTGCAGCGAAGGGTACAGCTCGAGTCTTGCGGCGGCGTCGTTGCATCGACTGGGTTTTTTCAACGCCACTGATCTCATCGGCGGAGTTCGAGCTTGGGGCTCCGCGGGTCGTGCGCTTGTTCGCCCCGACCATGAGCATCAAGAAACTTAACCATAGAAAATCCTCAACCACCCAGTGCACCACAAGATCCCGACTTGAAGGCGTTTCGTCCGAATGCGTTGCACTCTCAACATTGGAAGCAACAGTTTTGGAAGCGCCGCAGCGCCGTTCGCCGGGAGCGAGCCAGCGCGGAACGATCTTTGGGCAGATCCGAAGTTGTACTGCTGAGCACTAGCTACATCAGGAGCGAATTGTTCGCTTTCACGGCGCGGCACGGTCGCTGGTGAAGTCGAACACGCCGGGTTCTCCGTAGGTCGTGAAGTCGTTGTGTTCGGTTATGCAACATGCGTGAGCATTGACGAGCAGACTCGCGAATTGGGTGGCACCTTGTGCGTGTTCGCCTGATGCGACGAACATCGCGGTAGTGAGGGCTTCGGCCCATGCTGCCGAACCGGCAACGACGGTTGTGGTGAGTATTGGTGTCTCGAGCGATGTCCCGGTGCGGGGGTCGATGAGGTGGTGCAATCGTGTGCCGTCGGTAGCCGTCCAGCTTCGGCCGACGCGGCTTGACGTGCAGACTCCGCCAGCTTCGATTGTGACGCGGCCGACGATCCGGGTTGGATCGTGGGGGTCTTGGATGCCCACGATCCAACCATCGTCGTTGGGCGGCGTGCCATCGACGGCAACGTCGCCACCCACGTTGACCATGGCGCCTTCGATTCCTGACTTACGCAATTCGCTGACGACGATGTCGGCCGCGAGGCCTTTGCCGATGCCGCCTGCATCGAATCCGACACCTTCGCCAAGGCTTACTGCGTTGAGAATGGGATCGAGTCGTACTGCCGAGCACCCTGGAGCCGGTTGACCGATAGGGGTGATGAACGCTGCGTTTGCTCGCACGAGTTTGATGTCGCGGTCGTAACCGACAGCACAAATTGCGTCAATCACGGTCGGGTCAAATCGTCCGTCGGTATCGCTACACGCCTGAGTCGCGGTCTGCACGAGGCGGTAGGTGTCGGTAGATACGACGACGGGCCGCCCACGGTGTTCATTGAGCTTTGAGATCTCACTGGTCGCGCGAAACCGTGACCAGCGAGCTTCGAGATGCTCGATGCGCTCCTGGGCGTATTGCAGCGCGTCGAAGCAAACCGATGCGTCGTTGCTCACAACCACTACGTGGGCCTGGCATCCCATTGCCGGCCAGGTCAGACTGCGCGTCTGCATCGGTGTCATGACATCGTCCTTCTGGGCGCTCCGATCCGGCCATGCAGCCGCACCTACACCGTCTCGGTCATCGACCAGCAGGCTGCGAAGATTGAGCCAAGCCCGGGCAAATGTCGCAGGCTCCTGGTACGGTCCCGTAGATCGCAGCGAGATTGCGGTTCGCTATCACTAGCACCCATGACGCGTCATGGCATCACTTCGACAAAGGAACTACCTATGAGCACTCAAGCACTCGAACAAGCGGTCGCGATTTCGCGGGGAATTCTCGAGAATGTCAAAGCCGATCAACTTGGCGACACGACCCCGTGTGCGCAATGGAATGTTGGCGGGTTGATCGATCACATGGTCGGCGCGAATATCTTCTTTTCATCCGGAGTCACCGGCGCTCCGCCTGCAGGAATCGAAGCCAAGTTCTCTGAAGGCGACTACTTGGCCGCATTCGATGAGCACTCAGCAGCTTGTATCGCCGCGTTTCAGGGCGAAGGCGTGATGGAGAAAATGCTGACCCTGCCATTCGGCGTTATGCCGGGCGTGGCGTTTGTCGGTCTTGCCACGAACGACACATTCACCCACGCGTGGGATCTTGCCAAGGCGACTGGTCAAGACACCAACATTGCGCCCGACCTTGCGGCAACGCTGCTGGCCGCCGCGAAGCTGTCAATTCAGCCAGCATTTCGTAGCGAAGATGGCGCAGTCTTCGGCATGGAACAGGCTGCACCAGAGGGTGCGAGCAACGCCGATCAGCTTGCCGCGTTTCTTGGTCGCACTGTCTAAATAGATCTTGGAGATGACATCGATGAAAGACCCGTTGCAGTACGAAGGCAAACGAGTGGTCGTCACTGGTTGCGCTTCGGGGATGGGCGCCGCCGCGGCTTCCATCTTGGTGGATCTCGGTGCCGAGGTCATCGGCCTCGACGTTCAACCCACCGAGGTGGCGGTCAAGTCGTTCGTGCAGGTTGATTTGCGCGATAAAGCATCGATCGACGCGGCCGTGGTCGAAATTGGCGTTCCCGTCGACTCGATATTCAGCATCGCGGGCCTTCCCGGTGCGCCGTTTTCAGACATCGACACCGTGGTGGTGAACTTCGTCGGTGCGCGCCACCTCATCGAGTCATTGGTGCCATCGATGTCGTCGGGCGCGTCGATTGTGTGTGTCGCCTCGAATGCGGGTTTGGGCTGGCAACAAGACCTCGAAGCGTTGATGCCGATTGTCAGCACCGAAGGGTTTGATGCAGGTAAAGCCTGGTGCGAAGCGAACCCCGCCGCGATCGCTACGGGTTACTACCCGTCGAAGAAGATCGTGAATGCTTGGGTTGCTTGGCGCGGCGCGCAGTTGATGGAGCAAGGCATCCGCTTGAACTGTGCGAATCCTGGCCCGACCGACACCGCAATGATGCCAACCTTCGAGGAACAAAACGGCAAGGCGTTGATCGATGCGTTCATCGGGCCATCGGGGCGGCGATCATCGGCTGCAGAACAAGCCTGGCCGATGATCTTCATGAACAGCCCTAGGAGTTCGTACGTCGCTGCGGAAGCGATTCATGTCGATGGCGGCTTCCTTGGCGCCATGACAACTGGTCAGATTGACATCAACGAAATTATGGGCGGTTTGTAGCGGCTGCCGCGCGGCGGGCGGCTGCGCGACGTTCTAGCCGCGGTCGCAGCGCGGCTAGCGCGACCGCCACGGGAATTCCGATATACGCGATCCAACGGCTCCCGGGGAAGTCATGCAGATTCGCGAGTTCGCGTGCTTGGGTCAGCAGCAACAGCATCGCCACTGCCAGGCCCATCAGGCGCGCGGGCACAAATCGCACCACGTACGCAGCGAGCGGTGCCGCGGCAACTCCACCCGCAAGCATTGCCAGGACGACGCTGAGCTCGATGCCCGATCCCTGCGCGGACGTGAGAAGGGACCCGGCAGACGTAATCGCGACTGCGACCTCTGCGGTGTTGACCGAGCCGATGGCGTAGCGCGGAGGGACGCCGCGGTGCAACAAGAACGGCGTCACCACTGGGCCCCATGCTCCGATGAGGCCATTGGTGATCCCGCCAGCTGCGCCCGCGGCCTCAACGCCACGTTCGTTGAATCTCGTCGTCGGTGTGGATGTCGCAGTATCGCCCTGGTCGGATACAGACGCGGCTGCCTTTGGCAGCGCCGTGCTGAATCGCAGCAGAATTCGGAACCCGACCAAGATCAGCAGCGCGGCCAGATACGGGCGTATGGATTTTCCGTCGACGTTGGCCAAGACCGTGGTGCCGATAATCGCGCCGATGCTGCCGGGGATGGCGAGCTTGAGCACTAGGCGTCGGTCGATGTTCTTAAACTTCCAGTGGGACAGTCCCGCGGTAATCCCCGCCGCGATCTTGGCGATATTGACCGTCGCAGATGCTGCAGCCGGGCTGAGCCCGCTGCTGAGCAATATCGTGGAAGATGTGGGGCCGAATCCCATGCCGAGTGCGCCGTCCACCATGGAAGCGGCGAAACCCGCGATGGCGACCATGATGAGGTCGGTCATCGCCGTGCTCCGACGGCGGGTGGTGTCAATCGCTGGATCAGTTTGGTGAGCGACTGGTGCCAGTTGAAATCCACGAGTGTCCTATCGGCACGACGCAATGTGCACTTTGTCAACTAAATTTGTTGAGATCATAGGAGTCCGTTGGTTGAAATGTCAACTGAGACGCTTGAGATAGTGCAGAATGTGACCTGTGAGGATTACGGCCAAAGCCGACTATGCGGTGCGAGCGGCGGCGGTACTCGCGGCGGCGGTTCCCGGCGTGCCGGTGAAAGGCGAAGCGATTGCTACGGCGCAACACATACCCCTGAACTTTCTCGAGAACATTTTGCGTGAGTTGCGTCGCGCGGGCATCGTGCGGACTCAACGGGGTGCTGACGGGGGGTACCTCCTTGCGGTAGGCCCCGAGACAGTCACAGTCGCGGATGTGATTCGCGCTGTCGAGGGCCCGCTCGCGGAGATCCAAGGAGAGCGCCCCGAACAGCTGCATTACGACGGTGCGGCAACTGCGCTGGCCGATGTGTGGATCGCGTTGCGGGCGAACATCAGGTCGATTCTTGAGAATGTGACGCTGGGCGACATTGCGCGTGGCCAGCTGCCTGAAAGCGTGCAAATGCTGGTCGACGATCCAGATAGCTGGAAGGCTCGGATTCGTTAGCGAATTCGGAGTTGATTACGCGATCGGGGCGCCATACGCACCGATTTTTGCGACCGCCGCGACGCCGAGCGCAGTTTTTACGGTCGTCGGTAAGGAACCTGGGTACACACTTGGCGCAGTCGTCGCCAGGGCGTAGTTTCCCGCCGCTGTGTCCACGAATATCGTGCTGAGTGCAGTGTTGTCGGCGAAGGCGCTCTTTAACTCTCGTCCCGTACCTGTTACCCACGCCGGGAAGGTCGTGTATGTGCCTTTGCTCGTCAGTGTGAGCTGAATCGACGCCGCGTACTTGGTGGTGATCGAACTTGTGCGACCCCAGATGTTGCGGTCATCGGCAGTGACCATCGTGAGCGTTGAGTATTTGACCGGAACGTTGAGGTCGAAGCTGTAGAACACGGGCCGCGCAGAATTGGCGCCAGCCATGACTACGTTGTTTTTCACCCGTACCGCAGCAGTGTCCCAGGTTATGCCCTGCGCGATTTGTGTCGCGTTGGTATTGGTGCGGGCGTCTTCGTAGACACCAATTTGGGAGTAACCGTTGTTCACGACTGTGTTGTGCCACACCTCGATCCGGTTCGACCCAGAAATACGGATTCCATCGCGTGCGTTGTTCGCGCTGACGTTGTCAGCGAGCGTGACGTCGGCCGACAACTCCAGCTGAAATCCGTGGGACGCGTTGCGCACGGAAGTGTTGTGCACGATCGTCAACAAAGAAGTGCTGATATCGAACCACAGGCCGGTCGCGATGTTGTCGGAGAAGATGTTGTTCGAAAACATCGCACCGCGTGTAGAGGTGATTTTGGCCGCCGCGACTACGGCGGTGGATGCGGCCGCGATAGCAAAATGTTCAACGTTTGAAGCGGAAATGCGGTTTCCGGTGAAGCTCATGCCGTCGGCGGTATTCGCCAAGAGACCGTTCATGCCGTTATTGACAAAGAGGTTGTTGGTGATCGTAGGAGCAGCCGCGAAAACTGCCAATCCTCGTGACGCGCTCCACGCGAAGGTGTTGCGATCGAAGCTGGTGTTGGCTGCGCTGCTGATGACCATCGCCGGTAGATCGGTGTTGTAGTGCGAGCCGAAGTGCGAAATGCCAACACCTTTCAGTGCGGAACCTGCGGCGGCGGATGCGAAGTTTACGAAGTAACGATGCGTTGTAATTTCGACAGTCTTGTTCGTTGGGCTCGATCCGATCCACATGGTTGCGGTTGTCCGATCGAGCCAGAATTTTCCGGCGCCGAGACCCGACTGGTTCGTGACTTCAGTGAGAGGAATGCCGCTGAGGAAAATCTGTTCGGGGCTCCCGGCCGCGGGGTATAGCGGGTCGAGCGCGGTGCTTGCATAACACGTGGCGCACAACGTCGAGGTCCAGCTCCGCTTCCAGAATGCGCCGCTGGTAACGAAGCCAGTCGTCACCGTGCTGCCCTTCATCCACACTTTTTCGTGGGGATAAGCCTGGATCGTTATTCGTTTGGTGACAACGCCGATGCTCCCGCGATATGTGCCGGCCCGCACGACGACAGTTCCACCCGACGGTGCCGCGGTGACGGCGGCGGAGACAGTCTTTTTCGGCGAGCTGCTTGTGCCTGCATTGGCATCGTTGCCGCTCGACGAGACGAACACGGCACCGGCGGGAATCGCGTAGTTCGAATCTGCGATAGTTGGAATTTCGTAGCCGCCAAGCGTGGCCGCGTCGGATCGTGGCGATGCTGCCGTCAGAGTGCCGGTCGCCACGGCGAACAAGCACATCAACGTCAAAACTCGCGTGCGGGCGCGGCGATGGGCAGGGCTAGGGAACATGAGTCCAGCCAAGTTCACACGAATCATGCACTCCGTCAACGAATTGGAGTCGTCTGGTCTAAGGCTGGAGTGCCCCGATGTGGCGCATGACACGCATGGGGTCAAGGACCGATGTAGCGCGATGTTCGTGCGTTGCGTTTACCTCGATGGGGAGGGGCCACAGGTCTTGGACTTGGGAATCGCGCCATTTCCGAGTCTCGGGGTTCGACCGTCGACGCGGGTTTTTGGTGGTGGCGTGATGTTGTGGGCGCACTGCCACGGCGCTAGTGCCCGGGATGCGGGAGCCGAATAACGACCGGTGCGCGCCGCATCGTGACGGAACATTGGCCAGTCGGCGCGGAGGCTGTTTGCACCAAGGGTAAACACTGAGATTCGCCCGGTTGCACCCGGATGCGTCTCGGGCACTGGATGACCGGCGACGAATCCTGCGATTACCAACGACCACTTTTTGTTCACCATCCCAATCGCTGGCGCGTTGAAGTACGCATATCCCGCACCTAAGGCCTGGGCAACGATGGCACCGTTGGGCCCATTGAGGATGATGGTTTGATTATTTGCGGACACGAATACGTCTTGGTCGTCGTCACCATCGGCATCAGCGATTGCGAGCGAACCCTCAATTTTCACTCGGCGCGGTTGTCCAGCGAACACGTCGGAATCCCAAATTTTTTGGCCGTTGCCCCGATAGGCTCGGACCCGCCCGTCCCAACTCCCCGCGACGACGTCGATCGACGAATTGCCATCGACATCGCCGACCGCGATGCTGCCGGGCGTGATGCTCCCGGTGTCGACTGGCCACCCCGGTACTCGGCTGCCGTCATTGAGATGCCAGGCCCAAATCATGCGGCTATGGGCGTTTGAAAAAGCCCAACTTGTTGTTGTGATGACTTCCATGCGTCCATCACCGTTGATGTCGGCGATCGCGGGAGACGCGTCGATTGATTCTCCGATGTTGTTGCGCCACCTCGTTGCAACGGTGCCGTTGGTCTGCCAATCGAGCGCGAACATCGTGCCGCCCATGTGGGGCTGCGGACCGCCTCCGGTGCTGGGCGATCCGATGAAGATTTCTTGGCGTCCGTCACCGTCAGAGTCGTACAAACTTGCTGACGCCCACACCGTGTCGTCGGCTTGATACGGAAACCCGGCGATCTCTTGACCGTGGCGATTCAACGCATGAATTCGCGCTTCGAGCGTGCCGAAGACAATGTCGGGATACTTGTCGCCGTCGATGTCGCCAATTGCCGGTGCAGTGAGGTTTCCTTCGGTGTATCCGTCGTGATTGAAGCTCGTGGTGCCCCAAATTGTGATGTAGTCGATGCCTTGCCAACGCCATCGCAGCGTTCCGTCGTTGTTGAATACCACCAACCCACCCTGTTGATTTGGAACCCACACCGACGTGCCGCCGACGATGATTTCAGGCTTGCCGTCACGGTCGAGGTCGGCAACGGCCGGCGAACTATCAACCGCCGTTGCGTGCACTCCGTTGACACGGGCGCGTTGCGGCCAACCGGGTAATTCGGCGGCCCCGTCGCCGCGGTACACGTGCACCCACCCATCGAGGTCACCCACGATCACTTCGTTGACGCCATCCCCGTTGATGTCCGCGATCGTTGGCGCCGAGAGCTGAATCCGGCCACTCAGATTGCGTTGCCAGGCCAAACTCGGTGCGAGCGCGGCTGTGGCCTCCTGCTGCTTCGCAGGAATCGCACTCAACGATGTGGCTGCGAGGAGTGCCGCGCAGCAACTTCGACGCAGCGTGAGTTTCACGAAGTCTTATCGGAGCGCTCGGTGGCAAAATTGAGGTCCGGTGCGAATTTGCTGAGCTCAACGACGGCCCTTGGCTGAGGGCTTAGGGCCTGCGATCGGCGAGAAATGGGAACCGGTTTCGTGTGGACGCGACGACGACAGGGTCGATTTCGGCGAAGAGGATCGCTTCGCTGTGAGTCGCTTGGGCCAGCGTTCGACCGAGTGGGTCGATCATCATCGAGTCACCTTGGTAATCGAGTTTGTCTGCAGTTCCCACCCGGTTGCACCCAACGACGTAGGCCTGGTTCTCGATTGCGCGCGCAACCAGCAACGAGCGCCAATGGTGAGCGCGAGTGCTAGGCCAATTCGCCGGTACGAGATACACGTCGGTGTCCGGCGCGACTTTCCAAAAGTCGTTGGCGAAGCGAAGGTCGTAACAGACAAATAATGCGCAGCGCACGCCTTCGATATCAACGACTTCAGTTGACGTACCAGGGCTATACGCCAGATGTTCCTGCGCGTAGGTGAAGGGGTGGATCTTGTCGTACCAAACGGTTTCGCCAGCCGGACCCGCGATCATGAAGCGATTGGTTGCTAGGGGAGTGCCATCAGCAACGCATGCAAACGATCCCCCGACCCAACATGAGTTGTCGGCGGCGCTGTCGTGCAGGAACGTGGCAATCTGGCCATCGGGGCGTTGCGCAATGAGGGCAGTGTCCATGGAGAAGCCAGTTGCGAACATTTCGGGCAGCACGATGACGCGCGCTCCGCCATCGGCGGCAAGCTGGATGCGGGGACGTAACGCCTGCGTAGTAACTGGGCCGTCTTGCCAGGTCACGTCGTGTTGGATTGCGGCCATTTTCATTCTGGCTCCTCCTGGAATCGTGTGTTCACTGACTGTGGGATCGGCAACACGTCACGAAGTGTGTTCGAAAAGTGCCTTGGGATTGCCGCAGGTTCACGCTGCGTGGACAGTACGTTCCGGTCGTTGCGGTTCCCTGGACCGGATCGTAACTCCACCAAGATTTCTAGTGACGGGCATTCGAACATGATGACACAGCGAGTAGCGGGAGTCTTGGTGGTTGACGACCACGCGATGTTTGGCGAGGTTGTAGCTGAAGCGATCGCCGGTGAGGTCGATTTACGGCTCGTTGCGTCGGTGACCGATATCTGCTCCGCAGGCGCGATTCTGATGGATCAGCCGGTCGACGTTGTGGTTCTCGACCTCCAACTCGATGGCGAGTCGGGGATGGATTTATTGCGTGTTTGGCACGAAAAGTTACCGGAAACGTTATTCATTTTACTGGTGGCGTCGGTCCGAAGTGACACAGTGCCCTTGGCTTTGGCGCACGGCGCGGCGGCCGTCATCAGTAAGAATCGACCGGCCGAAGATCTGGTTGCTGCGATTCGAGCAGCGCGCAGCGGCCGGGTCTCTATTTTGATTGAGGGCGCGTTTGAAGATGCGACCTCGAAGGACTTTGGGTTAACTGACCGCGAGTTAGGAATCGTCAAGTTGCTCGCGGATGGGCATGCGGACAGTGAAATTGCGGCAGTCCTGCACATCAGCCGCAACACGGTTCGCACTCACGTCCGGCGAATCTTCGCGAAGTTGGGCGTTTCGTCGCGGTTGCAAGCGGTCGCGACTGCTCGGCGCAGCGGCGTTATCGAACTCTGACGACCGTGCCGGATTCGCTAGAGCGACGCTAGGTACCTATCGGCCACCTGGTTGCGGTGCCAGCTTTGGGTGCCAAACAAGATGTCGTTCGTTTTGGCTCGGCGCAGAAATAAATGGGCATCACAATCCCACGTGTAGCCCATTGCGCCATGAATCTGGATGCATTCGGCCGCTGAATGGTTTGCTGCCTCACCCGAAAAACTCTTCGCCATAGAAATAGCCGATGCAGTCTTGGAATCGAAGCCCTGACTCCACTGCCATGCAGCGGCATGGACTCCGACTCGCGCCAGTTCGATTTCGCGCAACACGTCGACGGCTTTATGTCTGGTCACTTGGAACTTCGAAAGTGGCTTCCCGAAGACTTCTCGCGTAGTTGCGTACTGCAGCGCCAAAGTGTGGGCGCTCGCGGCAACGCCGACCATTTCCGCCGCAAGCAACAGTGCGCCAAATGCATTGATACGTCGCCATTGCGAAGTCTGGTCGCCGTCGCAGCCAATCGGGCGTGCGGGTGTATCGACGAATCGAAGAGTCGCGGTTTTTCGGGTCAAGTCCAGCGAAGGCGTGTAACGCAACTCGGCATCTCCCGGATCGACAAGAAATGCACGAACGCCTTCGCGGCTGCGAGCCGAGACGATGAGCGAGTCGCTGAGATGGCCATCAATCACTGCCACCTTCACGCCGTTCAGCCGATAGTCGTTGCCTCTGCCGGTTGCCATTGTGCTGATGCGATCGACGGGGTCTGCCGCTCCGGCCTCTTCGAACGCGACGGTGCAGCGTCGAGCGTCATCGATGATCGATGAAAGTAGCGACGTGGCGTCGAGCTCCACGAGCGCCCACGGAGCCAGCATGCCGGCAGCGAGCATTGGCCCACCGTGCAGGGTTGCTCCAAGCACCTCAGCAACTGCAACTGCCACGATTGGTCCGCTGCCAATACCGCCAAATTGTGTCGGGACCAGCAACCCCTGCCACCCGAGTTGCGAAATCACACTCCACAATTGATTGCCCGCTGGCTGCGCCGTTTCAAGATGTTCCCGGATGACGGCAATCGGAGTCTCGCGTTGAACCAATTCGCTGACAGCGTCGCGCATGGCGCGCTGTTCGTCGGAGAAGGTGAACTCCATAGTTCGTCGACACTATCGTTGACCGCGATCGAGCAACCGAAACCGTTCAACGTTCAGATGGTGACACCGTGGACTTTTCCTGGTCGGAACAAGACCGAAACTTCGAGTCGGAGCTCACGACCTTTTTGAATCGCGAACTCGCGCCATTTCTTGAGCACTGGAACGGTGCTCAATCTGCTGCGAAGCAAGGATCGTCGGCAGGCGTCATGGGTGCGATGGAGAAACGCAAGGCCTGGCAGCACCTCTTGCAACGCGAACGTTGGGCGGCGGTGCTATGGCCAGAATCGTGGGGTGGGCGCAACGCGTCGGTGAGCCAACACGTGATCTATACACAGGTGATGGCCAAGTACCGCACGCCGGGTATTTACAACGCGAATGGCATTGTGCAAATCGGTCCTGCCATCATCGAATGGGGAACCGAAGAACAACGGCAAAGGTGGCTTCCCAACATCCTCGACGCGACCGAGCACTGGTGTCAGTGCTTTTCGGAACCGCACGCTGGATCGGACCTTGCAAACTTGCGGACGACTGCGATCCGCGAAGGAGATGACTACGTCGTCAATGGCGTCAAGACCTGGATTTCCAGCGCGCAAATCGCCGACTGGGGAATGTGCTTGTTTCGTACGGATCCTGGTGCCATCGCGAGGGGCATGAAACACGATGGGATCACCATGTTCGGCGTTGACATGCATGCACCAGGAATTACCATCACGCCGATTCGCGAAATCACCGGTGACTCGTTGTTTTGCGAAGTCGTCTTTGAGAACGTGCGAGTGAGTGCGAACGATCGACTTGGTGAGGAAAATCAAGGCTGGTCGGTGTCGATGGGAGCACTCGGCAAGGAACGAGTGGGGAGCGCGGGCCAAGCAATTTCGATGGCGAATGATCTTCGGCAGCTGTTACAAACTGCGAAGGCAGTCAATCCGGGCGCGCTGCGGGATCCGCTAATTCGCGATCGGGTCGGCCAGCTTCATACTCAAATCGAATTCACGAGGATGTTGTTGGAGCGTGCGCTGTCCAAAGTGTTGCAGGGCGAAAAGGGATTTCCGGAAGTGCCGTTGTCGAAGCTGCAATGGGGCTATATCTCGCTATGGCTCGCAGAACTGGCCATAGATGTGTTGGGTCCCGCTGGCCTTGTCACCAAAGGTGGTGAAGGCGCGATCGACGACGGACTCTGGGCGCGAAATTATGTATGGCAGCGTTACACGACCATCGGTGCTGGCCCGACCGAAGTGCAAAAGAACATCCTCGCCGACCGGGCGCTGCGTCTCGAGCGTTGATTCAGCCCGTGTAGTAACCGTCGGCCACCGTGAGGGCGTCATCGAGAATCGCAATACCTTGTTTGGCTTCTTCGGGGCTGATGATCAAGGGAGGCGTCACATGGATGCGATTGAAGTGGCTAAAGGGCCATAAGCCTTGCGCCTTGCACGCGTTGACGACCTCAACCATGGGTGTCGCGTCGGCTCCAGCAGCATTGAACGGCACAAGCATCTCACGAGTGTCGCGATTGCGCACGAGTTCGAGTGCCCAAAAACATCCGAGACCGCGTACTTCGCCAACGCTTGGATGACGGTCTGCCAAGGCGCGGAGTTGAGGTCCGAAAACGTCGGTGCCCAGGCTGCGGGCGTTGTCGATGATGCCTTCTTCTTCGAAAATATTCATGCTTGCGACTGCAGAGGCACAGGCGAGCGGGTGGCCGGAGTAAGTCAATCCGCCTGGGAAGATTCGGTCGGCGAATGTGTCGGCGATGCGCTGCGAGATGACCACGCCGCCGAGCGGAACGTATCCAGAATTCACGCCTTTCGCGAAGGTGATGAGGTCGGGTGCCACGTCCCAGTGCTGTACCGCGAACCATTCGCCGCAGCGGCCGAAACCGGCCATGACCTCATCACAAATCATCACGATGTTGTGCTGATCGCAAAGTTCGCGGACTCCCGCGAGATAACCCGGCGGTGGAACGAGGATGCCGTTCGTGCCGACTACCGGTTCGAGCATGATGGCGGCGATGGTGTTGGCGCCTTCAAACATGATCGTGTCGGCGAGGTGAGCGAGCGCCCGTTCGCATTCTTGTATCTCGGTCTCGGCGTAGAACGGCGAACGATAGAGATAAGGGCCGTGAAAGTGCACGACTCCGCCGACGCTTGGTTCGTTGGGCCAGCGGCGCGGGTCGCCCGTGAATGCGATTGAGCCACTCGTCGAACCGTGGTAACTGCGATACGCAGTGAGCACCTTGTGCTTCCCCGTGTGAAGACGCGCCATGCGAGCGGCGTTTTCTGTGGCTTCGGCGCCGCCGTTCGTGAAGAACACCATGTTGAGATCGCCCGGCGCACGCTCGGCGATCATCCGTGCTGCTTCGCCGCGAGCCTCGTTCGCAAACGCGGGCGCGATTGTGCACAACTTGCCTGCTTGTTCTTGGATTGCGGCGATGAGCTTCGGGTGTTGGTGTCCGATGTTGAGGTTGATGAGTTGGCTTGAGAAATCGAGGTAGCGATTCCCTTCGAAGTCCCAAAACCACGAACCCTCGCCGCCCGCGACCGGCAGTGGATTGATCTGGCGTTGTGCGCTCCAGGAGTGAAAGACGTGGGTGCGGTCGTTGTGGCGAACATCTTGTTCAGTGCTCATGAAATGTCCTCGAATGGGTGACGGTTACAGTGCCTGCTATTGGCACGCTGTGGGATTGATGGTTAACGGTTTTGTGGGAAACCGAGATCGATCGTCGAGGTGGTGGGGTCGGGCCATCTGCTGGTGACGACTTTGCCCCGCGTGTAGAACTGCATGCCCTCGGGACCGTACATGTGGGTGTCGCCGAAGAGCGAAGCTTTCCAACCGCCGAAGCTGTAATAAGCGACGGGCACTGGTATGGGAACGTTGATACCAACCATGCCGACCTGCACGTCGAATTGGAATTGACGGGCAGCGCCTCCGTCGCGTGTGAACATTGCAACACCATTGCCATACTGATTGCGGTTGACCAGTGCGAGTGCTTCTTCGTAGGTGGCAACCCGCACGATGCATAACACCGGCCCGAATATTTCGTCGGTGTACACCGACATTTCCGGCTGCACATTGTCGATGAGCGAAACACCGAGGAAAAAACCATCTCCCTCGACATTGAGCTTGCGTCCGTCGGCAACGATGGTGGCGCCTTCGCGTTCTGCTGCACCGAGGTAAGCAGCAACTTTGTTGCGGTGATCTTTGCTGATGAGCGGACCCATTTCGGAATCTGGATCACTGCCGGGGCCGATACGCAGCGTCGAAAGGCGAGTGTCGATCGCGGCCACGATCGGGTCGGCCGAATCACCAACGGCGACGACCACTGAGATCGCCATGCACCGCTCGCCCGCGGATCCGTATGCCGCGCTTACCGCGGCATCGGCGGCCATTTCGATATCGGCATCAGGGAGTACGACCATGTGGTTCTTCGCGCCACCGAGTGCCTGAATCCGTTTCGAGTGCGCGGTGCCCGTTTCGTATACGTACTTGGCGATCGGCGTAGATCCAACGAAGCTCACGGCTTGTACCGTTGGATGCTCGAGCAAACGATCGACTGCAACTTTGTCGCCGTGCAGCACGTTGAACACTCCCGCAGGTACACCCGCGTCGTGCAGTACTTCGGCGAGAAACAGTGCCGCGCTTGGGTCTTTTTCTGATGGCTTCAAGATGAAGGTATTGCCAGTTGCAATCGCGTTCGCAAACATCCACATTGGCACCATCGCAGGGAAATTGAACGGAGTGATACCAACGACGACGCCGAGGGGCTGACGAATCGAGTAGACGTCGACGCCGTTAGCCGCTTGTTCGCTGAAGCCGCCTTTCAACATTTGGGGTACTCCGCATGCGAACTCGACGTTTTCGAGCCCGCGCGCGATTTCACCCATAGCGTCGGCGATGACCTTGCCGTGCTCGTTCGAAATGATTTCGGCGAGCTCCTTGCGGCGAGCATCGAGGATCTCGCGCACTCGAAACATGATTTCGCTACGGCGAGACAACGATGTGGCGCGCCAGGCCGGGAACGCCGCCGCGGCGGCGGCGACTGCGGCGTCCACCTCGGTGACCGAGGCTAGGTCAACGGTGCCAGTTTGCTCGCCTGTCGCCGGGTTGAATACTGGGCTGTGCCGACCTGACGTGCCCGGCGTGGAGTGACCATTGATCCAGTGAGAAAGTGTTCGCATCTCGTCAGCATAAATCACACAGAGATAGACAAACAATAGTTATTTTGTTACCGTACAAAGAATGTTGCCGGAAAACATGTGGGGCCAACTCCCCGATCGCAGTGCACGCGGGATCGCCGCTGAGATTCGGCGGTTGGTTTCGATGGGATTGCTGAGTGAAGGAACGCGGTTACCGACGGTTCGCGTCGTTGCTCAGGAACTCGGTATTAGTCCGACGACGGTGAGCGAAGCGTGGCAATCCTTGAGTCGCGCCGGAATCGTGGCGTCGCACGGTCGCAATGGCACGGTGGTTTTGGGAATTCCGGATCCGATTCTGGGGCCTCGGAGATACCGACGGGTGACGCAGGGTGGCGGCCAGTTCGCACTCGACTTGTCGAGCGGCACGCCAGATCCGTCGTTGTTGCCAGACATGCAAGCTGCATTGTTGCGGGCTGCGACGCGAGTTGAGCGCGGCGATGGAGCATCGATGACATACGTCGATTCCGCGGTCCTGCCGGAGCTGCACGGCGTGTTGCTGCGGCGTTGGCCGTTCGTTCCAGGAGCGCTCACCGTGGTGGATGGCGCGATGGATGCCCTGGATCGGATCAGTGCGGTTGTGGTGAATCGAGGCGATCGCGTCGTCGTCGAGGCTGCGTGTTTTCCTCCGCTGCTCGATCTTCTCGAGCAATCGGGCGCCGACGTGATCGGCGTTGCTGGTGATGCCGAAGGAATCAGCCCGGACTCGCTATCAGCCGCGCTCGACGCGAATCCCGTCGCATTGTTTCTCCAACCGCGAGCCCAAAATCCAACTGGTGTGAGTATGACCCCAGGCCGCGCGAAGCAACTCTGCGAAATACTGAAGCCAAGCGCTGCGGTCGTTATTGAAGACGATCACAGCGGTGATATTGCCAGCGCGCCGGTCGTCAGTCTCGGAACGGGAATGCCGGATCGTGTTGTCCACATTTTGGGCTTTTCGAAATCGCACGGACCAGATCTCCGCTTGGCTGCAATTGGCGGAGCCGCAGCGATCGTCCATGCGGTCGCGACTCGGCGCATGTTGGGACCGGGTTGGTCTTCGCGCCTACTGCAAGGAGTTTTAGCCGATCTGCTGACTGACCGGGCCGCGATTGCTTCGGTTGCAAAGGCTCGCGCCGCCTACGCACTGCGCAGAAGCGTCGTGGTCGATGCTTTGACGACCCACGGCATCGACGCTCGCGCTGACGACGGCATCAACGTCTGGATCGCAGTCGAACGTGAAAGCGATGCGCTATTGGCACTTGCGGCGCGCGGCATTGGAGCGTCACCAGGGTCGCCATTTACCGTCGACGCGTCGCAGCCAGAACACATTCGGATCACGGTCGCTGGGATCTTGGGAACCGCAGCAGAGATCGAACCCATCGTTGCCGAAATTGCGTATGCGCTGCGATCCGAACGCACACAGCCATGGCAGCGTCCGTCGTGACCCGGCTCGCTCGGTAAGAATCGCCCGTGATGACTGATCACCAGGCCGCAGCTAACAAAATTTACGACGAATTCGATCGTGCTACGTGGAAGGCGTTGCGGGCGAACACTCCACTCACGTTGGATGAATCCGATCTTTTGGCCTTGCGTGGTCTGGATGAAAACGTTGCTTTGGGCGAAGTAGCTGAGGTCTATCTGCCGTTGAGTCGACTATTGAATCTCCGCGTCGCTGCGGTCCAACATTTGCACGAAACGACAGCGACGTTTCTCGGTACGTTGACGCCGCGCATCCCGTTTGTGATCGGTGTTGCGGGCAGCGTTGCCGTGGGGAAGAGCACGACGTCACGGGTGCTGCAGGCCCTGTTGGCTCGCTGGCCATCGCATCCTGGCGTCGAGGTTGTAACGACCGACGGATTTCTCTATTCGAATGCGGTACTGCACGAACGCAACATGATGCACCGAAAGGGGTTTCCGGAGAGTTACGACGTCCGTCGCTTGGTTGCCCTGTTGCACAACCTGAAGTCTGGCGTTGAAAGCGTAGAAGTGCCGCTGTATTCGCATGTCACTTACGACGTTGCGGAGACATCTATGCACATGAGGGTGCCCGACATCGTAATTGTCGAGGGCATCAATGTATTGCAAGTACCTCCGACCCGAGACACATCAGATGATCGTTTTGTCTCCGACTATTTCGATTTTTCTATCTATGTTGATGCGCGGGAAGAAGATGTTCGCCAGTGGTATATCGACCGAACGTTTCATCTGCGTGATGTTGCGAAAACGGATCCACGTTCGTTCTTCGGATTTCTTGTACCGATGGCCGATGGCGCAGTGTTGGACTTCGCGGAGATGATTTGGGCCAATGTCAATGGCGTGAATCTCCGTGAAAATATCCTGCCGACTCGATCTCGTGCCGACCTCATTCTTGAAAAAGGTCGGGATCATCAAGTCGAGCGGGTCAGACTTCGCAAGCGATAAAAGTTCAGCGGACGCCGCGCAAGCCGAACCACGCGAGTTCCGCAAGCCAACTTGCGAGTTTGTCGGTGTCGACCGTATTTGCTTCGTTGTCGCTGGCGAGTGATCGCCTGCTCGTCGCCTCTGCGATGCCAACGATCGCGTGCGCGAGTACGAGACGATGTTGCTCGTCGACCGGCAAATCGATCAACTTGGAAATGGCGAGCGCTGCATTGTCGAGCGCGGTATCGGCCCGTTGCGCGAAATCTGGATCATTGCGAACCGACGCACCAAACAGCAATCGAAACGCGGCCGGATTCGAAGTTACAAAGCGGAAGTATGCCTGAAACCCAGACTCCACACGTTCGCGGCCGTTGAGTTCTGGCGCGGTTACGACCGAAAGTTCGGAAAGGAGCTGATTGCCGACGTCGTCGAGGAGTTCCAAAAACAACGCACGTTTGTTGTCGAAATGTTGGTACAAGACCGGTTTGGTGACGCCTGCGACGACTGCTATGTCGTCCATTGCCGTCGCATGGAACCCGCGTTCGGCGAATACGTCGCGGGCGACGTCGAGGAGTTGGCGTCGCCGTTGTTCGGCAGGTAAGCGCACTGAAGTAGAGATTTCTACACGCTGGTCTTCAGCGGCATGACGTAGCGATCCGCGTGGTCGAAATTGCGAGCGAACATGTTGTCGAGGTCTCGTGCCTCGCTTGATGACAGTGGCATTTCCGAAGCGGCGGCGTATTCGCGAATTTCGGAAACAGTGACAACGGTTGGCAGCACAGTGGTGAACGCGGGGTTAGCGAGAATACCCGCGACGGCCGCTTGTCCGATAGTTCGTCCGGTTTCGGGTGCCCAAAGAAAGCCCAACGTGGCTGCCTTTTCGAAGTTGTCGAGCATGTTGTCTTTGTTGCGATGCGAACGATGATCGCCAGGAGGAAAGACCGTGTCAGGAGTTACTCGCCCAGACAATGTGTCGGATGCATGTGGCACGCGTGCGATGAGGCCACACTCGCCAGCTTTGACACGGTCGCAAGCTGCAAAGGTGAGACCTGGTTCTTGTTCCAGGATGTTGAAAACTGTCTGCAGCGCCACGATCGGTCGACTATCGACGGACTCAACGCCTTCAGTCACCCAACCAATGGCGGGCCCCAACGCCACGCCGAGTTCGCGAATTTTCCCTTGGGCGCGCAAGCTCAGCAGTTCGTCCCAGAGATCGTCTGCGCGCACGGGATCAATGCGCACATTGTGGAGTTGGTAGAGATCGATGTAGTCGGTCTGGAGGCGCCGCAGTGAATCTTCGAGTTGGCCGCGAACTCCGGCAGGGCTGAAATCCTGTGGACGTTCGCCTTGCCCCTTGATTCGTGGCGCATCGATGTCGTATCCGCATTTTGTGGTGACGATGATGTCTGAACGGTTAGTGCGCAACAGGTCGGCGAGCATCGTTTCGCCCGCCGCGGACTCCCCATAGACGGGCGCCGTATCAATGAAGTTGATTCCGACATCAAGCGCGGCTCGCAACAGTTCCATCGGATTCTTGACTTCGCCCCACCAGTCGCTCGCAAGCGTCCAGGTGCCGATCCCAATTTCAGAAACCATGAGGTCACTCGTGCCAAAACGACGAAATTTCATAATTTCATGCTACGACCGGTTGCACGAATTCAATGAAATGAGCCGCCACCGCGTTCTTCGCGTTCTGCAGCCTTGATGCCATAGCCAAAGACGATGGCGCCCGGTAGAACGAGGCACGCAATGATCAAGCCGATCGTCGCGATCGTTACGGTCCAACCCGTGAACCCGTGTACCGCTGAAATGACGAATGCCACGATCGACGTTAGGAGCGCGCCGTAACCAGTTCGCTTTCCGAACGCGACCAGCTTGGCGATGCGGGCTCGGCGTTCGAGCACCTCGGGGGTGGGGGGTTTGAGTGTGTTCACGTTGGACGATTCTGCCAACGAAGGTTGTCGGCAAGCTTCGCGTCGGGGTCGAGGGCTGCGCGGCCGTCGAGCACATCCAGCACCGCAAGAAACTCACGAACCTCGCGAACGTCATGGACCCGTAGAATGGAAGCGGGCGCAAGCGCGGTAGTTGCTGCGACCGCCGCCAGGGTTCCGGCAAGGCGTTCCCGGGGCGGGCGATTTGTGATCACTCCGATGAAGTCTTTGCGGGAAAGCGCGAGTAGCACCGGGCGTCCGAGCGCGACAAGCGATGGAAGGCCGCGGAGTACGTCGACGGTCTGGGCGGCCGTTTTGGCGAAGTCGGGTCCGGGATCCAAGATGAGTTGTTCGTTCGTTAATCCTGCTTCTAGCAAGACGTTGACGCGCCCAGTCAAGAAGTTCAAGACGTCGCCGGCGACGCCTCCCTCAACGTCGTCATAGAGCTTTCGGGCGTCGAACTTGGTTTTCGGTCGCCAACGGGTGTGCATAGCGACGAAACCCGCGCGGTGGCGAGCAGCGACTGCGGCAAGTTCGGGTGCCAATACTCCAGAAATGTCGTTCACGATATGTGCGCCAGCGGCCAGCGCGGCTTCGGCGACCGCTGGTTTATACGTGTCTATGGAAATACAACACTCGGTGTAGCCACGGATGCCATTGAGCACTGGAATGACGCGATCGATTTCTTGTTGATCACTGATCTCGGGTACTCCGGTGATCGCGGATTGCCCTCCGATATCGAGTAGATCCGCGCCTTGCTCTGCGATTTCAAGAGCACGTTGTACCCGCTGATCGTCGGTGTGATAGTTCCCGCCATCGGAGAACGAATCCGGAGTCGCGTTGACAACTCCCATGATCAGCGGCCGGGTCACTTCTATTGTCCGGTCGCCGCATTGAAGTTTCATGCGATGGCCTTGAGCTGTCCGATTGTGGCCCGGAGCGCGGCGTCGAAAACATCAGGCCCGAATGCGAGGGCCGCCCGGCGCTGATTCACATCGTGGAGTCGGGGAGTCGGTTTCGCCAGAAACTTGACCAACTCTGCAGGGTCGTCGAGTGTGAATAGCTGGATGCCCTGCGCTTGAAATTCTCCTAACGCGGGGTAGCTCCCGGCGATGCAGGGTCGGCGCGCCCGGATCGATTCGAAAATCACAGCGCCGAAACGCTCGCCGGTCGTGGGATACAGCACGGCATCGCAAGCTTCGTAGGCGTGCCCAATGTTGGTGGCACCACGGATCGTGGATTGTGTCGGAATGTGCGGCACCAGTTTGTCGAAGAGGTCCTGAAAATCAGGGTCGACTGGACCGGTCGCCCAGAAATGTAAACGCTCGGGCGGGAGGATCCGGGCAAGGAGTTGCAGATAGCGAACCGAACCCGCGAGGTTTTTGCGCTCGGATATACGTGTCGGTTGCAAGAGCAAAATTGCGTCGGCTTCGATACCGAGATCGTCGCGTACACTTTGGCGCGTGCTCGTTGCAGCAAGCTCAGTTTTGACGTCGAACGTGTGCGGCAGAAGTGCGACGTCGCAGAAGCCCAACGCGATCAACTCTCGTCGACTGCGTAGGTTGATCGCCGCGTGTACGAGCGATGTCGACGGTAACTTCGAAAACACATCGGAGGATTTCTCAACATCGTGGTGGCGCACGATGAGCGGAACGCCGGCCGACTGTAAGGCGCTGACTTCGGCCATAAAGCGAGCATCGGTAGGGGCTGTTTGGTCGAATTCGATGATGGCAAGGTCGACGTCAGTTGCGGGTGCTGTCGCACCACTGACAATCGGCTGGCATCGCTCAGTGACGTCGAACCCGAGCCGCTGTAAAGATTCGACCATCGCGCGTGCCTGGCTCGCGAGGCTCCGCGAGCCTACACCGATATTGGGGAGGTCAGGTTGGGTGGTGTGATGCCGTGCGGCAACGACTGAAGCGCGGACCATGGTCCTGCGAAGCTAGTGAGTGGCCACACTGCGATGCGAAGACAAGGCTACGGAGACGAATTGGTACTGCTCATCACTTAACGTGGTAAATCGAGTGAAAAATGCGCACTCACAGTGTTCTCGGGGAGGTTTATCAACAGAGAAGGGACAATTGAGGCTTGCAGATGTCGGTGGCTTCGGAGAGACTCCTGTGGCTCATGTTGTCAATGATGGATTCTTTCCCACCGCGCTTGCGATCGTTCACCGTCGCGCTGGTTCTTGGGGGTAGTGCGGTTTCGCTTGTTGGCCTCATGCGATCTCCTGGGGTCGCGGCGACGCCACTCATCGTGCTCGGCGCCTTGGCCATTGCGAGTGAACACCAACGAGTTCGACTACCGAACGGCATGTTGCTGAGTCCCGGTTTCATGGTGGGCATGACCGCAATCGTGGTTTTTCGCGATACCGCCTGGTTGGCCGGCCCCATGATTGTTGGGGCATCGATGGGCGTACCAACCCGGCACTTTGGGCCACACGGTCGAGGGTGGATCGCGTTCAACGCAGCCAACTTTGCCCTCGCTACCGGGTCGGCGGCCGCGCTGTATCACCTCATTCCAGTGCATTTCGTTGATTCACTGCCCTTAGGCATCTTGGCGGTCATTCCTTGTGCACTCGCGGTGGTTGCGGTCGAATCAGTCGTTGTTGCGGCGTCCTATTGGTTCGAAGACCGATCTCCGCTCAGGGAGTGCCTTGGATCCCTTGTGCCCGCACTCGTGCAGGCGATTCCCTTCGCGTTTGTTGGGTTTTTCCTCGGCCATCTGTACTTGGATCTCGGGTGGCCGATTGTGATGTTGCTGTTAGTGCCGATCATTTTGATGCGTGGCGTGTTTACTTCGTACCTCGAAATGCGGGCGACGAATGAGGCAACCATGCAGGTTTTGGTTCGTGCCCTTGAACTCAAGGACTCCTATACCGCTGGGCACGCAGAGCGAGTCGCAACGTACGCGAGATACATCGGCGAAGAACTTGGGTTGCCATCTTGGCGGCTCGATCGCTTGCGGTCAGCGGCGTTGATGCATGACATCGGAAAACTTGTTGTCCCGAATCAATTGCTGAACAAACCGGGGAAACTTTCCGCAGAAGAGTTCGCGGTCGTGCGACGTCACGAACAGGTGACGGTTGAAATGCTCGAACACATTGATTTCTTGAGACCCATTGCGGTATCGGTTTCCGGAGATCACAGCCACTTTGGCAACGCGAGCTCAGACGGTTCGATCGAGGCCTTTGCGATTGCGGTGGCCGATGCCTACGACGCCATGACTTCGACGCGTAGCTACCGACGGGCATTGTCTCAAGAGGTCGCGATGGCTGAGCTCCTCGATAAAGCAGGAACCCAATTTCACCCGGAGTGCGTGACGGCGTTGCGGGATGCCATCGCACGGCGCGGCGAACGCCATGGTGCTGGATACGAGGCCAGCGCCGAGGCTTGGCAAGTAACACCCCCGGCTGCCGGTCTCGGCTCCGCGGGGCTTGGTGACCTTTCGGATGGGCTTGAGCGCGTATGACGTTTGTGTGGCGACGCTGCGTTGCGGTCGCGATGATTGGCGTCGTGACTGCAATGACGGCATGGTTGTTATTTCCGAGTTCGTCGGCAGCAACCCTGTGCGTGCTGAGCGCTGGTGTCGCGCTTGGTGAGTTGCTGGTGATCCGCAGCGACGATCGGCTTGGCTTACCGTTGTCGTACGCGCTGTTTGTCGTGTTGGCAAGTTCGTTTGATTGGCGAGCATCGACGGGAGCGATCATCGTCGCACTCGTCGTGGTTGCTCCACTGCAGGTGGACATCGAACATCGATCACGAGCCCAGCTAGCGGTGCACCACGGCCTCGTTGCGACCGGTGCGCTGCTCACATTTCGCGGGGTATTTGCACTTGTCGGCGGGCATGAACGACTTGGTGTGGTCGTGGCTGCGCTGTTGGTCACGGTCGCTGCGATGATCGGCGTTGATCAGCTGGTGCGAGTCGCGTTTGGATATCGGACGGGGTTTGATGATCGTGGTCAGCGCTCGTGGGCGGCAATCGCGTCATCAGGCGTGCTGATGGCGGTCGGTGAACGCGGCGTCGACGGCATCGGGCATCTCGGAGTTTGGGGTGCGATGCTGTTTTCCATACCGCTGATTGCGGCGTGGTTTAGTTTCGATCGACTCGACACCGCAGCGATCGCGCACCGCCAAACGATTGAAGCACTGGCCATGGCGCCAGAACACGCCGGGCTTGTGAACCCTGGGCATTCGGATCGAGTTGCGCGTCTGAGCGTTGCAATGGGCCGCCACCTCGGTTTTGAACGCGCCGATGTTGATCGACTCGAAACTGCCGCACGACTCCATCATCTTGGAGCTGTCACGCTCGATGATCCTGGGTACGGTGGTGCACCGATGCCGGCCGCAACGATCGCGCATGTCACTGCCGACATGATGCGCGGGATCGAGTCACTTGCCGCGGCCGGCGACATTGTTGCGCGCGCTGGCTCGCAACGAAGCTTTACGTTCCTAGATGCTCGAGGCAATACTGCAGCGCTGGCGCTGCAGTACGCGAATGCATACGACGAAGCAGTTTGTGAGCAGAGTGTCGCTCCGGGAGTTGCATTGCAACTACTTCGGCAGTCGGCGGGCGAATGCGATGAACGCGAGTCGCTAGTTATCGACGCTTTGGAGTTCGTGACGTTGAGCGGGATGACTGTCGTGCAGTCCCGTTGAGGATTGCAACAGCGCGTTGAGCTCTTCGTCGTCGAACGTCTCAAGTGTCGCGATATCCAGCTTGTCAGCCACGGCGGGCTCGGGCGGCTTTGTGGCCACCGGGCGGCGAGAGCGCCGCTTCCGGGATCCGTGGAACGCCACATCGATAAGGCCGACCGCGAGAACAAGGTCTCCGAAACTGATCATCTGATCAGTTGGCCGCAAGTAGATCACGTCGCTGAGCCAATACAACGAAGTGTCGCTTGATTGTGCATGGTGCTTAGTGGTCGGGGCGAACTCTGTCGATGGACCCCAAACCTCAGGCACGGCCACCGGCATGCCATGGTTCGCGATAATCGTCACAGTGTTCATCGCGATCCCAATCATCACGACGGCCATGCCGGTTTTAATGAGGTTGCGACTGCAAAACGCGAGCAGGAGCACGTATGACGCGACGAGTGCGCCGAATCCAAGATCGTTGTCTCCTGGATGAGGCAGCCGATGGGTGAGTGATTGCAGGACTAGAGCCGCAGCCAAAGACCATTTCCAGTACCAACGCTGTTGGAGCAACACCGTGAAACTTCCTCGCGAGACCGCGGGCACGAGCAGAGCTACCACCACCGATATCGTGAGAAATCCAGTCACATCCGCCACGGTACTTTGGTTTGCACGGCCAGTCGTGGACGGGTTCGTAGTGGTGCTCAATCGGCTCCCAAGTAGCGTGCTGGGATGCATGAAATTCGCGCGGAACTCGCCGCAACGGTCTGGAAGGTGTGCGCCGAGGTCGGACAACTGGTTGCCGAGGGCGACGACCTTGTCGTTCTTGAGTCGATGAAAATGGAGATTCCTGTAGCGACTGAAGTGCCCGGCGTGTTGCGCGAGTTGTTGGTATCTGTAGGGTCGACGGTGAACGAGGGCCAGTTGCTTGCGTTGGTGGACGAGTCGTGATCGGCTTGCATCGCGACGGTGCTATCGCAACTATCACCATCGACCGTCAGGAGCGGCGCAACGCGTTGAATGGTGAACTGTGTGCATCCCTGACGGATTGCCTCACCAATCTTGATTCGCCACTCGCAGTCATCATTACTGGCGCAGGAACCGCCTTTTGCGCGGGCGCAGACCTCGTGACGCGCTTCGGGGCGGGCGACGGCGAAGGTGGAGCGACCGACACCTTTCGCCCGTCATTTGAAATACTGCTCGATGCGATTGCCGAGTTTCCAGCGCCCGTAATTGCGGCGATCAATGGTCCCGCTATTGGCGCGGGCATGCAACTCGCGGTCGCGTGTGATCTCAGAATTGCGGCTCCCGATGCCAAGTTGGCTATACCGGGTGGACGTTTAGGCATCTTGTTGAGCCCTGCCAATATTCAACGCCTAGCCCAGTTGGTCGGCCATGGTCTTGCTCGCGATTTTCTGCTCACCGGACGGCAGGTGACGGGGAGAGAGGCGTTGCAGTTGGGTTTGGTGCAGCGAATTGATGAAGATGCTCTTGGCGCTGCCCAATTACTTGCAGAGCACATTGCGACATTGGCTCCGCTTACGGTTCAGGGCCACAAGCGTGCGCTGAATTTGGTGACGACGGCAAGCGGGCTCTGCGCTGATGAAAGCCAAGAGATTGCGGAAATGGAACGTGAGGCATTTGCCAGCGACGATCTTGCGGAAGGTATGGCAGCCTTCAGCGAGAAACGTGACCCAGTGTTTTACGGCCGCTGACGGCGTCACGCCAAAGAAGTTCCGTTGGCGACTGCTCGCGGCGTTGCTCCTTGCCGCGGTTGTGCTTTACAGTGTTAACGAATGGTGGAACGGGTCCAACTCAGTCGTGAGATCATAATTGCTAGGGCCCACACGATGATCGTCGAACAGGGTCTTGACGCCGTCTCATTGCGAGGGGTAGCGGCCGCGCTGGGCGTGACGGCACCTGCGCTGTACGCCTACGTTGACGACAAACTCGACATGTTGCGAGGCGTCGCCGAAAGCGAATTTGAACGGCTGTTGGCTTCGTTCGAAACGATTCAAGCCGACTCGCCGCTCGAACGAGTTCGGCTGCAAGCACATGCCTACGTGCAGTACGCGTTGGCCGATCCGGCACTTTTTCAGATGATTTTTTTGTTCCGTCCCAATTTCGAGGTCCACTCCGAGGGCGACGATTTGCCGGCGGCGACTCGCGCATACTTAACCGGCGCGCAGGCAGTCGAGGCCGCGATGGCCGATGGAAGCCTCCGGCCTGGAGATCCGATGTTGGTATCGCTTGCGTTGTGGGCGGCCACGCACGGTGCGGCCAGCATGTTGCTCGCGCAGCTGAACCTCGGGCCTGAATACGAGTCGCAAATCCTTGCGACTGTGATTGACAATCTTGTTCGAGGACTCTCGGTTCCGCTCGACTCGTGACACGAGGCGTTCGTGAACGCAACTAGTTGAAAGTAGGCCACCATGCCATTGCCGCACAGCGTTCTCGCTCCAATCGATCCTGAAGATCGTGACCTTTCGGTGGTGCATGGGGCAATGCCACCGGGTATAGGGGGCGAGATATTCATTAGCGCGCCGCACGCGACGACCCTCGGGCCTCCACATGCATTCTTTGGGGCCGGGATGTCGTATCGGCTCTCGTTGGAAGCCGGCACATTCGGCGCGGATCGCGGCACATTTGCTTGGCGACAGGCGTGGATTGATTCACCGAGTGCTCGGCTGCAACATAAGCGTCCAGAAGTGTTCCAACGCACGATGCTCGGTGTGCAATCACCCTTCGGGCTAGTAAATGCCGCGAATACGGCGCCATTGCCCTGGGGCGACCGTATGTTTATGACTTGGGACGTTGGGCGACCCGTCGAAATTGATCCATGTTCATTGAAGTATCTCGGCGACGTCGGCCACATCGACCAGTGGCAAGCGTTCGACTTGATGCCAGGGCCAGTGTTGCCGATGGTGACGAGCACGGCGCATCCTGTGGTGGACCATGATCGGGATTGTCTGTGGACGGTGAATACCTATTTCGGTCAGCTGCAAATTGTGCGTTACGACGGCGAGGGCGGTGTCCGCAGATGGCCGATCGATGGGGCAGTGATCCCGCAATCGGTACACACGATTACGCAGACCCGTGATTGGCTTGTTGTGGGTGACTGTGCATTCAAAGTTGAACCGCAGGTGATGTTCGGTGGCGATCGCACCGAGCCAGCGAACTCGTCGGCGCCGATTTACCTGATTCGCAAGACCGATCTTGACGCGGCGGCCGCGGGGTCGCCGGTGGGCTGTCGTACGTATGAACTAGCGCCGGAAATGAACCACTACTACGCGCAATGGGACGATTCCGATGGTGTAGTCGTGCTCTTTGAACACACACAAAATGCCGACATCGCAATGGCAGCGCGCGAAGGCGATATCGACGCATGGGGTCGGCCAGTCCATAAGGACCTCGCCGGGTTGTACGGATTCGCGATGACCCCAACCCGTACTTCGATGCATCGCTTTGATCCCGATACCGGCGTACGCAAAGAAATGGCCATGATGTACGAACCGCAGCGGTTCTACTCGCGACAACTCAGCGCGTTCGATTGGTCCTACGAAGGATGGGCGCAGCCCGCTGCGTTTCACTCCGTGTACCACGGATTTCGTCCGGAAGCGGTGAATCAGCGCATGCTCGACCTGTATAAAGACCGAGTGGATCGAGGTCTGCTGCCGACTGAGGAAATGCATTCGTCAATCGCTACACATTCCTGGGACGGACTTCACACGATCTCGGACTACGTCTACTCTGACCTTTCGGATCTACCGACCTCTCCGATCTTTGTTCCTCGGAACGCGCACACAACGACCGGATCGCGACACAGCGGCGATCAACCGGGTGGTCTCAATGGTTGGGTGGTTGTGCCGGTGCTGAGTGACCGCGGATTCCGAGTTGAAATTTTCGATGCAGTCAATGTTGGAGCGGGTCCTGTATGCGTGTTGAGTTCGCCTCATCACGCGGTTCCATTTGTGCTGCACTCCGCTTGGACCCCGCGCGCGGTGACCGCACCCTCAGTCGACCGGACTCGATTCAGCGAAGAGTTGTCTCGCGTTGGTGAATTGCCTGACGATCTTGCAGCGGCGGCGCAGGAAGTAGCTCGTGAGCTCGATGAGGGCGTGCCAATGTTGTAGCCCTTGCAGCAAGGGTTAGAGCCGTCGCGGTTTTGTTTGAGGTCTTGATGCGACCAGTGCCCAGATCGCTGCGAGGGCCCACACAACTGCGAGGGCCGTGCTCACTGCGGTTGTGTAATTCAAAGGCTGGAACGTCGGGTTGCCCTTACTCTGAGTTGTGTGATGCAACGGGTACCAAGCCAGCGCGATGATCATCGCTGACGTAAATAAGCCGAATGTCAACGGAGCTTTGAACCTCGGTGAAATCACTCGATGTAGGAGATAGCAAAGCACGAATGTGATGGGTGCGATCACGAGGTCGTGGAGCAGATCAAAACCGATGAGATATTTGGTGTAAACGAATCGCTCCGAAAAGCTGTCGAACTTCGCCAGCGCGCCGCGCAACCCAAACGCCATGACTGCTCCACCGACAATAAGCCCTATCCAAAACGAACGTCCAAGCTCGTCGTGCGCGCTGGCGCCAGAACCCGTGGGTGCATTTTGTGTGTGATCGATAAGCGACGCGGGAGTCTTGGCTGGCATTACATCACCTCAATTTCATTCAACCACTTGGTTTGTAACACGCCGGGTCGGTTCGGCGCGATAAGGCGGACCGGAAAACCGTGGTCGGGATGCAACGCCTCACCATTGACTTTCAACGCGAGGAGGGTGTCGGGATCGCGAACCATTTTCGCGGTGAGCTCGGATGTGCCGTAGTTTGGCCTACGGGGCTTTGGATTGCTGGGGGTTGCCTTCGGTGGGATCGAAGAGACCAGAACATCGGACTCGGCTCCCGCTCCTGCGGCACTCAACAGCGTGCGCATCGAGACGCCAGTCCAGACTTGGGAGCTGCTCCATCCCTCGACGCACGCGATGGGGAGTTCAGCGGTGCGCTGCGGCAGGGCAAGTAGTTCGGCGTAGGTGAATTCGCGCGGCGTCAGACCGCGGCCGTGAACGATCATCCGGTACTGCGTCATGTCTACGTTCGCGACGCCCGCGTTGGCCGCAGTCCGGTTTACGGGGAATCCTTGTGGGCCGGTGTCGCTGCGCCGCGGGGCAAGCAGGGCCAACTTCGAAAGTGGTCGTATCGTTTGGCCAATGGTGAACAGCGTCACGAGCCCCGAAGCGCCGAAAGCGGTTGCGAAGAACGCTTTCCTAGACATTCCGTGTCGTTCGAATGGATCCGTGTCGGATTCCGCAATCGCAATGTAGGTCTGGTCGCGACGCGCTCTTTTGAGCGCGGCTCGTGTTGTACCGACCTTGGCACCGATGTGGACGATCAGCGAGCCCATGGTGATCCATGAGGCATACCAGTGCCCGTCGGGAAAGGTGAAAGCTCCGTATGGATACCGACCGTTGATGTTATTGATGCCAGAAAACAACAAAAACAGCGAGCCGCCGATGAGCGGGAGCAGAAAAAGTCGTTCGATTGCCTGGCCCCCGGACCGAAATGGTGGCCACGTAAAGAGTTTGGGGAATACCGTCCACAACTTGGCAAAAAGCAGTGGAATCGAAGCGATTCCGGTTGCGACATGCAGACCCTGGGTGAGGCGATACAAGCCTGCTGGTCGCGGGAACGCAGTGAACCAGGACGCGGGCTGCTGGAGTTGATGGGAGTACAGGCCGGTCAAGAAACACACCAGGAACGAGACTCCGAGTGCTACGCCCAATACCGCAGCCGAGCGTTCATCGTGGAGCCGGCTCGTGAACGCGCCGTCTCGAAAAGGACCAACTTGCGGCGGATGGGGCGCTTTTTCCCAGAAGTTGTCGAGATTCATCGGGATTGGGTCTCCTTGGCCAGTTCCGTTGTTACACGATGGTTGACCTCTTCGACGCGTTGGGCGAACACGCGGGTTTGTGCACATCCGACGGCATCGTTCTCGCAAGCGACCGCAACGGCGTCTGTGAAGGTATCGACATCGCGGAGCTTCCGAAGGTGTGCAACGCTCAGCTTGTGGTGTGACAACCTGCGAAGCTGCTGGACACCAGTGGTTTCGAGGCTCATCGGAACGCCGATGAACACGTCGTCGTTTCGGGCTTGGAGACCGATGCACCACCAGCCGCCATCTTCGGCCAAACCGATGACGGCGTCATGGGTTGCGAGCATGTCACGGGCGGCAATGAGGTCTTGCGTGGTGATTTGAGGTGTGTCCATTCCGATGAGTACAACTCGTTGCGCTTCGGCTTCGGTCGCAAAGACATCTGCGAACGCCGCGGCGAGGCGTTCGTCGAGGCCGTCGCCGCGCTGGGCGAATATTTGAAATCCGCTTGGTAGCCACTCGCCCGGGTATCCATCGAGCGCGATCACATGGTGATCCGCCGGTGTGTTGATCGCGGTGTTGAGCGTGTCGATTAAGGCGCCTTCGGCCAGCGACGCCGCCTCCTCGGGAGTGCAGGGAGGGCAGAGGCGCGTCTTGACCCGACCGGGCACTGGCGCTTTTGCGATGACGAGGATCGTTGTCAAAGTCATCGGAGTTCCTTGGCGACGCGGCTCATGTCTCCCACGGCACGCAATGTGCCTTTGACAGTGCCGGTTACTTTGGACACGCCAATGCGAGGCGCGTACGAAACTCCCACTTCATCGATGCGCCACTGTTGTTTCGAAGCTCGAAGGACCATTTCGAGCGGCCATCCGAACCGGCGATCCGTGATGCCGAGGTCGATGAGTGCGGTGCGACCCGCGGCGCGCATCGGGCCTAAGTCGGTGACTGGTACGTTCGCACGCCGACGCATGTACACGGCAAGCACATGATTGGCAATCCGAGCGTGAAGCGGCCATGCGCCGCGAGTCGTCGGCACTCGAGCGCCAAGCATGAGGTCGATCGCACCGGAAATGACGGGATCAGCGACTCTGGGTAATTCACTCGCGTCGAACGATCCGTCGCAGTCCATGAAGCACACCACGTCTGCTGTGGCAGCCCGTAACCCCGTGTAGCACGCAGCGCCAAATCCGCGTTGAGGCTCAACGACGACCTCGGCGCCGCATTGCCGAGCGACATCTGCTGAACCGTCGGTTGACCCGTTATCGACAACGATGGCTCGGTACCCCGCTGGCATTCGCTCAAGCACTCCGGGAAGCGCGGCGCCTTCGTTGAGAACCGGCAGGATCACGTCAGGCATAGTGCCACCTTACGGGTAGCTTCGCCGTGGTGCAGGCCGACAGGATACTTCCGATTACCCGACGCATGCTTGTGTTCGCAGCTGGGATAGTTGTTGGATGGGCAGGGCTGTGGTGGGGCACGAAAATCTGGGGCGAACAGCTGCTCGTGACTCGCGAAATGAAATTGCCCGCACCTCCGTTGGCGGCCTTTTGGGACCGCCGCCTCAATGCGTCGTTTGTACTGATGGGGCTTTCAGCGGCAATCGGAACTTGGTTCCTGCCGTTGATCGCGCAACGATTGCAATGGGCCTGGGCGCAAGTTGTGGCGTTTTGGAGCACCTTCGTGTTTTCGTGCGTGTTCGCAATCAACGATGGGTGGGACAGCTTTCTGAATCCGATCGTCGAGCGCGCCGGGTATCTCAATGCAATTGACAAGGTTGAGTCGCCTGGCCAATTCTTGCGTGACTACATAGATCTGATTACGCAGGTCAAGGTCGGGATTCATGTGCAAGGTCATCCACCGGGGATGGTCTTGGTTACTTGGGCGTTGGATCAACTGGGTTTTCGCAGTGAACGCGGGCTGGCATTCTTAGTTGTTCTCGGTGGTGCCGCAGCAGTGGTCGGCGTATTGTCAGCAGTCCGGTGCCTCGTCGACGAAGCCACGGCGCGTCAGGCGTTGCCCTTTGTTGCGCTCTCGCCGGCGTGTCTTTGGATTGCCACGTCGAGTGATGCGCTGTTTGCGGGAGTGACCGCATGGTTAATCGCCAGTTTTGCATTTGCAGTCACGAGTGTGGGTCGTGCGTCGGTCGCTTGGTCGGTTGTTACTGGCCTGCTCTTTTTCTCGGCGTTGATGTTGTCATACGGATTTGCGTTGTTTGGGCTACCGCTTGTCGTGATTGCAGTCTGGAAACGCGGTATCGCCTCGTTTGCGATAGCGATGGTGACGGCCAGTCTGGGCCTTGCTCTTGTGGCATCACAGGGATTTTGGTGGTTCGAGGGGCTTTCGGCAACGAAGACGATTTACTACGACGGCGTTGCGGGCAATCGTCCGTATTCTTATTTCTTGGTTGCGAATATCGCGGCACTGGGGGTGTCGGTTGGCCCGATGCTCCCGGTGGCGTTCGCGTGGTTACGCGATCGGCGTATGTGGGTGCTGTTGGGGAGCTTTTTGGCCATGGTTTCGCTTGCGAATTTGAGCGGCATGTCGAAGGCTGAAGTCGAACGGATTTGGCTGCCGTTTACGATGTTTTTGCTCGCAGGAGGTGCCGCATTTTGGGTGGGCTCGCGACCATTGCGCACCGCGCGGATTGCGATGGCGATTCAGCTTGTGTTCACAGTTTGGCTCCAAACGAACGTGCAGCTGTTCTGGTGAACCGCAAGAAACGAAGGGGTTCGAGATGCGAATAGTTGTAACTGGAGCTGCCGGGTTCATCGGTTCACACGTTGTTGACGAACTCGTGAGCCGCGGGCATGAAGTCGTTGGCGTGGACTGCCTTTTGCCCGCCGCGCACACGCAGCGACCCGAGTATCTCAATGATTCGGCACATTATGAGTGGATTGATGTCACGAACGGGGGCGCACTCGACACAATCGCGCGCGGTGCTGATGCAATCTGTCACCAGTCGTCGATGGTTGGATTGGGTGTGGATTTCGCCGACGTCGAGCAATATGTGCACCACAACGACTACGGGACCGCTTCGCTATTGGGCACTCTCCACCGCATTGGGTTTCGTGGTCGCATTGCGCTGGCGTCGAGCATGGTGGTCTATGGCGAAGGTCGATACCGCTGCGAAGTGCATGGAGTGGTGCAGCCAGGTCCGCGAAATGTTGCGGATCTCGAAGTCGGTCGCTACGAGCCACCGTGCCCCACATGCGGGCTCGCACTCGCGCCCGAAACCGTCCCCGAGGACGCGCCACTCGACCCGCGCAACGTCTATGCGGCTACCAAGCTCCATCAAGAGTTCCTCTGTCGAGCATTCGTGCGAGAACACGATGGGTGTGTGCTGACCGCCCTGCGATATCACAATGTCTATGGTCCCCGCATGCCGCGCGACACGCCGTATGCAGGTGTGGCAAGCATCTTTCGTTCGTCCCTGCAAAACGATGAGCCGCCGCGGGTCTTCGAAGATGGCGGACAGCTGCGCGACTTCGTGCACGTACGTGACGTTGCGCACGCCAACGTGTTGGCACTCACAAACGACGATCCTTACGATGGCGTTGCGAACGTCGCCACCGGGGTGCCGCGTTCAGTCGGTGATATGGCCCGTGAATTGAGTATCGCGTTCAGCGAGTCCGGTTCGGGCCAGCCAATAGAGCCTCGCATCGTGGGTGGATACCGTCTCGGCGATGTGCGGCATGTTTTCGCGTCCACCGCGACGGCGAGTGCGAAGTTGGGATTTCAGGCTCAGATATCGTTCGAAGCAGGAATGCGCGAGTTCGCGACTGCGGAGCTGCGGTAGTCAGTTTGCCGCGGGAGTTGATTCAAATAGCGTTGCGAATTGTGACGTATCGACGTTGCCGCCGCTCAGGATCACGCCCACTCGCTTGCCGCGCAGCTCTGGATGCTTCCGAATCGCGGCGATCGCGACCGCGCTGCTCGGTTCGACCAATTGCTTGGTTCTAGTCCAAAGAAACGAGAGCGCGCGACGAGTTGCGTCGTCGTCGATTGTGATGATGTCATGCACTCGACGTTGAATGATTTCGAAGGTTCGCGGAGCAAGTGAAGTCAGCAGCCCGTCGCAGATCGTATTGGGAAATGTTTGTGGGACTAGTTTGCCCAGCGCGAATGATCGAGCTGCGTCGTCGGCACCGCTCGGCTCCGCGCCGTACACAAGCATCGAGCGGCGAGCGAGTTCTGCCGCGAAGCAGGTGCCACTGAGCAGACCTCCGCCGCCGACTGGCGCAATGATTGCATCAAGTTCACCGACTTCTTGGATGAGCTCGAGCGCGGCAGTGCCGGCGCCAGCGATGACATCGTCGTTGTCGAACGGATGTATCTCAATTGCTCCAGTTTCCTCACAAACGCTACGCAGCGCTGCCATGCGCGCCGCTTCGTTCGGTTCACAGATGGTGATGGACGCCCCGTAGGCATCGACAGCGGCGCGCTTCACGCCGGGAGCGTTGGATGGCATGACGATGTGTGCTGCTATTCCGTTCAGTTGGGCAGCTCGGGCGAGTGCTGCAGCGTGGTTGCCAGACGAATGTGCTGCTACTCCCCGGGCAGCTTGCTGGGCGCCAAGTTTGAGGACTGCGTTCGAAGCGCCGCGAAATTTGAATGCTCCGACGTGTTGGAGGTGCTCGGCTTTGCAGTACACCGATGCGCCGAGCCATTCGTTGAGGAGACGGGATGTGAAGACCGGTGTGTGTTGTACAACGCCTGCAAGACGGGTCGCGGCTTCTGCAACCACCGTGGGTTGCATTAGATGCCTGACGGCAAGGCTTTTTCGAGAAATACGTAGAAGGCAATCAAGACGGGTACGAAGGGCACCAAACCTGCCACCCAGGTAAGTGGGTGGCGCCAATGACGAAACACCCACCACCACAGCATGCCGACAAGGAATACCAGTGAGCCCCAAATGACCGGTGGGCCAATAGCTCCGGCGCCCCCTTCGAGGCCCTCGCGCAGGCTGATGTCTTCCTCTTCTCCGAGCGGGGTCGGCGACTCCCGCATTGGCTTTGGTTTCTCGTAGCGCACCGGCTTCGGGCTCTTGTCGACGACCATCTCTGACTGGACGATGATCCGCTGCGCAGCCGAGTACTTCGGATGACACGCGGTGAGTGTGAGCGTCGCCTTCTTTGCGTCAAGAGTTGCGACTACTCCGACCTCGGACGGCTTGACGATGTATGGATCTTGTGTCACTCGATACGTATAGGTGCCCCAGGCCATCTGCACTTTGAATTCGGTGCCAACCCGCATGGTGTCGAGTTCCAAAAATGGGTGGAGATAGGTCGTGCGGTGGCCTGCAATCGCGGCGTTGCCGAGTTGTCCCGGAAACACCGTCGCTGGATAGTGCGCGGGTCCTTTCTTGAGTTCCTCACGCCCGGTCCCTTCGACGAGGTAGTACGGGCCCCACGGCATCTCGATCACACCGATTGCGTCGCCGTTGTTGAATTGGGGGATTTTTTCGGCTTTGACAGTCGGATCACTTTTTGGCGGCCGCGTTGTTGGCGTCGGCCCCCGCGAGGTCGTGGTTACGGGAGCGGTTGTCGTGGTTGTCGAGAGGCTCCGCTGGAGCTGCGCGAACTCTTGTTTGAGATTGTCTTGGGCTCGCGCGGTGAAATAGCCGGTGCCCCAAAGCTGGTAAGCCACAAAGAGCAAGATCAGGGTCCCAATAGTGATGAGACTTCTGCCGACGCCGCCGAGGGTGCGACGTATTCGTTCGCGCATACCCGTGGCACGCTAGCCCGAGATTGGAGTGGCGAGATTGCGGGGTCCTCGGTGGTCACTCCGTAGGATTCGATCGGTTGATTATTCAAAGGTCGCGCAGTCGCCAGGAGGCGCGTTGTCTATCCAGAGTTCGCGCAGTCGCCAGGAGGCGCGTTGGCTATCGTGACCGTTCGGTCTGCTGTGTGCGTCTTGGGCCAATTCCCCGCGCTAGCGGGTGCTGATCTCACGGTCGATGCTGGCGAAATTTTGCTACTCGCGGGCCCGAACGGCGCGGGCAAGACAACTTTGTTGCGACTGCTCGCGGGCCTAGTGCCGTTGCGGTCAGGATCAGCGAGCGTGCTTGGGGTCGATCTCACGGTCGACTGTCGCGCCCACCGGAGGCGGTTGTCGCTCATTGGTCACGAGACGTTTTGCTACGACGACCTCACTGTGATCGAAAATCTCCGGTTTGCGGCGCGCGCTGCTGGCGCGCGCGACGAGGCCGCAAACTTTGCTGCGACCCGCTTTGGCCTAGGCGCGATTGCAGATGTGCGCCACGCTCGATTGTCGGCGGGGCAGCGTCGGCGGTTGGCTCTCGCAGCGGCACTCGCACGCGAACCTGAGCTGTTACTGCTCGATGAACCTCATGCAGGCTTAGATGCGCAGGGCAGGGATCTACTCGACTCGATTCTCGTTGCGGCATCGGCCGATGGCGTCACCGTGCTTGTTGCTTCGCATGAGCTCGACCGCGCGCGATCGCTTGCGACTCGGGAAGTGATTGTGGAACAAGGTGTAGTTCGTGCTGGGCAATTCGTGGCGCCGGCCGGGCGGGCAGCGCTGTGAGTCGTATCTGGAGTGAGGCACGCCTCGTGTGTGCGAAAGATTTGCGCATTGAATTGCGCGCACGGGTGGTCATGGCACAGGTGCTTCCGTTCGGTGTGCTTGTGCTGATCTTGTTCGCTTTCACGCTCGATCCCAACAGCGCGATTCTGCCACGGATCGCGCCGGGGCTCTTTTGGATCACGGTGCTGCTTTCTTCGATTCTTGCCGTCGGGCGCAGTATCGCGGTCGAAGCTGAGCACGGGGCTCGTGATGCGTTGCGCTTGAGCGGTATGGATGGCGGCGCTATTTTCCTAGGAAAAGTTGCCGCCGTGGTTGTGCAACTCCTGGCACTCGAATTGGTGCTGATCGTCGCCACCTTCATGCTGTACAGCATCGACGTGCGCGGACTTGAGGTGCTAGTCATCGCGGCGATCTCCGCGACCATTGGTATCGCGAGCACGGGTACCGTCTATGGCGTGTTGGCCTCCGGTGCGAAAGTTCGCGAGACCCTTGTGCCACTACTCGTGCTCCCGATTTGCGCCCCGGTGCTGCTGGGAGCGACCAAAGCCTTCGAGTCGGCATTGGCGGGTCGCAGCGGCGAAGCTTGGCCCTGGGTGCAATTGCTCGGCGCGTTTGGGGCGCTGTACCTCACGGTTGGATTTATCGCGTATGGCACATTGATGGAGGAAGCGTGAGTAAACAAGCATCAGGCCGCGCTCAGACTGTGAATGCTGGCCGTCCATGGCTCGGTCTTACTGCATTCGCGGGGGTGAGCGCGACGTTCGTCATGGGGCTCGTCGTGGCACCCAAAGACGAACAGCAGCGCGACGCCTATCGGTTGTTGTACATGCACGTGCCAGCGGCTTGGCTTGCGTATCTTGCCTTCACAGTCACCGCCATTGCGTCGGCGCTCTATTTGGTTCCTCGCACTCGTCACTTGCGCTGGGATTATTTGGCTGGCGCTTCAGGCGAATTGGGCGTGATGTTTACCGCGCTCATGCTCGCCGGAGGATCCTTGTGGGGTAAGCCGGTGTGGGGTCAGTGGTGGGCGTGGGAAGCTCGCCTTACCACGACGGCAATACTGCTGTTTCTCTACCTTGGGTATCTCGCGTTGCGACGGATCGGTGGGTCGCCGCAGCAACGGGCAACTCGTAGCGCGATTGCAGGACTCATTGCGTTCATCGACGTTCCGATCGTGCATTTTTCTGTCTCGTGGTGGGCAACGCTGCACCAAGAAGGGTCGGTATTCAACGACAAGATGCAGCTGCACATTCGCGATGGGGTGATGCAGTTCACGCTGCTGCTCGCGGTCGCATCGTTTACCCTGCTGTACGTCTGGATGTGTATGCGACGAATGGAGTTATTGGCGCTTGATGAAGGTCTGGCCGAGCGGGAACTGCAACTGGCGATCGACGAGAGATCGAATCGCCCAGCGACTACCAACCCGGTGACGGTATGAGCCTCGACTACGAACACGTGTGGGGCTATGTGCTCGGCGGGTACGGGCTGACCGCCGGAGCACTTGGTTCCTACGCATTTTGGCTTACCAAGAAGCTGCGACGAGCGCGCCGATCTGTGCGTGAGGCGAATGAATGAGCGCCTTCAAGGGCCGGTATATCGCGGCGATCGTTGTATGTGTTGGTGCGGTCGTTTGGATGATCACGAATCTTGGGTCGAATCTCAACTACATGGAGAGCGTTTCGACCGCAGTGCAACTCCGCGAGAAGGACGGGTCAGCACCCAACAAGGTCGGTGGTGTGGTGAAGCCGAAGACCATTGATCGGTCTGCCAAAAACGGTGCGACGTTTGCGATCACTGATGGCAAAGCAACGGTCACGGCTCGGGTGCTCGATACTCCACCCGCGATGTTCGCCGACTGCATCGCGGTGGTGCTCGCCGATGCCCGTTGGGAAGGCGACGTGCTCGTAGGTAGCAGAGTTGAGGTTCGCCATGGCGCGACGTACAAGTCCGACGCCAAAATGAAAGGTGCAGTCGACGAAGCACTCGACGCGACCGGATGTCCGAAAACCCCAGAGTCGTCTGAAGCCGCCGAGTCCGCGCAGTCGCGGAATAGATAACCCAGAACCAATATGACAGCTCATATCGGCACGTTTTCACTTATGTTCGGCGTGACGTGCGCCCTCTTGGGCATCGTTGTCATGGCCCGGGGTATCTCCAGTGGCGAAGTGCGTTACATGCGGCTGTCGCGCCAATTCACCGTGGGAATTTTGTTATCTGGCGTGACCGCGATGGCCGCGATTCAATTCGCCCTGCACGACCGTGACTATTCGATCAAGTATGTGGCGAACAACGTGGCCAATGGAACCCCTCGCCTCTTCACCACAACGGCGGCGTGGTCGGCACTCGAGGGTTCCATCTTGTTGTGGATTCTCATGCTCGGCTTCTTTTTGGTCGGGACATCATGGGCGTTTCGCAAGCGCGCGGGAGATCCACTCGTTGCCTGGGCCACCATCGTGCAGTATGTCGTCGCGCTTTTTTTCCTCGGTCTAACGGTCACGGTTGCCAATCCTTTCGCCCTCAGCGACAAGTTCATTCTCGACGGCAGTGGGCCCAACCCTCTGCTGCAAAACCACCCACTCGTGGCGTTTCATCCACCGTTTTTGTACGCGGGGTACGTGGGTATGACCATCCCGTTTAGTTTTGCGATTGCTGCATTGATTACTGGGCGATTCGGCGAAGGGTGGCTGGCCGACACCCGCCGTGCGTCGATGGTGGCATGGGGATTCTTGACGATCGGGATCATCCTTGGCGCTTGGTGGAGCTACGAAGTGCTTGGGTGGGGCGGCTATTGGGGCTGGGATCCGGTCGAAAATGCTTCGCTGCTGCCTTGGCTGACCGCTACCGCGTTCATTCATTCAGTGATGGTGCAAGAGCGGCGCGCCATGCTGAGGGTGTGGAATCTTTCGCTGATTATCGCCACGTTTTCACTCACGATTTTGGGTACGTTTTTGACCCGTTCTGGCGTTATCACTTCAGTTCACGCGTTTAGTGAAAGTTCGATAGGCCCTGCGTTATTGACATTTTTTGGTCTCGTAGTTGTAACTGGATTGGGCCTGATTGCATGGCGCGGCGACCGGTTGCGGACCCCGGGCCGAATTGATTCTGTCGTCTCTCGCGAATCGGCATTTCTGTTGAATAATCTCTTGTTCGCAGGTTTCGCACTGGTCGTGCTCACCGGCACTGTGTATCCGTTGCTGGTGGAAGCCCTGCAGTCGAAGCAGCTTTCGATCGGTTCTCCATATTTTGAGACGATGACCACCCCGATTGGTTTGTCACTGCTGTTTTTGATGGCGGTCGCACCTGTGCTTCCGTGGCGGGCCACGAGCAATGAGATCTTGCGCGACCGTTTGCTTCTGCCGATGTGGTGCGGCGCGATCGCCATCGTGCTATCAGCATTGTTCGGCACCGCGGGATTCTCGGGAGCGGCGGCATATGGTCTCGGTGCATTTGCGCTCGCGGGCATTGTGCGCAATTTCGCGGTTGCTGTAACGGGGCGCAAGAAGGCACTGAACGAAAACCTTTTGGTCGCGTTCGGCCGCACGATCCGGGGTAATCCGCGCCGTTGGGGTGGTCTCGTCGTGCATGTCGGTGTGATCTTTATCGCCGTCGCGATTGCCGCTTCGCAGGGCAGCGCAAGTAAACGAGAGTTACGACTTCGAGCCGGTGAATCAGGAGTTGTGGCAGGGCACACCATTACGTACCTGCGTACGACTACCACCGCGTCGCCCCAAAAAGCAACGCTGCGATCGGAGTTTTCAATCCACTATGGCGGAGAGAATCTCGGTGTCTTTGCGCCTTCGATCTCGACCTATCGCAACGCCAATGAAGGTATTGGTACCCCGTCGGTTCGAACCGGAATTGCCCGGGATGTGTACCTCACGTTGGTGGCGGCTCCTGATGTCGACGACGACGGCGCGGTCACCGTGTCAGTCGCGGTGAACCCGATGATCGTGTGGCTCTGGATAGGGGGCGCGATGATGGCCTTCGGCACAATGCTGTGTCTGATCCCGAAGCGCCGCGGCGACGCGCAGGTGGCCGCCGACGGCGGGGGAGTGCCGGTATGACTCGGATTCGGTGGGCGGTCGCGATCGTTGCGATTGTGATTGTTGGGTTTGGCACCGTGCTGGTGGTCGCACTGGGAAACAAAACACAACCCACTTCCTCGCTGATCAATGAACCTGCTCCCGAATTTCGAACTCCCGACTTCGACAACCAGTCCATTGCGTTGAGCTCGTATCGCGGCCGTGTGGTTCTGGTCAACTTTTGGAACGAATGGTGCGCTCCTTGTATCGAAGAGACACGTGATCTCGTGGCATTGGCCACTGCGCGAGAGGCGGATGAGAGTTTCGCGATGATCGGCGTCGTGCATGACGCTCGTTCGGAAAAGGCTGCGCGCAAATACGCTGAATCGGAGGGAATGAACTACACGCTTGTGTTCGACCCCGATGCGCGAATCGCTTTGGATTACCGGGTGGAGGGCCAGCCCGAGTCGTTCATCATCGACCGCAGCGGGATCGTGAGAGCGTTCGTGGCGGGTCCGATTGATGTGCTGAAGATCAGCGCGTTGATTACAGAGTTGCAGCGAGCATGAGCAAGAAGATCGCGATGGTTCCCGCGTTGTTGCTCATAGTCGTGGGCGTGCTGGTTGCGACGTTGCGAAGCGACAGTGATGACCCGGCTGCGAGGGAGTTGCGGTTGAGTAAACGAATCGCCTGCCCAGTGTGCGACGGCGAAACCGTTGCCGAAAGCAACGCGGTTCCGGCACGTGAAATTCGCGCGGACATTGCGCGTCGCATTGGCAACGGCGAATCTGACGCCGCCATCATGGACTACTACCGATCGACCAGGGAGCGTTACATCTTGGTGCCGGGCGATTCCGGAATCGGATTGGTTGCTTGGGGTTTGCCGGTGATTGGCTTGTTTGGCGCTGGCGCCGCATTGATGTTTGCAATCCACCGATGGCGGTCCGATCCGCGGTTGCAGGCCAATGACGACGATGCTGCAGTCGTGGCATCGGCACGGAAGGCTTAGCCGTGGCAAAAATCACTGCGCAACGGCGCACCGAGCTTGAATCGGAACGTGAGTTTTTGCTGCGGTCACTCGAAGATCTCGAAGCCGAACTCGCGGAGGGCGGAATCGATGGGGATACGTACGCCTCACTGCATTCCGACTACACGGCGCGTGCGGCCAATGTGATTCGCGCCCTTGGCGGTGGCGACGACCGACAGCTGAAAGCGCCGCCGATTCCGGCGGGTAAACGATGGTTTGCGATCGTCGCGATTCTGGTGTTCATGGGCGCTTCGGTATTCATGTTGGCAAAGTCGTCCGGTACCCGGGCGCCCGGCGAAACGTTGAGCGGTAACGACACCACGGATACCTACGATGCGCATATGCGCCGAGCCGCGAGGTTTGTGAGCGTCAGCGATTCGAGATCTGCCTTCGAGGAGTTTCAAAAGGCCTTGAAACTGGATGCCAATCGACCTGAAGTTCACGTGGAACTCGCCAAGTTATTGATAGCGCAAGCTCAGGCTGGCGAGTCGACGCCCAAATTGATCGAGGCCGCTCGCGTGTCGCTCGACCGAGCGATCGAGATCGATTCTACGTATGCAGATGCGTTCGCATTCCAGGGTGTGCTCTTGGCCCGTCTGCAAGATCGACCTGCGGACGCGAAACCGTTCCTGGATGAGTATCTGCGCCTTGCCCCGAACGGACCCTACGCACCGATGGCTCGTAGTGTGCTCGGATCATCGGTGGATCCGTCGCCGACCTCGTCGCCGACCACCGTCACTTCGTCCACTACTCCATAAGGAACCCTCATGGCCGACATGCCCGAATACCAAATCGACGGATCGAAGATCTATCGAGTCACAATCGCGCTGGACGCTGGCGACATTGTGATGGATCTCGACCCGCAGTTGGCTGCCAACACCGTCAACAATTTTGTTGGATTGGCTCGCCAGGGGTACTACGACGGCTTGACGTTTCACCGCGTCGTGCCAGATTTCGTGATCCAAGGCGGTTGCCCCCAGGGGACTGGTACGGGCGGCCCGGGCTACAAATTCTCAGATGAGCCAGTCAAGGGCGAATACACCCTTGGTGCGGTTGCGATGGCCAATTCGGGCCGCAACACCAACGGTTCGCAGTTCTTTATCTGCATCGATGACTGCACCCGCAAGCTCGACAAGGCATACAGCCTCTTTGGGTATGTGGTCTCGGGGATGGAATTTGCGTTGGCGGTCAAGGTGGGCGATGTCATGACGACCGTGGCGGTCGAAGAAACCGACCGCAGTTGACGTGAGCCACACTTGGCGATCCCCGCTGTTGTTTGCGGGGTTCAAGGTGCCATACTTGGGACACGAGTTGTAAGGCTGGCGGAGCCTTCGGGAACAGGGTGGAGCCCTCCCATGATGTGGAATTGGAAACGATGTGGCCGCTTCGCCGTGCTGAGCACCGTGTGTGCTGCACTCGTCGTCCCACTTGCCGCCCCAGCCTCCGCGGCGATTCCCCCAGCGCCCAACTTGAAATCCGGGACCGGCGGCCCAACGGCAGGACAGATCACCATTAAGTGGGGCTCACCTCCGGTTTCGGCCGCAGTTACGAGTTTCCGCGGCTCGGTGTCGGTGAATGGCACAACGTGGTCGACCCCGACCACGATCGGTACTTCGAACGCGACTTCCGCGTCCCTTGCCTGTGGTGCAACCCGAACTCCGAACTCTGGATGCTGGTTTCGTGTGTATTCCGTGAACGCATCGGGTGTGAGTGCGCCGAGCAATCTGGTATTTGGAAAGTGGGCGGCACCGAGCAAACCGCAAAATGTCCGAGCAAATGCAGGGCCGCTTGCAGGCAAGGCCACGATCAGTTTCGCAGCACCCGCCAACAACGGTGGCGCGAGCGTGAGTTCGTACCGCTACGAGTACAGCCTCGACAATGTGGCATGGACGGTCGGCGGTTCGGACCCTGGCGCGGGTGGTTCCGTAAACGCAAACTGGTGCGGGACCGGCCAGCCGTTCTGTTATTTTCGATTGCGCGCCGTGAACTCAATCGGCGTTAGCCTTCCCAGTGCGTCGTGGCTCGCGAACTTCGATGTGCCAGCCGTGGTGCAGACCATCACGAGCAGCGCGGCGCCGATCAGCCTGGCCACAGGATCGTCGCTGGTGACGATCACTTGGGGTGCTCCCGACACCAATGGTGTGCAAATTGATAAGTACGAAGCTCAGTATTGCGCGGGTTGGGGTGCTTGTGAAGACGTGGATCCGTTTTGGAACACTGCCTCAACCACAGCACTCGGAAACGTGCTGACGACATCGATGACGTGTCCGGTTGACGCAACGACGTGCGCGTATCGCATACGCGCGCATAACTCACTTGGTTGGGGAGATTGGCGTCATCAATTCTTGCAGCCCTACCAACCTACGAATTTTGATGTCTTCACAGGATCACTTCCTGGTGCTGTCGACTTGCAATGGGGCGCTCCGATCGACGGCGGCACCGGCAACCTGCAGTATCAAGTATTTCGATGCAAAAGCTCGTGTAGCGCGCACGCGAGTTGGCAAGATCTCACCCTCGGTGGTTTCGGAATCGTCGTACCAGGCAACGCATTGAGCGCGACCGATCCTGGCTGCGGCTTCGGCAGTACTTGCACTTACAGGATTGCGGTCAAAGACAGCTGGGGTAACCAGAGCTTGTTGACTACTACGAAGACCGCCACTGGTTCATTGTTTGCCGGCCCACCAAAGAACCTGACTGCAGCGACCGCGGCCTCGGTCGCAGGCCGAGTAGATCTCGCGTGGACCGCAGCAGACGCGCCGCCAGGCCTGCCAGTTACTGGTTACACCATTACGAGGGTGATCGGTTCGGGTGCGGCGACCTTCGTAGCGACTGTCGGCGGATCAGTGTTTTCCTATGCGGACACCACCTGCGGTGCCACTGTCATTTGCCTCTACTTCGTGTACGGCGAGAACGCAACGGGTACAGGTGCGCCAGCCGCTGCCGTCGCGATTGGGGCTGGCGCGCCACTCGCTCCGCAAAACGTGGTCGCCGTCCCTGGCACCGTGCTGGGCGGAGTGTCGCTGTCGTGGACACCACCAGCCAATGATGGTGGACACGTTGTGACGGGCTACACCGTGTCGCGAATTTCTCCGAACGCGGCAGTGGTGGCAAACACCGCGGCTTTGACAATCCAAGACCCGACGTGCGGCGCAGCAACGTCATGTCAGTATCGAGTCGCGGCGATCAACTCGATTGGCACCGGAGTGCAAAGCGCCACCGCGGTTGCGACTGGTACCAACGTTCCGAGCGCTCCCACGCTTCAGCCGGCAGCCGCGAGCACCACCAAGGGTGCAGTGCGACTCAATTGGACGCCACCCAGCTCCGACGGCGGTCGTGCGATTCTCGGCTATGTAGTTGAACGATTCAATGCGGGCACGTCTTCTTACGTCGGCATCGACTCAACTACTGCGGCAACGCTGACCTACAACGACATCACATGCGGTGTTGGCAATCTCTGCAATTACCAAGTGCGTGCGATCAACGTGGCTGGAATCGGCGCGGCGAGTAGCTCATCGGGGGCGACCGGTTCGATACAGAGCCAGATTGTCTATTCGTCGAGCACTGCAATCAATGTGCAGGGTGTGCAGCTGCCGCTTGCTGGTGATTTCACCGGCGATGGAAAATCCGACATCCTTTGGTACGTGCCTGGCAGTGGCACCGACACGTTGTTTGTATCAATCGGTAACGGAAATTTCGTGGGCGGGCCCGCGGTCAACATCAGCGGCACTTATACGCCAATCGTCGGCGATTTCAACGGCGACGGTGGTGATGACGTACTTTGGTACGCGCCAGGAACGAAATCTGATTCGTTGTGGCTTTCAAACCTGAACGGTACGTTCCGGTCCGGCCCCAAACCAAACATTAACGGTATCTATAAACCACTGGTGGGCAAGTTCGACAACGATGACGCCTCCGACATTCTCTGGTACGCACCGGGCTCTGCTCCAGAGTCGCTGTGGCTCTCCGATGGCGACGGCTCGTTCCACGGCGGCAAAAAACCCAATGTCAACAGTAGCTATGTGCCTGCAATCGGCGACTTCGACGGCAACGGGCATTCCGACATTCTTTGGTACGCGCCGGGCTCCAACCCAGAGTCGTTGTGGCTCGCCAACGGTGATTCCCTTGGCGGATTTCACAACGGTCCAAAGCCCAACATCAACGGTAGCTATACGCTCATCCCCGGCGATTTCGACGGCGACGCGATCACCGATGTCTTCTTTTATGCTCCGGGAAGTGCAACGGAGTCAATGTGGTTGGGTGGTTCTGCAGGCACGTTCACCACAACTTCAGCGGCCAGCGTGAGCAGTTCCTACCTTCCGGCGTCGGGCGACTTCGATGGCAATGGCAAATCAGATATCGAGTGGTTTTCCCCTACAGGCACCGATCGGCTCTGGCTCTTCCTCTAGTTTGCGACATGGGATTTTTCGATCGCAACCGTGAAGAACTGGAAGCCCTCGGAATTGATCCGGCGCGACTCCCTGATGGTCAGTATCACACCGATCGTTTCCCAGTGTTGCATGTTGGTGATGTCCCGAGCATTGCACCCGCAACTTGTTCGCTCAAACTGTTCGGCGAAATCGACAATCACGCCACGTTGACACTTGCCGACATACAGGCGCTTCCGAATGTTGATGTGAAAACCGATATTCATTGCGTGACGAAGTGGTCAAAATTCGACACCGTTTGGCGCGGGGTTCGGTTTCGCGACGTGGTTGAGCTTGCGCAGCCGCACACGGCGGTGCAACACGTCATCCAGCACGCGGTCTATGGCTACACCACGAACCTGCCGCTGGCTGACTATCTTCACGACAACGTTTTGCTCACATGGCAGTTCGATGGCGAACCGCTCGAAGCGATTCATGGCGGCCCTTTGCGGGTGCTGGTGCCCCATCTCTACTTTTGGAAATCGGCGAAGTGGATCGAAGGGTTGGAGTTTTCGTCGTCCGACAAACCAGGTTTTTGGGAACGCAACGGCTACCACAATTACGGCGACCCATGGAAAGCCCAAAGATATACAAACGACTGATGGTTCGGGCGCGTGGTCGAGCGCTGGAATCCGCCGTGAGCGTTGTTGCATGGGGGTCTCGTCAACCGCGAGACTTCAAGTATGCGGCGAAGTCTGGCAGTTGTGGTGAGTGCGGGTTTGGCGGTTTCGGCGATGGCCTCGATTGATTCGAATGAACCGGCCGCCGCTGCGTCAGAGCGACTGAGCCGTGCTGGTTATGTGTCGAAGGATTATCAGTGGAGTCGGGCTACTGGCTACCTGCACTACGCGACTCAGAGCCTGAGTCCGAGTTCCATCACTAACGTGATTGCACACGCGGAACGGGCTCGACGTGATCCAGCGTTTCATTTTGATTCCGCTTTGGTGACGCCTGCCGCGTTGCAAGGATCGTTCGCCCAAATCGACGGCTTCAAAGATACAAGCGACTTCACGATGCTCTATCTCACAAACTTGTGGCAGGGGTATCGCGACATGCTGCGGCCAGACACTGTCGCGGCGATCGAGCAACGGTTCGTTGCGTTCAAGTACTGGTTCACCGATCCTCAACCAGCAGGAGTGATCGATGACCGCTACTACTGGTCCGAGAACCACCGCATCATCTTCCACACCATTGAGTACCTCGCAGGCCAAGCCCTCCCGACAACGACGTTCACAAATGACAACAATACGGGTGCACATCACCGAGACATTGCGCGGCAGCGGATCTTGGACTGGATCGACGAGAAAGTGAAGTTCGGATTCACCGAGTGGCATTCCGATGTGTATTACCAGAAGGATCTGACGCCGCTGCTGACGCTGGTCGAGTTCGCAGACGACCCGTTGATTCGTAGGCGCGCCGCGATGCTGCTCGACTTGTTGCTAGCCGACATAGCGATGCATTTGCGGCAGAACAACTTTGGCACAACCCATGGTCGGTCCTACATGAAGGACAAGAACAAAGCCGCGGATCAAGATACCTACAACGCCACGAAGTTGCTCTTCGATTTGACGCCAAACCATTACACGTCGGCCTCCGACGCCGGAGCTGTCTTATTGGCGCGCGCGCGGCGCTATCGAGTGCCCCAGGTGATTTGGAACATTGCGCACAGCCGCCGCACCTTCGTCGACCAGGAGCACATGGGTGTGGCGATAGATCCAGAATCCCCGGTGACGGCGAATCCGCCCGCGCCGGTTGGATATGAGTTCAATAAGCCCGAAAGTGTTCCGTTTTGGTTTGAACGTGCGGCGCAGACTTCATGGCAAGAAATCGAATTAACGATAGCCACGTTGGACCAGTACAACCTTTGGACAAGCCAGTTCTATTCGCCGTTCAAGGCGCTGCGCGACGTCGTGGGTAGCGACATGGACCTCGCCCGACTTCTCACGCAGAGTTTGTCGCCGCAGTTATCGTTCGCGTTGCTGAGCGAAGTTGACACTTATACCTACCGTTCGCCCGACGTGATGCTCTCCACTGCGCAGGATTATCGAAAAGGAATGCACGGCGACCAACACCACATTTCTCAAGCCACACTTGATGACACTGCAATTGTGTTCACGCAAAGCCCGAAGAACGACAACATGCCGGGGACTGGTTGGCCCGACAGCAACGGTTACTTCACTGGCAACGGAGCGCTTCCCCGTGCTGCACAACGCGGCACGGTTTCGGTGTCGCTGTACGCACCGCAGTTTGTGCCAAATCCGCTGTTGCCGCCCGAACTTGGCTATATCGACAAGACTCACGCGTACTTTCCGACGGAACACTTTGACGAAATGCGCCAAGAGGGCAACTGGACCTTTGGCCGCAAAGGCAACGGGTACGTCGCGCTGTGGTCCTGGCGCACGCCATATTGGCAAGCCTGGGACCCTGCGGTGTATTTCAACAACGGGTTGACGCAGCCGTTTGATCTCGTTGCTGACGGCGCTGACAATGTATGGATTACCGAGGTTGGTGATCTCAGACACAATGGATCGTTCGATGCCTTTGTTGCTGTCACCGCCAATGCACCACTTGCTGTTAGCCAACTGCCTGCCGTTGATGGCCACCCCGGTGGTTTCGACATGAGCTATCAATCACCGAGCCAAGGTGCCATCACCTTCGGCTGGAACAACCCGTTAACGGTGAATGGCACACCAATCGACATCCACCGAAGGTTGCGGTACGACAATCCTTTCGTGCGGGCCGAAGTTGGCGCGCAGCGCTTCCGGTTCCGCGCCGAAGGCTCGGAACTGTTGCTCGACTTCGACAAAAACTACCGAGAAACCAAGCAGAGGCGGTAGATCTCAAGCCTGAGGTAGCTCGGCCGATGAACTTGCATGGTCGTGGATATACAAGTACAATACAAGTCAATGAGGTATCTCGACCTGGCCGAAGCGTTGCGCAGTCGTATTGCGAGCGGCCGAATTGGCCGTGCCGGAGGTTCGCTCCCATCGGAAGCTGAAATGGTCGACGAGTTTGCAACGAGCCGCGTGACAGTTCGCCGGGCACTGGAGTTGCTACGCACCGAGGGGCTCGTCATGAGTCGCAAGGGAGCAGGGTGGTTCGTCGCCCCGGGCACAGTTCGCCAGTCGTTGGGCCGTGTCACCACCGTTGAGGCCGCGCTGGAAGCCGCAGGAGCGGTCCCCCAGCGGCGGGTGTTTGAATTTGGCTTCGTTGCCGCAACCGGACACGTTGCGCGATTGCTCGGCACGAAAGGCGAAGTCTTGCGAGTCCGCCGGGTGAATTTGGCCGATGACGACCCATTTGCGGTTGTGACGGTCTGGGTGCTTGGCGATATCGGGCGCGATCTCTCGCGGGCGGATGTGGAAGCCGCGACGTTTTATGACTTGCTGCCGTTTTCCGGTGTGCGCTTTGGGCGCGTTACCCAATCGATAGGCGCGGATCTCGCGTCTCCCGACGACGCCCGCCGGCTCGCGGTTGCCAGAGGTTCTGCCGTGGTGACTTGTCGGCGGCTCACCTATGACAGCGATGATCGTCCAGTGCTTCTAGCTGACCATCGGTATCCCGCAGCGCGCACATCCTTTGAAATCGAGTTGCCCTCGGTAGCCTTCGCGGCGCCGCCTACACATGGAGTTCGTCATGGCTGATCCTGTTGTCCCCACCACCCCTGCGTCACTCGTGCAAGCCGTGTACGAACGATTTGCCAGCGCAACGGCGACGGCTCGAACGCGTCTTGGTCGACCCCTGACGTTCGGCGAAAAGATCCTGTTTGCGCATGCTGACGACGTTGGCAGCCTCGGCATCGGTCGTGGAACCGACTATGGCGACTACCGGCCCGATCGCGTCGCTATGCAGGATGCAACTGCACAGATGGCCCTGCTGCAATTCATGTTGGCGAAGTTGCCCACGACCGCAGTGCCGACGACGGTGCACTGCGACCACTTGATCCAGGCTCGCATCGGCGCCGACACTGATCTAGCGGTCGCGAACGACGTGAACCGTGAGGTGTATGACTTTTTGCGTTCAGTGAGTTCGAAGTACGGCATTGGTTTTTGGAAACCGGGTAGTGGCATCATTCATCAAGTCGTGTTGGAGAACTATGCATTTCCTGGCGGCATGATGGTAGGCACCGATTCGCACACACCAAACGCGGGCGGGCTTGGCATGATCGCCATTGGCGTGGGTGGCGCCGATGCCGTCGATGTGATGGCCGGGTGGCCATTCAATATGAAAGTGCCGCAGCACATCGGCGTGAAACTTGTGGGCGAACTTTCGGGATGGGCCGCGCCGAAGGACATCATTTTGAAGGTGGCCGGTATCCTCACTGTGAAGGGTGGAACCGGTGCAATCGTTGAATATTTTGGGCCTGGTGCACAATCAATTAGCGCCACGGGCAAGGCGACTGTGTGCAACATGGGTGCCGAAATCGGTGCTACATGTTCGCTGTTTGCCTACGACGCCCAGACCGCAAAATACCTGAAAGCGACTGAGCGCGAGGCCCTTGCTGATCTTGCCGATCAATATGCACAGCATCTCTGCAACGATCCAGAAGTGGATGCGAACCCCGAGAAATTCTACGACCGAGTTATCGAAATCAATCTTTCTGAACTCGAACCGCATCTGGTAGGGCCCCATACCCCCGATCTCGATCGCCCAATTTCGCAACTCGCAGCAGATGCGGTGAGCGAGGGATATCCGATGGAGATCAGTTCTGCGCTCGTCGGGTCGTGTACAAACTCTTCGTACGAAGATATCGGCCGCGCCGCGCACATCGCGCGGCAGGCTTCGGCACGAGGCATCAGAGTCAAATCGTCTCTGCTGATTACGCCCGGGTCAGAGCAAATTCGCGCCACGATCGAACGCGACGGATTGCTTGCAGACCTTGAAGCCATCGGTGCAACCGTGTTGGCGAATGCCTGTGGTCCGTGCATCGGTCAATGGCAACGCGACGACGTCGCCAAAGGAACACGTAACACGATCGTGTCGTCGTTCAACCGTAATTTTCCGGCCCGCAATGACGGTAATAAGGACACGCTGTCGTTCATCGGTTCGCCCGACACCGTCGTTGCCCTCGCGCTCGGCGGTCGTCTCGACTTCGACTTCACAAAACAGCCACTCGTTGCCCCCGACGGATCAGAAGTATTTCTTGGCGCACCCGTCGCCGACGATCTTCCCTCGCGTGGTTTCGATAAGGGCGACATTGGCTTTATTGCTCCCGCGTCCGACGGGTCGACTGTGGAAGTGGCAGTTGCCTCCGGTAGCGACCGGCTTGAGGTGTTGGCACCGTTCGCTCCGTGGGACGGTAGTGACTACACCGGCTTGCGGGTGCTCCTGAAAGCAAAGGGCAAGTGCACCACTGATCACATCTCACCTGCAGGCCCATGGCTGAAGTACCGAGGCCACCTCACGAATATCTCGGGCAACATGTTCCTCGGAGCAAACAACGCGTTTGCAGATGCCGAACCTGGTCTCGCGGTTGATGCACGCGACGGATCGCAGAAACCGATTCCCGAACTCGCCCGCGAATACAAGGCTGCGGGGATCGATTGGATTGCGGTCGGCGACGAGAACTGGGGCGAAGGTTCATCGCGCGAGCACGCCGCCATGGAACCGCGATACATGGGCGGGAAGGCAATCTTGGTCCGATCGTTCGCTCGGATCCATGAGGCGAACCTCAAAAAGCAGGGTGTACTTCCTTTGACCTTTGCGAACCCAGCGGATTACGACAAGGTCAGGGTTGACGACACCGTTGCCGTTACCGGCCTTTCGACGCTTGCACCGGGTTCGGCGGTCACGGTCATACTCACTCATTCGGATGGGTCATCAGACTCAGTCGCCTGCGCACACACCATGAGTGACGAACACATCGCGTGGTTCAAAGCTGGATCCGCACTCAACCTGCTGGCCGACCGCAACTAAATAGTCACTCTCGGTGAGTTTGGATGTTCAGGTCAACCACTGTGGGTCGATAACCATCGGGTATGACATCCGAGATCACTACAGAAACCTCACAGCGAGGTGCTGAGGCCAGACGGGTCAGTAATTGGGTTCATGCGGTTGGACCCGCGGTGTTCGTGTCGATGTTTGTTGCGCGATATTTCGGCTACGCAGCCAATGCACCCATGTGGGCGTACGGCATCGTCATCTTCGGATCTGCTGGCTTCAATTATTACGGCGGGCGCTGGACGGATCTCGTCAAGGGATCGTGGAAACTCCACTCGTTGATGTTCAGCCATACCTGTGCAGTGGCCGCGACGATCTATCTCAGTGGATGGGGTCCGGTCCTGGGAATCGCGTTTATGTTTTCGGCCCAGATCGATTTTGACCGACTCGGCGCGGTGGTCTGGCGGCCAGTGGTGGGATGGTCGTTAGCCGGTTGCACGGCTGGGCAAGCCCTCATCTATTTCGACGTCGCTCCGAGCTTGCTCGAGGTCGGCCACGCCCAGGCGCTCGGTCTGCTTGGTGCTGTCATGTTCGGTATTGCCATTTACCGCGCTGGTGAAGCGTGTGATTACAAAGAGCGCGCGCAAGCCATCTTCTACCGTCAGGCCGTGCAAGACAAACTGGCCAAAGATGAGTTGATGTTGAGCGAAGCACGCCATCGCGCGGTTGTCGAAAATGCTGCTGAAGGTATCGTGACATTCGATCTCGATGGTCGCGTGGTTTCGTTCAATACTGCGGCTGAGGGAATGTTCGGTTGGACCGCCGACGAGATGATTGGTGAGCACCTCAATCGAGTGTTGCCTTCAGAATTGCACGAGCCGCTCGTGCAGTTCTGCAATGCATACCGAGACGGTGGCGACACCACAGTGTTGCGTCAGGGCGTCGAAATCGAGGCGTTGCGCCGCGATGGTCAACGATTTCCGATTGTGATTGCCACGAGTGCGATTAATGTTGAGGGGTCTCAATCGATGATCTCTGGTCTCATCCGCGATCTGTCGGATCAGAAGCGATTTCAGGCTCAACTGTCGCACCAAGCGACCCACGATTCGCTGACCGGGTTGCCCAACCGCATGATGTTCGCCGATCGATTGGAACTGGCGCTTGCTCGGGTTCGCCGTTCGAATCAGATCCTTGGAGTGTTCTTCATTGACCTCGATCGATTCAAGAATGTGAATGATCAACTCGGTCACGATGCGGGTGACCAACTGTTGGTAGAAGCTGCGGCGCGCATTGGCGAAGTGGTCCGCGAGACCGACACTGTCGCCCGACTCGGCGGCGACGAATTTGTGGTGCTGTTCGAAGGGGGCGACTCGGTGCGCGATGCGACCGACGTCGCGCAACGCATCGTTGAGCTACTTGAAGCGCCGTTCAAACTCGGAGATCACGAAGCATTTGTGAGTGCGAGCATTGGTATCGCGTTGTCATTCGATGGTGCCCACACAGGCGCCGGCATGCTTCGCAACGCCGACACTGCGATGTACCGAGCCAAAGACGGAGGACGCGGCCGCTTCGAATTGTTCGACGATGCGATGCAACATTGGGTCTCGCATCGCATCGAAACTGAAGCTGCACTGCGACGTGCGATATCGCGAAACGAATTCTTGTTGAACTATCAGCCGGTCGTTGACACTGCGACTGGCATGGTGTCGAGTTTCGAAGCCCTGATCCGGTGGGACCGTCCTGGATACGGCCTTGTGGATCCTGGTGAATTTGTACTGATCGCTGAAGAAACTGGGTTGATGCGCGACATCGGCACTTGGGTGTTGCGTGAAGCGTGTCGCGAAGCCGCGGGTTGGGCCCGCCGTTGGCCCGAACGTCGTGTCGGTATCGCGGTCAACGTATCGAGTCGACAGATCCTCGGCAACGCGATCGTTGATGTTGTTGCGAGTGCGCTTGCTGATTCGAGGCTTGACCCCGCGTTGCTCACGCTGGAGATCACTGAAAGCACGTTGATTGATGATGCTGTAGGTGCCTCGATGTTGTTGGGGTCACTTCGAGAAATGGGTGTGAATCTCGCGCTTGATGATTTCGGGACCGGATACTCTTCGCTGACATACCTTCGATCGTTTCCGATCAACATCATCAAGGTTGATCGCTCGTTCGTCCGCACCATCGGCAGCGATCATGACGACACGGCAATCGTTGCTGGCGTCATCTCGTTGGCGCACAACCTCAATGTTCGAGTGGTCGCCGAGGGAGTCGAGAGCCACGAACAACTCGCGACGCTGGTGATGTTGCACTGTGATTTCTTGCAGGGGTTTTTGTTTTCAGCCCCAGTTGTTGCTTCGTCGATTGGAACGCTCCTCGAAGGACCCTCATTGGGCCGGCCATCGGACGTTGCACAGGCTTCGTAGTGACGCAATTAGGGGTAGGGGTCAGCTGTTGAGAGCGCGCAGCTGTTCGACGGCTTCCGCGAAGGCAATTGCGCATCGTGATATGTCAGATTCGGTGCTGGACCAGCCAACAGAAATTCGCAGTGAATGCTGTGCTTCGACACCCATAGCCGCGAGTATGGGCGAAGGTTCCCAACTTTCTGACGAACATGCCGACCCTGAATGTATGGCGATTCCACGCTGATCTAAGGCAATGAGGATGGGCTCGGCTTCCACACCTTCAACCGAGAGACACAGCAGATGAGGTAATGCCTCATCGGGCGTTGCTGGCGGCCCGAGTCTGTGCACTCGCTCGACTGCACTGATCTCGCGCCAGGCTTGGGCAATGAGCTTTCGCGCCGTAGCTGCGCGTTCGCCGATGTTGATTGCGGTGCAGGCAGCGGCGAAGCCGACAATGGCTGCAGTGTTTTCGATTCCACTTCGACGCGCTCGTTCTTGGGCTCCACCAACTACCAACGTTGGAATTCGGACTCCTCGTTTCACAAGAAGTGCGGCTGCCCCGGCCGGTCCGCCAGCTTTGTGCGCGGTAATCGACATGAGATCCGCACCGACTTCAGAGAAGTTGATCGGGACGTTGCCGAAGGCTGCGCAAGCGTCGACGTGTATGCGTGCAGGGTGGTCGCGAAGTGCATGGCATACCTCGCCGACGGGTTGCAGTGTGCCGACCTCATGGTTCGCGAGCTGGATATTGACGAGCTGGGTGTCGGGTCGCACGGCGTCGACGACGGCACTGGCGTCGAACTTTCCGCAGCGGTCGACCCCGACGACCGTAGTTTCGACGTTGCCACGCTCAAATACTTCACGAGCGGCGGCGTGTTCTACTGCGGTTGTCACTACGTGCCGGTCTGCCCACCACAACGCGGTATTGATTGCTTCGGTTCCTGACGAGGTGAACACGACTTCTCGGGGCCGTGCGCCAACGAAGTCTGCGACTGCACTGCGCGCGTCTTCGATGGCGGCGCGAACCTCGAGTGCCTCTCGGTGTAAGCGGCCAGGGTCCGCGTAGTGATCTCGCAGCCACGGCATCATCGCCTCGAACGCCACGGGCAGCAGCGGAGATGCTGACGCGTGATCGAGGTATACCCGTGCAGTCATGTGCGGACGTCGCCGCTAGCGCGCCATTGGAGTGATCGGAACGGCCGTCACGCAATGGGAATCACCGTCAGGACGCGACATGGTGACGTGTGGCTGAGTTTCGCCATAGAGACCTTCGAGCATGCCCCGGATCATGCCCATGTCGACTGCACACAGCACATGGGGATACTCCTGGGCGGCTGCACCAAACGGGCAGTGTTCTTGCACAAGTGTCAAGCCGCTATTGCTCGACTCGCTATGGGCCGCGAAGCCGTGCGCAGTAAGTGCGTCAGCTACCGAACCCACCGCGGCCTTGAGCGACCGGTGACTCTCTGCTGGGTCGATGCGCTGCGCCAACACGCGCCCGTATTCGTAACCCACTTCCTCGGCGAGTTGGCTTGCCTCCTCGCGCGGCAAGCGACCGAGTGCACGAGCAAGCAGCATTGCAAGGAGATCGTCGCGACGCGGCGGGAACGCCAAATCGGTATCAGAATCGGATGCTCGATAGTTTTTTGAGGGTCGACCGGCTGATTCGTGTCGCAGAATATCGACGGTCAAGTAGCCGCCTGCGGTGAGTTTCTCAAGGTGGTGCCGAGCAACGTTGCTGTGCAATTCGAATTGATCGGCGACTTCTGCGGCTCGTACCCCCATTGGCGACGCTCGCACAAACAAGTAGATATCGCGCCGCGTGGGGTCGCCGAACGCATTCGTAACCGCCGCGACCGCAGCACTGAATTCCGATGCGGTGAAGTTCGCTGAAGTGCTATCTGGCCCGGCCACGTCGGTATTGTACCTATGGAGATAGGGGAAATTCAGTTGCGCTGGAAACCCACCACATCGAGCCCGGATACTGGGTTCCCGCCTGGAGCATGGAGTTAGTAATGGCCACCGAAACCGAGATCCTCGAAGCATTGCGGCCTGTGGAGGACCCCGAATTGCACCGTTCGATCGTGGACCTCGGTATGGTCGATCGCATCGTGATTGCCGGCCCGAATGTGGCTGTCACGATTGCGCTAACGGTGCAAGGGTGCCCGCTCAAAGCAGAGATCACGAATCGTGTGACCTCCGCGGTTCGAGCGTTACCCGGCGTGTCCGAGGTTCAACTCGATTTCACGGTGATGAGCGATGATCAACGCGCCAAAGTGTCGGAACTGATGCGCGGCGGCCAAACCGTGGGCACCGAGCGACCGAATCCCTTTACAAGTAACCGCACGCGCATTCTTGCAATTTCTAGCGGTAAGGGTGGTGTCGGCAAGAGCAGCATCACCGCGAATTTGTCGATTGCTTTGGCGCAGATGGGTCACTCCGTTGCAGCCATCGACGCCGACGTCTGGGGCTTCTCGATGCCGCGCATGCTCGGCATCGATCGTCCACCAACAGTGATCGACGACGTGTTGGTGCCACCGGAAGCTCATGGCGTCAAGCTGATTTCAATGGGGTTTTTCGCTCGTGAGGACCAACCTGTTGTGTGGCGAGGTCCGATGCTGCACAAAGCGTTGAATCAATTTCTGACCGACGTATTCTGGGACGACCCTGACTTTTTAGTTATCGATATGCCACCGGGCACTGGAGACATATCCATTTCGATGGCGCAGTTCTTGCCGCGCGCCGAAGTCATTGTGGTCACAACCCCCCAAGCCGCGGCACAAAAGGTCGCGCAACGGGCCGCGTACATGGCGCAAAAGGTGAACTTGACAGTGTCGGGGGTGATCGAGAACATGAGTTGGTTCACATGCGATCACGGAGAGCGCTACGAAATTTTCGGTGCAGGTGGTGGCCAAGCGCTGGCTGACACGCTCGATGTTCCGTTGTTGGGACGAGTGCCACTGATCCCAGAATTACGCGCAGGCTCCGACGATGGCGCGCCCATCATGGTTGCCAATCCCGACTCCGAAGCGAGTCAAGTCATTCAGCAAATCGCCAAGACGATCGTCGTTGACCTTGCGCCCACGCGCATTTACCGGCCCGAACTGAAGATTATCTAGCGCCCGAGTGGAAGCACCGCACCGAGACCCTTCAATCCGAGTATCTCGTGTGGGAGTGACAGCGGACGCATATTTCTGCCACGATTGGTGAATGAAGAGGCTATTCAGTTCACTCAGTGTCGTCGCGATCGCGGCGATGGGAACCATTTCGGTGCCAGACGAGTCGCCCGCGGCGACGCCTACCTCCGCCGGCGCGGCGCTTGACTGCGCGAATTGGCGGTACGGACCAACCGACGAACCAGCGGCTGGCGTGATCCCTGCAGAGTTCGATCGTTCGAATTACAAACGCACGTCGTTGCGTGACCCGAACCCGGCGCTGATGAATTCGCCGCAGAACCATTGCGGTCAAATGGGCATGGCCGTTGATTTGGCCTGGGGGCTGCAAAAGGGTCGATCGGATGTGACGATCGCGGTGCTCGATTCAGGCATTAAGTGGCGCGATGCAAATGCGATGCGGGAATTAGCAACGAAGGCTTACATCAATGTCGGTGAAGCTGCGCCGCCATGTGTATCGCTGGCTTCGGATTGCAATGCTGACGGTCGGGTCAACATCGAGGACTTTGATGCGATTGCCGACCGCAACGGCAATGGCTTGGCCGATCCCGAAGATCTCATTCTTGATCCTGCATTCAACGATGGCATCGACAACGACCACAATGGATACGTCGACGATATCAGTGGGTGGGATTTTCTCTACGGTGACAACAATCCGCTCGACACAGTGGCATATGGGCACGGCACCGGCGAAGCGGAAGATTCCACCGCGGCCGAGAATGGCTCTGGAGACGTCGGTAGCTGCCCCAACTGCATGTTTCTTCCGGTGCGCGTGAGCGACAGCTTTATTGCTGACGGACAACGCTTTGCGGCTGGCGTGTTGTTCGCGTTGGACTCCAACGCAGCAGTAATTCAAGAGGCGCTCGGCGTCATCAATAATCCGAGTTCTGCTCAAAAGGCTATCGACCTTGCCTACGATCGCAACGTTGTCGTCGTTGCATCGATGGCTGATGAAGCGAGCAAACACCCGAACCTTCCTGCGGCATTGCGTCACACGATGGCGGTGAATTCGGTGACCAAGCTCGAGAATCTGTTGGGTGGATCAGTCGACGGCTATTTGGCACTGAATGGGTGTACGAATTACGGCGGTCGCACGTTTGTGAGTGTTGAGTCGGGGTCGTGTTCGTCGGAGGCAACAGGAATTTCGGCTGGAATTGTTGGGCTCATCGAGAGCGAAGCGCGGGATCTCGGAATTGAATTGACTGCGAACGAAGTCATGCAGATCGTGCGGCTCGCAGCCGACGACATCGATTTTGCGACTCCGAATTCTGTTGATCCGGCTAACAACTTTGGAGCGAGTACTGGCGGACTGCTCGACACCGTTCGGTATCCAACGACCAAAGGCTGGGACGCGACATTCGGATACGGGCGCCTCAACGCCTACGAAGCATTGCGAATGGTCCGCGCCAAAGCGATTCCCCCGTCGGCAGATTTACTCACTCCGAATTGGTTTGATGTCAAGGGGATACGCGGAGCGATGCGCGTGGAAGCTGCTGTGAGCGCGCCTCGCGCTGCAAGCTATGACTATCGCGTCGAATGGGCGGTTGGCCTGCAAGCACCGGAATATCCGGGCACCGATGACTGGCACATTGTGGCGCACGAACAGGGTGTGACTGGTCCGAAACGCGGCACGCTCGCGACGATTGATCTTGGCGCGATCGCTGCGGCTTTGCCAGGCGGCGGGAAGGGGGCCCCGACTACGTCAGGCGATCGACCCGATGAGGAGAAGTTTGCTGTACGCGTGCGGGTAGTAGTGATGGCCGTTGGTGGTGTGGCAGATGGTGCTGAGGCGGTTGATCAGCGTCAGATCTTTGTGCATGACGACCCCGATCTTGTGGAGGGCTTTCCGAAGCGGGTCAAAGGTGTTGGCACCTCGAGCCCCGTCTTCGCCCAGCTTGATGGCACGGGCGGCAAAGAACTTGTGTTGGGCACCGACGACGGGCGCATCCACGCATGGCGGAGTGACGGAACCCAACTACAAGGTTTTCCGGTGCGCACCAATACGGCTGCGTTTTGGCCCATGCATTCACCTGCGGGACGGCGAGCAGGTATTGAAGCTCCGGGTGCCGCGATTCCAGTGGGCGGGCCTGCGATCACAGACATTGATCGTGACGGCAACGTTGAGATCATTGCGAATTCGCTCGACGGCAAGGTCTACGTGTGGAATGCCAAAGGTCAAATTCGAGCAGGGTTCCCACAGTCGGTGACGGAGGCATACTCGCGTGATCTTCCCGGTGAACACGATGAGTTCAATCGGACGAAACCAATGTTCTTTGGCTCGCCGGCTGTCGCGGATCTTGACAGTGATGGAACGTTAGAAATCGTTTCGGCGGCCGCGGACCGTCACGTATACGCGTGGCACCACGATGCGACGTCAGTCGATGGGTTTCCAATTCTGGTGGTGGATCCGTCGAAGGTGAGCTCGATCGATCCAGTGAGTCATGCCGTTGATTTTGTTGGCGGTTCGGGAGTGCGCGAAGGCGGAGAATTGATCGCGACGCCATCGATCGCGGACATCACGGGTGATGGACGCCCCGAGATCGTGATTGGAGCACAGGAGGAATACGCCGAGCCCATCAACGTCGGCGACGGGTTCGATGTGCTGGCATTGCTTGGGGCGGTCGGAACGCCAGGAAACAGTCGGCTCTATGCGATTTCGTCGCTAGGAACGCGCGCAACGCACGCAGACACCAATCCTTCGCATCCTCATGAGCAAGCGTATCTGCCGGGCTGGCCTGCAAAGTTGGGCATGCTCTCGCTCGCGGTGTTGCCTACCATCGGCGATGGAGTCTCAGCCCAGGTCGCGATTGGAAATGTGTTCGCGGCCAATGCTGGAAGGGAGGTAGTCGCATCGAGCGCGGCTGGGCCCATGTATGTTTTGAACGGTCAAGGTCGCAGTGTGTACGGGCAAGTGAACGGTCTGGATCTCCCGTTGGCTTGGGCTGGCGGTCTCGATGGCAGCGGGCTGACACGATTTGGCGCTCGGACCAACACGCGTGATCTCATCGCTTCAGTGTCGTTGTTTGGCGGGCCCGCGCTTGGGCGCTTGAATACCGATGCCTACGCCGACCCCGCAGCCCCGACGGCAGGTTTGACCCGAGTTATCGATATCCAAGCGAGCGATTTGCAACTGCCTGCAGACGATCACCTCTCGGCGTGGAACGGCAATTCCGGCAACACTTTCACGGGGTTACCGAGAACGACCCCAGATATGGCGTTCTTCGTGACGCCAGCGATATTCGACTTGGATGGCGACAGTCGCAGTGAAACGATTGCCGGAAACGGGCTCTACACGTTGAGCGCGTTCAATGCTGATGGGGGAGCGCCACGCGGGTGGCCGAAACTGACTGGGGGCTGGTTGGTCGGGACGCCCGGTATCGGCGACTGGGATGGTGACGGCCAGAGTGAGGTCGCGGTTGTGCGCCGTGACGGTGTGTTGATTGTCTGGCACTCCAAAGGTGGCGCGCGCGGTTCTGGGTGGAAACGCACGGGTGGCAATTCTCGAAACTCGGGAGTGTTTGGGCGATAAAGCTTGGGTACAACTAAGGTCGGCGCATGGGCCCTAGCCCGGCGTGGCTCGATCAACGACTGTTGTTTTTCACCGGCAAGGGTGGCACAGGAAAGAGCACTGTCGCCGCTGCTGCAGCACTATTCGCAGCACAACACGGCAAGCGTGTGCTCGTCGTTGACGTTGATGCGAAACAAACCGTCGCCGATCAATTCGAGCACAAGCCAGTTGGCTTTATTGCTGAACGCATGCATCTGGGCGTCGACGCGATGGCAATGGATACCGAGCAGTCGCTGCGCGAATATCTCAAACTGAATCTCCGGATTCCAGTCATCGGGCGCGTTGGTCCGATTGCGCACATGTTCGACTTTGTCGCCACCGCCGCGCCCGGAGTACGCGAAATACTGACTATTGGAAAAATTGCCTGGGAGGTCCGTGAATCGATCGCTCGCCGTTCGGCGTACGACATGGTGATCGTTGATGCGGTGGCAAGCGGACACGTGATTGCGCATCTCAACGCGGCGCGCACGATTCGGGATCTCGCGGACGTTGGGCCCTTGCGGCACCAAACCGATTGGATGATCGAACTTCTGGAGGATCCGAACGTCACTTCAGTGAACATCGTGACAACTCCTGAGGAGATGCCGGTCGCCGAAACCATTGAATTAGTTGCCCGACTCAAGGTTGAAACCAAGGTTCCGATTGGTTCGATCGTAGTGAACCGGGTGCTACCCGAGCTGTTCACACTTGACGATGAGCGCGTATTCAACGCGCTGCAAACCGACACGGTGTCGGAATTCCTAATGGCGGACTATGGACCTCTTGCAGCCAGTGTGTTCGAAGGAGCGCGGCTTGCGGTAGAGCTCAGGCGGTCGAGGTCGGTGCACCTTGAGCGGCTCAGGGGCGAGGTTCCCCCCTCGGTCGGGATGCTGTATTTGCCCTACCAGTTCGGGTCGTTGCATGGGCTTCGCATGACGACGACGCTTGCACAAGCCCTGAGTGAGGAGTTGTTGTGAGCGCGGCGCATCTTGACGAGTTGCTCGCGGCAAAAGAGATTGTGGTGTGCTGCGGATCGGGTGGCGTTGGAAAGACCTCAATAGCTGCTTCCATCGCGCTTGGTGCTGCTCGCCGACGCGATGTGACGGCATTGGTGCTGACAGTCGACCCTGCGAAACGCCTTGCAACTGCGCTCGGGCTCGAGAGTCTTGGCAACCGAGAAGTCGAAGTTGCTCCGGACGTGCTCGCAGCCGCAGGTGTGGAACTCGGAGGACGCCTGTTTGCTGCGATGCTTGATACCAAGCAAAGCTGGGACGAGCTGGTGATGCGTCACGCTCCTGATGAAGCAACGGCCATGCGCATACTGACGAATCGCCTCTATCACAACTTGACCGCTCGTTTTGTGCAGAGCCACGACTACATTGCGATGGAACGGCTCTTCGAACTGCACGCTTCCGGACGGTATGACCTCATCGTCGTCGATACGCCGCCGACAAGAAATGCCGTTGACTTCTTGGATGCGCCACAGCGAATGGCTGAGTTCTTCGGTGGGAGATTGTTGCGGTGGCTCACGCTCCCGTACCGCGTCGGCGGCGGGCGCGGCGCTCGGATGGTAAATGCTGCGAGCAAACCCTTTTATCAGGTTGCAGATCGACTGTTGGGGAGCAAGTTTCTCGAAGAGATCGCGGAGTTTTTCCTCAACTTTCAATCGATGTACGACGGCTTCGTGCAGCGAGCTCGGGCAGTCGAGTTGTTGTTGTGTGACCGACGCACTTCATTTGTGGTGATCTCGACATTGGAGAGCGCTCCTTTGCGAGAGGCCGAAGCCTTCTGTTCGGAATTGAGAAAACGGTCGTTTTCATTGGGCGCCTTGGTTCTCAACCGAACCCTTCCTGGGTACTTTCTTGACCCGCAGGCGCGCGCCGTCGCATCACGGCTTCAGCGGGATGCCTCGAAAGTTGCTCACGTCCATGCTGGCGAATGGGGACAAGATGTCGCGTCGGTCGAACGCGTGTTGAGTACCGTCACGACGTCGTTCGAGCGTTTTGGTGCCGTCGCCCAGCACGAGGCCGCATTGAAAAAACAAATTGTTGACTCTCCAACTACTGTGGTGACTGTGCCGAATCGCTCTGCAGACATCGCCGATGCCAGTGGCTTGGCGTGGATTGCAACGCACTTGTTTGCCGAGCCCACGACAAGCGAGGCCGTGCAGTGACGACATTTGGCGAATTGGCTCGTGCTCGCACGTCGCTTGAAGGCGACGACCTTGAACACATGCGTAGGTTGGTTGCTACGTGGCGGCCGCTCGCTGACCTTTCGTTTTCAGATCTTTTGTTGCTCGCGCCGTTATCGAACGAAGAAGGTCATCGGTTCGTTGTTTTGGCTCAGACCCGGCCCACGACGGGGCAAACTATCTATCCGGCCGACATGGTGAGCTCGGTGGTCGATGAGGTTGAACGACCCATGCTGACGCGTGTGTGGCGCCTCGGTGAGGTCGTAGAGGCTGACACCCCTGCGGTCGGCAGCAAAGAACGAGTACGGGTTCAAGTGATACCCGTGCGATGCGACGGTCGGCTGATCGCACTCCTCACGCGAGAATTTCTTCCGAACTTGGGCCGCAGGTCTGGCGAACTGGAACGCATATACCTGGATGCATTCCAACGGTTCGCTCGAATGATCGCTGATGGATCGTTTCCTTTCGTGCAAGACGAAGACGAACTCGAGACCTCGCCGCGAGTCGGCGATGGCGCTGTCGTTGTCGACGCCGATATCCGGGTGCGATTCGCGAGTCCAAACGCAGTGAGTTCCATGCACCGGATGGGAATTCATGCTGCGATGCAAGGGATGCGTTTGCGCGAAATCGGATTTGATGAGGAAGGCATCGCGGAGGCTTTCCAAACTCGCCTGCCAGTTGTCCAAGAGATTGAGCGCAATGAAGTAATTGTTGTTTTGCGCGCAATTCCCCTGCTCGATTCTGGACAGATCACGGGCGCGATTGTGTTGCTGCGCGATGTGAGCGATGTTCGACGACGAGACCGAATGCTGATGTCGAAAGATGCCACAATTCGCGAGATTCATCATCGAGTAAAAAACAACCTGCAAACGATTGCTTCGCTGCTGCGCCTCCAGATTCGCCGCCTTGACAGTGAAGAAGCCAAGGCTGCGCTAGCGGAGTCCGAGCGCCGCATCCGATCGATAGCGATCGTGCATGAGACACTTTCGCGAGATGCTGGCGATGTGGTTGACTTCACCGACATCGTCCGGCCGCTGGTGCGTGTCGTCGAGGAAAGCGTGTCGTCGCAAGATCTTGCTTTGAAGTTCACCGTCGACGGTGACGCCGGCGAGGTTCTCGGTGAAGTGGCGACGTCGCTCGCGGTGGTCTTGAACGAGCTCATGCAAAACGCAGTCGATCATGCGTTCGCGGATCGTTCAGAGGGTACGGTGCACGTGCAGCTCACCCGACGCAGCGAGCACCTCGAGATTGATGTCGAAGACGATGGAGTTGGTCTCGATCCGGCTTGGACCCTCGACGGATCTACCGGCCTAGGGCTATCGATTGTAAAAGCGCTCGTCACCGGCGAGCTTGGCGGATCGATTGAGATGCGCGACACCGGAAACGGCACGCGGGTGCACTTGCGCGTGCCAGTGTCGGTTGTGCGCGTTGAAGTATGAGCCGCCGCGATTGGTGTGCTTACACTGACGAAGTAACTCGTTCGCGGCGGATTTGGCGCCGTTCTTCTTCGCTGTATCCGCCCCAAATGCCATTTTCTTGATTTGTGAGCAGCGCGAAATCGAGACATTGTGCCGCGGACGGGCACGTCGCACAGATGTTCTTGGCGGCGTTGATTTGTTCGATCGCCATGCCAGTGCTGCCGATGGGAAAGAACAGTTCGGGACTCGTGTCACGACAGAGCGCGGTATCGCGCCAATCGGCTTCGTCCCAGTCGTGCGTGCGAACCCAAGTCAGAGCCATCTGTCTTCCTCCCCGAAGGTCACGCGACGTATGTCTGCGTGCCGGTAGCTGACGTCGGTGTCAACGTATCGTGTTTGCACACATCGTGCAAGAGCTCTGACCAGCATGTTCGCGTGCACTCCTGGAACGTGTTCTCGAATTGGGTTCAATGTCCGAATCGCAAGTCTGTAGTTCTTGCAGCCCGCCTAGGGTTGGAGTCATGACGATGCAAACACTCGTGGTGGGTCATCGTGGGGCCTCATATGACGCGCCGGAGAACACGTTGGCCGCGTTTTCGCTGGCCGTTGAAATGGGGGCAGATGGAATTGAACTCGACGTTCACCGGACGGCCGACGGTGTGTTGGTAGTGCATCACGACGCCGAACTCCCTGGCATCGGTCGCGTCATGGATCATCGTTTCGAGGAACTGCGGGCGATCCATCCCGATGTTCCGACGCTGAATGAGGTATTCGATGTCTGCGGTGCAATGCCGTTGATCAACGTAGAGATGAAGTGCTGTTCGTGGGATAGCGATGCTGATCCGCAGCGGATCGTCGCCCACGGTGTAGCAGAACTCGTCGTGTTGCGCGGTGCGATTGACAACGTTGTCGTGTCATCATTTGACATCGCGATGCTGAACGACCTGCGCGAGATCGACGCGAGCATCACGACTGGTTGGTTGATCCATGGACACGATCCCGCGGCCGCGGTTGGTATAGCGCGTGAGCACGGACATGATTACCTTCACCCCGATTGGGGCAACCTCAAAGCCAACCTTGACACAACGATGCGCGTTGCTCGTGAATACGACGTGCGGATCAATACGTGGACGGTCGATGACCCCGCGGTGATGCAAGACTTTGCGAACGCTGGAGTGCACGCAGTAATTACCAACCGCCCCGACATCGCTCGCAAAGCGTTAACGCCAACGCGGTAGCACAGCGAGACCACGAGCGACGAGGAGCGAAATGGGGCGGTGCTACTCGGCTTCGCCGGACGGAGTTGGCGCAGGGGAATAGGGCGTTATGAGGGTTATTGCGTCGGGGATGTGTTGTACTTCGAGGCGCATGGTGTCTCCGAGGTCGTCGCCATCGACTTGTCGCGGAAAGGGTCTGCGGCCCGCGATCGTGAAATGTTCCAGTTCCGTGTATCGCTTGATGGTCTTGCGGTTCCGGAGGTATCGGCCCGAAGCCATGGCTGATGCGGCGCTTCCCATCAATGTGATCACGTTGCATCTGGTAAATGCCGTGAGTGAAAGTGGCGTGTGTAAGTTCGCCGTGCGATCGACGTTGATTGGGCGATGGCCGAGGTAGGTGTACGGAGCCATCTTGTGAATGATTGCGAAGTACACACCGTCGATGCGTTCGCCGTCGGGAAGCTCGATGTCGAAGGCTGGTTCGTTGCGGTCGAAGCCGCGAAACCACGTGTCGAACGCCGCAAGCACGTAAACCGGATGCGCGGCATGGCGCTTGAGACGACCGTATTTTTCGACTTGTCGAATGACTGCGGCGTCGAAACCGACTCCGCAGTGAAACAGAAAGTGACGATCGTTCACCTTGCCTACGCCGATGCGGGTCGATGATTCAGTTTCCAAGCTCTGAATGAGCACGGATGCTGCATCGACTGGATCGAGGGGCACTCCGAGTGCCTGCGCGTAGACGTTCGTAGAACCTCCGGGAAGTGGAGCGAGCGCCGTTTGAGTGCCGACGAGCCCACAGGCAGCTTCGTTGAGTGTGCCATCGCCTGCGAGCACGACGACCACGTCGAATCCGTCGGCGGCAGCTTGTGCTGCGAGTTCGGTGGCATGTCCCCGGTACTCGGTCTCCACTGCGGTGAGATCACAGTCCGCGGCGAGAGCCTTACGAATGACGACTCGTCGCCGAGCGCTGTACGACGATGCCACCGAGTTCGCGATCAACATCATCTTCATTGAGCTTGGAGCCTACGATCTGATTCGTGGCGAAGCCGAGCGCACGACGTGAAATTGCTGCGCTGTCATCGGAGATCTGTGGGTGTCGCGCGTGTCCGCGGTTGGTTGAGTGGCGCGAAGCGATTGCGGTTGAGAAACGTGCCGCATTCCGGGACCAGGAATATTGGGGTAAACCGGCTCCGGGATTCGGCGATGTTGCCGCTCGCGTCTTGGTAGTTGGGCTTGCTCCGGCTGCCCATGGTGCGAACCGAACTGGTCGGGTGTTCACCGGTGACCGATCGGGTGATTTCCTGTTTGCTTCCTTGCATAGGTGCGGGTTTGCCAACCAACCAGAATGTGTATCGATCCATGATGGCCTGGCCTTGCACGATGCATACGTCGTCGCCGCAGTTCGATGTGCTCCGCCTGGCAACAAACCCACTCCGTGGGAACGCGATACTTGCCAGCCTTTTCTTGTGCGGGAGTTGCAGCTGCTCCGAAACGTCGAAGTGATTGTTGTGTTGGGATCATTCGCGTATGAGGCGCTGTGGTCAGCCTTGCGAGCCGCGGGAGTGGATCTTCCAGCGAAACGGGCGAAGTTTGGTCATCTCGTCGAACAGGTAGCGGGGAAGTACACCATCGTTTGTTCGTTTCATCCCAGTCAGCAGAACACCTTTACGGGGAAACTCACGCCTTCGATGCTTGATGCCACATGGGCTCGCGCGGGTCAACTCACAAGCGCAAGTACTTCTGCTGCGCCGTAAGCAAAGCCGATGATGCCCAGACCCCAGCCGATGATGAGACGCAACGTGCGGTCGCTAGCTTGAATCGCAAATTTGGCGCCCAGCCGCGCTCCCGGAATGACTCCGAGGCAGAGCGGCAGCGCGTAGACCCAATTCACTGTGCCTTGGGTGACATGAGTGATTGAGCTCGGAATCGCGATGATCCCGACGCACGCGAGGGACGTCGCAACGGTGTCTTTGAGCGGGAGTTTCAGCCATCTCCGAAACGTTGGCGTCATCAAAATTCCGCCGCCCACTCCGAGGAATCCCGAGAGTGCTCCCGCCCCCGCACCGATCAGTGCGCTGCGCCACCAGGTGGCAAGTGGCGTATGGGATTCGGCGTCGAGGTCAGAGGCTTTGGGGCTTCGGGACGTGGTGAGCGCGGTGTAGATCACCAAGAGCGCTGTGATGATCATCTGCACGTGGCCTTCACCAGGGAATCGGACGGTCGCCAGAGCCCCCGCCACTGATGCAGCGCACCCCCATGGTGCGACCACGCGCACTACACCCCAGCGGACGAATCCTTCATGGTGATACCGCAACGTTCCAGCGATCGCCGACGGCAATACTGACGGCAGCGTCGACCCGATACCCTCGACAGGAGTGGCTCCGAGCGATCGGATGCCTGGAGTCGAGACAACGGCTCCGCCGACTCCGAACGTCGCTGAGAGGACACCGGTACCGATGCCAATCACTACGCAGAGACCTACTTGGAGTGCGACAGGCACGATTGTGCACTCTACGAGGGCAGAAACACTTTGGAACGAACTGCATCGACTCTGTACGATTGTTCCATGAATTCTGCGCTTGACCTTCGGGGTCTTTGGGTACCGCTGATCACGCCCTTCGCGGCCGATGGCAGTGTCGATTGTGAGGCCATACGCCGTTTGTGCCATGAGTACCTCGATGCCGGCGCCGTCGGGATCGTGGCGCTGGGTACCACCGGTGAGGCGCCAGCCCTCGATGCAGACGAGAAGACGGCGGTCATTGCAGCTTGCTCAGAGGTGTGCGCACAGCGTGGGGCTCAGCTCATGGTGGGTACTGGCACCAATAGCACCCGCACAACAATTTCTGGAACGGTTGCACTCAAGGGTGTTGCGGCGTGCACTTCGGCGCTCGTCGTAGTTCCGTATTACGTTCGCCCATCGGAAGCCGCCATCGTGGATCACTACAAAGCGGTCGCGGCGGCCAGCCCGGTGCCGGTACTGATCTACAACATTCCGTATCGCACCGGCCGAGGGCTCGGGGCGGCGGCAGTTCTGGAACTCGCGGCGGTCGACAACATCGTTGGGATCAAACAGGCAGTCGGCGCCCTTGATGCCGACACGCTGGAAATTTTGCGAGATGCCCCAAGCGATTTCTTCGTGTTGTGTGGCGACGATGCCTACATCACGCCGATCATTTTGATGGGTGGCCATGGAGCAATTGCCGCGGCGTCGCATGTCTGTACGCAGCGATTCGTGGAGATGGTGGAATGTGGCGTGCATGGCAAACTCGACGACGCCGTGCGCCACGCCAGTGCATTGCTCGCCGTTGTGGCTGCTGGATTTGCCGAGCCGAATCCGGCGGTGTGGAAAGGCGCGCTCCACGCACAAGGCCGAATCAGTTCACCCGACTTGCGCGCGCCCATGGGTAATGCGAGCGAAGCCAGCATTCAGCGGTGTCTCGCCGCGATTTCCGCGGCCAGCGCGTAGGTCACATCGTCGGTTTGGCGCGTTTGTGTACCGTCGGGGGTCGACTTTCGCGCCGTCGGTCGGTTTGGCGCGTTTGTGTACCGTCGGGGGTCGACTATCGCGCCGTCGGTCGGTTTGGCGTCGGTCGACTGGGCGTTACAGGTTCGCGAAGATCGATGTGAGTAGCTCTTCTTGTTCGGCGTCGTGCACTTTGCTTGAGCCGCTCGCGGGACTCGCGCTTGCCGCTCGCGCTACGTAGCGTCGCTCGAGTCGGTCGGGGAGGATGTGACTCATCGCATCCATCGCGAAGATTCGGGCCCCCATGTTTTCTGGTTCTTCTTGGGCCCACACCACGGATTGCAGATTCGGATATTTCAACAGCGCCGAGGACAACTCGGCCGCGGGTATCGGATAGAGCTGTTCGACGCGTAGCACCGAAACGCCGAGGCCCGACTGATTTCGACGCTCAATTACCTCGTGACCGAACTTGCCAGAACAAACAACGAGTCGGGTGACTGTGGATGCATCGGCTGGAGTCGGGTCGGCGAGGGTCTTGCGGAATGCACCCGCAGTGAAGTCGGCAACAGGCGAGTAGGTGGTGGGCATGCGCAAATATTTCTTGGGCGTGAAGACCACGAGTGGTTTGCGGTCCGCGTCGAGCACCTGGCGTCGCAACACGTGAAAATAGTTGGCTGCCGTCGTTGGGTAGGTGACGCGGATGTTGTTTTCCGCGCACAATGTAAGGAACCGTTCGATGCGCGCGCTCGAGTGTTCGGGGCCCTGGCCTTCGAAACCGTGGGGGAGCAACATCACCATTCCGCTGCGTTGTGCCCATTTATCTTCGGCGGCCACGATGAATTGATCAATGATTGCTTGGGCAACGTTGGAGAAATCACCGAACTGCGCCTCCCAACACACGAGCGCGTCTTTGTCTGCGATCGAATATCCGTATTCAAAACCTAGGGCTGCGTATTCGGACAGCAATGAGTCGAACACCATGAACGGAGCTTGGTTTGGGTCGAGATTCGTCAGCGGGGTGTACTCGTTTTCGTTCGAGAAATCGACGACCGTCGCATGTCGTTGGCTGAACGTGCCTCGGCGGCTGTCTTGTCCGGCTAGGCGCACCGGTATGCCTTCGAGCAATAACGAACCAAACGCCAATGCTTCGGCAGTCGCCCAATCGATTTGGTCAGTGTCGAAGCTTGTGCGCCTCGCTTCGAGAATGCGTTTGAGTTTCGGGTGGACCGTGAAACCTTCAGGAAAGGTCGTCAGCGTCGTAATGACTCGATCGAGTGTCTCGCGCGCGACTCCAGTTTCAATTGTGGCCGCGATCCGCCGTTCTGGTTCGGTCTCGAACCAGTCGGGGCTCTCGCTTCCGTCGCGCGTTTCTGCAAAGGCATGTTCAAGCTTGTGCTGGTAATCCTCGAGCGCCCTTTCGCAGTCTTCGACCGTGAGGTCGCCGCGGTTCACCAATACTTCGGTATATAGCTTGCGCACCGAGCGGCGGGCGCGAATCAGTTCGTACATCCGGGGCTGAGTGAAACCGGGTTCGTCACCTTCGTTGTGGCCGTAGCGCCGGTAGCACACCATGTCGACGACGACATCTTTCTTCCAACGTTGTTGAAATGCGAACGCAAGGCGAATCACGCGGATGGCAGCTTCGGGGTCCTCGCCGTTGACGTGGAAGATTGGAGCCTGCACGCTTTTTGCGATGTCGGTGCAATGCACTGTCGAGCGTGCGAACGTTGGCGCGGTCGTGAATCCAAGTTGGTTATTCACGACGATATGTACGGTGCCGCCGACGTCGTAGCCGGGTAACTCGGACAGGTTCAGCGTCTCTGCGACAACACCTTGGCCCGCGAATGCGGCGTCGCCGTGTACGAGTACCGAAAGCACCGACAATTGATCGCCTTCGTGATTGCGGTCTTGCTTGGCTCGCACCATGCCTTCAACGACGGGGTCAACGGCTTCAAGATGGCTCGGGTTGGCAGCCATGGTCACGCGAATCGGCGTACCAGTATGCGTCATGTATTCGCCGCTCGCACCTAGGTGATACTTCACATCGCCAGAACCCTGCGACGAGTCGGGGTCGAGTTCACCTTCGAACTCGCGAAAGATTTGGCCGTAACTCTTACCTACGAGATTGGCGAGCACGTTGAGGCGACCACGGTGCGCCATGCCGAGCACCACCTCTTGCACGCCTGCGGTTGCCGCTTCGGCCAGTAGGAATTCGACGAGTGGAATCAGGGTTTCGGCACCTTCGAGTGAGAATCGCTTTTGGCCGATGTACTTGGTGTGCAGAAACTTTTCGAATGCTTCTGCGGCATTGAGTGAAAACAAGATCCGCTTTTTTTCCTCAAGGTCAAGTTGGTAGCCAACTCCCTCGACGCGATCTTGAATCCAAGTTTTCTCGTCGTGTTCTTGAATGTGCATGTACTCGACGCCAATCGTGCGTGCATAGGCGTCGCGTAGCAAGCGCAATACATCGCGCAACGGCATAGTGCGTTGATGCCCAAGACCACCCGTGGGGAATTCGCGGTCGAGATCCCAAATCGATAGCCCCCAGTGGTTGATGTCGAGCTCCGGATGGGTCTTGGGTTCTTTGCGACCGAGTGGGTCGAGATTGGCGATCAGATGGCCACGCACGCGATACATATTGATGAGTTGTTGCACGTGGATCGCTTTTTCGGCGAGCGCCGTGGCGTCGTCCATCGGCTGGCTGTCTTGCATCCAGCGTGCCGGTTCATACGGCACGCCGAGACTGTGAAAAATTGCGTCGTAGAACCCGTCTTCACCCAGCAAATTGCGATGGATCGCCCGCAGGAACTCGCCGGATTCGGCGCCACCGATTACCCGGTGGTCGTAGGTACTGGTGATTGTGACGACTTTGCTCACGCCGACGCGGGCAATGACGGCGGGGTCGGCACCTTGATACTCCGGTGGATAGTCGATCGAACCAACGCCGATGATGACGCCTTGACCTGGCATCAGCCGCGGCACCGAATGCACAGTGCCGATCATCCCAGGATTGGTGAGCGACACGGTCGTACCCGCGAAATCATCAGGCGTGATTTTGCTCGCGCGAACTCGGCGCAAGAGTTCTTCGTACGCTCCATGGAACTCCGCGAAATTCAGCGTGTCTGCGGCCTTGAGATTTGGTACGAGCAAGGTGCGCGTGCCGTCTTTTTTCTTTTGGTCAATCGCTAGCCCAAGGTTGACGTGGTCGTGGCGCGCGATTGACGGTTGACCATCCACGATCCCGTAGCTCACGTTCATGCCCGGGGTCATGGCCAGTGCTTTGAGAATCGCGTAGCCGATGAGGTGCGTGAAGCTGACCTTGCCGCCACCGGTGCGAGCGAGATGATTGTTGAGAATCTGGCGGTTGATTTCCAGCAGCTTCGCAGGGACCGTGCGCACTGACGTTGCAGTTGGGACTGTCAGGCTGAGCTCCATGTTGGTGACAACCGATTTCGCCGGCCCTTTGATTGCGGTTGCGGTCTCGCCTTCGAGGAGGTTGATATTGGATGGACCGCCAGTGGGAGATTTGCCAGCAGCGCTGGCGGCGGTTGTAGGGATCGGCGCTGCGGGAGCCGCGGCAAGTTGTGCAGTTGGCGAGGCGCTCGTGGTTCGGGGGGTGTAGTCAGCGAAGAATTCCTGCCAGGCCGGAGCGATTCCGGCTGGATCCTCTTGGAACCGTCGGTACATTTCTTCGACGAGCCCGGCATTGGGTCCGATGTCGCTCGAGTGATCCGTCATGAGGCAATCCTCGCGCACACTGCGCGACGCCTTGGAGTTTCAGGTGGTGAAATCTGGCGGATCTGGGTGTTATTGGCGCATCAGTTCCGCGAGACGGAATGCGAGGTCGAGGCCCTGGCGTGCGTTGAGGCGAGGGTCGCAGAGCGTTTCGTAACGGCTGTCAAGATCGCTTCCGGTCACCTCATCGCCACCGCCCAGGCACTCTGTGACGTTGTCACCGGTCAGTTCAATATGCACGCCACCCGGCCAAACGCCCTCCCCGTGGCATACGCCGAAAAACTTCGCGATCTCTTCCATGACGGTGTCGAAATGACGGGTCTTGTAGCCAGACTCGTGTTGATAGGTGTTGCCGTGCATGGGGTCGCACGCCCACACGACTGGATGCCCAGACTTTTTCACGGCGCGAACGATCGCAGGTAAGCACTGCTCGACTTTGCTGGCGCCCATACGCGATACGAGGGTCAGTCGCCCAGCCCGACGGTCGGGGTCGAGAGCGCGACACAACGCGAGCACATCGTCAGGTGAGGCGCTCGGACCAATTTTGACCGCCAATGGGTTTTGCAATCCGGCGAGGAAATGCACGTGCGCGCCATTGAGTTGGCGAGTGCGTTCCCCAATCCACAGGAGATGAGCCGATGTGCCGTACCACCCGCCGCTCAACGTGTCGAGCCGGGTGAGCGCCTCCTCATAGCCCAACAAGAGTGCTTCGTGAGAGGTGTAGAGATCGACCTCGTGGAGTTGGCGTTCTTTCGACAAATCGATTCCGCAAGCAGCCATGAACCGCATCGCACGATCGATTTCAGTGGAGAGTTGGTCGTAGCGTTGGCCTTCGTCGCTCGTGCCGACGAACTCCAAATTCCAGCGGTGTACTTGCGCAAGGTCTGCGAAGCCACCTTTGGTGAAAGAGTCGATGAGGTGATGCGTGGCCGCGGCTTGGTTATATGCCTGAATGAGACGTTGTGGATCTGGGCGGCGGGAGTCGAACGTGAAATCGATGCCATTGACGATGTCGCCGCGGAAACTTTCGAGCTCAACGCCATCGCGGGTTTCGGTAGTGGATGAACGCGGCTTCGCATACTGACCCGCGATACGACCGAGCTTGAGCGTCGGCAGCCCAGTGGAGTAGGTGAGCGCCACTGACATCTGCAAGATGACTTTGATTTGATCGCGGACTTTGTCGGCTGAGAATTCCGCGAAGCTTTCCGCGCAATCGCCAGCGTGGAGCAAGAACCCTTTGCCTTGCGAAACTCGTGCGAGTTGCTCGGTGAGCGCGCGGGTCTGCGCGGCAAACACAAGTGGCGGTTTGAGACGCAGCTCGTTGACGGCTGACTCATATTCGTCAACATCGATCCACTGAGGTTGTTGCTGCGCACTGAGATGCTGCCAGCTCTTGGGCGTCCAGTCAGCCATGCTCGGAACTTGCGCGGTTTCGGTGGTCATCACAAATACGCGCCAGGGAGCCCATCGCTCCGTCCGCTTGTCGGCGCTGCGCCCTCGCCGAGCGCGCCACGGCCAGAGCGCATATCTTCGAATTGGCGTTGTGCGAGTTGTTGTTGTGTGTACAGGGTGGCCTGAATGCCATGGAACAGGCCTTCGAGCCAGCCGACGAGTTGCGCCTGAGCGACACGCAATTCGGAATCGGTCGGCGTTTCGCTTTCGAAGGGTTGGCTCACATCAGCGAGTTCCTCGCGGAGTTCTTCGGACAGCACGTCTTTGAGCTCATGCAACGATTTGCCATGAATTTCGGCGAGAAGCCTGCGGCCGGCATCGTCGAGCGGTGCGCGCCGCGCCTCGTCAAGCAGCGACCGGACCATCGATGCGATGCGAATCAGCTTGGTCGGTGAGGTAATCGTTTCGCCGTTTGGAGTTTCGGCCGCGTCAGCGTCGAGAACTTCGGGGTGCAGCGGTCCATCACTTGGTGTTGTAGCGGTCACCCGCCAAGATTAGGGGCGTGTGCACACAAGAAGCGAAGCGGTTTTCTGTGCCTAGCTACTGGAGAGACGGAAATTAGGCGGACGTTTGCCCTCAGCGCCGGCGGAACGCGGCCCCGGGACGTCGCGAAATTCGTATGCGGTGGCGGCACGGCCCGGTTGACATACCCAGCATTGGCCCGTGCCCCCGCCGGTTACGATTCCGTAGACCGCGTCGGCGATTTGCGCCGCGGGCATGACGGGGAAATTGGCTTGCTCGAGGAAGTTTTTGGTGCCGTCAGCGAGAATGTTGGTATCGGTAAGACCCGGGTTGACGGTATTGGCTGTGATGTTGTGCATCGCCAAGGTCGGAGCCAGGCTGCGCATGAGCCCGACAACGAAGTGCTTGCCGGCGTCGTAGACGGGGTCAAGTGGAAACGGGATTAAGCCAGCAAGAGAACTTGTAGCAACGATGGCGCCGCCCCCGCGGCGTCGCATCGCCTGAATCGCGGCACGCGCGCCGAAGGTGACACCGTCGACGTTGACGCGCTGGATTTTGAAGTATGTGTCGTCGTCGAGCTCGGTGAGGTCCGTGACCCCGATGGCGATGCCAGCGTTGATAAACGCGATGTCGATGCCGCCGAAGTGCGATTCGCATGCTTGAAACGCGGCGTCGATCTCTGGCGAGTCACCGCAGTCCGCACGAATCGCGAGGCCACCGATCGCCGCTGCTACTGATTGTGCACTCTCCAAATCTTGATCGACGACGCACACCGAAGCGCCTTCGGCTGCGAATCGTTCACACGTTGCTTTCCCAATACCGCTGCCACCGCCCGTGATGAGCGCGACTGTGCCGTGGAGGTCTGCGAGGCGTGTCATGGCGTTACCGTAACGTGTGCGCGGCGGCGCGCAGCTCGTCGCGCAGCGTTGGTGCCGCTATTTCGCTAAGCGCAATGGCTCGTTCTCGAACGGTCCGACCGCGAAGCTCAGCCACTCCGAATTCGGTGATCACAACGTCGAGCTGATGTCTCGGAGTCGTGACAATGGCCCCGGCATTATGGCGAGCGACAATGCGTGAAACAATATTGCCAGCGATCTCGCTCGTGGACGGTAAACAAATAAGGGAGCGGTCGTCGAGTGCGAGGCCAGACGCGGCTACGAAATCTTCGTGGCCGCCAATGCCGGAGAATTGCTTGCCGTCGATTGTGTCGGCGACGACTTGGCCGTAGAGGTCTACTGCGATCGCTCCGTTGATCGTGACCATATTGTGGTTATGGCTGATGACCTCAGGTGAATTCACGATATCCACGGGAAGGAAGCGCACGTCGTGATTCTCGTGCAGCCACTCGTTGAGTTCCTGAGTTCCCGCTGCGAACGTGGTGATCGACACGCCGTCGAATTGTCCTTTGCGAGCGTTGGATACCTTGCCGGATTGGTGCAACTTCATCAATGCTGTAGTGAACATCTCGGAGTGGATGCCGTAATCGCCCCCGGTGCCCTCAGCCAAGATCTTGACGACTTGTGATGGCACGCCACCGATACCGGTTTGCAGCGTTGAGCCATCGTGCACGTACGCCCGGGCGAATTCCGCAATGCGTTGTTCGGCTTCGGTTGGAGGCGCGTCGGCGAGGGTAAATATTGGTCGGTTGCTTTCAATAATGGCGTCGGCTTCATCGACGTGTATCCGATGCGCAGCGGTGCCGAACCCAAAGGTGCGAGGAGCGTTCGGATTCGTCTCGACGATGAGGAGTCGATCGGGATCTGCGCCGCAGCGGTGAATTTCTTGGACGGTTGCTCCGGCGTGCAATGAGAGACTCATGTAACCGTCGGCGTCGGGCAAGCTTGCCAAGGTCGCCACCACTCGGGGTGCCAACTTTTCGCCGATCGGAGCGAAACGGCGGAAATCCGCCGGGACAAACTCAACGTTTGCTCCCGTGTCCGCTAAGAAACGTTCTGCCGGACCAAAGAATCCGCTGAGGTATCGCACTCCTGGTTTTGTGAACACGCCGTAAAGATCAACGAGAAGCGCGCCAAATACTTGGAGATCTACAAAGTCGTCGCGATCTCCAAGTGCGTGCAGAAAGTCGGACGGCTGACCCGGTCCGAGCGGGACCGCGACGGTGTCAGTTGATCGCACTAATTCTGCGGCGGCGCGGCTGTTGAGTGTCATCACTTACGCGTTCAAGATGATGAGCCGAGCTTCGGTCATTTCTTCGACGGCATACTTCGGGCCCTCGCGCGTGTTGCCGCTATCTCGGAGCCCTCCATACGGTTGTTGATCGGCTCGAAACGTAGGCACCTCATTGATTAAGACGCCACCGAAGTCGAGCGTGCGCGCAGCCTTCATCGCGTCAACGAGCTTCTCGGTGTAGACCGCGGCTTGAAGCCCGTAGCGCGTGTCGTTTGCGAGCCGAAGCGCTTCGTCGAAGTCGGTATAGCTCGCGATTCCGACTACTGGACCGAAGACTTCAAGTGCGCACACTTTCATGTCGTGGGCCACGTTGGACAGCACGGTCGGTGGCAGCACGCCGTCGACACCAATCGAGCCGCCACACGCGATCGTGGCCCCTTGTGCTTCGGCTTCTTGGATCCATTCGTGCACCCTGTCGCGTTCGCCCTTGTTGATGAGCGCACTCACATCGGTGCTGGGATCCATTGGATCGCCAACCGCTAGGTTCTTGACCTTGTCGACAAGTGCCTCGGTGAATCGATCGACCAACGACGCATGCACGAACACCCGTTGGGTACTGATGCACGACTGTCCTGCATGACTGAAACCCGCGACCGCGACCTTTGCGGCGGCGCTTTCCCAGTCGCCGGACGGTTCGATGATGAGGGGCGCATTGTTGCCGAGTTCGAGGCCAACCTTTTTACGCGCGGCTTTGGCACGAATATCCCAACCGACTTCTGGTGAACCGGTAAACGTCAGCATTGCGATATCAGGGTGTTCGACGATCGCGTTGCCCACTGTGGCGCCGCCACCCGTCACAACGTTGATGTGGCCTGCTGGGAGCCCGCATTCGTCGATGAGCATTTCAACGAGTTTGATCGCGCTTACGGGTGTTTGGCTCGCTGGTTTCAACACGACCGGGCAGCCTGCGGCGATCGCGGGCGCGAGCTTGTGCACGACGAGATTGAGCGGGAAGTTGAATGGGCTGATCGCGCCAACGATGCCGATTGGGACTCGGAGCGTGAACGCGAGCTTGCCGGCACCCGCGGCGCTGGCATCCATCGGCACCATCTCGCCTGCGAGTGATCTTGCTGCCACTGCGGCGAATTGAAATGTGCTGACGGCTCGTTGGGCTTCGACCCGAGCGGTCTTCAACGGCTTCGCGGCTTCAGCTGCGACAATTTGTGCGAATTCTTCGATGCGGTTCGAGAGCGCGGTGGCTGCGCGATCGAGAATCTCGGCGCGCTGCCACGCTGGCAAGGGGCCTTGCGCGAGGACGCTCTTGGCAATGGCAACGGCCCGATTGACGTCTTCGCTGCTGCATGATGGTACGCGGGCTAACAGTGTGTCGTTGTAAGGCGAGCGGACCTCGATCCATGACCCTGTGGTGATTCGTTCGTTGCCAATGGGGAGTGAGTGGTCGGTCATGGTGTGCGCTTTCGGCGGTTATGGATGTTGGGGTGCGGCCTGAGGGCCACGCACGAGTTTCGCAGGAAGAGCGCCCGTGTGATGACTTTGTTGGAACGTCACTGCGCCCCGCTTGAGAGTTGTTTCGTACCCAGTTGCATCTTGAAGCAGCCGCGTGCCGCCCGCGGGCAAATCAGCGACAAGGCGGGGAGGGCTGAGGTTGATTGTCTCTAGGTTGATGACGTTGATATCGGCGAGGTAGCCCGGCGCAAGCACCCCGCGGTCGTGCCATCCGACGTGGCTTGCGGTTCGTTGCGTTTGCGAGTGCACGATGTATTCGAGCGGGATGCGCGGGCCTCGCACGCGGTCGCGCGTCCAGTGGGCGATTGCCGTCGTGGGGTGCGAACCGTCGCAGATTGTGTTGCAATGCGCGCCCGCATCCGACAAACCGAACAAGGCAACCGGTGAGGTGATCATTTCGTGGACGTCGTCAAGGTTGCCATTCGCATAGTTGAACAACGGGATGTAGAGCAGCGCGTCGCCGTGGCCCGCGAACAGCGTGTCGTACAGCAGCTCGTTCGCGGCAACACCGGTCGTCTTGGCACGCCCCGCGACACTTTCTTCGGGCGTCGGTTCGTAGCCTGCTGGGTCTGCGAGGGGGAACATGCGGTCGTAACCGGAATGGATGATGCTGACGAAGCCGGTCGGGCGCAGCGCGCCATGTTCAGTCAAAAGGCGCGACCGCATGTTCGGATCGCGGAGCCGTTGGAGTTTCTCAGAGTTGGGGAGGAGCCCGACTTCGCCCCAGCTCGGACAGAACGCAAACGGCTGCACGCTCGCCTGCAATCCGATAAGCACTCCAATCGGTCGCACGCCTACTTGGGTTTTTGCTTGTGCGCCTCGCGCATTCCAGTCCGATACTGCAGTCATGAGGTCTCGGAAACGATTCGGAGTTTCATCGTTTTGTTGCACGGTAAAACTCAGTGGATGGCGAATGTGTAGCGCCAACGCTTCGAGGAGTTCCAGTTCGCGGGCGACAAGTTCATCGTCGTTCGACTGATACGCGTCCGAGATGAGCTGGATCACTCCATGACCGGCGCGATCGAGCGCTGCTGCGATGCCGAGCACCTCCTGTGTCGCCGCGGTGAGCGTGCCGATGGACTCGCCAGTCCGCGTTCGGTGCACATACGTGCGGCTTGTCGTGAAACCGAGTGCGCCAGCGCGTAGGCCCTGTTCGCACAGTAATGCCATAGTTGCGATCTCGTTTTCGTTTGCTACTGCGGTGTGATCGCCACCACGATCGCCCATCACGTATGTGCGTAGCGCTGCGTGCGGTACCTGCGCGCCGATATCGATCGTGAACGGCAACGCAGCTAGCGCATCGAGATACTCCGGAAACGTCTCCCAATTCCAAGGTAGACCTTCTGCCAGTGCGGTGCCGGGAATGTCTTCGACGCCTTCGAGCAGAGAGATCAACCACTCGTGTTTATCGGGTCGTGCTGGCGCGAATCCCACTCCGCAGTTGCCCATGACGATGCTCGTGACGCCGTTTGTGCTGGATGGTGCCACCACAGAATCCCACGTCACCTGACCGTCGTAGTGGGTGTGAATATCGACCCAACCAGGCGTCACCGCTAGCCCCTCGGCGTCGACTTCGCGCCGCCCCTTGGCTATGTCGAGGCCCACCTCGGTGATGCGTTCACCGTTGATCGCTACGTCGGCGCGTCGACGTGGGGCGCCGGTTCCGTCGACCACGGTGCCACTACGGATCACGATGTCGTGCATGGTTACCTCCGTGAATGCCGCGATCGGCGCGACGTCCTGGTGTGCTCCACCGTACTCGCCACTAGCCTCGCTTGTAATGCCGACCGAAGCCGAGTACGAAGCTATAGGTGCCCACCGGTGGTCCCATCATCTGGCGGTCTGCGCGGCTTGTGTGGGACCGCGACGGACGTTGGGTTGCGCCGGGTGTTTAGTTGGCTTGGAGCAAGGCGTTGAAATCGAGGAGACCGCCATCGATGACTGCCTTGGAAAACGGTCGGCCGAGTGTGCGCAGGGTTTCACATCCATCTTCACCGATTGTGTTGTACGGGTCGCTCGCTAACACATCGGTTCGGTCTTCCACCCACTGACGGCGGGCTCGACCGAAATCGGTGAAGGAACCGTCTGCATTCACGTAGCCGCGAGCGGCAAGGTCGTCGACGGCGCTGCTCCACGCATCGTCAGGCCAGGCCCGGCTCCCTTGTAATGCAGCCATCGGAGGCTCGCCCGTTGCGTGATGCATTACTAGCGCCTCGATGCCGGACAGCCCCTCGGCGACCAAGGCCGCGATGTGTCCGTCGCCGCGAAATTCTCGTAGCAGACTTTGGGCGTGCCACAGCACAAGATGCGGATCATGTTCGTCGGGCCAACCCAACGACGCATGCCCCGCGAAGAGCGGACGACCATCGAGTTGCAAGCAAGCGCGCTGCGCGACTCGTTGGGCAAGCTGTGCGACGATCGGCAGCGTCGGGTCGTTGATGAGCTCACCGAAGGCCCTGCGCAATGCGGTGTCGACCGCTCGCAGCCGCGCATCGAGCACGAGTGCTGGAGTCGTTGTCTCCCAGACGCCATTCATTGCTGTTTTCACGAGCGCCGGATTGAAGTTGAAAAATGTTGCGATCACAACACCGGCGGGTACTGCTCCCATCGCAGCGGCGCGCGACGCAAAATATCCGCTACGCCCCTGTAAACCCAACGCGGAATAGTTCGCGTGCGCCTCGGGAATGAAGTACACCATGCCGTGAATCGGTTCCAAAGTACGCCAGGTCTTGCGAGCAATCATTGGGTCCATGTGTATGACCATAACTGGCTTCAGGCAGTGAATGAAATTTCGAAGAGTTCTTTGGCTGTTCGGTAGTCGGCTTTCCCGGCGGCGGTGCGCGGCACAACCGCAACCTGCACAAGTTGGCGTGGAGCCTTGTAGGAAGCGACCAGCGTCTTGCAGTGAGCAACAAGTTCGTCGTTTGTTGCTACGCGGTCCGGTCGTAGCGACACCACTCCCACGACCCGTTGTCCGAAGCGATCATCGGAAACCCCAAAGATCAGACAGTCATCGACATTCGGGTGGGTCTTGATCACTTCCTCCACCTCTTCAGGGAACACCTTTTCGCCACCCGTGTTGATGCACTGCGAGCCGCGTCCGAGCAGCATGATCGAACCGTCGGCTTCAAGAGTCGCAAAATCGCCCGGAATTGTGTAGCGCTCGCCGTTGATGAGCCTGAATGTTTTCGAGGTCTTTTCCTCGTCTTTGTAGTAGCCGTCGGCACCGCCCGGAACTGCAACGAAACCGATCTCACCGGACCCGGCGACGATCGGTTCGTCATGTTCGTTCACCACGATCACACCTGGGCCAGGAACGAACCGCCCGGTCGGAGCAGGGTTGTCATAGGTGGACAGCGACATACCCATCCCACCCTCTGTCGAGGCGATGAGGTCGATCACCATCGCTTGACGCATGTGACCTAATAGGCCAGTTTTGATCTCTGTGGAAAACATCGCGCCAGAAGAGCTGATTGCGGTGACGAAATCGAGGGTGCGGGGCTGCGCATCAAGTGCTCGCAACATTGGTCGTGCGAACGGATCGCCCACAACCGTGATTGCGTTCACTCGCTCTCGCTCCACTGCGTCCCACAATTCGTCGACATCGAGGCCGCGATGTTCCAGTAGCACGACCCGACCACCAAAAGTGAGTGCCGGGATCGCGCCAATCGCGAGGCCCGTCGCGTGCATCAACGGAGGGGCTGGTAGCGCAGTGAACGGACGACCTTGCTCACGCAACGCGAGTCCTACGTTGACGCAATGCGCCGGGTCTGAGAACGGAGCGTGGCCCAACAACGGGGGCACAGTTTGCATGAGCCCGTTGACGGCAGGGCCAATCTTCGACACGACGCCTTTCGGCATCCCTGTGGTCCCACCCGTGTAGGTCATCGTCGCATCAGTTGGGTCGCGCTCTATTCGTGGTGCCGGTGTATTCGTCATGATGGCCGTCTCGTAGGGCACCCCGAGAGACGTGTCGACGATTCCTTCGTCGGCGACTACCAATATGGTGCGAAGCTGGGGGAGTTGGTCGATGATGCTGACGAGCCGTGACGCAAGGCTTGCGTGGACAACGACCGCCTGAGCGTCGGCGTTGTCGAATAGGTACAAGAGTTCGTTGTCGAGGTATCGGTAGTTGACGTTGAATGGTGTCGCTCGGATTTTCAACGCTGCGAAATAGCCCTCGAGATACTCGATTGAGTTGTATAGGAATAGGCCCACTTTGCATCCATGACCGATGCCCGCCACTGAGAGATGCGTCGCAAGTCGTGCCGCTCGATCTTCAAACTGGTCCCACGACACCCGCCGATCGCCCTGAATGATGGCAGGCTCGTCGGGGACTGCATCGGCGATCGATTCCCAGACCGTTGCGAAATGAGATTCCATTGGTCTACCTCGTTGAGAGCAGCATTCCGGTCGTCGTGAGTTGGTGTGTGATGCCGGCGCTGCGCGCGGCGTGCCACAGGCTTGCGGCGTTGATTGCCACGATTGGCACTTGTGCGGACTCTTCGAGCGATTCGATGTGAGAAACAACGTTGAGGTTGGTTCCCACTTGGACAATGGCATCGATGTCGTCGCCCGCGAGTATCTGAATCGCGTCGAGGAGTTGTGTATCAGTGATTTCGGCGATGCTTTCGGCGTCGCGACATCGCAAGTCGTGTACTCGCACGACGTCGTACCCAGCTTCGTCGAAGAAGGTTCGGGTCTCGCGTTCCGCGTTGACTGGGTATGGAGTGAGCAGCGCGATTTTGGCGGCTTGTAGGTGGATGAGTGCAGCGTCACATGCCGATGCACCGGTCGTGATGTTGACATCGGTGAGTTCCGAAAGGCGAGATTCGAATTCAGCGTTGCCCGCAACTCCGCCCCAGAAGGTCTCGGCGGAAGTTGCGATGATCAAACCGTCGGGCTTCGATTCCGCAGCTCGACGGACCGCTTCACGAACTGCTTTTCGGGTATTGCCGAGGAGTTGAAGAAAGCCGCCGGGAATTCCTGGTTCGGGAATGTCGGCGGCGAATCTGTGGAAATCGAAATGCATTGATTCCGCGCCGAGTCGGGCGAAGTCGCGTTCTACTGCGGAGTTGGCCGCAGGGAGCACGACGTTGAAGTTGGTCATATGGTTCCTTGGTTCCGAAGCGCTGCAATTTCGTCGGCCGTGCGCTGCAACAGCTGATTGAGGACAGCATCGGTGTGCTCACCGAGTTCTGGCCCAGCCCAACGTACCTTGCCCGGGGTGTCAGAGAGTTTGGGGAACACACCTTGCATTGGAATTTCTCCGAACTGGGCATGAGGTATCCGCACAATCGCCTCACGAGCTGCGAAATGTGGATCTGACATCATTTCAGGTGCACGCAGAATGCGGCCGGTTGGGATCGCGTGTTCGATCAAGAGTGCCTCCAACGATGTTGCGTCGTGCAACGATGTCCACTGAGCGATGTGATCGTCGAGTTCGCTTTGATGTTGGCCCCGCGCTTGGTGCGTGTCGTATCGCTTGTCTACGGCGAGCGCGGGCTGCTGCATCGCTTCAGCCAAGCGAGCGAACACCGAATCTTGATTCGCTGCGATCAACACCATGAATCCATCGCGGGTGGGGTACACGTTCGATGGTGCAACGTTGGGCAGAATTGCACCGGTTCGTTCGCGGATGTGGCCTGCAATTGCGTATTCGGGAATCAGACTTTCCATGATGCCGAGGACCGATTCATAGATTGCCGCATCAACGATTTGCCCTCGACCTGTGCGAGCACGAGCGTGCACAGCACTCAGGGTTCCGAAACATGCGAATATCGCTGCCATTGTGTCGCCGATGCTGATTCCTGTGCGTGCAGGCGGTCGATCCGCATCACCCACTACGTGGCGGAGGCCTCCCATGGCCTCGCCGATTGCTCCGTATCCGGGTTGCGCGGCGTATGGCCCGGTCTGTCCGAAGCCTGTCACACGGGTCATTACAAGGCCAGGGTTGAGTTTGCGCAGGGTGTCGAAGCCGAGGCCCCATCGCTCCATCGTGCCAGGGCGAAAATTCTCGATCACGATGTCTGCTTGTGTGATGAGTTCGCGAACGAGTTGTTGGCCTGCTTCATGGCGGAGATTGATCGTGACGGATTTCTTGTTTCGCGCCACGACCGGCCACCACAGTGATCGTCCTCCAGATTTTTCGCGTCCCCATTCGCGCATCGGGTCACCCGTTCCTGGCGGTTCGATCTTGATGATCTCGGCGCCCATATCGCCAAGGAGCTGGCCGCAAAATGGTCCGGCCAAGAGTTGGCCCATTTCGATGATTCGTAGGTCGCTGAGTGCGCCGGTATCCACGGAGACTCCTGAGGGCTGACAAGATGGTGGCCTGGTGTGAGTCTCGCAGGTGAAGTGAACCGGTACGGCATTGCGCTTGGAGTCGATGAATTGCAAAATCTGGAGGAGCTTGGCGTGTCTGAAATTGTCGACGTCGTAGATGTGGCACCGCGAGACGGTTTGCAGTCTGATGCAGTCATGTTCAGCAGTGCGCAGAAGTTAGAGCTGATTCGTCGCATCGAGTTTGCCGGTATCTGTCGCATCGAGGTCGCGAGTTTCGTCAACCCTCTTCGTGTGCCGCAGATGGCCGATGCCGAGGATGTGTTCGCCGGGCTACAGGCCGCTCGATCCCACAGCGACGCGGGTGCCACCCACATCGGGTTGGTACTAAACGGGCGCGGATTTGATCGAGCTGTCGCGAGCAACGCTCCCGAAATCAACGTCGTTGTTGCGGTGACTGACGCCTTTTCGCAGTCGAATCAATCGATGACAACCGACGCGGCCGTCGCGGGCGCGGTCGAGATCGTCCAACGTAGCCGGGCGGTTGGGCTACCAGTGAGTGTCACGCTGTCGGTTGCGTTCGGGTGCCCTTTTGCTGGCGAAGTATCTACCGACCAAGTTCTTGAAATTGCGCAGCGGATTGTGACCGCAGGCCCAAACGAAATCGCGATCGCCGACACGATTGGTGTCGCCGTGCCCGCAGCAGTGCGTCAGCTCGTCGGGGCGCTGCTGTCTACCTTGCCGAGCAATGTTGCGCTGCGTGCTCACTTTCACAACACTCGCAACACCGGCCTCGCAAACGCGCTCGCTGCCGTCGAAGCTGGGGTGCGCACACTTGACGCGAGCTTGGGAGGTATCGGCGGCTGCCCGTTTGCCCCGAAGGCGACTGGAAATATTGCTACTGAAGATCTTGTGTATTTGCTGGAGCGCAGCGGCTACAGCACCGGAGTCGATCTTGAGCTACTCATTGAAGCGAGCGACTGGCTGGCCGCTGAGCTGGGCCATCCGGTGCCGAGTCTGGTTGCAAAGGCCGGAAGTTTCCCCAAGACCCGATAAGGTTCGGATATGACCTGTTCACAGCGTTGTCGAACGCGGCCTCCATACAAATGCCCTAACACTCTATTGAGATGCGCTTGAGCGTTAATCGGGCTCCTCGGAATGCGGGGGAGGAGTCGAATTCACGCCCAGATTCGCAGCGTCCGGCGGCGCGGCGCGGGGCGTGGCGGGCGCGCGTCGCTATCAAGTTTGTTGTTGCGAACTTCTCAGTATGAACAGTGCCGCGCTGACGGCGGTAGCAAGATTGAGACTCGAAACTCCTGGCCTCATAGGCAACGAAAATGTGGCAGTTGCTCGGTCGCGCGACGCCTGCGACAATCCGTGGCGTTCGGTTCCGAACATCAATACCGCGTGAGGTGCAATTTCGTCAGGGCGCAGGGTTTTGCCGTCGGGATCAAGTGCAACGAGTGGTCTCGGTTGACGTGGTATCTCATCGAGGTGTGCCACACTGCCAACGCTGATTGCGTAGTGCAGCCCCGCGGCGCCGCGGAGCACCGGCGCAGACCACGGGTCCATTTCTCCAACGGTCACGACCCCTGCCGCTTCCGCTGCTGCGGCGACGCGAATGACTGCACCAACGTTGCCGGTGTGGCGCGGATCTTCGAGGAGCACAATGTGTTGTCTCGGCTTGGGTGCGAACATCGTGGGCAGATCAGCCCGACGGCGAGGCCCGATTCCGAGCATAGGGCTGTTTGGCGCTCGGGGGGCCAGGCGTGCAAGATGGTCTTTGGAGATCTCGGTGACTGATCGGGTCAACGCTTCGCTTACATCTGGAGCGAGTTCAGCGGCGAGTAGTTCAATGGCGTTCAGATCCCACGACACGACCGAGTGCGGCACAACGCCGAACCGCAACGCGTGCTTGATTGCGTGAAAGCCTTCGAGCACCACCTCGGCGCTAGTTGGATCGCGAGCGGTGGAGTAGTGGGATTCAAGCTCGCTGATGTGATGGTGGTGCACCGCGGGCTCCTCTGCGGGTGTGGCAGTCGTGCAGTTCCAATAGTCTCAATGCCGAATGCGATGACCATATCGGGCGATCAACGATGGAGAGCTAGTGAGCCCAGCGGCACAGAAGTTCGTAGTTGAAGATGTGATCGACGAAGCCAGGCTGAGAACTGCCGGGCTCGACGATTTTGGGCGGGGACCGTTTCGTCAGCCGTTGGAGTTGCTGGTCGAGTCGCTCAACGCTGAGGCCAATCTGAATGAGATCGGCCGCTATATCGCGACCGAACGAATGTTGACCCATACGGTCAATCGCCTCAACTACGTGCGCGACCGAGAGCGATTCCCGGAGATTTCGAACGAGCGGATTGTCAAGCCGGTGTTTATCGTCGGCCTTCCCCGCACAGGAACAACGATATTGCATGACATCTTGGGTCAAGATCCTTCGAACCGTGTTCCGATGACCTGGGAAGCAATGTTTCCCTCGCCACCACCCGAGGCCGCAACATTTGAGACCGACCCCCGAATTGCGATGTGCGAAGCGACGTTTCCCGGCGTCGAACTGCAGATTCCAGCTTTCAAAGCAATGCACCCGATGGGCGCACAGCTGTCGCAGGAGTGTGTGACGTTGATGGGCGAGGCGATGTGCACTCCCTTGTTTCACAATCAGTTTCGCGTCCCTGCATATCAAGATTGGGTAGATGACAGCGCCGATTGGTCCCACGTCTACGAAATGCACGAACGACAATTGCAACATCTCCAATGGCGCAACCCGCGCGAACGATGGGTTCTCAAAACCGGGGCACACCTTTGGGGTCTTGGGCATTTACTTGCTCGATACCCGGATGCGCGCGTCATATTTACGCATCGCGATCCGGTGAAATCGATGACCTCATACGCGAGTCTCACCGCGTTGGTTCGATCGATGGGCAGTGACACAGTCGACCCAGTGGAAATCGCCAATGACTGGACAGCACGGCTCCAGAAAGTGTTGACGCGCGCGATAGAAATTCGCGCCGCGGATAGCTTTCCGCAAGCGCAGTTTTACGATATGTTTTTTGAAGACTTCATCGTTGACCAGTTTGGCGAAGTCAGCAAGATCTACGACGCGTTGTCTCTGCCGATGTCGGATCTCGCAGCGGAACGCATGCAAGCCTTCATTGCCGATAACCCTCCGGGTAAGCATGGCATCCATCGCTACGAACCGCATGAGTTCGGCGTGGATCCGGCGCGGGTGCGCAGCGAATTTGCTACCTACATTGGACACTTCGGCCTCACTCCGGAATCCGAATGATCCCCGCGACGATGCAAGCGTGGCGCACTCACGCGTACGGCCTTCGTCCAACTGAGGTTCTGCAGCTGGATACGGTGCCGGTCCCCGAACCTGATACCGGGGAACTGCTAGTGCAGGTGCAAGCGATCCCGCTGAATCTCAACGATCTCGAACGCATCAACGGCGGCAACATGATGGTGCAACCGGAGTTGCCGTATAGCCCCGGAATGGAGGTCATGGGAAGTGTCGTTGCTACGGGCGCGGGGGCTGAGGCTCGAGTTGGGGAGCGTGTGGTGGCAATCACAAAAGGCGCCAACGGAGGGTTTGGCGAATATGTGAATTGTCCCGCAGCGTCAGCGTATTCAATGCCTGAGGACGTGCCACTCCCAGAGGCGGCTGCGCTGTATTTTCCGTATCATCTCGCGTGGCTCGGGCTGATAGATCGCGCCAATTTGTTGCCCGGTGAACGCGTGCTGATTCATGCCGCGGCCGGCGGATCAGGAACTGCCGCGATTCAAATCGCCAAACACAACGGGGCGACCGTATTTGCGACCGCGGGCACCGACGAAAAGGTAAAACTCTGCCTTGAGCTCGGGGCCGACGTTGCCATCAACTACAACGACCGCGATTTCGCGGCAGCTGTGCGCGAAGCGACTGGCGGCCGGGGGGTGGACGTCGTTTTTGACAACGTTGGTGAATCGGTCATGGAAGCCTCGCTTGCTGTGACTGCATACAACGGTCGCTATTTGATGATGGGCTTTGCCTCGAACAAAGCAGTGGCTGACGAAAAATTCATTGTGCCCCGTCGGATTGCGTTGGGAAATATCAAATTGTGCGGGGTGCTGCTGGCATATTCAGACCAAGAAACGGAAGCGTTGTTGAAAGAGATGATGGGCTGGAACTTTCCTTCGAGAGCGCTAGGCGCGGAGATCGCCGACAAGGTGTTGGAGTTGTACCGCTGCGGTGTGGTGAAGCCGGTTATTGGTCAAGAAGTTGGGTTCGACGAGTTGCCGGAAGCGATGGAGGCGATGGCCAACCGACAAACGGTAGGGCGTACCGTCGTGCGTTTACCGTGACGAGGAATCTTGCGGATCGCTTTTTGCATGTTTGTTACAACTGCGCAATTGAAGAGCTCGACACGACGGTGTCGCGCTTTGAGACTGCACTCGATTTGACTTGCCGGATGCGCAGCCCGACGGCGACCTCGGATGGAACGTTGCTCGGATTCACATCTCCTATCGAATCCTCTGCTGCGTTTCTCTACGACGCGCGCGGTCCGCGATCGAGCCCTGCGCTCGAGGTGCAAGGGTGGAGCCGTCCAACGGTTATTGGTGCGCCGCCGAGCGAGCCTGAGATGGTTGGCATTCACGCACTCGGCTTCGTGGTCGACGATGTGGACGAGCGGTGTGACGCGCTACTGCGGCTGGGGTGCACACGCATCGGAGACCTCAAGCCGAACGACAACCTCGTCGTTCAGCGACTTCGTGATCCCCAGGGTGTCGGTATTGACCTCGTTGGACGAGGTCTCTCATCGCGTGAGCGCACATGTGGTTTGTCGCACGTCCGAATTGTGTGCTCAGACCTCACGATTTCGTTGAAGTGGTATCAACGCTTCGGCTTCGCCGTCGTTGCGCAATCCACTGGATTTGATGGCGATCCTGCGAGTGCTTGTCTCCGTCTTGCTGCAAACGACATGGATCTATGGCTCGTTCAATCGACGGGTTCGTTAGCGCGAACGTCGATGGCAGCACCGGCCAATCGGCTAGGTCTGTTCCGTTTTGCCACGCGTGTCGAGAGCGTTACTGAAGCCGCAGCCGAGCTCGCGTCGTGTGGAATTCTGGTTGTAGCTGGCCCGACCACCGTCGCACTTGCAGGCACTTCGTTGCCTGCTCTCACGATCGCGATCGTGCGTGATCCCGACGGCGTGCTGTATGAGCTGGTGGAGCGACCCGCAACAGCGTTCCGGTAGAGCACGATGTTCTAGCGGCGCGTCAACCGTGGTTGCGATCAATTCCTAGCGCGAGTAGTAGGTCTTCGTGAAGCTGATTCCAGATCGTGTGGTAGGAATCAACCCTTGGTGAGGTGAACCAATCGGTTTCTCCGTCGTCGATGACCTTGCGTACACATTTCCACAGGCGCGCGTCATAGGTGTCGAAACGTGGTGCATCTCGAGCGAGCCGACGGAGCCGCGGGCCAGTGCGTTCGTGGAGTCGTTCCAAACGGTCAATCACTTGCCAGTCGTAGGTCGCATCGTTGTGATCGTTAGGTGCGCCGCCGGGCACGACCTGCCACGCAGAGCACACGGTCAGCAGTTCACGGTTCAGTTCGTCGAAGCCGTCGTGCAACCGATTTGCTGCGATCGCGGGCACGGAATCTGGCTCGTACCGGGCCCAGGTCTCGTGCGCGCTGCGTCCGTGCGCGGTGAGCGCGACCATGCTCGCCTTGTGAACCACCAGTTCGTACTCGACCAGTGGTTTGTGCTTGTCGGATACTGCGACGAAGCCTCGCAGACGAAGCTCGTGCAGCAGCATCCACTGCGCGTCGGAGAGTTCGATGTTTTGACTCATAGCAACCTCTTGACCCCGCCTATCTGCAGCTTCAAATGCCTGTTGGCGTTGAAGAGTAGCGTCGGAGTTATCGAGTTAACTATCCGTTGAGTTGTGACTTGACCGCCGCAGCGATCCGTCCTCCGTCGGCCTGTTGCCCAACTTGCTCGCGAACTGCTTTGACAATCGCCCCCATGGATTTTCCGGGGTTCGACGTATCAATTGTTGCTGCTGCCACGGCCGCCGCAACGATTGTGTTGAGTTCATCGTCGGTGAGCGCGGCCGGAAGGTAGTGCTGAATGATGGCGGCTTCCTCGCGCTCCTTGGTGGCGAGTTCCGTGCGGCCACCTTGGTCGTACAGGTCTGCTGCTTCGACGCGCTTTTTCATTTCCGCCGCGAGAATGACAAGAATTTCATCGTCATTGAGCTCCACCGCTTCGGTGCCAGCGACCTCAGCTTTCATGATGGCAGCTTTCACCATCCGCAGCGTGGAAGTCGCCATTGCGTCGCGGCTTCGCATTGAATCGGTGAGATCGTTCGTCAGTTGTTGCTTCATTCCAGACATGCTGTACCTATTCCGAGGTGATTCGCGCGGCGAGTTCGTTGAACTCAACGTCGTAACACGGTAGCGGGCTAGGCCGCACGTCAGTGCGCAATTCCGCGAATGGGCGTTACGGAACGATCACCAGTGGCCGCCCCGCGTGGTGAGCGAGTTGATGACTCGTGCTCCCCAACACTAACTCTGCGAACCCGCCGCGACCACGGCTACCTACGACGATGAGATCGGCACTTTCTTTATCGGCCGCGGCACGAATCGCAGCCGACGGTGATCCGTCGATGAGCGCGACGTGAAACTCCACGTTGCTTTCCGTGAGCGGTGCAGCCCAGTTATCGTGTACTTCCTTGCGCAGTTCTTCGCGCTGACTTTCGGTGAGTCCGCGCGGCACCATGGCGGTGGCAAACTCTCCGTAACCGCTGTACACCGGAATATCGATCGAGTGCACCACCACAACGCGAGCGCCCGCCAGCTTGGCTTGGTTTGCGGTCCACAACATGGCTCGGTGGGATTCGTGCGATCCATCAGCTCCGACGACAATGACTGCTTTCATAGTTGCGACTCCTTTTGGATACGCGGACAGTCTCCATTTTCTCGTCAACGCTGGAAGTCGAGTAGAGAACTCTGCCCTTATTGGTCGGGTCGGTCGACCCTGAAGTCGACTCGGTGCCGAAGGTTAGTTCCAATCCCTATTTCAGGGCACGTTGTAGCTCAGCGATGGTGGCATTGGCGCAGACCTTTGCGGGCTGGTTGTCGGTCGTAGCACAGATTGCCGCAGTGATGACGTTTGCCGCGCCTACTGCCCCGTCTGAGATCGGATTCCCCGGTGAGTCGATATCGCTTGCGACCGCGTCGTACGACTTGTCCGCAAGTACGGCAACATCGTACGACGGTCCGGTTGCTACGAATTGGTTGCCGATGGAAAGGAACGGAACGCCTCCTTGCGGCGAGTGGGTGCGCCAGAGCTGCGTCACCGATTCGGACGGCTCTTCGAGCGGCTTGTAGCCGCCGCCGTCTGACTTGGGTTCGTTGGTTGCGATTTCCGTCGCTGAGAACGTGATGTATTCGCTGGTGTATTTGGCGCCGTAGAAGGAAAAGGTTGGCGTGTTCGGGTAGATGTCCGTGGCCGACGACGTTGTGATGCTGAGATTTGTGAATGTTCCGAACCGTGATAGCGCGTTAACCAGCGCCCATCTCTCTGCTGCGCAGTAGGGGCAGAATTCGGCGCCGACGAAGATCACTTCTGATGTTGCTGGTTCACCAGTGGAGCGGGGCATCGTGGCGGTTCCTTGCCCTACGGCACTGAGCGTGGTGTCCGGAATTTCGGCCACGGCGGTGACCAGGTCGGCAGGTGCAATTTCTCGTCCGTACTTCGGTTCGGATTGGTTTGACGGTTTGGCTTTGTCGTCCGATTGGGCAACAACAAATGCGAAACCAATGATGGCGACGACTGCGACGGCAATCCACCAACTTTGCAGTGGTCCTTTGGCTGTTTGTTTGGAAATCGTGTGTTGATGTTTTGCCGCACGTGAGTTCATGTGTCCTCCAACATTGGGAAGCGTCGAGCGATGAGCAACATCGTTGTGATGAAGGTGAGCGCGACGAGATTCATGAGTGGCAGCGAGACGAATCCAAACTCCCACACGTACCGTGCCGTGCATGGCGTCGTGGTCGAACAGAAGCTCTGTTGCTTTGGGTAGGCCTGGAGTTGCGTGTGATACGCCGCGATGACCATTCCGATAGCGGCGATTCCGATGGTGTAGCGCCAGATCATGAAATCCTTTCGTATGGCGGCGACCAGCAACACAAGACTCAGCGGGTAGAGACATATGCGTTGATACCAACACAGTTCGCACGGTTCAAAACCCGCGCTCAGCGAGTAGTAGAGGCTTCCCGCCATCGTGACAGATGCGACGACGAACGCGAGCCACAGTGAGAGCTGACGGACTTCGGTAAATCGTTGGGCCAATGACCCAACAGGACGCACATGTGCTAGCCACGCCAGTATCCAAACTGCTGCCGTAGCGGCTGCAGTCAGCAACGCCAACGTGGCGAAGAACCGAGAAAAAGATGCAACAGTCATCGAGCTGGCTCGGCTGTGCAATCGCTGCGCCGAGAAATGGCTCGGATGTGCCCCACGGCATCGCATCCGAGCCATTCCTTTGCCGGACTCAGGCCTTGGGCTCCGGCGCCACAATGAAGGTGGTCACCATTCCGAACATGCCGTCGTCGCGTTCCGCGTGGGTCAGGATGTGGCAGTGATACGCCCAAATCCCAAAGGTTGGTGAGCCGTCTTTAGCGGTGCCCAAAAGCTCGGGAGTGGCCTGAAATAGTACCGAGTACCGCTCACCGGGATTCACCATGATGGTGTCGGAGCTGTATGGCGTTTGGAGCGGCGTACCGTCTTTGGCAATCACCAACTGAGGAACCCCGTGTAAGTGCATCGGGTGACCGGTAAGTCCCTCGTTCAGGTAGTCGATCTGCACCCATTGACCGACGACTGCAACAACCGGTGCGGTTGCGGGGAACGACTTACCGTTCAGGGTGAGGCCAATCGACCCCGCATCGTTGAGCATCATCGGCAATCGGAGATCGGCCGTTGGTTTGCCGATGATCGACTCGATGGGCATGTCGCCCACCAGGAACGCTCCTGCAAGCCCATCAGGCACTTGGTGTTCTGCATGGTGGTGAGAGTGGTACATGCCGACCTGAACTCTGTTCGTGATCGTGAAGTCGTAGTTAAACGTGTCGCCAGGTTTGACTGGTCCCTGCGTCACATCGGGCACTCCGTCCATTTCTACGGGGAGGTCGATGCCGTGGAAGTGGATCGCGGTTGACTGCGGCAATTGGTTGTCGAGGCGAATACGAACTCTGTCGCCCATATTCACCTTGATCGTTGGCCCGGGAACCATGCCGTTATAGGTCCACGCGCTGACCTTCTTGCCCGGCTCAGTTTCCCACTCCACGACCTTGGCGGTGATGTTGAACTCTTTTCGACCGTCCGCAAGCACCTTGGGTTCGAGCACCGGAGGCCCAAGCAGCGGGTTCGTCATAGCTTCGCCGTAGTCGGTGTTTGCTTCGTAAAGGCTGGGGTCGATGCTGCCGTCTTTTGAGAATGCCTCGGTGATCTTTGCGACTTGGCTCACATAGGTGCCAACTGGTTTACCCATGGTCGCATCCATCTCGTCGTTCATGGCGCGGAGTTCCTCGTCGGTATGGCCGGAAGAACCCGATGGCTTCGCAACGGCGGGTCCGCCAGTGCCAATCTTGATTGTGGCTTTCATGCCGAGTTCTTTGTGCCCCGCAATCGTGCAAATGACAGTATGTTCGCCTTCGGGCACGCCCTTGAGCGATAACACATCTGATTGACCACCATTGAGGTCTTTGGTCGTCTTGTCGGTGCCTTCGACGGCGAGGTTGTGTGCGATCGTGCCGCTGTTTGTGACGGCGACGTTGCCATCAACGGGTGCAATGATCGGCGACGGAGCGATTGCGTACTCCGAAAGCGTTGCCGTGGCACTCGCGGTGGCACCACTAGATCCACCATCCGAATCGGCGTTGATCGTAACCACTACTGCACCGAGGGAGACGATGAGAGCGAGAAAGGCAAATGCCATCGCGCCGGCCCCTAAGGCATCTCGATCTTTGCGGCCGAACAGTGGCATGCTTCCTCCGTTGCAATGCGTCGCGCGGGCGCACGACGTCGTGAACAATCGGAACATTCTTGGGGCCGCAGGGTTAGGGCCGGAGGTCTCTGAAATCCAGGGACCATTGCGGGGAATTGCGCGGTGTGGATGTGCTGTTTGGGAGGCAGGTATGGTTTTCACCTACGACATACCGAATGAGAGGCTCAGATGGCGATTCGCGTGTTCTTGCTAGATGACCATGAAGTCGTGCGACGCGGAGTGCGGGATCTTTTGGAGTCGCATGACGATTTTGAAATCGTGGGCGAGGCTGGCACCGCGTTGGAAGCTATTGCCCGCATTCCTCCCACGCATCCTGATGTTGCAATCATCGATATGCGACTTCCCGACGGGAATGGCGTGGAGGTGTGCCGTGAGGTGCGTTCCATCGACCCAACGATTCAATGTCTCATCTTGACGTCGTTCGCCGATGATGAAGCTTTGTTTGATGCGATTATGGCTGGCGCGGCGGGATATCTACTGAAACAAATCAAATCCACCGATTTGGTGGACGCGGTACGTCGTGTCGCGTCGGGGCAATCGTTGCTTGATCCGGAGGTCACTGCGAAGGTGCTGGAACGAATTCGTGTCGGGCCGCAAGAAGACGCGCGCCTTGCGCGCCTCAGCGAACAGGAGCGAAAAATTCTGGATCTCATCGCTGAAGGATTGACTAACCGCCAGATTGCCGAGCGTATGTTCTTGGCGGAAAAGACGGTGAAGAATTACGTGTCGAACGTGTTGGCGAAGCTCGGTATGGATCGCAGGACGGAAGCGGCCGTCTTTGCAACGCAGCTTCGCGAACACCCGCGGGCCAATTGACACCGAATGACCCACATCGACCTCGCTAATTCTGTCAGCGAAGGCACGTTACGCCGTGCTGTGGATGCCGCTCCCGACGCGATTTTGATTGTTGAAACTTCGGGCGTCATAGCGTTCGCAAACAATATGGCGCAGGAAATGTTCGGGTATATGGCGGCGGAGCTCATTGGTTTGCCAGTTGAGCTTCTGGTTCCAGATGCCTTTCGTGATACTCACGCCGCGTTGCGCGCCGAGTACTCGGCGATGCCCCGTACTCGGTATATGGGCGCAGGTCTCGACCTTCGGTGTCGTCATCGAAATGGTAACGAATTTCCAGTCGAAATCAGTTTGAGTCCGCTTGAAGGCGCTCAACATAGGTACGTCATCGCAGTCGTACGCGATCTCACCGAGCGGCGTCGACTCGCTGCCGAATTGATGCAAGCAAACGAAGAGCTTGTGGTAGCCGATGACCGTGAGCGAATCGCTCGAGACTTACATGACACTGTGATTCAACGGCTATTCGCGGTGGGGTTGTCACTGCAGGGCGCGTTGGTTTCGTCGGCAGATCTGAAGACGACTGACCGCATCGAGCGAGCGATTGACGAGATCGATGGAACTATTCGCGATATTCGTAGTGCGATTTTCAGCCTCCATGCTCGGCGGCTTCCCACCTCGGGGCCTCGTGAAGACGTATTGGCGACGTGTCGCGAAGCCGGCCGAGCGCTGGGATTCGAACCAACCGTGACGTTCGATGGTTTGGTCGACACTGAGATGACGCCTGAGCTGCACCAAAACTTGTTGCCCACGCTGCGCGAAGCGCTTTCGAATGTGACCAAACATGCTCAAGCCACACGGGTTTTGGTCCACGTTGCAATAAACGATGACGAACTGAGATTGCAAGTGGCCGACAATGGTGTTGGGATTCGCAAGGTTGCCAATGGTGGCCTTGGAATCGCAAGCATTACCGAACGAGCGCTCGGGCTTGGCGGGTCGTGCGTGATCGCTCCCGGCAAAACGGGCGGCACAGTGGTCGAGTGGCGTGTTCCGCTGCCTCGATAGTTGATTGCATCGACTCGGCGGGTCGGGGTCGCGATGGCAACTTAGCTTGCTTGCTTGGGCGCGGCACTGTGCTGTGTTTGTCCCGGTCGATTGGGGACTTTCTTCCCTGCCGGTCGTGCCCCGTCATGAAGCATGCTGACTGTCGTGACGCGAAGGACGCTTGAATGCTGATTGACGACGGGTTGGAAATCTTGACCGAGGCGCAGTGCGAAGCGTTGCTGTCGTCGCGCACGCTGGGCCGAATAGGCGTCACGATCGGCGGCTTACCCGCGATATTCCCCGTCAACTATGCGTACGTCGACGGCAGTGTGGTGTTTCGTACTGGTCCAGGCGCCAAGTTGCGAGCGGCGAGTCGCGGCATCGTCGTGGCGTTTGAGATCGATGGCTATGACGCGACCTTGCAAGCCGGATGGTCGGTTCTCGTTATCGGCCGTGCCGCCGAGGTGACCGATGAGCTTGAACTCGCTCGGCTTGCTGCTTCAACTCTGTCTCCGTGGGCTGGTGGCTCGCGTGAGTACTACGTGCGAGTCGAGGCTGAAGTGGTTTCGGGGCGGCGCATTGTTAGTGCTGGCGTCGGGGCATAACGGGAAAGTGGCCAAGCGCATTGGAATCTGAATCGCCGCTTTCAAAGAACGGACTTGTTGAGACGCACATATCCACATTGTTCTTCGTCGACGATTTGGTGTACAAACGGAAACGACCGATTCGCACTGACTTCGTGGACTTCTCGGAGCTGTCGGCGCGACGAGCAGCCTGTGAGCGTGAAGTCGATCTCAATCGGCGGCTTGCCCCTGATGCGTATCTCGGCGTCGCAGATATGACACTGAATAGTGCTGTAGTCGACCATTTCGTCGTGATGCGCCGATTTCCTGAGGCGTGTCGCCTGAGCGCGATGCTGAGCGGCTCGTCGGCGAACGAGTTGGTTTGTTCGGTCGCGGAGTTGATTGCTGCATTTCATCAAGGGCCCGCCACCGGGGAGGCGATTGCCGCCGCATCAGGATATGTGGCTGTGAAACGCCTTTGGCAAGACGGTATCGCCGCTATAGAACGGCGGATAGATTCGGTGTTTGACGTTCATGAAGTCGCTCGATTGGCGTTGCTCGTCAGTGAGTACCTTCAAGGTCGACAACCATTGTTTGACGCACGCATCGCCGCGGGTTGCGCGGTCGATGGGCATGGAGACCTCCAAGCCGAAGATATCTTTTGTTGTGACGATGGCCCGCAAGTTCTCGATTGCCTCGAGTTTTCCGATCGGCTCCGCTTTGGAGACCGCCTCAACGACGTTGCGTTTTTGGCAATGGATCTCGAACGACTTGGACATCGCGAGCTTGCGGAAACGTTTCTCCGGAGATACTGCGATGCTTCCGGAGCCGCCTGGCCGCGTTCACTCGAACATTTCTATATCGCGTATCGTGCCCACGTGCGTGCCAAGGTTGCTTGCATTCGCCACGACCAAGGAGACCTCTTCGCAGCAGAGGCGGCACGATCCCTTCATTCACTTGCGTTGATGCACCTTGAGGCGGGTCGAGTGCGTCTCATCTTGGTTGGCGGTGGTCCGGGTACTGGCAAGACCAACCTCTCGCGCGCACTCGGCGCGGAAATGAAAGCCGTGGTGCTGTCGTCCGATGTGCTGCGCGACGAAATTCAACCACGCGTCGACGCGAGACCAGACGGTGAGTTGAATGCTGGTCGGTACGAATCAGAGCGCGTGGATGCTGTCTACAGGGAGCTCCTCGATCGGGCACGTGCGTTGCTTGCGATGGGGGAGTCGGTCATACTCGATGCTTCTTGGCTCGAACCGGATCGTCGAGTTTGGGCTCGGGATCTTGCGTCCGAAGCGGCGTGCCCGATCACGGAATTGCGGTGCGTTTGCTCACAAGAAATCGCAGAGCAACGAATCGAGGATCGTGTTGCCGCGGGTACCGACGCCTCGGAGGCAACGGTTGATGTGGCGCGTTGGTTCGATTCCCAAACCAAGCCATGGACGGAGGCGCATGATGTCAGCACCGAACGGGTCGTTGCTTTGGCGGTTGACGATGCGCTGCGATTCGCCGCGATGCCATAGACCTCGGAGAGCCGGTTGGCGCAGCGCTTGAGGACTTACGCCTCTAGATCGGATCGAGGGTGCTCAGAGACGATAGCGACGCAATGTGTGCTTACCGAACGGAATCTGTATGAGCGAACCATCTTCGAGTGTTGGCGCAAGACAAGAACCGTCATGGTCGATGGTTGTGGCGATTGTCGCGTTGTGTGGAGCGATTGTCGCGGGAGGGCTGTCACTCGTGGCAGCGGCTCGCGATACCGGTGTCGCTTCAAGTAGTGCCGGGTCGTCGGTGGCGGTGACGCAAGCCAAGATTGAACTCGCTGACGTTTCTGTCGTACCTAGATCCATCAACGTCGCGAAGGGCAAGAAGATCACCTTTGAGGTCGTGAACAAGGGAGTGCTCGATCACGATTTGGTGTTGGCAGATCGCAGTGGAACGAAGATGCTTGGCGGCGGCAAGAAGCAAACAATTGAACTTGGTCCGTTTGATACTTCGACGAAGATGTGGTGTTCCGTGCCAGGCCATAAAGAAGCAGGGATGGTGCTCGACGTCGTTGTTGGCGACCGCGCCGTCGCCGCAGCGTCGGCTGCTAATGGTGCCAATCCTGATGACGCGACCATCGATTTCGCGAAAACGCCAGCACCAAATTGGAAACCATTCGACCCGAGGCTGGTTGCCGCTCCCGGTGCCACTGAGCACAAACTCATTCTGCATGCGCGAGAGTCCGTCGTGGAAGTTGCTCCCGGCGTTACACAACAATTGTGGACGTTCAACGGACAAGCTCCTGGGCCGACGCTGCGAGGGCATATCGGCGATCTCTTTACGGTGACACTTGTCAACGACGGAAAGGTTGACCACTCGATCGATTTCCACGCCAGTCGAGTTGCTTGGAATGTGCACATGCGATCAATCAAGCCAGGTGAATCATTGGTGTATCAGTTCAAAGCCGAATTCGCTGGCGTTTGGATGTATCACTGTGGCACCGCACCGGCATTGCATCACATTGGTAACGGGATGTTTGGTGCTGTCATTATCGATCCACCGGATCTTGCTCCGGTTGCGCATGAATTTGTGCTCGTGCAGAGCGAACTTTATGTAGGTCCGATGAGTGAACCAGGGGATCTTGCCAAGATGCAGAGTGAAGACTGGGATGCGGTGGTCTTCAACGGGTACGTGAGCCAATACAAGTTCAAGCCGATCCGAGTTGAGCCTGGCGAGCGTGTGCGAGTGTTTGTGCTTGACGCGGGACCCTCGGAAAATTCAGCGTTTCATATTGTCGGCACAATCTTTGACACGACGTTCAAAGAGGGTACCTACCTCTTACAGCCCGATGTCCGCAACGGAGGCGCCCAAGTGCTTGATTTGCAGCCCGCGCAGGGTGGATTCGTAGAGTTTAGTTTTGCCGAAGCAGGGCTATATCCAATCGTCACCCACAAGTTTGCCAACGTTGGCAAGGGCGCGCTCGGACTGTTTCAAGCCGGTGAAGTTGAACCTGCTCCCGGCGCCTCGCATTGATGCGCTGCGATGAGCGTGGCGCGTGCTGACCGTCACGCTCAATCCTGCGCTTGACGTTTGTGCACATGTTGGTGCCGTCGAGCCTGATCGTAAGATGCATTGCGATGACGTGATCGTTCAGCCGGGCGGTGGCGGCATCAACGTTGCTCGCGTAGCAACGCGGATGGGGATCGTCGCAACGGCTGCGGCATTTCTCGCCCGTGATTGCGACAAACGTTTTTTGGAGTTGTTGACTGACGAGAACGTGTTGGTCGAAACGATTGCTGTTGGTGGGCCTTTGCGTCAAAGCCTGACGGTGATTGAGACCTCGACCTCTCGTCAGTATCGATTCGTCTTGCCAGGATCGGCCATGGCTCGAGACCATTTTGAATCTGGGCTTGCTCGCATTGCTGAATTGTGTGTCGATGAATCACTTGTTGTTGTCAGCGGGTCGTCACCTCCGGGTGTTTCGACCGAGGATATTGCTCGCCTTGTCGGCGTCGCTCGATCGAGTGGTGCGGTGGTCATCGCGGACACATCGGGCGATGCGCTGGCGGCCGTCGCGGCGCAAGGCACCGCACTCCTCAAGCCGAGCGTCCGCGAGCTCTCGGTGTATATGGGCCGTGCACTCGCCAGCCATCGCGAGATTGAACAAGCCGGCCGTGAACTTCTTAGTTCGGGGCCGAACGGTGCTGTGTTGGTTTCGCTAGGTGAAGCGGGCGCGTTGCTGATACGCCCCGACGAAGATGCTGCTTGGTTTCATGCTCCACGAGTGCTGTCGCTCAGCACAGTCGGAGCTGGCGACAGTCTCGTGGCCGGGATCGCGGTTTCGCTTGAACGTGGACAGAACTTGGTGGACGCCGTTCGCTGTGGGGTCGCCGCGGGCACCGCTGCCACGCTGGCTCGAGGAACTGGGCTGTGTAATACGGCCGATGTTGAACGCTTACTGCCTGAGGTTCTCGTCACCGGTGTCGCGCAGTGACGTTAGGCGAGATCTTGCACTACGCGGATCTAGTAGCGCAGATTACCGACGATGTGCTTGACACCCAGCGTGCCGGTGCTGGTTATTCGTGGTGTTTCGGAACGACTGGGTCAGGGCAACGCGTACTGACCGAGGACCCTAGTTGTGTGTGACATTGGGCGCTACGCCTTCAATGCCTTTGCGAGTACGTTTGCAACGATGCAACGTCTCTTCATTGGAGTTTGATGGTCGCTGTACCAACCTTGAGTGATGATTCCGCTGTGCAATCGGAGCACTTTGATGTACTGATTGTTGGCGCGGGGATTTCGGGTGTCGGCGGTGCGTATCACCTTTCGACCCAGTGTCCCGAGAAGAGATTCGTTGTGCTCGAAGCCCTGGAGAGCTTCGGTGGCACTTGGCTGATGCACCGTTATCCAGGAATTCGGTCCGATAGCGATCTCTACACGTTTGGCTACCGCTTCAAACCATGGACGGGTGCACCGATCGCGACGGCGAGCGAGATCCGCCAGTACATGGGTGACGTGATCGATGAGAACGACCTTGATCGACACATTCGCTATCACCACAAGATCTTGAGCGCGAATTGGTCGAGTGCGAAGCATCTCTGGACGGTCGACGTAGCCAACACCGATACGGGTGCGGCACTTCGTTTCACGACGAATTTCCTTTGGATGTGTCAGGGGTACTACCGGCATAGAGAGGGCTATACGCCCAAATGGCCAGGCATGGATGAGTTTGAAGGACGCATCGTGCATCCACAGACATGGCCCGAAAACTTTGACTATCGCGACAAGCGTGTAGTTGTGATTGGTTCAGGCGCTACTGCCGCAACGATCGTTCCAGCTATGGCAAACGATTGTGCACACATCACGGTGCTGCAGCGCTCGCCGACATATTTCTGGACTGGTTCGAATTCGAACGAATTGGCCGACACTTTGCGTGAGTTGGAGATCGACGAAGTGTGGATCCATGAGATCGTGCGGCGCAAAATTCTGCACGACCAGGAGATGGTTGCTCGCCTTGCATTTGATCAACCGGAGTTCATCGCGAAAGAACTTATTGAGGGAGTCCGCGCACTTCTACCGGATGGATACGACGTAGAGAAACATTTCACGCCCAGATATCGACCATGGCGGCAACGACTTGCGTTCGTGCCTGATGGCGACCTATTTGCAGGTATCGCGTCTGGCAAAGCGTCGATGGTGACCGACGAAATTTCGCACTTCACCACGACTGGCATCGCGCTGAAATCTGGCGAACTACTCGAAGCCGACATCATTGTGACCGCAACTGGCTTCAATCTCAGTGTGCTTGGCGACATCGCGTTTTCGATCGACGACGCTGCGGTGGATTTCGCTGACACGGTCACCTACCGCGGCATGATGTTCACCGGCGTTCCCAATTTATTGTGGGTATTTGGCTACTTTCGAGCGAGCTGGACACTTCGTGCCGACCTCATCGGCGACTTGGTTTGTCGCTTGTTGCACTACATGGACGACCACGGGTATGTCTCTGTGACCCCAGCGCTGCGGCCTGAGGATCACGATATGCCACTTCTTTCCTGGATGGACCCAGAGAATTTCAATCCCAACTATCTCATGCGCAGCATGCATCTCTTGCCAAAGCGTGGTGATAAGCCCGAATGGCAACACACGCAGGACTATTGGATTGAAAAGGACGCGCTGCCCTCCGTCGACCTTGAAGACGGTTGTTTGATCTATCGATAGCTGTGCCGGATTCTTGTTCGTTAGCGAACGATCGGCCACGAGGCCGTGAGGCCATGGATATGAGTGCCGTTCTCCTCTATTGCCTTGAGAAGAGCGGCAATACAGTTGACCAATGACCTCATTCGGTTCGGAGATTCTTGATCTCGATGAGTGCGAGAGATTGCTCTCCAGCCATTTCTTTGGTCGCATTGCGTTCAGAGGCAGCAGGTTTTGTGACGGGGCAAGCAATTGCCGTCGACGGAGGGTATGTATCGAGATGACGAACAAACGGAACAGATCGACAGTCTTTACAGCTGGTGCGGTGTCGCTTGGGCTGCTTGCGAGCGCTTGCGGTAGCGACGCGACGACAACAACAAGCACCACCAGACCAGTTTCGACGACGACCGTACCGCCATCCACAACGTCGACTGCCGCAACAACCTCATCGACTACGAAACCTGCACCATCGGTTGCGGTTGCCATCTATTTGGTGCGCGCTGAGAAGGTAGGCGCTGTGCGTCGAGTTGGGCGGCAACAAGACTCACTCCGCTCCGCACTCGAAGCGCTGTTGAACGGTCCAAGCGCAACCGACGCTCAGCAAGAGCTGACGAGCGCAATTCCCAAGGGCACCCGTTTGCGCAATGTCCGGGTTGTCGCGGGTGTTGCCACAATTGATCTATCCACTGAATTCGACAGCGGTGGAGGTTCGCTTTCAATGACCGCGCGAATTGCTCAAGTCGTGTACACCGCAACGCAGTTCTCAACGATACAAAAAGTGTTGTTCGAGATCGACGGAAAGCCTGTGACTGCGTTGGGTGGCGAAGGCATTGTGATTGACAAGGCTCAATCGCGTGCCGATTGGGAATCGTTGACCCCAGCGATCCTGCTCGAATCGCCGTTTCCAGGTGATGCTCTGGCGAGTCCTGTAACAGTGCGCGGCAGTGCGAATGTGTTTGAGGCCGTATTTCGGGTCCGGATCAAAGACTCGTCCGGTCAAGTGCTTGCCGACGAAAGGGTGATGGCGACTTCTGGCACCGGAACTCGGGGCACCTTCAACGAGCAAATTGCCTACTCGATTGCTACCCCAGGCCCAGGCACAGTCACGGTATATGAGAACTCAGCCCGTGATGGCAGCGAGATCAATGTCGTCACCATCCCTGTCACGCTGGGTTGATCATGTGATTGAAGGCCTATGAGTTCCCCAGCAATGAGCGACAATTCGCAACCCGACGGCGCCGAGACAATTGAGGCGGCCGCGGTATATGGCGGCGGCGGACTCTTCGGAATCGGCTATACGCTCGGTGTGGCCGAGGCATTCTCGGATTCCGGCGTCGATCTTTCTTCGACGCCTGCGCTGGGAACTTCGGCCGGCTCGTGGGCCGCTGCCGCCCTCGCCCTCAAGATTCGCTTTCACTATGCGCTCGATCTCATAGGCGACGGCATTCCACGGTTTCCGAATGCTCGAGTCGGCCATCTCCGCGAGATCGCCGCTGAGCTCTTCGGCATCGAGACTTGTTGCCCGACGGTCAGCGTGGTCGCTACTGCGCTGCCCACATTGCGACGCACGGTGTTACGCGGCGCCGAGTTTCCTATTGCTGATTTAGTCGCTGCGTCATCCGCGGTTCCAGGGCTGCTCGCTCCTCAAAGGGTAGGGCGAGTGCGTTACCTTGATGGTGGAACCCGGTCGATGGCATCTATCGACCGTGCGCCAAAGGCTCGACGATTGCTCGTGGTGCTGCCCCTCTCGGCGCCAATGTTTGGCCCCGCGGGTTGGCTCATTGAGAGGGGCATCCAATCGGAGTCGCGTGCGTGGAAGTCGGTCAATCGCAGTTCGCATCGTGTCATTGTGCGTCCCACGTCGGAAATTGCTGCGATTGCGCGTCGCCCCGACCAACTCTTTGACGTCGATCGGGCCCGCCGCGGCTATGAGTTGGCCTATTTGCAAGGACTATCGACTCTGCCCCGATGGCTCAATGCAATCGATTCAGCGCCGACGCGTTGAGGCATTTTCAGCCAGCCACCGAAGAAAAGATTGAGCATCGAGCATGCGTTGCAGCTGCGGCTGAGGCCAACAATATTGGGCCAAATGCGGTTCTGATATATGACGTTTGGCTCTGCTGTTGCATGCTGTGGTGGAACATGCTGGCCGGGGTCGGCGCTCGGCATCGCGTTACTACGGATCGGACCACAATGAGTACATTTTTCAACTCACGGGTCGTCATGCGCGCCGCTCACTCGGATGCGGTTGGGCCTTCGAATCAGCTCAACCACGTTCAGTTCGGGGCGGTGGTGTGACGGAAGGCCTCGCTGACTCGTCGCTGATCGACGCGCAGCACGCTGCGGTGCACACCGCGATGCGACGCGGTCGTGCGCTGCAGTTTGCGACCATCGGTTGGAATCTGATGGAGGTCGTCGTTACCATTTGGTTGGGACTGGCGGCGGGATCGTTAGCTCTTATCGCGTTTGGGCTTGATTCGATTGTGGAAGTGTTCGCGTCACTAGTTGTGATTTGGTACATCTCAGATCATGACGCTCGGGGCCGTGTGCAATCTTCAATGCGTCTGGTGGCAACGTCATTCGCGCTCTTGGCGGTCTACCTTTTGGTGGCGAGCGCGTGGAGTATTGCAGAAGGACGGGCAGCCGATTCATCACCGCTCGGTATTGCCTACCTCACATGCACGGCCATAGTGATGTTCACTCTGGCGGGCCTGAAACGGTCCATTGGTCGTGTCACTGCTCCATCTCCGTTGTCTGCAGAAGCGGCGATGACGTTTCTTGACGGCTGTTTAGCCTCGCTGGTATTGGTTGCGTTGGCACTGAATAGCTTCTTGGGCGGTGGTGGGCTGATCCATGCGCCGCAGGTCTCGTCGCGGTGATGTGTGTGCGCGCGGCAGTCGCGAGTTGGCGGGAAGGGCGTGAGATTGCGTCCGATGTCGAAGCAGTTGCCGACGCGATACCGAAAGCAATCGTGGAACTTCGTGATCTTGCCGCGGAACACGGCTAGGGGCATTGCATGTCTTTTGTGCATCTGATCTTTCACAACATCGGAGCCCGGCGAGCTCGTTCTTTCTTCACGACCGTTGCGGTCGCGTTCGGTGTCGCCGTTGTCGTGACGCTGGGTGTGGTCACCAGCAGCCTCCGGCAATCGGCAGCCGCCGTGTTGCAGACGGGTAGCGCTGACTTTACCGTTGCCCAAAAAGGGATGGCAGATGTGCTTAACAGCACGATGGGCGAACGCGAATTGGCCGAGATTCGCGGATATTCAGAAGTGGCATCGGCAGTCGGTGCATTGATCACAATCGAAAAGCTCAACGAAGACAACCCGGCGTTCATTCGGATTGGACTTCCGCCCAGCGAGCTGTCGGTGTTCGGCGTGCGCGTGTTGGAAGGCCATGCGTACACCGCGCGGTCGACCAATGAACTCATGCTGGGCTTTCGTGCCGCGCAGCACTTGCACAAGAAGGTCGGTGACCGAATGGTGGTCGGTGACGATCCCTACACGGTGGTCGGCATCTATTCAACTGGCAACGAAATCGGCGATTCCGCGTCGATGTTTCCGTTGGTGCATTTGCAGGCTTCGATGCGCCTTACCGGCAACGTGACGCTGACGTTCGTGCGGGTGCGCTCCGGCACAGACGTCGAAGCTTTTCGCAAGAGGTTGGAAACCGAAAACCCGCAACTTACAACGGTGCGGTTCACGACCGAATTCGGTCGGGTCGATCGAAATCTGCAGCTCATTTCAGCAGCCGATCGGGGTGCCGCTTTCATTTCGTGGATCATTGGGTCTGTGATCGTGATGAATACGATGCTCTTATCGTTTTTCGAGCGCACTCGTGAATTCGGATTGCTTCGTGCTGTCGGCTGGTCCCGGTTTCGGGTAATGGTGCTCGTGATCTCCGAGGCGCTGATAATCAGCGTGGGCGGAGCCAGCATGGGTGTCGGTCTTTCGTACTTTGGAACGACGTTCCTTCAGCGGTTGCCGCAACTTCGCGGCTTGCTTGAACCTGAGTACTCCGCCGGTATCTTCTGGCGCGCGTTGTACTTAGCTGGCGGCATGGCATTGTGCGGTGCTATTTATCCATCGTTGCGGGCCGCATTTTTGGTCCCGTTGAAGGCGCTGCGTCGTGAATAGTGAAGCCCTGACTCCAACTGACTATGGCGAGCCAACGAACGTGCCCGTGATCGAAGTTCGTGGAGTATCGAAGTCGTTCGACGATGGTCGTATTGTGGCGCTCGACGACGTCGATTTCACGGTGTATCCGGGCGAGTTGGTTGCGCTGGCTGGGCCGTCGGGATGCGGTAAGTCAACGCTGTTGCATCTTCTCGCCGCGCTCGATAGCCCTACCTCTGGGCGTGTCCGCGTGTTGGGCTACGACTCGGATCATCCCCACGACGTGAACGGTTTCCGGCGTTGTGACATAGGTCTTGTCTTTCAGCTACACAACTTGCTCCCACACTTGACCGCGGAACAGAACGTTGCAATTGCGATGTTCGGAACCGACTTGCGTGTGGCCCAACGACGAGCGCGTGCTCGCGATCTGCTGGCTCAGGTGCAGTTGCAAGGGCGGGAGGGCCGTAAGCCGCCGCTCTTGTCGGGTGGCGAGCGACAACGCATCGCCATCGCTCGAGCTTTGGCCAACGGACCGCGCTTGCTTTTGGCTGATGAGCCAACGGGAAGCCTCGACACGGCCGCTGTCGATCACACGCTGGAACTGTTTGAAAGGCTCCGGCGCGATAAGGGTTTGACGATGGTGATGGTTACGCATGATCCTCGTGTCGCTGCAAGATCGGACCGTATCGTCAGTATGCGCGACGGGCGCGTTGTAGAGGCGTAAGCCATCGCGTTCGTCAGCCAGCGATTGTGTGTCGCGAGGTCAAACTCGCCTGTTGATGGCTCTTGCGCCGTTGGTGACGTTTATCGAGCCCATCGGCAATAAGCACGCATGGTGCCGCCAACGCGGCAACAGCGAATCCGGCGGTCGAGGGAGCCTGGTGGCCTAGGACGTGCGCAATCGGTGAGACATAGAGCAACGTACCCACGATGGCGAGTTCGATGCCTAACGCCGGAGCTAGCAAAGGGTTTGAACGCCACCTCAAGTGCCAGGGGCTTCGCGTGGTGCTGCGACATGCGTACGCGTTTGCGAATTGACCGAACACGACGGCTGTGAATGCAGCGCCGGAGGCGGTCGCAAGTGCTACGCCGGTTGGAAACGACTCACCGGGTCTCCATCCCGACCACCATAAGGACGTGAGGAACGCGGCGATTTCCAATGCGGCTTCGGTGGGGCCGAGCACCGTGAATGCGCGACGCAACACGGTGCGATCAAAAAGCCGTCGGCGACCTGGCACTTCGACCTCGACGTGAAGCGATGGTAGGTCTCGTTCTTCGTGGGTCGGCTCTGCTCCAAGCGCGAGCGCAGGCAGAAGGTCCGTGCCGATATCGAGGGCCAACACTTGGAGTACCCCGATCGCGAGAGGGAAACGACCCGCTGTCAGCGCCCAGAGCACAAACGGAGTCAACTCCGCCACGTTGTCAGAGAGGTGGTATGTCAGGAACCGGCGAATATTCGCAAACGTGGCCCGGCCTTGGTCTACTGCGCCCACGATTGTGTAGAACTCGTCATCGAGAAGCACAAGGTCGGCAGCTTCGCGAGCGACGTCGGTGCCGCCGAGTCCCATTGCGACTCCGATGTCTGCAGCGTGCAGTGCTGGCCCATCGTTGACGCCGTCGCCGGTCATCGCCACCACGTGACCGCGACGTTGTAGAGCCTGCAAGATGCGTAGCTTGTCTTCTGGGTTCACCCGACTCACTACGACACCGTCGGCATCGATGAGTTCACCCAATACTTCGTCGTCTTGCGGTAACGCCGATCCATCGACAACGCGATCACCCTCGCGACGAAGCCCGATTTGGGCCGCGATTGCAGCTGCCGTTGTGGGATGGTCACCGGTGAGCATCACAATCTGGATCCCAGCGACTCGACAAGCTGCGATCGCTTCCAACGTGCCGGTCCGCGGAGGGTCTTCGAATGCCAAGAAACCGAGCAACTCCATATCAGTTTCCAGTTCGGTCCCGTCGGTGGTTTGCAGATCCGTTAGCGCAGTGGCAGATATGGGCTTGCGGGTGACAGCGAGGACCCGTAAACCTGACGCCGCAAAGTCATCGATGACCTGCTGTGAGTTGGCTGGCACTGCGCGGCACAAGGCAAGTAGTTCCTCGGGTGCACCCTTGGTAACGAGTTCGTAGCGGTCCCGGTGATCGGTCGGAGTCCGGCGATGTATTACCGCTGAGCTTCGTCGGCGTCTCGGATCAAACGGAAATCGCGCCTCAACATCAGCATCGGCCGGCGGGTGTGCGCCGAGACGCCGCGCGAACGTGTCGATCGCGGCTTCCATTGGGTCCCCGATTGCAATCCACCGGTCGTCAACTTCCCGAACGGAGCCGGTCGAACAACCTCGGGCAGCATGTGCCAGGGTCAGCATTGCATCGAGCGCTGCGGAGTCGATGTCAGTCGTTCCGTCGGGGGCGTACCCCGGCGTGGTTGTGCGCGCCTCGCCGGCAGGCGTCCACGCTCGCATCATGGTCATTTCATTGCGAGTCAGGGTGCCGGTCTTGTCAGTACAGATACAGGTGGTCGACCCCAACGTCTCGACCGACTCAAGTCGGCGCACCAGTGCGCGGCGCTTCGCCATTCGTTGTGCTCCGACCGCGAGCGCCAACGTGACGGTCGGTAGGAGACCTTCGGGAACGAGCGCAACCGTGACGCCGATAGCGAAAAGAAATCCATCGGCCGCAGGGGTTCCGATCAGGACTGCCAGCGCGAAGAAGCCGACGCCGACCCCGATCGCGATGACAGCGATAATTCGCACGACCCGGTTGAGTTCGACTGCTAACGGCGTTGCTCGCCTTGGTTCGTCTTGCGTGAGCCGTGCGATCTTTGCCAATCGAGTCGCCGCGCCCGTCGCTGTTATACAGGCAAGCGCGGTGCCCTCAACGACGAATGTACCTGCCCCCACCTCCGTTCCGACTTCCGCATGAATCGGCACACTCTCGCCAGTGAGCATTGATGTATCGACGGTGAGTGACCGAGCCTCAGCGATACTCAGATCGGCTGAAACACGGTCGCCGCCTTCAAGTGCGACCACGTCGCCGACTACCAAGTCCGCGGCGTCGATTTCAATAGTTGCTCCGTCGCGAACGACGCGCGCCCGGCGAGGTAGGAGGTCGCGCAGCCGTTCGGTGGCGCGTTCGGCACGCGCTTCTTGTGCATACGCGAATATGCCGTTGATGACGATCACTGCAAAGATCGCGATACCCAGTTGCGGCATGCCTGCGATCAGGGCGAGGCCTCCGGCAATCCAGAGCAGGATTGCAAAGAAGTGGGTCATCTGCCCAATCAATTTCCGCAGCTCGGAGTGGTGCTTCGTTGTGGGAAGTACGTTCGCCCCGAACTGGCTGAGGCGAGAAGCTGCCTCGGTGCTTGACAAGCCCCCTAACACGGTGTGGACATCTGCCGCGCGACTATGTCGCTTGGATCATGCGTTTGCGTTCGGAGATCTGCTCTCCGAGTTGCCCCAACTCGGGATGACTCAATTTGGCCATGAGGAGCGGAAAGGCTGTGTCGACCTCAGCCGCCACGTGAGCGTGGAAGGCTTCACCGAGGAGTGACAGCGCTTCGACTGCGTCGCCCTCACCGGCGCTCGATTGGATCCGCGCGATGAGATACTTCGCATGGGTGTGGTCCGTAGCAGCCTTCGCTGCGAGATCTGGGTCGAGTTTGGCGAGAATCGGGTAAACCAATTCATCTTCGGCTCGGATGTGTGCCATCAGGTGGTCGCAAATCAACGTAGCGACATGCATGTCTTGGCTATCGGCGAACTCGCTGAACAGAGCTTTGATCTCTTCGTGATCCTGTTCCAGGACAGCGATTGCATTGATCATGAGGAGCTTCCCATCTCGAGGTCGACTTGGCGAATATTCGGCGGGCCCGAAATCAGCGGCGGCATGCATTGCGAATGTACTGGTGCGTACGGGCTGCGAATAGGGCCGTTCGTCCCGGCTTCGCGAGGCGATTGTCGGCTTGGAGGGGCGCAGTCGCAGCGGGATGACGAGCCGTTGCGTGCTTAAGCTCCCCGGTTTGGTGGTCGATGTTCTGGGGTATGCGCGTGTCTTAAATCCGAGCGCGTTTATGATCTTTGGGTGCAAGCCATGTCAGTCAGTTTCAACGAATCCGACGATGCGAGTGACAGTAGTGACCTCATCGTTCGTCGTATGCGCGATATGCCCGTGATCTCGTCGGGCATCGTCGACGGCTACGGCCCGATCTTCAATCCAGGTCTGTTGCATCACGAGGGCCGATATCATTTGTTCGCGCGCGGCGTTCGCTTTGGATACCGGTTGAATCCTGATGACGGACCCCGCTTTCTTGATTACATCTCAGACATCTTGGTCTTCGAGAGCCTCGACGGAGTCGACTACTCCTTTGCGTACGTGCTGGTGTCCGCGGGCGAGCATGCGGTTCACTGCTATGAAGACCCGCGCGTGCAGCGGGTGATGTCGACGACAGGCGAACGTATCGTGATGACGTACACAAACCTGCCGAGCGAAGAGAGCGGAATGCCGTGGCGGATTGGAGCGCACGAGCTGCGATGGGACGGTGAACGATTTCATGTCGTCGACGGCAGTGGCCGCCTGCTTGGCCCTGAGGGCATGGAAAACAAAGATGCAGTGATCTTCAATCTGGCAGATGGTCGCGCGGCACTGATGCACCGCTTACCGCCGAACATGCAGCTCGCAGTATTCGATGACTTTGAAGCGCTCTGGGATGCCGATGACAGCTACTGGGTGGAACACTTGGCGGAAATTGACACTCACACGGTTATCCGCCCCGCACCTGCCGCCTTTGGTGTGGGTGCCGGCGCGCCTCCGATCGCCACTGAACATGGGCTGATCTTGTTCTTCCACGAGCGCAACGCCGACGGTGTGTACACGATGAACGTTGCGCTGTTGGACCTCGATCATGGGCGACCAGTAGCGATTCTTCCCGCACCGCTGCTGGTGCCGGAGCTGCCTTGGGAAATCGAAGGCGATGTCGACGGTGTGGTGTTTGTGCAAGGTGCGCATCGCGTCAACGAGACGATGATCTATGTCGCATACGGAGCCGCGGATCGTTGTATTGGCAGCGCGGTCGTGTTGATTAAACCGCTGCTCGCCGCGCTCGCCCATGAGGCGGCGGTAGCTCACGCCGCTACTCAGCTCTCGCTGCGCACGGCGAGTTGATCTGTCATCGGACTATTACGTGGGTCGTTTGGTGCGCGGATCTAGTCCAGGAATCTCACCGCTTGAGTTATCGCACGGATGGGTGAGCACGTGATCTAGGAGTCCACGCAAGCTTGCGGTTGCAAGCCCTATTACGCTGTCTGCCGCTCCGTAATACATACGCAACGTGTCGCCGTCGTCGCCGAGAATCCAGCCGCATGGAAACACGACATCGTTGACGTCACCCTCGCGTTCATACGGCGCGTGCGGACCAAAGACCCATTCGTTGCCGCGCGCCAGCACTCGCGTTGGGTCGTCGCGGTCGAGGAGCGCTAGGCCGAGGCGGTAGATGGCTCCAGACACGGTGGTCTTGACTCCGTGATAACAGATGAGCCAGCCCTCGTTGGTGAGAAGTGGTGGCGGACCGAGCCCAACCTTGTTGGCATCCCACCACCCGCCTTTGCGAGCGGGGAGCAGAATGCTCGTGTCACCGAAATGGCGAAGATCGAGGCTCCAGGACAGCCAGATGTGCGCACCGAGGCCAGGCATCGCAGATGCGGGCCGATGAATCAATGCCCATCTGCCATCGAAGGTTGTGGGGAATAGCGCCGCGTCTTTGTCCTCGGGCGATTGCAGTACCCCACGCCGTTCGAAGTGCACAAAATCGCGCGTCGAGGCCAAGCACACGAGCGGTCCGCCGCTCGAATATCCCGTGTAGACAATCAGATACTCGTCGCCGACCCGAGTGATGCGGGGGTCCTCGATGCCCCAATGTTCTTCAAATCGATTGGTGTCGGGGAACATCCCTCGCTTCGCGTCGATCGTCCAATTGCTGATGCCGTCGGCGCTCGTCGCGACGGTCAGCCTTGACAGGCCACTACGATCTTCGACGCGCACAAGCAGCAGCGTTTCGCCATTGAATACAGTTGCTCCTGGATTAAAGACGGAATTCACCATCTGCGGGAAGTCTGCGGCCGTCAAGATGGGATTGGTCGGATGGCGATGGAACATACCCGTCTGTTCGCGCGATCGCGTGCCGCTTTGGTTTTCAGTCATCGCGTTGATGATTCGAAAAGACGCCGTGGGGAAGGAACGTGCCGGGTTGCCCAGCGTGCCCGTTCGAAGGTGTTGATCATCGCGATTGTCGATTCCGCGCCTTGGTTGATGTTCGGTCCGTTTTTGCAGAGACCGTCGTAGCCTCCGTCAGTGCTGGGGTCGTACATCAATGTTGAACCGTCGTTGGCGCCCTCAAACCAGCGTGCCGCTCGGAGAGTCACTTCGCTCCAAAGTTTGTCGCCGGTCATGTCGTACGCACGTGCTGCAGCATCGGCCATTGCCGAGGCTTCGATCGGTTGTTGATCGAAGCCAATTCGCGTGTCATCAAGGTTGCGACCGCCAACTGGCGTGAATGAAAACTCGCCGGATGCGTTGGTCTCATGGCGCACAAGCCACTCAAGTAGTCGCAGCCCCAACTGACGGAAATGGACGTCGTTGAGATGGTGCCCTGCAGCAAGTAAACATTCCGGAAGCAGGGCATTGGCGTAGGTCAGACGATCTTCTGGCCACACTTGGTCATCAGCTGCATTGGCAATCGCGGTGGCCGCTGCGCTCAGCATCAATTGAGCGTTCGCGTCATGCGGGTGGGATTCAAGTACCGCTGCGGCCCCGAGACTTGCGTATGCCATTGCGCGAAGCCACGGCGATCGAAAATTTGCAGCGTGGCTGAAGAGCGCGCCGGTCCATTCACGCACGTGTGCATCCGACGCGTGCGAAGCCGCGAATCCCAAGCCGAGTATTGCGCGACCGCAGGCGTCGTCTGATGTATCGAGGTCTTTGAATCCGCCATCAACGCCAAGGCGAAGCGCGAAACGTCCATCGTGGAGGTGCATTCGGGTCAGGAAGTTAACGTATCTGTTCGTGAGGTCGGCGGCGTTCCGTTCATCGGAGCGGCACGCCACAACGATCGCCCGGCCCGCATCGTCACTGCAGTATCCATGTTCGAGGCGCGGTTGCGCTCCTTTGGCATGCTCGAACAGACCAACGGAATCGGTCATCTGTTGAAGGTGGGCGAGCGTCGGCCTCCGGATGCTCATGCCGCCGCCGTTCGGTGCACGGTCTGGTTGACGACATTCAAATACTGACTGGCTACGATTTGCCAGGAAAGCTGCGCCCCAATGCGGCGCGCTTCGCGTTGCATGGGTTGCGCGATTTCGCTCTGTGTCAATATTCGTGTGATCGCAGTCGCCATCGCGTGGGCATCGCCGTGCGACACCACTGATCCGGCTCCTGTGGAAAGCGCTTCAATTGCATGCGGGAATGCAGTGGAGACGACGGGTTGGCCTGCTGCTAGGGCTTCTACAAGAACACCTGAGGTGACTTGTTCTCTCGAATCGTACGGAAGCAAAACCACGTCTGCACTTTCCACGAGGTGTTGTAACGCCAGACGGTCCATGTAGCGGTCACAGAACGTCACATTATTCTCGAGACCGAGTTGGGTGACCCGCGCTTGCAGGCTGTCGCGGTATCGCTCACCTTCGTGCTCGCGTACCTTGGGATGGGTTTCTCCTGCGATGACATATTCGGCTTCTGGCACCGAACGTACGACGTCAGCCATTGCCGCGATTCCGTGTTCGAGCCCTTTGCCGGGCCCAACCAATCCCCACGTCAAAACTCGTGGGCGCTCGCTCGCGTGCTCGGGCGTGGTTGCGGGAGTCGTCCACGCGCCGTGGGGTATGACGACCACTCGCAGCGTCTGCCCAGGGAACTCGCGCAGCAGACGTTGTAGTGCTGAATTTGATTGCACGACGCACATATCCGAGAGCTCAAGCACATCTTGGAGGATCGCCCGTTGGTGCGGTGTCGGGTCTTGGGGCACAGTATGGAGTACGACGAGGCTCGGCACCGGCGAGTGTTGTAGAAGTTCTACAATCTCCGATCCATCCTTACCACCAAAAATGCCGTATTCATGTTGAACAATCACCATGTCGACATCGTGCAGACAATGGATCACATTCTGAAATGATGCTGGGTTGTTGTGATACCAATCGAGAATCGGAGCTGGCGAAGGCTCCAGGATTGCGGCGCTTTCGCGGAGCCGAATCACCAGTGGCGAGACCCCTGATTGCACTGCTTGCATCGAGACAACCAACGACTCGGTAAAGGTGGCGATGCCGCATTGTGTTGGTGGATAGGTGCCAACGAATCCAAGTCGAAGTGGTCGCTCTATTGGACGTTGTATCCCGACGTTGTCCGAACCGTTGATGTCGGTTGAATCGGGGAATTGCCGGAGAACTGTGGGTGACGGCATGGATGCTCCTTGGCAGTGACCACCACTGGACTTTTTGTATGTCTCTAACATTCACGGTAAAACTGCCGGCGGTCTTTGAATAGGGGCGGAAGTCACAAGACTCGCCCCGTATTCCGCCAACGCGCGATATCGGGTCGAATTCCTCTGTTCTGTTCGACAGTTGGCACTGTCGCAATGGGGCCGTTGTATGCAGAGTGAATGGATGGCCGACGCTTCGCATCTCCACCACAATGAGTCCGGGCGGTTCGCTGATGGGTTGCATTTCGGGCGAATTTCGGGGATTGATATCCACGCCGACTGGAGCGTGATCGTGATCCTTTGGCTCGTCGCGTGGTCGCTCGCGAGCCGGGCGTTCCCCGACGGAACTCCTGGCTACCCAACGGCGTGGTATTGGGTTGCGGGCGCTGCGATGGCAGTGTTGTTCGTAGCGGGATTACTGGCGCACGAACTGGCGCATTCCGTGGTCGCGATACACCGCGGTGTGATGGTTCGCGATATTCGTCTTTGGCTGCTGGGTGGGATTGCAACCATTGCATCGGAGCCAGAATCACCAAACGACGAGTTTGCGATCGCGGTAGCTGGCCCCGCGATGAGCGCCGCGATCGGTGCAACTGCACTGATCGCTGTGGCAGTCTTCGCCGCCTTTGATGGATCGTTGCTCGCAAGGGCCGCATTGACTTGGCTCGGCACGATGAACCTAGTGCTGGCTGTTTTCAACCTAGCCCCGGCCGCGCCATTGGATGGTGGTCGGTTGTTGCGCGCATGGATTTGGCGTCGAACCGGCGACCGCACGCTTGCTGGAGTACGCGCTACCCGCGCTGGCCGTCGCTTTGCGATTGTGCTGATCGCGCTGGGCCTCCTTGAGTTCGCGTTCGGAGCTCTCGTCAGCGGTGTCTGGCTTGTGTTCCTTGGATGGTTCGTGTTCAACGCAGCGCGCAGCGAAGAACTGGACATCACACTGCGCAATGAACTCGCAAGCGTTGCCGTCCGAGAGGTCATGAGCCCAGATCCGATCACCGTGCCGTCCGACGCGTCGGTAGCGGACGTCCTCGACCAATTTATGTTGACACATCGTTGCTCGGCGTTCCCTGTAGTAGGACACGAGGGCCAAGTGGAAGGCCTCGTCTCACTCGATGACGTTCGAAATACATCGCCCGCAGATCGGACGCTCATCTCAGTCGCTCACATCGCGCAACCACTCGAAGACATCGCGCGAGTTTCACCCAACGACAGCATGGCCACCTTGTTTGACCTAATGGCCCAGCATGCCGGTCGGCGCGCGCTGGTGTTTGATGAAGACAATCTCGTAGGAATCGTGACGCCGACGGATATCGCACATGCAGTGCAACGCGCTCCGATGCGCGTCGCTCGCCACCACGTGATGCTCCCGCCAGTACCGCCGCGACGGATCGGAAACGGCGGTTGAGTGCGCCACAGCAGAGTGGTTCCGGGCTTCTCACGCCCACCACGAGATTGACCGACTCGCCGTGTCTCGATCTTCAATTCCCTGATCCCATTGCAGCACTCGAAGGCAGCGCTTGACAGGGGAGACGGTCTTTTTCTCGGTCCCGACTTGGAACCGATTGTCGATGGGACTTTGTTCTCTATCTGAACCGATCGATGCACGACACAATGAATCTGGCCGCTGTCTTGTGACGCGGTTGTGTTGGACGCTGGCACGTCGTAGGCGAGGAGCAGACCGTGCAACATCTTGTGATCGATGGTACCGATGTCGATGTGGCGGATGGGCTGACCATCTTGCAGGCTGCGCTGCAGGTTGGTATCGAGATACCAACGAGATGCACAGACCCGCGTCTTGAACCCGTTGGTGCGTGTCGGATGTGCGTGGTAGCAGTGGACGATGGACTGAATCCAGTTGCAGCCTGTACCACGGCGGTGGTCGATGGCATGACGGTTGAGACCACGACCCCTCTGATCGAGGCTGTCCGCGCGGAGCTGGAGCTGATGGTGGCCCGTCCTGCGGCGGGATCGATACCAGAGCTCATTGATGACAGCCATCCGTTGATTCACGTCGACATGTCGCAGTGCATCGAGTGTTGGCGTTGCGTCCGCATCTGCGATGAAGTAGAGGGTCGTTCGGTATGGCACGTCGAGTCGCGAGGCGCGAGTTCGCGGATCGTTGCTGATTCGGGCACCACGCTGCTGGAGTCATCGTGCGTGGCCTGTGGTGCGTGCGTCGATGCGTGTCCAACGGATGCGTTGGTCGACAAGTCGCTCGTTAGTGCGGCGCAGCCCACGGATTGGACTCGAACGACGTGTCCATACTGTGGAGTCGGGTGTGAGCTGATGCTCGGCACCCGCGACAATGAAGTCATCGCCGTTCGTCCTGCCATTGATGCGCCGGTAAACCGCGGCCACGCTTGCGTCAAGGGGCGTTACGGCTTCGGGTTCACATCAGCACCGGACCGCATGAGTAAGCCCATGATCCGCGATGCCGATGGTTGGCGTGAAGTGACCTGGGACGCAGCGTTCAGCGAAGTGGCGTCGCGTCTGCGAGATATCAGCGAAAGCCACGGACCCGACGCGATTGGGGTACTCGCTTCAGCGCGGGCCACTAATGAGGATAACTACCTCTGGCAGAAGTTTGCTCGGGCTGTGCTTCGCACTAATAACGTCGACAGTTGCGCTCGCGTGTGTCACGCACCGAGCGCAGTCGGATTGAAGACCGTCTTCGGCACAGGCGCAGCGACCAGCTCCTTCGATGACATCGAACGAGCTGGCACAATCATGTTGTGCGGCACAAATACAACCGAGAATCATCCGGTCGTTGGCGTACGCATTCTGCAAGCCGCGCGTCGAGGCGCGAATCTCATTGTGATCGATCCGCGCCGGACCGAGTTGGCAGCAGCGGCAACGATCCATCTTCGTCCTCGACCTGGCACAACGGTCGCGCTCCTCGCCTCTATGGCGTCGGCGATCGTCGACGAAGGATTGGTGGATGCTGCATTCATCGACACGAGGGTGGAAGGATTCGATGAGTACCGACGTGCCTGTCGAGCGTGGTCACCAGAGAAGCTGGCCGATGTGTGCGGAGTGGAAGCTGACGATATTCGTGCGGCGGCGCGGCTCTACGCAACTGCGACACCATCGATCAGTTTCCATGGGCTCGGTCTCACCGAACATCACCAGGGGACCGATGGAGTCATCTGCATTGCGAATCTCGCGCTGCTGACCGGCAATCTCGGCCGCCCGGGGTCTGGTGTGAATCCATTGCGCGGCCAGAACAACGTTCAAGGTGCCGCGCACATGGGATGCGAACCGTCGAATCTTCCCGGATACGTGCCGATCGCCGCGGGTGTGGAGCGAATCTCGGCACTGTGGGGGGTGGAGGTGCCCCTGGGTCGCGGTCTCGATGCGATGGAAATGATTGACGCTGCCGGCGCTGGCGAACTTCACGGGCTGATTGCCGCAGGATGGGATATCGCTTCAACCCAGGCCGACATGAACACCACGCGGCGAGGTCTCTCGCAGTTGCAGTGCCTCGTAGTTGTTGATCTCTTTCTCAATGAAACGGCGCGAGAATTCGCCAATATCTTTCTCCCCGCTGCCGCGGCATTCGAAAAAGACGGGACGTTCATGAATTCCGAGCGTCGAGTGCAGCGTGTGCGAAGAGCGGTGAATGCACCCGGTGTGGCGCGCGCAGACTGGCAAATCGTCCAAGGGCTTGCGCATGCGTTTGGAGCCGACGAATATTTCGCGTACCGCGATAGTCGAGAGATCTGGGACGAGATTCGTGAGGCTTGGGCGCCAGGTGCCGGTATCACCAACGAGCGACTTGACGCTCCCGGTGGCGTGCAATGGCCGTGTCCGAGCACCGGTCATCCTGGCACGACACTGTTGCACGTCGACAACTTTCCCGGTATCGGAGCGCGAGCGCAGCTCAGGGCCATCGAGTTTGTCGCGAGTCCGGAGCAACGAGATGACATCGTGCCGATGTGGCTCGTGACGGGTCGGAGTTTGTACCAATTCAACGCGGGCACGATGACCCGTCGATCTCTGGTGCATCAGTGCCGACCAACCGACACGCTTGAAATCCATCCGCATGACGCGGCTCGGTTCGGAATCCTGAACGGACAGTCCGTGGAGATCAATAGCCGACACGGTCGAGCGATACTGCCAGTAGAAATCACCGAGCGCGTCGAGGTCGGCGTGTTGTTCTGTACGTTCAACGACCCGACCACCGAAGTCAACCGCGTTACTAGCCCGTACCGAGATCGTCAAACGCACGCGCCCGAGTACAAGCTCACGGCCGTGGCAATATCGCCGTTGAAGGAGGAACGTCGCCCAAATGGATCCGTTCGCCGACCAACCGCAAAGCTTCCCGCCTGACGCGTTAATGCCCGCTGCGATGGCCCGCCGGGTGGAGGCCGTCGGCGAAACAAAGGCAATGATGCCCCTTGCGTCGTTGTTTCCCTTGGCCATACTCGCAGGGTCGTTTATTGCCCTCGGTGCAGTGTTTTCAGTTGCGGCGACTGCCGGAGGTGGAATGCCGCCGGGCGTCACCCGATTGTTGGGCGGCTTGACCTTTTCACTCGGGCTGCTTCTCGTTGTTGTTGGCGGCGCCGAACTGTTCACTGGGAACAATCTCGTGATGATGGCGGTAGCCAGTCGCCGGGTCACCGTTCGGCAGTTGCTGCGCAACTGGATCGTTGTGTATCTGGGCAACCTGCTTGGCGGCGTTAGCACGGCGTTGCTCGTATTCGGGGCCGGCCACTATCGCCTTGGTGGAGGATCGGTGGGTGTCCGGACTCTTGAGATAGCGGCGACGAAGACATCGTTGAGTTTCGTCGAAGCGGTCTTGCTCGGAGTGCTGGCGAACGCGCTTGTGTGCCTTGCCATCTGGCTGTCGTTTTCTGCTCGCAGCGTCACCGACAAGTTCGTGGCGATCATTTTGCCTGTTACAGCGTTTGTCGCGGCCGGGTTTGAACACAGTGTGGCGAACATGTACTACATCCCCGAAGCGCTGTTCATTCGAGCTTGGGGTGACGATCGATTTTGGAGTACGTCGCACCGGGCATCGGGCCAATTTGGCAGCGTCGATATGCGCGGTTTTATCGTTGGCAACCTGTTGCCCGTGACGATCGGAAACGTCATCGGCGGTGCTGGTCTTGTGGGTCTTGCCTATTGGTTCGTCTACCTTCGAGGTGACGTGGCGCGAACGACATCATCGCGCTAGCGCTGGGCGTAAGTATGTAAGGGTCTGACGGCTACTAGCCACGTGACTGTTGACCCTTGGCTGGCGGAGTCGCGTTTGCCAGGATGCTGACGGATATGACGACCGAGGAGGTCTACTGATGGAGCTTGCGGCAAAGGTTGGCGATGAGATTGTCATTGACGGACACAACGTCGGGGCGCCTCCACGCGAAGGCGAGATCTTGGAGGTGCTGGGCGAAGGCGAAACGGCGCACTTTCGTGTCCTTTGGGACGACGGGCAGGAGTGCATCTTCTTTCCTGGTTCAGACGCTCGCATCGTGCACTTCGATGAGCACTAATGCACATCTCGTCGATGATCCCGGCGAACGCTCGTGCACGGGCGCAGGCCAATGTCGCCGACTACAGCGCTGAGTGCGCCCAGTTTTCATGGGAAGCAGCATTCCGAAGACTTGCGTTCTTGCCGTCTGGTGGAATCAACATGGGATACGAGGCGATCGACCGCCATGTCCTGGAAGGGCGCGGCGATGAAGTCGCGTTGCGTTGGTTAGGCGGGGATGGTTCTCGTCTTGAGTTCACGTACCGTGACTTCGAAGCACGAACGAACCAAGTAGCGAATGCCTTACAGAAGCTTGGCGTCGAATCCGGTGATCATGTTTACACACTTCTGGGCCGAGTCCCTGCGCTGTACTTCATGGTCCTCGGTGCGCTGAAGGCTGGCGCGGTCGTGACCCCGCTGTTTTCGTCGTTCGGACCAGAACCAGTGCTCACTCGGCTCAACCGGGGCAAGGCGAAAGCACTCTTGACGAGTCGTCGACTCTATGACCGCACGGTCGCGTCCATTCGCGAACGCGCGACTGATCTTGAGCACGTTCTCATCACCGATGACATCTGTGGATCTGAAGGGCTTTTGCAATTCGATCACCTCGTTGAGCCGTCTGACACTCGCTTCTCGATCGCGCCGACAGACCCAGAGCACCCTGCGCTGCTCCATTTCACGAGCGGCACTACTGGCGTGCCAAAAGGTGCACTCCACGTACATGCAGCGATCTGCGCGCACCGTGAGACTGCTCGCGTGGCTCTCGATCTGAAGCCCGATGACGTGTTTTGGTGCACTGCTGACCCCGGATGGGTAACCGGCACCTCTTACGGGATCTTGGCGCCAATGGCGCTTGGCGCAACGGTGCTTGTCACCGAAGCTGAATTCGATACAACTGAGTGGTACCGCACGCTTGAACGAGAACGTGTGACGGTGTGGTACACCGCGCCTACCGCGATCCGGCGGCTGATGCGCAGCGGGGCCTCAGAGGCTCAACGTTTCGACCTTTCGGCGTTGCGATTCATAGCAAGCGTCGGCGAACCGCTGAATCCAGAAGCAGTTACCTGGGGTGTCGAAGCGTTTGGCATACCAATACATGACAATTGGTGGCAAACCGAAACGGGTGGCATCATGATTGCAAACCTTGCCGCGTGCGATGTGTTTCCAGGTTCCATGGGGCGGCCGCTGCCTGGAATTACAGCCGCAGTGTTGCGACGTCGTGAAGACGGTGAGATTGCGCGCACTGGTGGCGAGGTCGAGCAGATCTCCGACCCTGATGAAGAGGGTGAACTCGCGCTCAGAGCCGGTTGGCCTTCCATGTTCAGGTCGTACGTCGATAATCAAGAGCGCTACGACAAATGCTTCCGGGATGATTGGTATCTCACAGGAGACATTGTGCGACGAGACCGCAACGGCTATTACTGGTTTGTTGCACGGGGTGATGACGTGATCAAGACGTCGGGTCATCTCGTCGGCCCATTCGAAGTTGAAAGCGCTCTGCTCGAACATCCCGCGGTCGCGGAAGCTGCCGTGATTGGGATTCCCGATCCGATCGCGGGCAACGTTGTGAAGGCATTCGTATCACTGCGTGATGGCTACGACCCGAGTGATTCGATGCGTCAGGATCTGATGGCTTTCGCTCGTCATCGACTGGGCGCAGTCATTGCACCGCGGTCAATCGAGTTCTCCAACGACATTCCCAAGACGCGTAGTGGCAAGGTGTTGCGCCGATTGCTGCGAGCCCGGACACTCGGACTTCCAGAAGGCGACCTGTCAACCTTGGAGGTATCACACCCATGACTGTGCGGAGCGAACTCCTTGAAACCATTGACGTGGAGCCGTTGCTGCGCTCGATGATCCGTATTCGTCGCTTTGAGGAACGTTGCGTTGAGCTCTACAGCGCTGGCGCAATCCGCGGATTCATGCATCTCGGAATCGGCGAAGAGGCCGTTGCGGCGGGTGTCATCTCGGAGTTACATGCGGATGACGCGGTGGTGTCAACGTATCGAGAACACGGGCACGCGCTGGCGCGGGGTCTTCCGATGGCAAGCGTGTATGCCGAAATGTTCGGGAAACAGGAGGGTTGCAGCGGCGGCCGAGGTGGATCGATGCATTTGTTTGATGCGTCGCGGCGTTTCTACGGTGGAAACGCGATTGTTGCGAGTGCATTGCCAATTGCTGTCGGACTCGCTCTTGCGGCGCGCCTTCGCGAACAACCGACCGTAACCGTGTGCCTCTTTGGCGAAGGGGCAGTTGCCGAGGGTGAATTCCACGAAAGTATGAACCTTGCTGCGTTGTGGAAGCTGCCCGTGCTCTTCGTGTGTGAGAACAACCTGTACGCAATGGGAACCGCGCTTGCCCGGTCAGAATCGCAGACGAACCTCGCATTCAAAGCGTCGGCATACGGCATGCCTGCATGCAGTGTTGACGGTATGGATGCCATCAAAGTGCGGGCTACAGCAGTAAGCGCGGTAGCAGCAATTCGCGCTGGTGGTGGCCCGATGTTCCTCGAAGCCAAGACGTATCGATTTCGTGCACACTCGATGTATGACCCCGAAAGATATCGGACCAAACAAGAGGTCACGGAGTGGAAAGAGCGCGATCCCATAGCGTTGCTCCAAAAGCAAGCGCTCGAAGAAGGTGTCATCAACACTGGCGACATCGATCGGTACGAACGAGATGCTGCGGCTGAAATCGAGGTTGCTGTCGCGCAGGCCCAAGCAGGCACGCTTGAGCCCGTCAGCCGGTTGCAGAAATACGTCACGAGCGCGACTCAGACGCTTAACGCCACGTCAGTTGACGCCGCATCAGGAACGACGAGCTATCGAGAATCCTTTCGCTCGGCCCTTCGCGAGGCATTACAGCGCGACGATCGTGTCTTCATGATGGGCGAAGACATCGGTGCGTACGGCGGATGTTTTGCCGTCAGCCTTGGATTGGTCGAGGAGTTCGGCGAGGCCCGCATACGAGATACCCCGTTGTCAGAGTCCGCGTTTGTTGGTGCGGGAATCGGCGCCGCGATCGGTGGCATGCGACCGATCGTGGAAATCATGACAGTCAATTTCAGCTTGCTGGCCTTGGATCAGATTCTGAACAATGCCGCCACACTGCTCCACATGTCGAACGGTCAAGTGAACGTGCCATTGGTCATTCGCATGACGACGGGAGCGGGCCGTCAACTCGCGGCGCAACATTCGCACAGCCTTGAGGGTTGGTACGCACATATTCCTGGGTTACGGGTCTTGGTGCCCGCAACGATTGAAGACGCTCGCTCGATGTTGTGGTCGGCACTGCAGGACCCCGACCCGGTGTTGATCTTCGAACACGGCGGGCTGTACAACGTCACGTGCGACCTCGACGCCACCCGAGTGGTGGCCGACATTGATCATGCGGCCGTACGCCGTGTCGGTGAACACGTGAGCGTCTTTGCGTACGGCGGAACGCTCAGCACCGCGCTGCGCGCGGCCGAGGAGTTAGCGACGAGTGGGATATCCGCTGAGGTCGTCGATCTTCGGACGCTGAGACCGCTCGACACCGCCACCATCGTTGCATCGGTTGCGCACACACATCACGCAGTCATCGTCGATGAAGGCTGGCGAAGCGGAAGCATCTCGGCCGAAATTAGTGCGCGCATCATGGAGGAGGCATTTTTCGAACTTGACGCTCCAGTGATTCGGGTGTGTAGTGCCGAAGTGCCGATTCCATATGCCAAACAATTGGAAGAGGCAGCCCTGCCCCAGGTGAGTGATGTCGTGGCCGCGGTGCATGCGGTGCTTGCACATGAGTGATTTCCTTATGCCTTCGTTGGGCGCCGATATGACCGAAGGCACGGTCACTGAGTGGCTCGTTCAAGCAGGCGATGCGGTGAAGAAGGGCGACATCGTTGCGGTGGTACATACCGACAAAGCCGATATCGAAATAGAGGTCTTTGAATCAGGGACATTGACTGAGTTGCTGGTGCCTGTCGGAATGACGGTACCGGTAGGAACGCCATTGGCCATGCTCCGATCCGAAGCGACACATGACGTGCAATCGCTTGTCGCCCATATGTCCGCGAGCGCGCCGCTGGCGAGTGCGGCACCAGCCAATGAGATACCTACAGTAGACACGTTGGTTAGTGCCCCGCAGATAGCGGAACCATCGGACCGACTGCGGGTTTCCCCACGTGCCCGCAAATTGGCGTTCGAACGGGGTATCGATGTACATGCGGCAGCGGCCCTATCCGTCAGCGAAATCATTACTAGCTCCGAAATCGCACAGATCTCAGGTCCGACGGCGACAGACATGACCTCCGTCGATGACCCGTTCGCCAGGAGCGGGCCGCAGTTCAACTCGCGTCGTGCCCTTGCTGCGCTCATGGCGCGTTCCAAACGTGAAATCCCGCACTATTACGTTGAGCATCGTATTGAACTCGGTGGTCTGTTGTCGTGGCTTGAACATGAGAACAGCCGTCGACCAGTCGAGCAGCGTGTGCTTATGATCGCGCCCGTTGTGGCAGCGGTTGCGGTTGCGTTGAGCGAAAACCCCAGCTGTAACGGGACCTATCGCGACGGTGAATTTCAAACCAGTAGCAACGTACACGTTGCCCTTGCCGTGTCGACCAGGGATAGAGGGCTCGTTGCTCCGACGATCCGTGATGTTCGGTCGCTGACAGTTGACGAGCTAATGACGCGAATCAGCGACGTCACGCGACGCGTCCGTAGCGGTCGGTTGCATCAAAGTGAGCTTGGAGATGCAACCTTCACTGTGACGAGTCTTGGAGATCAGGGCGTCGATCGTGTGATTCCAGTGATTTATCCACCGCAGGTTGCCATCCTGGGCATGGGGCGTATCCGACGCGAGGCATGCGTTGATGCTGAAGACACAATCGTGGTGCGACCGGTCATGCAGTTTTCGCTCGCGGGCGATCACCGAGTGAGTGACGGCATGGATGGTGCACGCCTGCTGCGGCGCATCCAAGACATATTGCTACGACCTGCCGAGATCACGCCGCACATGAAGGAGACCCCATGAACGAGACCATGCGAGCGCTCGTTGTCGTAGCATTGACAAAAGTCGCACCGGACGCAGAGGCCGAAATCGCGCAGCTGTCTGACGACGAGGAGTTCCAAAACGCGCTCGGCCTCGATTCGATCGACTTTCTCAACGTGATGATCGAACTCAAAGCCGCAACTGGCGTCGACGTTGCGGAGCGGGACTACGGAGTGGTTCGCACAATTGGTGGGTGCGTTGCCTACCTCGGTGCTCATGGTGATGCCGCTGACACTTTGAATGAAAAGAGTTGACCGTACCGATCTCAGAGACGGCACGGCCGCCGAGTCCATCATCGCTGCCGCTGAAGAAGTCGGAGCTGATCTAGTCGTAGTGGGTAAGCGCGGCAGGGGAGGTTTCGCGGAATTGCTGCTGGGGAGTACGAGCCACCAGCTTGCGTTGCATCTGCGACGGCCGCTTGTGATCGTGCCATAGGTGGCCTTCGGCAGGATTGTCCAAGGCGACGCGTACCTCAAGCACCCCGTCTTCAAGCGACGATTGGATGTCGCGATCACCGACGCCGTCGGGAATCGCCACCCAACGTTGTAGCTGACGGAGGAACACGACGGGCCCAATGTTTGAAGCCGATGACTCCAGCATGAGTTCTGTGTACCAAAGCGACAGCTCCAATAGGCCGTCGCTCAGTGTCACCTCAGCCATCACATCAATGTCGGCAGCGCCACTCGGGATCTCTGCCCGAATCAGGACCTGACGTTCGTCCCGAACGCGCTCAATGGGAAGCACGCCGGGGGTGTTACTTACTGTGGTGTGGTCAATGCCCGATGATCCGTTGATGAGTTTCATGGTGCTCGCTCAATTCGCGTTGCGCGGCAGCGCGCCGCCCCGGCGAGGCAAGCACCTCGGCCACTGCCATGTTCGTTCAAGGTGCTTGTGGCCGGAAGGGCCGTTCGACCCGCGCACAGTCGCTAGAGGACCTGTCTCGGCCCTTCAATCTCCAGGCTGGCGCTGGCGTTGCCGATTGCTCTGAACTTCGCGCCGCTTCGCTGTTTGTGCCGACGAAATTGATGAACATCGACATTCCCTCGACAGTGAGAGTCGCCGCGTGTTCAAGTTCCGAAATCCCAGCCAGTCCCGCGGTGATACTGCGACAGCACGTTCTTGGCGATGAGGATTCTGTGGACTTCGTCTGGGCCGTCTGCGATACGCAGCGTGCGCGCGCCTTGGTACATGGCAGAGAGCGGCAAATCTCCCGAAACGCCGGCGGCGCCCCATACCTGGATCGCGCGATCGACCACCCGCTCGTACGCCGCTGGTACAAACACCTTGATCGCTGAAATGTCAGTACGAGGGTCTGCGTTCGCTGCCATCTTTTCGGCGCAGTGAATTGTCATGAGACGCGCCGCTTGTATGTCCATGTAGGAATCCGCGATGAATCCCTGGATGAATTGTTTCGTTTCGAGCAAACCGCCGTGGACTTCTCTCGCCATTGCTCGTTCAACCATCATGTCGAACGCTCGCCACATCTGGCCGATTGAATTCATGCAGTGATAGATGCGACCGGCTCCGAGTCGGTCCTGGGCAGCTAGGTGGCCGCTGCCTCGGCTGCCGAGTTGATTGTCGATCGGTACCCGAACGTTGTCATAGATGATTTCGCAGTGGTCACTTTCGACGCCCCAAACTGTGATTCCGCGCACGATATTCACGCCGGGAGCGCTGCTCGGCACGATGATCTGCGTCATACGGCTACTGGTTTCGCTTCCGCCTTGAGTGTCTTCGGTCCTGCACATTACGATAAAGAAATCGGCCTTGAACCCGTTCGACGTGAACCACTTGTGGCCGTTGATGACCCACTCTTCGCCGTCACGGCGCGCGGTTGTTTTGAGCGAACGCGGATCCGAACCGGGCTCATCAGGTTCGGTCATTGAGAAACCCGATTCGAGCTCGCCATTAATGAGCGGGATGAGCCATTTCTGTTTTTGCGCATCGGTCCCGTACTTGACGAGCAACGATTGATTCCCCGAGTTGGGAGCGACCACGCCGAAGAGCGACGCGGCCCCTATCGCGTAGGCAAGAACTTCATTCATATATGCAAGTTCGAGGAAATCGAGACCCGCACCGCCGTATTCAGCTGGTAGATGCGGTGCCCAGAGTCCGGTCTGTTTCACGACGGTCTTGATGTGTTCGCGCAACTTTCGTGAGGCCTCGATATCGCTTGGGGCGAGCCGGGCGTTTGCCCGTTTCGCCCACAGCAGATTTTCGTTGGGGAGGATTTCTTTGTTGACGATCTGCGCCGTCAGTGCACGCACATCGTTGATGCGTTCGGAGACGGTTGGAATCGGATGAACATTCATCAACATGGTTGCTCCAATGGTGTCAGCTGGGTTGTTTCGCGTGATCTGAAGCCTGGTCGTCCTTGCGATCGTTTGCCAGGTCAGAGCGCCTCCGCGACGAAGGTCTTTCGCCCCTAGACGCAAGCAGCAAGGATGGGGATCCTTGAGTGGTGACCTACAACCTGTCTGAGATGTTTGAGCGGGTTGCGGACACAGTGCCCGACCGGGAGGCCGTCGTCACTCCTAATGCGAGGCGCACGTATGCACAGCTTGACCACAGAGCTAACCAGCTCGCCCACGCGCTCGCCGACCTTGGCGTCGCCGCGGGCGACCACATCGGTCTGCAACTCCACAATGGCGTGGAGTATCTGGAGGCGATGCTCGCTGCCTATAAGTTGAAGGCAGTTCCGGTGAACGTGAACTATCGCTATGTCGACACGGAACTCGCCCGGCTGTACGAAGACGCTGATCTGAAAGGGTTGGTTTTTCACGCAGGACTTGCGCGCCAAATCAATGCGGCGTTGCTGCAGTGTCCGATACCTGGCCCTTTGCTTTGTGTCGATGATGGAAGTGGCGCACAAGTTCCCGGCGCGCGGGCTTACGACGCCGCGCTTGCTTTGGGATCTTCGGTTCGTGATTTTGTTGGGCGCAGCGGCGACGATCGCTACATCGCGTACACCGGCGGTACGACCGGTTTACCGAGGGGCGTCGTGTGGCGCCACGAAGATATCTTCTTCGCCGCCACGGGGGGCGGAGATCCGACTACCGCTTTGGGGCCAATTTCTCAACCAGAACAAATCGTTGATCGGATAACGCCAGTTGGTGTCGTCATGTTGCTCGCGCCACCGTTGATGCACGTCAGCGCGCAATGGGGAGCATTGTCGATCTTGTTCGGCGGAGGAACTGTGGTGCTCACGTCGCCCGGAAGCCTAGATGGCGATGAAGTGTGGTCGTTGGTTGCTCGCGAGCACGCGAACATTTTGACAGTCGTTGGTGATGCGATGGCACGACCGATACTCGACGCATTCGCGCAGGAACCGTCGCGCTACGACGCATCATCAATGTTCGTGTTCGCGTCAGGGGGCGCGACGTTGTCGAGAGCCACGAAGAATCAGATCGCAACCTTGCTTCCCAACGTCATCATTGTCGATGGTCTCGGCTCAACCGAGACCGGAGTGAGCGGATCCCGCGCTCGGATGCCTGGATCAGAGGTCACTGACGGTGCTCGGTTCACGCTCGACGATCGCAGCGCCGTATTGGATGCCGCGTTCCGTCCGGTCTTGCCGGGTTCCGGCGCGGTCGGTCAGTTGGCAAGGCGGGGTCGCGTGCCGCTGGGCTACTACAACGACCCAGAAAAGACTGCGGACACGTTTGTGGAGGTTGAAGGTCAACGTTGGGCACTGACCGGAGACGCGGCAACCGTCGAGTCGGACGGCACGGTCGTTCTCCTCGGGCGCGGTTCGATGAGTATCAATACCGGCGGAGAAAAGGTGTACCCCGAAGAAGTTGAAGCAGTCGTTAGGAATCATCCGAGTATTTACGACGCAGTTGTCGTGGGCCTGCCTCATGACCGGTGGGGGCAACAGGTCACGGCAGTGGTTGCGTTGAGGTCTGGTTCGACCGTTGATCTTGAAGAACTCCGCGAGCACTGTCGAAATTCTCTGGCAGGTTACAAACTGCCGCGCGGTCTTTGTGTCGTCGATTCCTTGGTGCGCAGCCCCAATGGCAAAGCGGACTATCGATGGGCGCTGCAAACCGCATTGGAGTGCGTCGGCGCGGGTGTATAGCTGTGCGTCGGCTCTCGGGTTCAGACAGCATGTTCATTTTCTCGGAGAATCGCAATCGTCACCAACACACGCTCAAGATTGCTGTGATTGACCCGTGTGGTGCTGACGTTCTGGTGACATACGACTCGCTTCGTGATCAGATTCGCGAAGCATTGCCGTTACTCGAGCCATTTCGTTGGCGACTCGTGCGGGTGCCCTTTGATCTCGGCCATCCGTTTTGGGTCAACGCGCCATTGCTTGATCTCGACTATCACATACAGCGGGTTGCCGTTTCCGCACCGGGAGGACCGCGCGAACTTGCAGAAGTTATTTCGGAGATCGCCAGCGTAGGGCTTGAACGCGATCGGCCGCTCTGGCAAGTCTGGTTTGTCGACGGGATCGCAGACGGACACGTTGCGTACGTGACGAAGGTCCATCATTCTCTTGCCGACGGTATGGCGAGTGAACGCTTACTTGCAGACGCATTTGGCGAACGTCCTGAGGACACGCCGATGGGGTCGACCGAGCCACTCGAAACAGAACGTATACCGGGTAGGTGGCATCTCGTTTGGATTGGACTTATCGATGTCGCGAAGATGGTCGCGGCTTTGCCTGCACTGCTTGTACGAACCGCGCGCGCGTTGAAACGAAGCCGTCGACATATGCGACGTCAAAACGAGGTGCCGGTGAAGCCATTCGCTGGCCCACATACGCGATTCGATGACGCACTCACGCCGAATCGGTGGCTTGCCTACGAAACGTTTGATCTCGCGGCGATCAAGTTCGTAGCCAAAACGTTCGGCGCGGGCGTGAACGACGTCGTTGTGGCGATGGCCGCAGGCGCCTTGCGCAACTACCTGATGGCACGTGGCGAACTCCCGGAGAAATCGCTCACCGCGGCCATCCCAGTATCAGTGCGGGCCCCCGACGAAGAACGGGCGTGGGGCAATCACACGACAACTTGGTATGTCACGCTTGCGACTTCCGTGCAAAATCCAACGGAGCGCTTCCAGACGATCATGCGCAGTACAAACGCTGCCCGCCGGGAGATGGAAGCGAGCGATGCCCAGTTGCAGTCTGCATGGGCGGAGTATTGGCGCCTGTTTCGGCTCGTCACGTTCGGTGTTCCGAAAATTGCCCGCCCCTTCATTCGCCGACCGAGCTACAACGCGATCGTATCAAGTGTCCCCGGGCCGAAGGTTCCCTTGTATCGTCACGGCGCACGGCTGGTACACATGATCTCAATGGGTCCGTTGGTAGAAGGGATCGGCATCAACTTCACCGGTTGGAGTTACGCCGGGGAGATGACGATCGCAGTGATGGCATGCCGCGAACGCGCCCCCGATATCTGGGATCTCTCGACAGCGTTGCAGTTGAGCCTGAAAGAACTCACCGACGCGGCGGAAGTCCTGCAGCGGGAATCGCCGAAGCACGCATGATCTCTTGTTGCAGTTCGACGTGGCTTGCGATCCCGAACGCGTCCTCGACAGTGGTCGGGTCTCCGAGCTCGATTTCCGCCATGAGTTCCGCGAGTTGCGTCGGAATCGCATCCGCGATGAGCCATGGGTCCTCAACCAGATCGGGGTCGGCATGTATTCCGAAATCGACCCGATCTTGGAACGTGAACAGCGTGACATTGATGCCCATCTGGTCGAGCAATACGCTCGCCGAGAAAATGCCAGTCAGTCGAGCGCCCCCAAGATATAACGGCACCGGCGGACCAGGGACGTTTGAGATGATCGTGTTCATCATGCCGGGCACGTACGACAAGACGTGTGTTTGATAGGCCAATCGTAACAGTCCGCTGAGCACGAAAGGCGGAGCGGTGTCGGCGATTGATCCGATCGGGTGCTGACGAAACACGCGGTTGACTTCTTTGGCCGCTGCCGTGTGACGCAGGATCGCGCGTACTCGTTCCGACGGGTCATCAATGTCGGTTGCGATCGGTACCGTCGTGTATGACAACTGGTTGTCGAGCGATGTGTCGCCTTTGGCTCGGATGGAAATTGGAATGCCAGCCGTGAGTGACGTTGACGGCAACTCGTCACGATCAACAAGGTACGCACGAAGGGCTCCCGAGATCAAGGCGAGCGCAATATCGTTGACCTTTGCTTCGAAATGGGAGGCCACAGTTTTAGTGTCGCGGAGCGAAACGCTGCTGAACGCAATTTCGCGACGCGGGCCGATTGGTGCGTTGAATGACGTCTTCGGTGCTTGCAGAATAGCTCCCATATCGGGTTTTGGCCGTGAGGATGCCACGTATCTGCCAAGATCGATACCGCGGAGCGCAAGGCTTCCGAAGTAGCGAGCGACTCGCAGCGGCGTTGTTGCAATCGGGATCAGGCTGTCGACAACAAGTCTTGCGTTGCTCGGCTCGGGTTCGACCTCATGAGGTGCAAGCCATTCGTTGGGCCCCGCTACCAAGGGTGGAAACGGTTCGAGGTCGAGCAACAACGCCGCGAGTGAACCTCCCGCTGCGCCGTCGAGGAGACAATGATGAAATTTCATCAAGATGCCAATGCGACCGTTGACGATTCCGTCGAGATACCACATTTCCCAGAGTGGCTTGCTTCGGTCGAGTTGAGTGCCAAGGATCGGCGATACCGACGAGGCGACTTCGCGTGGGCCGCCTGGCGACGGCACCGTCGTGCGCCAGATGTGATTTGCTATATCGAAGTCGGGGTCGTCGATCCATACCGCACGGTCGAGGTCGAGTGGAACAGACTTGAGCCTCCAAGTGAGTTTCTCAATGAGCGGCAGACGCTCGCTCACCGTGCGAACCAATGTGTCGAATCCAAACTCTGGAGCTTCGCTGGGGTCCACGATCGTGAGCCCGCCGACGTGTTGATGCCACGACGGCGTTTCGCCCGCAAGAAATAGCGAGTCGGTGCCCGCAAGTCGTCGCATCGTTGCCTCCCATTGTGAGATCTGCAGTCAATTCTTGCAACCTTGACTGAGGCGCGACGAGGGTCAAAGGTCCCTAACTCGCGTTCGCTGGTGTCGGTGTGCCCCACGCGAATGGAGATGGTCAACGCACAACGGGACTTCTGGCCCTATTCCCGCTGACATAGCAGGCACAGCATCGATGAATGAACGGTTTCGTCGATGTGACACGTCGAGTATGGACGATCGGGTCCGATCTTTCTGATGCCGCGAATCGAACCGTGGGCTTTGCCCGGCGATTGAGCCGCGAGCCAAATGCCGAGACAATCGCGCAACGCGCGGGCTTGACCGCTGCTGCGTTGACCGATGAACTGCTGTTGGCGACATTTCGGCAGCTGCGAGCACCAACGAGTGATGATGGTTTCGCCGAGAGCCTTGCTGAATCCGCGAGTCTCGTTGAATACCTCGAGGCAAACGGGGTATTTGCTGGCCCTGAGATGTTTCATCGGGCTCCGCCGCCAGCCGTGATGGAGGCCAAGATGCGTCGGGTCGGCCGAACGCGATTCGGACACGCTATTTATCCGAGCCTGTACTGCCCCGAACCGGATACTCCTGGCGCGCTTCGTTTCGCGGCGCAAACTGACAACCATCTGGTGCATGCTTGGATGTTGCGACAGGCCGAGCGGGCGCCGTGGGTTGTGTGCCTTCATGGAGCTGGCATGGGTGACCCACTCGCCGACTTGTTCGCGTTTCGAGCAGTGCACCTTCACAGATGCGGTTTCAATGTCGCGATTCCTGTATTGCCCCACCACGGTCCGCGTGGCGCTGGTCGATTCGAAGTTGCGTTTCCGTCTGAGGATGGTGCAGTGAATCTTCACGGTGCGGCGCAAGCGATTGCCGACGTGCGTGCGATGTTGGCGTATATCGGCGAGCGCGATGAGCCTGCCGTGTTGTATGGGATTTCACTCGGTGCGTATATAGCGAGCGCTGTGGCCGCGCTGGAACCAACCCTCGCTGGCGTCATCGTTGGTGTCCCTGTAGTCGATATTGCAGATCTGATGCGCACTCACGCTCCCTCAAGGTTCATCAACCACCCCCTGTTCGAAGAGTTTTGTGCGGTTTCCCAAAAGCTCGATCAAGTGACTTCAGCACTCGGTCTGCCCGTTCCTGATGCGAATTTGAAGGTTCGTTCTATTTGGGCTGGCACGGCCGATCGATTGGTTCGACCAACGCAAGTACGCCGACTCAGTACGCACTGGGGTGAACCTGAGGTGTGCTGGTACGCGGGAGGACACATGGGGTTCCTTGCAGCGCGTTCGGTGCATCGCCACGTTGCACAATCGCTTGTAGACGCTGGCATTGCTGAGCACCGAGAAGGCCGACTGGTCGCTTTGGCGTGAAGATACAAAGAATGCCTCTTTGACAATAAGTAAGGGTCCAATGGCCCTAATGCTGGCATTGATGTTGTCGTACTTTTTTACTATCCGGCTTGTAAATGTCGGCACAGTGAGGAGGCCGCGATGAAGGTGGATCCGGGTACTTACGAATCGCTGCCTGACGTCACACCATTGGGTTCAGCGCTCGACTGGAAATGGCTGCGGGGCGCAAAGAGCGAATGGGGAGTGCATCCCAAGCCCAGCCCTCGAGGCCTCACGATGCTCGACATCGCGGTCGGGGAGTATGGCGAAGTTCCAGAACATCCGACCCATCGGTCGATGGCGCCGCGTGGTGCTGATATCGATCCTGACACTGTCGACATGGGTTACATCCTCAACCGAAAGACCGATGTTTGGGCCGACAACGTTCGTGAGCTATATGAAGAAGCCGTTGCTCGGCAATGGTCCGCAACGCGCGACATTCCGTGGGGTGAGCTTCAGGAGCTCCCCGACGATATTGAACACGCGATGTGTCAGCTCTGCACGTTGCTCACCGAAGTTGAAATGATTGCTGCCGATTTACCCGCCAAATGGATGTGGCGAATGAACCACGACTTCATCGAAGCGAAGATGTTTCTCTGCACGCAGATTATGGATGAGGCACGCCACGCGGAGGTATTTCGCAAGCGGGCCCTTTCCAACGGAGGCGGGTTGCTGGTGAGCCGAAGCAGTCCCACCAGCCTGCTGCGCACGATCATGGAAGCGAAGACGTACACGCAAGCAAGCGCGCTGTTGCATCTGCTCGGCGAAGGTTTCATCCTCGATATTTTCCGAATGGGCGAAATGATTTCTCCAACCGACGTGGAGAAACGGATGTTTCGGATGGCCATGCAAGACGAAGCCCGCCACGTTGCGTACGGAACGATGCATCTGCGGTATGCGGTGCAGCAAGATCCGGATGTTGCGGAGGAAATTCATGAAGCGCTTGATCACGGCGAGCAGGTCTTGATGGACTTCGGTGCTTCGCCAGATGTAGCGACGGCACTCGCCGTGCTGCTTGGTGGTGGCGTCGAATACATTGAGGAAAAGGGATTCCCACTCGCTTTTGAGATGAATAGGAAACAATTCACGTCGTACCTTGCTCGCTGCGAACGAGCGGGCGTATCCCGGCTTGAACGAACAACGGTTCCCCTGGATTTCTTGGGTATTGACCCCGACGACATCCGTCGTGCTGGTGGCGTGAGCCTGGGTGCAAACGCGAGTGCGTCATGAGCCCGTACAGCCTCGAGGTGGCACACGCCAATGCAGCAGCTATCGACACCGTCGCGTTCTTTGCGGCGCTCGCCGACGAGATGAACGCAAACCCGGATCGGTTTTCAGTGCTAGGTGAGGCCGAGATGGATGCCGTCCTGGTAATGCAATCAGATGATCATGACTTCTGCATCAATCTCCGCTTTGAAGGTATGCGGTGCGATGAAGTCGTCGAGGTACTCGCCGACGTGGTTCACCTTGCAGACTTCTGCCTTGAGGGCTCTCTGTCGGCGTGGCGTGCGATGTTCTCCGACATCGTCGAAAACGGCAGGGCAACCGGTATGCAAACTATCAATGCACTCACGTTGCTTGGCGAGGAAATCAAGCTCGTTGGCTCCGACCCGATGGGTATTGACAAATTCTCACGATTCAACCAAACGCTGCAGGAATTTCTTGACGGTGCTGTCGTCGCGTTTGCGTCGACAATGAAACCATGAGGTGATCTAAATGACTGCACCAATTTGTCCAAACTGCAACGAGCCGATCACCAGGGCTCTTGACGCTCCCTACGGATGGTGGGAGTGGGATGGAGCGCGGTACACGATGCACACCGCGGCGAAAGGAACTGTCGACGTGGCTCCATGGGTGCACTATGACTGCATGGGAGAGCTGCGAGAGTTCCACCCTCAGGATCACGGCTACGCGCCTGCCCGCCCTATCCGACCAGTGAGCACGGTCTCGTAGCTCGTCCTCGTGTCAAGTTTCGGTGAGCGACCATGAGCTTTCGAGTTCTTGAAGATGCGTGCATCGGTTGTGGTGCTTGCGACTACTCCTGCCACACGAATGCACTGACAAAAACAGATTCATTCCTGGGTTTGTTCGTTATTGATCCCTACACCTGTGACGACTGTGAAAAGTGCGTACCGTTGTGCCCGGAGGGTGCAATTGTTCCCGATCCACAATGGCCAGTATGCCAGGGGCGCGGCTGCCCATTGACAAGCAACCGACTTGCTGAAGTTGACTGTGCGATTTGGCAACAAGTCTGTGACGTTTGTGGCACGACGTTGTGGCGTTCACATGACCATGACTCCGGGTGGAGCTGCCCGAAATGTGGCTGGGGAATGAAGGTTCTTTGTCCGAAAACGCGGCACCTCGGTGACTCCGTGCGCGCTAGAGGCACTATCGGCGGATTGGAGAAAGCATGAGCCATCTTTCCGAGAGCAACATTCGTGAGGCTGTGACTGCCCGACGAGCAGTCGCAGCGCCGCCCGGCTTGCATGATGCGGAAGTGATCAAGCTTCTTTCGCGCCACATGGAGGGCGAAGCGCAGTTGCTGGCCGAGTATGCGGCCGTGAGTGGTGAGTACCCCAATGAATTCATCCGCTACATCGCATCGATGATTCTTGATGATGAACGGCGTCACCACAAGATCATTCAGGGGATGATTAACCACCTCGAGTCGGGCGTCGATGTCGATGATGGACAGCATCGCATTCCCTTTGTGACCAAAGTGCACGATCAACGTGAACTAAAGGACCGCGTTCGAACGTTGCAGCGCTTCGAACGACGTGATGCCTTTGCACTATGGCGCCTACGTCGCAAGCTGGGAAAACTCGGCGACTCCACGCTGCTCGGTCCTCTTGTCGATTCGCTTTCACAAGATACGCGAAAGCATCGGCGATTGTTGCGCTCGATACGCAAACTTGCGAAGAGCTGATTTGCCATAGTCCGAGCGTTCGGTCGAGCCGGTCGGCAATCGCAACCTGAGTAGTCCTTGCACCCGCGCCTGAGATGTTCGATCGTTCCGGTCCGTTCAAGGGCGATTGAACGCAGGGCTTTGGTTATCTCGGAGCCGACTTGGTGGTGTTGCAAGTTGTTCGACTGTGGGGCCATGGTGAGCCGCGATTTGGACAGCGACGGATGGGGATTACAGCGAACGCTCAACTCGCAGCGCTACTCGCAGCGCCCCGATCCATGACGGTCCACCCAACATCGCTGCGGTAATGCTGGCAAGGTCAATACGTCCCACCGGCTGGTTGTCGTTGTCAATGATGACCACGCTGTGACGTCCCGTTGTCAGCAGAACTGCTGCGATATCGGGAACGTGAGCATCCGGCCGCACAAACCCCGGTTTCGGGCGGACGATGTCAGCCAGCTTCGTGTCGCAGGTTGCCCCGAGCGCGATTGCTCGTACTACATCATGTTCGGTGAACTCAGAAAGCGGTTGGGTGTCGACGACCAAGGTACCCGCGCCCGTCGTGGCCAGAATTCGAGCGGCGTCTTGCAGCGTGATTTCGGGAGCTACTCGGTCAACGTGCGCGACATCAAGATCTCGAATCAGCATGTGTGGAGATTCCATGTTGCAATTGTGCAGCGCACAAGTTCGCGCCAGTAGGGCATTTCGTACGTGAAACCTCGGGACTTCGTAGGTCTGCCCACATCAAGCTAAGGCCATTGGCCCCTAGTTAGTGCGTCACCGCAAGCGCATGCTGTGTGTATGGAAGCGTCCCGAATCGGTGGCCTAGTTCCGTTGGAGCGCAGTGAGTGCCTGCGCCTCCTGGCGGAGCATCACCTCGGTCGGCTTGCCTTTGTCGTCGACGATCAGCCGCTTGTCTTTCCGTTGAACTATTCGATGTCGGGTTCCGACGTTGTGTTCCGTTCCGACGATGGTCTCAAGATGTCGCAAGCCGTCAATCAACGGGTTGCGTTCCAAATAGATGGTTCTAATGCACTGTTCCATGACGGCTGGAGCGTGTTGCTGCTCGGCACGATGCATGAGGAAACTGATTCAGTGCTCATTCATGAATTGGAATCTCTGCCATTGGGCACGTGGGTGCCTGGCCCAAAACCACACTGGGTTCGGATTCGGTCGACTGCAATTACCGGACGGAAGATTTCGCATTCGAACTCGTCAATCCGATGAACGACCAGGTCTGAAACCTCACTCATCGCATAACTAAGGAGATTTTCAATGTCAAATACGTATGAAGACAAATTGAGTCACGTCGGGGCGAAGCTGGACCACGCCCGCGTTGAAGGCAAGAGTCGCCTCGACCATCTTGTTGACCGGGTCGAACACTCGTTGGAAACGCTGCGCAGCGAGCTCGACGACCTCAAAGTCCAAGCTGCTCTCGGCAAACTCGAAGCTCGCGATGCGACCGCGGGTGTTGTTGAGACGCTCCGCAATCGCTCGCTGGACGCACGTGCTGCCCTGGTGGAGTTGCGCTCTGAATTGGTCGAGGCCCGTGACGGTGTCTCAATGGGCGCACAAGTTGCACTTGAGGATCTTGAAGCTGGCGTCGATTCAGCCAGACATGCCTTCGATTGATCACTAGTTTGGGCGAGTGAATGACGACACGGCGGCGCGGCGAACTTCCGTAGCGAACGTTCGTCGTGACGCCTTCGTGTTAGCTGCTGCCGTCGGGGTAGTGGGTATCGCGTTTGGCGTGCTTGCCCGCACGGCGGGATTGACGGTGGGTCAAGCGTGCGTGATGTCGCTGTGCGTCTTCACTGGTGCTTCACAATTTGCTGCGGTCGCGGTAATCAGCGGCGGCGGTTCGGGTGTTGCCGCGCTGGGATCCGCGGTTCTGCTGGCCGTGCGCAACGCGCTCTACGGTCCACTGGTGCATCGATGGTTGCTCGCGGAGCGGCCCTCGACGCGAGTGTTGCTGGCTCAAATCGTCATTGACGAATCAGCCGGCGTTGGTGCCGCTCAACCAGATGTCGAAAGCAGTCGTCATTCATTCGTTGCTGCTGGACTTGGCGTTTACGTGGCTTGGAATCTAGGCACGCTATTGGGCGCATTGGTTGGAGATGTGGTCGGCAGCGTAGAAGCGTGGGGTCTGGACGCGGCGTTTCCCAGCGTGTTCATCGCGCTCCTCGCTCCGCACCTGCACAGTCAACCAGCCCGATTGACTACTGCGATTGCTGCCGTAGTGACGGCGTCGACGATTCCATTTGTTCCCATTGGTGTGCCGATCCTTGTGGCCGCCCTGAGCGTTGTTCCTGGGGCTGTATTCACATCGCGACGCGCGAGGTCATGGTGAGTTGGTGGATCATTATTGTGATGGCCGGTGCTGCCTACGGATTCAAACTTTTTGGTTTGGAAGTACTGAGTCGAGTTGCGCTGAAGAGTCCGTTCGATTCGGTCGCGCAGCTCCTACCGGTCGCATTGTTTGCGAGCATCATCGTGCAACAGAGCTTTGGAAGCGCGGGATCTGAGGTGATGGGTACTCGAGTGGCTGGTATCGCTGCAGGCGCGGTCGCAGTCTGGCGCAAGGCACCTTTGCTCGTGGTGATTGCTCTCGCGGCGGCAACCTCGGCGTCGCTGCGCCGTCTGGTGTAAGCGAAGAGCTAGGCCGGGACGAAGATGTGGCCATTGAATCGTCGACCGAAGCGCCGCTGGTTGAAGTAATAGCAGCGGCGCCTAGGGCCTATTGGCTCGTCATGGTTGGTAGAAGCACGGGCTTGTGGCACCTTTCGGCACGCCTTCGTAGGGCTCGTTGATTTCGGCGACCGTCGGGCCATGCACTGCGGCAAGTGGAGCCAGTTTTTCCAGGTCGAATCCATAGAGTTCCGCCGCGTTGACCGCGAAAATTTGGTGAAGCTCCGCGGGGTTAACGCCTGCGAAGGCCCTACGCAAACTCTCTTTTGAAAATGGCGTGGCGCCTTCGTGATGTGGATAGTCGCTGCCCCACATGAATTTGTGGTTGCCGATTTTGAGTCGCGATTTTCCGTCGCTCGGGCTTGGGAAACTCGCACCGACCCAACAGTTGCGTTCGAAGTATGCGCTTGGAGCCATCGGCAGTGTTGACGCAGGGTCGAAGCCAACCTCGCCGGTGCGGCCCATTTGCATTGCCATATGTAGGCCGTCGAGCTGTCGTAGCTGCGTGGGGATCCATGAGGCGCCTGATTCGGTCATCACAAACTTGAGCCTTGGGAATCGTTCGAAGATCCCACCCATGATCATGAACCACAGCGGCCGGTGTGCGAAGTATGGCGTTTCGATCACCCACAGCGCTTGCGCAAAAGGGTAGGTGCCATAGTCGGGGAGGCCCGTGCCCGCGTGGCTGTGCACTGGCATATCGAGTTCTTCGCACGCACGCCATATTGGGTCGTAACACGGGTCGTAGATCGGCGGGGTGGCGCTGTAGTCGGGAGGCAAATTGGGAATCAGTACGCCAGCGCGCAGACCGTGTTCCTTGGCCCACTGGATTTCTGCGACGGCATCGTCGATGTCGTTTAAGAACAGTTGCGCCATCCCTGCACGTCGATCGGGCGCGAGCGCGCAGAAGTCTGCGAGCCAGCGATTGTGGGCGCGAATGCCGGCCCAACGCAGTTCGTATTCGTCCGCGGTGGGTGGGCGGGCGATCACGATTCCGGTGGGGAAAAACGGTGGGACTGTATTGGGAAAGATCACTTCGGCTACTTGGCCATCGGCTTCGAGATCAGACCAACGACGACCATCGTCCCAATTGCGGGTGCGACTATCGCCTTGGAGATCACGAAACGGATTCTTGTAACCACCTCGCCATGCGTCATATTCGTCGCGATATTTCGGGTCGAGGTATTCGCGGTATTGCGCCGAGGAACCGCCGCCATGGCAATCAGCTGAGATGATGGTGTAGCGGTCGTCGGGTGCGCTCGGTGCAGAAACGGCCATGGGGGAGTCCTTTGCGTTGGTGTCACGCTGTCTGACACGCGTGTCAGCAGGTTAGCGAAGCGGTCGCCTGCGTTCCCTTGCCACCGGGTCGCCACCTTCACAAATGGCCACCGATCTACAAGCGCAGGGCTTTCGTCGCGGTAGCACCGAGGAGCTCGACCGATTCTGGATTCCAACCGTTGGCAGGCAGCGAACAGGTGATGCCGTCGACCCCGAGTGCCATTGTTGCTTCGATTTGTTCTCCAACCTCATCGGGGTTGCCCCACACCACCATCGCAAGGATCATGTCGCGGGTCGCATCGTCCATGTTTGTCAGGTCAAGACCGCGCTCGCCGAGAAAGTCGGCCATTGCCGAGTACGCGGCGTCGTGTGTTTCGGCAACGCACACGTTGAGTGCCTTGGAAACGGTGATCTGCTCACGGTCGCGTCCGAGCCGTTCGCAGTGCGCCGCAAGCGCGTCGAGCTTCCGAGGGATTTCGTCTGCCGATGCGGTGAGATTTGATTCGTCGGCGTACTGCGCAACCAGTCGCAGCGTCTTCTTCTCGCCACTGCCGCCAATCATGATCGGGATCTTTGAAATTGGGCTCGGCTGATTGATCGCGTCCGTCACTTGATAATGCTTCCCGGCAAATGTTGGGCGTTCGTCGCGCAACATGGGCAGAATGATTTGTAGAGCCTCTTCGAGTTTTTCGAAGCGCTGGGTGAAGGTTTCGAATTCAAAGCCGAGCGAATCGTGTTCGAGCTCGAACCAACCCGCTCCGATGCCCAGCTGCGCTCGACCGCTCGAAATGATGTCGACTGTGGTGATGATCTTGGCGAGCATCGCGGGGTTGCGATAGGTATTGCCGGTGACGAGCGCGCTGAGGCGAACATTCGTTGTGGTCGTGGCGAGCGCACCAAGGACGGTGTAGCACTCCAGCATGTAATCCGAAGGCTGGCCGAGCATTGGCAACTGATAGAAGTGGTCCATCACCATTACGGTGTCGAACCCGCTGCGATCCGCAGCTTTGGCTTGCTCCACGACGCATGCGAACAGA
>SXGT01130234.1_pt1 | contig 248328 bp, 217 predicted proteins | sample 3176221 | NCBI WGS metagenome assembly SXGT01 (sample SAMN11356862, study PRJNA531348) | freshwater metagenome | isolation source: freshwater sample F1-120 | place: China: Fuxian Lake, Yuxi | collected 2017-12-25 | reverse complement strand
GTCGGTAGCCAGACACTCGTCCAAACTCAAGAACTCGGAGTGTCCGCAGCGACGGTCCGCAACGACATGGGGGCGTTAGAGCGCGAGGGCTACATAACACACCCGCACACATCTGCGGGTCGTATCCCCACAGACAAGGGCTACAGATTTTTTGTCGATCACTTCGCTGGCTCGACACAACTCTCTAATCCGCAAAAACGCGAAGTGGCTGAATTCTTCACTTCAACAACGCGCGTTGTCGACGACCTTTTGCACGAGACGAGCCAGCTGCTAGCGCGCATCACCGACCATGCCGCCGTCGTGGTTGGCCCACAATCCGATGTCGCCACACTTCGGAGTGTGCAACTCGTACCGCTTCAGCCGAGGGTCGTGCTCGCCGTAGCGGTCTTGTCTAACGGGACTGTCGTGAAAGAGACGCTTGCATTCGAAAAGGACGTCACTCAAGCTGACATCGACGACGCAACGATTAAACTGCGGTCAGCTGGCAATGACAAGCCGTTGGCTGATTTGCAACAGGTCGCCCCAGCGATTTCGCATCAACCAACACTCGCCGAAACGGTTTTGACCGCTGCCGTGGCTGCTCTGAAGGCCCATTCCACAACGAAAGCTGAGTCTGTATTCATCGGTGGAGCGAGCAAACTCGCTGCTGACAGCGCGGGTTTCACGTCGCCTGCGCAACTAACCCGCTTGTACGAACTGCTCGAGCATCAGGTCGTTGTTGTAGCAGTACTTCGCGAATTGCTTGGTCCCGGCCTCACGGTTCGTATAGGTGCTGAGTCCGAACGCGCCGACCTTGCTGAGTGTTCACTTGTGCTAGCGCCTTATCTCGTCGAAGGTCAGGCTGCGGGAACGATCGGCGTACTCGGCCCGACCCGAATGGATTATCGACAGGCCCAAGCTGCGGTCGCGACCATCTCGGCGCAACTTTCAAGGTCTCTCCCGAGCTGAGGTTCGAATGCCCACTGCTACTCCCCGAGATTTCTACGAAGTGCTTGGCGTCGATCGCAATGCCACAGACGATCAGATCAAGCGTGCCTACCGGGCTTTGGCGCGCAAGTATCACCCAGACGCGAACCAAAATGATGCGTCTTCTGCTGAGCATTTCAAAGAAGTCTCGGTCGCATATGAGGCACTAAGCGATCCAGAAAAACGCCGTCGTTACGACATGTTCGGCCCAGATAACAGCGGCGGCGGAGGCGGGCCAGCAGACGGTTTCGGACTAAACGACCTGTTCGGCGCATTCTTCGGTGGTTCAGGCTTTGGTGGCGGCGGAGGTGGCCCGAGGCGCGGCCCCGATGCGGAGTATGTCCTCGACCTGACACTCGAACAAGCAGCAGCAGGCGCAACGCACGAACTCGACCTCAACCTGCAAGTCGCCTGCGAAGATTGCGGCGGTAACGGGTGCCAGCAGGGCACATTCCCACAACGATGCTCTGCGTGTTCTGGTAGTGGCGAAGTGCGGATGATGCGTCGCTCGATTCTCGGCCAGATCGTTACCGCCGGTCCGTGTGAAACGTGCGCAGGGACAGGGCAGACGATTCCAGCTCCATGCGCCACGTGCCGTGGCGAGGGGCGTGTTCGGGACACGGTTCATTTGCCTGTAGATGTTCCTGCCGGTATCGATAACGGCCAGCGCCTGCGTCTGTCCGGGCGTGGTCCGGCCGCACAGCGGGGCGGGGCGAGTGGCGATCTTTATGTGACTATCCGAGTCCGTCCGCACGATCGTTTTGAGCGCGACGGCGACGATCTGCATATGGCACAGCGAATCGCGATGACGCAGGCGGCATTAGGGATCACTCTCAACATTTCTACGATCGACGGCAACGAAGAAGTAATAGTCGCTCCGGGAACTCAGGGTGGTCACATAATCAAGATCAAGGGCCGGGGCGTCCCTTCGTTGCGGACGGGCAGGCGTGGCGATCTCCATGTGCATCTCGATGTCGAAGTTCCGACGAGGCTCAACGCTGAGCAAGCTGACTTGCTCGCTCAGTTCGCGGAGCTGCGAGGGGAACTCGTTGACGAACCACGCGAAGGAATTTTTTCGAGACTGCGTTCGGCTTTCGGCGATAGATGATCCCGACGAGTCCCGCTCACGAAGTCGGTGTTGCTGCCCACTTGGTTGTTCGTGGGATTGGGCTCGAAACCGAACTCCGTATCGACGGTGAAGACGGCCATCATTTGCAAAGGGTCCGAAGGCTGCGCCTACGCGAGCATCTAACTGTCGCTGACGGAGTTGGCAACTGGCGGCGATACATAGTGACTGGCGTAACGAGTGGCACACTTGAAATAGCGGCGGTCGCCGAGGCACACTTCGAAACTCTTGCGAACCGCGAAGTCACGATCGCCGCAGCACTGTCGAAGGGGACGAAACTCGAAAACGTTGCGATGCACCTAACCGAGCTAGGCGTTTCGGGGATCCGACCATTACAGATGGCCCGATCTGTAGTGCGCCTAGATGCGTTAGGCGCAGGCCGACTGAAGGCACGTTTAGAGGCAGCGGTTAGGGCCGGCGCGATGCAATCGAGGCGGGCATGGCTCCCGACGGTGTGGCATGTGGCTGGCATTGAGTCACTTACCGAAATCGAAAACTTGTTGGTCGCGGCGCACGATGGGGACCTTTCGGCAATCGATGCGATAGAGCCCGGGAGTGCGGTGACGATTGTTTCGGGCCCTGAAGGCGGGATCGAAGCCACGGAACGTGGCTACTTTGCCTCTATTGGCGCCCGAAGTTGGTCGCTCGGCGACTACGTCCTCCGCGCGGAAACCGCGCCACTCGTAGCGACCGTGCGTGCACTCGTGTAGTCAAAACGGCTAATAATTGTCGGGAATTTGCGCTCTCAGTGGTCGACTTTGCGCTGTGCGTTAGAGAAAATAACGCACGAAGGGTCATCGCAGTTCACTCAGAGTAATGGTAAGTTGCCGATAGACAAGTGTGAGAACGACGCCAAGGAGCACGCAATTGGCAAATTCCGGTGCAAAGGTAGGCGAGCGACTTCGCGCTATCCGTCGCCAAAAGAGCCTCTCGCTACACGATGTCGAGGCCAGGTCGACCGACGAATTCAAGGCATCCGTACTCGGTGCATACGAACGTGGCGAGCGAGCTATCTCTGTTCCACGGCTCCTACGTCTGTCAGAGATTTATGAGGTGCCGCCGGATCAACTTTTGCCACGCGTCACAGAGTCCGAAATCGACTTATCTATCGGCGAGCGCAGGCCAGCGGCAGAACTCGCTTCCGGCTACACCGTCGATCTGGTGCGTCTCCACGAACTCGATGACCCGGAAGCCGTAATCCTTTCCCGCTACGCGAGCACTATCCAGCTTGAACGCCAGGATTTCAATGGCCGTCAGCTAACCATTCGTCGGGACGACCTCCGCGTCCTCGCAGCGGTATTAGGCCTTGGCATCGAAGACATGGGCGCACGTTTCGACCAACTTGGTTTGCGCTCGAACGCGTAAGCTCATCTCATACTGAAAGCCTCCTCGTCTCTGCAGCTCACGGTCGTTGTACCAAGCAATGACCTCATGGTCGATTTGCTCGGACATCGAGATGAGCATCTCCGTCGTGTCCAAGATTCCTTCGATGTCGAGATCCTTGTTCGTGGCAATGAAATAAGAATTCGTGGTGAGGAATCCGCAGCTGTATCGAAACTGTTCGAAGAGATGGTCCTTGTGCTCGGCTCCGGTCAGCGTCTCGACATCAGTGGTGTCGACAGGTCGATAGCGATGATGCGGGCAGACCAACTTCCAAGCGAAGTTCTAAATACCGAAGTTGTACGTGGACGCAAGACGGTGCGGGCCAAGACCGCTGGACAAAAGCGATACGTCGATGCGGTCGCATCTCACACGATCACCTTCGCGGTCGGCCCGGCAGGAACCGGCAAGAGCTATTTGGCCGTCGCGCTCGCTGTTCAAGCGCTGCAGGCCAAGCAGGTGAATCGGATCATTCTTACGAGACCAGCGGTCGAAGCCGGCGAACGTCTCGGGTTCTTGCCGGGCGACATGCTCGCCAAGGTCGACCCATATCTAAGACCGCTGTATGACGCGCTTTACGACATGCTCGAACCCGAGGCAGTTCAGCGGCTTATGGAGCGCGGCTCAATAGAAGTTGCGCCGCTGGCGTACATGCGCGGCCGGACGCTCAACGACAGTTTCATTATTCTCGATGAGGCACAAAACACCACCGCGGAACAGATGAAGATGTTCTTGACCCGACTAGGAATCGGGTCCAAAGCCATCGTGACCGGCGATGTCACACAGATCGATATCCCCGACGGCCGAGGTCGCAGTGGCTTGTTGGCTGTGCGCAAGATTCTTGAAGGTATCGACGGACTTTGCTTCATCGACATGTCAGGTTCAGATGTTGTTCGCCACCGAATCGTGCAAGACATCGTCGAGGCCTACGAGTCAGCAGAACCAAGAAATCAGCAACCAGAACAGCAGAATTGAAGTTTTCTATATGAGCATTTCCGATCCAGACGCGCATCTAGTCCAAGCATTCGACGAGCAGACAAATGAGGTCGTCAACCTCGATCGCTTTGTGCGTCTAGCGCGCCACGTTCTCGGCGCGGAGCGATTCGGAATAGATGCCGAACTCACCCTCGTGTTCGTAGATGAGGAGACGATGTCTGAGTACCACGAACGATTTCTCGACGAGCCCGGTCCCACAGATGTGATGGCGTTTCCGATGGACACCGACATGGTTCTTGGAGATATGCCTGTCTCGGGGCGGTCACCAGACAATGGCGACAATGGCCCAGGTTCACCGAATTCCGACGATTCAGAACCGCCAGCGATTCTCGGCGATGTAATGGTGTGTCCTGCCTTTGCTGCACGTCAAGCACGAGAGCGCGGAATCGACCTTGAGGCCGAGTTGTCCCTACTTGTCGTGCACGGAGTCCTTCACCTGCTCAACTACGACCACGCCGAGCCGAGCGAAGAAGCACTAATGCAAGCTCGACAAACGGAACTCCTTCGAGAATTCGCACTTAGCGAATCAGGCTCCGACGACGATGATGGGAAGGCCAGCGGGTGAAGCCCGGTCCACATACAAGCTCCTCCACTCAGATGTTGTGGAGGCATAGCAATGGGTAGCGGCAACGCACTCGCAATTGCAGCGATCATCGTCCTGTTCGTCGTGGCAATAATTCTGGCAGTTGCGGAAACTGCTGTGTTACGAATGAGCCGGCTCAAAGCCGTGGCTCTGGCAGAAGACGATCGTCGTGGCGCCAAGATGCTCGTCAAGCTTTTGGATCAGCCAGAACAGACGGTCAACGCCGTCACCTTGTTGGCGCTCGCTGCACAAATTATTACTGCGAACTTGTTTGGCTATTTGCTGTCGAACGGGCTCGGGGCGTGGGGCTTGGTGCTGAGCCTTGTGCTCAACGTCGTGGTGTTTTTTGTATTCGCAGAGGCCGCTCCGAAGACATGGGCACTGCAGCATTCAACGCGCGCCGCTCTTACGGTCGCGCCATTCTTGTATGTGCTGTCGCGTTTCTGGCCGCTTCGCGTTCTCGTCACCGGCCTACTTGGTTTCGTCAATTTGATTCTCCCCGGCAAGGGACTCAAAGACGGTCCATTCGTCACCGAAGAAGAAATTCGGGCGATGGCCGATGTTGCTGTGGCTGAGAATGAGATCGAAGCAGACGAACGCGAAATGATTCACTCAATTTTCGAGTTCGGCGACACGGTGGTCCGAGAAGTCATGAGGCCCCGACCCGACATCATCGCCGTCGAGGTCAACTCGAAGGTCAACGATGCGATCGCGGTGATGATCGAAGCCGGATACTCACGCCTTCCGACTTACGCCGACGAGTCGGACAACATCGTCGGGCTCGTATATCTCAAAGATCTCGTGAAAGCCGCCGCTGCTGGCAAGGGCGATGTAGATCTAACTGAGTCGCTGCGCGAGGCAGAGTTCGTCCCAGAGAGCAAGAAAGTCGCCGAGCTCTTGCAACAGATGCGGACCGAAAAGTTCCATATGGCAATCGTCGTCGACGAATATGGCGACACTGCTGGTCTCATCACCATGGAAGACTTGCTCGAAGAAATCGTCGGCGAGATCGAAGACGAGTACGACACAGAAGAACCGGAAATCGAACGTCTCACAGACCTCGTGGTGCGTGTGCCCGGTGGCACAAACATCGATGACCTAAATACTGCACTGGATGTCGAACTTCCGGATGACGAATGGGACACAGTCGGCGGACTTGTCCTCAACCTTCTCGGCCGCGTCCCGGACGACGGCGATTGCGTTGAGTTTGCTGGACTCGAGTTTTGTGCAGAGCGCGTCGAAAGTCGCAGGATCGTCTCAGTACTCGTGACCGTCTTGCCAACCATCGACGACGAAGGCGACTCGCCGCACGCTGACAGTGCTAGGAACTAGAAGTGCTCGGCCAAACTGCAGCAGATTTTCGTAGCGGTTTCGTAACCCTTGTCGGGCGTCCAAACGTAGGCAAGAGCACCCTGCTTAATTCCATTATCGGGCGCAAGGTAGCGATCGTCTCCGATAAACCGCAGACGACACGCACTCAGATTCGTGGCGTGCGCACGACTGCCAACAGTCAGATCGTGTTCCTAGACACTCCAGGAATTCATCGCGCTCGCACGATGCTCGGCGAACGCACTAATCGCAGCGCGACGGACTCGCTCAAGTCTGTTGATCTTGTGTGTTTCCTAGTCGAAGCTCACACAGTGCTCGGCAAAGGAGACCATTTCATTGCTGATCTCGTGAAAGGCGCTGGTACTCAAGCGATTTGCGTAGTCAACAAGATCGATCTCGCCGACAAGGACCTACTCATTGCGCAACTAACGCGCTTGGGCAGTGGAGAACTCGGCGAGTTCGCTGCATTCGTCCCGCTGTCAGGAACCAGTGGGGAGGGAATCGATGCGCTAGTTGCAGAGATCGAGTCGCGCCTCGAGATCGGTCCGCGGTACTACCCAGAGGAAATGACCACCGATCAACCAGAGACTTTTCTGGCAGCTGAGCTTGTGCGCGAACAGTTGATCGCTGATGCGCGCGAAGAACTCCCGCATTCCATTGCGGTGCTTGTCGATGAGTTCGAAGAGCGCACCACGAAGTCCGGTGACCCACTACTAGCGATGCGTGCAGTCGTGCGGGTAGAGCGCGACTCCCAGAAGGGCATTGTCATCGGCAAAGGTGGCGAACGGCTCAAACGTGCTGGAACGAATGCTCGCATGGAACTCGAGAAGTTGCTCGGTGCGCGCGTTCATCTCGAAATAGCGGTGCGTGTCGACCCGGATTGGCAGCGTAAGCCGAAGAGTCTCGACCGCATGGGGTTCTAGAGCGTCACAGTGCAGCTGACCTTGTGATTTTGAGAATGCGCGAGGTGCGAACTAGGCCAATTCGGCTCCTGCGCAACTCGACCGCAGAATCCGGCTAACTCAAGTTTCGCCCCGATAGAGTGCCGCGCAATGTGCATCGTCTGAAATGGCTGCGCGCACCGGATTTAGGCTCGGTAGAAGGAAAGGCCACAGGAACATTTAGATGAAAACTCTCAAGTGGCGACAGCGTGCAACCCGCGTCTTTGCTCGGGCAACATTGCTTGGCGCATCAGCGTTACTGCTTGTCGCGTGTGGTGATGATTCGACGAAAGAACAGAACCCATTAGAGCCAAAAGGCGATGTAGCTAGCCGACAAATCGGACTCCTCAAGTTCTGGATGATCCCAGCAGCAGTAATCGCGGTTGGAGTGCTCTCGGCCGTCGTGATCATTGCAATCAAGTACCGCGAGCGCCCGGGTAACGAAAACCCGAAGCAGATCCACGGTAACTCAGCGTTGGAGTTGGGCTGGACAATCGTTCCTGCCCTCATCATGGCGATAATGGCTGTACCGACTGTCGCACTCATCTGGGATCTCGATGCAAAGCCGAAAGACGCACTCGAAGTAACGGTTTACGGCAAGCAGTGGTGGTGGGAGTATCAGTACACGAACCTCGACATAGCTGATCCAGCTATCGACTTTCAGGTGAATACCGCGAACGAACTCCATATTCCATCTGGCCGCCCTGTGTATTTCACTCTTAAGTCCGACAACGTGATGCACTCGTTCTGGGTTCCTAGTCTCGCGGGTAAGAAAGATGTTGTTCCTGGTCGCGACAACAAGGTCTGGTTTATCGCAGATAAGGATGATGAAGGCAAGTGGTTCTATGGTCAGTGCGCCGAGTACTGCGGACTTTCTCACGCTGACATGCGCCTGAAGGTTTACGTGCACTCGCCAGAAGATTTCGTCGAGTGGGCACGCCATCAGAATGAAGGCTGGTCGGCCGAGCGTGTCGCTCGAGCGGCATATCTTGGCATCACAGATAAGTGGGGCTGTTCGAGCTGTCACTTCCTCGGCGGCACCAACGAAGACGCCGACAAAGGAATTGCAGATGGCAGCGGAGCCAACGCTCGCCCCGGACCGAACCTGACGCACCTCGGCGACCGCACCAGTTTTGCTGGAGCTAAGTACGACCTGACGGCAGAGAAGCTCGCAGAGTGGATCTTCCACGCCCCGGAGCTAAAACCAGCCCAGTGCGACAAGACGCTCGGGGAAAGCGCTACGCGTTGCAAAGGCATGCCGAACTTCGAAAAAACCGGTATGACCAAGGCCCAGGCCACAGAAATAGCCGAATTCTTGTTGGAGAGTGAACAGTGACAACTGCAGACGACGCAGTAAGTCCGGCGGCGGTCACAAGCGGATTGTTCGCTCGACCTACGAAGACGACCGGCTGGAAAAGCTGGCTAACAACGATCGATCATAAGAAGATCGCGATCCTGTATGGCAGTACGGCACTAGTTTTTTTCGTGATTGCCGGACTCGAAGCGTTGTTAATCCGCTGGCAACTCATGGGCCCAGACGGCACCGTCATGTCCGCCAAGGTCTACAACCAGATGTTCACAATGCACGGCACCACGATGGTGTTCCTGGTCGGGATGCCAATGGCGGTGGCGTTCGGTAACTACTTCTTGCCGCTCATGATCGGAGCGCGCGACGTCGCGTTCCCAAGAATCAACATGCTTGGTTACTGGATCTTCTTGTTCGGTGGCATCTTCATGTACTCAAGCTTCCTCTGGAGTTCAGCGCCAGACGGTGGTTGGTTCGGCTACGCGCCACTCACAAGTCAGCCGATCGCTCTTGGTGCCCTGCCGGGACACGGCCCGGACTTTTGGACCGTCGGTCTGATCTTCATGGGTATTGGTTCAGTCACATCTGCCCTTAACTTCATCGTGACCGTGCTCAACATGCGCGCTCCCGGCATGACGCTTTTGCGCATGCCTGTCTTCGTCTGGATGATTTTCATCATTGCTTTCCTAACGTTGTTCGCGATGCCTCCAGTTACGGCAGCACTTATCCAGGTCTACATGGACCGCAACTTCGGCACGAACTTCTTTAACTCAGCCCAAGGCGCCGATCCTCTGCTGTACCAACATTTGTTCTGGCTGTTCGGACACCCAGAGGTGTACATCCTCATCTTGCCCGGTATGGGCATCGTTTCAGAGATCTTGCCTGTGTTCTCGCGCAAGCCACTTTTTGGTTACCGCGTGGTGATTTTCTCTGGTATCGCGATTGGTTTCGTCGGCTGGGGCGTGTGGGCTCACCACATGTATGCCACTGGTCTTGGCCCCGCCGCACTTACAGGCTTCGGTGTTGCCACTATGGCTATCGGCGTGCCGACAGGTGTCAAGATTTTCAACTGGCTCGGCACCGTATGGGGTGGTGCAGTTCGCCTCACGACAGCGATGCTGTTTTCGCTCGGTTTCATCGCGATGTTCACGCTTGGCGGGCTTTCGGGTGTCATGCACTCAATCGTGCCGTCGAACGCGCAGCAAACCGACACGTACTTCATCGTCGCCCACTTCCACTACGTGCTATTCGGTGGTCTTATTTTTGCTTTCTTCGGCGGTTTCTACTACTGGTGGCCGAAGATGTTCGGGCACATGCTCGGCGAAAAGTTGGGCAAGATCAACTTCTGGCTCATGCTTATTGGATTCAACCTCACGTTCGGACCAATGCACTTGGTAGGGCTTCGTGGCATGCCTCGAAGGACTTACACCTATGGCAAAGGTTATGGCTGGGAAGCTCTCAACCAGTTGGAGTCCCTAGGCGCTGTGGTCATTGCAGTCTCGGTGTTGTTGTTCGTAATCAACATCGCAGTGTCTGCCAAGAAGAGGGTTCCCGCTGGTAACGATCCGTGGGACGGTCGGACACTCGAGTGGACAATCACATCGCCGCCTCCGGAGCACAACTTCGACGTAATCCCCGAAGTCCACGACTTCGACGACTTCTGGCACAAGAAGTACACCGAAGACGAAGATGGCCGCCTTGTGAAATTGACAGTGCCTGAGGCCCCGAGCAAGCCACATGGACACATCCACATGCCATCGCCGTCATACTGGCCGTGCGTACTTGCGCTGGGCCTGCCGATCATGGGCTATGGATTTGTATTCAAGGCTTGGTGGATCCTCGGAGTCGGCGTAGCGGTCTTGATGGTCGGCATGACCGCTTGGGCGATCGAACCGCACACAGCCGAGGAGAACCACTGATGAGCACAACAGTCGTTACAGCAGAAGATGAAGAAGTCCCTGTGATCGACCCGGACCATAGCCACACAAACACTGGTGTAAGCCACGTCAAGCTTGCTATGTGGGCGTTTCTGTCGTCTGAGTGCATGTTCTTTGGTGCGTTCATTAGCACCTACCTGATCTACCGCGGCCGTGACACGCTCAGGCTCGCGGACGCTGGCATCGTTATCGAAGACGTGTTCGACATCCCGTTCACGTCTGCAACGTCGTTCATCTTGCTTATGAGTTCTCTCACGATGGTCCTAGCGCTTGCTGCGATCCAGCGTGGCGACATGCGCCAGCTACGCATCTGGATTGCAGCGACCGCCTTGTTTGGGTTGACGTTCATTTCCGGTCAGGTCTATGAGTTCACGAACTTCTACCGCGAGGGCATTCGGCTGCAGACAGGATTGTTCGGGCCGACCTTTTATGTGATGACCGGACTCCATGGCGCCCACGTGACCGTAGGTATTTTCTGGCTCTTGCAGCTTTACTACCGTTCGTTGCAAGGCAAGCTCGGCCAAGAGCACTCAGAGGCTGTCGAGATAGCGGGTCTTTACTGGCACTTCGTCGACATCGTCTGGATCGTGATCTTCACGGTCATCTACCTAGTCCCATACAACTAACGATTTCTCACTTCACGAGGTAACGCACGATATGACTGAGGTCGCAGAACTAGAAGCCGTAGGTGGCGATGTGGCCATTGCTGAGGCGCCCGCACCGAAGCACGCAGCTCACGCTCATCCGAAGCCGAGCCAGTATGTGTTTATTGCCGTGATACTTGTAGTCATCACGGGCCTTGAGGTAGCGGTGAGTTACATCGATCGCGATGCGCTTAGCTCGAACGTCATCATCGTGATGCTTCTCGGAATGGCTTTCGTCAAGTTCGTGTTGGTAATCAGCTGGTACATGCACCTCAAGACCGACCTCGCGATCTTGCGACGGTTCTTCTATGTTGGGCTAGTTGGAGCGCCACTCCTGTATTTCGTAGTAACTGCGGTGATGCAAGCACTTATGAGCGACCACAACACACCGCCAACTCTCGCACCTTGAGATGACCCGGGCAGAAATACCAGCATGGGCACCTCACCCGGATGTCTGGCTCGTGGTTGCTGCCTTGGTGGCAGGGTATGCAGTTGCTGTCGTGCGGTTAGGGCCGCGTCTGGCGCCAGATCGCGATATGCCTGTCAGCCGACTTCAGCAGTGCGCGCTTGGAGCGGCCGCGCTCGCAATCCTGTTGGCTTCTGATTGGCCAATCCACGACGTAGCCGAGCGCTACCTGTTCAGTGTCCACATGTTGCAGCACTTTTTATACGCGACTGTCGTGGCGCCGCTGTTACTCATCGCGACACCGGCGTGGATGGCCCGGGCGATGCTCGGCAGTGGTCGTGCGCTCCGGGTGCTGAGGGTCGCTGCACGGTTTCTGCCAGCCACCCTTCTGTTCAACGTCGTATTGGTTGGCACGCACCTTCCGGCGGTGGTCGATCATGCGGTCCGCAATGCCGCGATCCACTTCTTGATACACGCCATCGTGTTGCTGTCGGCGTTGGTCGTTTGGCTCCCGATACTGTCGCCGCTTCCTGAGATCCCTCGGTTCTACGCTCCCGTCGGGATGGCTTTCTTGTTTCTGCAATCCGTACTGCCGACAATCCCGGCTGCGTGGCTTAGCTACAACGAACATGTTCTGTATCGCGTGTACGAAAGGTTCGATCGACTTTGGGGTGTTTCGGCGCTCTCTGATATGCGCATGGCTGGCGTAGCGATGAAGTCCGCTACGGGCGGAGTGTTATGGATCGTGATAGCTATCGTCTTCTTCCGCTGGTACGAAACTGAGGAACCGAGCCGTCAATCTCGTCGGCGCAATCAAAAACTCGAACCAAGTGCACACGGGCTGTCCGAGCAGGTCAGCTAAATTCGCAAGCGCCATAGAACTAACGAGGCTGGTAGGAACATGACCCAAGACACCAAGGCGATTGAAGAAGTCCAACAGGACTCAGCAACCGACGCTGACGCAACCACACGCGATGCGCCTGTGCGCAAGTTGGCACGCACCACCGGCGGCCAAACGCTGTTCGACAGGTTCATCAGCCCAGTCGTTTTGCCGATCGCTTCAGTCGGAGCGATCATCTTTGTAGTACTCAACATCTCTCGCGTTTTGCTCGCTGGCACAGGTGGCGGACACGCAGAAGAAGGCGCAGAGAAGGCAGGACACGCAATCCTCCCGGTTCTGATCGCAGCCACAATCACGATCGCGATTCTTGTGTTCGCTGCAACATTTTCGACTGCGCGCAAGATGCGTCGTCACACTCTCGCCGTGTTCGCAGCTGTTGCTCTCGGCGCAGTGTCGTTCGCTGGCTGGTTGAGCGTCGGCGATGCCCAAGAGAAGGTCGCGGAGGCAGCCGGTGTTCCGTGCGACACGCCTACGCAGACGCTTACTATCGACGGGACTAACGATTTCAGTTTTGTGTTAGATGCGGAGAGTGTCCCTGGCGGCTGTTTGGAGATCTCCTTCGGCGGTGCCGCTGGGCACACGTTGGTTTTCGAATCGTCTCCTGCGCCATTCCCCAAGTTCTCTGGTTTGGGTAGCAAGTCCTTCGAGATCGCTCCCGGTGAATACGAAATCAAGTGTGATGTTGGAAGCCATGCGGATCTTGGCATGAAGGCCACTTTCACTGTGACGGGCGATGGCGTAACTAGCGAGGCTCCGACTGAGGCACACGCTTAGGCGTGTCCTCACGCGAGGTGAAGACTTCGTGGAGATAGTCGCTACAGGCCGATCAAGTCCCAAGTAGACGAGTACGGTGCGATACGTGGCAGAGCTCCATGGCATTCACCTTGAACGCATCCCCGAGCATGTTGCCATCGTCATGGACGGTAACGGTCGTTGGGCGCAGCGCAAGGGCCTGAAACGTACCGATGGTCACGCGGCCGGCGAAGAAGCGCTCTTCGACACAGTGAATGGCGCGCTCGAGATCGGTCTGCGCTGGATGACCGTGTATGCGTTCAGCACTGAGAACTGGCGGCGTCCACTCGACGAAGTTCGGTTCCTCATGAACTTCAACGAACGCTTGCTGCTCGGTCGCCGAGACGAACTTCATGCCAAGGGAGTTCGTGTGCGTTTCATGGGTCGCCGTGGTGGGCGAGTGCCTGGACGGGTCCGGCGCATCATCGAAGACACCGAAAAGATGACTGCAGGCAATCGCAAACTCACGCTCACTTTCGCATTCAATTACGGCGGACGAGCAGAACTTGCCGATGGTGTAAAACGCATTGCCGAAGATGCAGCCGCCGGAACGCTCGACCCTAAAAAGGTCGATGAGAAAACGATTCGGCGCTACCTCTATCGCCCAGATATGCCAGACCCTGATCTCATGGTTCGGACTTCTGGTGAGTTCCGCATCTCGAACTACTTGTTGTGGGAGATCGCATACTCAGAGCTGTATTTCACAGACGAGCTTTGGCCGGACTTCCGCAGAGAGAGCCTTTTCGAAGCGATCCGAGACTTTCAAAAACGCGACCGCCGCTACGGAGCTATCGAGGAGTAGGTGGCTCTACGATGCTGTCGTGAGCAGAGGCCAGTACCGCGACGAAGGTGTCGTGTTACGCACCTATAAACTCGGCGAGGCCGACCGCATCATTGTGTTCATGACCAAGGCGCACGGCAAGGTTCGGGCAGTCGCTAAAGGCGTTCGCAAGACCAAGAGCAAGTTCGGTGCTCGCTTGGAACCTGCGTCTCAGGTGCTTTTGGCGCTTTACGAGGGCAAGGGTGAACTTCACACTGTCACCGACGCTGAGATCATCGCAGCTAACCGTGACATACGCGAGGGCTACAACCTTTTCGTGCACGCAGCGCCGATGCTCGAAGCGGTAGATCAGATGGCACAAGATCATGAGCCAGACGTAGCGGTCTATCTCATGCTTACACGCGCCCTAGCTACCTTGAACGACAGGCGCACGCCGCTTGTCACGACAGCTTTTTTCTGGAAACTTCTCGCTTATTCCGGCGTCGAGCCACGACTCGACAGTTGCGTGAGGTGCGATGCGGCAGAGTCTCTCAGTGCCTTCGATTTCCAGTCGGGCGGAGCAGTCTGCACGAATTGTTCTTATGGCGGGGGAGTGCCGATCTCGAGCGAGGCGCTAGACCTCATGCGCCAGATTCTCGGTGGACACCTCAACCAGGCACTCGCACAGACGGTGGGCGAGACAACAGCCGAGGTCGAGCGCTTGGCGATCGCAGCAATCGAACACCACATCGAGCGGCGCCTGCGGAGCACAACGCTTCTGTGAGAGCCAACTACTAGGCGCCGATTAGCCTCGTGCGCTTATGGCCAAACAGCCCAAGCAGCCTGACTCGATGGAGCGAGTCGTCAACTTGTGTAAGCGGCGCGGCTTGGTATTTCCGTCTAGCGACATTTACGGCGGGTTCCGGTCTACATGGGATTACGGACCGCTCGGCGTGCTACTCAAGCGCAACGTCAAGGACGCGTGGTGGCGTTCCATGGTGCAACTCCGCGATGACGTTGTGGGCCTCGACTCTGCGATTCTGATGCATCCACGTGTCTGGGAAGCCAGCGGTCATGTTGCAACTTTCTCTGACCCGCTCGTTGATTGCAAGCAGTGCAAGTCACGGTTTCGCCAAGATCACCTACCCGAAAGTGGCGCTTGTCCGAACTGTGGCACGAAAGGTTCATTCACTGAGGCACGCCAGTTCAACCTCATGTTCAAGACCCATGTCGGTCCTGTCGAGGACGAAGCCAACGCGGCGTACTTGAGACCAGAAACGGCTCAAGGCATATTCGTGAACTTCAAGAATGTGCAGACAACCTCGCGTCTGAAACCGCCGTTCGGTATCGCCCAGGTCGGTAAGAGTTTCCGTAACGAGATCACGCCGGGCAACTTCATCTTTCGAACACGCGAGTTCGAGCAGAGGGAGATGGAGTTTTTCGTTCCGCCAGCGGACGGACCCAAATGGTTCGACTACTGGGTGCAAGCACGCCACGATTGGTATATCGAGCACGGCATTCCCGAATCGTCGATCACGGTGCGGCCACACGACACCGACGAACTCAGTCATTACAGCACTGGCACTTCAGACATCGAGTACGCCTACCCATGGGGTTGGGGCGAACTCGAAGGAATCGCGCAACGCACCGACTTCGATTTGACACAGCATGCCAAGTTCTCCGGCGAAGATCTCAACTACTTCGATCAAGAGTCCGGCGAGCACTATGTGCCTCATGTAATTGAACCAGCCGCGGGCGCCGACCGTGCCGCGCTGGCGTTCTTGCTTTCTGCTTACGACGAAGAAGAAGTGAACGGCGACAAGCGCACGGTTTTGCGCCTGCACAAGAGGCTCGCTCCGATCAAGGTTGCAGTATTGCCGCTCTCAAAGAACGAGCAACTCGCGCCAATAACGTCGGAGATCGCTTCGAAACTTCGTCCGTACCTAATGATCGATTCAGATGTTTCTGGTGCAATCGGTCGCCGTTATCGTCGTCAGGACGAGGTCGGTACGCCGTACTGTGTCACCGTCGATTTTGATTCGCTCGAAGACAGCGCGGTAACGGTGAGAGAACGTGACTCGATGCAACAAACTCGTATACCGATTGCTGATGTCGTCGCATACCTGCGCGAACAGTTCGACTAACAGTTTCATCTAGACCGGGGGATTTCCGTGGAGGATTACTACAAGCTTCTTGGCGTGCAGCCCGACGACAACCGCGAGGTTGTGCGCGAGGCATACCGCGAGCGTAAAGCAGCAGCCGACGCAGCAAGCCCAGACGGTGGCTCTGAGCACTCGAGCAAGTTGAACCGTGCATGGAACGTACTGTCAGACGACGCTCAACGCGCTAAGTATGACGATCGACTCGCAGAAGCAAAAGACGCCGGGACGCTTGTGGAAGGTGACGGCGACGTAGCTGTCGCAGCTCGTGGGTCAAAGGGCGCGCGTGCACGCCAGCCACGTCGCATGATCGTGCAAGAGACCGAGGTCAATGGCGTGCAACTTGCAAGCAACAAGGACCGCGGAATCGCGATGGCGATAGATGGCCTTATCCTGTTCGCTCTCGTGCTAATCGCACCTCAATTCGCGATGCCTACGTTCGTGAATGACAGCCACCTGGTTCCGTACTGCGTGCAAGAGTTACCAGGTCTCAACGCCATCGACTGTTCTAACGAGATAAGCAAAGCCCAGAGCGACCGTAAGGGCGAGGTCGATGATGCCAAGAAGGCCGTCAAAGACACAGAGGCATCCCTCGAGAAGGCCAAAGACGCCAAGGCTCCCGAAGACGAGATCGATGATCTCACAAGTCAGTTAGCCGTTGATGAACAGGCTGTAGCTGACACAGAGAAGGAGTACGAAGACATCAACTTGGTGTTCGACGACCTGCTTAGGAAGCGTCAGCCACTTTCATTGACACTCATTGGGATCGCGGCAGCAGTCGCCGTGCTTGTGTTCGCAATTCCGAGCGCACTCACAGGTCGAACTCCAGGCAAACTTGCCCGAAAGATCAGATTGCGCAAGGAAACTGGCGAGCTACCGGGCTTAGTCGCAGCTCTCAAGCGATACGTGCCAGTCATTGTCGTCGTCGCATTCGGGATGTTGTTCCAGATGCCCGGAATGATCTTGCTAATGGCCACCATGTTCGGTGTCACAAGCTTCAACCGCAATGCGCGCCGCCAGGGTTGGCACGACCGCTTCGCCAAGACCATCGTCGCAGCCGACTAACACAGCACAAGTTCACGAGAAAACTTTCAGGAGAATCCAGCTAATGCCCAAGTATGTGTACGCGTTCGAAGAAGGCAACAGAGACCAGAAATTTCTGCTCGGAGGCAAAGGTGCGAACCTCGCCGAGATGACCAACCTTGGCTTGCCGGTGCCAGGTGGTTTCACGATCAGCACAGAGGCATGCAACGAGTACATGCGCCTTAACGAAGCACTACCTGCCGGGCTACTTGACGAAATCGCGGCAGAGCGCTCCGCACTCGAAGCCAAGATGGGCAAGCGCCTCGGTGACGACACCGACCCGTTGCTCGTGAGCGTGCGTTCTGGCGCTGCGTTCTCGATGCCGGGAATGATGGACACAGTCCTCAACCTCGGCCTGAACGACGCTTCCGTGCAGGGCCTCGCTAAGCAGACAGGCAACGAACGCTTTGCTTACGACAGTTATCGCCGGTTCGTGCAGATGTTCTCCAAAATCGTGCTCGATGTCCCTGGCGACCTCTTCGAAGAGGCGCTCCACGACCTCGTGGTCGAAAAGAAGGTCGATAACGAAACAAAGCTGAGCAGCGACGATCTGCGAGCCCTTGTCGTCACTTTCAAAGCGATAGTGAAATCTCACGCCGGAGTCGATTTCCCAGACGACCCGACAGAGCAACTTCGGTACTCGGTCGAGGCAGTGTTCAAGAGTTGGAACGGCCGCCGTGCGCGCGACTATCGCAAGATGGAAGGCATCCGCGACGACCTTGGTACAGCGGTCAACGTCCAGGCAATGGTGTTCGGTAACAAGGGCGAAGACTCAGGGACTGGCGTTGCGTTCACGCGGAACCCTGCAACAGGGGAGAACGTTGCCTACGGAGACTTCCTCACCAACGCGCAGGGTGAAGATGTTGTAGCCGGAATCCGAATCACCGAGCCGCTAGCCGACATGGGAGCGGTATTTCCCGAATGCCACGCACAACTGATCGATGTCATGAGCCGTCTAGAAGGTCATTACAAGGACATGTGCGACATCGAGTTCACGATTGAGCAAGGCACGTTGTTCATCTTGCAGACTCGAGTCGGCAAGCGCACAGCAGCGGCGGCGTTGCGGATGGCAGTTGAGATGCAAGCAGAGGGCATGATCGACTCATGCGAAGCGGTGCTACGTGTGCAGCCAGCGCAACTCGACCAACTCCTACACCCGCAGTTCGATCCGAAGGCCGAGTACACAGCACTTGCTAACGGTCTGAACGCGAGTCCTGGGGCCGCGGTAGGCAAGGTCTACTTCACAGCCGACGATGCCGAAGCAGCCAAGGAACGCGGCGAGCGTGTGATTCTCGTTCGACCAGAAACAAGTCCAGACGACCTGCACGGGATGATTGCCGCCGAGGGCATCCTCACTAGTCGCGGTGGCTTGGTGAGCCACGCTGCTGTTGTCGCTAGGGGCATGGGGACTCCTGCGATCTGTGGCGCAGAAGCAGTCGAAATTGACCTCAAGGCTAAGCAATTTGTTGCTGGCGGCGTCACCATCAATGAGGGCGACGTCATCTCGATTAGCGGTACAACGGGCGAGGTCGTAGCTGGTGAGGTCGCAGTAATTACTCCGGAACCAACGGGCGACTTCGGGACCGTGCTTGGCTGGGCTGACACGTTCCGCACACTCAAAGTCAGAACCAATGCCGACCTCCCAGAGGACTCAGCGAAGGCCCGTGAGTTCGGCGCTGAAGGTATCGGCCTTTGCCGTACAGAGCACATGTTCCTCGGGGATCGTCTACCGATAGTCCAGAAAATGATTTTGGCCAAGGAAGAAACAGAAGAAGCCGAGACTCTCGAGGCGCTTCGTGTCCAACAAAAGACCGACTTCCTCGGCATTCTCGAAGCGATGGATGGCCTACCGGTAACAGTGCGTCTGCTCGACCCGCCGTTGCATGAGTTCCTCCCGAACATCGAGGAACTAATCGAAAAGCAGGCCAAAGGCGAACTCACCAAACAAGAAGAGATCCTGTTCGCCGCGGCGCGTGCTTGGCAGGAATCCAACCCGATGCTCGGAACCCGTGGGTGTCGTCTCGGTATTTTGAAGCCCGGTCTTTACCGCATGCAGGTTCGCGCTCTTATGCAAGCAGCGTGTGAGCGCAAGGCCGCTGGTGGTAACCCGATCGTCGAGATCATGATCCCACTCATCGTCAACAAGGCCGAACTCGATCTCATCGAGGGTTGGAGCCGCGAAGAAGCTGATGCGGTTTGTGCTGAGTACGGCGTCGAGGTCGACTACTTGGTCGGCACCATGATCGAGACGCCCCGGGCTGCGTTGACTGCCGGTGAGATTGCGACTACCGCTGAGTTCTTTAGCTTCGGCACCAACGACCTGTCGCAGATGACATTCGGTTTCTCGCGCGATGACGTCGAGGGTCGCATGATGCCCGCGTACTTCGAAAACAAACTGCTTGCTATTTCGCCTTTTGAAGCCATCGACGAAGCTGGTGTTGGTCGTCTCATGGAGATTGCCGCTAAAGAAGGAAGGGCAGTCCGGCCGAATTTGAAACTTGGCATCTGTGGAGAGCATGGCGGCAACCCCGCTTCGATCTTCTTCTGTCACAAGATTGGGCTCGACTATGTGAGCTGTTCGCCATATCGAGTGCCGATCGCTCGACTAGCAGCAGCGCATGCAGCGCTTGGTGCAGGTGGCCCTGGCGCTAGCGCTTAGTGCCAAGGCTCGCTGTCCGAGCCTGTCTCTACAATCAGATCGTGAATCACGACCCAATCCATCATGCCCACGCTCCGGCGTTCGTTGGGGCTACCGCACTGTCCCGCGAGGACCGCGAGGCATCGCTCAACGCTGAGCTTGCTCCGGGAGCAACTCGCGCGATCGGCAGCGGCAATCGCGCTATCGAAGAAGCGCCGGACCCACATCGACTGTGCTTCGAGCGCGACTTGGATCGCATCAAACACAGCCGTCCATGGCGGCGGCTCGCCGGCAAGTGCCAGGTGTTCATCGCTCCGGAGGATGATCACCTTCGCACGCGTCTCACGCACTGCATCGAGGTGGCGCAGATCGCAGTAGGCATTGCAAGACCGATCGGCCTCAACCTCGCACTCACCGAGGCAATTGCCCTCGCCCACGACTGCGGCCATGGTCCGGCTGGCCATGCAAGTGAGGAAGCATTCGGCCCCTACCTGTCCGGCGGTTACGACCACGCTGTCTACGGTGCCGATGTAACACTTGAGCCACTCAATCTTTGCTTAGAAACTCTCGATGGTGTGCGTAACCACTCGTGGCGACGACCAGCACCTGCAACGCCAGAGGGCGAAGTAGTGGCCTGGGCAGACCGCATCGCGTACGTGTGCCACGACTTCGAAGATGCCGTGCGCGCAGGGATTCTCGTCCCCACCGATCTGCCGAAAGCGGTCGCCGACATTGTCGGCAACGAGCGACGCACACAGCTGTCTGGCTTCGTCAACGGGCTACTTGATGGCATCAACAGCACAGGGCATGTGAGCATGACAGGCCAACAGGCACAAGCTCTCGCTGCGTTTCGGGAGTTCAACTTCGATCGCATCTATCTTCGCCCAGCTGCGCGGAAGCAAGCTGATCGCGCGATTGCTTTGTTGCGCGGCATCGTCGACTACTACGTCGACGCTCCAAACCTGCTGCCGCATGATGCTACGGATGTGCACGAAGGGCTCGTCGCTGGAGCGAAAGAAACTGCTGCCGCTGTCGTCCGCTACGTGAGCGGCATGACCGACCGCTACGCGCTCGGTCTAGGTGTCCACATTCTCGGGTGGAGCCTTGACGATCTCCCGCGGGGAGTCTGAGTTCTCTCGCGTAAGGTGAGGGCACATGGGCATCGTCGACGAGGACATCCAACGGGTTCGCGAGGCCACCGATCTCGCCGAACTCGCACGCGAGCACATCGCGCTAAAGCGTGTCGGTCGTCGTTTCGTTGGCCTCTGCCCGTTTCATCAAGAGAAGTCTGGGAGCTTCAACGTCAACCCAGAACTTGGTGTGTACATGTGTTTCGGGTGTCAGGCATCTGGCGATGCGATCACCTTCGTGCGCGAATTGGAGCACCTCGATTTTGTCGGGGCGGTCGAGCGACTCGCCCAGCGCGCCGGAATCACACTGCGTTACACGGACGCGAATATCGGGAAAGACAAACAGCGCAAGGTCCGTTTGCAAGAGGCGGTCGGCGCCGCGATCGATTTTTATCACCAGCGGCTTTTGGGCAGCGACGATGCTGGCAATGCGCGCAAGTACTTGCGATCTCGTGGCTACGACGGCGACGCTGCACGCCGGTTCCAAATCGGTTTTTCGCCGGAAGGTTGGGATGAACTCTCACGGCACCTGCAAGCGGAAAAGTTCTCAAGGGAAGATCTTGTAGAGGCTGGCCTCTCATATGTGAACAAGGCGCAGAAATTGACCGATGTTTTCCGCGGTCGTCTGATGTTCCCGATATGGGATAGTCGTGGCGAGCCGTGTGGGTTCGGGGCGAGAACCCTCACAGGTGAAGACGGTCCCAAATATAAGAACTCATCTGAGAGCGCCGTCTACCGCAAGAGTCAGGTTCTCTACGGTATGCATTGGGCGAAGGCCGACATCGTGGCGCGCAACGAAGTTGTGATCTGCGAGGGTTACACCGACGTGATGGCATACCACCTTGCCGGTGTCACGAATGCAGTCGCTACTTGTGGCACAGCGCTTGCCGACGATCACTTTGTGATGCTCAAGAACCTCACGCGCAAGATCACGCTTGCATACGACACAGACTCTGCTGGCCAGACCGCGGCCGCGCGTTGTTACGCGTGGGAACAAAGGTTTGAGGTGCAGTTTCAAGTCGCTGCTCTCCCGCAAGGAAGCGATCCAGGTGACCTCTGGCCAGCTAATTCCGACACGCTCACGAACTCGATTAGTGGAGCGAAACCGTTCGTCGAGTTTCGGATCGACAGGCTCCTCGGGGCTGCGGATCTTGCGACCTTCGAAGGTCGCGCCATAGCGGGGGAGCAGGCAGCAAGAATGGTTTCTGAACATCCAAGTGAACTGTTGCGCGACCAATACGCAATGCGCATTGCTGACCGGTTGCAAATAGAGGCCAATCGATTGCGCGAAATGGTGACACATTTTCGCAAAGGCGGACGCCCAACCCTTGGTTCCGACAAGGCGCGTAGCGAGAACGAGCGACGCGGTCGAGAACAAGCCCATAGCAAGATCAATCCTCGCGAGTTGGACGCATTGCGTTTCGCCGTTCATGCGCCAGAACAGATCGGACACTGGCTGACCGAAGAATTGTTCTCGGATCCAATTGCTCGCGAGACCTACCACGCACTGCTGTCGGCGCCGACTTTCGACGGAGCGCGCGAAAACGCGAGCCAGCGCGTAGCTACTCTGCTTGCACGGCTAGCTAATGAAGACCCAGCAGTCGGACACGAGTCGCTTGAAGTTCTCGCGCCGAGGGTGACCGTAAATCTCGTGGAAGCCGCTGGACAGCGACTAATGGCCGAACTGATTCGCGATGGCGACGAGCGATCAATAGAAGTGAAACGGATGCTAAATGCGTTGGTCGGTTCTCGCGAAGAGGGTGACTATGTATCCGCTGAGAAGCACGCCTATGAGTTGCTATCGTGGCTCAAGGCAGGTGATGAAACAGAATCATGACCAAGAAGCTGAATTACGACGATGGTAGCGACGACACGGAACGACCGACGCAACCAGCTCTGGCGAATGACGAGTCGGCGATAGCGGTGCTCGGCGTAGCGCTTGCCGTTCAAGTCGCGCAACTAGTAGCGCGTGGTAAAGAACGTAACGGCACGATTACATCCGCTGAGGTCTTCGCCGCGTTCCCCGATCTGCAACCAGAGACAGGCGAACTCCTAACTATCTATGCCACCATCGAAGCGGCTGGCGTCGCGATCCAAAACGAGATAGTTGAAGAGATAGAACTCGAAGATTCGTTGCGCACAGCGGCTAGCGCCCCGACAGCGCGCAGGCGCGCAACAGACAGGCGCCACACTCCACCCGTGACTCGTCCTGGTGGTGCGACTGGTTTGCGTCAAGGCAGCAGCATCTTCGATGACGACTTCAACGACCGCGCAACTAAGGCTCCGAGCGAAGGTTCATTAGACCCGGTCCGTATGTATCTGAAGGAAATCGGCAAAGTTTCGCTGCTCACCGGCGAGCAAGAAGTACGTCTCGCGAAACGTATTGAAGCCGGCGTGTTCGCTCAAGTGCAGGTCGAAGCGCCTGACTACGTCGTGTTCTTCGAGTATTTCGCGACGCTCAGCGATGTAGGGCTGATGCCACTCGTGCGCATCGATCCACGCCAATGGGATTCGAGCGACGAACAGCGTCATGCGTTAATGGCAGTAGCACGCGACGGTGAACTAGCGAAGCGCCATCTCACAGAAGCCAACCTGCGGCTAGTGGTATCGATCGCAAAGCGGTATGTGGGTAGAGGAATGGCGCTGCTGGACTTAATTCAAGAAGGCAACCTCGGACTTATTCGTGCCGTCGAAAAATTTGACTACACGAAGGGCTTCAAGTTTTCGACGTACGCAACCTGGTGGATTCGTCAGGCAATTACACGATCGATAGCCGATCAGGCGCGCACGATTCGGATACCTGTCCACATGGTCGAAACCATGAACAAAGTCTTGCGCACGCAACGCCAGATGATGCAAGAGATGGGTCGGGAGCCGACTATCGCCGAAGTGGCGAAAGAGTGTGACATCAGCCCCGAAAAGGTTCGCGAAATTCAACGTATTTCTCAAGAGCCTGTGTCCCTAGAGACTCCCGTCGGCGGTGACGATTCCGATAGCTATCTCGGCGATTTCGTCGAAGATGTCAACAGTCGGTCCCCAGATTTCGAAGCCGACATGAAGATCTTGCGCACCGACATTGAAGACGCGTTGCTCGAACTCAACGAGCGCGAGCAGCAGGTCGTGCGCATGAGATTTGGTCTCGATGACGGGCAGATTAAGACTCTTGAAGATGTCGGTAAGGCCTTCGGCGTGACTCGTGAGCGGATACGTCAAATCGAGGCGAAGACTCTCGCCAAACTCAGACACCCCACTCGCAGCCAGAAACTGCGCGATTACCTCGACGGCCTGTAGTGGACTTCGGGTAGCCACAGTTGGCCTTCAGTGCAACGTCGGTACTCACTGCTAAATTCGCACGTCGGACGTTTTCCATGATGGCAAGCAACCGAAACCAGTAATCCGGGGTAGCTCAATTGGCAGAGCAAGCGGCTGTTAACCGCTAGGTCGAGAGTTCGAGTCTCTCCCCCGGAGCCAAAGTAGTTAGCAACTAGGCACCAACAGCTTCCGTCAGGATTGTCTAGTGTTAGCCGCCGACGGGCCTGTAGCTCAGTGGTTAGAGCGGGGGACTCATAATCCCTTGGTCGCAGGTTCGAACCCTGCCGGGCCCACGATTTCGTTTTGCACGCCGAGGCCTGCTGGCTCGACTATCGCGAACCCATAGTTCAGTCCGATGGATTGCCAGGGAGCGGCTTTGCGATTTGAACTCACCGCTGGTCGATCGCCACCTTGATCGCTCCAGAACTTTCTTGGTCCGCGAGTGCACCGAAAGCCGCTCGCCAGTCATCGAGAGGAAAAGTGTGGGTCAGCATTGGTCCAAGATCGATCTGACCCTGTGTAACAAGATCGAAATAGTGGTCGATGGCGTGCTTCCGGACTCCGTTCACTTCCTCGAAACCGAATGCGTTAGACCCAACCCAAGCGATCTCTTTGAAATACATCGGGGTCCACTCCCATTTCACGGGACCATGAACGCCGGCTTTCACGAGTGTGCCGCGAGCTTTCAGTACACGAACGGAGACCTCTAATGACTCTTTGCGTGAGATCGTGTCATACACGACTTCGACGCCACCGGGGTACGCCATTGGAAGTTCGTGAGTGCCGTGCAAGATTCCGCCAGACCAGTTGGCGATTTGTTCGATCAGCGCCGTGAGCGGTTCGTGCGAGAACACGCGAGAGGCACCAAGTTTCTTGGCAAGATCAGCTTGCGCCCTGAATCGAGCGACGACTCCAACTTCGACACTTGGGTAAAGCGCGCGCAAAATCGCGATTGCCGAACTGCCGAGTGCTCCAGCGCCATAGACAAGTACCTTGCTATTCGGCGACGGTGCGTGTCGAGTTACGGCGTGCAGAGACACAGCGAACGGGTCGGCGAAGACGGCGAGTTCATCGGGAATACTCGCAGGCACGGGGAACAGCATTGAGTCATGCGCTGGCATCAGGGTCGCGTACCCGCCGCTCGCATCCTTCGATGTCCCCGAATGAATTCCAGGGGCAATCGGCGGTACCCGGAAGTTCCAGCACAAAGAAAGGTCGCCTACGAGACATGCGGGGCACAAGTCGCGAACACCTCGCGGGGCGCACGACAGCCAAGGGTTTAGAACTACGCGTTGTCCAAGCTCAAGGCCCTCTGATTCGGGTCCGAGTGCAACCACATCAGCCACAACTTCGTGACCAAGAATGTGTGGGAAAGAAGAAAAGTCGACCATCGGATTATCGAGGTCCATGGCGCCCCAGTCCATGAAGACCTGTTTCGAGTCAGACCCGCAGATGCCTGTGATGCGGGGCTTGGCGACAACCCAGTCCGGCAATAAAAACTCGGGATCAGGCACGTCCCGCAGGCTCATTGGGGTTCTGGCTAACGCAATTTGCAACGTGTTTGCGTTAGCAGGTGGTTCGATGGCTTCTGGAGGTGTACCAAATAGCAGGGCGCGCATTAGTTCTCCGACTCTCGTGCAGACACAACATTGTGACCGAGAGCACTATAAGTCGTAAGGACTTCGCGCTAGCTGTGGAGGTAAACAGCAGCCGAGCTGAACTGCTCGACCTCGAGCGTGGCCGCCTCGATGATCTTGTTAGAAAGATCGTTCAATGCTCTAGCGATAGCTAGTTCATCGCCAATACGAGGCACTCTCGGGTCGACTGGGTTACGGCGAGCCCTACCCCATCCACCGATCTTTTCTCCGTCGATTTGCACGATTGCTCGCGCGTCAGTTGAGTCGCCATGTTCATCGACTGTGATATCGACGAGCAGGGTCTTGTGTTGGGTCGCAAGGAATGATTCAGTTGCCATGGGTTCACCTCTTGTCGCGGCCGGGTCCGCCTGTCGGCTTGCGCCGCCCCGCATCCGATTACACGGTTGTCCACCTTGAGTGTCTGCCTTTGCGCTCGCGGAGTCAACCCGAAGGTTTGTCCTTAATGGTCAAAGCCATTCCGTCATGGCCGAACTAGGTTCATCACCCGCCGCAAGAATGCGGTGGCGCTTCGTAATTACATCCGAATAGAAGTGGTGCAAGCTGTGAAGAAACAAGATTCTGCATTGGTACGCGAGGTCCGCGCGCACGATGTTCCGACATGGTGGCGTGACGCCAAATTGGGGATATTCGTTCATTGGACCCCCGCTTCTGTACCTGCTTTCGCTCCGAACGGTGAAGAGATCGGCGAACTGCTCGGCGCGGGTCGCAAAGATGCGCTCGCGTATTCGCCCTATACAGAGTGGTATGAGAACTCGCTTCGGTTCCCGAACAGTCCAGTAGCGAAGCATCACAAAGCCACATACGGGGACAAGCCATATAGGGACTTCACTAAGGACTGGGAAGAAGGGCTTGCGAACTGGGACCCAGCAGAGTGGGCGACTCGCTTCGCTGCGACTGGCGCGCGTTACATCGTGTTCGTTACCAAGCACCACGATGGCTACTGCCTTTGGCCGTCGGACGTAAAAAATCCCCATGTCCCTGGGCTGTTTTCGAAGCGTGACGTTGTCGGCGAACTCGCTGACGCTGTGCGCGCCAAGGGCATGCGTTTCGGTGTGTACTACTCCGGTGGTCTCGACTGGACCTTCAACCCACACCCGATAGGGCGGGTCTCTGACCTCGCGGTTGGACAACCGCGCGGCGAATACGTCGAGTATGCCGATGCGCAGGTGCGCGAACTGATTGACCGCTATCAACCGAGCGTCTTGTGGAACGATATTTCTTGGCCCGGCGACACGGTGGCGCTCGCGCGCTTACTCCGCGACTATTACAAGGCTTTACCTGATGGGGTTGTGAACGATCGGTTCATGCCGTATTCGCGGTTATGGGCTGCAGTCAAGTCGCGGCCGGGGCGTTTGGCGATCGACAAGATCGCACTAAAAAGCGCGAAGGCCGACAAGGGGATCGTCCCGCCGAAGCCGCCGCTTTTCGATGTCAGAACGCCGGAGTACGCAACCTTTGAACACATCGAGAAAACGCCGTGGGAATGTGTTCGAGGGATCGACAAGAGTTTCGGTTACAACCGCGACTCTGTAGAGGCCGATTTTCTAACTCACAGCGATCTCTTGTGGATGGTGATCGACATCGCGTCGAAGAATGGCAACCTGTTGCTGAACGTCGGGCCGCGCGGCGAAGACGCCACGATCGCAGACGAGCAGATCGTGCGACTCGACTGGCTTGCCCAATTCCGAACGACGCTAGAAGCGGCACTCGTCGGCACACGGCCCTGGGTTGTGCCCCAGAGTGCTAACGAAGGCCCGGTAGAGATCCGCTACACAGCAAGAGACAGGTCCGTGTTCGCGTTCGTACGTGGCCTAGAACAAAGCTCGCAGGTATGTCTCAGCGAGGTTTCGTCCACGGCGACGACGGTCGTGCGCGATGCTGCCGGAGCTGAGATTGCCTGGAAGATGACAGACGATGGACTAGTGATCGATTCTGAGTCGCGCGTCGATCCGGCTATCCCGATGGTCATCGAAATGGTAGATGTAACGGCTTGGTAAGGCTCTGGCCCATTCTGATAATGCCATGGTTTACGTGACTAACGTCACGTTGTTCTAGGCGAAATAGCCTGTTATGTTATACGAAACATAACGGGTGCGCCTTCGTGGGCGTCTTATTGGGTGGGGTGAAATGCATGACACGAGATCATTCAACGCGTCGATTGTTGCGGGGTCTTGTACCAATATCAATTGCGCTCTCAGCGTCTCTAGCGTTTGGCAATATCGCAACGGCCCAGGCTGGCTCAGATGCGAGAGCAAAGTCTGTGGTCCGCGCAGTAGCAGAGGCAACGCTGCCTAGCTGTGGCACGATCGATACACGACAGAACGAGGTCCAGAACAAAGACTGCGTCGATCTTCACCTCATGATGCGCGCCTTTCAAGGCACGCCAGATTCAGCGGTGCTTTCAGCCATGAAGGTCCAAGCTGCCGCCTTCGCCGCTGGGCGCGTAGCTAGCCCGGTCACAACGCCAATCCTTCAGGCTGTACTCGGGCCGCTGTTCCCGATTCTCGGTTGGGTTGCGATCATCTATACCGCGGTGAGCTTCCTGTTCGACATTCCTGACTTGGTACAGAACCTTGAAGGCGGAACCTACGACAGCGTCAGCCGTCGCAGTGGTTACTGTCAGAATGTCTGGGAGACGATCGCACGCGTGAAGACCGCTAAGGCTGGCATGAGCACGAGTGTCGACATGTTCTGGGTTAGTAAAGGCCGACCGACCACTAGCTATATCCGGTACGTATTCGCGACGTACCTCGGGCGGCAGCCAACTTGCGCCGAGTTACGCAGCGAACTCGCGAAGTTTTATCCGGGTGGCGCGATCAACAAAATGTTCAGCACCGACGAAGATGCGTGGAGCGATGGCATCGCGCAAAATGTTCTGAACAACGTTGTCTGCGATTCGCGCTCGAGCGACGGCGTGCGTTGGTCTACGAAGGTCGCTTCGAGTCAAGGCAATACCTGGAAGGCGGCTTCTATCGCCACCTATTGCGGGTATCTCGAGGCCGGCAGGTCTGAGCCTTGGAAAGCTGTCCAGTTAGCGGCTGCGGCAGACCTTGCCGGGAGAATGTCTGAGCGTTGCCCGACGGGCACAATCCCATCGCATCGATTCGTTCGGAATTCGATACAGGTCGCTGATCCGCCCGGCCAGTTCGACGGACTCGACGACCTGTACAGCTCAATTGGTAGGCCACCGGAAAAACTCGACAGTCATAAGACCGGCCGGGTAGTTAACACATTCACCATTAATGCGGTGATGAGCAAGTTTCCGAAGAACCTCAACGCATGGACGGCTTATGTCTTTGCAGGAAAACTTGGGCTTAACCATGAAAACCGAAACCTGGTTTGTGCATGGGCAGGCCCATGGGTTCAGGTAGCTGACCGTGGCATGTACGGAACATTCGCCAACACATTGGGTGAATCCGACCAGATACTCCGTGATTACGTTGACTTCAAAGCGGGTCAGGCGTTTGGCCACGACTCGCTTGCACTCACGACGGCTGTGGCTGCGGGACTTCCTGAAGGCGAGAGGCTACGAGTGAATATGTTTGTTTTGTTCTCGAGCCTTATTGAAGGTCGGTGCGGTCAGGTCAATGTGAATGCGACCGACAGCCTGCAATTGAACGAACAACGCACCGTCTGTAAGGACGGCCATGCAGGCTACGACGCACTCAAGGAACTGGTTGGCTAGGGGTACGACTCAAAGAGTCTTCAAGTGTTTTTTTATTCCTGACGGCCGAGACGAAGTCGTCGCCATGGCAGCCTTGTGGCGCTGCCATGGCCGATTTACACCCTTGTTATTCTCATGCAGATGATGTATTCCTTTAGGCATGCGTTGCCTACGGAAACATCGGATTCGGCTCATTGCAGCAAATGTGCTCACAATCGCGGTACTAACAAGTTGCGGAGGTGGCGGAGAGCAGCCGAAACCGCTACGAATAGGAGTAAACCTTTGGCCCGGGTATGAGCACATATATGTAGCCGAGCACGAAGGCCTCTTCGACGCAGCTGGCATCGAGGTCGATCTTGTGGAGTTCGCTTCTCTCAGCGACGGTGTGAGGGCCTTCGCCTGGGGGGATCTTGACGGTTTCGCTGGCACTGTCGCCGAATATCACGCGGCTTATGTCGCAGGTGGTGTTGCTGAGCCAGTGATAGCGGCAGGACTCGACTACTCAAACGGCGCTGATGTCATTCTCGGCGGCAGCGGAATCGCTTCGATGTCAGATCTCAAAGGTCGAAGTGTTGGAGTTGAGCGCGGCCCTCTCGGTGAGATGTTCGTCAGCATTGCCATGCAGAGCGTCGGTCTCACCATCGATGATGTGAGGCTTGTCGTGGGCGATTCGCGGGCGCTTCCTGGCATGCTCGAACGCGGCGAAGTCGATGCCGTACAGACCTATTCGCCGTTCTCCGCCGAGCTCTTGTCCAAAGGATTGAAGCCAGTTTTCAGTAGCGCCGACGCTCCAGGAGCGATCCTCGACGTACTCGTTGTGGATCGCCAAGTGCTCAAGCAGCGTCACGGCGATCTCGAAAAGTTTCTGCGTGTTCTCGATGATTCTCTCGGCCTGTTCGAAAGCGAACCCGACCTAGCGGTCGCCGTAGCTGCACATCATGAATCGCTTTCAGCGGCTGAATTCCTTATCGCTCTAGATGGCGTGGAGCTTTTGAGAGTTGGTGATTCGATCAAACTTTTGGATGATGGCACTTTTCAGGCGGCGTGCGACCTAGTTGCCCTTGTGCTCGGCGAACCCGAGCAAAGTTCCAGCATCGACCCGCGCGGATGCGTCGACAGATCGGTGCTCGATGCCGTCTCGGTATCGGGTGAGGCTTGACACCCATGCGAGCTTGGCGACAATTCACCCGGACGTTGCTTGGTCGCGTCGGGGTGCCGTTCGTGTTGGTTAGTTTCGCTGCGGTCGGTTTGCTGGTCGTTGAGACGAGTTCGAGATTGCGGGACCAGCAGATCGAAGGCGCAGCCGATCGTGCCACAACGAAAGTCAATGCTATCGAACTCAGCGCCATCATCGATCCTGCTGGAGGCGTCGTTGAAGCTGTTACGAGCTTCGCTTCTCCTCGAGATATCAGGAGAATTATTGTTTTCAGCGGTACGCCCTCGAAGGTCATTGCGTCGTCGAGATTCGACGATGTCGGCCTTTATGCAGCTCAAGTGCCCGGAGACCCTCTGGCGTTGCTAAGTCTCCTTGCGCAGTTCGACCGCAGCGATGAAGGTGCGCGTCGTTACATCGCGAGGCACGGAGATCGGGTGGACGTTGCTGTTCTCGCACAAATCTCGCTCGGGGGTTCAGTTTTCGACGAAGACAACAAGACCATCGTCGTTGTCTCATTAACGGTCGATAGCGCAGTGGGTACTCTCGCACTCGTTGGCGGTGCGATGCGCAACGAACTGGCTATCGTCGCCACACTCTTGTCCATTGTGGCGCTCGTATTCCGCCAGCAAGTTCTCAAGCCGATAAGGAGGCTCGGCGCGGCTATTGAAAATGGCACACTCGAAGATCACTGCGATTATTTTGTGTCAAGGGGCAATGAATTTGGTGGACTCGCGCAAACCCTTATGCGAAGTCAATTTCTGCGCGACGTTTCAGAATCGGAATCAACTGCGAGTCGAGCGCGACTCGAGGCAATCATTCAAAATGCACCCGACGCGATTGTCACCGTGGATGGCGCGAATAGGGTCGAAGAGTTCAATGCCGCTGCCGAACGCATATTCGATATGCGCTACGAAGACGTCTATCGCACGAACGCGCGCTACCTGTTCGACGATGATCGAGACTCGCTAGATTCGAGTGACGGATTGATCGAGTCGCCCGAGAAATACAAGTTCGGAATAGAACTAGTCGGAGTCTCGGCAAGCGGGAGGCGATTTCCTGTCTGGGCTACTGCGTCCGAGACCATGATTAACGGCCAGGTCATGACCACTTTGATCCTGAGGGACATGTCGGCGGTCCGCGATGCAGAGGCGAGGCTTGCCCACACTGCTAGGCACGACAGCCTCACTGGCCTGCCAAATCGGTGGCTCTTAATTGATCGGACACAAGCGGCCTTCAGACGGCCACGCCACTCAGGTGAAATCCTCGCCCTTATCTGCCTCGATCTAGATCGTTTCAAGGTCGTGAATGACAGCCTCGGTCACGCAGTAGGTGATCGGTTACTGATTGAGACTGCGCGCCGTTTGCTCAAATGTGCGGCAGATTCGGACACGGTCGCGCGTCTTGGCGGTGATGAGTTCGCTGTGATGATCGAAGCTGCGACAAATATGTCCGCCGTGATCGATCTAGCAGAACGAATACGCGAGGAGATTTCCGAGGGTTACGACATGGGGAGCGAAGCATTCGTCGGTGCGAGCATTGGTATAGCTATATGGGACGGAGAGACCTTCGATGCGATGAGCTTGCTAAAAGCAGCTGACACAGCCATGTACAGGGCAAAGGATGCCGGCCGCGATTGTTTCAGAATCTTCGACCAAAAAATGCAAGAAGCGGTCTCGACTCGCCAATCCATCGAAACGGCTCTAAAACACGGTGTCGAGCGCAGAGAATTTGTGCTTCATTATCAGCCGATAATCGACCTGACTACTGGTTGCGTCACGAAAACCGAGGCACTGATCCGCTGGAACCGCCCAGGCCTCGGATTAGTGCAACCTGGGGAGTTCATCTCGATAGCGGAAGACACAGGGCTAATTACCTCGATCGGTGCGTGGGTGGTGGACGAGGCATGCCGTCAATGCGCTTTATGGCATGCCGAAGGGTTTGAAATCGGTGTCGCAGTGAATGTTTCGGGTCGGCAACTAGTCAACGCTGACATAGTTACGGTACTTGACGAAGCGACACGTCGTCATGGTTGCAGACCTGCTGATCTCACACTCGAAATTACTGAATCGATGTTGATCGCGGAGCCAACCCAGGCCCTCGAAATTTTGAACGCGCTCAAGCGCTTAGGCGTAGCTATTTCGCTTGATGACTTTGGAACCGGCTTCTCATCGCTCACATACCTACGTCGGTTCCCAGTCGACGTCTTGAAGATAGATCAGTCCTTTATCGAAGCAATCGGCACAGACGATGAAGACACAGCGATTGTTGCAGCGATCGTGAACTTGGCGCGGTCTCTGAGGCTCAAGATTGTCGCAGAAGGTGTGCAGAGTCAAGACCACATCGCCGCGCTATTGGCGCTTGGGTGCGGCTACGCGCAGGGCTATTGGTTCTCAGAGCCAATAGATGCGGATTCGCTCCGAGAGTTCGCGGCACAGCGCGCTAGCTAACGCAGCAGAGACCACCAGGTCGTGAAGCCGACGGTGATCGTCGTTGCTACACCGATCATCCACCAGGTTTTTGGTGGGATCTTGCCGTCGGCATCTTGCGGCAGACGCTTTCGAACGATGTTTAACGTGCGTTCGGCCCACACGAAATCCCGAGCGAGTATCGCCAAGCCGACGCCAACTATCACCCACCCGGGTCCTGGGAGAGGTATCGCAGCGAGCCCCAATGCGAGCACGATGAACCCAGACGTGATTCGCGCTAGTCGGAAGAAAATGTTGCGCTTCGCTTCGGCAACCGTGTCCTCACGAACGCCGGTTGCGAGTTCTGCTTCGATAGCTGCATCTGAGAATGCTGAGAACTTCTTGTTGGCGTTATCGCCCGTTTCTTCAACGCCGTCGTTTTGCATCCATCTATTCTGCCTGGCGCGCAGCGACTTCCACCATCGTTAGTCTCGGCTGGTGGACAAAAAGATTCGGAATTTCTCGGCCTGGGCATACTGGTCGTTGCACTTGGCCTCAGTCGAACTCGACGATCCAATCCCCGGCGAACACGAAGGTCGGGACCGACTCGATGAGTGGCTAATTCGAGTTCGAGAGCGACTAACCAAGTTGCTAGGCGATCAACAGTCGCACGTGCCACTTGATGCAGAGTTTGGTGAACCGATCGACTGTGGCGAGTACACGCGGTCGAGAGTTGTCTACGACACAGAGCCAGCAATGTCTGTGCCTGCATATCTCCTTGTTCCGAAGGATCGTGCAACACAAGGTCCGGCTGTGCTTGCCGTCCATGGGCATGGTCCAGGCAAGGATCTGATCTGCGGCCTGACAGGAGCACCTTTTGAGCACTACGCCATCCACCTGGCGCGCCTCGGCTATGTAGTCCTTGCCCCGGACCTCAGGTGCTTCGGCGAACGCCAGGACCCGCAATGGGAACCATGGACTCACAAGTATGACTGCGACTGGAATCTCGTTGCAGCGACGATGGCTGGTGTTTCCCCACTCTCACAAAATCTTTGGGATCTCCAGAGGAGTATCGACGCACTCGCCGAGCATCCACTCGTCGATTCATCGCGTATCGGAGTTGCTGGCTTGTCGTACGGCGGCACGATGGCTCTTTTTCTTGCGGCGCTAGACACGCGGGTTAGAGCGGCTGTCGTTTCTGGATACGTATCAAGTTGGAAGAGCGCCCACACGGTGCCGTGGAACATGTGCGGTTCTCAGGTCATGTTCGGTCAACTAGGCAAAATTGAACACGTCGACATCGCAGCACTAATCGCTCCGAGAGCGCTGTTGGTCGAAACAGGTGAAGCCGACGAGCTTTTCCCTCTTTTGGCCGCCACACAAACAATGGATTCGTTGCGGCGCGTGTGGGGGTCCGCTAATTCAGACGTTCTAGTGCACGCTGCCGTCGTAGGCGGTCACCGGTGGCATGGCGCGATGGTCGAAGAATTTCTCGGGCGCAATCTTTGAGATACGAACGGCCTGTGCTCCAGAGCGTCTCGCCTACCGTGTGGGCTATGCCGGATTCTGTTAACGAACGCATCGCCGCGCTTGGGCTCACCCTTCCTGGTCCGTATCCTCCTCACGACCCTCTTGTCGCCGTAAGTATCCATGGCGGGCGGGCGCGAACCTCAGGCCAGCTACCACGCAATCACGACGGAGTGATCGTGAACCCTGGCGTGTTAGGCGCAGACCTATCGGTAGAAGAAGGTGTCGTTGCGGCGCACTGGTGTGCTCTGAATGCACTGTCCGTGCTTGCCTCCGAGTTCGGATCGCTTGAGGTGATTGAGCGCGTCCTCTGCGTCATCGGTTTTGTGGCTAGCGCTCCAGGCTTCACGCAACAACCAACGGTGATCGACGGAGCATCCAAGCTGCTTCACGACGTCTTCGGTGAGGCTGGTCGGCATTCGCGCAGCGCCATTGGAGTGGCTGCGCTCCCGCGAGGTGGCGCTGTAGAAATCGAAGTCGAGGTTGCCCTGCGATGACCACTGGTCCTCGCATCACGATCATCGGTGGAGGTAGCTACCACTGGGGTCCGCGCATCCTCGCAGACTTCTGCAACACGCCATCGCTAGTCAATGCGCACGTCGTAATACACGACCTAGACAGCGCAGCGGCGGACCGTTAGGCGGCACTTGGGACGAGTTTTGCTTCGCGCCGCGCGAGCGCGATGCGCGTGGAAGCATTGCCCGACATCGCTAACGCGTTAAGCGATTCAGATTTTGTGATTAGCTCGTTTTCTGTCGGTGGATTAGCCAGCATGAGTCATGACCTAGCTGTGCCAGAGAAATATGGCATCCGCGTGCCGATCGGTGACAGTGTTGGCCCGGGTGGGATTAGTCGAGCATTGCGAAGCGTGCCCGTCGTCCTCGAAATGGCACGCAACGTGGAGACCCACGCTCCTAACGCCTTGTTCGTAAACGTGAGCAATCCGCTCACAGCGCTAACGCGCGCCATCGGCCGCGAGACACGGGTCAAAGTCGTGGGACTCTGCAACGAACTAGTTGGCTTGCAGTTTCAGATGTCGCTGCTTTTCGATGTGCCGATCCACGAAGTCGACTTCGTTGTCGGCGGCGTGAATCATTTTCCGATCGTGACGCAGCTGCGTCTAGGTGCCGATACCAACGGGTTCGACCGTCTTCGTGAAGCGATACTCGAAACTCCACCAGGGCCGTTGTGGATGCAGCCACCAGCAGGCATGCATTGGCGCAAGATTAGCGAAGGGTCCGATTTCACAAAGTCCGATGTACTAGCGAACCTCGCGGTGAAGCTCGAACTATTTACCCGATGCGGAGTGCTGCCGGGAGCCAACGACCACCACATTGTCGAGTTCATACCAGGGTTCGTGCACCAAGACAACGACCACGGCGCCCCATGGCGTGTCCACCATTGGGGGATCGAGGGTCATTCAGCAGACATCGATTCCGACATCGCCGAGTACGAAGCGGCGCGAGACGCAAGCGATGTTTCGCGAATGCCCAGTGGTGAGTTGGTCGCAAATCTGCTCGACGGACTCGTGTCGGAGAGATCTCGCTCGCTGCCCGTGAACATTGCAAACGCCAGGCAAGTAACTACCTTGCCAGACAATGTAATCGTGGAATGCATGGCGGATGTCGGTGCCGGCGGAATCACAGCACGCGATGTCACTGCCGTTCCTGGAATCATCGGTGAGTACGTACGTCGGGTCAGCGTGAGCCAAGAACTAACAGTCGAAGCAGCGATTACAGGTGACCGTGACACGGCGATAGCGGCGATGCTCGCTGACCCACTCGTTGGCAAGCTGCCATACGAGAGTGTCATTGCGCTCACGAACGACCTGATCGCAGCGACAGCAGCATGGCTGCCACAGTTCGTGAATAGGTAGCGTCGTTGCGTGGCTCCAAGAATTTGTTTCATCGGTGGCGGCTCTTACCAATGGACCCCGAAGCTGATTCTCGATATCGCTGACACCCCAAGCCTGAGCGAGGCCGAGATCGTGATCGAAGACATCGACCCGAAACCGATACCGGAGATGGTCGAACTCATTCAGCACATTGCGACCATCCGCGGCACTGGAATGACTGCGACAGGCACAACGAATCAGACCGAGGCACTAGCTGGCGCCGACTACGTGATCGTTTGTATTTCTACGGGTGCGCTCACCAGCATGGAGCACGACCTCACAATTCCTCAGCGTTTCGGGATCTATCAGTCGGTGGGTGACACCATTGGTCCTGGCGGGATCATGCGAGCGCTGCGCAACATCCCAGTGATGGTCGACATCGCGGCAGATATGCAACGAGTTTGTCCCGACGCGTGGCTATTAAATCTGACCAACCCGATGACGACGCTCACGCGGGCGGTCCACAAGGCCACCAACATCACGGCGCTCGGGTTGTGTCACGAAGTCGTCCTCGCCAAGTACACGCTGTCTTTGTTGCTCGGGTGCGACATGCGCGATATCGATGCCGAGATCGCGGGCGTGAACCACCTACCTTTCATCACTCGTTTGCGGATCGGAGAGCACGACGGCTTCGAGCTACTCCATGATCTGTTCGACGATGTTTCTCGGCACGAGACTCAGATCGCGGCATATGGCCTCTCTGCCCGAAAGCCCGCTAGCTCTGGTTTCAATAGTGCGGGTGATACGACCGTCGGTTCGCTATTGGGCGCCAATGCGCTGAAGTTCGAGTTATTCAAGCGATTCGGCGTATTGCCCGCAGCGGGTGATCGCCATGTAGCTGAATTCTTCTCGGGATTCCTCACCCAAGAATCTGGCTGGGGAATGCGATGGGGCATCGAATTGACAAGCATGGAGAATCGCCGCGCCTGGCTCGCCTACTACGAAGGCGAGGCTAAGAAAATGCGCCAAGCCGCGACCATTCCACGCGAGCCGAGTGGGGAGATGGTTGCGACCATTATCGATGCTCGATCGCGCGACAAGACGCGGCACCTGCCACTCAATATTGCCAACCACGGGCAAGTACCCGATCTGCCGGACGGAGTAGTGGTTGAGAGCATGGTCACCGTCGACGCGAGTGGTTTAAGCGGCCGCGACGTTGCCGCGTTGCCCGCGCCCGTCGCCGAGACAGTCAGACGAATATCGGCAGAGCAGGAGTTGGTAGTCCAGGCTGGAATCGCCGGTAATCGCGACCTCGCAATAGCTGCGATGCGACTCGATCCGCTCTGCAGCCGTCTCGATTACGACGAGCTTCACAGAATGGCAGACGAGATGTTCACGGCAACTGCAGAATGGCTACCTCAGTTTTCTTGAGCTATGCGCCGTTAGTCGTGAGCGAGTTCGCGAACAGGTACACCCAACCCGTTGCTTCTATTCCTAGGGAATGGAGTTGAAGGTTTGATTCGTTGCGCGCCTCATGCGCCGTCGATATGCCGAGAAATTCGAAAGCTGTTGCTCTAGCCAATCCAGCGATCGCCCTGTCGATCTTCGAGTCGGTATCGAAGGCAACCCTGTGGGCTTCGTCTAAGTGCAGCACGGTTTCGTCGAGCTTGCCGAGTTGCGCGTACGCGTAACCCATCGCCCAGTGCAAGAAGATCTTGTCCATGTAAGTACCAGCACGGATATCTGTAACCTCCATCGCGACATCGAGAGCCGCTTCGGGGTCTCGAATTGCGACTAGAGCCAATGCGAAGAGGCCTCCGAGAGCAGCGCGCGCACCGTCATGTTCGGCGACCTTGTAAGCAGGTTCGATTATGGCAATCGCTTCTGAGTTGCGGCCACATTGCAAGTAGGCGAGTGCGTGAAGTTGTGCGATGTCTGAGTCCGCAACCGAAACGGAATGCTCAAAGTCATATTTCGAGAGTGCTTCGATTGCGCCTTCGCCATCGCCGCGCTCGAGGTGAACCGCAGCACTAGCAACGCCTCCGATTCGACGCATCGACGGGTCGGCGAGAGCTGAGGCTGCTGGAGTCATCGAACGCAATAAATCCTCTGCCTCGCTGAATCTTCCAAGTTTCGTGAGGGCACGAATTACAGGTGTGGTCGCCTGCACTTCCGACCAGTTGTCTCCGACACTGTGGAAGAACTCAATTGCTCCACGGCCGCGATCGACGCACTCGGCGCTACGGCCACGCCATAGCGCTATGGCCGACAACAGAACTTCCAGCATTTCGATTCCCCAACGTTCGCCGCTATCGAATTCGCCGCCGACCTGTTTGGCGAGGATTTCTGCGTCGTCGAGCCGGCCCTGGTTATAGCGAACAAATCCGAGAAGTCCGCGTGCCCACCCAAGTCCGCCCCAGTCTCCGATCTCCTCAAAGAGTGCGGCCGACTGCTCGAGCCGGCTCTCCGCGCGAGCCGTTGCGCCACGGATAAAGGCGATCCAAGCGAGGTTTTGCAGAGCCCACGCCTCGCCACGTCGGTCGCCCGCGTTTCTAAATGCGGCGAGTGCATCTGAAGAAAGTGCCTCAGCACTATCGCCGGAGCCTTGGAATAGCCGCGCCATGCCTAGTGCCCGGAGTGCCTCGGCTGCCTTCGATTCGTCTTGCAATGAGCGCGCCGTCGTGAGTGCTTCGCCGTAATACCGTTCGGCTTCGTCGTACCTTCTTGAGTTGCTCTCGACCTGCCCTAGCACCAACAGCGCGTCCGCGACGGTGCCATCGTCGCTAGCTTCGCGTGCTGCTTCTAGAACCCACAAGGCATCTTCTCTCGCGTCGGGCAGGTTACGTTCGGCGTCGAGCATGCGGGCGCGTGCCAAGCGAGATGGCCAGACCCGAGCTGAGTCTGCTGGGTCTGCGAGTTCAAGGATTCTCTCAGCGAGCTTGCCTGCGCGCGCCGTGTGCTCGCTGGACTGGGCTCTGCGAGTTGCTCGAAGAAGGGCCTCGAGTGCCCGATCGAGCACGTCTTCGGGAATCTCTGCCACGGTGCCAAGCCCTACTACTAGTTCCGCAGCTGTAGCCAAGTGCAGAGCGGCGGCCTCTTCGTTTGATTCGTTGCCGTCGCTCAGGCGTTGCGCGATCGTGTTGTGCCTGCGCGCTCGTTCAGCCCGGGTCAGAGTCCCGTAGGCGACATCGCGCACTAGTTCGGAACGGAAGTTGAATTCGCCGTCGTGCATCTCCAACAGGTCGCGGTCGCTCAATGCTCTAGCTATACGGTCGCCGTCTGGCCTGTCGGTGAGTGCGAGCGCGTCTGTTGTCGTACCACTTGACCCGACTACTGCGAAATCTTCCAGCATGCTCCGTTCTTCCGCGCTGAGCGCATCGAGACGGGCTGCGACCAGTCCGTGCAATGTTGCGGGAAGGCTCCGTAGGGCATCTGATGTTGCATCGATTTCGCCATCGTTGTTCGCATCAAACGCTAGGGCGACTAGTTCCTCGACAAAAAATGGATTACCTCCGCTTCGTTCTTGCAGTAGCTCGATGAAGTCGGCATCAACGTCAGTTCCGACGAGCTCACGCACGAGTGATGCTGACGACTCTGCGGAAAGCCCGTCGAGGTGCAACACCACTTGGTTGTGTTGCCCTGGCGTGAACCCGGAGTCGGAAACGAAATCGGGACGAGCCGTCGTGATTAGTACGAACGGCAATGAGCGCACCCTCGCTAGCAACTTGTCTAGGGCATCGCGCAGGTCAGCGTCGGCCCACTGGACGTCCGACATGACCAGGATTACGGGACGTGTTGATGCAAGGCGCTCGAAGAAGCGTCCTACCGATCGACGCGATTCATCGCGCGCTCTAGAGATATCGACGCCTGGTCGAGAGAATCCGTCGGTCAGGAATAGCAGGCCGTCGACTACGCGGTCGGTTTCTTGACAATCAATCGCTAGATCAAGCGCTGCAGCGACGGTAGCTGTGACTGTGTGGCGACTGTCGAGCATTGGACTGTCACGGTCGAGAGAACAAGCGCCGCGTACTGCCTCTGCTAGTGGCCCATAAGCGCTTGAGTTTCCGTAGGGAACGCACTGGCCGACGAGCACCAATGCGCCGTTCGTATCGCGCGCTTCTTGAGCAAACTCCATGGCAAGACGACTCTTGCCGACGCCAGCCTCGCCATAGATCTCGATCAGCTGAGCGCGTCCACGCATTGCAATCCGAAATGTGTTGCGGAATAGTCCCAATTCGGGATCTCGCCCGACCAACGGAGCGCGCTTGACTCGCCTCCTGCGTCGTCCCGGCAGCGAAGTTGCCGCTATCGCGATCCACGCCTCGATTGGTTCACTCCGGTTCTTTACCGTGATCGCTCCAAGCGATTCGTACATAAAACTTGCACGCGTAGCTTCGTATGTGATCGGCCCAACTATGACCTGTCCTGGTTGGGCCGATGTCTGGAGCCGACTCGCAATGTTAACGACGTCGCCCATAACCGTGGCGTCGCCACCAGCGCGCATCGCTCCGACGAGCACTTCGCCGGTATTCGCTCCGATACGAAGATCAAATCGACTGCCACTTTCCTTCGCGAATTCAGTCAGCGTCGATTGCATCGCTAGAGCGCATCGAACTGCGCGTTCGGCGTCATCTTCGTGCGCGACCGGCGCGCCGAATTGCGCGACGAGTTGATCACCGACAATTTTGTCGAGGTGACCGCCATAGGACACAACATCAGCCACTAGGCGCTGAAAACATTGGTCTACGAGATTCTTGACGTGCTCAGGGTCTGCGCGCTCAGAAAGACTCGTGAAGCCGACGATGTCGGCCATCAAGACGGTGACTAGCCGCCTTTCGTCGGGGCGCAAGATGATGGCGGCCCCACATTCGGGACAAAATCGCGCGCCACTTGGCGCATTAGCTCCACAGGTCGGGCATACGGCCATCGCCTGATCCTAAATGTGGGAGCAAGAGAGATGGCAACATGCGCAAAGCGGCAACTTTCGCGCTTCTATTGTAATTGGTAATCAGAACAGCGTCGTTGCCGATGAGGTTCTGATATTGCGGCGGGCGAGGTTGCTGAGGCTGAAACAAGATCGGTGCTCGATGGCGGAGCCACGTTTTGATTTTTCGACTTTGGAGCTGTTCAGTGAACCTGTCGCGGCGATCGAGAGTGTTGGTCCGCACCACAGGATCGTGGCGGCAAATTCTGCATTTCGGTTGATGCTTGGGCCCGCCTCGATTGGTCAACTCCTAGGTCCCGTCATCGGTGGCGCTGACACCGTGAGTTGCGATGAAGTGACGCAAGCGCTTTCAAGTGGCCGAATTCACCGGCTGCGAGTCGAACGCGGCGGGTATGTGTTTGAGTTCGAGAATCGCCCACGGGTAGCGAACTTCAGCGTGATTGTCGGCACTGACATAACGATGCGGGAGTCGCTCGCCGCTCGAGTCGCGTTCGAGTCAGCGCACGACGCGATAACGGGTCTTCCGAACGGCACATCATTGATCATGCAGATCGACACAGCTATCGAACGTTCAGAGCTATTAGGCGCGCCAGGCGCTGTGTTGATCTGCGATCTCGATCAGTATCGAGCGATAAGCGACGGTTTAGGGCCGACAGCGAGCGCAGAGTTCCTTCGGCTGATCGGCGAGCGATTCGAAAGGTCTCTCCGGTTCGGCGACTCGGTGGCGCGTCTCGTAGGCGATGAGTTTGCGGTGTTGTGTTCAGATGTCGGTGATAGTTACGGTGCGCAGGCCGTTGCGAGACGCATGCTCGAATCGCTCGTCGAGCCAGTGGTGCTCGAAACCGGCGAGGTATTCGTTTCGGCGACTGTTGGCATCGCCGTAATCGAAACGACCGGCGACTCTGCGGCGCGTGTGCTGCGAGATGCTCATGCGGCGTTGTCGCAAGCGAAATCCAAGGGGCGTGGGTCGATCGAAGTATTTGATGTGGGCATCCGCGAGCGGGTAGTCGCGCGGATAGCAGTCGAGAAGGAACTTCATCGGGCACTTCAGCGCGATGAGTTGAGGGTGCACTACCAGCCGTATGTTCGGTTGACTACTGGCGATGTGATCGGCTTTGAGGCGCTCGTGCGTTGGCAACATCCATCGAGGGGTTTGCTCTCGCCAACTGAGTTCGTCGCAGTTGCCGAAGAGACCGGTCTGATCATCGAGATCGGCGCGTGGTTGCTAGCTGAAGCCGTGCGACAAATCGCGGAATGGGGCGACCTTGTCCCGGCGGGCGACCCGCTGGAGATCTCAGTCAACCTATCGGCGCGTCAGATTGAGGACCCCAATCTTGTGCAAATGGTCGAGCGCTCACTGAGTTGCGCTGGAGTTGATTCGTCGTGCCTGATTCTTGAAGTGACAGAGAGCACGCTGATGGCCGACACTCAACATGCGGCGCGGGTACTAAGGGAGTTGCAGTTGATGGGTGTTCGCATCGCTGTCGACGATTTCGGCACCGGGCATAGCTCACTCGGCTATCTGAAACAATTACCTGTCGACTGCCTGAAGATCGATCGATCGTTTGTCGCTGGCCTCGGAGTGGATCCAGAAGACAAGACGATTATCGAGGCAGTAGTAGCAATGGGCCACGCATTGGGATTGAGTGTCGTAGCCGAAGGCATCGAGACCGTCGACCAACTTCGACACCTAGAACTCCTTGGTTGCGACATCGGCCAGGGCTTCTTGATCGCGAAGCCAAACCCCGCCTCCGCGATTATCGAACTGATCGGAGACAGGCTCGCGTGGCGGTTGGCTGGCTAACGCGCGCGACAATCGATGCATGAGCCCGTTCAGAGACAAACGATTTAGGGCTCTAGTAATTGGCCAAGCTGTCAACGGGATAGGCAGTTGGTGTGCCCTGGTAGCCATCTGGGGTTATGCAGCAGAACGGTTCGATGCAGAGCCGTGGCAAGTCGCGTTGCTTGGCCTGACATGGACGTTGCCTGGGGCACTCCTTGGACCATTCGCTGGCATTCCCACAGATCGCCTCGACCCGCGTCGCGTCTTGATAGCTGCAGACATCGGTGCCGCGGTATTTGCGCTAGCTATGGCCGCGAGCAACACATACTGGGCGCTAGTCCTAGCTGGGACGTTTCAGAGCTTCGCCAAGTCATTCGCACAACCAGCGTTCAGTGCGCTTGCGCCACGGATTGTTGCTGATGAGCAACTCGTTAGAGCAAATGCTTTGTTGTCGACTTCGATGCAGTTGTCCATCGCTGTTGGGCCACTATTGGGAGCGGTCGCTATTGAGACGATGGGAGCAAGCGAGGCATTCATAATTGACGCGCTTACGTACATGATTGGTGTGGCTGTTGTCGTGCCTCTCAAACTGAGTGTGATCCACCGTGGCGACCGTGGCTCTGTGATCGAAGAAGCTATCGAGGGGATTCGCGTCCTGCGCGCACGACCAGCAGTCATGAGACTGTTTGGAGTAGCGACTGGGTGTTACTTGCTGTGGGGTTCTGGCATCACTCTCGAGCCTCTGTATGTCAGGGAGGTCCTACATAGAACTCCGGCAACATTTGCTCTGTTGCAGACCGCATTCGGGATCATGATGGTCTTGTGCGGGCTTCTCGTCGGTCGAATCGGCGACCGCGTGAGCAACGTGTGGGTTCTAGGAGTCGGGTCGATCGTGAGTGGATTAGGTGCCGCGCTGTACCTTGCGACGCCATGGGTCGGTGTTGCTTTCATTGGGATCGGTATCTGGGGTGCAGCAACTCCCTTTTTTGCAACGCCGTTTAGAACGATGCTGCAGCGTTCCACTCCTGTGCATACCCACGGCCGCGTGTTCGCAGTCGATGAGACGCTACGAAATTGGGCGATGGCCATCGCCACTGGATCGGCTGGCCTCGCGTTCACTGCCTTCGGCGCTCGTTCGTCCGGGTTGTTGTACGGTGCATTACCAATAATTGGTGGGTTAGTCGCGTTCGGTGCCGGCTCTCGGCTACGAAGGGTCGTCGAGACCGGCCCAAGTCCGGAGTACTCCCCAGGCATAGATGCCGGTGCCGTGGCCGTCGTGCCAGGTGATCTGTAGACCCCAGTTGCCTACGAGTTCGGCGCCAACTGCGCTTAGCTCCTGGCTCACAAGCAGATTCTTCTTTGGCCACGGCGCGATGCCGCGTTCTCGTTCAGAGCGGCACTCAGCGCACGGACAGTTGGCTCGCAGGGTCTCGAGCGTGAAAGTGCAAACCTTGCCATCTGCCCACTCGACGCGCAGAGATTGCGAACGATCGAGATCAATTGAGAGAGGCGGTTCACCGTCGGGAATATCTAAACCCATAGTCCGACTCTCGCGCACCGGTCGTCGGCGGCAAGAATGGCAGTCGATGGCAGATTCTGATCGGCGACCCACGTGCCTCAGCGATGCTGAGATTGCTGACGCGACCGCGAGCCTCGCTGATTGGTCCGTAAGGGACGAAGCAATTGTCAAGAGCTTCACGCTCGCCAACTTCGCCGATGCAATTGAATTTGTTCGTCACGTCGCTGAGATCGCCGAGTCGGCCGATCACCATCCAGACATCGACATCAGGTGCCACACAGTTCACATCAAGCTGACTACCCACGATTGCGGTGGCCTAAGCATTCGAGACTTCGGTCTGGCGACGCAAATAGACCAGATTCCACGGGGGTAGTGGTGGCCCTCGTAATCGCCTTATTGCTCGTAGCGGTCTTCGCGATTGCGATGCTCGTGTTCGTGGGCTATGAACGCGGGCCGGCGCCGGCTGATGTCGCCGTCGCCTACGCGCTCGCACTTGAGCGTCACGACTTTTCGACACTTTTTGATTTGTCGGTGCCAGAACTCCGCGGAACGAAGGTCCGTCGCGATTTCGAGGCCGCCCGGCGCGTAGAAGCGTTGGACGTTCCCGAATCTCTCGAGAGCATTCCGCGAGTGGTCGAAATGTCGATGGACGATGCAGGGGCGACTGTGTTGATCGAGATCGATCGCGGGACCGCGAGTTCGTTTCAAAAGGTGTCTTGCGTTAGGCGCAGCGGGCGCTGGCAAGTGATCCAATTCGAAAATGAAACGACTGGATGATGGCACGCGGCATCGTGGCCACCGGTGGCAGATCGACTCGACTCGGTGTAGATAAAGCGACGATCCTGTTGCAGGGCGGCGAGACCATTGCTCAACGCGGCGTGCGATTGCTCCGAGAGGTGTGCGATGACGTCGTCGAAGTTGGGCCCGGTTTCACTGATGCCCGTTGTATACGGGAAGTTCCGGTTGGCGGTGGCCCGGTCGCGGCATTGCTCGCAGGTTCCGACATGCAAACTCCAGTAGTTCTGCTCGCGTGCGATTATCCCCGCATGACTGTTGACGTGCTCGGTCGCTTGGCCCGCCACGCCGGCGATTCGCTGGTGCCGATCATTCACGAACAACCGCAATTTGTCGTAGCCATGTATGGCGAGCGCGCTATGGCCGTACTCCGCGAGTCCTTTGAGCGAGGGGACCGGTCGTTTTGGTCGCTCGATCTTGATGCGCTTGGCGCTCGAGGATCGGGTTTCGACCCGGAGGCCTTCCTAGATATTGACACGCCATCGGATCTAGCCGCGTTTCGCTCACAAGAGGCAGAACGTTGAACAAACCAACGTCGCGCGTGCAGATGCACATTCTTGACAGCGATGGTCTTCGTCCGAAACCGGATCGTGTCGCGACAGAGGAACCAATGGAAATTCGGTTGCATGGTCGAGGCGAAGCGCCGCGGCCTGTGGCGGTGACGATGAGGACTCCTGGAAACGACTTCGAACTCGCTGTCGGTTTCTGCGTGAGCGAAGGACTGTTGGGCGGAGGCGAAAGGGTCGAACAAGTCGAGTACTGCGTCGGTCCTAATGGAACCCAAGAATTCAACGTCGTAACGATCAGGCGCCAGTCGCTCGTCGGAGATTCTCTCAGATCGAGGCCATATTCCGCGACGGCGAGTTGCGGAGTTTGCGGCAAGGAGACGCTCGCGGATCTCGCAGTCAGATGTAATCTTGTGGCTAGCAAGACGACGTTCTCTTGGGTAACCGTCAGTCGTCTGCCGTCGAGAGTCACGACAGACCAGAAACTGTTCGACGCAACAGGCGGAATTCATTCGGCATCGCTATTCGATAGTTGCGGTGAAATACTTCTAACTCGCGAAGACGTTGGAAGACACAACGCACTCGACAAACTGATCGGCAGCGAGTTCCTCGCACGCAGGCTTCCTCTCGACGATCGCGGGGTCTTTCTTTCTGGGCGAATCGGGTTTGAACTCGTCCAGAAAGCAGCGGTCGCCGGGATCGGGTTAATCGTTGCGTTCGGAGCGCCAACAAGTTTGGCAATTGAAACCGCGAATCAGTTCGGAATCTGCCTCGTTGGTTTCCTGAAAGCTGATCGAGCGAACGTCTACACGCACCGAGAGCGAGTCACGACCTAGCGTCGGCGTCAATGAAGCCAGACCAGATTCTCGAAGTATTCGGCGTGACTGCCGACAAGGTGAGCGCCGCTGTAGGCAAGCTGAGTGACGATCAAAAGCGGGCGCGCACCGGTCGTGAGGGCCAGTACGGTCTCGACGTCGTTGCCGATGTTGTCGCTCTCCGGGACCTACACGCCGCCGGGTTCGCGGTCGTGAGCGAAGAGTCCGGTTATTCAGGTCCGACAGATGCTGAGGTCACCGTTGTTCTCGACCCAGTTGACGGATCGACAAACTGCGCTCGTGGCATTTCGTATTGGGCGATTTCGTTGAGCGCGATCGACAAGGACGGTCTGCTCGCATCGATGGTCGTGAACCAATCCACCGGGACGCGCTATCACGCGGTGCGTGGTGGCGGTGCTTTCCGGGATGACAACCCGATACGTTCGTCTGGCGTCGCTCTGGTCGAAGATGCTGTTGTCGCGCTTTCTGGATTCCCGGCGAGGGCACTGCCGTGGAAGCAATTTCGAGTCCTGGGTTGCGCAGCATTAGCTCTGTGTGATCTTGCCGCTGGCGGCATCGACGGCTTCATCGACGCTGGTCGCTGGCACGCGCCGTGGGACTATCTGGGTGGTTATCAGATATGCAAAGAAGCTGGCGCAGTCGTTCTCGACGTGAACAATGAAGAACTAATTACTACTGACACCAATTCGAGGCGACAACTAGTCGCGGGAGCGACTCCCGCGCTGAGGTCGGCTCTCGTCGAGGCAATTGACAAGAAGAAGAGATAAAGAAATGGTCGCATCAAGTTTGGACCTTGGGGCTTTGGTCGACGTTGCTGAAGCAGCGGCGCTCGCAGGTGGCGAGGTTGTCGCTTCTCACTTCGGAAATGCACGCGATGTACGCGAGAAATCTACGGGCGACTGGGTAAGTGCAGCCGATGAAGCCACCGAGACTCTCGTGCGCGATGTGCTCGCCGAACTCGCACCCGGCATTCCATTCTTCGGTGAGGAGTTCGGTGGCGATGCAACAAGCGAAATCGGTTGGTACGTAGACCCGCTCGATGGCACAGCGAACTTCTTGCATGGCCTCGAGGCAGTCGGGGTTTCTATCGCTCTAGTTGTAGACAACAAGCCGGTGGTTGGGGTCGTGCGTGTCCCGATGATGGATCGCACGTTCAGGGCAACCCAAGGCGGCGGAGCATGGCGCGACGGTAAGCAGATCGGTGTCAGTACCCGGGCACCGCGCAGCGCTATTAGTGCTGTCGGTTTCCCGTTTCGGAGTCCAGAGTTACGACCGCGATTCCTGCGAGCATTCACCGCCGCGTTCGGCGAGCTAGAGGACATGCGTCGGGTGGGCGCCGCAAGCCTTGATCTTTGCTGGACGGCAGAAGGCGTGTTTGACGGATACTTCGAATTGGGTCTCGGCACGTGGGATGTTGCCGCGGGGGCACTCATTGTCAGAGAAGCCGGTGGCATCGTCACGGACTGGGAAGGCGACCCCGATAACTGGTTATGGTCGGGCGATATTGTCGCCGGATCGCCCGAGGTACACGCCAAACTCCTTGATATTTGCAGGGATTCAGCGGTTTCGTAGAGCTACCGCCAACACTTTATAAATAAATCATTTGACACTGCCGATACAGTGAGGCAGTACTTCTTTAGTTTCTTCATCAGTCAGGTCAACGGAGCATCACGTGAGCGCTAGCACGTATCAATTCATGGGCAATACCCAGAATGGTGCTAACCCGCGCCCATTCGCAACTGCGATGCGCGTATTCCATGTGGCACCAGCCTCGATGTGGTCGTGGCTTGCGCAACTTGCGATTAGCAAGACAGCCAAGCATGGCGCCCCCCGACTGACCCCGGTGTTAGTTACTTAGAGCAAATCTAAGTACCGAGCATTCGCAGAGGCCGTCGGGGCATCCCGGCGGCCTTTCTTTGTTTCCGTTTCCGTAAAGGAGTTTCCAAAATGTTGACAGCCACGCAAATACGAGAACCCGAGGTCGAAAAGAGCGGCGACGCGCGCATCGACTGGAGCATTGCTAGCTGCAGAGCGGCCGATGGAGTGCTCGCCGAGAAGTTCTTCTCCGAAAGGATCGATGACATAACAGCTGCGAAGGCACTTTGTGCTGGTTGCCCGCTAGCTGAGGAGTGCCTCGACGGTGCCGTGAGTCGTAGTGAACCGTGGGGGGTCTGGGGCGGAGAACTGTTCTGGAACGGCAAGATCTTGCCCTACAAGCGCAAGAGGGGCCGGCCCCCAAAGGTCCAGCCAGCAGCGGAAACCGAAGCCATCGCTCGCTATCGCGATCGTTTCGGTGACGACCAAGTCGAGGCGATCGCCTGAATCGGCTTGGGGGCATCAACTGAGATATCTAGGGTCGGTGGTGACGTTTAGCGAGCCGCCGACCCTCTCGGTTTTTGGTCACTTGGTGGTCCGAGTCGGACTCGAACCGACGACCCCTGCCTTGTAAGGGCAGTGCTCTAACCAACTGAGCTACCGGACCAATGAAGGCGCAGAGTACAGGCGCAGCGTTGTGGGTCACGATGCCGGTCACATCTTTGGTTGTTGTAACCGCCAACTCTCCGCTAAATTGAAACACGTTCTATTTTTTTGTCGAGCGGAAGGCGGCACACGATGACCATGGAATTCGGCCTGTTTATGGGTGGGTTCGTGCACAAAGACCTTGTGGCAGCGAACCCGAACGCAGAGCACGATCGTCTGATGAGTGAGGTGCGTCTAGCCGAGGTTGGCGATCTCCACAATTGGAAATACTCATGGTGGACCGAGCACCACTTCCTCCACGAGTACAGCCACATTTCTGCGAACGAGGTCGTGATGCCATGGGTATTGGCTCGCACGAAGCGCATGCATGTCGCGTCGGGAATCATCAACATCACTCCGCCGGTAAATCATCCGGTACGCGTTGCTGAGAGAGTTGCGATGATGGATCACCTCTCAGAGGGTCGATTCGAGTTCGGTACTGGTCGCGGATCAAGCACGACCGAGCAAGGGGGATTCGGCATCACGGATCCTGATGAAACAAGGCTCATGTTCGACGAAGCGATTTCCCAATTCACCGCGATGTGGCGAGAAGGCGAATACGAATATTCTGGTAAGTACTTCAGCGTTCCTAAGCGCCACATCTTGCCAAAGCCATATTGCAAGCCTCACCCGCCGATGTGGGTAGCAGCCGGTAACCCGGAAACCTTCCAGAAGGCCGGAGAACTTGGACTCGGGGTTATTTGCTTTACGGGGGGGACGCCAGAGAAGATGCGTCCGCTCATCGACATGTACAAGCAAGCCATCGCGAATGCCAAGCCGGTTGGCGACTACGTGAACGACAACGTCGCGATCACGACGAGTTTCATGTGTCTAGAGGACGGCGATGAGGCAATCGATCTCTCGACGCGCTCGGGCAATGGTCGGCAACAGTCGCTCGTATTCCGGTACCTCGACACGTTCCCGAAGCCGGCGTGGGTGCCCGAGTGGCCCAACGAGATAGCTGACCCAACCCGTGACCAGATTTTGGCAGGGCGCGACATGGGAGCGAGTTGTATCGGTACGCCAGCCGAATGCATCGAGGTTCTCGACAAGTGGAAAGCAATCGGTGTTGACCAAATGATCATGGGGCCATCTGGCTCGATTCACCCACACGAGATTCTTGAACACACGGTCAAGTTGTTCGGCGACGAAGTGGTCCGGAAGTTTGATACTGACCCGATGTTCAGGACCGATCGATTCAGGGAAGCTGCGGCCGCGCGTTCCTGACGACCGCCTCAAATAGCCGGAGGCGTAGCCGATGAAGTGCCTATGGACGAAAGTCGCGAGTGGGGCGACCCTGCGGCCCTGAGTGCATTGAGCGGCTTTGCGAATGCGGCGCGTGCGCAATGGAGGGCAGAACAAGAGGCCGCCATCGGCGATGCGGCCGAGGCATTTTTTCACGCGCGGTGTCTGCTCGATCTTCTCAACGGCTATATGCGCAACGGCGACAGGGTTGCCTTGTCGGTCGGCCCGCACAAGTCGTCGGGTGATCTCGTTGAGGTCGCGCGCGGGTACGTCGCGATGCGTTTGGTCGGTTCGACGCGCGTTGACTTTCAACTTCTCGCAGAAATGCCTTACCAGCTTTCAGTGCAACAACGCAATGCTTCACAAGCCCGCGGCCACGAGATGACCAGAGGTTCGTTTCGAGCGCGGCTACTCGAACTTGAGTCGCTCGGTACCGAGGTAACACTTGGCACGATGTTGTCTTCTGAACAACTAGTCGGACGATTGAGAGTTGGCGCCGACCATGTCCTGCTTGCGAGGCGCGGCGGTGGCGAAACAGTGCTTGGGTTGCACACCGTCGTCTTTGTCAGCCCGCGCGAGTCCTAGGTCAGGCCAACAAGGTCGGCACTGATGTCCCAAAGACGCGCGCACGCGACTTCGTCTGCTGCCCACCTGGTGAATCTCGCTGGCTTGCACTTGTAAAAGTACTGGCCGCTCGTATCGGCGACCTCAGGCGAAGTCGCTAAGTAGATGCTCGTGAGGGCGCCCTTGGCGGATGTGATGGCGACTGGTCTAATGAGAGTCATCGCGATTTCGCCGATGCGTCCTCCATCGCCTTCGCGGGCGAAGTTTGATGCGACCATGCCTGGATGTAGCGCATTGGCAGTGATGCCTGTCGCTGCAAGTCTCTTTGCGAGATGGCGTGTGAACATGATGTTCGCGAGCTTTGACGCTGCGTAGGCACCCATTCCCATCTTGAGGCCGGAGTACTTGCGGTGTTCCCACATGAGGTCATCGAAGTCAAGTCCGTTGCGCGCGCCTTTGTGTGCACCTGAGGCGACGTTTATGATGCGCGCACCTGGCCCGGATGCTGTGATCGCGTCTTGCAACAAGTTCGTTAGCAAGAAGTGCCCAAGATGGTTCACGCCGAACGTCATCTCGAACCCGTCTTCGGTCGTTGATCGCTCCTTCATCACGAGCCCAGCGTTGTTGAGCAGTACCCGAATCGGTTCGTCCCTGTCGTTCCATGATTTCGCGAAGGAACGGATCGAGTCGAGCGACGCGAGATCGAGTGGTAGCGCTTCAACGTCTGAGTTTCCGGACCGCCGGATGATTTCGTCAACCGCCGTGGCGCCCTTGGTCGCGCTGCGTACGGCTATTACGACGCGATTGTCTGCAGCTGCGATTGCTACGGCGGCCTCGAGACCAATACCAGAGTTTCCACCAGTGATTACGACGGTTCCGTTATTTGTCATGCATGCCTTTCTTGCGGCGAGTCGGCTTTGGTTCCGGTCGCAGATGGCGATTGATCGCTTCCGGGCTGCTCTGTGATCCATGCGATGAGTTCGTCGCGTACGAATCTGATTTCGCGCCCACCAGGGAAACGATGCGCAGGAATGCGGTTCTCGCGAACCATGCGCCGCAAGTACTCAACATGGACCGACAGCAGTTCGGCTGCCTGCGCGGTTGTGAGGATCGGTGGATAGCCGCTTGAGTCAGGAGTGTCGTTGTCTGCGGTCATTGGTCGATCCTACTTATTATCACCGCGTGCAACCAAGACTGTCATGACAATAGAAACTCTTACGCAACTTGATACTGCATCAGCGCAGACCGTAGAAATTTAGCTATTGACACGTTTTGAACCTTTTGGGTAATATGTCTATCGGGTTTGGGCTAAGTGTCGGTTTCGTCACAGCAAGCCGACCCGATGGGCGATTCTCGTGGGGAGGCACGCAGGCTATGGCTAAGCGATTTGGGATCGGGCGCGGTGTAACAGCACGACTTAGTGGTGGTCACCTTCTAATGCTCGCCGTGGGCGCGTTAGGTGCAGTTAGCACGTTTGCAGCAATTCGAAGCACAGATGATGTCGTGTCTGTCGTCGTCGCCGGAATCGACCTGCAGGTTGGCGACCAAATCACCGCGGATGACCTTGCAATCGTCGAGGTACGCGCCGATGATCCGCTCCTCGCGCATTACGTGAGTCTCAACGGTCGAGCCAGCCTCGTCGGACTGATTGCGACGAGTCCTATTCAGCACGGAACCGCGATACACAGAAGCAGCCTCGTCGATCCGGCCACGAGCAACGCGCAGCGCACCATGAGTTTTTCTGTAACGCGCGATCGTGCGGTCGATGGGAACATCATTGCGGGTGATCGGATCGATGTGATCGCGGTTGGTGCGAAAGGAAGCGTTTCGTATGCACTTGTCGACGCGATCGTCGTTGACAGTATCGGTGGTAGCAGCGACGGGCCGATCAGCAGCGGGCCAGCTGACGATGTAGTGATCACGGTTGTAGTCGAGTCTGCTGAAGCGTTGCGGCTCGCTGGCGCGATCGATGGGGCAGAAATCAGAGTGGCTCGCTCGACTGGCGCTGAGCCCATCGATGAAGTGACGTGGTTCGAACCAGCCACCGACTCGCACCCAGGTGACGACATCGATGCGTGAGCCAGTCATCTCTTTGGCGTTCACTCCAGAGCCCTGGGTTGAGCAGTTCCACAGACATTTCACTGATCATGGTGGTGTTCGGATCCGCCAGCTTGTGATGGACCCGAGCGGTGCGCTCGACGACGACTACGAAGTGTTAGTCGCGAGCGCTCGCTGGCCAGCATTAACAATTGGTCTAGTTGACGAACTGCACGACCGTCGGCGCGCTGTACTTGGCGTCGCGTCGCGAGACGATCGCGGTAGTGCCGAGTTGTTGACCCACATTGGCGTCGACCGAATAGTCATGTCAGATGCCTCGCCAGCCGAGTTTCTCGAGGTTTTACTCCTATTGAGTCCAGATGTCATTACCACGCCACGCGTTGTTGCCGACGTGAAAGAGCCTCGCGGCGGAGCTCAGCTAATTGTTGTGCGAGGACCATCCGGTTCGGGAGCGACAGAGATCGCAGTGGGTATCAGCGGACTGTTGTCTGAAGTTGCGAGAGTAGCTCTCATCGACCTCGACGAAGTAGCGCCGAGCATCGCCCAGCGTCTCGCAATCCCATTGGAGCCGAATCTCCGAACGGCTATCGACGCTATTGAGTATGGCTTGGGCGATCTGGACCTCGACAACCTCACGACAGCGAATACTCGGTCCCGTCTCCGAGTGGTGGCTGGCATGCCGAACGCGTCGGCGTGGAGCCAAGTACGGCCACCAGAGGTTGAACGTGCGATGCGAGTCTTCGGAACAGGCATCGATCATGTCGTCGCAGACATAGCAGCTCCGCTCGAGGAGATCGGTGCTTCTTCGCGTGGTCGTTACGCGATCGGCCGCATGGTCCTCTCACACAGCGACGTAGTCGTCGCTGTCGGGCTAGCCACTCCGGTTGGATTGTCGAGGCTGCTCACCTGGTTGGGCGAAGCGCACGCATTGATTGGCGAAAGTCCCGTCCATGTGGTGCTCAACCGTGTGCCGAAAGATTCGTTTCGTACCCGCGAGCTAGCCCACGAGTTGGAGCGAAACTATGAACCAGCATCATTGACGATGGTGCCAGATGATGCTGCTATCACGAGCGCATCTTGGGAAGGGTCGTTCGTCGGTCGTTGCGGATTTGCTCGCGCTACTAAGTGGCTCGCGAACGAGTTGCACACAACTCGAATCCACACGGATTCGCGTCAGGGCTCGTCTATGTGGACCGGTGACGGGATCGCTGTCGCATGAGCGCGACCGACGCGTACGACATGCTCCGGCGTGACGTCTTGAGTCGGCTCGAAGTGCGTCCGGACGCAACTGACGACGCAGGAGCAGTGCGCGACGAAGTCCAACTTGTCGTCGACGCGTACCAGCGTCGTTGCGCATTCGGTGAAGGCGTACCCCTGTCCGATCCGCGCGCCACGATCCAACGCATCATCAGATCAGTTTTCGACTTCGGTCCGATGACAGAACTCCTCGCACGCGCAGACGTCGAAGAGATTTTTATAGAGGGTTCGCGTGTTTCCTATCTCGACGATTGTGGTCGCTTGCGCGGACTTTCGGAGCCGACAAGTGAGGACGAAAACCGTCAGGTAATCGAACGACTGCTAGCTACTAGCGAAAGGCACTTGGACGCAAAGCATCCCTTGGTGCAAGCACGTGTCCTCAATGGGACAGCGCGACTTACCGCTGCGATACCGCCGATAGGCGATCGACTTTCCGCGACGATGCGCCGCTACACGGTGAAGCACGTGACGCTGGCAAGTCTCGTAGAACGCGGTGTCCTCGACGAGACCGCTGCAACGTTCTTGTGGGCAGTAATGCAGACACGCAGCCGTGTAGCGATTTCCGGCGAGCCTGGCGCAGGCAAAACGACAATGCTTGCCGCGCTCATGTCAGCGATGCCAGCGGGACAGTGCGTGCGTGCGTGCGAAGAAATTCGTGAACTCTCTATTCCGCTCGTCCATGGTTCGTACTACGAGACTCGACCAGCTGGCGTAGATGGAACGGGCGAGATCACGCTTCGAGATTTGGTCAAGTTCATCTTGGCTATGCGTCCAGACAGGATCGTCGTCGGCGAGGTGCGAGGTGCCGAAGCGTTCGAGTTGACTCGAGCAATCAACGCAGGCTGCGGATTCATGTGCACGGTTCACGCAAACGGCGCGCGCGAGGCGTTGTCCGCGCTAGTCAACGCCGCTCTGATGGCCGGAGAGAACGTGACGGAGTCTGTCGTGAAGCGGGTGTATTCGCAGTCGCTTGACCTTGTAGTGCATGTCGACCGCCACGACGGTGCCGCAGGCTCTGCCGATGCCACACATCGCGAGGTGCGAGAGATTACAGGGGTCTCACATGCCCTCGGCGAAGACTTCACATGCGAGCCGATATTTGTTAGGTCAGGACCGCTGCGGCCACTCACTTGGACAGGGTCGATCCCGGAGCGACTTGAGGAACGCGTTGACCGGGTGTTGCCGAGCGGTCAATCGCTACGTCGTCTCTTAGAAAAGCGAGCGGTTGCATGAAAATCGTTGCTGCCGTAAGCGTCGGGTCCTTCCTGGCCATCGTGGCAGGCCACTTGGTCGGCATCAGTCTGACATGGCCGAAATTTCGGGCGAAATCGCATAGGCCAAAGGCCGACGCAACTGTGTGGCTTGGTCAAGCCGGCAGTTCCCTTACGCCAATTCAGTTCTGGGTCGGTTCAGCACTCATAGGCGGAACAGCTCTGGTGGTAGTGACAGCGTTTGCAGGGTCGCTCGTTGTTGCCGTGGTGCCGGCGGTTGCCGTCGCGATAATTCCTAGAACGGTCTTAGCCAAGCACCGTGTCGAACGCGCAGCGCGGCTGCGCAATGCTTGGCCCGACGGCCTTAGCGACATAGTCGCGTCAGTTGCCTCGGGAGCATCTATAAATCAAGCGGTTGAGATGTTGTCTAGGCAGGGTCCAGAACCGCTCCGCGAAGCACTCGGCCGGTACCCGTCGCTGTCGCGAATGCTCGGCGCCGGTGCGGCGCTAGAGGTGCTGCGCGACGAACTTGCCGATCCGACTACCGATCGCGTCATCGAAGTCTTGTTGATAGCGAACGAACGTGGTGGGGCGATCGTCAAGGACATTCTCGAAGACCTAGCGAGGGCGACGACTCGAGATGTCAGGTTGGCGGAGGAGATTCACACTGAGGGGCTTGAAATGAGGATCAACGCTCGTAGCGTCGTGGTCCTGCCGTGGGCGGTCCTGGTCTTGTTATGTATTCGTCCTGGGCCGTTCCGCGATTTCTACGCAACGTCCGCTGGTGTCGTTGTCGTGTTGATCGGTGCGCTCATGTGCGCGCTTGGCATGCTGATCGTGGGCAAGCTCGGACGTGTTGAATCAGAGACGAGAGTGTTCGCCGCCGCAGCTAGGAATGCCAGTTGAGTCCTCTGCTCGAATTTGGTGCAGTTGCTGGTGTCGGCTGTGGAATGGCTGGCCTTGCTCGTTTACTCGTGCAGCCGGCTCCGAAACTCGCACAGCGTGTGCGGCCCTATAGCCGTGGTGGCGGGGGAGTCGGCCTCGGACCGGATTTCGGGAGAACAAATGCCGACGCCAAAGTAATCGGATCGTTCTTCAGGCCACTCGTTGAGTCATGCGTTCGGTGGGCGAGCAGGCGCATCGAGTCACGTTCAGATAGCGAACTTGAAACGGCGTTGTATCAAGCGGGGCGTGTCGACATGACAGTCGATGAATTTCGCGTGAGCCAGGCTGTGCATGGCCTCGTAGGAGCAAGCGTTGGAGGCGCCTTTGGCGCTGCGATCATCAAATCCCCGATTGTGACGCTTGTGCTCGTCGTTGCGGTGGGCGTCTGGGCAAGTACACGTGTGCGAAGCAAAGTTGACTCCGCCATCGAGTTGCGACGCGCCAGAATTCGGCTCGAGTTGGGCACGGTTGCGCAACTGCTCGCACTGGCTGTGCGTAGTGGCTCGGGGCCGTTGCAAGCTGTACAACGTTTCGCTGACAGGGGAAATGGACTACTTGCGGCCGAACTGAGATCTGTGACAGTTTCGGTGCGTTCAGGGAGTCGCGAGTCAGATGCGTTCCGGCGCGCTGCAGAACTCACTCCAGCGCCAGAAGCAGCGCGCTTGTTCTTGTTGTTTGCAAACGGCGTAGACCGCGGCGCCGACATGGCCAGCGCCCTATTGAACATCGCCGATGACGTACGCGATTCGCGCCGTGACGAGATAAAGCGCAAGTCAATTAAGGCGCGGTCGGCCATGTTGCTTCCGACCATCGGAATTCTCGCGCCCGTGATGCTGCTGTTCATCGCCGCTCCGTTACCGAGCGTGATCTTTGGCAACAGATAGATCCAACTAACAACACCAACAGAAAAGGAAGTATCAAATGAAGAACAAAGAATCCATAGAACGAGACGAGTCAGGACTAGCAACAGCAGAACTTCTTGGCAACGCGGCGTTAGGGGTAGCGGCCCTTGTTGCGATCTGGGCTCTTCTGTCGGCTCTAGGTGTCGACATCGTGAACAAGATCAGCACCTCTGTTGGTCTTTGACACGTCGGCAACGAGGTGATGGCGGGTTCATGACCATCCAGTTCGTGGCCGCTACGGCTTTCAGCTTGTTGTTGCTAGTAGTCGTCGCGAATGTCATGGTCAACCTGTACCAGCGAGGCGCTGTTCGGGACGCCCTCGATGAGGGCGTCCGTGCAGCGTCTGTCGTGGACCACGGAGACAACGCGTGTGCCCGCAAAGCGAACGAAGTCCTGGCGGTGCTCGCACCAGGAGTGCGCCTCGGGAATGACGGAGTTACATGCTCACGCAGTCGCTACCTGATCACGGCGCGTGCAGACGTCCATTTCGAGTCGTGGCTGCCATTAGTTCCTTCATGGACATCGCACTTGAAAGCGATGACACGGATTACGGGTGTCCCGTGAGACGTCACGATGGGTTCGTCGCTATCGAGTTCCTACTCGCCGTCGTTCTTTTGTTATTCCCGGTTGTGATGATTGTGGCTGGCGTACAGGTATGGATCGAGCGTCGCTACGTTGCGACCCTCGTAGCGCGTGACGCCGCTGCTCATGCTGCAGAGTATTTCCCTGCGGAAGTCGACTCCGGAGAAGCCATCGGCGACGTCGTTGCTGCTACCTACGGCGTCGACGCCAAGGACGTCGACGTCGACGTGTTCAGCGAAGACAGGCGCGGTCGGCAGGTTCGCGCAGAGGCAACGATCGAAATGCCAGCGCTGGTCGTTCCATTCGTTGGCAGCTTCGGGACCTGGCGGCTCACGACTGGACACACGCTACGTATCGACGACTATCGAAGCAGGACTTCGTGAACGCGAAACGACGTCGTGGTACCGCTGAGGCTGGCTCGATGACAATCTGGATTCTGGGCCTTTGTGTCTGTGTGCTGTTCCTTGGCGGCCTCGGAGTCGATCTGTGGCGCGTGATTGAGGTCAGGCGTTCTCTAGCGACGACGGCGCGATCGGTAGCGGCAGCCGGTGCGAGTGCACTCGACGAAACAGCGCTGCGCAGAGGCGCGACGATTCTTGATCCCGCGCGTGCCGAGCGCCGCGCAGCGGCTCAACTCGATCTGCTGGCCGACGCCGAACGAGTCTCGGGCGCGACTATCGAAGCAGACGAGACGCAGGTCGCGGTCGAGTTAGAGGGCGAACTTGATTTCTCGTTGCTTGACATCTTTACTCGAGGCGATCCGGTCACGGTTTCAGCATCCGCAACCGCTAGTCCGGTTCGAATCGACTGAGGTCGTCTATACCTTCTGATTAGCATCGTGGTTGGTGATCCTGTGCGAATCGTGACATGGAACTTGCAGGGCTCGAAGTTGAAGGATGTTGCCGGAGTTAGCGAGCAGTTGAAAGCTTTCGACGCCGACATCGTTTGCTTCCAAGAAGTTCAGCGACGACAATTTCGGAGTATCAGCGCCGCCGCCGGAATGCGTGGCAATTGGACCCTCAAGCACTGGCCCTTGCGGCGTCCAGCTGAAGGTATTGCGACAATGTCGCGGCTTCGAATCAAGTCAAGTTCGGCCAAACCGATAAGTAGGCGCGAACAATTGTGGTCGTGGCGGCGGCGAGTTGCATCGGCGACAAGTATCGAGTTCGATGGAGCAGACCTCCATATCGTCAATACCCATCTAGGCGCTGGAGTTACTGAAGGCGAGCGAGCGGCGCAGGCGCACCGACTCGTTGCGCAATTTTCCGGAATCGATTTCATCGTTGGTGACATGAATGTGCGCCCGGATTCGGATGTTCTCAAGGTGTTCGCGCAGTTGCGAGACTCGTGGGAAATGTTGGGCCCCGAACAAGATCGTCCGCATACAAATTGGGAGCCCGGTCCTCGTAGTGCGCCTCCGGTCCAGTGTCTTGATTACGTGTTTGTGGCGCCGTCTTGGCAGGTCGTACGGTTCGATGTTCCACAAGATTGGCGGGAATTCGCTGCTCTTTCCGACCACCTCCCTGTGATCGTCGATGTCGTGAAGGAACCTGACGCGACCGTCATATAGCGTCGCTTCCATGACAGACGCCGTAATTGTTTCTGCTGCACGCACAGCTATTGGAACAGCGCGCAAAGGCAGCCTCGTCGATGTCGCAGCGTTTGACCTCGCGAAGTTTGCCGTCGTTGAGGCGCTCTCGCGCAGCGGGGCCGACCCTCAAGATGTCGACGACATCGTTCTCGGTGAAGTACTTCAAGGCGGCGGTGACATCGCTCGTTATGCCGCAATCGAGGCTGGACTCGTGCACGTTCCTGGAGTCGCACATAACCGCCATTGCGCAAGCGGTATGGCAGCGATACATACAGCCGCTGGCAGTATCAAATCGGGTATGGACAAGGTCGTCATTGCAGGCGGAGCTGAGAGCATTTCGAGTTCGCCATCGAGCTTCAAACGCGTGCTCGGAACCGACAGCGTGGAACCGTGGATGTCTCCGTCACACCCCGAGACCCAAGATGCACCGACCCTCGACATGAGCATCACTGTCGGATGGAACACGGCCCAAGCAGTTGGGGTGACACGCGAAGACATGGATTTCTGGGCATACACATCCCATGTGCGTGCCCTCGCAGCGACGCGCGAAGGCCGCTTCGAGGCGGAAATATTTCCGATCGAGTTAACCATGCGCGACGGAACAAACAAGGTGTTTTCAGTTGATGAGCACCCGCGCGAGACCTCGATGGAAAAACTTGGATCTCTAAAGCCACTGCACCCGGAGATCGAAGGTTTTTCGATAACTCCAGGCAACTCCTCGGGGCTCAACGACGGTTCAGCCGCAGTCATGATCGTGAGCAGCGATTACGCGAAGACTCATGGTCTAAAACCGCTAGCAGTGATCAAAAGTTGGGCTTCAGCAGGGCTCGAGCCGCGAGACACCGGACTCGGACCAACGAAGGCAATTCCAAAAGCACTCGGTCGCGCACGACTCGCCATCAGTGACATCTCGTTGTTTGAGATCAACGAGGCTTTCGCCTCGATGTGCGTAGCGAGCACGCGGATACTCGGCATTGATCATGAGCAGACAAATGTCAATGGCAGCGGTTGCTCGCTCGGTCATCCGGTTGCTGCTACCGGTGCGCGGATGATCGTCACGCTCATACACGAACTTCAACGCCGCGGCGGCGGATTCGGGGTAGCGAGCATGTGCGCTGGCGGTGGCATGGGCAGTGCAACGGTTATCGAAGTAATGCCATCGTGACTAACGCATGCGTTGAGCAGAACCCCTAGATAAGTTCGCGCAACGCGCGTATGGCTACGGACAATGACGAGATTTCGAACACTCCGCGACTTCGCACTTCTTCAATTACCGTCGCTGTGCGCCTAGCCGCGACGCTACGCGCCTCGATCCATTCGTCAAGCGCGGCATCGGCCGAGATCGATGGTTGTGTCGCCGCGAGGACAGCGTCTGTGATTTCGCGATGAACTGCATATGCGTCATCACGTAGTGCGTCTCGGGCGAGCGAGTGCCACAGGTCGTCACGTCGCAGGTCTTCGATGACCCGATCACGTAGCCAGTCGATGCCCAAGCGCGCGCCAATTGCACAATGCAGGGCGGCTACTTGCTCGACGCTCCGAAAATGGCTGACTGCTAGATCAGAAATATCGAGGAGCATGTAACGGCTATCGAGCTCGGCGATCAACCGTGCGAGGTCTGCCGACACGCCCTGCGCGATCAGCGCCGAACTATGCGACACGATCCAATCGTGTTCGGTGTCGCGCAAGAAAGACGGCAGACAGCGCGCTCCGCTTGCGATTGCTTCGCGAAAGAAGGCGACGGTTTTCGCAACCGAACCGGGAAAGTGACGGTTGCGAAGTAGCCAGCGAGCACCCCGCTCAGTGAGCTTCGCGCTTTCCAAGAACATTCCGACCTTCGCGTTGCCAGACAGGTTCGATCCGCACGATCCGATTGCTTCCCAAACTCTGTCCTGGTCAAAAATTCTCCAGGAAGACAAATGTGCACGGACAATTTCTGCTGCCGATGCGCCAGTTTCTTCCTGCAGCCGGAAGGCGAAGGTGACACCTGCACGATTCACCATGTTGTTAACAAGGACGGTCGTCAAGATCTCACGCCGAAGTGGATGAGACAAGATCTCTGCCTCGAATCTCGTGCGTAGAACATCAGGAAAATAAGCGAGCAGGTCGTGGATCATTTCGACATCGTCGGGAAGGTCGGTGACGAGAACTTCTTGCGAAAGAGTGTTCTTGGCGTAGGCGAGGAGCACCGAGATTTCAGGCGCGGTCATCGCTTTACCATTCGCCCTGCGTGCGCGCCAGGCCTCGTCGGTGGGCAAGTACTCGAGTCTGCGGTTGATATCGCCACGCTTTTCGAGTGCATGCATTAGGCGTAGGTGCACATCGGCCACTGCGAGGCTCTGGAATGACTCGATCGCAAGTGCTCGATTTTGCGCTTGATTATCGGCGAGAACGGAGTTGGTCACATCTCGCGTCATTGAAACAAGGAGGTCGTTGCGCTGAGCGCTATCGAGTGCACCAGACGCCGCTGCGCTTGCAAGCAAGATCTTGATATTCACCTCATGATCGGAACAGTCGACGCCACCACTGTTGTCGATTGCATCGGTATTGACTCGCCCTCCGCCTAGGGCAAACTCGATACGGCCCAGTTGCGTAAGGCCCAAATTCCCGCCTTCGGCGACGACCTGACAACGAAGATCGCGACCATCGACTCTGACAGCGTCGTTCGCTTTGTCACCGACCTGCTCGTGGCTCTCGTCGCTCGCCTTCACATAAGTTCCGATACCACCGTTGTAAAGCAAAGTGACCGGAGCGCGGATGATCGCACTGATGAGTTCGGCTGGCGTGAGCACGACGGCGTCGAGCACGATCCCAAGTACGTTTCGCATCTCTGGTGTGATTTCAATCGATTTCGCTGTGCGAGCAAAGACGCCACCGCCCGTCGAGATCTTTGTGCGGTCGTAGTCATCCCAACTTGAAGTTGCTAGACCAAACAGGCGCTCGCGTTCGATAAAGCTCGCGTTTACATCTGGTGTCGGGTCGAGGAAGATATGCCGATGGTCGAAGGCCGCGACTAGCTGCATCGATGTTGACAACAGCATTCCGTTTCCGAACACATCACCACTCATATCGCCGATGCCGACCACCGAAAATGGGTCGGCGTCTGCGTCAATTCCGAGTATCGCTAGATGTTGGCGAACAGATTCCCAGACGCCCCTAGCCGTAATTCCCATTTGCTTGTGGTCGTACCCATCGCTCCCGCCAGACGCGAAAGCATCACCTAGCCAAAATTGACGTTCGGTCGCGATCGCATTTGCTACGTCAGAAAACTTTGCCGTCCCTTTGTCTGCCGCGACTACGAGATATGTGTCGTCTGGGTCGTATCTCACCGTGCGTTGCGGTGGTACGACTCGGCCGTTAGCGAGATTGTCGGTCAGGTCGAGCATGCCGTTGACGAAAACTTGGTAACACGCAAGGCCATCGTCAGGGAGTTCGCCGCTAGCTGGCTTGTCTTTTACAACGAACCCGCCTTTCGATCCAACTGGCACAATCACAGCGTTCTTGACGGTCTGCGCCTTTACTAGGCCTAGGACCTCGGTCCGAAAATCTTCCTTTCGATCGCTCCAGCGAATACCCCCGCGGGCGACCATGCCCATACGAAGATGGATCCCTTCCACGCGTGGTGAATATACGAATATTTCGAATACTGGCACCGGCCGCGGCAGTTCAGCAACAGCGGCGGAGGCAAGTTTGAAAGAGAAATGGTAAGGAGCCTTGCCAAGCGAACACGTTTGAAAATAGTTTGTTCGGACTGTCGCGTTGATCAAGTTCAGGAACCTGCGGAGGATCCGGTCGTGGTCAAGGCTTGCAACTTTGTCGATCTCAACCTGAATATCTGCACTAATGCGGTCACCCGAATCATTGTTCGATGGGTCGAATCTGGTTGTGAATAGTTCGGCAAGACCGCGGGTCACTTCGGGGTGTTCAATCAGCGTTGAGGCCAGATACTCCTGGCTGAAGTGCGTTCCGATTTGTCTTAGGTAGTGTCCGTATGCACGAAAAACAACTACCTCGCGCCAAGTCAAACCAGCCGCGAGGACGAGCCCGTTGTACGAGTCGTTCTCGCAGTCCCCCCTCAACTGTGCAGCAAACGCCTCCTCAAATTTTCTGCGTGCGTCTTGGTCGAGATGTGTCGTGATCAGACTCGGCATAATCCCGAACCGCTCAATAATCGCAACTTTGCCATCACTCAACTTGACTTGATAGGGACGCTCGTCCAAGACGCGAACATGCATGTTCGTGAGCCGCGGCATCACGTCGCTCAAGTCGAGTCGTTGGCTGTGGAAGATCGTGAAGACGTGAGGATCACTGGTATTTGCTGCGTCGAGTCGAAGGATCGGATTCAACGATTCAAACATCGTTTCGAGACAAGCAATATCTGCTGCTGCCGTTGTCGCAAGGTTCGAATCCTGATATCCAGCGGGAAACGCGCCTGCATACTTTCGCGACAGCGCACTCCCAAATATGTCGCCGTGTTGCGAGATCAGATGCTCAGTCAGATCGTCAGCCCAGGTGCGCGTAGCCGCGGCGATACTCAATTCAAGATCGTCAACATCGACAGATGGAACGTGTCCAGGCACGCAGCGAAGAATGAAGTGCAGCCGCGCTAGAGACGACTCTGTGACTCTCGCTGTGAATTCCGAGTCTGTAGCTGCGAATGCCTCTCGCAATATTGCATCGATCCGAAGTCTGATTGCTGTGTTGTACAAGTCGCGCGGTACATAAACGATGACACTCGCGAATCGTTCGAATCGGTCGACACGAGCGAACACGCAGACTCGACGTCGGCCATGGAGACCGAGAATTCCGAGCGCAGTGTCGTACAACTCCGCCTCGGTTGTCTGGAATAGTTCGTCGCGAGGATAGGCCTCAAGGATCGCTATTAGGTCCTTGCTGGAGTGCGAGTTTCGAGGAAGCCCGGCACGGCTCACTACGTAGCTCACTTTGTTTCTGAGAACGGGTATGTCGATCGGGTTCGAGTGATAAGCGGCGCTCGTCCAGAGTCCGATAAAGCGATGCTCGCCACGAACTTTGCCTGCCGCATCGAATTTCTTGACTGTCACGCAATCGAAGTATGAGCGACGATGAACGGTGCTCTTCGTCTCGCCTTTAGACACGTCTAGGAGAATCGGCTCGCGCGCTCTCTCGCGGAGATACTCAGGGAGTTCACTGAAGGCTGAAATTACGGATGCGGCGGTTGGGTCGCGACACAACCCGAGAGCGCTGTCAGCGACCGGCTCCAAGATTGCCGCAAGTCCATTATTCGGGAATACGAATTCTTGGTAACCAAGAAACGTGAAGTGGTGATCTGCCATCCATTCGAGGAGGCACCGGGTCTCATTTGCCTCCGTTGGATCGATAATCGTCGCACTAGCTGAAATCTCGGCGACAACTCGGGATACGGCGGCGAGAATCTTGACCCAATCTCCAGTTGAGCGTTTCACGTCCTCGAGGACACGAAGCAGGTCTGACTCAAGCAAGGCTAAACGCGTTGGGTCGGGGCATCGCTCGATTTCGAGATGCAGAAATGACTCTACGGTCGCTGTGTCCGATGGGGTGGTTGCTACGCCTAGCAATATGCCAGCCGCGTCGCGCCGAACCTCGACGATAGGGTGCAGTGCCAATTCGAGGCCAAGGCCATGGCGTTCAAGCTCGGCCAAAATGCTGTCAACTATGAATGGCATGTCGTCACTGATGACTTCGACCACCGTGTGCTTGCAGTTCCATCCTTCCGAGTTGCTCGAGGGGTTGTGTACGCGCACGATAGGTACGGCGCCCAAACGATGGGCCCCGAGCTTCCACAGCCCGCGCGCTGCACCGGCGAGGTCCTCTACGCGATGCGACCTCAAATCATCAAGGTCGGCGGACGAATACAAAATTCTTATGAATTCTGAGAGGCCTGGTGCGTCGGTAGAAGACACGTAGGCGACAGCGAGTCCCGCAACACTCTCGATCAGAGCGAGACGGTCAGTGTCGATGGTCGAAACCACTGCTGGTAAGGCTAATGCGTTTACTCGAAATCGACTAGGCGTGCAAGTAACGTCGGGTGTCGTCCGTCACATCAGAAGGATCAGTCGATGCAAACCGAAGAGGCGTTAGCCCTAGCTCTCGAGTTGGCCGATGCCGCCGACCTTGTGACACTCAGGCGGTTTCGTGCATCCGACTTGGAAGTTCGTACCAAGCCCGACCGGACACCGGTGACGGAGGCCGACAGCGCTACCGAATTGCGACTTCGGGAACTGATCGCAAAACGAACAGAGGGTCACGTTGTCGCTGGCGAAGAGTTCGGTGACGATGGCGACGCAGAGTTTCGCTGGATCATCGACCCGATCGACGGTACCAAGAATTACATGCGCGGAGTGCCGATCTGGGCAACGCTCATTGGCCTTGAGCGCGCTGGCGAACTAGTAGTGGGTGTCGTGTCGGCACCGGCACTTGGGTCTCGCTGGTGGGCTGGCTCCGGTCTTGGAGCATTTCGCGATGGTCAGCCAATTCGCGTGTCGCGCGTGCAATCTTTGGAAACTGCACAAGTGTCCTACGCGTGGGACACGAAGGAAAGATTTGACGAAGTCGGCGACCGACTAATCGCCCTCTCAAACTCTTCCTGGCGCACTCGAGCACTAGGCGACTTTTGGCAGCATGTACTCGTGGCTGATGGAAGCTTCGACGTGAGCATCGATCCAGTACTCGCATACTGGGATTGTGCCGCGCTGTTACCGATCATCACAGAAGCCGGTGGCAGGTGGTCGACTGTTCGGGGTTCCACCCCACAACAACCAGACTCGTTGATCTGCACGAACGGCCTGCTGCACGATTCTGTTCTGGAGATCATGCGGTGACTTCGACGAATTCAGAAGTCACCATCGGTATCGACATTGGCACTTCGTCGGTCAAAGCATTGGCAGTAGATGCAGATGGCAAAGTTGTGCGCTCAGTGCGAGTGCGCCATCAGTTTTTCGTGCCATCGCCACAACGACTCGAGCACGACGCATCTTGTTGGTCTGACGGCCCGGTACGTGCGCTAGACGAACTCGGAGCCGCCGATCTTGCCCCGAAGGCAGTAAGCGTCGCAGCGATGGTGCCTTCGCTATGTGCAATTGGTACCGACGGGCGCGCTGTGACTTCAGGTTTGCTCTATGGCGACGAACGTGGCCACCCTCGAGCGGATGACCCCGCAGAAAGTGATCCCGGCGAACTCGGTCGTTTTCTAAGGTGGCTGACCACCGAAGCGCCGATGGCGCGTGGCTACTGGCCAGCGCAAGCAGTGGCGAACTTCGCGTTGTGCGGAGAGGCGGTGCTATCGACAACAGCCGCGGCGGCGTGTTGGCCACTATTCAATTTCAGAGGCTGGGACGAGCGTCTAGTGGTCGCCGCTGGAGGTCGCACAGAACAGATGCCGCGGCTAGCCCCAAGTGGCGCCGCCGCTGGAGAGGTCAATGGTCTGCCTGGTTGCGTGCTCGAAGGCGGTTCGATCGACGCGATGTCTGAGCAGATTGTTGCTGGTTGCGACGAGGCTGGCGATGTCCTTGTGATCTGCGGAACGACTCTGATCACATGGAAGGTCACCGAGAGCGTGCCAGAAAGCTCGGCGTATATGACGATCCCGCACACGACGGCCGACCGGTTTCTTGTCGGCGGTCCGAGTAACGCCGGCGGATTGTTCCTCGATTGGGCTCGCCGTCTGAGCGCAGAAGATGGCCTACCCCCACGACCAGGCAATGTCCCAATTTGGGTTCCATATCCGCGTGGTGAACGTTCGCCTCTCGATGACTCGCAGCGCAGAGCGCAACTACACGATCTCGACCTCACGCATACTGCGGCTGCGATTCGTAGGGCTGCGTACGAGGCGGCTGGCTTTGTCGTTAGAAGATCGATAGAAGGCTCAGAGGTTCCTGCCCGTCGCATAGTCGCCACGGGTGGCGGGGTGCGGGCAACTGAGTGGATTCAATGCCTGGCGGATGCAACAGGCTTGCCTGTCGAAGTCGTAGCGGTTCCAGAGGGAGCCGCGCTTGGCACGGCGTGGATCGCTCGGCAGGCAGCAGGGCTAGAGCAGACTCTCGATGGAGCACGCCGTTGGGCGCGAACAGCCAGAACCGTCGAACCAGATCCGCAGTGGAGCGCGGCCGTTGACGATCGATACGGCCGTTGGCTAGAGCTCGCCTCCTGATGCCTAGGCGCACGAGGAAAGCATGCTCGTCGTGGGCGAGGACAGCTACCGCGATGGTCGTGCTGACGCTGGCAAGTGCATGTGGAGATGCTCCGAGCGATGAGAATTCGACCACGACGGTGGCTACGTCTAGAACCACATCTGGTTTGAGCGAAGGTACGACCATGCTTGACAGCGGTGCGTGTGCTCTTGTGAGCGAGGCCGATTTGAGCGCACTCGCTGGTGTCGAGATGACGGCTTCCAAAGAGACACCTACGGAGTTCTCTGCTTCGTCATGCACGTACGAGAGCGTGGCGCCAGCTGATCCCTCGGCGGGTCGAGTACTGAAACTCGTGCTCGTCGATATCTATTCAGGATCGCAGTTTTTCGATATTGAGGGCACGTTCTACCCGCTCGCAGAACGCGAGTACCTCGACATCGGCGACGATGCGTTCGTGCATATAGGAGACGCGGTGCGTGGCGTCACCGTACAAGTTTCGATTGAAGAGGCAGTTTTGTCGATCAACTACACAGAGCAGGCGATACTCACGGACGAGGTTGCTGATGCGGCGAGCAAAGCCGCTGCCTTGGTCGCCTTGGTTAAGGAGCGACTCAACGACTGATCGGTCTTGATGTGGAGCGATAACGTCGTCAAGTATGGCGATAGAGATAGTTGTTGACCCTGAGTTGTGCATGGGATCTGGAAACTGTGCCTTCTGGGCACCCGGCGTATTCGAACTCGACGACGAAGGCATCTCTGAGGTGCTGAGTGTCGGCGCTCAACCCGAAGACAAGATCATCCTCGCAGCCAAGGGGTGTCCGACCCAAGCCATCTCGGTAATCAAAGATGGCGAGAAACTCGTCTGACACGCAAGAGCTATTCGCTGTGAAGCATTCGATTGCGCTTGCCGGAACTAGGTTGACGCTTATGGATAAGTTGGATTGGAATTTCCCTTTCGAGCAGGCGTTACACGATGTGTTCCCCGCTGTGCACGATGCGCAGAGCGCATGGATGAGTTCGATCGATTCTTTGAGGGCACCCGACCGCAAGACCCATGAGCTAATCCGGCTTGTCGTATCGGTTGTCTTACGCAACCCGGCCGGCGTCGATCGACACGCAATGCTCGCCCGCGAGGTCGGGGCCTCGTGGGAGGAAGTCCTCGGATCGATCTTGTTGACTACTCCTGGCTCTGGAATGCTCGCCGCAGTCGAAGCGATACCTGTCGCTCGTGCACGGTTCGAGTCTGAGCCTGCAGCAGAATCTGACTGACCGATTGGCATGAGTACATCATCTGTGGTCCCGTTCCGGATCTTGCCGCGGCTCACCGAGCAAAATCGCGAATTCTGGCAGGGCGGCGAGCGCAACGAGCTTCGTTTTTGGCGCTGTCAGGACTGCGCGTATTACATCCACCCTCCACAACCGCTTTGCCCGATGTGTTTCAGCAAGAACATGGGTGTCGAAGCGGTTTGTGGCGATGCGACTCTCACTAGTTTCTCGATCAACTACCAGCCGTGGATGCCCGGTCCTGAGTTGCCGTATGTAGTTGCGATTGTCGAGATGGTCGAACAACCAGGACTGCGGCTGACGACAAATCTTGTCAATTGTCCGATAGATCAGATTCGATGCGACATGGCCGTGCAGGTGATATTCGAGCATCACGAAGATGCCGATGGCGACATCTGGCTACCTCTCTTCGAGCCACGACACCTGGCAAAGAACGAAGCTTCATGACACTCGACGCGAATTCAATAATCGAGCGACGCGCAGCGATCACCGGCGTTGGTCAGAGCGATGTTGGTCGTCGCCTCGGTCGTGACCCGCTCGAATTGACGCTAGACGCGTGTCTCGCAGCGATCGACCACGCAGGGCTCACCGTTGCTGACATCGACGGCCTTTCAACGTACCCGGGGCCGATGGCGACACCAGCTGGATTTAGCGGTGCTGGCGCGTACGACGTGATCGACGCAATGCGCCTCAGAGTCGGGTGGTATCACAGTGGCCTCGAAACTTCAGGTCAGTTGGGATCGGTCGTCGATGCGTGTCTCGCTGTTGCTAGTGGGCTCGCGAATCATGTGCTGTGTTTTCGTAGCGTCTATGAAGGGACGGCGCAGGGGCAGGCGGGGCGTTCAAGCGTCATGCCCGGCAGCGGAGGTGACGGTGGCGGATTCAAGGCGAGCGGTTTCATGCAGTGGAACTTGCCGTTCTCTGCTCCGAGCGCGGCGATATGGATAGCGATGTTCGCGCAACGTCACTTCCACGAGTACGGCACGACACGCGAACAGATGGCGCAGATCGCCCTCAACGCTCGGAAGAACGCTGCACTCAACCCAAAGGGCATCTATCGCGATCCGATGACCATGGACGACTATCTCGCAGCACGGATGATCGCGACTCCTTTCGGATTATTCGATTGCGACGCTCCTTGTGATGGCGCTACGGCGGTAATTGTCAGTCGCATCGAAAGGGCGCAAGACCTCCGAAATCCGCCACTCCGGGTCGAAGCTGTTGGGACAGCTCTGCACGGAAGGCCGAGTTGGGACCAGTTCGAAGACCTTTCCGCGATGCCGAACAGAGATGCGGGCAAGCAGCTTTGGACGCGCACAGAATTCAAGCCAGCAGATGTGCAGATGTTGCAGGCTTATGACGGTTTCACCTGGCTGACGATGAGTTGGATCGAGGCTCTCGGCCTCTGTGGCGTCGGTGAAAGTGGTCCGTTCATCGAAGGTGGAGACCGGATAGCGCGCGACGGCGAACTGCCGCTCAATACGCACGGCGGACAGTTGAGCGCAGGGAGACTGCACGGTTACGGGTTCTTGCATGAGGCCGCTATGCAGATGTGGCGGCAGGCGGGCGAACGGCAGATTCCTAAGGAAGTCCAGGTGGGAGCGGTGGCTGCTGGCGGTGGCAACACGTGCGGCTGCCTATTGCTCGTCCGTGACTGACGATTTACCACACGGGTTATCCGTCCGCCCCTTGACATAACGTCTTTAATTTCATTTAGGTCCGCAAAATGCGGGTCGATTGAAATTTGAGACGGTGGGACATTTTGTCGCGTCGATGTTGTGTTGAGGAAGTCAGATGGGCGGTCGGCTCAAGAGGTCATTAACCGGCAAGATCATCGTCCCGTTGGTGGCCCGGATGCTGATCGTCGCTGGATGCCTGGCGTGGTGGAGCATCCGAGATACCAGTGGGGATTTTGAACAACGTGGAACGACTAGGGCAGTCGCGACGTTTGATGCCATCGAACAGTCAATTTCGCAACGACAAGGCGATGTTGCAGGGGTCTTTGCAGAAGCTGCTGAGTCCGGCCATATGACCGATGGCGTGTTGATTGATGACGACCTGCGCGTAGTCGCGTCTGGTGGCCTCTATGAAGTCGGAACGAGAATCCACGATGGTGCTGGACGTGAGATCGTTGACGCGCTTGAGCGTTTTGCTGCAGATAAGAAGAGCTATGTAGTTGAGGTCGAAAGCGCCGAGGTTGATTCGACACCCGAAACAAAGAGTCAGCGTGAAGTCGTCAGGGCGATTGGTCGACTCACGAGTCCCGTAAGAGTTGCTGGCTCTAAGAAGCTCGTACCGGTCATCGGTTTTGTCGAGGTCAATGTGTCAGACATCAAAGCCGACACGGAATCGACCCGCATGTTGCGCTTTCTGATTTTCGGTGGCGTTGTCGTGTTCTTTTGTGTTACGGGAATGTTTGTCTTGCGACGCAATGTAACGAAGCGCTTACGTCAACTCTACGTAGAGGTGACTGCGCTAAGAGGAGGCGGTAGCAGTTCTCTTCAGGGCTACGGGACCGACGAGATAGGGGTGCTCGCATCTGCGTTCAGACGCGCGTTCGATGACGCGAAGGAACGGAATGCGTACGTCGAAAAAACTAACGCGACTCTCAAAGACGAGATGCAACGTCGCCATGCAGCCGAAGCGGAAAACCGCTACAAGGCCCGCCATGACTCACTCACCGGGCTCGCTAATAGAAGCCTCGCCGTTGAATATCTTGAACAGTCGCTCGCGACTCAGAAGTCGTCGGCGGATCGGCATGTCGCGACCCTCAACGTGAACATCGATCGATTCAAGTCTGTAAATGACAGTTTCGGCAGGGTTGGGGGTGACAAGTTCCTGAAGGAGGTCGCGCGTCGACTGCTGATGACCGTCGGACCGCGCGACGTTGTCGCTCGAGTAAGTGGCGACGAGTTCATAGTCGTTGTTGACAATAGGCGCGAATCTGATGTCGTCGAACTCGCCGCGGCTATTCAGGCCGCGTTCGGGTCCTTTGTCGATTTAGGGGTCAACAGCAACGTGTACTGCTCGGCGAGCATCGGGATCGCTACAGGCGACGAGGCCGACGATGCAGAAACTCTGTTGCGCCGAGCGGGTCTGGCGCTGTCGCACTCGAAGAACAACGGGCGGGCAAGATTCGCGTGGTACGACGAAGCTATGCAGGCAGAAGTCGAGGCACGCTCCGATACTGAGATCGCGCTCAGGAATGCAATCGACAGATCGCGCCCTGGCCAAAGCGAACTTGAGATGCACTACCAGCCAATTGTCGACCTAGCAACAGGACAGATTCGTGGTTTCGAGTCTCTGATCCGCTGGCGCCGTGACGGGGTTTTGATTCCGCCGAGCGATTTTGTGCGCCTTGCCGAAGAGACTGGCCTCATCATGCCGTTGGGTGCATGGATATTGAAGGAGGCCACCGCTCAGGCGGGACGATGGCAGCAAATGTTCGTCGGTCGCCCGCCGACCGTGACGATCAATGTCTCTGGAAGTCAACTCGGTGCCGGTGGTATCCCTGCGCTTATGCGCGCAGCCCTTGTGGCAAGCCGCCTCAACCCTAGATATATCACTGTCGAGATTACGGAATCGGCGCTGTTCGACGATCTTGGCAGGGCGCGCCACGCTCTTGATGAGTTGAAGGATCTTGGAGTGAAGCTCGCAATCGACGATTTCGGGACCGGCTACTCGTCGCTCTCGTACCTTCGTCGCTTCCCGATCGACGTAGTCAAGATTGATCAGAGCTTCATAAAGAACCTCGGTGACGACACTCAAGACTCGACCATTATTGCGGCAATCGTTGCGATGGCGAGGGCACTCGGGCTCCGTGTTGTGTGCGAGGGAGTGGAGACAGCCGAACAGGTAGCAGGGCTATTGGTACTCGGAGCCGACGATGCTCAAGGCTTCTATTTTGCAAAGGCTCTTGATGCGAGAACAGCGACTCTGGTTTATACCAACGGACTCGGCGTCCTCGATAGAAACAGTGGCGTCGCGAGCTAGTCGGCGAGGGCTATCTAAGCCCTGGCGTTGAAGTTTGCCGAAGCGTGATTACTGACACGCGCGTCAGCAAACTAGTTTCCGACATTGATGAGACTGCAGTATGGCGAACTAGAAGAAGCCTTCCGGGCAGAATTAGTCGAATGGTTAGACCGCAATGTTCCCGAGCGGTCCGTTCTCGAGACGCCACGGCTGTCGAGTGCTCACTTGCCCGAATGGGCACGCGAATGGCAGCGAACACTTTTTGATGCGGGCTGGCTGGTACCTGGGTGGGAACGACAGTACGGAGGCCGCGAAGCAACGCCGACGGAGCAGATGATCTATTTCGAAGAGCTCAGCTCACGCGATATTCCGCGCACACTGAACCCGCAGGCCCTGGGCATCATCGTGCCGTCGATTCGCGACTTCGGAACAGACGAGCAGAAAGCGAAATTCGTATTACCGACTTTGCGCGCTGAGATTTCTTGGTGTTTGGGCATGAGCGAACCGGGAGCAGGCAGCGACCTAGCGAGCCTTAAGACGAAGGCGGAGCTTGTCGGCGACGAATTCATAGTGAACGGCCAGAAAGTTTGGACGAGCGGTGCACATGACTCCGACTGGTGCATGTGTTTCGTACGTACGGATCCGGACGCGCCTAAGCACAAGGGAATCAGCGCTCTAATTATCGATATGCGTTCACCCGGCGTCGAGTGTCGGCCGTTCCCAGAGCTCTCAGAGCCCGACTACTTCGATTTCAACGAAGTCTTCTTTACAGATGTTCGAGTCCCGAAGGCCAACCTGCTCGGCGAGTTGCATCAGGGATGGCCCATCACGCAAGGCTCCCTCGCTCACGAACGAGCCATGCTTTGGATCGAGTATGCATACTCAATGAAGCGTGCCGTCAAGGCTATGCAGGAAATGGCAGACCGCCCCGGACTCGTAACCGAACGGCTTGGTGACGACGGAAATTTTCGCGACGCGATTGCCAACTACTACGTCGATTCTGTTGCCCTGATGGCGATGGGTTATCGCGGATTCAGCAAATTCATGCATGGCAAGAGTGCTCCAGAACATTCGCTGCTCAAGCTCTATGGCTCCGAAGCCGTTCAGGAATGTTTGCTCGGAGCTACCGAGTTCTTGGGCCCTGACGCAATCGATCGTGACATACTCGGGCCGCGGATGTGGCGTAGCGGTTCGTGGTTGGTGCAGTATCTGAGGAGCTTTGGCGGGACTATCCCTGGGGGAACGAGCGAGATCCAGCGCAACATCATCGCCGAAAGAGTGATTGGTCTTCCTCGTTAGACATGGAGAACTTGCTCGATGTCGACCCGACATTCGGGTGGTCGCGCATCCGTCCAGGAGCGCAGAGGCGAGCGAGTTACATGCAAGCCGGATACTGGAACGATGACACGCTCGGAGAACTTCTAGCAAGAGGGCTAAAGCGCGCGAGCGCTGAAACCTTCGACATTCGTTCCGAGCGCCGTCCGTACCGCGGGTCGCTCGGAACGGTTGATGCGATGGCCCGATCGCTCGCTGCCGGTATGGCCAAACGCGGTATCGGTCCAGGTTCGATCGTTGCATTCCAACTCCCAAATTGGGTAGAGGCCGCAGCGACCTTCTACGCCACCTGTTACCTCGGTGCAACAGTGGTGCCAATCGTCCACTTCTACGGAGCAAAAGAGGTCGGGTACATACTTCGCAAGACTCGGGTTCGAGCGCTCATCACCACAGATCACTTTGGCGCACAGAATTTTCTAGCGAATTTGGCTTCGTTGCAATCGGAAGCAGACGGACTTCCTGATCTCGAGTGGGTCGCGGTAGTAGGGGAGCCGTCGTTCGATGTGCTCTGCGAACGCGAAGGGATCACCGAAATTGTCATAGCTGACCCCGACTCCCCAGCGTTGATTGCATACACGAGTGGCACTACTAGCGACCCGAAGGGCGTCGTTCACTCCCATCGGACGATTGGCGCAGAGATTCGCCAACTTGGAGCGATACAGCCAGCAGCGCGGCCGATGTTGACTGGCGCTCCAGTAGGCCACGGAATCGGCATGCTCGCGGCGCTGCTACTGCCAGTGTGGCGCGGCGGGGCCATACACCTGATCGATGGCTGGGATCCTGGCAAAGTTCTTGCTGCGATGGCGGTCGATGGGCTGTCGGCTGGGCAAGGCGCAACAGTTTTTTTGACGAGCCTGTTGGATCACGCTGACTTTGATCTAGCTGTGCATGGTCCTTTAATGGCCACGATTGGTCTTGGTGGAGCAGCCGTACCGGTAGCTGTGTGTGAGCGCGCTCGAGGTTTGGGTATCGAATGTTCTCGCTCTTACGGCAGCACTGAGCACCCGTCGATTACGGGTTCAACGTTTGCTGATTCCTGGGAACGTAGGTGCACCTCGGACGGCGTCGCACTACCTGGCGCGGAAATCCGCCTTGTAGGCGACCAAGGCGCCGACGTTGCGCCAGGTAACGCAGGCGAGATCTGGTCGCGAGGTCCTGACTGTTTTTGGGGTTACACGGATAGCGCGAGCACAGAAGCTGCATTCACAGACGGGTGGTTCCGGACAGGCGATGTCGGGGTACTCAACGACGCTGGTTGGTTGTCGATCACTGATCGAACCAAAGACATCATTATTCGTGGTGGCGAGAACATCTCGGCGCAAGAGGTCGAGGAGATCTTGATGCGGCTCCCTGGAGTCGCTGAGTGCGCTGTTGTAGCTGCCCCAGACGTTCGGCTCGGCGAACACGCCGCTGCATTTTTTCGGATGTTGAACAACGCCGAGCAACCTGACCTCGCAACTGTGAGTTCAGCGTTAGAAAAAGCAGGTCTAGCTAAACAAAAGTGGCCAGAGGAAACACATGGCGTCCCTGATTTCCCACGCACCCCGAGCGGCAAGGTTCAAAAGTTCGTTCTCAGGCAACGCTTGCGCGAAGCGTCTGGGTCATAACGCAACATCTAAAAAGTTTCGTCTCTAACTGCGCGAAATCATGGGTAACGTCTAGCTGTGATGAATGATGAGCGACGTAGGTTCCTTCGCCAAGATGTTCGCGTTGCTGCGATGTGTCGGAGAGTTACTGACGCAGGGATAGAAGACGCTGCGCACGGAGAAACCTCGGATATGTCGCTCGGTGGTTTCGGGGTGATTCTCGACGAATACTTCGAGACCGGCGACGTCGTAGACGTCGATCTCGTGATCACGCCGCACGTCGTTACGGTGCGCGCTCTTGTGGTCGATGTCTCACCCGCAGGAGATTCGGTGAGAATTCACTGTTGTTACACGGACCCTCCGCCGATGGTCTCTCGTGCAATCACGGAGTTCCTCACCGCCCACTTCCCTGAGCTAGCTGAGTGAGTGCTTCGCCTAGAGCGAAACACTCACTCGCATAGGACCTAGCGCTTCTTCGCTGCTGCTTTCTTGGCGACTGCCTTCTTCGCCGGTGCAGCCTTTTTGGCTACAGCCTTTTTGGCCGGTGCAGCCTTTTTGGCAACAGCTTTCTTAGCTGGGGCTGCTTTTTTGGCTGGCGCTACTTTCTTTGCAGGTGCAGCTGCTTTCTTCGGTGCTTTGCCCGCGAGCACTGCATCTTTGAAGGCCTTCAATGGAGTGATGCGTGCTTTCTTCGAAGCCTTGATCTTTACGGGCTCGCCTGTCGCTGGGTTGCGTCCCATGCGTGCTTTGGTTTCGACCTTGCGAAACTTCGCGAAGCCACTGATTGCTACTGGTTCTCCGCCCGCGACAGTTTCGGTGATTAGAGCGACTAGTTCGTCGATCGTCTGGCTTGCTTGTTTCTTCGATACGTCTGTGCGCTCAGCGAGTGCGGTAGCTAGTTGACTGCGATTCACGTGTTTTCCTCCATAGTGTTTTTATGACTGCTGTTGGTCGAGTTCGATAACAGCGGCGCAGATAATTGCATCTGCGGAACAACTTTTAGTGGATTTTTCGCAGTTTTTCTAGGTTTTTACGACTTTTCTCGATCGAATGGGGACCACATGCTTACTGTCGCGCGAAGAGCTTTCGGATGCTTGATGGTGTCGAGCGCGCTTGTCGCTTGCGCCAATGGTGAAAAAGCGCCTGAAATATCGATGGAATCAACGTCTCCGACATCAACTTCAGTGGCTCCTGAATTGCACGGCAGACGGTTTTGTGACGACATGGCTGAGCCTATTCAGGTGGGCCGGATTACCGACCCTGAACTCGTTGAGATCTCAGGTGTAGTCGCGAGCCGCCGCCACGAAGGTGTGTTCTGGGTGCACAATGACAGCGGCGATAGTGCGCGAATCTTCGCTATTAGCCTCACTGGCGAACGTCTCGGCGAGTTTCGTATCGACGGAATTGACGCCTTCGACTTTGAAGACATCACTCTCATAGATACCCAGGACGTCTATGCCGACGAACTCGTGATCGCAGATATAGGTGACAACGCCGCTGAACGCGACAGCGTTTTTCTAACCTACCTAGCCGAACCAGATCTGCCGGCAGATCCAGCGCAACCAGTGCACATCACCGAATTTGCTTGGACCGAATACGAGTACGACGATGGCCCCCGCGATGCAGAGTCTGTTTTCGTTGACCCCGAGACTTCTGAGGTTGTAATTATCTCTAAGGACTACTTCGATACGCAGTCGCTTTATAGGCCGGGGAAGCAGGTGGATAGCAAGGTGGCTCCCATCAGCCGCGTTGCGCCGGTAGAACTCGGCGAAGGTCAAATTGCCACAAGCGCCGACGCCGACGCCTCAGCGGTATTGGTCAGGACCTACACCGATGTTCTCGTATTTGAGAGGAGTTACGGGGAGACGACAGCGGAGGCATTGGAGCGCAAGCCATGTGTTGCTCCGTCGGCTAAAGAAAAGCAAGGCGAAGCGATTGCGCTCCTCGCCGATGGCTCTGGTTATCTGACCATCAGCGAAGGCCTGAACGCTCCGATCTGGTTAGTCTCGGTGCGCTGACGTCGCAATTGCCGCGCCCGGCGTACGATGCCACGCTTATGGGACTTTCTCCAGAACTTGCAACAATTGCTAAAACGGTCTCTAACTGGGGTCGCTGGGGTCCGAAAGACCAGCGTGGCACGCTCAATTTGATTGACGCAGCGGCCGTATTGCGTGGCGTCGCGGCGGCGCGACAGGGCAAGGTTTTTTCGCTTGCTATTCCTTTCGATGAGAACGGTCCACAAACCGATCGCAGCTCGCCCGGTCGTATCAACCCGCAACGCAAGATGGTTTCACTCAACGCTAACTACACAGGCGACATTGGCGACAGCGCGTTCAACGACGATGCTGTGAAGATGGGGCTACAGGCTGCAACGCAATGGGATGCGCTCGCACACTGCAGCTACGACGGCCTGCTTTACAACGGCGTTCCGTCGAGCGCTGTCGACGAAGCGGGCGCGCACGAACTCGGCATCGATCAGATGGGTCCGATCGCGACTCGTGGCGTGTTGCTCGACGTGGCACGCGCGCTCGGCGTTGAACGGTTCGATGACAACTACGCGATCTCCGGCGACGACCTTGAGGCAGCGGCGGCGATGGCAAATCTGACCGTAGAACCAGGTGACATCATTTGTGTGCGCACGGGCCAGATGGCGTTTCGATCTGACGCCAATCCCTATCGATTCGCCGATCCGAGTCCTGGGATTGGCCCCCTTTCGCTTGAGTGGCTGAGAAAGAAAGATGTCGCAGGCTGCGTTACCGATTGCCTCACGTTTGAACCCTGGCCGAAACCCGATGGCAGCTTCGCTTTCCCTATTCATCAGATTTGTCTAAGGGACATCGGCCTCGCGCAAGGTCAATTGTGGGCACTTGACGAGCTAGCGGCCGATTGTGCAATAGATGGCCAATATGACTTCATGCTCGTTGCAACTCCCATTCCCTTCACCCGAGCTGTTGGCGCACCGGTCGCTCCGACAGCTATCAAGTGAGCAGCGAAGCATCATTTGACTCAGAATTAGTTTGGTGTCTGGGGTACAGTTAGGAAAGTAATTAAGCGGGCCAACGATGTCCTGCGTGAGTCTCGGAATAAGTCCGGCCTCACAGCCAGCAACCCGACAAAGGACATCGTCATTATGGCCGAGTTCGCTCGACCCGAATATTTACGCGACCTACCTGTATCCCAGGGGCTATACGACGCTCGTTTCGAGCACGACTCGTGCGGTGTCGGCTTCCTCGTCGACATGAAGGGTCGCAAGAGTCACGAACTCGTGGCGCAAGCTCTCAGGTGCTTGTGCAATCTCGATCACCGTGGGGCAACAAACGCCGAGCCAGATACGGGCGACGGTGCCGGCATCCTGATTCAGGTACCGGATGCATTTCTGCGCGCGGTAGTCGATTTTGAACTGCCCTCTGCGGGTGAGTACGCAACCGGCATCGCGTTCCTGCCCCGATCGCAAGACGATGCCGAAAACAAGATTTCTGGAGTCTCGAAGATCTTGGTCGACGAGGGCGTCGAGCTACTCGGATGGCGCGACGTGCCTACCGATCCACTAGTGCCTGGTCTTGGGGCCCAGCAAGTCATGGGCCAGTTCCAACAACTTTTCATCAGCAAGACCGCGCAGAGCGGAGCGCGACTAAGCGGCATCGAGTTAGACCGTCACGCTTACTGCGCACGCAAGCGGATCGAACACGAAATCGGCGTGTACTTCCCGAGTCTTAGTGCGCGCACGTTCATCTATAAAGGCATGCTCACGACGTCGCAAGTTGGCGAGTTCTACTTGGATTTGCAGGACACCCGCGTCATGAGCGCGATGTGCCTTGTTCATTCGCGTTTCTCGACGAACACGTTCCCGAGTTGGCCGCTAGCGCACCCCTATCGCGTTGTCGCACATAACGGCGAGATCAACACGGTGATGGGTAACGAGAACTGGATGCGTGCCCGCGAAGGCACGATGGCAACGGACTTCATTCCAGGCGATATCGATCGAATCTTTCCAGTGTGCACGCCAGGTGCGTCAGACACGGCACGATTCGACGAGTGTCTCGAGCTCTTGAGCCTTTCTGGTCGACCGCTGCAACACGCGATCTTGATGATGATTCCAGAAGCATGGGAAAACCACACGCAGATGGACGCTGCACGCAAGGCGTTCTACCGATACCACTCGAGCCTGATGGAGCCATGGGACGGCCCTGCCTCGATCGCGTTCGCAGATGGCACAGTGATCGGCGCCGTGCTCGACCGCAACGGTTTGCGCCCTAGCCGGTACTGGGTCACCGACGATGACCTTGTAATCATGGCAAGTGAAGTCGGCGTGCTCGATATTCCGCAGAGCAAGATTGTGAAGAAAGGTCGACTTGAACCCGGCAAGGTGTTTCTCGTGGACACAAGCCAGGGGCGAATGATTCCTGACGCCGAAATTAAGGCAGAACTAAGCGCGCTCGAGCCATATCAGGAGTGGCTTGATGCGGGTCTCGTCCACCTCGAAGATTTGCCTAGCCAGTTTGCGTTAGTGCCAGTTCATAACACCGCGGTGCATGAACAACGACTCTTTGGATACACCCAGGAGGATCTTCGCCTAATCATCGCGCCGATGGCTAAGAACGCTGTCGAGGCTCTTGGGTCTATGGGAACCGACACGCCCGTTGCCGTAATCAGCAATCGGCCGCGCAAGCTTTACGAATATTTCAAGCAGCTTTTTGCACAAGTAACGAACCCTCCACTCGATGCCAACTTCGAGGTGTTGGTGACGAGCTTGTCGAGCACGATCGGACCCGAAGGCAACCTGTTGGACCCGCAACCGTCGAGTTGCAAGCAGATTGTGTTGCCATATCCGATCATCGACAACGACGAACTTGCGAAGCTCCGTTACATAAACATCGATGCACCCGATCTTGGTTTTTCAGCCGTCACTATTCCATGCCTGTATCGCGTTGCAGGCGGAGGGTCGGCGCTAGCTGAAGCGATCACAGAGGTCCGAAACAAAGCAAGCGAAGCGATCTCTGGTGGGGCCAACATCATTATCTTGTCCGACCGGTACGCGACAGAAGAACTTGCCCCGATTCCTGCGCTGTTATTTACGAGCGCTGTGCACCACCATCTACTTCGTGAAAAGACGCGCACGCAGGTTGGCCTTGTAATCGAGACAGGCGAAGCGCTCGAAGCCCACCACTTCTGTCTGCTCATCGGGTATGGGGCAGGAGCCGTGAACCCGTACTTAGCTTTCGATTCGATTCGCGACCTCATTCGCGAAGCCGCCATAAGCGGGGTAAGTGAACGCAAAGCGGTGAAGAACTACATAAAGGCTGCTGGCAAAGGCATCCTGAAGGTCATGTCCAAGATGGGCATAAGTACGGTTGCTAGCTACACAGGCTCACAGATATTCGAAGCTGTCGGAATTAAGTCGAGCGTTGTCGAGGAGTACTTCAGTGGAACGGCATCGCGAATACAGGGCATCGACCTCGACGTCATCGCTGCTGAAGTCACAGCACGACACGAACTCGCATTCCCAGACAGGCCAGAAGAGCTTGCCCACCGGGAACTCCCGGTTGGCGGCGAATACCAGTGGCGCAGAGAAGGCGAATATCACCTGTTCAATCCTGACACTGTGTTCAAGTTGCAGCACAGCACGCGCACAGGTCGGTACGACATCTTCAAGCAGTACTCGCGACTCGTTGACGATCAGAGTGCGCGCATAGCGACCTTGCGTGGTTTGTTCGAGTTGATACCCGAACGCCAGCCGATCGACATCTCAGAGGTAGAACCTGTAACCGAAATAGTCAAACGATTTTCGACTGGCGCGATGAGCTACGGCTCGATCAGTCAAGAGGCCCACGAAACGCTCGCTATCGCGATGAACCGAATTGGTGCACGGTCAAACACCGGTGAAGGCGGGGAGGACAGCGCTCGCAACACCCCTGACGCCAATGGCGATTCGCGCAAGAGCGCGATCAAACAGGTTGCGAGCGGACGATTCGGTGTCACGAGCGACTACTTGGTCAGTGCTACCGATCTGCAGATCAAGATGGCTCAAGGCGCTAAGCCGGGTGAAGGAGGGGAACTGCCGGGCCACAAGGTGTATCCCTGGATCGCAAAAACGCGTCACTCAACCCCTGGCGTCGGCCTAATTTCGCCGCCGCCGCATCACGACATTTATTCGATCGAAGACCTTAAACAACTTATTCATGATCTCAAGAACGCCAATCCGGTTGCTCGGATCCACGTGAAACTCGTTGCAGAGATCGGTGTCGGGACAGTCGCGGCTGGCGTTAGCAAAGCCAAGGCCGATGTTGTTTTGATCTCTGGCCACGATGGCGGCACAGGCGCAGCGCGGCTCACGAGTATCAAACATGCTGGAGCGCCTTGGGAGCTAGGCCTCGCGGAAACGCAGCAAACTCTCGTACTCAATGGCTTGCGTGACCGCATAGTGGTGCAGTGCGATGGCCAGCTAAAGACCGGCCGTGACGTGATAATTGCAGCATTGCTTGGCGCTGAAGAATTCGGTTTCGCTACTGCGCCACTCGTCGTTAGCGGTTGCATCATGATGCGCGTTTGTCATCTTGATACCTGCCCTGTTGGGGTCGCCACGCAGAACCCAGAATTGCGAGCGAAGTTCTCTGGCAAACCAGAGTTCGTCGTGCATTTCATGGAGTTCATCGCTGAGGAAGTCCGTGAGTATCTAGCGCAACTCGGATACCGAACTCTCGAAGAAGCGGTCGGGCAGAGCCAGAACCTAGATGCGCGCAAGGCAACTGAACATTGGAAAGCACGCGGTCTCGACTTGGCGCCGATAATGCACAAACCAGAAAACCCATACGGCCAGACCGTGTATGGGTCGGTTGCTCAAGACCATGGGCTCGGCGATGCACTCGACAATGAACTCATCGAACTCGCCCAACCCGCGCTTTTAGAAGGCAAGCCGGTTCACATCAGCCTGCCGATTCGTAACGTGAACCGCACCGTTGGGACGATGCTTGGCGCCGAGTTGACGCGTCGGCACGGCAGCGCAGGTCTAGCTGATGGCACGATCACGATTGACTTTGAGGGGAGCGCTGGCAACAGCTTCGGGGCGTTCCTCCCGCGCGGCATTTCGTTGCGCCTAGTCGGCGACGCCAACGACTACGCGGGCAAGGGACTGTCTGGTGGCCGACTTACCTTCAGCCCGCCGCCCGACGCTGGGTTTGTCGCCGAGGAAGAGATCATCGCTGGCAACGTCATCCTTTACGGGGCGACCGGTGGCACCGTGTTCATTCGTGGTCGCGTAGGCGAGCGGTTCTGCGTCCGCAACTCTGGAGCGACGGCTGTAGTCGAAGGCATTGGCGACCATGGGTGTGAGTACATGACAGGCGGCAGGGCAGTAATCCTTGGCTCGACCGGTCGCAACTTCGCAGCAGGTATGAGTGGCGGCTTCGCATTTGTCTTCGATCCCCAAGACGAACTGCACTCGCGGATCAACCTCGACATGGTCGATCTCGATCCTCTCGATGACGAGGACACAGATTGGCTGCGTTCGATCATCGGCGAGCACCAGTCGGCTACTGGTTCGACAGTTGCGGCTGCGATTCTTGCCGATTGGCGCAACGCACTCGCGAAGTTCCACAAGGTATTTCCGAAGGATTACAAACGTGTGCTCGCAGCGATCGCAGATGCCAACGAACGTGGCGTCGACGCGAACGAAGCGATCATGGCAGCGGCGAGGACTTGAGCGATGGGTGAGACCGGAGGATTTCTAAAGTACGACCGTGAGACGCCGACGCGAAGGCCCGTACCAGTCCGTCTGCTCGACTGGAAAGAGGTATACGAGGACTTCCCGGCCGATAAGACGCGCACGCAAGGCGCTCGTTGCATGGATTGTGGCATTCCGTTTTGCCATACGGGATGCCCCCTAGGCAACCTGATACCGGAGTGGAACGACTTGGTGTATCGCGACCAGTGGAAGTCCGCGATCGAAAGACTGCATGCGACAAACAACTTCCCAGAGTTCACTGGTCGGCTTTGTCCTGCCCCATGTGAGGGAGCGTGTGTTCTAGGAATCAATGAACCGCCGGTAGCGATCAAACAGATAGAGGTAGAAATAGTCGATCGGGCTTGGACCGAGGGTTGGATCAAACCAGTTGTCCCTGCTGTGCACACGGGTCGCGCCGTCGCGGTAGTAGGTAGCGGACCGGCTGGATTAGCGGCCGCACAGCAGCTCACACGCGCAGGCCACGATGTGACGGTGTTCGAACGCGCCGATCGGATTGGTGGTCTTCTTCGTTACGGAATCCCCGAATTCAAGATGGAGAAACGCCACCTAGACCGCCGTATCGAGCAGATGATGGCTGAGGGCACAAAGTTCAGGGTCAACGCGAATGTTGGCGGCAATGTCAGCATCGACGAGGTCCTTGCATCCGATGCAGTTGTGCTCGCTGGCGGTGCTACTAATTGGCGCGATCTGCCAATACCAGGGCGCGAATTCAATGGTATTTATCAGGCGATGGAGTACTTGCCTGGCTCGAATCGCGTGCAGGAAGGTGATTTTGAACAACCTCCCGTGACTAGCAAAGACATGAACGTGATAATTATCGGCGGAGGCGACACGGGAGCAGACTGTCTAGGCACAGCGCACAGACAGGGCGCCAAGAGCATTCATCAGTTCGAGATCTTGCCGAGACCACCTGCCAATCGTGACTCGTCGATGCCGTGGCCGACGTACCCGATGACATTCAAAATGACATCAGCCCATGAAGAGGGGGGCGAGCGCGTCTATTCGGTCAGCACCGAGTGCTTCTTGGGCGACGAAGATGGCAACGTCAGAGGCTTGCGGGCACACGAAGTCGAGATGAAATCAGCCGATGGTCGCATGACGTTTGTGAAGATCGAGGGAAGCGATTTCGAAATACCCGCGGAACGGGTGTACCTAGCGATGGGCTTTCTCGGTCCGGAGCGCGCAGGACTCCTCGAGCAATTAGGCGTAGAGCTAGACGAGCGTTCCAACGTGAAGCGCGACACACAATTCTTGTCGAGCGTCCCTAATGTTTACGCCTGTGGTGACATGGGTAGGGGCCAAAGCCTCATCGTTTGGGCGATAGCCGAAGGCAGAGCGGCGGCGCACCATGTTGACTCCGCGCTAATGGGCCGAACAATGTTGCCGGTACCAATCAAGCCAACGGACATCTCGATTCGCTGACAACTCAACGCGATTTCTTGTCGCTCTGATTTGACACGAGCGACGAAATGTCCGTATCATCTCATTTGGTCGGTGCGGTGCCAACGGGGTACCGCTTGACTCGGATCGTGGGGGTCCAATATGAGACACAAAGCCAAGTTGATGGCTGCGGTTTCTGTGATCATCGTCACAGCTGCCCTAGCTTCTGTGGCCGGTCCAGCCTCCGGCGACACCGCACCGCCACTCCCGCTCGGACAAGGCTCTATGACAGCTATAGCCGCCGCAGTAGACGCATGGGCTCCGACGCTCAAGTTCATTCAACGGATTCCATTCGAGGCCAACCAGGCTGTTTCTCTGTCTGGCACAGGCTTCACGCCGAGTGTGGCGCACAAAGTTCAGCAATGCTCGCCAACTGCATGCATCGATCCTGGCTTAAATAACGACGACGCCGTGTCGATGCCAAGTTCGGTTAACGGTGCAATCAGCGGAGCATTGAGACTTCGCAAGAACATCAACGGATATATCTGTTTCTTTGGTGGATGTCGCGTCAAGGTCTCGGAGGTGGGCGAGCCAGCTCACGTAATCGAACTTCGTGTGATCATGGGCAGGAAGGGCGCTGTGGCCGTACTTGGCTACAGTGCAACGGTGACTGAGTCGAGCGGAGAGATTTGTATCCCCGTGGTGCTGAGTCGGCCGTTACGGCGCAGCGTCACGATCACCTTCTCGACATTGCTCCCGTACGTGCCTGGCATAGCTGCGACGAGCGGTACAGACTTCGTAGGTACTACTTCGCGGAATCTGTACATCCCGGCTGGCGCCCAGGTGGCGTGTGCGAGGATCACTATCGTTAACGACTCGGTTGCCGAACCAACAGAAGCATTAGGCATCAGTTTTCTAGGCACGAGTCGCCGCAAAGCGATGATCATCGCCGGCGACAGTTACTCCTACGGCTTCGTAATCGACGACGACTAGTTAGGTCGGCTAGCACGAGGCGGCAGAGTCGTATTAGCTCAGTTCGCGCACGCGTCGCTGTGCCGACGCATGAAACAGCAGTTCTTCGCCGAGTTCATCGAGCGCTGCGGTTGCGAGGCTGACGTACGCTGCTTCGTTCTCAAGGAACCAGCCGCTTAGCGCTACGGCAGGCGTCAACATCAGCACGGAGCCTTCGTCGTTGCACAGAGCAAAAATGTTTACGGATGTGAGCGCTGGAAAGTCGGGCGCCCAGAGTCGACCCGTAAGTTGAATGTGAGATGCTGACCGTCCGACCGGTGGACTGACTCTCGCATCAAGTTCGAAGCTACCGAGGTTTCCGAGCTTCCAGCACTGGCTAAGACCAGCGGATTCACGACGGAGTCCGACCAAAGCATCGGCAAACGAAGCGGCGTCGATCTCGAGTATGCGAGTGACGTCCGTCGGACTTGTAAATGCGCCCATCGTGATTTGTACCTTCCCCTTGTTGTAAGTGCCTCCCATGGCTCTATAGCTATCGACGCAATCGCGCATGACCGTGACATGAGATCCGCCATACATATGTCGTATTCGTGTGACGTTCCTTACATTTCGTCTGCCACGAAGATTTCGATCTTGTTGTGCGTACGATGCAGGTTCCTTAGACAGATCTTGAAGCGGAGTCTCAATGTTTGAATGGTCCGACGAACACCAGATGATCCGAACCGCTGTCCGCGAGTTCGTCGACAAAGAGGTCCGGCCACACCGTGAGGCTCTAGAGCATGGCGACATGCCACCTTATGAGCTTCTCCGCAAGTTGTACTCGAGCTTTGGCATGGACCAGATGGCAGCCTCGTCTTTCGACCGGCGCATTGCGAAAGAAGAAGCAGGCGAAACTGGCCGACCGACGGCCGATGCAGATGGCGAAGGCGATGCGGGTGGCGGTGGGATGACGCTCCTGCCAATTATCGAACTATGCAAGTGCTCTCCCGGGATGGTCACAGCGATGGGAGTGAGCGTCGGACTCACTTCCGCAGCGATCATGAACAAGGGCACAATTGCGCAAAAGAAGCGTTGGGCGCGCGACTTGCTGACCCTTGACAAGATTGGCGCATGGGCAATTACGGAGCCGAACTCAGGTAGCGACGCTTTTGGCTCGATGCAGGCCGTAGCTCGCATCGACGGAGACGAGTTCGTGCTCAACGGATCGAAGACGTTCATTACCAACGGGCCATTTGCCGACACCATCGTGTTTATCTGCAAACTCGACGAAGGCAACCCGCCAGCCGAGCGCCGCGTCGTGCAGTTTGTCCTAGACAAAGGCATGACAGGACTCGAGCAAAGCAAGCCACTTCGCAAGATGGGCATGCATTCCTCGCCGACCGGAATGCTCTTCCTCGACGATGTGCGCGTCGGTACAGACCGACTGTTAGGAGAGTCACTCGACGCGTACGCAGCGAAAGCTGGCCGCGAAGCGAGCAAGGCGACGTTCACGATCGAACGCACCGGCGTCGCTGCGATGGCACTCGGAATCATCGAGCGTTGCCTAGAACTTTCGGTTCCCTATGCCAAGAGTCGCATCCAGTTCGGTCAGCCGATTGGCAACTACCAACTCATCCAGCTGAAGCTCGCGAAGATGGAAGTCGCACGACTAAATGTCGAGGGCCTCGTATTTCGTACGCTCGAAATGGCGGCGGCCGGAAAGGGCATGGGGCTAGCGCAGGCCTCGGCATCGAAGTTGTATGCAGCGCAAGCTGCAATGGAAGTAGCGCTCGAAGCTGTCCAGATCTTCGGCGGTAACGGCTACATGGCTGAGTACGAGGTAGAGCAGCTAGCGCGCGATGCCAAGGTGTTGCAGATTTACGCAGGCACTGACGAGATTCAGATCACGCATATCGCCCGGGCATTGCTTGCCTGAATTGGTCGCGGTGAGCTAATTCAGCCGACTTCGGTGCCGTCGCAGAACCCGAAGTCGTCTGTGTTCCATGTGCCGTCGTAGCAGTTGAGGTTTGGGTTCAGGTGTGAAAAGACTCCTGCGGAACTCTCGTGCCCTGGTGCTGCCCACACGTGCAGCATCCACGCGGTTGTGTCCAAGAAGGAGCCGCCAGCGCCTTCGCAGTCTTCACGCGAAATGTTGTCGCGATCGACAGGAAATGGAATGTCGATAGAGCCGTCCGGATTCAATTTGAAACATACTGACGTGTGCTTATGCCACACGTCGTTAGTGCCAACGAATGCGTCAGGTGGGGTCGCCTGCCATGAGTAATACATCACTCCAACAATTTCTGATTGGGCACCTATCCCGTCGTAGATGAGGGCCATAGGAGTGTCGAGGTTGAGGTCGCCTCCGTAGTGCATCCCTGAGGAGATGTTCACGTAGTGCGCGCCTGCGCCTGGCGAGAATCTTCCGGCACGCACCCAGCCGCCACTCCCCGAAAGAGATGCTGTCGCATATTGCTCGATCACGTTGTCTCGGATGTACGCAATTTGCGCATCGAGAATTAGCTGAAGAGTCGGGTCTATCTCGTCTGGATCGCCACCGTGGCTATGGGTGGTAGTTGTTACATCGCTGCCTGGATTCGTGGTAGCGGATCCGCTGTCGTCGTGGTCGTGGTCGTGGGTTGTGGGTGTGCCGTTTGTTGCAATTGTGGAATCTGACCCATGGTCTGCGTGCGCGTTGTGGGCGCCGGTCGCAGGAGCGGTCGAACCCGAATTTTGGCCTGCATGCCCAGTGTCCGTCGAGAATGAAGTGGCTGTGGCGGTCTCTACAGAGGGGTGCGCGGCTGATTTCGGTGGGTTCGTCGTGGCGGTCGTGTTGCTCTCGCGGTCGTTCGAATTCGCGCTGACTGCAATTGTGATCGCTACCGCTATCGCAAGCGTGCCAATTGCCACGCCAAGGTTCGCCCTATTCATGCGAGTGACGCTAGTCGTGATCGCAAGGGGCTCTGCGGGCGCGATGATGGATCGATGTCTCGGCCGCCGTTCCCGATCCACCCGGGCCCGTGCGCTTGGTCATTTCCCGATGCAACTGAGGCTGACGAGAGCGGCATCGTGTGCGCTGGCGCCGACCTAGAACCTGCAACTCTTTTAGCCGCATATTCAAGAGGGCTATTCCCGATGCGGCTAAGTGGTCGTGGGGGACAACTGGCGTGGTGGGCGCCGGATCCACGCGGTGTATTGCCACTAGACGGATTCCATGTGAGTAGGTCGCTGCATAAATCACGACGGAAATTCACGGTTACCGTCGATATGGAGTTCGAAGCCGTCATCGGCTTGTGCGGAGATCCACGACGACCTCACGGTTGGATCACGCAAGATTTCGTTACAGCGTACGTGCGGATGCATGAATTGGGGTGGGCGCACAGTTTTGAGGTTTGGCAAGACGATGATCTCGTCGGCGGTATGTACGGCCTACGAATTAAGCGTTTCTTTGCTGGCGAATCGATGTTCTCCCACAAGACCGATGCGAGCAAGATTGCTCTTTGGGCAGCTACTGAGTTGCTGCGATCAGATGGCGTCGAACTTTTTGACGTGCAGTGGAGCACGGACCACCTCGCATCCCTCGGGGCGATCGAAGTTTCATGTGACGAGTATCTGCAACGTTTGAGAGGTGCTTTGCGTTAGGCGCTGGACTTAGCGGACAAACGACAGGGCCTATTAGATTCGACGGCATGGCTGATCTTGTCATCTATCACAACCCTGGTTGAGGAACTGCTAAGAGCGTTCTCGACATATTGCGAGAACGAGGCGTCGAGTTCGACGTCGTTTGGTATCTCCTGAATCCGTTGACAGCGAAGGAACTCGCCTCGATTGTCGACGCTATCGATGTACAGCCAGCCGATTTGGTCCGCAAAGATTCACACTTCGCTGAACTTGGTCTTGACCCGACTGAATATGTAACTAAGGAAGCTGTGATCGAACTACTTGTCGAGCATCCGAAGTTGATGCAGCGCCCGATTGCCGTGACGCCGTCGAGAACAATTCTGGCTCGGCCCAAGGAGAAGATTCTCGACCTTTTGTGACAAGATCTACGACAGTTTGTTGAGCGTTCGGATCGACCGGACGAGGGCATGAGGAGATTGTTGTGGTGTTACCGTCGAGCGAAGAAGTGCGCGCCGAAGTGCGCGCCTGGTTGGCTGAGAACTTCAAGCCCGAAATGACTGTCGGCGACTGGTGGGACGTGCTCGCTCGATCTGGTTATGCGGCACCGACGTTCCCGGAAGACTCATGGGGACGCGGCTACGACCGCGTTCTAGCTGGCATCGTTAGTAAAGAGATCGATGCCGCTGGAGCGATCGGACCGCCCTCTGGTCTCGGATACGCACTTGCTGCGCCAACAATTGCGCGCCACGGTACCGAACTTCAGAAGCAGACTGATCTGCTTCGCATTCTCAACGGTCAAGACGCATGGTGTCAGCTCTTCTCTGAGCCGGGCGCTGGTAGCGACCTCGCAGGGCTTCAAGCCAAAGCAGAAAAGGATGGTGATGAGTACATCGTCAACGGCCAGAAGGTCTGGACATCTACGGCCCAACTGTGCAACCTTGGCATGTTGATTGCTCGCACGGACTCGAATCTTCCGAAGCATGTCGGAATCACGTACTTCAAGTTCGATATGACCCAGACCGGTGTAGAGGTACGGCCCCTCAAGGAAATGACTGGCCGAGCAATGTTCAACGAAGTATTCATGGACGATTGTCGGGTTCACGCAGACGACATCATCGGTGGATACAACAACGGTTGGGCTGTCGCTAACACCACACTCATGGCCGAGCGTTCATCGCTCGGTAGTGGTGGCTCTGGTGCGGCCGGCAGCGCTTTCCCGGGACCGATGGCAGGGCATCTCGACAAGCCCGTCAGTGATTTCGTCGGCCAGGTCCGTGACGGTGGCACGACCGGCGGCGGCATGGGGATGGTCGATCGTCTGATCGCTCTGGCGCGCCAGACCAACAAGAACACAGATGCAGTAGTGCGCCAGGGGATAGCGAAGCTGTACACAATGCAGCAGATCGGCAACTACTCGGCCCTACGAGTGCGTGGTGGCGATGGCTCGGCTGCATATGCGAATATCGCGAAACTAATGATGAGCGACATGCTCCGCCTGAACCGTGAGGTAGGCAATCAAGTGATCGGTGCAGATGGCATGCTTATGGGAGTCGACACCCTTAGCCATGGCATGGTGCAAGAACTCACGCTGTTCTCACCCGGTCCCTCTATCTACGGCGGTTCGGATCAGGTTCAGCGCAACATCATCGGGGAACGCGCACTCGGTTTGCCCAAAGAGCCAGGACCCGACAAGACCACGCCGTTCAACGAACTAATGAGCAACGCAACGCGCTAACTAGGCGTCGCGTTGGTCTATATAGACCCGTGCTCGTGCAGGCAGTTGACTTCTTCGCCTTCGAGTATCTGGCCGCCGCCAACACCCAAAAGCGCTGCAAACGGACCACAGGCGTTCGCGCGAATCCACACATGAATCATTGGGTTCGGGTTGAATGCGACCAGGGGAGGCGTGCAAGCACCTCCGTGGGGTCTTATACCAGCGACCTTTGGCGCTGCGCCAGACGTGAAACACAAGTCGTCGTGGATGTGGTACTGCATGAGTGCGCCACCATCATTTGGGACATTGCTCAAGTTGAAAGTATTCGGAAGTAAGAACATCGCAGCTTCGAGCGTCTTTACCGTCTGGCCTTGTGCATTCGTCGTTACCTTGTAGACGAGTGACTCTGGCTGGCTCGGGTCTAACCAAGTGGCGTCATCGATCCAGTCCCAGTGGATGACGTGTTCTTCGCCAGTGAATCCATCTCCGATCGACAGGAAGCCGTCAGCGATCGCTTGGTCGTAACTGTTCCATTTTTGGATCGTGTTGATGGTGCTGATGAGCAGGTTTTCGGCATATCGACGCTGCGCTCGCGTCACACCTGCGACACCAGCGAGGTCTACCTTGCTCGGGTCGATGATGCCATTGGGCAGTAGGGCCAGTGGGTGCGCTAGGCCGCCGTTCGGTGGCGCGGCTTGCGCCGGCGGGTGTTCGCCGTGTTCCATGTCGTGATCCATGTCGTGGGGCGTCGTAGCGGGAGCGACCGTAGTTGGGGTGGTAGTGGTCGTCGCAACCGTTGTTGTTGAGTCTTTAGCGGTCTCAACTGTCGTGGTCTCTTCGACCGACGTCGTCGTCGCATCGACTGTTGTTGCCGTTGTCTCGTTTGGACTGTCGCTGCCGCAAGCGGCTGTAGCTAGAGCAATTACCGACAACAACGCAATGAAACGAAATCGCAAAGGATCCTCCGAAAGATCAGTTACCTAGATGGATAAGTGAGGGTACTTGGCCTGACCGCAAATCTCGACACCTCTGCGTGTCGCTCCGCAACGGCCGAGTCACGCGACGTCAGAAGAGACGGCATCGAACAATTCATATTCGATACTTGTATCGGGCGCGTTTTCGTACTCAATAACACCTATTTCGGTAAATTTCTCCCGTAACCAGCCATCTCCTGCATCTAAAAGCCCGAGTTTCTTGCAGTTCGGCACAATTTTGGAAAATAACGGCCCCTGAAACCAGACACCCGTCGCCCGGAGGCGCGTTAGGAATTCGCCTACAACGGCGCGGGGCACGCCCATCTGTTCCCATACCTGAATCATGAACATCCGATCGCGCATGCGTAGCGCTGCCTCGAGAGCAAACTCTTGGCGGTCGCGAATCTCCGTGCCGTCGAGACCTTCGTAGTACTCCTTAAGTGAGAGAACGCCGAAGGCGACATGCCTCGCCTCGTCTGCCATGACATACCTCAGCAGCTTTTTGAGTAGCGGTTCGTCTGTTTGTGCGTGGGTAAAGCCGAAAGAGGCAAGCGCGAGACCTTCGATCATTATCTGCATGCCGAGGTAAGTGATATCCCAGCGGTCGTCGCCTAAGACATCGTCGATCAGCAGTTGAAGTTCGGCATTTACCGTGTATTCGCCGTCGAGCTTTTCTCGAAGGTACCGAGAAAACACTTCGACATGCCTCGCTTCGTCGACCACCTGAGTAGAGGCGTAGTACTTCGCGTCGATCCATGGCACTGTCTCGACGATCTTCGCTGTACAGACAAGAGCGCCTTGTTCTCCGTGTAGAAACTGGCTTAGACGCCACTTCATTACCTCAATGCCGAATTCAGACCATTCCTTGTCTGTCCACCTGCCGACTCCGGAACCAGGGATGTCGCCCATCATCGTGCGTAATGGTCCGGTACTCCCAGTAAATACTCGCGAAACCTTTTCGATGTCAACATCTATTGTCCAGTCGAGATCTGTGGACGCATTCCATTGGCTCGTCTTTGCCTTCTCGTATAGACGTTCGAGAGGTTCGCGGGAACTCTCGTAATCCCACGTGAACTGAGTGTCGCCGCGCGTCGCGGTTGTATGAAATCCCTCGCCGAAGTCAAGATCGGCGGTAGCTAGGATCGAGTCCACATCGTTGAGTTGCTCCAGATCTCGAATGCGCCTTGCAGTAGGTATTGAACCAGGTTTGGCCATAGATGCTGAGCGTAGACGGTGTCCGAATGCAAGTCTCGTGGGCACGAAGGAGATCGCAATGCGCACCAAAATCGCTTCGCTCGCAATTGTTGCAGTTGCGCTTCTCGCGGCCTGTGGGACAGACGATGTAGCTCAACCGACGTCATCCATCGCTCCGACAACCCTTCCAGAAACGACTTTGGATCACTCCGAAACCGGAATGGAACATGGTGAGCACGCACACGATGCACAAGCGAGTGCAGAAGACATCGCAAGTGGCTTCGCCGAACTGCGCAACGGGCACCACGCAGCTATCGAACTCGTCACGCTCGACTCGGCAACTCAAGCACAATTAGATGGAGAAATCGCGATCACCCAAGAGGTTGCCGAGTTATACCCGACAGTCGCGGACGCGAAAGCCGCTGGCTATCGCCGTGCCGGGCCATACTCGCCGGGCCTTGGAGTACACATGGTGCTTCAGAATGGTCAAGGTTTCAATGGCGACGGCAAGATGGACGCGGCAGATCTGCGGACCCCGCTTTCGATTATCTATTCGAGTCATGAAGATGACGGTCACATTGTCGGGTTCATGTACTACTCGATGTCTGGTGGGGACACTCCACCAGACGGATTTGCTGGACCTAACGACTTCTGGCATTTCCACACATCTGTTTGCATCGTGTACGCGGCCGACGGAACCATCGAATCTCCATTCGGAGCCGATCGCGACGACATCACAGATGAACTTTGCTCATCTGTCGGCGGAAGCATGCTCAACCAGACTGCATGGATGGTCCACGTCTGGTCAGTCCCCGGTTACGAAGTCGCAGACATCGACGGCGGTCTCTTCGGTGAATCAAACCGTATGCTTAATTGCTCAGATGGCAGCTACCACTCGGTGCCGCTCGAAGATCTTGCCAAATACAAGTACAACGCCTGCCTTAGCAACCCCAGTTAGCTTTGCGACCTCAGTCGAGGTGTGACGTGTCGTTAAACCGTCGCAATATCTGACGTTCGCCGTCTACGACTAGTTCGCTAATCGAGGCATTGTCGGCTCCGGTGAAGGCGAACGCTTGCGCACCCGTGGCGTGGTGCAAGAGCTGACCTATCACGCCACCGTGTGTGAACACAGCAACCCGCCCGCCGGGATGAGCTGCGACAATACGTAGAAGTCCGTGTTGCGTTCTTTCATGAAATCGCTCTTGTGGCTCAGCACCAGGAATTACATCCCAGCGCTGCTCGCTATAAATCTTGGGGAAGATAGGGTCTCCAGCGCTTGCTCGCTCGCGCAAGATGCCGCCTTCCCAATCGCCGAGAAATACTTCGCGCAGGTCGGCTTCTATGTGCGGCTGCATGCCGAGTAGCGACGCGAGCGGCTCTGCAGTCTGCACAGTTCGGACCAAGGACGTTACATAGATCGCGTCGATACGCTCCTGAGCGAGGCGATTGCCAACACGTTTTGCTTGAAGTTGCCCGGCAGGATGTAGCTCTGGATCGCCGTGCCCATCCCGAAGTGCGAACGGCTTCCCTGGAATTGCCGCCGCTGACTCGCCATGACGGACCAACAAGATCGTGGTCGCAGTATCAGTCGCGGTGAATCGATGTTGCCGAAATCCTTCGGGCGCCTCTCTCGTCATAAGCGGGTCAACTTAGGCCCGAACGCGACCGGTTCCGTACACAAGCGGCTACGTTCACCCGCTTCCGAGCATCTACGGAGTTTCGAAGACCTCGGTCGGAGTTTCGCCCCGCGGTATCCCAACATCGGGCTCTCGATCAGCAGGGTCGGTCGCAGTGGCGGCACTTTCGTTCTGCGCCAACATGGTCTCTTCAGCCGGTGGTGTAGTGCCTGTCGGTAGAGATGTAGTGGGGAACTCCGTCGGCAGGGTTGCTGACGTCACTTGTGGGCCATCGCCCACGACCGTCGTCGGAGCGGGCATTGGACTAGTTGTTGGTGCAGGACCAAAAGTCGGACGATCGTTTTGTGCCGCTGCGGCTGGACCCCAGATGATTGCAGTGCCAACAGCTATCGCGGCAGCTGGCCTGAGCAGGCACTTGCGAAGCAACTCAGCGTGGATATTCCGCGCCTGTTCGGGAGTGCAGTCGAGGAGCGAACGAATCCTTGCCTCGATGTCGTGGCCATCGCAACCGAGAAACAGGGCGAGAGTTTCTAGGTCGTCTTTACGAAACCCAACAACCTTGTTAGGAGTCGTGTGGCGCGCCAGAGCTAAGGCTGCGGCGTAGCTCGGCAGGAGGTTGCCACGATCTTCAATGACGCCACGCACCGTGACTCGCTGTTTGCCGATTTCAAGTTCGGTCGCGCCGCGGCGCTCGGCGTTTAGGTGTCCGCCCGCCTCATCCATCTACATCTCATCGGCAGTGCCGATACGACACTAGAGGGCTGTTTCGTGCTCCCAGAACTTTCTTTCGTCGCCCATCGGGTCGTGCAAAAGTTCCCAATTGGCGTCGATCTTCATGGTCTGCCTGCGATCGAGGTCGTATGTTGGCCATTCGGGGATACCGGCGTGCGCAGGATCGTGGTTGTTAGCGAAGGCAAGCCAGGCTGCGTGCATGCCGTCTGCGATGCCTTGGCGTTCGGGCCCATCACCGGTGAAAACAGCCACGCCGGGCTGGTCGAGGTTGTCGAATACAAACGGAATCTCAAGCGCGTGGGTGGACTTGAGGGCACCTCCGAAAGCAGGCGATGCCCAAGTGAACAGGTACATCCACGCCGGACCGTGCTTGAGGTGCGCTTCGACTAATCGAATTGCCGGGATCCGGAACACCGCATCGGTAGACATTGCGATCCAGACGTCGGCAGCGGACGCGCCGCCACGCGAGTCGCGGTAGGTGCGGACAAGTTCATCGCCATCGATATTCGAGTCGAAAGTTGTGACGCGCTTGGACATGCCGTGATCGTCGAGTGTCGCGAGCGTCGGGTCCATGAGAGAGAACAAAGTCATCTCATCGGTGTTTGTTCCGCAAATCACATGGACGTTGGCGCTCGAGCCGTTGGCGATCGCGACCAGAGGAGGTTCTGGCAGGACGACACCGTCGTGGACAGGTGCGAATGGCAACTTGCCTCCGCTTACTTCGCCGCCGAGGATTTCGCTGGCCGTTAGAACAGCGTCCGAAGAAGTTGAGAGCAATGCAGCCTTGTCGCCTGGCTCGATGCCGAGTTGGGCGAGAACTTTACGCGCATTGTTTGTCGCTTCAGAACGATCGAGTCCCCACGAAGCTGCGCCGCTCTGCAGAATCGCCTTATGGAATAGACCTCTTGCAGATGGTGTGCCGAGCAGCGTTGCAATGCTTCCAGCGCCCGCTGACTCGCCGAAGATCGTGATGTTGTCGGGGTCGCCACCGAATCCGGCGATCGAGTCACGTACCCATTGCAAAGCTGCTACCTGATCGAGAATTCCGAGATTTCCACTGTGCTCCATGCCATCGAACAACTCGCCGAGGTACAAGAATCCAAAAGGACCCAAGCGGTAATTGATCGTTACAACTACTACGTCGCCACTTGCAACAAATCGCGAACCGTCATACCAAGGTGTGGAACCGCTGCCGAACATGAACCCGCCGCCGTGGATCCAGACAAGCACTGGACGGCTGCCTTCCGTATCGCTCGTCCAGACATTCAGGGTGAGGCAGTCTTCGCTCTTGTTCGGCGGAGTTCCGCCCATCATTGCTTCGAGCGCCATGTGTCCCTGGATGCCGATCGGGCCAAATGAGTCGGCATCGAATGTTGTATCGAACGGTGTCTCTCGTGCCGGTGGTTGCCAACGCATGTCGCCGACTGGCGCAACGGCGAATGGAATCCCGCGGAAACTTAGGATGCCGTCGTCGTTGCGTCCTTTGACCGTGCCACTGCGGGTCTCAGCTAGGGCTTCCATTTCGGTCTCCTGTTGTCGGTGTGCGGGCGGCTCGTAGCCGGAACTAACAGCGTAGAGCGGTGAGCGTTTAGTGTCGATTCGAGCTGAGAGATCGTCGAAGCGCGATCGTTGAAGACGCTACGAGTGGCTACGGTGAGCAGTATCGAACGACGGAATCGTCAATAGTCAACTAATTGTCTCAGGTGACCGATGAGTATTCCTATGCCTACCCGACAGTTCAGGACACAGCTTGCGGCCGCGACCTGTCTCGGGTTACTCACCATGGGACTCATCGGCGGGGCGACGGCCCAAGTAACGCCAACAAGTCGCTTCTATCCGACGGTCGGCAACACTCCGTTGCCTGCGGCTGATCCCCGAGCGGTTTATCGCTACGGCCACAGCCCGCTTTCGCTACTCGGCCCTTCAAGGCTCACCGCTAGTCAGATGGCAACAGCCGTCAGCTCAAGTCACGTGCCTCGCGTCACGGTGTCGATCGATGAGTTAGCACAGATATTCGTCGAGGAAGGCGCTGCGTTTGGCGTACGAGCCGATTTGGCCTGGGCGCAATCGATAGTGGAGACAGGTTGGTTCACATTCCCAGATCGCGGGCTAGTGCATCCACAGGACAACAACTTCGCCGGCATTGGCGCATGCGATTCTTGTAGTGGCGGAAATCACTACGAAGACGCGCGCACGGGTGTCCGTTCGCAGATGCAGTTGTTGCGCGGTTACGCCGACCCGCACCGGCTAAGCAACCCGATAAGCAAGCCGCCTACCTCCTACCTTGGAATCGCGCCGACGTGGTTTGACATGGGCGATGGCCACTGGGCAACTTCTACGCGGTACGCCGAGTCCGTAATTAGCGTGTATACGAATTTGCTCGACCTCAATGGGCTGACGCTCGAGTACGACCCTGCGCAGCAGCGCGACCCGGAACCTGTCATGCCGCTTCGGTTAGGCGACGGCCTGTTCCTTGCTGGCATCGACGGTCAGGTCTACGACGTCGGTGATGCTCGTTTCTGGGGTTCTGCTAGCGGCAGAGATCTGCATTCACCTGTCGTTGCCGTCGTGCCAACTCCGACAGCTAGCGGCTATTGGGTCATCATGGCAGGCGGCGCAATTTTTGGTTTCGGCGACGCGCCTGAGTATGAGCGACCCAAGCCCCGTGGCCGGACGGTAGTGACTGCAGCAGCTGCGTCGCCTCGTGGCATCGGCTTCTGGACGGTGACGAGGTCTGGCGAGGTTCGAGCATTCGGAGATGCCGAGATTGCAGACCCGACGGTCGAGATGAATAGCCCAGGTGCGCTCACAGTTGCCATCGCTGCCACGCCAAGCGGGTTGGGCTACTGGTTGGTGAACAGCGACGGCGTTGTGACGTCATTCGGTGATGCCGTTGACTTCGGTTCGGTCGCAAAGGCGAGGCTACGAGACCCGATTGTCGGCATCGCTGCGACTCCCGACGGCACCGGTTATTGGTTAGTCAGTTCTCATGGCCGCATCTTCGACTTTGGTTCAGCGCGTACGTACGGCGGTCTATTTCCTGAATTAGATGCACAACTTGAGATCGATAATTTCGAGTCATTCGAAGACCTCACGGCCGAGGCACGATCTCAAGTGAGTGACCACCCTGTTGTGGCTATAGCAACAACTCAGACAGGTCTCGGCTACTGGATCATCACGACTGATGGGCTCGTAATTGGTAGAGGCGATGCCGCTGATTTTGGCGACGCCACGCCAGCCGGTGAAGCGATTGTCGGCGCAACATCTCGCCGCACCTGAGATTATTCTTAGCGCTCTTTGCGCTACATCACGTCCCAGACAGTTGCTGGACCACGATTCTCAGACTCGGGGCTAGTGCCAGAAATCGCATCGAGAATCTCTACCGGATTTCGTTTATTGATATGGCCCATTATTCCGTTGTAGACCGAGTATCCGACGAGTTCACGCAACCGCTGCGAGAAGCCAGCAGCGGTCGCTGCTGGAATCCCTAGCTGTTGGTTCTCCTGCTGGCGTATCCAGCCAGCGCAGTAGTTCATCGCGATTCCGACTCGACGGCCGGAGGCAGTGTTGGTGCCGCCACCATGCCACAGCGACCCGTTCCAGACAAGTACCGAACCTTTTGGCATAGACGCTGCGACGGTCTCATAGTCGCCGCCGTAGATCGGGTGGTCGCTAGCAAGGTGCGTTCCGGGCACTAGTCGCGTAGCACCATTCGCCTCTGTGAAAGCTGTGATCGCCCACATTGTGTTGCAGACCGTTGGTAAGTGCGGCTTGGGTAGTGGCATCAGTTGGTCATCTGCATGGATCGGCTGCGAGATTTCGCCAGGAAGAATCGAGATTGAGCTAAGACTCGAAACAAGACATCCTTTGTCCAAGACTCCTTCGACTATGGGCAAGATTTTTTCGTGGACCGGAATGTCTTCGTAGATTTTGCCGTAGGCGAGCAGGTTGTATATGCGGATCGTTTTGTGACCCTCGAATGTGTTTGGCGTAGGTACGACACCGAACGTCGCTTCTAGACGGAGCAGGTCGTCGTTCAGCGCGTCGGCGAGAGTTTCGGTGATCACGTTTTCTACGATTGTGTAGCCGCGTGTAGCTACGGCTTCGATGTGCTCTTGCGTCGCGTTCACGTCGCACAAGGTACCGTGCGCGGCTATGGCTATTTACGCTCTCGGCGACAAGGTCCCTGTCATTCACACGACGGCATTCGTGCATGACGACGCTGTCGTGATTGGCAGTGTGACGATTGGCGCAGAATCATCGGTCTGGCCTGGCGCGGTTTTGCGTGGAGATGGCATGGGGATTGTTGTCGGAGAACGCACCTCGATCCAAGATGGTGCTGTGATCCACTGCACTAGAGCACTCCCGACAGTTATCGGCGACGACTGCGTGATCGGTCACCTAGCCCACCTCGAGGCCTGTGTAGTTGAGAATGGTTCGTTAATCGGTACGGGTTCCATTGTGTTGCATCGCGCAGTCGTTCATTCGGGTGCACTCGTAGGCGCTGGTGCAGTCGTGCCTAATGACGTCGAGGTCCCGTCAGGCGCGATGGCTCTAGGAGTGCCCGCAAAGATTCGACCAGACACAGTGACAGCTAGCGACATCATTGCGCAGGCCGCTGGGTATGTTGCGCTCGCGAAGTTTCACGCGACTCAAACTCGTCTAGTCGGCTAGAACTCGCGCTCTGCGCCACCGAGTTGCTTCACAACGCGGTGCCGACGGCTTTGCCAATTGCAAAAGTCACGGCCATCGCGAGGCCACCCCAGAGGAGTATCCGGGTTGCGGCTATCCGTAAATTCGCTCCACCCGCTTTAGCTCCAAGTACTCCGAGAATGCAGAGAGCGCAGAGCGCAACAGCTATCGCCGTTGTAATGCGATGTCGCGTCGGCGTGCTTAGGACGGCGATCAAAGGGAAGAGCGCGCCGAGAACGAAGGCAATTGCCGAAGTTAGAGCAGCCTGTAGTGGCCGAGCATTCCCATTGGATTCGAGGCCAAGTTCGTCGCGGGCGTGTGAAGCGAACGCATCGTGGGCATGGAGTTCGAAAGCGACTTGCTGTGCCGTAGCAGGGGATAGCCCGCGGCCTTCGTAGATTCGTGCGAGTTCGGCCAACTCGGCGTCGGGGTTGTCGGCAATTGCTTGACGTTCGAGTTCGAGATCTGAGCGTTCGACGTCTCGTTGTGAACTGACAGATACGTATTCGCCAGCCGCCATGGACATAGCACCGGCGACGACCGCCGCGAAGCCAGCGGTACGCAATGCGGTGTAAGAACTGCCAGCTGCCGCGACACCAACGACAAGCGATGCTGTCGACACGATTCCGTCGTTGGCTCCGAGGACTGCGGCTCGCAGCCACGAACTTCTGTGCGAACGGTGGTGTTCTCGCGCGACGATGCTCACGTGTCAACGGTACCCAATAATCGTGCCGCTCGGTTTTGGGGATGCGCCATATGCGCCGGGTAGTTTTCCTCCCGTTCTTGTGTCCTTGCTATCAGCGTTCTAGGAGCCAATGCCATGACTGAAGCCGTAATCGTCGCCACAGCCCGCACACCCATCGGTCGGGCTAATAAGGGCTCGCTGACCGAATGGCGCCCAGATGACCTGTCGGCGTTCATTATCAAGGCATTGCTCGAAAAGGTTCCTGACCTGCCCACATCACAAGTAGAAGATGTCATCTGGGGTTGTGGTCAGCCTGCTGGCGAAGCTGGTGTCAATGTCGGCCGAGTTGCGGCAATTCTCGCCGGTCTCGAAGCGCCCGGCGTCACTGTCAACCGCTACTGCTCGTCAAGCCTCCAGACCATTCGCATGGCAGCACACGCCATCAAAGCAGGCGAAGGCGATGTGTTCGTCGCTGGTGGCGTAGAGACGGTGAGCCGATTCCGGTTCGGCGCGGCCGACATGGGGCCACAGAACCCGCTCTTCCTCGATGCGACCATGCGTACCGCCGAGCGCGCCAACGGCGGGGCCGGTACGTGGGCTCCTGGTAGCGATCTCGCCGACGTTTACATCGCGATGGGCCAAACCGCTGAAAATGTCGTTGAGTCAGAGGGCGTCACACGCGAAGAAATGGATGCCTTCGGAGCGCGGAGTCAGCAACTTGCTGTCGCGTCCCAAGAGCGTGGCTTCTTCGATCGTGAGATCACGCCCGTGCCGAACGCTGACGGCACTACCGTCTCCAAGGACGACGGCCCGCGTGCAGGCACGACAGCCGAGAAGCTCGCCGAACTCAAGCCGGTCTTTCGTCCCGACGGTTCAGTTACGGCCGGTAACGCATGCCCGCTCAATGATGGTGCTGCCGCAGTCGTGGTCATGAGCGACACACGTGCAGCTGCGCTTGGGATTACTCCGTTGGCGCGAATCGTCAGCAGCGGAGTGAGCGCACTCAACCCAGAAATTATGGGCCTTGGTCCGATCGAAGCATGCCGTCAGGCACTCGGCCGCGCAGGCTTGTCTATCGACGACATAGACCTAGTAGAGATAAACGAGGCTTTCGCAGCTCAGGTCATTCCTTCTGCCAAGCACCTCGGTATTAGCTGGGACAAACTCAACGTGAATGGTGGCGCGATCGCTCTCGGCCACCCATTCGGCATGACTGGCGCTCGCATCATGGGCACGCTGATCAACGGACTCCAAGAACGTGGCGGACGTTACGGCATTGAGTCAATGTGTGTCGGTGGTGGCCAGGGTATGGCGATGGTGATCGAGCGCCTATAACGACGCTCACCTACCGAGTCGCTTTCCGCTGAGTACTAGTCGCGCGATTACCCGAACCCGCGCGTCCTGATCTCTGGTAATTGGTTCTAGAGCGCTCTTGCTTCGTTGGGCTCCGATCCGATCGAGTCCCGTCACAGCGACGAAACGAGCGCACGCGTCGCTAAGGGTCAGAGCGCGTTCTAGCAGAGGTCGCAATTCTTCGAGGCCGGAGTTGGCTGCCCCGATGATTGCGGCTCTGCGCACATCACGGCTCGAATCATCAATAGCGATCCGCCATGCTTTAGCAGCCGCATGTATGTCGGATTCTCCGATAAGCGAAATCGCGATTTGGCGTATCGCTGGATCGAGAGACGTCAGGGCATCGCGCACGCGGACCTGTCCTCGTGGGCTCGTCGGGTCGAGGCCGGTGAATTCTCTGTTAGCGCGTTCGGCGTTGCGATTAGGGGCCAGAGGTTCGCGCTTTTGCACGAAGGTTTCTGTTACGACACTCAATATCTCGAACAATGTGCTGTCCCATAGGTGGGGACTCGCAAGTTCGATTGTCACCAAGCCAGGCCGGAGGCTGACAGACGAGATTTCTGGAAAACTCTGCCGCAACGTCGTCAGTCCGATTTCGATCGGGACCTGGGACCCATCGATCCAGCAATACGAAGCTGCGGTTCCAGGACCTGTTTGAAACTGCACAGCGCGCCCAGTAAGGCCAACCTGCGGAATTACAGGTGAATCAAATGTTGCCATGAAATCGATTGCGGGGCGCGTAGCTACTCCACACGAGTCTGCCTTTCGACTATCGGCTTGCGCTCGATTCACACTTCTACTATCGGCTAGACGTTTTGCCAGATAACCCTCGAGTGCTCAGATTGTTACCTGTTTTGACGAGCCGTTCTTCCACTCGCGAACCACGAGGTAGTCGCCCTTTAGTGCTGCATGGTCGTAGTTCCCGAACCCCATAAGGGTGCCGTCGTGGCCGGTGGTTGCCTGTAGCCGCTTCACATTGCGAAGCGCAGTAGCGATGCCGGCACGGGTTAGATGTTCGCATGAACCGAGCGCGGTGCCTAGCAGGCGGCCAATGTCAAACGCCGTGCAGCCAATGGGCCCAGATGCAATTCTCGCATCGAGTAAGGCGAGGCGCTGCCGCTGTTGGTTGTTGTCGGATACTTGGTCTATGTACTCCCAGCCGGCCCAGGCATCGTGCCACTCTGGCCGGATGTAGCCGAACATGAGTGCAGAGTTCGCTACGACGGGGATGTTCCAGCCGAGGCTCGACATGGCGATAGCGACGGCGTGACTCGACATTCCGAGACCGAAATATGCGAGAGAATCGGCTTGTGACTCTCTTAGCTGGGAAACAGTTGCTGACAGGTCTTCTGCGAGAGTTGGTATCGAACTAGCTGCGGCGAGATCTAGACCATTGCGCCGCCGGGCTGCATCGAAACGGTCGAAGTACCGATGGCCGACAGGGGATTGGTCATAGAGCACGGCCGGACGACGCAGCCCTCTTTGTGCTAGCCGTTCGGCTAGCACCACAGGTTCTTCTTCGAGAGAACCGAGTTGGTAGTGGAACATCCATTTGCTTCGGGTCATCTCACCGCCGCTGTAGTTGATCGACGGAACTCGCGCTACATCGGCGCAAGGAGCAGCGATCAGGCAATTGTCTGAGATCGAGGGTCCGACTATTGCCAAGACTCCCTCGGCTGCGAGCGCCTTGAACGCAACTATCACCTCATGCTCGGAACCAATCGGCAGTCCACGCGCCTGACTTGCGATGAACTCGACTGGTCGATCGAGAGGTACCGCGTTCGCGGCATCCTCGAGTCCTAGCCGAAGAGCGCGTTCAAAGGTTGCGCCGTTGTCACCCTGCGGGAAGTCGTAGAGCACGCCGATCTTGATAGGGGTTGTCGTGAGGTTCATCGCATTGTCCCTTCTTCGCGACCTCGAAGTAGCAGCGTTGCTAGAGCCGTTTCACAATCTTGGCCGGAACTCCAGCGAGAACACAATTATCTGGGTACGCGCCGGCTGTGACAACGGCCCCGGCGGCAACGACGGTGTGACGACCGATGTGGGCACCAGGTAGCACGATTGCGCCATGGCCGAGCCATGACTCCGAGCCGATCGATACAGGATTATTGCTCCACATCTGGGTGCCAATGGGCTGGTTGAGGTCTGAGTAACCATGGTTCTGATCAGAGATGTAGCAATAGTGGCCAGTCCAGATGTCGTCACCGATCTCGATTCGGTCGTGGCCGACGATGCCAATCCCTTTGCCGAGGGTGCAGCGGTCGCCGATCGTGATGATGGGAGTTCCGCGGTCGTCAGCGAACTTCGGCATACCTGCAGACAGCGACGCGTATGGGCCGATAGTTGTCGCGTCGCCGATTGAGATGCGCCCTTCTCCGAAAACGACTGTCGGCGGGAATGCGAGCATCGAGCCTGCGCCGAAGTGAGCGAATCGTTCTGCGCGCTTGTGGCTCGGTCCGACTGCGCCATACAACTGTACAAATGGCCAAGCCCGGTGAATCGCACTAGAGAGTGCGCGATGCACCGGGCTTTTCCAACTCATCTGGGTAACCGCCTAGCGACCTCTACGAGGTTGGCTTGGCGTACTTGTCTGGGTTCGTCTTCACGTAGTCAGGTACTGGCTTAGTGCCTTCTGGAGCGTCGGAGGCATCTGTGTAGTAAGTGACTGATTGGGAAGCGTCAAAGAACGGCAACGGTTCGGATGGGATCTCACCAGGCAAGAAACGCTCGCCGCCGTTGATGTAGCGATACTGACCTGTTCCTTCTGTTCCTGTTTCGTCTTCACCAGTGGCTGTCGGGTCCCACCAAATGATTGCGACGTCGTCGAGACCTTGGTAGTCGGTTCCCTCTGGCCAGAAGTCCTTGTGTCCGTAGGTGACGGTCGAGCGGATATCGCCATCGACGCGGGTGGGCAGTGGTCGAGCGAAGATGCCTGCCCTGAAGGACTCCGGCGTCAAGTTCGGGCCAGCGAAGTGAATACCTGCGTAGAGCAACGCCACGTTGGTCGCAAGGATCGCTCCGGTGTTCTTGGCAGGGATATCGGCGTCTCCTGTCCACCACTTGTAGAGCACCGTCGAGTCGCTCTGATCGTTGGGGATACGTGCAGGAATAAGCGAGATACCTATGGTGTGCTTCCACTGTTCCTGGTCGTAACCGCGTGCAAGCACTGTCGTGTCTGCATACACGGTTCCTGAAAGCACCCACTCGGGGAAGTAGCCCTGTGCGGTCATTTCCTTCGAGAAGAACCCAGGCATGAGTGGGTCGCCCGTGAAAACGACTGTCGTTGCGTTGATTTCGCGCAACTTCTGTACAACCGTCTGAGTGTCTTCTGCAGCGCGGTTTAGATCGAGAGTGAACACCACACGCTCGTCGGCAACTGGAATGCCCTTAGCTTGTAGGTCGGCAAGCCAAGTGTCCCACGGCTTCTTGAAGTTACTCTCCGCATCGTCGTATGTGAGTAGCACGAAGTCGCGGTCGCGGGCCTGCAACTCTGGGGTGCCCGCGAACTCTGCTTTCTTGCCGAGTAACTGCTTCTCGATGAATTCTGTTGTGCGAGCAGCCGTCTGGTCTGGGGCCGGACCGATGGGCCAAACATACGGTGAACTTGACTTGTAGAAGTCTGCACTTCCGACAGCACCGCCAACGAGAATGATTTTCTGACGGGCGAGTTCTTCACCGAACGCGCGGGTTTGTGCCGGGCCGCCGATAACTGCGAAAGCACCAAGTTCTTTGGCCTTGAGTGCATCGGCGCGGGCAGCGACAGCGTCGGTAGCAACCCCTGTGCCCTGAAGGTCAACTACCTCAACCTTGCGGCCGTATGTCTCGGCCATTTTGTTCCACATATCGAGGTATCCCTCGTATGTCTCTGCGATTTGTTCCGGTTCGTCGCGCGCTCCGATACCGCTCAGGTAGGCGTCGGTGAGAGGATCGGGCTTGGCAACATATCGAGCGATCTTGATTGCGTCTGCGGTAACGCCAGGGCTAGTTGCGCCGCCGTTGTCTCCGGAGAATGCAGGTACACAGTCAAGTGGTTCAGCTGTTGGCAACATGAGACGTCCAGTTTCGGTGTCGCACTGGTCGCTCCAAGTGAAGTCAGCTTCGCAACCGCCAGCCTTCGCTTGGTTGTAGAGAATCGGGTTGCCACCCGTTGAGGTCTTGTCGCACGACACCGTCTCAGAAGGTGGGGTTGTCGTATCGGCCACCTTTTCTTTGTTCGTCCCGCACGCCGAGGCGATAAGTCCGATAGCCAACAGTGCGACGAGAGGCCGCTTGATCACCTTGCTGTGGACGCCCATGATTCTCCTTGGTTGTGGAACGGTGGACACTATGCCGAAAGTAGGGGTGCTCGTCAAGACGACAACAAGTTAGAACGAAAGTGCACCACCCGAGCGCGCTACCGCAGCGCCGCCGCCAAGATAAGACCGCACGACTTCGGGGTCGTGGACAACTGTGCGCGGGTCGCCGTCGGCGATCTTCGCGCCGAGATCCATCGCGATCATGCGGTCGGCAATGGCGAGCATTAGTGGTACGTCGTGTTCGATTACCAACAGGCTTATCCTCGTTCGATCGCGGATGTCGAGGAGTAGCGGGCCTAACGCCTCGGCTTCGCGTTGCGCGATACCGCTACTCGGCTCGTCTAACAACAACACAGTCGGTTCGTGAGCGACTACACAAGCCAAGTCGACTATGCGTTTGCTTCCTGTTGAAAGTTCGCGAATCAGCTTGTCCCGGAAGTCGACAATGCCCATGAGTTCTAGTAGTTCGTTGACTCGCGCGTTCGTCTTGCGTTCGCTACGCGTGACTGTCGGAGACCAAATCGCGGCCGCTAACGCGTTCTTCGATTTGATTGAACGTTCAAGCGCGATTGCGATTGTCTCTTGCACTGTTAGTGTCGGAAATAGTCGACCATCTTGAAAGCTTCTGCCGAGACCGAGCCGAGCGCGCTTGTGTGGCAAGAGGGAGCTGATGTCGTGCGAGTTTGTTTCTCCGATGATGATCGTTCCGCTGTCTGGTTTCGTGAAGCCGGAAATTACGTCGAACAACGTTGTCTTGCCAGCCCCGTTCGGCCCTAGGAATCCGACGATCTCACCAGGGGCGACTGTGAAGCTCACGTCGTCGAGCGCGCGTAAACCCCCGAAGCGTTTCGAGACACCATCGACGTTGAGTCGAACTTCGTGTCCGCCAAGTCTCGCGACATACTTTTCGCGTTCGACGACGACAGCAACAGCGCGCCCGGTTTCTGCGTCGGCTCTATCGCTCGGCTTGTCGATGCTTGCTGCACCTTCGAGAAACACCGAACGCAAGATGTCGGGACGCTCTAGAAGTTCGGCGGTGGGACCGTGGAAGCGAATCTCGCCCTTCTCCATGAAGAACGCGGTCTCTGCGAGTGTGAGAGCGAGGTTCACTGACTGTTCGACGAGAATGATCGTGATCCCATCGGCCTTCATGCGAGCGACTATGCCGAGCAATTGTTCGACTACGACTGGGGCTAGACCCAAAGAAAGTTCGTCGATCATTAGCAAGCGAGGCCGCATGATGAACGCCATGCCGAGGGCGAGCATCTGTTGCTGACCACCAGAGAGGTTGCCAGCGGGTTCATCTAGGCGGGTTCCCAGAATCTCGAACATCGCGAGCACCTCTGCTGTGCTCGCTGCGACGCCATCTTTGTCGCGTCGGTTGGTCCAGCCAGCGAGGCGGAGGTTCTCAGCCACTGACAAGCTCGGGAATACGCCCTGACCGCCTGGCATTAGAACAACGCCGCGGGCAGCCATTTCGTTCGGAGGCGCGTAGGTCGCGTCGCGGCCGTCGAACACGACAGCGCCATTTGTTGCTTCGTTAAGCGCGCAGATTGTCTTGAGCAGAGTTGACTTGCCTGCTCCGTTAGTGCCGAGAAGGGCGACGATCTCTCCTTCGTCGACTTCGAAGTTCACGCCGAAGAGCACCTGAACCTGGCCGTAGGACACATCGAGTCCACGTACCAACAACAACTTCGATCGACCCTGCTGGCGCTCGAACAGGGCTTCGGCTTGAGTTGCTGTAGCAGTCCAGACACGATTGATGTCGCTCTTGACATACTTTCCGGCAGTCGTGATGAGCAAGGCTCCTACGAAGAAAACAGGACCCATGAAAGCGATGCCTTGGCGGGTTCCAAACGTGTCTGCGATGTAAGTAGCAAGAACAATCGCGAGCAGTCCCGGAAGAATGAATACCGAACTCATCGAAAATCCGAGCGAGCGAACCTTTGGTGGTATTGCTAGCGAAAGCGCGGCGAAGACTGAAGGCAAGATGAGTGCCGAAGAACCCCGAATAAACAGCGCGATTGGTACGGCAATCCAGAGCGTCGGAGCGAACGCAATCGCAACGAACCCGCCTCCGACCAGGACTCCAACGACGCTCACGAGGCGTAGACCGATACCGGGGTCTTGCACCATCAGGCGGCTCGCCAACGGGATGCCGAGCAGTAGGCCCAATGCTGCGAGCGGAGCGCCAGAAGCCGAGACGATGCCGCGCTGTCCTGCTTCAAGACCAAATACATCCTCGTAATAGATGTTCATGAGAGTTGCAAAGCCAATGAGCGAGCCAGCAATGAAAGGCAACGAAATCCAGATTCGGCGCAGCGTGCCGATCGACCAAAGAATCCGGATCGATTCGGCGAAACTTGGAGGGATGTCGTCTGTTTCGGTCACCTCTTTGCTCGCGCCACCAGCGGCTCGTTCGAAATGACCTCGCTTTGGCTCTCGCAACCGAGTCCCGATGAGCACGAAGACGATCGTCGGGATAATGAAAACTAAGAACGGAACACGCCACCCGAATAGGTGAGCGAGCAGCCCGCCGAGTGCTGCCCCGACAAACTCTCCGATCGGGTCGGCTAGGCGGTGTACCCCGTACGCGTCGGTGCGTGCCTCGATGGGGTAGTAGTCAGCGACGAGTGAGTTGTGGGTCGGCGTAACGACAGCGCGGCCCATGCCTGCTCCAATGCGCATGAACACGAGTACCAATACCGTCGGCGCTAACCCGGTGCTAAATCCGAACACTGCCCAAATAGCAGCACCTGCAATGGCGAAACGGACTCGCGGCAACCGGTCGGAGAAGTAGCCGAGCGGAACCTCGATCAGCAAGCCGCCGATCAAAGTAAGCGAAACGAGTAGCCCGAACTTGGTGTTAGAGAGATGGAAATGGTCCCTAATGTCGGGGCCGAGGATTCCAAAAAGTTGGCGGTCGAGTTCGTCGACAGCGTTGAGGCCGAACAGCGTGATGAGAGGGAACATCGGATATCCGTGTGTAGCTGCTCGCAAATAGGCGCGGGGCGATCGTGGCTTCGACGGGCGCATCGAACCGAAGTCGATACCAAATGCCTTCATTTCGCGACCTCGGCATGCTCGGATTCATATTCCGTGTTCGTGTTGATCTGCTCGGCGTTCAGGTCCGTTGCCTCGGCTACGGCTTCGAGCATCGCGTCTGATGCCTTGAACCCCTCGACGCGCGTATCGGCGATCAGGCTCGGAACACGGATGCCTTTACGGTTGGCGTACGACCGGAGTCCGAAGTCACGAATTTGGGCGAACATAGCGCCGAGCCCTCCAGGGAAGAACATGAGCACTAGGAGCAGTCCGGTGCCTTGGCTCAGGAACCACCATTCCTCTGGCAAGAAATAGTTGGCGCTCCAGACGTAGACCGAACCGGCAATAGCTCCACCGATCGAGCCAAGGCCACCGACGACGACGATCGCAAAAAGTGTTAGGCCGTCTGCCGGTTTGAAGTTGGAGAGATCGAGAGCCTTTTGTTGATGGATGAAAAGTGATCCGGCCACGCCAGCTATGAATCCTGACACTGCAAGTGCAGTGATGAAGGTCGTGCGACTTGGAACACCGAAGGCCTGGCCAGCGCGCTCGTTCTCGCGCACAGAAATGATTGCCCGTCCGGTGCGAGAACGCCGTAACCCGCGGGCGGCGAGAATGGAAGCAACGAGGCAAGCGATTATTAGGAAGTAGTAGGTACGTTCATCGTCGACGTTGATGCTCCAGAACAGATCTGGTCTGTGTTGGAAGTAGTAGCCATCGAAGGTGGGGATCCGGTCGGCAATAAAGCTTGGCGTGAAGTTGCTGTTGAGGAGGTATTTCGACGTTGCTAGCGAGAGGGCGAGAGTTGTGATGCCAAGCGAGATCCCTTTGGCTCTCAGCGCAGGTATGCCGACGATCACCATTACTAGGGCACCGACGAGTCCGCCGACGAGTAGGCCGACGAAAAGGTCTTGGTCGTTGAGCGTTGTAGCTGAAGCGCCCGCGACCCCACCGATTGCAACGACCGCTAGCTGGCCCAAGCTGACGTGGCCAGCCCAGCCGGAGAGCACGACCATCGAGACGCCGATAATCGCGAAGATCCCGATGAAAGACTCGATTCGGAGCTGATCGATTCCTCCCCACAGGAACGGCAGTCCCGCGACAACAATTATCCCGAGAACTCCAAGTGCGAGGCGCGCCGCGATGATCGGCTTTTCGTTGCGCAGTTCACGAGGAATCGCTCGAATTTCTTCGACTGATTGCCATGTCGAAATCGCGCCAGCGGCTACACGACTTGACCGCTTCTCTCGCACCAAGAAGACCGAACCAATAATGAGGAACGCGAGCGCTGCAGCCCTGTATGCGTCCTCGCCCCAGTCGTACTTCACGCATTGATCGACAAGTCCGAACCCGATCGAAGCGAAGACGATTGTCGGGAATCGGTCGAGCCTGCCTATTACGACAGCCCCTAGAGCCGTGAGCAGAAGTTCCATCGATACGCCAGCTGGCGGTCGTCCAAAAATTCCGGCGTTCAAGAAGTAGGTGATGTATGCCAACAGTGTTGCAAGCATCCACACGACTGTTTGCAACAACTTCACCGGTATCCCGAGTAACGCCGCACGGTCGGCACTTTCTGCAGAGCCCCTTAGTGCGATGCCTAGCGACGTGAAACGCAGGAAAGCACCGAGCGCGAGGAGCACGATCGGCACGGCTATGAGGGCCATGACTTCATGGCCACCAAATGTGCGAATACCGATAGTTATTGAAAGGCCGAAGGGCGGGCGAAAGTTCTTGAGATCGCCGCTACTGACCCCTATCCATCGCGGAATGAACAGCGAAAACCCGGCAAGTATCTGCGCGATGCCGACAGTAGCGACGGTCAGGATAAGCCTCGGAGCCTTGAAGAAACGTCTGACAAATAGGAACTCAACCAACGCGCCGAGCACTAGAGAACCGACAAGTCCGATCGGGAATGCGACCCAATAGTTCCAACCCAACGCGAATATGAGCGAGAGAGCGAGGGTTCCGGGTACTTGTCCGAGGTTCGCTTGAGCGAAGTTGATTATTCGGTTCGTTCGATATACGAGCCCAATACCGACAGCTAGTAGCGACATCGTGATGCCGCGAATGAATCCGATGCCGAGAACTTCCGATGAAGGGGTGAGTCCTGCAAGCTCGCGGGGAGCTAGTACGTGCATAACCGACACGAAGACAAACAGAATTATTAGGGGCGCGACTGCAGCTACTGCTGGCCGTACTCGGATCATCGGGTCACCGTAACGCCTCGTGTCGACGCGTTTTGACGATCGAAAAGTTTTTTTGATCGCCCGCATCGGTGCGCAAGTTAGAAGTTTTTGCCGACGAACCACAAAAGATGTGCGAATGTTTGAGCGAAGGCGACGCTACGAGAGAGCGACGGCCGATTGTGGCCGCCGCCAATTGCCGAGACGAAACGCATCGCCAAAGCTGAAAATGGTGCCACCTGAACCGAGAATCCAGTAGCCACTTCCCGTCGGTGTCGGAGCGATTGCGACGGTAGAGACACCGGATGTTCGTGAGCCGAAGTTGCGAGCAGCGCCGAACGCATTGACAATTCCTGGGTCGCTAAGAATCCAGTAACCCTGTGCGTTAGGAACCGCGGCGATACCGAGGACTGATCCGTGCAAGGTGTTTGCGAGGGACCCCAGCCGTGCCGCGTTGCCGAACTTGTAGACATCGCCACGCCTGCTAGCGACCCAATAGCCAGCACTGTCGGGAGTTCTGACTAGTCCGACGGCGTGCGCACGCACCTGCGGGCCGGTCGGATGACCGAAGTTCGTGGCATCGCCAAAAGCGTGCACATTCCCGTTGGCTAGAAGCAGCCAGTAGCCATCGCCCGTGCCCGTCGACTCGATGTCGACGACAGGCGCGACCTGTTGGGCGGTAGTGATTGTGCCATGGAACCGTGCCGCGCCTGAGACCTTGACGCGGCCACCGGCACCCACCCGCCATAATCCGTTCCGACTCGGATTGCTAGCCGCGGCGACGGTGGTGAAGCCACCGCCCACTGGTGGTGCTACCTCGGTCCGGCCACCTTGTGCGAAATTGAAGGTCAGACCATCGGCACCTGTGATTCGATATGGAGGCATTATCACTGGCCTGATGGTCGGCGAGTACGTGATATGCGCGGTTGCGCCAGCAGAGCTAACGGTCACGGTCCGTCCGTCGGGACCAACCCCAGAGGTCGATACCCAGTCGTGCGATGTGCCCGCGATGTCCTGCGTCGCAGCACCCGACACTTCGATCCTGCTGTTTGCGATGACCGTGGCCGAATAAGGAGTCGTCACTGTCGCCGCGTCGACAGTGACTTCAGCACCTGTTGGTTCACTCGTGACGGTTAACGACGCTGGTTGCGCCCCGAAACGCACGACCTTCGACGAACTAAAGCCAGCCGAGTCGGTTGCGACGAACTTGAGTTCTAGATGCGAGGGGTAATCGTGGGCCGGGATAACAAATGAGGCGGTCGCAAGATTGTTGAATGTCTGAAGTAGCTCAGGGCCGCATTCAACTTCCGAGACACAGTCGTGCTTGGTGAGTTCCCATCTGTAGTTGCTCGCATTGACAACCCCGTCTTCGGCATCTACAGCGATGCCTGTGAAGCTCACGCTGTCCCCAATGGAATAAAGGTCATCGGCGATGATCGTGTCGCCGTTTGTGTGGTTTGCAGGATTGAGAATCCATAATTCCGGGGGCGTCGCACTAGGCATGATCGTGACGGTGTCGTAGCCATTTGCGTCGGCTGTATCGGTAACGCGGAGGGACACGGTCACAGGCGATGGATTGGTATACGACCAGACAGGGTTTGTTGCGGTGCTGTCGTCGAAGGAACCATCTCCGTCGAGGTCCCAAGCAACGGCCACGATGCGATCGCCTATGTCGGGATCATGAGAGCCACTTGAGTCGAATGAAACCGTGAGCGGAGTGGAGCCTGAAGTAGGCGTCGCGATAATGCGAGCAGCCGGCGCAGTGTTGCTGAGCGAATACTTGAGACGTTCGACCCGCCCGCCTGCACTATCGACCCAGAAGAGATCGCCGCTTGGACCAACATCGAGGTCACGGATATCGCGGTCGTGAGCCATGAAAAGCTGGCGCTTGTCCCAGTCGGGGAAACCGACGAGGTTCGGGCGAACGAGCCAAACGCATTTGCGGAACTTGTCTACGGCGAACATGGCGCCATCGAATCCGGCGGGGTAGTCGCCACCCCTATAGAACTCGATGGCAGAAATTTCGCTTCGAGAAGTTGTGCAACCATCGCCCGAAATGACGGGTGCGTTGTGTTGGTAACTGAATTGCGGGGGCTGTGCAGCCCCGCTCGCATAGAGGCTGTTACAAAGATTTAGGCCGACTGCCTGATAACTCGCTTGTGGCGCATCTCCTTCGTAGCAAGGCCAACCGAAGTTGTCGATAGGCGTGGCTGGTGACGCGATCTTGTTAATTTCTTCGTGACCAGTTCGGCCTGCATCGGCGATCCATACTTCGTTCGTGCCTGGTCTGAAAGTGAACCGCGAGGGGTTGTGCAATCCGTAAGCAATTACCCGCCTTCGGTTCGGGTCGGCTGCTCCGCCGAATGGATTGCTGCTTGCGCCGATGCCTGTGTCGGGGTCGACGCGAATCACTGCGCCATCGAGGCGTTCGGCATCTGCAATAGTGGCGATGTCCTGGGATCGCAATGCGCCGCCTTGCGCGGCCGGTGGAGATGTGCCTCCGGGGTCCTTGCACGGGTTAAGCGAAGGTGTCGCGAATTGTCCGTAGTCAACCGCTCCTTCGTAGGAACCCTCGCCTGAGCTGACATATAGGTAGCCATCGGGCCCGACTGCGACATGACCGATTGTGTTCGTAGCGAACTGTTGGCACCATTGGTCATGAATAAGAGTGATCGGAGTGGTCATCGTGCTCATGCCGACCACTGTGAGCCGAACGACTTTTGCCGTTGTCGTGCAACCATCAGCGGGCCCTGAAATCGGTGCAGGGCATGCATCACCCCAATATGGCGCGACCTGTCCCGGTGGCGCGTCGTATGAGTAAGCCGCGTATACGTACGGCCGTCCATCGAGAAACATTGGATCGACGGCGAGACCGAGCAGGCCCTTGTCTCCGTAGTCGTAAACCTCCGTGCTCATGTCAGCGAATATCTGCGGGATCGAATCGTCGGGGTCGTCGAACCGTTTGATGATTCCGCTCTTTTCAGCCACGAAGATCGTGCCGTCTGGCGCGAATGCGACTGCGGTCGGCAGTGTCAGTTCCCCGTGATCGCCGAGAACGGTTTCGATAGAAAAGCCGACGGGCGCTGCCGGCTCAGGAATCGCGTTGGCGGAGCCGTCCGACAAGATCGGGCTACCCACAATTGCGCCGATAAGCGTGGCTATAAGAATCAGCCGCCCGCGCATCCAAGCAGAGCGGCTAAATGTCATGACGAGTAAGCATAATGTCCGTTTTCACCCAATTTCAAGTGTTTTATGGACCATCGTGGGGCTGGGTCACAACAGAATGCCCGAAGTTCGTAGCGAATCGCAAACTCTCAGCAGGCTGGTTGTTGCCGATAGGAGGGCGTGGATATAAGAGAATCACGCGTGGGCTTAGAGGATCGGCGCAGGAACGGCATTGACTCGTGTAGTGCGTTCTTGGACCTTGCTGAACTGCTCGGAGAAAATGCGACGCGACACTTGTTGCGAGTTTCGCAGATTGCAATCGCGCGCGTTGCAGAAGCCGCAGTCGTTGCAGAAGCCAATCGCAGGCAAGGACGCTCGCTCGCTGGGAGTGCGATGCGGTTGGACCCCGACGACCACGAAATGCTCGCGGGAGCCTTCAGTCGCCTGGTCGAGGCATTGGTTCGTGAGCAACTAATGGATGCAACTGAACGTCTTAGAAAGATGGGCACGGGATCTGCTAGCCCTGTGACTGTAGAAGCCGCCGTCGTTTTCGCCGACTTGGTCGGCTCTACATCGTGGGCGAACGAGGTCGGACCCGTCGCTCATTCCGAAGCGATGTCTCGCTTCGGAAAGCATGCGTCAGAAGTTGCGCACGCAAACGGTGGACTGCTCGTGAAACTCCACGGAGACGAAGCCATGTTTGTCGCGCCTGACGCTACGACCGGGTGCGCGATCGCGTTCGACATGATCGGCTGGTGTGAAGATGCCAACAACATGCCAAACGTGCGCTGTGGCCTAGCGCACGGCGAGATGATCACAGTCGATGGCGACTATTACGGACCCGCCGTGGCTCTCGCTGCTCGGCTCGCGAAACTTTCGGGCTCGTGCCAAGTAGCAGCGCCGAACGAAATCGTTGCAATGCTTCATAGCAAGTATCGAGCATCGTCGGCTGAAGGTCAGTATTTCAGAGGTTTCGAAACTCTGGTTGATGTAGCGATGGTCGAGCGCCCTGAAGCCGCCTAGAGCCGCAGGTCGGTCCGACCCGACTTCTCCTTTGGAGCGCGCACAACCTCTTTGGATACACGGCCACGGCGTGGCGACTGCTGAGGTGGTAACTGAGCCGCATCGCCCGGAAGGCTCACTCGCCGGGCGACATTCCCACCGACCCAAAGCACGGCACCGCCGACGAGAAGTACCAGCGCGGTAGGAAGAATCCCTTTGCCGTAGGCAGAGGCGAAGGGACTCATCAACTTGGTGAGGTCAGAGGCAATGGCGTTGAGTGCTGCTGGAACCACTAGGTAGAGAACTACGGGTACAGCTGAGATGAAAACGAGTCGTCGCCCGACGATTGAAGCTGCCTTCAGGGGTTGTGGGTGCACCACCACTCCGAGACCAAACCCGAACAATGCGAGCAACGCTGCTGCGAGCAACAGAGCGCCTACCGCACCGTCGACTGCCTCAAGATTTGGGATGCGCGCGCCGTCTACTTCTAGAGCGATCGGGTCGGAACCTCCGATGCTCTTTGCTAAGCGCGGAGCGATCGGCTGCAGCGCTTCTTTTAGCGCTTCGTTTATCGCTCCCGAGTCAATTGTTACTTTGTCGTCGCCTCCTCCATTAAGAATCTGCTCGTGTAGAGAACCGATCGCGTCGCCGAACGCATCTGCTATGCGCGGGTCGGCGATTGCTGCGCTTGCCGCTGCGTCTAGTTCGTCGTCCGAAACCTTTGAGGCGAGTTCAGCTGGCACGCGTTCGCGAAGTTGGCTGCTTAGTTGTTTTGCCAACGATTCGCTGACGACGTCAGCGCCGATTAGATCGGTGGCGAGGTCTCGAGTAGCCGAGGGATCAAGCATCGTTTGCTGGGCGCTGAATGCCCAAAATGCAGTTGAGGCAGCTATCGCACCGACCCAGAGAAGAACACGCGCTAGCAATGATGTTGGACCCATGAACCAATATCGCGCGCGAACTGCCACCTGGGTGCCATAGTTAGCGATATGTGGCCCCCGGCGTTAGAGAATCAAGATGTATTGCTACGACCGTTACAGAGTGCTGACCGCGAAGCCGTGTTTGCCGCTCTCACGACGTTCAGCGACATCTCGCTATGGACTCGCATTCCCTACCCATACGAGCGAGCGCATCTGGACCAATTTTTCGCGAGCGTCGATGCTTGGCATCGATCGCGAACCGATGCGGTGTTCGCAATTATCGGCCCGGAGTCTGACGACTTGCTCGGTTGCTGTGGTGTTCACCGCATAGGCGGCGATTACAAGGAACGATCAAGCTTGCTCCCAGACGAACCGGGCTACTGGCTGGCTCCGGACGCCCGCGGAAGAGGACTAATGACTGCTGGCTTACGACTCGCTTGTAACTTTTTGCACAATGATTGCGGCCGCCCATTAGTAAATATTCAGACCAAGGTTGGCAATACCAGGTCTCGTGCCGTGATCGAACGAGTCGGTTTCGTATACACCGAAACCGTTTATGCGAGCGCGGTTGATGACGATGCGACTTGTGGCGATTGCGACCGTTTCGTCTTGCGTCAAGAATGAATCAGATAACTGCGTGCGACGATCTAGTGCGATGAAGCCTGTTTGGCAACAGCATCGGCTGCCATCAGCGCGCGTTCCGCATTGAGATAACGGCCCTTCACTCCGCCTGGCCCGACCGATGTGCTGGTTTGCAAGTCGGAGTCGAGTTCGTAAATGAGAGGTTCGCCAGTAGGAATATTTAGTTCGAGAACCTGGGCGTTCGTCATGCTGTCCAAGTGCTTGACGAGTGCCCTTAGAGAATTGCCGTGTGCTGCGACAAGGACCGTGTCGCCATTTCTGAGATCAGTAGCGATGCTTTCGTGCCACCATGGCAACATTCGTTTAATCACATCGACTAGGCACTCAGCTCTGGGCAAGTCGGCCAGAGCCACATTCGCGTAGCGGTCGTCGATACCGGAGACCGGATCTGCGACATCGAGAGGCGGTGGCGCGATTTCGAAGCTCCTTCTCCAAACTTTGACCTGTTCGGCACCGAACTCTTCTGCGGTCTGTGCCTTGTCCTTGCCTTGCAGCGCGCCGTAGTGGCGTTCGTTGAGCCGCCAACTGCGCCGGACAGGGATCCATTTGCGGCCCAATGCGTCGAGAGCGAGTTCCGCTGTCCGGATAGCGCGCACTTGGAGCGATGTGTGCAATACGGTCGGCAACAGGTTCGCGCCTAACAATTCCGAGCCCGCTCGGGTTGCCTCCTCTCGGCCAAGCGGGGTGAGGTCTACGTCTACCCAACCCGTGAAACGGTTCTGTAAGTTCCATTCGCTTTGTCCGTGGCGCAGCAAGATCAGAGTCGGCATCGGCCAAGGTTGCCACGCCAAAAGCCCTGTCCTCAACTTCTGAGAATTTCGGTGCGTCTAATGTCGGCGCCGTGACCCTCCATGTCGTTTCGTTGTGCACGGGCAATGCGGCCCGATCAGTCATGGCCGGCGTGTTGCTCGCAGAGCACGTCCCGGGCTTAGAGGTAACAACTAGTGGCACCCATGTGATTGAGGGACTGCCGATCTCTTGGCGGACACGAGATGCCATTCGGAGTCTCGGGTTCGAACCACCAGCGCACCGCAGCAGGCAGGCCACTGACTCTGAACTCGATGCGGCCGATCTCATAATCGCTGCGGCCACAGATCATGTGCAATGGATTCGACGCGTTCATCCGCTAGCGGCTTCACGCACTGCGACACTCAAGCGACTAGCGCGCGATCTTGGCGCCGACGACCGCTCATTTGCTGATCGCGTCGCAAGCCTCGATCTTGCGAGTGTCGTCCTTGAGCCTTGGGAAGATGTCATCGATCCCGCCGGAGGTGACGTCGAAATTTTCGTTGAGACGGCCGCCGAGATAGCCGAAAACATCCACCGTCTTGCCCCTAGGTTGCGCGCATGACTGGAGTAAGTGAAAAGGTCCTAGCGGTCGAGCGTGAATTGTTAGCGCCGGGAAGTCACTTCGCGCTGAGCCAAGGCTTGATCGACGGTGAACCTATCGAGATGTTCACCAACAGGATCCCCAATTTGCGCGACGTCATAGCGAGTTCAGTGAATTTCGGGGACTCCGAGTACTTGGTCGAGACCGATGGGTTCACCGAGCGCCGCGTCACGTTTGCAGAGCATGAACGACTTGTTGCGAGCGTCGCTGCAGCACTCGCCGAACGGTACGGAGTCGAGAAGGGTGACCGGGTCGCGATTCTCGGAGCTAACAGCATCGATTGGATTATCGCGTTCTGGGCAACGGTCAGTCTCGGCGCAATCGCCTGTGGTCTGAACGGGTGGTGGACTCGACCAGAGATCGAATATGCGATTGAGTACCTAGAACCAAAGGTATTGATCACAGACAAGAAAAGGTTTGCTCGGCTGGATCGAACGTCTCCGTTGGCGCAATCTGTCACGACGCTTGTCATTGAGGACGAGTTCGAGTCGCTTATCACGTATCGGCCTCACGCTGCATTGCCTGACACGCCCATCGTTGAGGACGATGCCGCAATTATCTTGTTTACGTCAGGCACGACTGGACGGCCGAAAGGCGCCGTCCACACCCACGGCAATCTCGGATCCCTTCTCGCGATGTTGTTCTTCCAAGGGGCGCGCGCAGCGCTTTCGGCGCCTCCACTTGCAGAGGGCGCTCCGACAGCGACATGTCAATTCATGACGAGCCCGTTGTTCCATGTCTCGGGACTCCATACCGGGGCTGTCATGTTTCTTGCGGCTGGCGTTCGAAGCGTTTGGTGGCTAGGGCGGTTCGACCCCGTCGGCGTCGCAGCAGCGATCGAGCGCGAGAAGTGCACAGGCTGGTCCGTTACCGAGACTGTGTTGCATCGTTTCGTCCATAACCCGGAGATCGCGGCAGGCAAGTTCGATCTGAGCGCGGTTCGATCACTGGGCGGCGGTGGATCTGCTGTCCCTGTAGCTACCCAAGAACTAGCCCGCAAAGTGTTCGTGAACGCCGCGAAGACATTGGGTTTTGGTTATGGAATGACAGAGTGCACTGCGCTCGCGACGACGAACTTTGGCGATGAACTAATTGCTTTCCCAACGAGTGTCGGACGCCCACTGCCTACGGTCACGATTCAAGTTCGAGACGCCGATGCCCGTAGCGATGAACAAATACCAGATGGCGAAATCGGTGAAGTCTGGATTCGGTCTCCGATGGTCATGAAGGGATACTGGAACCTCCCCGAAGCGACTGTGGAGACAATCTTTCCACGAGGCTGGTTGCGGACAGGTGACTTCGGCTACATGCTTGACGGTCGGCTCTATTTAGCGAGTCGTCGCACTGACCTCATATTGAGGGGTGGCGAGAATATCTATCCGGCCGAAATTGAGGCACGCTTGATAGAACACGAAAGTGTCGATGAGGTCGTCGTGATCGGCACCCCTGATCCTGAATACGGCGAGGTCGTGCGAGCGGTCGTAGTGCTCCGTGCAGGAGCGAAAGCGCCAACAGATAATGAACTCGAGGAGTTTTGCGGACAAACGATGGCCGCTTACAAGGTGCCGACGAGTTGGGTAATGCGCTCCGACAAGCTGCCGCGCAACGCGACCGGAAAAGTATTGAGAGATGAGTTAGACGCGGGAGCATCAACTAGCAAGCGATTCGTGGAGGAGTAATCATGGCAGTTGATTTGCGTGAATTGTGCGCCCCGGAGCACACGGCACTTGTCCTGCAAGAAGTTCAGAATGGGGTAGTTGGGCCGAACAGCGCGCTACCAGCGTTGGCTGAGTCAGCAGCCGGTATCAGACTTATCGACAATTGTGCGAGCCTCGCTACTAGAGCAAGGGACGTCGGCATTACCGTGTATCACTGCACAGCGGCAACCCGTCCAGACCTTGTAGGAGCCAACCAGAACGCCCGACTTTTCATGGGGATGTTGAAGCTTCCCGTAAAGCTCTTGCCACACAGCGATGCAGTAGCGGTGCCGAAAGAGATCGGCGTCGACGACCGCGATGTTGTCTTGGAGCGATACCACGGCCTTGGGCCTATGACAGGCACCCAGCTCGACTCCATGTTGCGCAATAGCAAGATCACGACAATTGTGGGGGTAGGGGTGAGCCTCAACGTCGGGATGTTCAACTTTTGCGTTGACGCTGTCAACATGGGCTATCAGTTCGTGATGCCTCGCGACGCCGTAGCCGGAGTCCCGCCTGGATATGGCGAGGCCGTTATCGAAAACTCATTGCGATTGCTCGCTACGGTCACGACGACTGGAGCTGTTCTAGAAGTATGGCAAAGCTGACGCCTTCGGGTTAGCTTTGCCGCCATGGCTGACATAACGATCCCGAAGATCATCAGCGTTGATGATCACATCATTGAACCCATAGATGTTTGGCAAAACCGTTTGCCAGAAAAGTTCAAGGCTGTTGGGCCTCGTGTCGAGCGCCGCAAGGTCAAGAACATGACCTATGTCGGTGGCGTCTTTTCTTACGACGAAGCCACAGCACAGGAAGACGGCACATGGTGCGATTGGTGGCTAGTCGAAGACCTCACCTACCCACTAACGCGGTTGTCAGCTGCTGCGGGTTACCCGCGCGACGAGGTCACGGTTAGCCCGATCACCATGGACGACATGCGCCCTGGTTGTCATAGCCAAGCGCCTCGCCTTGCTGATATGGATGTCAACCATGTCGAAGCCAGCTTGTGCTTCCCGAGTTTTCCGCGCTTTTGCGGACAGACTTTCTACGAGCGCAAGGATCGCGAACTAGGTGACCTATGCGTAAAGGCATACAACGACTGGATGCTCGACGAATGGTGCGCGGGCAGCGGTGGTCGGCTCATTCCTCTCATCATCGTGCAGCTATGGGACCCGGTAGCTGCAGCTGCAGAAGTTGTGCGCAACGCAGAAAAAGGCTGCAGGGCCATCACCTTCAGCGAGATCCCACCATTCCTTGGGTTGCCATCGATTCATTCCGCAGACAACTTCTGGGATCCACTATTTAGGGCATGTGAGGAAACCAAGACGGTCATCAACATGCACATCGGGTCATCTTCGAAGATGCCGAGTACTTCAAAAGACGCACCGCCTGCGGTGAGTTCAACCCTCACATATATGAACGCCGCGATGTCGCTGACAGACTGGTTGATGTCCGGAACTCTCGAACGCTTTCCTGATCTCAAAGTCGCTTACAGCGAAGGTCAGATTGGTTGGATCCCGTATGTGCTTGAGCGTGCAGACAAGGTCTGGGAAGAGAACCGCGGATGGGGTGGCGTGTCCGACAAGGTCAAGCGAGCGCCATCGGAGTACTACTACTCGAACATTTACGGTTGTTTCTTCGATGACCCGCACGGCCTCGCGAACATCGCTGCTGTCGGCGAAGACAACATCACTTTCGAGACCGATTACCCACACTCAGATAGCACGTGGCCACACACCAAGAAGGTCGCAGAAGAAATTATGAAGGGCCTTACGCAGGAGCAGGTCAACAAGATTTGTCGTGGCAACGCGATCAAGATGCTTGGCCTTGACTTTGCTCCGTAAGGCGGTTTTCCTGGCTTTCATCTTTGCAGTTGCCTCTTGTTCTGGTGGAGCAAATGGCACCATCGATGCCGCTGCCATCGAGAGCGAGATCACGGCCTTCGTCGCGACCAAACTGTCTGGGGCTGTCGTCTCCAATGCGACCTGCCCAGAATCGCAGCAGGTCAAAGTCGACGATGTCTTCGAATGCACTCTCGTAATCGACGACCAAGAGGTCGCTTTCGCTATCACGCAAACTGACTCCGGCTACGACTACGACCTTGCAGGTGGCGTGCTAACTCAGCGGGTCATTGATTATGAGAGGAAGGTTGCATCGTTTGTACTCACGGGCGAGGCTGTCGATGTCGCCGTGGATTGCGGAGGGCCGAGCAAGCGCAACTGGGTGTTCGTGACCGAGCCGACGAGCGTCGGATGCGTTATCGACTACGGCGATCTGACCCGCGGTCTACGAGTGAATATTGCTGCTACCGCAGAAGTCGACGGTATCGAGTACACGCAGGCTCGTCTTGATCTTGGAGCCGTCACCAGCCTCGCGAATGGCCAGCTCGCCGATGACATCGGCAGCTTCGTGCTTGACTGCAATCCGCCGTTCGAAGATGACTCAGCAACGCTCGTGCTTGATCCCGGAGCGACATTTGAGTGTGTTGCTGTTAGAGACCTGCTTGCTGTTGGCGAGCTAAAGATCACGATTCTTGACGGTGACGGCAACATCATCGCGTCGCTCATCTAGCTAGAAACTAGAACGCGTTCTAATATTTGGCTCGCTCGTTTACTAGACAGGTGACTGATATGGCTGAAACACAACGGCAGGTACTAATTGGCGGCGAATGGCAAGACGGCGCCGACGGAAGCTACGAGATCGTCAACCCTGCCAACGGCGAGACCGTCGGGTTAGCGCCGGAAGCGTCGGTAAAGCAGGCGGAAGATGCAGCAGCGGCTGCGCGAGAGGCCTTCAAGTCGTGGTCACGCACGAAACCCGAGGTGCGCGCCGAACTCCTCAAGAAAGCTGGTGCTGCCGTGCGCGCCCACGCCGACGAGCTCGTGCCACTCGTTATCGCAGAGACTGGCTGTACGTCAACAGTCGGCCGAACGTTGCAGGTCCCTCAAGTATTCGCCCGCTTCGACCGCTATTCACGCGGGGCGATGGAGTCCGACACGATCCCGTTGCCGCCGATGGAAATGCCAGAGACACCATTGGCGCCCGGCGGGATTATGGGTGCGATCGCGCGGCGGATTCCCGTTGGAGTAGTGGCGTGCATAACGCCGTACAACTTCCCGATCGTCAACATGGCAGGCAAGATCGGGCCTGCACTCGCAACGGGTAACACCGTGATCGTGCGCCCGGCATCTCAAGACCCGCTAGCAGTGATCGAATTGTGTCACATTCTCAATGATGAGGTTGGATTCCCGCCAGGAGTAATCAACTGCATTACCGGCTCAACCCCACCTACTGGCGAGGCGCTAGTCGACTCAGATGACGTCGACATGGTTTCTTTCACAGGTTCTACTGGAGTAGGTGTGCGCATAGCTCAGACTGCTGGCCGGACCATGAAGCGTTTGTTGCTCGAACTCGGCGGCAAGGGCGCCGCGCTTGTGCTGAGCGATGCAAATGTCAAGACAGCCGTAGGTGCAATTGGTTCGGTGTGGACTTTTCATTCTGGGCAGATCTGTACCGCGCCAACAAGAGCGATTATTCATCGCGACAAGTACGACGAGGTAGTTGACGGTCTCGCCAAGATGGCAACTGTGCTAAAGGTTGGCGATCCTTTCGAACCAGGCGTTGTACTCGGACCGCTAATCAACAAAGGCCACAGAGATAGAGTCGAGAGCTACATAGCGAGCGCCAAAGCCGACGGCGGAACCGTGGTCGCTGGCGGCGGACGACCAGATGGCCTCGACGCGGGCGCATACCTGCAGCCCACTTTGATCGCTGACTGTCAGCCGAACTTCAAGGCCGTGCGCGAGGAGATTTTTGGACCAGTGATCGTTGCTGTGCCATTCGATGGTGACGACGAATCAGGCGTCGAGATAGCGAACGATTCAGACTTCGGTCTCTATGACTACGTGTTCTCAAGCGATTCAGGTCGAGCTATGCGTGTAGGCAAACTCTTGCGGGCGGCGAACGTCGGCATCAATACCGTGCAACGTAATCACGAGACGCCATTTGGCGGCACCAAGTACTCAGGCGTCGGGCGTGATGGCGGAATCTTCGGACTGCATGCGTACACAGAGTTGCAGAGCATGGTGTGGCCCGGATGACAGTCAACGTTGTGCCTCAAGGCGCGCTCGTCTACGGCATCCAGCTACCAGTGCAAGCCAAGTCGGTACGTACGTCGGCCGAGTGGGAACGCGGTCCGGAGATCGGAACTCAGGAACTAGTGCGCGCAGCGATTGCTTGCGATGACGCCGGATTTTTCTACATTGCTGTTTGCGACCATGTGTCGGTTCCTCAAACTGCTGCAGTCGATATTGGAATGTCGTATACCTGGTATGAGCCTGTAGCGACGCTGTCGTATCTCGCTGGCATAACCAAGAACGCTCGCCTTATGACCAATGTGTATGTGGCTGCATACCGCCATCCGTTGCTCACAGCGAAGACTTTCGCGACGCTCGACGCACTAAGCGGAGGACGGTTGATTCTTGGGATTGGAGCTGGCCACCTAGAAGCCGAATTCAATTCACTGGGCGTGGATTTTCTTGCGCGCGGTTCAATCACCAATGACGCAATCGACCAGATCATCGGTGCATGGGCGGCGACACCTGCGCAGCTCCCTGCTCCATTGCAGTCCCCGCGCCCGCCAATTTGGGCTGGCGGCTCCGGAACACCTGCGCTACGTCGAGTTGCCGAGCGGTGCGACGGCTGGATACCCCAAGGAACTCCACGCAAGGACATGGCCGCTTCAATTGCCACAATCACCGCCCTCCGAGATGCTGTACGTTCGGGCGAGCGACTCGACATTGGCTACATCCATGAGTACATCTACATCGGCGATGAAACATGGGATTTCGGCGACTACACGGTGAGTGGCAGCGACGATCGGATTATTGCCAAGTGCAACGAGATGGGAGCAATGGGCGTGAACCATCTGCAGATCAGGTTGCGGGCCCGCGATATTGAAGAGTTCTGTGATCAAGCAGCGGCGTTCGGCGAGCGAATCGGCCCGCACCTAGTCGGCAAGGGTTCGCTATGAGCCTCATGTTCACGATGCGTCAAGATTTCCGAGCGCCTTCGTTCGGGCCTGCATCGTCGGCTGAGATTTATTCAGAAGCGTTAGCGATGTGGCAGTGGGCAGAGTCCAATGGGTTCTCGATGAACGTCGTGTCCGAACACCACGGAATCGACGATGGATGGGTTCCAACGCCGTTCACGGTTGCTGCAATGGGACTCGCGCGCACGAAACGAATCCCGTTCTTTATTTCGGCCGCACTTGCCCCGTTGCACGATCCAATTCGACTCGCTGAGCAGATCGCCGTGCTCGACAATGCCGCACCAGGTCGGCTCATGACGGTTCTCGGAGCCGGTTATCGCGAAGAGGAGTTTGCGATGGCTGGGGTCGACCATGCTCGCAGGGGTTCGTTGCTCGAAGAGACTGCAGCGGTAATTCGCGACGCACTGGCACTCGATGAAGTTGTTTGGCAGGGTCGTACGTGTCACGTGACCCCGCGGCCGATCACCAAGCCACATCCATTGTTGCTGATGGGCGGCGGTGTGCCAGCGGCCGCACGAAGAGCTGCGAGGCTCCGCTTACCGATGATGCCAATGAACACAGACCCGAGACTGGTTGACGCGTATAACGATGAGGCGCAGAAGATCGGCTTCTCGGGTGGTTACGTGATGCACCCGACGGGCCCGACCTTCGTGCACGTCACAGATGATCCAGACCGCACATGGGAAGAGATCGGTGCGTACCTGCTGTACGAGACAGACACGTACGCCTCGTTTCAGACCGCTGGTCAACACTCGACACCGGTAGTGCACGCAGAGGACGTCGATGCACTCAAACTCGCACCGAACCTGTGGGTCGACACACCGCAAGGCATTCTCGACCGCGTTCATGATGCTGATGGCTCGATTGCGGCAATGAACTTTCATCCGCTTGCTGGAGGGCTACCGCCTCGACATGCCTGGGAAAGCCTCGAACTGTTCGCAGCGAAGGTATTGCCAGTTTTGACTGCAATTTAAAGAGGCGCCAGCATAGGGACCTGAGTCTCGACGCTGGCGCCTTAAATGATTGCGCGTTATTCGATCCAGCGGCCGCCTGGGTAGCTAATTAGGTCACCCTCCGGAAACTCGATCCAGGTTTCAGAACCGCTGCCGTTGAGATCCGTGCGGAGTAGGCCGAAGTCGCTGCGGGTCCATAGCGCGTCGTCTATGACAACGGTCCGGTTGACGGGCGAGTAGCCCCAGAAGTCTCGGTACTGTGGGCTGACACGTTGGTCGTGGCTTACTTCGCCAGCCTCATCGATAGACGTTGCTGCCGTGTCGATCTCGATGATTTTCACTCCAGCGTGGCTCGCGACTTCGTCCCACGACTCGAACGGAACGTATGCGATTCCGGTGGTGTCTCCGGTTGGCCACCAAGTGAACCCGTGGGCATCCCATTCGACACTCGAACTCGAATAATCGGTGACCGTGTACTGGGCGACGCGAACAGGATTTGCAGAGTCGCGAACATCAAACATCGATACTTGCAACCCTTTGGTCCTGCCAGTTGCGTCTGCGTCCTGACCTATTCCAAGGAGGAAGCCATCACCGATCGGGTGCAAATAACCCGAGTAGCCGAGGATCTTTAGTTCGCCCACAACACGCGGCGTGGCCGGGTTACGCAGGTCGATCGTGTAGAGCGGATCTGTTTGCATAAATGTGACGACGTATCCGGCGTCGTTGATGAATCTGACTGAGCGAATCTGCTCGCCTTTGCCGAGACCCGTGACCCTGCCGAGTTGCCTTAGTTCGTTACCACGCAATTCGAGGGTGGTAACCGCACTGTCCGACGAGTTGCCACCGCTGTTCGACCACTGGCTCGACGTCGAAGCGACCCTGAGCACGTTGTTGTATTCGTCCATCGCATACTGGTTCAACAACGAACCTTCGATCTTGCCGGAACCTTCGTAGGTCGTATCCGTTGGATCTGAGATGTCGAAGCGATGAATCGAAGTTCCTTCAGCGCCGGACGAAGCGATGCGGGTGGTTCCGAAGCTTTCGATGTAGTCATAAGCCGCAACGTACAGATGGTCTGAGTTCGCATACACGGTGGCGCCTTCGGCTAACACGCCAGCAGCATTGGCCGACCCGAGACCAGCGGCGAGGCCAGCATCGAGGTCGATCGTCAGCACTGTGAGCATCGAGAACCCTGAGAACTCAGCCGTGTGAGAAGCGTCTTCGCAGCCCATCAACAGCTGTGCTGCCCCTAATTCATTGCCGTCAACGTCAACGCTGATCCAGGTAGGAATCCAGTCTTCTGCGACTGAATTTGTGATGATCACGCGGTTTTGTGCCTCTGCACGCTTCAGAGCGGCATCGGGGTCTTCTGGCGCTGTCGTAGGCGGTGTGGCGTCGAGGAGATCGCCGATCGGTACTTCGATACCTACGTCTTCTGGCCCGACGAAACCAAGGTTGGTTGTCGGGTCTGCTGTAACGACGATGCGAGCTACGCCATCAACGATTCGCGACGAAACATAGCCACCTGCAATCTTGATTCGCTCAGTAACACGCGGATGTGAACGGTCGGTGAGATCGATTTCGATCAACATCGTGGAATATTGCCCACCGTCCCAGTACGCGAGTCTGGTGCTCGCGCGTTCGTTCTGTGTATCCGGCGCATCGAAGTAACCCGCGATCGAGACAAGTGCGCGGTCGCCGTCGAGCAGAAGGTCCGTCGGCCAATAGTTGCCCAGATCGAGCGAGCTAACGAGGGAAATGGAAACGGCGTCAACTATCTGCAAGCTTCCTTGGGCCAACGTGTAGATGTAATTGCCGTCGGTCTTCACGACGTCTGGCTCGTCGACACCTGTGACTTGATTGTTGGTCTGTGACCAGGTGCCGGGCTGGGGTGCAGTGGTTTGCGATGTCCGTGCCGCGTCAAACGAAACATCGCCTTCGGCTGCGTACATCAGTTCCCGTCCGTACCATTGGTTCAAGCCGTACGGTCCGACCTGCTTCACTGCCGCGGTCTTCACCCAGTCGAGATACTCGATGCAGTCAGCGAAGGATTGGAGAGCGGCGATTGGTTCTATCGCGATTGGTATGCCGGACTTTGGCGGCTTGGCGACTCGTGGAGCATCGGGAGCTGCGAGTACTCCGATTCCTAGAGCGGATATGCCCATGAGCGCGACTGTGGCAGAAATTGATTTTTTCATAATCGGTTAGACGTACAGAAACTCGACTTGGTTCCCGACCTCTTAGAAATAATCAGAAACAGAGCAGTAAAGAGGCTGTGGCCAGGGCAGACGTCCCGTAAGCCGTGGTCCGCAGGGCACGCCGGTCGGCCATTAGGCGCCCTTCTAGGGTTGATCGCGCAATCTTGCGGGCATGGCCCATCGCCGCGATCCACGCGACCACTGATCCAGCGATCAGACCGAACACAACGAAGCCTGCGGAGACCGAATCGAGTTCGGTCGCGATGCGGCGAAGGAGTGCTGCCGAACACGTGAGAACCGCGATGCCAGACCTTGACCACGCTAGGTCTGTGCGTTCGCCTGCTAGTCCAGGCGTGTCTTCGTCGTCGAGGACGACTCTCACCCAGCGCCGCCGAAAAATGCTACGGCGGCCGCGAGCGCGCTAGCGATCGCGATGCCGATAGCTAGGAGGCGCGGCAAGTTCGATGGCGGCAACGCGCGATCGTGACGCATCGCTTTCTCGTTGAGTTCCCATCGGCGATAGCTAGCGATGCTCAAGATTGCGCCTAGCACAATTAGCGGGACCCCGATAATTCTCGCGCCGTAAGTCCAATCGAACTCTGGCAACAACGAGACGACGGCTAAGCCGGCGGCGATGAGCGCCAACGATGTTCTATTCCATGCGAGAAACGTTCGTTCGTTAGCGTAAGAGAAACGCACGTCTGGTTCACTGCCCTCGTTACGCCAATCTTGTTTCATGAGATTCCTAATCTCTCGAACTGTTCCGCAGGTGCTTCGATATCTACCAACGCATCGCGCAGTATTGAGCGATGATCCGATCCGATTGAATCAGACGAACGATTCCGTTCTTCTAATGGGTCATCGCCGAGATCGAAGCAGAGTGTGCCGTTTGTGAATGGCCCGTAACCCCAGAAGGGCAGGAGGTCGCCTTGTGCGAAAGGCTGGTGGATTACCGGCACGGTCGAACCTGGCATCGCTTTTAGCGTTGCCCGATGGTCAGGCTTGGGTAGCTTCAGGTCCGGAGCGTTCGGTACCGGCATCGTTGACCACCTGTTAGACATCATGATGAGTGGCTCGTTTGCGCCGCTTGGAGCCGCGACATATTTCACGACCGGAGCCGTCACGTGATCTTGTGCGAGTAGATGCACTTCTCTTCCCCAGACTCCAGCGAGAGCGGTGTCGCGCACGGCCTTGGTGTCGTCATGGATTGAAGAAATTAGGGAGTTGCCATGCGTGCGATGTTCGACGGTACCGCCGAACATCTCGAGCAGCGTCGCGAACAGATCAACGTTGGTCGTCAGTGCAGAGCGTGCACCTGACGCGACGCCAGGCCAACGAACAAGTAGCGGCGTGTGGCCGAGAGGCTCGAAGATTGGACATTGGGGCTTACCCCATGTGTCTTTCTCTCCTAGGTAATGCCCGTGGTCTGTACACACGATGACGGCAGTCTCTGATGCCATCGGGCTCGCATCGATTGCGTCGAGGAGCCGGCCGAACCATGCGTCGATCATCGTTAGCTTGCCGCCGTACTGAGCGCGAATCTGCATGGCCTCACGCTCGGTCAAGATGCCGTTAGCTACGGCTCCGATTGCATATGGCGGCCAGTACAGATGAGGGCCAGCCCATGTGTTGTCGTACATCGACGCGTAAGGGTCAGGAGTATCGAAAGGTTCGTGTGGATCGAACTCGTCGATGAAAAGCAAGAACCGATCGTGGCCGGGCGCCTCTTCTTTGATCCAACGCGCTGCCTCTGTCATTACGCGTGGGCCAGGGAAGTCTTCCTCCCCTCCGAACCAACCACGGTTCGTTTCATAGACCGGCCCGCGGTCAAATTTTGGCGCTCCAATCCATGTCGAATCTGTGCGTGTGCGCCAAGGGTCTGATTCATGACCGCGTTGGTAATCCCATGCTGTGAAATCACAGTGGTAGTTCTCTCCACCGACTTCGAACAAGTGCGGGTGGTCCGAGACGAGTTTCGTTGTTACTCCGACTCTGCGTAATGCTGCCGTGATCGACTCCTCCCAGATTTCGATTGAGCCCCATGGTCGCCACAAGAAATCGAGGGAGCCAACTAGCAAGTCGTGGCGCGCTGGCATGCAGGGCAGCGAACCGGAATAGTGATTGTCGAATCGGACGGACTGTGTTGCGAAACGGTCGAGATTCGGAGTCTCGAACTCAGCCGACCCGTACGCGCGAAGCATGTGACGATTCAGCGAGTCGAGCAGTACGACTACGGCGTGCTTCGGCATGGTCGACGTCATCGGGAGCGTTACCAGAGTTGGTCTGTGTATGTATCCGTGCCAGCAACAGTTCTACGGAACGGCGCGACCCAAAGCAGGTCGCCGAGACCGGCCGCTGAGAATTCCCCACCGAGCTTGGCGAAGCGTTCATCCCAGACTTCTGTTAGTTCATCATCGACGAACCAGAGTTGAGCAAAACGATTCGAAGGATCCATGCGAGGCACATCTGTAGGTGCGTCACCCTGCAGCGGAACCGGAGTGAGACCGGCGCCAACCACCCCAGGGAGTTCCCGGTTGTTGAACCACTCATCGATCGCTTCGAGTGACGTGCCCTCGGCTGGTTGCCCGACAATTAGAACTGCGTAAGGAGAGTGATGTTCGAGCGCGAGTTCCACGGGCACGCCGTCGGGGTGCTCGAACTGTGTGAGGCACTTGTACATGACTGTATGGACGTGGTCGCGTTCGGTGAACATGCGGTCCTTTTCGTGCAGCCAGTTGACCTGGTTTGTGCCCCACTGCATCCACTCACCGAATTTCCCGGCAAGGATCCAATAGATCGCGACGTAACTTCCACCAAGGTCGTCGGGGCAGATGACCGAATTCTTTGGGTACCGAAGACCCTTGAGGTCACGCGTAGCGACATAGCGCGCACCGGAAATGTTCCACGCGCCGATCATGCAGCCCGCGTAAAAGTGGTCTCGTTCGTACCAACGGTTATAGGCCACTTCGTGGCCACGTCGTGGCTCGACGACCGTGACTAAGGCGCCACCTAGCGCTATTGGCCGTCGTCGCGTGTCGCCACTTCCGGTTTCTTGAATTGCCATCAGAGTGTTCCTTCTAACGTCTGCGCGAGTTTCGCGAGTTGTTGTTTGTTGATCTTGCTACCAGAGGTGACCGGGAGCTCTTTGACTACATGCACACGGTCGGGAGCCTTGTAATCAGCTAACCGACGAGTGCACCACAAGCGCAAAGATTCGAGCGTCGGTGGCTTCGAAGGATTAGCAGGCACAACGAAAGCTACGCCGATTTCGCCAAGCACCGCAGCACCTATCCCGATTACGGCGACGAGCGCGACATCCGGGTGCTCAGCGAGAGTTGCTTCGACTTCTACTGGGTAGACGTTGTAGCCACCGCGGATATACATCTCCTTTAGGCGACCGACTATTCGCAGGTTGCCGTCAGTATCGAACATTCCGAGGTCACCCGTCTTGAGGTAGCCATGTTCGTCGAATGCTGCAGACGTCGCCGCATTGTCTTGGAAGTATCCCTTGAAGCACGCTCGGCTTTTGGTGCGAACTTCGCCAATTTCGCCGTGTGCGATTTCGCAACCCGTCAGGTGATCAACGAGTTTCATAGCTACCACCGAGCTTGCACGCCCGACCGTATTTGCAACGACTTCGTCTGAGTCGCCGATTCGCGTTCCGCTGATTAGGCCAGCTTCTGTGCTCGTGTAGCGCGTGATCACATCGCACCTGAGTTGTTCGCGCATTCGGCGCACAAGATCGGGACTGACCGCAGCGCCACCAACTCCGGCTACGCGTAGGGCAGTGGTGTCGCAGTCTTTGAGCGAGTCGTTCGCGAGTATGAGTTCCCACTGGGTAGGTACGCCTGTCGCGACCGTGATTCGTTCCGATTCGATCAGCGCGATTTGCTTTGCGGCAGACCATGGTTCGCCAACGAGCACGATTGTCGTGCCCGCACTGAGTTCATCCCAGATTCGGGTCATGTAACCCATGTGAGCGAACGGCAAGCTAACGAGTCGGCGGTCTGCCGCGACTGTCAGGTCACCCATGCCGTCGTGGATTGCACGCAAGCTGTTGTGGTCGTAGATCGCTCCCTTAGGTGCACCAGTTGTGCCGCTCGTCCAGACAATCGCAACGGTGTCGGACGGTTCGAGATTCGGCAGTTCCGATCTTCCTTGTTGAACGAGTATTTCTTTGAGTTCCGAATATCGGATTATTAGTTGATGGCCATCTCCAACTGCCTCGTCGTCTAACGCAACCGTCACGGTGGGACGGGTGCACTCAACAATGCTCGATTTCTCGTTCGGACCGAGCCTCTGGTTGATGGAACTTGTGGCGAGGCCGGCTCGAATAGCGCCGAGGTACGTGCAGGCGAACTCAGGCGAACTTGGGAGCAGGTTGCAGAGAATCTGTCCAGGCCTCATGCCGAGATCTACGAGAGCTGCAGCCAAATTCGAGGCGGCGGAGTCAAGTTGGGCGTACGTGATTTTTTTGTCGCCGTGCACGTAGGCGTCACGGGTTGGATGCGCCGACGCGGCAGCGTTAAGCGCGTCAGAAACCGTTGAGACTTTGGTGGGCGAGGTGTCCATTCGGGATGAAACCCTAACCAAAGGACCTATTAGTCCGATCAATGGAGCAGGACGCAAGAGGGCCCGACCCCCCAAGGGCCTAATGGCGCGGCCCGCCGGAGCTATGAGCCTCCGGCGGGCACTTTTTTGCAGCGGGCGCAGCGTGCGGTTAGCGGTGTCGGCCGGTTAGATTCGCCGCCCTATGACAAACGTGGTGGCAAACAGACATGCTGGTCGACTAGCGATCGTTACTGGCGCAGGTTCGGGTTTAGGTAAGGCGACGGCGGAGCGACTCGCAGCAGAAGGTGCGAGGGTCGCGTGCGTCGACATTGCTCTCGCTTCGGCAACATCAACTGCTGATGGCATCGGAGATGCGGCCAAGGCATTGCAGTGCGACGTCAGCGACCCTGCCTCTGTGACGGCTTGCGTCGAGCATGCAGTCGCATGGCTAGGAAATATCAACCTTGCCGTCACATGCGCTGGCATCGGAACACTTGCCCATTCCCACGAACTCGAGTTCGCGGAATGGAAACGTATTCTGGACGTGAATCTCACGGGCACGTTTCTCATCGCCCAAGCTGCAGTGAAGCAAATGCTTGTCGGTGGCGGCGGCCGAATCGTGACGATCGCTAGCAACGCAGGGCTCATGGGACAACCATTCAGTGCCGCTTACTGCGCATCGAAGGGTGGGGTAGTGAATCTGACCCGCGCTCTCGCGGATGAGTACATCAAACGGGGAATTACAGTGAACTGCGTTGCTCCGGGCGGTATCGACACGCCACTACAAGGCGCATTCGCGCAATCTCTTCCCGAAGGCACATCATGGAAAGACATGCGCAAGTCCATGACACCGCTCGGCAATAGTCAGCCAGAGGAAGTCGCGTCTGTCGTCGCGTTCATTGCGTCCGATGAAGCTCGCTATATGACAGGCTCGATCGTGAGCATCGACGGCGGGCTGACTCTCTGATGAGCGGGGGAGCGATGCTCGACAGCGCTGCGTCGGTATGGCAGTTGATCTGCGAGCGCGCAGAACGGACTCCGAATCGCACGATGCTGCAAGCCGCGGAACGGTCTGTCAGCTTCGCTGAATATCGGGACTTAGTTCGGGTCGCTGCCGCAGGCTGGCAGGAACGCGGGATCACGCCCGACACGCACGTGAGTTGGCAGCTCCCGACGTGGGTCGAGTCAGCGGTATTGGTAGGGGCGCTCTGTCGCATCGGTGCGATACAGAATCCGATGCTCCCGATTTACCGCCATCGCGAGATCAGTTTCATCACCAAACAGCTTGGTACTCAATTCCTCATCACCCCGAGCACTTTCAACAATTTCGACTACGCCGAACTTGCAGCGCTAATAGCCGCAGAGAACGCCAACGGCCTGCAGTCGGTTGTGGCGGATCGCTTCAACCCAGCGGGCAATGTCGCTCACCTTGCTCCGTCCCCGGAGGTCTACGAAAACCGAGCGGACGATCCTGTGCGTTGGATTTTCTACACCTCCGGCACGACCAGCGACCCGAAGGGCGCACAACACACCGATAGATCAGTCATGCAAGGTGCAATTGGCTACTGCAAGAAGACGCGAGTAACAGAAGACGACATTGCGCTAGTGGCATTCCCGTTTACGCATGTCGGTGGGGCAATCATCGGTGTGTTCGCTCCTCTGCTCACTGGTTCGATGGCTGTACTGATGGAAAGTTTCACTCCACAGCTAGCAACGGAGTTGATTGGCCGTCACGACGTGACGCTTGGCAATGGTGCGCCAGCCATTCATCAACTCCTTATCTCTGAGGCGCGCAACAATCCTGACGCTTATCGCAAAGTTCGTGCTTTCCCTGGAGGTGGGTCACCCAAGCCACCGACACAACACGACGAGATTCGCGAGGTCGTGCCGAGCGCCGTCGGCGGAATAACTAGTGGGTACGGACTTACCGAGGCGCCCATACTGACGCAGACCGACATGTCCGCGAGCGATAACAGCAAGGTCTTGGGTGAAGGCACGCCGACCGAGTCGGTCACCATCAAACTGCTTGACCGCTACGGAAATGTCGTAGCAGATGGCGAGGAAGGCGAAGTTGTAGCGACAGGCAACCAGATCATGCGTGGCTACACGGACCCGACGCTTGATGCCGGTGCGTTTACCGCTGATGGTTTCTTCCGCACTGGTGATCTCGGGCGCTTTCTTTCGGACGGAACGCTCGTCATCACGGGCCGAATCAAAGACGTGATCATTCGTAAGGGCGAAAATGTCTCGGCAAAAGAAGTCGAGGACTGCCTCTACTCACACCCGAACGTTGCCGATGTCGCTGTATTTGGTATCCCAGATGTTGATCGCGGAGAGATGGTTGTTGCCGCTTTGCGACTCAAGGATGCTTCTACTGTTCCCTCCGTGACCGACATCTTCAATCACTGCAAGGCCGCTGGCCTCATGGCTCAGAAAGCTCCAGAGCGTCTGATGATCGTCGACGCAATGCCACGTAATCCAAGCGGCAAGATCCCGAAGCACGAACTGCGCAAACAGCTACTTGGCGAGTGACTTGCGCACCTACTGCGTTACGGGCGCTGCTTCCGGTCTAGGCAAAGCCGTTGGCACTCAACTCGAATCGCTTGGTTCTCGCGTTATAGGCGTCGACCAACATTCCGTAGCAGCAACGGCTGACTTGTCGAGTCCCCTAGGGCGATCTAACGCAGTCGCGTCCGTGCTCGATGAGTGCGATGGCGTTCTCGCTGGACTTGTGCCGTGCGCCGGTCTCGGACCGCAACACGCGAGCGCGCAGATCATCGCCGTCAATTATTTCGGCGCTGTGGCGATGCTTGATGGGCTCTCTTCGGCTCTGACCGCGGGATCGGCTGTAGTGCTGATTTGTTCGAACTCGACAACTCTCACTCCTGGCGCGGACGGGGAACTCGCTAAGGCTTGCCTTAACGGAGATGAGGCAGCGGCTTTGGAGATTGCTACCGATACTCATCCAGCGGTCGCGTACGCGGCATCGAAAGTTGCGCTAGCGAAGAAAATGCGCACGCGTGTCGCTGAACTTGGTGCAGTAGGAATTCGCATTAACGCTGTTGCGCCAGGACCATTCAAGAGTCCCTTGCTTCAAGAAGGGCTCGATGATCCACTCACGAAAGATCTCATTTCATCTCTCCCAATACCCTTGGGTCGATTCGGCGAGCCAGAAGAGATCGCTCAAGTAATCATCTGGCTACTGAGCGACCACGCTCGGTATGTACACGGAAGCACCCTGTTCGTCGACGGTGGTATCGACGCGCTGCTAGCGCCGACCAGATTCCCTTAGGAGGGCTGAACGTGGATGTAAGCGTCACGCTGTCTGGCTTCTCACGGCTTTTCGGCAACGATTTCGCGCGCGTGCTCGATGCGGCCAGAGCGATCGATGGCGCTGGTGCTACGACGCTCGTGTTGGCCGATCATGTCGTGATGGGCGATCGCGTAGATCGGTATCCGTTCGGGACATTTCCTTACGGTCCTGAGGAGCCGTGGCCAGAGCCTCTTACGTTGCTCGCCGCGATCGCAGGTGTAACTACCGAAGTTCGTCTCGGGACAGGGATCGTGATCACGCCCTTACGGCCAGCGCCATTGCTCGCGAAAATTTGCGCAACGCTCGATCAAGTGAGTGGCGGACGACTGACGCTAGGAGTTGGTCCAGGCTGGCAGCGCGAGGAATACGCGGCATGCGGTCTTGACTTCGCGAACCGCTGGCAAATATTCGACGACGGGCTCAGGGCTTGCGCTGCGCTATGGACCCAACAGCCACCGGTCAGTTTCGCGTCACAGACAACTTCGTTCGGGCCGACCTGGTGCCTGCCACAGCCCGTACAGAACTCGGCGATTTCTGCGATACCGCTGGTGTATGGGATTCCGGCGACTCCAGTAAACGTCACACGCATCGCTGAACTTGGCGCAGGCTGGATACCGATACATACCACGACACCAGATGGACTCAGGGAAGGCGTAGCTGCGATCCGCGCAGGATTCGAAAACGTTGGGCGCGACGCTGCGAGCCTTCGAGTCCGCGCGACGGGGCGTGTTCAATCTGACGCGACTGGAAAGATCGATTGGTCAGCGACGCTCGACGCGTCGGCGGATCTCCGCGAGATTGGCGTAACAGAGGTTGCGGTAGGTCTAGGCCGACACTGCTCCGACACGACTTCCATCGAACACTTCGTGACGCGTGCCGTGGCGTGTTTCGCAGCGCTCTAGGGAAAAGAGCACAGCCAATCGAAGAGCCCCTGCTGGCTCGAGTCCTGTTCTGCTGTGTCCTCTGGATGCCATTGAACTGCGATGAGTCTTGACCCCGGCCGCTCGACAGCCTCGATGATTCCATCGGGAGACCGTCCAGTCACCACTAAGCCTTGCCCTAGATCATTGATGGACTGGTGATGATGGCACGAACACTCTGGTGAGGTTGTAGCCATGGCTGTCGCGACAAGGGTTCCGGGTTCGAGTTCCACCTTGCCGATGAGTTCACCGTTTGTGACTCCCGGGCGTCCGTGCGGCGACACGCCGAGGTCGGTCGGAATGTCTTGGTACAGCGAGCCGCCAAGTGCAACGTTGAGCACCTGGATTCCTCGACAGATTGCGAGTATCGGCACATCGCACGCGATGGCCGCGTGCACTAATGCGAACTCAAAATCATCGACGGCTGTGTCGGTGCCGTAAACGGACTCGTGTGGCGTCTGCCCATACCTGACTGGTTCGATGTCGGGACCACCCGTTAGCAGAACGGCATCGAAGCGTTGCACGAAATCTTGTGCTTCGCGTTTGCCGATTGGTACAGGGTCGCAGAGAACGGGCGATCCGCCGCTTGCGCGTACGCGCCCCATGTAGCCAGCGCGTTCGCCGATTCCTCCAGATTGCCACCCAGCCACCCGCCCATCGGCGAGACGTCTAGAGGTAAGAGCGATGAGTGGCTTTGGTCTTACCACTGATCGAAGTTTCGCTTCAGCTCCCAGTCGGTGACAGCGCGGTTGAACGAAGCCCATTCTTGTTTGGCTGTGTTCAAGAGGTGGAAATGCACATCGTCTCCGAAGGCGTGTCGAGCGACCTTGGAGTTGTCGAACTCCTCGATCGCTTCGACGAGCGTCCAGGGAACACGACCAACATCTGGGGCCGCATAGGCGTTGCCGTCAAAGCGGTCTGTCGGGGCGATGTTGTTCTCGATACCGTGAAGTCCTGCGGCGATAGTTGCAGCGAAGGCCAAGTACGGGTTTGCATCTGCACCTGGAATGCGAGACTCGACTCGGTACGACTCGCCGTGACCAACCATTCGGTAGCCGCACGTGCGGTTGTCGTGCCCCCACGCAAGCGCTGTGGGTGCCCACGACTCGGGTTGGTACCGCTTGAACGAGTTGACGGTAGGGGCGTACATCCACGCCAACTCGCGGCCAGTTGCAATGAGTCCACCGAGCCAGCCACGAGTGACATCGGAGAAGTTGTGCTCCGCGTCGTTGTCCCACATCAACGACTTTCCTGTGTCGCTAGACCACACAGATGAATGGATGTGGCATGACGAGCCAACATCTTTCATCGAGTACTTAGCCATGAAAGTGATGGCTTTGCCGTGTTGGTGCGCAATCTCTTTGGTGCCGTTCTTGTAGATCACATGACGGTCGGCCATGGTGAGAGCGTCGGAATATTCGAGATTGATTTCGTGTTGGCCGTAACCGGCTTCCCCCTTCGAGAATTCGACTGGAACGCCTGCGCCATCCATGCCGTTGCGGATCGCACGAATTAGGTATTCGTCGCGACTCGTTTGCAAGATGTGGTAGTCGAGGATCACACTCGAATGCGGTTTGAGATCCTGAAACTTCTTGGCGGCGGCATCTTCGAGGGAATCTTCGAACATGAAAAACTCAAGTTCGCTAGCGGCCATGACCTTGTAACCGAGTGCTGCAGCCCGCTCTAACTGGCGCTGCAAAATGCGCCGTGGCGAGACCTCAACCGGCTTGCCATCGCTTTCCTCCACAAGGTCACAGACGACGAGCGCAGTCTTCTCGAGCCACGGGATGTTGCGAATTGTGTTTAGGTCTGGGACGAGCGCGAAGTCGCCGTAACCCTTGTCCCAGTTGGCGTATTCGTAGCCGGGGACGACATTCATTTCGCTGTCCACCGCTAGCAGGTAGTTGCAGGCGTGAACTTCGCCTTCTCCCTTGTTCATTTGCTTGAGCCAGAAATGACCTGTAACGCGCTTGCCCATAAGTCGGCCCTGCAGATCAGGGAAGGTAACTAGCACCGTGTCGATTAGGCCGTCTTTTATCCGTTCGGCGAGTTCACCGGGTTGCATCATTCCTGGAATCATCAACTGCTCCTTAAGGGTGTTGCGCTGAATCCTACGGCCAAATTGTGAAAAATCGGTTAGCTGCGAATCCGAGATCCCTTCGGATCCCACAACGCGTCGTTAACGATCTCGGCTGGTATCCATTCTCCGAAGACCTCGACTTCGACGAGTCGCCCAAGTTCAGACATGCCGACGGGCACGTACGCGAATGCGATCGAAGCGCCGGTTCGGTAGCCAGCGCCACCACTTGTTACTCGACCAACGATCTTGCCATCGACCCGCACTGGTTCTGAACCCATGGCGATTGCTAAAGGGTCGGCCAAGCGCACAGCGCGCAACCTACGCGAGATTCCTTGAGACTTCTGCTCAGCTAGCGCTGCACGCCCAACAAAATCAACTCCCTTGTCGAGTGCGACGGCGAAGCCGAGGCCAGATTCGAAGGGGGTGTCGTCTGGGCTGATATCGGCGCCCCAAACTCGGTATCCCTTCTCGATCCGTAGTGCATCGATGGCTCGGTAGCCACCGGCGACCATGTTGTGTTGCGTGCCCCGTTCCCAGAGAAGGTCCCACAGCGTGGCTCCGTACTCGGTAGGGCAATACAACTCCCATCCGAGTTCGCCGACGTAGGTCACGCGCGCCGCAATTGTCGGTACTGCACCAATCGAACATTGTCGTGCTGAGAGATACGGGAATGCGACATTGTCGAGGGATTGGCTAGTTAGTGGACCAAGCACTTCGCGTGACTTTGGTCCCCAGATGCCGAAGCATGCGAGTGAGGAAGTGACGTCGCGCGGGTGGACGGAGCCTGCTGGTGGTTGGCTCTCTAACTGTGTACGTATCCACGCGAGGTCGTGTTGTCCGAACGCTGTACCGGTGACGAGTAGGAATCTCTCGATACCTAGGCGAGTGACAGTGAGGTCGGCTTCAATACCGCCACGTTCATTGCATAGTTGCGTGTAGATGACCGAGCCGACTGGCTTATCCATTTGATTCGCGCAGATTCTTTGCAAGAAGGTAAGCGCACCAGGACCTTCGAGTTCTAGTTTCGAGAAACTGGTCTCGTCGAACAACGCAACGGCGTCGCGGGTCGCAAGACTTTCGGTGACGATCGCCGTAGACCAATGTTGTCCCGCCCAGCCACTAGGGCGGAGTTGCTCGTGTGACTCGTACTCATTTGGCTCGAACCAGTTCGGGCGTTCCCAACTCGACTTCATACCGAACACGCACCCAAGGTCGGCGAGGGCACCGTATGCGGGCGACTTACGCAACGGACGTCCCGCGAAGGTCTCCTCGTTCGGGTAATGAATGTCGTAGTAGGTGCTGTAGACCTCGGTGGCGCGAGCTAACGCGAATTCGCGTGAGTTGTACTGAGGGCCGAATCGGCGAATGTCCATCTTCCAGCAGTCGAAACTTGGTTGCCCGTCGAGCACCCATTCGCTGATCGCCCGCCCGACCCCGCCTGCACCAGCAATGCCATGGGCGCAAAACCCTGCAGCGACGAATAGACCATGCACTGAACTCTCGCCAAGGATGAACTCGTTATCTGGCGTGAAACCTTCGGGACCGTTGACTAACGAGACGATGTCGGCGGTCTCGGCGGCAGGGACCCGGGCGCATGCATTGGCCATTATCGGAGCGAAACGATCCCAGTCCTCTGAAAGAAGTTTGTTATTGAAGTCTGGCGGTACGCCATGCAAAGACCATGGCGCAGGATCGCGCTCATAGCCACCGAGGACTAATCCATCGCCGTCGCGGCGGAAGTAAACGAGGTTGTCGGGGTCCCGCAATTGCGGAAGGTCGTCTGTGACACCAGGAATAGATTTCGTGACGAGATATTGGTGCGCCATTGGCACGATTGGGACGTTGACGCCAGCGAGTGCAGCAACATCCGGCGTGTACATCCCGGTAGCGAGTACAACGGTTTCGCACTCGACTGTTCCGTGGTCTGTGAGCACCGAGCAGACGCGACCGGCTTCGATTCGAAACCCAGTAACTCGGACTCCTGTTGCCACTTCGACACCGAGGTCCTTCGCTCCACCTAACAGGGCGTGTGTGAGGCCGCTCGGATCCAAGAAACCATCGGTTGGCAACCAAATACCGCCGAGTACCCCATCGGGAGACATGAGCGGGAACTTGGTCGAGCACTCGCGCGCCGACAACAGTTCCATTGGCAGGCCGAAGGTCTTCGCCCAACCATGTTGCCTGCGCAGTTCTTCCATGCGTTCGGTTGTCGACGCGATGCGCAACGACCCGACCTCGCGCCACCCAGGGGAACGGCCGGATAGCTCTGACTCGACTTCGAGGCGCCGGTAGACGTCGACGCTGTGCATCATCATGGTGGTGAGCGGCAGAGATCCGCGCAATTGTCCGACAAGCCCAGCCGAATGGAACGTCGAGCCACTTGTTGGCTCGGAGCGCTCAAGCACGAGCGCATCTGTTACGCCACGTTGTGCAAAATGCCACGCGATTGATGCTCCAGCGACACCCGCTCCGACGATTACGACCCTTGCGCGATCACGCATCGGGAATACCGCCCGCCGCATTCGCTAGCAGCGCCTTAAAGTGGCGCCCTGTCGCTGCACTCAACATACGTTCGAAATGTTTGGCCGAATATTCACGGAAATCGAAGTCGAGTGCGCTGATCCCTTGTTGCACGACAGCCCACATAGCTTCGCGAAAGTCGCTCATGATCATCATCAGTTCGAGTCTCCCAGACCTGCGGGCATTTACCGAACCGAAGTAGCTACGCAACAATCGCTCGCGGTCGGACTCGTCAAACTCGTTGTTGACACTCAAATTGCCGAGGTCGAAATACCGATCGTTGTTCCCCGCGTATTCCCAGTCGAGCAGCCAGACGTGGTGAGCGTTGTTCGCATCGACAAGAAAATTTGCACACAGCAAATCGTTGTGACAAGGTCGCTTCGGTTCCGGAGAAGACGCGAAGGCAGCGGCGATCTGCGACGCTGACTCGGCAGCGCTCGTGAACTCGTCAGGGATTGCGACCCCTCGCGAAAGAGCGGAGGCGCGATGCAAATATGGCACCTCGAAGGCGCCGAAGTCATTGGCTAGCGCAATGCCATCGTGGAATGCTCGCAAGTGCCCGCAAATCGCCGCGAGTATGGATGGCTCCTTGATATGGGTGCTGCTGGGTGACTTGCCAGCGACGAAGCGGGTGATCAGGTAGCCCTCGGGTTCCAAGAATGCGGTGACTTCTGGAGCTATCCCGAGTCCTGCGGCACGGCTGGCGGCTTCTAGCTCAGCAGATCGATCGATTTCGAGCAGGTGTGTATCGGCTCCTGCGAGTCGCAATACGAACTGCTCAGTCTCGACAGCTATGAGAAGGTTGCGGTTGGTTATACCGCCATCGAGGGCGTGAACGACGTGTGCCCGGCCTTCCCAGCCGGGCACACGGTTCAGCAGTTCTTGTATCTGTTGCGTGTCCAAAGTTCTCGGACATTACTAGTTCATTCTTCAGTCCTGCAGGCGAGCATCCTCTGCATCTTCAAGAGCGCGAACGAGGGTCTCGTCACCGCTAGCAAGTGCAGCTTCGATTGCCAGCAGCTCTTCAGGTGTTCCCTGGACGCGAGGCCCTGTGAACCACTTCTTCGCGGAGAGCGCCCACCACAAAGCAACAACAATGAATAGGCCAATGATGATCGGTCCAGTGAAGTTGAAGTTCGACATGTGAAAGACGGTGAAAGCATCAGGTGTGCCAGCACCGAAAGTTGTGCTACCGCCGACCGGCCAGAAAGGCCAGAATGGTGGAGCGAAGAACAGCAAGCTGATGAAGGCCACCCACGCAACTGCTGTCCAACCAACCAACTTCGAGTACTTGCCGAGATTCCATGCACCTTGCTCGAAGTTCGAGTTCGTTAGACGTAGGAAGATCGGAATGACATATGCGATGTAAAGGCCTACAACGCACATGCCTGTCATGGCAAAGAAGGCAACTGAGTAGTTGTTGGCTTGGTAAAGCGATAGTGCCCCGACTACGAGTGAGAGTCCACAGCCCAACCAGATTGAGTTAGTTGGTGTCCTGGTGCGCGGGTTGATTCGGTGCCACAGTTTGTGGCCCGGAATCGCACCGTCACGGGAGAACGCATAGATCATGCGTGAGTTCGCAGTCACTGACGCCATGCCGCAGAAGAACTGTGCGACAACGCAGATAGCGATGAGCAGTTTCGCTCCGATGCCACCAACTGGGTTCGCCAACGCGTTCGCTCCACCGGTTGCCAAGAAGCCATCTCTTCCGAGGATCAGGTCATTGAATGTGCCCTTCGGCGTTGCCTGCAACATGGCGACGTTCAGGATGAGGGCAGCAACTGCCGACACATAGATCGAACGGACGATTGCGATCGAAGCGCTGCGTCCTGCGTCGTGCGTCTCTTCACTTACGTGTGCTGACGCGTCGAAGCCAGTAATCGTGTACTGGGCGAGAAGCAACCCGACGAGACAGGCGTACAAACCTGGCAGGAAACTCGTCCCGCCGTTATTGCTCCATCCTGTTCCATTGCTGTAATCGAATATGAAACCGAAGCCTTCGCGGTCGTTCGGAGCAACCAACAGAATCGCGAAAATCACTAGCACGCCACCGATGTGCCACCAGACACTGATGTCACCGAGCACCTTGACAAGCTTCACACCAGCGACGTTGATCAACGCGTGAGCGAGCAGCATGATCGCGAAGATCACGAATACCGTCTTCGTTGTCAACCTGAAGTCATCTTGGAAGAGTCCGATGAAGTAGCCGGTGAACAATGCGAGTCCGTAGTCGACCGATGCGATAACGCCGATCTGGCCGATCAGGTTGAACCAACCTGTGAACCAACTCCACATCGCGCCGTTTTTCTTGGCGAGTTTGCCTGACCAGTAATAGAGGCCACCGGCAGTTGGGTAGATAGAAACGATTTCTGCCATGGCCATACCGACTAGCAGCGAAAAGAAACCAACGATGACCCACCCGATCGTGATCATCCTCGGCCCACCAGCGAATCCAGCCAGGAAGTACGTGGTCGTGCCACCGGCTAGAATCGAGATGATCGAGAAACTGATTGCAAAGTTGGAGAACCAGCCCATCTTGCGGTCTAGCTCTTGGGCGTAACCCAATTCGTGAAGGCGGGCGCGATCCGCCTCATGTGTAGTTGTCACTTCATCCCCCGTAACTAATACGCTTGAATTGATATTGACAGGGGAACTCTTGCACTCGTTCGGTCGGTTGTCACGGACCCTGAACGGACAAGTCGTGCAAACCGCCCAACTCGCGAGAAATGTTCGTCACTAGTGACGAAACGTGTAGTTGCGGTCGTGGGTTCGTCTATTCGGGCGTCACGTACGCAGCGGTTATTCCACCGTCAACGACAAGTTGGCTCCCCGTGATATAGCTCGCCTCATCTGATGCAAGGAACAGAGCCGCGTTGACGATCTCGTGCGATTGGGCGAGTCGACCCATAGGGATGTGGACTAAGCGACGGGCCTTGCGAGCTGGGTCGCTCATTAGCTCGGCGAGCAGGGGAGTATCGACAGGCCCAGGGCAAAGCGAGTTGGCGCGGATACCTTTGCGTCCCCATTCGACTGCAATCTCGCGGGTCATGGCGAGCACACCACCCTTGGACGAGGTGTACGCGATCTGTGCGGTCGCGGCGCCCATTAGAGCGACGAAGGACGCGACGTTGACGATGGATCCGCCACCAGATTCAAGCATCGCGGGAATGCCGCTTCGACAACCGAGCCAAACGCCTTTGAGATTGATTTCCATCACGCGGTTCCATGTGGACTCTGGCGTCTCGAGTACGCCGCCGTCGTCGTTTGGGAACACGCCTGCATTGTTGTAAAGCACATGCAGCCCACCGAAAGATGACATTGCGTGTGCGACCATCGCATCGCAGTCGGAAGCGTTCGATACGTCGGCTGCGACGAATGTCGCCCGGTCGCCGAGCGAGGCGGCCACGGCCTTCCCTGCAGCTTCATCGAAGTCAACGACAACTACACGCGCGCCTTCTTCGGCGAAGCGCACAGCGGCGACCTTGCCCATGCCGCTCGCTCCCCCCGTGATTAGAGCGACCTTGTTGTCGAGACGTCCCATTGGTTCGATCCTTCGTGTTGTCGGTGATTACTAGTTCTCTGGCTGCCGATAGAAACGTTGCCCATCGAGCGTGTCGGCAGCGAGCATGTCTGTGGTACACGCGCGGACATCTTCGCGACGCGAATACTCGTCCATGCGTCCGTCTATCGCAACTGTCTTACCTTGTTCTTCGGGCGGTAGCCAAGCAGTCGGCCGGTAGCCCAGACGAATCTGTTCGACAGCAACATCGCGAGCGTCGATAAGGGCGTTCCAGTCGGCGACCCACGCGTTGAATGCTGCCTGCCCGTCACCGTTGCCGGTCGAAGCTACCTCGAACTCTGCGACCATTGAGCGCAAGACAGCCGTTTCTGTGTCGATCCTGTCGCCCAGCTCAGCATTTTCCATTTGGTCTGCGAGCTTTCCGAAAGTAACGAGTTCGTCGCGAGCTGCCACGCAGGCTGCGTTCACTGGTGCCTGCGCATCCCCGATGGGTTCGCCTGACTTGCCGAGAAATTGAGCGCCTACGATTGCTGCGAGCACTATGAGGAATCCGGCAAGGATCACAAGCATCGCTACGTGGTTAGAGCCTGAATTCTTGGATTCGATGGTCTTGCTTTCTGGGGAGGTCGTCATGTCAAATCGAGTCTCATCGTTATTGCGCCACCATTACTACCTACGTCGGCGAAACCGACTCGTAGGTACAAGCGTCGAGATGGGTTGTCTGGTTCGACGGATAAAGATAGGGCCTCTAGGTCGCTAGCCTTCGCGCGTGTTACCAACGATCCGAGCAACAGCGAACCGATTCCTTGGCCTCGGTATTCCCCATATACGCCAATCGTGATTTCTGGAATGTAGGGGCTGATATACCCGTAGCCAGCGTCGTCGGACGGATACAACCGATACCACGCGGCGCCTAGTGGTTCGTCATGCCGGTCGAGCGCAACGAGTGCAACGTCGCCTGCTCGTCCCCATCCGTCTACATATCTAGCGAAGGAACGATCCTTTTGTGCCTTGGAGAGTTCGGGCCGTTCATCGTCGCCTGAGTCGCGCCAGAAGGCGGCTTCGTAAGCCATAGCCCACAGAAAGTCGGCGTCGGCTCGAGTAGTTAGCCGGTACACGACGCTTGAGCGTAGGTGGAGTCCGAGTCATAGCCATTACCTATGCTCAGCTGATGCGACGAATTGCTGTTGTGCTTGCGGCCGTCATCGTCATTACGGCATGTAGTCCAGACGACAGGATCGACGCAGAAGAGTTTCGCTCTCGAACAGCTCCTGAGTCTGTCGACGGTTCGATGGTTCCCAAAATTGAGTGGCAACGGTGTGGCAAGTTTGATTGCGGCACCATGTTGGTTCCGCTGGACCATTTCAATGCCGAGGCTGGCGAGCCAATCGAACTTGTTGTCAGGCGGAGGCGCGCGGGCGATACAGATAAGCGCCAGGGAGCGATCCTGTTGAATCCTGGTGGGCCTGGTGCTCCCGGAATCGACATGGTGGAGTCGCAAGAGGCGGAGTTCCCAGACGCTGTGCTCGAAAAGTTCGACCTCGTAGCGTGGGACCCTCGCGGAACGGGTGAGAGCAGTCATGTCGAGTGCGACTCGGACCTTGATTATTTCTTTGCGACTGACAAGTCACCTGACACCGAAGCTGAGATCGACGAGAATATTGCTACGTCGAAGAGGCTCGCTGAGTCGTGTGCGCGCGCAGATAATGCGGAACTGCTCGGGTATCTCTCGACTACCCAGACCGTCGAGGACATGGATTGGATCCGTCGGGCGTTAGGCGACGATGGACTCACGTACCTTGGGTTCTCTTACGGCACATACTTAGGTATTCGATATGCCGAGACCCACCCAGCGAATGTTCGTGCTCTCGTTCTAGACGGCCCAATAGACCCGGGAGCCGATTCTGCAGTAATGACATTGCAGCAGAGCGTCGGTTTCGAGCGCGCTCTGGCTGAGTTTTTTGTATGGTGCGACGAGCACGAAGCTTGCCAATTCAGCGCGGGCGGGGACTCAGAAGCTGCATTTGCAAGGCTCATGGCGAACATCGACGACGAATCGTTACCTGCCGAAACTAACGGCGAACAACGCCAACTTGGTCCCGGCGAAACCGATCTCGGTGTTGCTGTGATGCTCTACTTTGGCGAATCAATGTATGAGGATCTCGCAGCAGCTCTCGCCGAAGCGGTTAGTGGTGATGGGTCGATGTTGTTGACGCTCGCAGACTTCTACACAGGTCGCGATGAGGCGGGCAAGTACGACGGATCGATGTCGGCCTTCTACTCGATAGCGTGTTTGGATTCGACCTCTAGCACTGTCGAACAGTTGCGGGAGTCGGCCGTCGAGTTGGAAACTGCAGCGCCATTTCTTGGCGAAGCAAACGCGTGGCTTGGTCTGCCGTGCGTGTACTGGCCAGTCCCACCAGATCCGCTAGCTGCTCCACACGCCGTCAACCTTTCAGACTCCGTGAGGATCCTCGTGACAGCGACGGACGGCGATCCAGCGACACCAATCGAGTGGGCGCGCAGTCTTAGTGAACAGATCGACGCACCTTTACTAGTAGCTCGTAGCGATCAGCACACGGCTTTCACAGCCGGAGACGACTGCGTCCACGACGCAATCATCGGATTCCTTGTCGATCCCGACTCCGGAGCCTCGGACTGTTCGACAGCGACATAGCCGAGGCGATGTGGTCGTCCTGTAGGTGCTCAGTTAGCGTGTCGCCTTGTGGAACTGCGCTACTCCGACTCAGATGAAGCTTTTCGTGCTCGTCTGAGTGAGTGGCTGAAGTCTGAGTTGCCCCAATTCGCGAACGCCCCACACCGTGACGACTGGGAACACAGGAGGCGTTTCGATACGGACTGGCAAAAGCGCGTGTTCGATGCTGGTTACGCCGGTCTCAACTGGCCTAAGCAGTACGGCGGCGCAGACGCGAGCCCTACCGAACAGCTCATTTTCTTTGAGGAAACAACCAAGGCGAAAGCGCCGTATGTAGGAGTGAATTTTGTTGGCACGCTCCACGCAGGGCCAACTCTTGTGGAAGAAGGCACAGCCGAGCAAAAGGCTGAACATCTCCCGAGAATTCTGAGTGGTGAGGAAGTTTGGTGCCAAGGTTTCTCAGAACCGAATGCAGGCAGCGACCTAGCTGGCCTGGCGACCCGCGCCGAACGAGACGGCGACCATTACGTCCTCAACGGACAGAAGACCTGGTGCAGTTTCGGGCATGTGGCCGACGTAGGGGAGTTCCTAGTCCGCACCGACCAGAACGCGCCTAAGCATCGAGGAATCTCATGGTTGATTCTCCCCATGGATCTACCTGGCATCGAAATCAGACCAATCAAGACTGTGCTCGGATCATCAGAGTTTTGCGAAGTCTTTCTGACCGATGTTCGTGTGCCGATTTCCAACCGAGTCGGTGAAGAAAACGATGGTTGGCGCGTAACAAACGTGACACTCAAGTACGAACGCGGAACTGCTTTTGTCGGTGAGCTCATCGATTCGTTGAGACTTTGTGCCGACCTCGCGAACACGGTCAAGGACCCGGTCGACAGGCGCGAACTTGGCCGATCTCTCGCCGATTTCGACGCGCTTTGGTCGCTAACCAAACGCAACGTGAGTCAGTCAGTGACAGGGCAGGTCGGCCCAGGTTCGATGATGGTCAAACTCGCGTATTCAGAAGCGCGTCAACGTTTCGGCGAACTCTGCCTGCGCGTGCTCGGCCGCGACGCCCTAAGCCTCGCCGATAACGAACTCATAGAAGAGCGACTACGAACGCAAGCACTAACTATTGCCGCCGGTGCCTCGCAGATTCAGCGCAACATTATTTCTGAGCGAGTACTCGGACTCCCAAGGGAGCCTCGCTAAATGTTTCTCGATCTAAGTGACGATCAGGTTGCACTACAGCAGGGGATTCGTGCCCTCTTGTCGGGACGCTTCGGGTCAGAACGCATTCGTGCTGGCTTCGACCGCGAGATGTTCGACGAGTTAGCCGACGCCGGTGTTTTCAGCCTGATTGCAGATGGATTCTCGTGGGCCGACGCTGTGATTGTCTTTGAACAACTCGGTGAGTTCTGCGTGCCGGGGCCTCTCGTTGGGTCATTCCTCGCGGGGGGCGAACGCATCACCGGCGTATACGCCGAATCGACGCGAACGATTGAGCACATCGCCGATCTGGAAGCACTGATTCTTCTTGACGAAGAAAAAGTTTTAGCAGTCGACTTGGCAAACCTCGTGGCTGAGTCGCTCGATTGGCCGCTCGATCCGCTGACGCCGGTGGCACGGGTTGCCGACTTTGGGGAAACGACATTGCTAGCCGGAATCGACCCTGTCGAGTGGCGACAACGTGGCGCGGTTCTAACCGCGGCCTACTGTCTCGGCCTGAGTTCGCGCCTCTGCGAAATGTCGGTTGCTTATGCAAAAGAGCGTCTGCAGTTCGACCGTCCGATTGGATCGTTTCAGGCCATCAAGCATCTGCTCGCAGACATGGCAATGCGCACCGAGGTCGCGCGCGCTGCTGTCTATAACGCTGGAGCTCATCTTGATGCATCAGACGTCGCCGGACTGACACGATCGATAAGCGTCGCGAAAGCGCTCGCTTGCGAAGCCGCGATTCGCTGTGGCAAAGATGCGACCCAAGTGCATGGCGGCATGGGGTACACATGGGAAGTCGATGTGCATCTGTATCTGAAACGTGCGTGGGTGCTCGACACTCACTTCGGGAGCCACGAACATCACTTCGACCATGTAGCCGAAACTGCCTAAAGTCGGGCAGATGGACGAGTCAGCACATCGAACGACGATCACCGCTGCGCTTGCCGACCGCGTTGCTTCTGACCCAGACAGCCTCTATCTCGATTTCTCTGGCGATGCGTGGAGCGCCGCGCGCATGGATCAAGAATCGAGGCGCATAGCTCGTGGTCTCGCCATACTCGGTGTTAACAAGGGCGACCGTGTTGCCTCCCTTGTCGAGAACTCTGCAGAACAGGTGGTCCTGTTCTTCGCGACTCTGCGTCTAGGTGCCATTGCTGTGCCGATAAACACGGCGTACAAGGCTGAGTTTTTGCGCCATCAACTCGTCGATAGCGGTGCCGTCGTATTCGTGATCGCGGATGAGTTTGCTGATCGTATTGCCGAGGCGTGCGAGCAAGGCAAGGCGCCGGCACTTCAAGCCATACTGCTTGCGTCTGCGCTAGCCGCACTCGATGGGCCAGAGATCAATGACGTAACTGTGGACCCGAGTGATCTCGCGTGTCTCATCTACACCGCTGGCACAACAGGGCCGAGCAAGGGCTGCATGCTCTCGCATAACTATGTGGTCGCAATGTCGCGCCAGATAGCGAGAGCGTGGCAACGCACACCTGATGATGTCATCTGGACGCCTCTGCCGCTGTTTCACCTCAATGCGATCTCTATATGCGTTGTCGGCACGTTGATCACCGGCGGTAGCGCGAGCATCGCACGTAAGTTTTCGGTATCGGGTTTCTGGCCAGAAATCAGACGCACTCAAGCAACTGTGTTGTCGATGCTTGGAAGCCTTGCGATTCTGATCGCGAACGCAGAAGATCATCCAGAAATGAGTGGCCACAAACTGCGTGTGTGTGCCGCTGCCCCGATGCCACCCGATACGGATCGCGTATGGCGGGAGAGATTCGGTTGCGCGACCTTTAGCGGCGGCTTTGGTCTAACAGAAGCGTCGCTATTGGCTGCTCTGCCCCCAGGAGTGCAGAACAAGCCGGGTGCCGCAGGGATGCTGAACCAAATTGAGTTCGAGGTCGCGCTTTTCGATGAGCATCATGAGCGGGTTGCGATAGGCGAAACCGGCGAGATCTGTGCTCGTCCAAGATTCGACGACATGATGTTCGCTGGCTATTGGGATCGAGAGCAGGACACCTTAGAGGCGTGGCGAAGCGGCTGGTTCCACACTGGCGACCTCGCAACGGTCGATCAAGACGGTTACCTGTTTTTCGTTGACCGCAAGAAAGACTCATTGCGTCGGCGAGGCGAGAACATTTCAAGCTTCGAAATGGAAAAAGTGCTGTTCAGTCATCCTGCGATTTCAGATTGTGCAGTGCATGCGGTGCCGAGCCCTCTCGGCGAAGACGACGTGAAGGTGACCGCAGTGCTCCGAGCGGACTCGCAAACGACCGAAGAGGAGTTGTGTCGGTGGGTGGCTGAGCGTGTTCCGTATTTTGCGATTCCGAGGTACATCGAGTTTCGCCAAGACTTGCCGCGCAACCCAGTTGGCCGTGTGCTGAAGTACGAACTGCGTGCCGATGGTGTAACACCTGCGAGCTGGGATCGTGAGGTCGCCGGAGTCGTGTTCGAACGCAAGTAAGAATTCGGCAATAAAGACTCGACAATTTCATGCCGAATACCAGTCAGATGCGCTTATGCCCTGGTTGTTCGTATTTGATGCCACCTGAGTGGGATCGTTGTGCGCGCTGCGACACAGACCTCGCCGAAGTAGCGCCGCGAGCGCTTGTCGGTGTTGGCGCGGTTACGAAACGAACGACATTCGCTGCCGCGCGACTACCTGCGACTCCGGCTGCACCACTACCGATGGAGCGACGAAAGATGCCGCACCGGCCGTCGTTCGAGCCGTGCGCTCCGATAAATGTTCGCGATGGATACGAACCTCTAGCGAGCATTGAAGATTCTTGGACGCCGAAGGCGACTCGGTCGAAGCGTAGGCGCTTGCCAATTAAAGGGTTGTTGGTCTCTTGCCTGGTTGGCGGTGCTGTGCTGATTGCGTGGCAACAAGCAACGGCGCGCGATATCCCGGCTGAATTGGTTAGCTACGTAAAGGACGGCGTAGGAGTCGAATTCGTGTCTGAGAACGGCCGATATTCGGCGCAGTTCCCGCGACCTCCTCAACACATGAACCGGAGTATCACCTTTAGTGGTACAGCGCTCGATGTGTCATTCGCGTATTCGCGTACTGGCAATCAAGTGATTGGTGTCGGATGGTTCGATGTTCCAAGTCGGAGCATCGCGACCAAGGACGCGAACGCGAACCTCGCGCAGTTGGCGAACAGCTACGCCGTCGCAGAAGAAGCGACAGTCACAGAACTTGATTTCTTCAGTTTTCACGGCTACGGCGGAGTCGACGCGCACCTGCGCTCCGACCGTGCAGTCACAAAGATAAGGGTTGTTATGGTCGGGACGCGCATCTATGTGTTGCATGCTGGCGGGACTCCACAAGGCGCAATTGGCCTCGGACGTCTGAGCGAATCGTTCGAACTAAAAGGCGACTAGCGGGCCAGCGACGTCGACGAGGCCGGTCTCGAGAGACCAGTCTGCCGGAGTATCAGATTCGTCCCAAACTGACTCGTGGATAATCAGCGCACTGTGTCTCGCGAATTCGACGACCTCCTTGTGCAAATCCGATCGTTCGGATATGGCGGCAATTGTTTGACGACCGTCGAGCGCTGCGCACAACGCGATTGCTGCAGCAATTCCCGGTCCGCCTGTCGCTGGCACGACGATGCTCCCGAGTTCGGTCGTCGGGAACGTACGTGCAATCCAAAGCCCGACGGTCCCGGGGTCAGCAGCGAGCAATCCGCCGACCGGTAGTTGCTCTCGGAGTCGAGCAACTATTCGAGCAGGGTGGAACGGGAATCGTTCATCGCTGTAACCCGGTTGAGCGATCTTTGAGATTGCGTCGAACAATGGTGTTGTTGCGACGGATTCCCTGCGCGCTACATGGACCGATAGGTACTCCAATTGTTGTGGGTCGACATGTGTGACCCGCACTCCGGCTGGCATGGCTGGTCTCGACTCGTTGCGGTCTATGCCTGTCGCTATGACGACGTCGCAGGCGCCAAAAGACAACTCAAAATCGCGGGCCTGCAAGCCGACAGTCCCCATGTGGTACTCGCTGTCCCACGCAAATAGTCCTTTCGCCCCCCAGGTATTCGCGACGCCGACGTTCGTATAAGCAGCGAAGGATCGGATGCTCTCGGCTGCGGCCCGACGCGTGACGTAAGGCCCAGCGAGTACGGCGACACGTTCAGTGTCAGCAACAATCGCGCCTGCGAACGGCACGTAAGCGCGTGGCCCTGTCGGTCGAGCTCGGGAGCTGACGGGCATATCGAGATCGAAATCGAGATGGATGATGTGTGTGCGATGTTGCCGCGATACATCGCGTGCTGCCTCGTCGATGACTCGAAGTATGTGCGCAGGCGATTCGCAGGCAGTGGTAGCGACCTCCAGGCCCCCGACGAGGGACGAGATCCGAAGTTCGCGATGTGTGGCATCAAAGGCAACGCCTACTCGATTGAGTCGCCCATCAGCGTCTGCGAGGACCGAAGCGAGCGTCGGTTCCCCAAGAGAGATGTGTTCTAGGCGGCCGAAGGGATCTCCGAAGACGCGTTTGCAACCATGGGCGACGAGAATCTCATCGATGAGATCGGTTGCGGTCTTCATCACCGGAACTCTACGAAACGGCTAAACGTCGCGTGCTCATCGCATAGTTTCGCATTCCGATGAAACGAAACGTCTGTGTCGTTGGTGTCGGTCACGCCGACGGACCCTACGCGACGGGCCTCCAGCCGAACGCCCTAATCGCTCAGGGATTCACAAGAGCGCTAGCAGATGCCGGCTTGCGGAAGGATCAGGTCGACGGTCTAGCTTCGGCGGGTCACAGCGGAATGCACGAGGTTGCGGTAGCTGAGTACCTCGGGATCCGTCCAGCGTGGCTCGATTCGACTAGTTGCGGCGGATCAAGTTTCGAGTTTCATGCCCAGCACGCCTATCGGGCAATCGAGGCAGGCGATGTCGACGTCGTAGCGATTTGTTATGGCAGCAACCTGCTCTCTGCGAGCGGCCGAACGCTAGGTACTGGAGGCGGTGGTGGCCAAAGAGGTATGCAGCCACCCGGCCCAATGAAGTACGAGTTCCCGACAGGACTCACCCTTGTGGGCGCGTACGCCATGGCTGCGAATCGACACATGCACGAATACGGCACTACGCCGGATCAGCTTGCTTCGATCGCTGTGCAGATGCGCGAGCACGCTTCGCGAAACACGAATGCCATGTACCGCACGCCGCTCACTGTCGACGATGTACTCGAGAGTCGACTCGTCGCCGATCCGCTCCACAAACTCGATTGCTGTGTCATTTCAGATGGTGGTGTATGCGTGATTCTTGCAGCCGAACACATTGCGGCTGGACTGCGTTGGAGCACAAAGCCCGTATATGTACGAGGGGGATCTGGCGGCACGACTCATCACTCAGTGCAAGGCATGAGCGACATGACAACGACGGCGGCTGTTATCGCTGGCAAACGGGCGTTCGAAACGGCTGGGATTGTTCCTTCCGATGTTGACGTGTTTTGTAGCTACGACAGTTTCACGTACACCGTCCTAGTGACTCTTGAGGACCTCGGTTTTGCCCCGAAGGGCGAAGGCGGGCCATTCGTGGCGGAAGGCAATCTTCGGCTTGGAGGCGCGCTACCTACCAACCCAGATGGCGGCGGCTTGTCTTGCACCCACCCGGGAATGCGGGGCCTGTTCTTGCTTGCTGAGGCCACTCGGCAACTGCGCAACGATGCGGGTGAGTCGCAAGTGCAAGGAGCAGAGACCGCTGTCTGTAACGGGAGTGGGGGATGGCTGAGCACCCAGGGCACAGTGGTACTAGGGACGCAGAGCCGATGAGTGGCAACTGGAACGAGAACCCGCCGTGGGTAGTGCCAGTTCCTACAGACGAGGACCGAGAGTTCTTCGAGGGTGCGAGTCGGGGAGAACTCCGGATACAACGCTGTGATGAGTGCGGGCTGCATCAGCACTACCCAAGATACTTATGTAGCCACTGCGGATCTACCGAGGTCAAGTGGGTGACGGCGAGTGGAGTCGGAACTGTCTATTCGTTCACGGTGATACGGCAGAACGGTGTGCCACCGTTTCGTGAGCGTCTCCCGTTCGTGGTGGCAGCGGTTGATCTCGAAGAGACCGGGGCGCGTCTTGTGGCATCTATGCCTGGCGCCGACCCGGCACAGGTCGCAATAGGGATGCAGGTCCGGGCCACATTCAGGTCGGTAGGCGAAGGAATCGGTTTAGTCGATTTCGCCTGAGCTGTCGTGCAGACTGAAGTGCAAAGTTCTGCCGAACACCGATTCGAAAAGTTCCGACCGTCTTCGGCAACCCCAGATCTCAAGCTCGGGATCTGCGCTCGTAGCGAGGTGAAGCGTGACGATGTCGCCATTATCGACTGCTCGTAGACGCGTAATCCGTTGGCGATGACCGCGGTCTAGACCGTCGGCAACCCGAAGCAATGCGGCGAGCTTGCGGCAACGCTTGCGATCATCGGCAGAAAGCGCCGAAATGTGCTGTTCGGCTGCCTTTACGTCCCCCTTGCGGTGGTGCCGGACAAGCGCCGTCAGAAACTGCAATTCGGATTGGTCGAAGCCGCGCATCGCGCTGTTAGCGACGAGATACGCCGCATGTTCATGGTGCCTGTAGTGCGAGACATGGTGACCGATGTCGTGTAACAAAACTGCGTACGCGAGCATCGCCCGGTCTGCGTCGCCAAGACCGTGGAGTTCCTTCAGACCGTCGAACAATTGCAACGACAGGTCGCGTACGTGTTCGCAATGGCTTTTGCGACTGTTACATTTGCGCGCTAGTGCACTGACGGAAGCTTCGCGAATAGTTGTGACGTCATCCGCGAACTGGCTCGGATCAGAACGCGCCACTGCTTGAAGCAGAATCCCTTCCCTCAATGCCCAATCAGAAAAAGTCAAGGACTCGAAGCCGAGAATATCGAAAGCAACATCTAGCACTACAGATCCGACGGCGATGAGGTCAGATCGCTTCGTGTCGAGCCCAACTAGCCCCTTGCGCTCGCTTGAAGTCATCGTCAGCAAGCGTTGATGCATCTCTTCAAAATCGCTGCGCCTGATCGTCACGTGGTTGAGATTTCGCGGCTGCGCGATCTTTGCGTGTGCCAATGTCATGGCAGCGAGGTCACCAATAGTGCCGCTGCTGCCTACGAGCATCGTCGGATTGTGCACTCCTAGCCGCTGAATGACAGGTAAGAGAACATCACTGACTTGCTCATTGAGCCTCTGTAGTTCATCGACGTGCGGCGGATCGTGAGAGACGAACTTGGCCCGGAGCAAGCCGACGCCTAGAGCAACGCTCGCTCCGTCGAGCATCCCGTCACGATTGCCGACTCCAATCTCGAGGCTCCCGCCTCCGATGTCGATGAACACTGCCGGTCCGGGATCCAATACGACGCTGGCACGGATTGCCTCGAAGATCAGTTCGGCTTCCTCTAGACCATCGATCACTCGCACAGTCACTCCGGCTTCAGCTTCGAACCTGTCGACTAGTGCGCTGCCGTTGGCCGCCCTCCGAATTGCGGCGGTAGCTACGGCGTAAACCTCAGTAGCCCCATGAGCGAGCGCGAGTTCATGCAGTCGTCGGAGAGAAGCCACCGCTCGGTCGGCGGCGGCGGCTCGAATGCACCGAAATTGGCCAACTTCGTCGCCGAGTCTGAGCATTTCTTTTTCGCGTGTAACCGTCGTGAATGTCCGATCGGGGTGGACATCGGCGACAAGCAGATGGAACGAGTTCGAGCCAAGGTCGAGGACGGCGACACGCATCGACATATGACGATACGCTCGGAGCCCCCTACTGGTTGCACACACGGAGACACGATGGACTTTGAGTCACGAATGCTTATCGACGGAAAGCTTGTAGATGCAGAGAATCAGCGCACCTACGCAAATGTGAACCCGGCGACAGAAGAAGTCATTGGCCTAGTTGCCGATGCGTCTGCGGACGATATGGAGCGTGCGATTCTTGCAGCACGTCGCGCATTCGACGAGTCAGATTGGGCTATGAACAGGGAATTGCGTTCACGGTGCCTTCGCCAGTTGCACGATGCGCTCGACAAGTCCCGCGAAGAACTCCGCCCGCAAATCATCGCGGAGGTCGGCACTCCAGCTGCTCTCACCTACGCGATCCAGATGGACTCGTGTATCGACGACATGTTGTGGGATATCGACATAATCGACAGCTACAAGTGGGAAGAGGAACTCGGCGTGCATGAGTTCTTCGGAATTACGAGTAACCGAATGGTTATCAAGGAACCGATCGGAGTCGTGGGAGCAATAACTCCGTGGAACTTCCCGTTCATGCTCAATCTTTCCAAAGTCATTCCCGCATTGGCCGCCGGTTGCACAGTCGTGTTGAAGCCAGCCCCCGACACGCCGTTCAGCGCAACGTGGATCGGACGTCTCGTCGCAGAGCAGACCGACATGCCCGCGGGCGTCTTCAACGTCGTCACTGCGAGCGACCCTGCCGAGACTCCCGAAGTCCTGACAGGGCACGACCTCGTTGACATGATCAGCTTCACGGGTTCGTCCGCGATCGGCAAGCGCATTACAGAGCGCAGTGCTGGAAACCTCAAGCGCGTATTCCTCGAACTCGGCGGTAAGAGCGCGAACATCATTCTCGACGACGCGAACTTCGAAGCCGCGCTAGCAAGTGCGAGCATGGTTTGTATGCACAGTGGGCAGGGATGTGCGATTACAACACGACTGCTGTTGCCGCGATCGCGTTACGAAGAAGGAGTCGCGATCGTAAAGCAATCCTTCGAGAATTTCCCTTATGGCGACCCGGCAGATGCGTCAAACATGGCCGGACCGCTGATCAACGCGAAGCAGCGCGAGCGCGTGCTTGGGTACATAGAGAAGGGCAAAGCCGAAGGGGCGCGTTGCGTTGTCGGCGGGGGAACGGCAACCCAATTCGATAGTGGGTACTGGGTGCAACCAACACTGTTCGTCGATGTAGATCCGGACTCCACGATCGCGCAGGAAGAAATATTCGGTCCTGTCCTGGCAGTCATTCCTTATGAAGATGACGACGATGCCGTAGCGATAGCAAACAACAGCCGATACGGGTTGTCGGGTGCCGTCGTGTCAGCGTCGCTTGACAGGGCGATGTCGGTTGCACGGAGAGTGCGCACAGGCACCATGTCCGTAAATGGCGCCCAGTGGTTTGCGCCTGACTCGCCGTTTGGCGGATTCAAGGAGAGTGGGACGGGTCGCGAGCATGGCGTTGCTGGATTCGAGGAGTATCTCGAAACCAAGACCCTCGGCTTACCTGTCTGATCGAATTGGGGCGATGCAGTAGCGAGTCACCGCTAGAGCAGCGTTAGCCTAATCGCCATGACAGCCATGATCGACACCTCATACCTTCCGACATTCGCGACATTTGAGGAAACCCGGCGGCACCGTTTGCAACGGCTAGCTGCAGCGTTTCGGCTTTTCGGAAAGTTTGGTTTCGACGAGGGAATCGCCGGTCACATAACGGTGCGCGACCCGGAGTATCTTGACCAGTTTTGGGTCAATCCGTTCGGCATGAACTTCAAACACATTCGTGTTAGCGACCTCGTTCGTCTAGATCACGACGGCAATCTCACACATGGCGATGCTCTCGTGAACCGCGCTGCTTTCGCTATTCATAGTCAGGTCCATGCTGCACGGCCAGACATCATTGCTGCTGCTCACTCACACTCGCTTTACGGCAAGGCGTTCTCGTCGCTCGGTCGCGATCTAGATCCGCTCACTCAAGATGCGTGTGCGTTCTACGGCGATCACGTCGTGTTTCGCGATTACACCGGCGTTGTGAACGACACTTCCGAAGGCAAGCGGATCGGCGAAGCGCTCGGCAACAAGAAAGCCGCGATACTTCAGAATCACGGCCTCTTGACCACGGGTTTTTCTGTCGATGAAGCGTGCTGGTCGTTCATAACGATGGAACGAACTTGTCAGGCCCAACTACTCGCAGAAGCCGCAGGCAATCCGATCAAGATCGGCCACGATGTCGCGACGCTCACCCATAGCCAAGTCGGTTCGCCAATCGCCTGTTATATCTCTTTTCAACCACTTTATGAAGCGATAACTCGCGAGCAACCTGACCTTTTTGAGTAGGCACTAGTCGCCTGCGTGCGTTAGGCAGAAGCTTGGCCGCGAGCCCAACTGATGCTGCCAGCAAGAAACGCTGTTGTGTCAGGAAACTTCTTAGCGACTACGTCCTCGAACCATGAGGGAACGTAAATCTCGAACTTGTCGTTACCGATGAGGTCGAGTATTGGTCCCACAATCTCTGATACTGGGGCCTTCTCGATGGGGGAGGTGAACGGATCGTTGTCCGGCAGGTTGAACGGTTCGGTGTCGAATACGCCGGGGTTCACGACATGAACGCGCACATCGTGGCTGGCGATACCAAGATCGACTCGCATGGATTCAGACCACGCAGTAAGCGCCGCATTGCTAGCCGCGTACACCGCTTCGGCTGGCGGTGACAGGCGGGCAGCTACGGAACTGATGTTGATGATGTCTGCGCCGCGATCGATGAACCTCGGAAGCAGCGCGTGCATCAAGCGGACTGGCGACGCGTAGTTCAAGCTCATCACAGCCTCGACAGTTTCCGTCGTCAAGTTCATAACGGTTCGGCGTTTCGGGGTTCCGGCGTTGTTGATGAGAACGTCGATTCCGCCAAGATCATTGTCGACGCCGAGAGCGAACTTTTCTAGGTGGTTGAAGTCGGCGAGGTCGACTACGTAGGAGCGCGAGTCTGGCGAAATTTCTCTGAGTTCGGCGAGCACCTCGGAGAGCTTGTCCGGTCGCCGCGCGCAGATCGCGACCGTAGCTCCGCGCTCAGCCGCGCCGAGAGCAACTGCGAGACCTATGCCGGTTGATCCGCCTGTAACGAAAACGCGTTTGCCGCTGAGGTCTGTCATGGGTCGCAACATCGCGTCTATGGATAACGCTGTTACAGTCCGTCCACTATGACGACTCAGCCGACAGGTTTTGGACCGAACACCTTTGACATAACAGGACGCGTCGCTGTAATAACAGGAGCTGCCGGCGGGATAGGGCGCGCATCGGCATTGGCGCTGGCTCGATTCGGCGCCGACCTGGCAATATCGGATCGTGACGCCGAACGACTACAAGATGTTGCCAAGGAAGTGGAGGCGATAGGTCGTCGATGTGTTGTTGGCGTGTTGGATGTGCGCGAGACCGCTGACGTCGAAGAGCACGTAGCGACGGCCGTGGCCAGATTCGGGAAGATCGACATTCTCGTCAACAATGCTGGGGGAGGCTTCCAGGCGCCGTTCATGAATGTGAATAGCAAAGGTCAGGATTCGCTAATTCGCGAGAATTTCACCTCGGTAACGAACTTCGTGCGCGCATGCGTGCCCCACATGACTTCGCCAACCGGTGGGTCGATCATCAACATGACATCCATAGAAGCTCACCGAGCAGCGCCTGGCTTTGCCATCTACGCAGCCATGAAAACAGCCGTCATGTCGCTCTCGAAATCTTTGGCGTTGGAACTAGCCCCCCAACTCGTGCGCGTGAACTGCATCGCTATGGACGTGATTGCGGCGCCAGGTCTTGGTGACCACGATTTCACAGGCAAGGCAGTGCTGCCACTCAACGCGACAGGCGAGGATGTCGCAGGCGCTTGCGTGTATCTCGCTGGAGACGCGTCGCGCTTTGTGACCGGCTCAACGATTCATGTGGACGGCGGCAATCTCGCATCTGCTGGCTGGATACGAGCGCAGGACGGCTCTTTCGCAACGGGTTTCAATGGGAGTCTGGCTGAGTGAAGGATCAAGAGGTTTCGTTAGGCATCGCTCTCGGGGCAGTCAACCCGTACTTTCATGAAGACCTGACCGTCACTGCGGATGAACTCGGATTCGAAAGCGTCTGGCTCCCAGAGCATCTCGTGTTCACTTCTGCGATGACGAGTTCGCCTCACCCGGGACAAGATCACCCTCCTGTGCCGTCGAACACTCCGATCTTCGATGCGTTCGCGAACTTGGCGTATCTCGCTGGACTGACTCAACACATCAAGTTAGGTACCCACGTTTACAACATTGGTCTGCGCCACCCGTTTGTTTCGGCACGAGCGGTACAGACGCTTGACATATTGAGCCGTGGTCGTGCCATTTTTGGGATAGGCGCGAGTTGGCTTGAATCTGAGTGGGTAGCGGCCGAACTCGACTTCGCATCGCGTGCGGAGCGTGTCGGCGAATGCATCGAGATCTGCAAATTGCTCTGGACACAGGAAGAGACGAGTTTCCACGGCAGGTTTTTTAGTTTTGACGGAGTTGTATTCGAACCGAAACCAGCACAATACCCATATCCGCCGATTCTGGTAGGTGGCGAGTCGAAGGCGGCCTTGCGTCGTGCAGCGCGCTACGGCGACGGTTGGGTCGGCATGGCACACACATTTGAGTCTGTCGTGCCGCAAATCTCGAAGCTACGCGAGTTGCTCGACGAAGAGGGCCGAGAGTCAGGTGGTTTCGAGGTCACGATCACGGCGCAAGTCGCCGAGCGATCTGATCTCGAGCGCTGGGCAGAGATCGGCGTTACTCGCTTGATAGTCAGTCCGTGGCAGCGAGGCAAGGAAGCAATTGACGGTGTCAAACGTCTAGCTGGGATGATCGAGCGGTCTTAGCGAAGTGTCGCGGTGTAAGCCGCCATACCCAGAACGAATTGGTCGCAGTTCGCGGACTTGTCAACGGCCATCTTTTTTGCGTCGATGCCACCAGGAAAAGTCGCAGGCACGTAATACTCGAACCCTGAATCGGAGATGGCGTCGGCGATATCTGACGCACAGTCAGCAGCGCTTACCTTGTCGATATCGAAAAGGGCCTCGGCATTGCCTTCTTGATCCCAAATCTCGGTATCGATGGGTCCAGGAAGCACGAGTTTGGCCCCAACATTCGTCCCGCCGAGATCGATATGGAGTGATTCGGTCCATCCTGCTAACGCGTATTTCGACGCGCAATAGGCGGCTTCATTCGGTATCGGAGTCCTCCCGCCCATCGATGAGACGTTCACGATCAGCCCAGAGTCTCTCGCTAAGAAGCGTGGGAGCAGACCAAGAGTGAGACGCACGGGAGACAAGAAATTGATCCGCATCGTTTCTTCGAGGTCAGCATCAATGAGTTCGGTTGCGCGAACTCTCTTCGGTATTCCAGCGTTGTTAACTAGGCAGTCAATGCCGCCGAGGGTTTCCCAAGCATTTAAGGCGAGTGCCGAAACGGCTTCAAGGTCGCCGAGATCACAGACGAACATCTGAGAAGCCGGCGAATGTGCCCGACACTCCTCGAGAACCACTTCGAGGCGATCTCCGCGGCGTGCGACGATGCCGACGTGCGCTCCCCGGGATGCGAGTTCGATAGCTAGCGCCGCCCCAATGCCAGAGGATGCACCGGTAACCAATATGCGTGAGTCATGAATTTCTTGCGACGTCATTGTGTGAAATTAGCAACCCGAGTGCCGTTCGTCGGCCGGGCGGAGCCACGAACGGCACTCGGGTGGACCATTGCCCCTCTATGGTTGTCGAATCGGAGTGACTTCGATGCAGATAAGGGACCCGCATGCTTATTTCTCACATTCAATTAAAACGCCCATTCGCTTGTTCGGAGACGCGTGGCCTTGTTCGATTCAGAACTCGTGTAGACGCCAGGAGGCCGTAAGTGCAAGAAGCTGACAGTTCTTCAACCCTCGCACGTAGTCAGGCAGCGCGACGGCGACGCGTGATCGACGCTGCGCTAATGCTCGCTGCACGAGGAGGGTTCGACAACGTACAAATGCGCGACGTTGCGGGTGAAGCCGATGTTGCTCTCGGTACTGTCTACCGCTACTTCGCGTCGAAGGAACGACTGCTCCTCGAAGCAATGGCGGAGCAACAAGAAGATTTGCGCGGGTACCTCATCTCGCATCCGGCAGCAGGGGACACGCCTGCTGAGCGCGTGATCAATGTTCTAGGTCGCGCGAACATTTCGTTGCGCAAGTTTCCAGACATCACCGCAGCAATGGTGCGCGCATTCGGAGCTAGCAGCGAAGAGAATCGCGACGTAGTGGTCAGGGTCTCAGACACCATGGGCTCGATTATCACTGTTGCAATCGGCACCAACACGATGCGCGACCAGCGGATAGCTCGAGTTCTAGTGCAGGTATGGATGTCATCATTGATCGGTTGGGTAGGTGGAGTCGATCCTGCAGAAAGAGTCGACGATGACATCGCGATTGCCGCACATCTACTGCTCGATCCAAAGCCGTGAGGTCGCCGAGTTAGGACCGGAACCACTGCGAGTGCATGTGCGGGCGCGCTCCGGATAGTTTCACGGACATGTCGAAGCCTTTTCACTTTCATTTCGCAGACCTGTTCGAACAAGCGTGCGACAAGGTTCCAAATCGTGTGGCGGTCATAGATGATCGTCGGCGTGTCACATATGCAGATCTCGAGGCCCGCTCGAATCGCCTTGCACATGTGTTGTTGGACGGTGGCGTGAAGCCAGGTGACCATGTCGCGATCTACGCCCAAAATTGCATCGAGTGGATAGAAGCCTTGTTTGCCATCTACAAGGTCCGAGCGTCGATTGTGAACATCAACTTTCGCTATGTAGAACACGAACTCCGCTACATCCTCGACAATTCAGACGCTGTCTCGATCATCTATTCGGTCGGATACGAGTCCGTGCTTGCTGCCGCTCGCGATGCCCAACCAAAGCTCGCGCAGTTCATCAGAATCGATGACGACACAGACCAAGACGTGGTACTTGATGATGCGATCGATTACGAGACTGCGCTGGCTGCGAGTTCCGCCGAACGCGACTTCGATGAGCGCAGCGACGACGACGTCTACCTGTTGTACACAGGCGGCACGACGGGCATGCCGAAAGGTGTCATGTGGCGCATGGAGGATGTCTTTTACGCGTTAGGTGGCGGTATCGACGTGTTCACCAACATCAAGGCGAGTACGCCGGCCGACCTCGCAAACAAGATTGATCCGGAGGCGCTTGGTTGCCTCGTCACGCTCCAAACGGCGCCGATGATGCATGGCGCGGGCCAGTTCGGAATTATGCGCACTCTTTTTGAAGGCAACACTGCGGTATTGCCGAAGCAGTTTGATGCCGATCAGGTGTGGCAGCTCGTCAACGATCATCGGGTGAACGTGATCGGCTTTATCGGAGACGCGATGGCCCGACCGCTCAAGGATGCTTACGAGAAGGTCAAGGACCAGATCGATATCAGTTGCGTGTTTTCCTTTAGCTCCACAGCCGCGATTTTTTCGCCGACACTTAAGGCCTACTGGCGCGAGACATTGCCAGGGCACACCGTGATGCTCGATGCCGTCGGCTCAACTGAAGGCGGCATGAACGGTTTTCGGATGGTCGAAAAAGGCGCTGTGCAAGCCGAGGGCATTACGACCGTGACCCCTTCGCTCGACTCCGTTGTGCTCGACGAAAACCTCATGCAAGTAGCTCCTGGTAGTGGTCAAGTTGGACGCGTGGCTCGCGGTGGCAACATCCCGATCGGTTATTACAAGGACCCGGTGAAGACTGCGGAGACGTTCGTGGTCGACGCCAATGGTAAACGCTGGTCTATTCCTGGAGACTTCGCGAAGGTAGAAGCCGACGGAACGATTTGCTTGCTCGGTCGAGGGTCTGTGTGTATCAATTCTGGCGGAGAGAAGATTTTTCCAGAAGAAGTCGAAGGCGCGCTGAAGGCGAATGCTGGCGTGGTCGACGCCATAGTTGTCGGAATCCCCGACGAGCGGTGGGGTGAAGCTGTTTGCGCACTTGTGCAAGCCGAGTTAGGAAGTTCCCCGACGCTCAGCGAGTTGCAGTCGACAGCGCGCTCGCTCGTCGCTAGTTACAAGGTTCCACGTGCGATGTTCCTAATACCTGAGGTGCCGCGACACCCAAACGCCAAGCCTGACTACAAACGAGCCAAAGCAATGGCTTTGGAGCTATTTCAAGCAAGCAACCTTTGAGGATTTATCGCGATACCTGCGTATGCATGAGGAGTAGCAACTCAAGCAAGTAGCGCAAATACCGATGAGTATCTAGATGCTCATTCACCAGGTTGGTCCGCGTTCACAAAGATTTTCCCTAGCGATCGCATTGGTCGCACTACTTGGCTCCGTGAGCGGGGTCATGCTCGCCGTCTGGACGCTTCCTAGCTCGGCTCAAGTCCCGATGGCTTCGGGTACGAGCGTCATGGGACCGTCCACCCTTACGGCTACTCAACTAGCTGACAATTACTACGCGAAGAAGGGTTACAACTTCGCGCGAATTCCGAATCTCAACGGCGACGTCAAACGCCTCGCTGAGATATTTATTGCCGAAGGCAACGCAGACGGCGTCCGCGGCGACATTGCATTCATGCAGTCAATGCTCGAGACGGGTTGGCTCGAATTCAAGGACTACGGCCAGATCAGACCGGACTTCAACAACTTCTCGGGAATCCTTGCTTACGACGGCCGACCAATTGGCACGACTTGTGAAGCAGAAGCTGCGATCGAAGCCGCCGGCGGGTACAAGTCGCGGTGTTTTGCAACACCGGCCCTAGGAGTTCGCGCGCAGATCCACAAACTGCGTAGTTATGCGGATGCCTCTGTAGCAAACGTTGCAGGCCGAAGCAGCTATGCGCCGAGTTACTCGCGTGGCATGGCACCGTACTGGGAACAGTTCGGCGGCAGTACAGGTATCGCGATTTGGGCTACAGCGCCTGACTATGGCAACTACATACTGAACAACATGTACATCCCGATTCTGAATCGACTTGGCCTCACGATGCCGTGTGCTGCATTGAACAATCCCGATGGGACTGTTGGTAGTGGGTATTGGGTCGTTGACTCGACCGGCGTAGCAACAGAACGTGGTACAGCGGGTGTGCTAACGACATCAGGCGGATCTGAACCGAGCGATGCTGTCGTGGCTGTGGCTGCACGGCCAGATGGTCTCGGCTACTTCGAAGTGACTCGCAGTGGCAGAGTGCACTCTTACGGATCAGCGAGCTCCTTCGGCTCTATTCCTCAGTCAAGGATCGGATCGCCCGTAGTCGGAATTGAGGCGACGGCGTCAGGCAACGGGTACTGGATAGCGACCGCAGATGGCAGTGTGTTCCCATTCGGCGATGCTGTTGACCACGGGTCATTGAGCCGGACGGTACTGAGAAGCCAAGTGGTCGAAATTACGAAAACTCCAGGAGCGCGTGGCTACTGGCTCCTGCAGGAAGATGGATCGATTCATGCATTCGGAATGGCGCATGACTTCGGCTCTCCGCGAGACGATGGCTCGACGCAGGAGGTTGTCGCTCTGGCGGCGTCAGCATCTGGTGACGGGTACTTCGTAGTAACGGCTTCTGGGAGCGTGCAAGCTTTCGGAGATGCGTTAGCAGAGGGCGACACCAGCGGTTGCGAACTCGGTCGTGCGGTCGACATCGCAGTGGCGAGGACTGGCAATGGCTACTGGATTCTCACGGCCGACGGAACTGTGGCCGCGTTCGGCGACGCGAAGCACTTCGGCAATGCCAATCTCTCGGGTCGCCGGGCCGTGGCATTCGTCCCTTCGGCCTGATAGTTCGCCGGGACATTCCCAGCTAGACTGCACCCGTACGAATATATGACGGGGAGCTCGGGATAGCCGGGCTGAGAGGGTGGCCGAATTTGTCACCGACCCCATGAACCTGCTCCGGATAATGCCGGCGAAGGGAGTTGCCATGAGGGCTGCAGTGGTGCTGTGCGGGCCAGTAGCGCCAGATTCGAAGTGGCGCGATCGCTTGCCCGAATCGCCCTTAGTAATCGCGGCTGATGTCGGATACCGACATGCTCAAGGTCTTGGACTGCGCGTTGACGTCCTCGTAGGCGACCTCGATTCTTTAGACGCTGCCGAAGTCGAAACGGCGAGGCAGCGCGGCGCTCGGGTCGAGCGCCACCCCGTTGACAAGAGTGAGACCGATCTCGAACTCGCGCTCAATCTCGCGCTGGTGTCTGGCTGTGTGCATGCTGTCGTAGTCGATGGCGGTGTCGGTCCAAGGGTTGATCATTTCTTGGCAAACGCACTCTTGCTTGCTCATTCGAGGTACGCCCCGATGGGCGTCGATGCCGCATTCGGTAATTCTTGGCTAAGGGTGGTGAGGTCAGAGCGAGGTCGCACAGAACTCCGCGGTGAGGTCGGTTCGCTAGTGACGTTGCTAGCCATCGGCGGCCCAGCCGAGGGAGTGCGAACCAGCGGTTTGAAATGGCCTTTAGAAGGCGAAGCGCTACGGGAGTATGCAACTCGTGGGGTAAGCAACGAACTGGTTTCGGGCGTGGCCCACATCGAAGTTGCCTCTGGGGTCATAGTGTCAATTCAGCCCGAGAGCGGAGTGTCATGACTCGCCCGATGATGGCTCTAGCGGTTGCAGTGGCCATGGCCTTTGGAGCATGCGGAACCGAAGAACCAAGTCCCGACGATGCGCCGATCACGGTAAAGATCCTGGCACATGGATCTTGGGTTACTGCTGAGGGAATTTTTGAGCCTCTGCTCCAAGATGGAATCAAGGTAGAAGTGATAACGAGTGGCGACGCTGGAGCGCTCACCAACGAGGTAATTCTCGACGCCGAAAATCCGCGGGCAGATGTCGTCTACGGGATCGATAACACGTTTCTCGGTAGGGCACTCGCCAACGATGTATTCGGGGTTCACGACTACAACACCACCGGAATTGCAACTTGGCTACTTGATGGAATTGATCAGTCACGCGTGGTCCCAGTTGACTACGGCGATGTTTGTGTGAACTACGACATTCGGTGGTTTGCTGAACGCCAAATTGCGCCGCCAACCAACCTCGACGATTTGATCGATCCTGTATACAAAGACCTCACTGTCGTGCCAGACCCGAATCTGTCGTCGCCTGGTCTTGCGTTCTTGCTAGCTACCGTTGACCGCTACGCAGACGCATGGGATGACTATTGGTCAGATCTAAACGCCAACGGTGTTCAAGTTGTTGACGGGTGGTCGACAAGTTGGTACACGGAGTTCACTGTTAGTGGAGGGACGAGGCCGATCGTTGTCAGCTATGCGTCGAGTCCGCCAGCCGACGTGATGTTCTCGGATCCACCCCGCACAGAGCCGCTGGTGGCCGCTGTGGACGATGGTTGTTTCCGGCAGGTCGAGTTCGCAGGTGTATCACGCAATTCCAAGCATGCCTCCGAAGCTGTCAAGGTTATTGACTTCATGCTCTCAGAAGCTTTTCAGGCCGACGTGCCCGCGAATATGTTTGTGTTCCCTGCTAGGGAGCATGTCCGTCTCCCGGAGGTGTTCGATGCGTTTGCGCTTCGTCCGACCGCACCGGTGCGGATGAGTGTCGAACGCTCCGAGGAACTTCGTGATGAGACAATTGCGCGCTGGACCGAGGTCGTGCTCAAGTGAATTTCCGGACGCGAGTGGCGCTCGCTGGACTGCCAGCGTTGTTCGCGTTCATGTTTGTCGCATGGCCACTCGTAGCAATATTGAAGCGCGGGTTCGTCATCGACGGCTCGCTTGACCTCGGCGCGATCGTCGACATATTTGGGAGCGATCGAAGTAGATCACTTGTGACGTTCACCGTCGTCCAAGCGGCGGTGTCAACGCTTGCGACACTGATAATCGGGTTACCGGCCGCTTGGTCTACGAGTCGTCCGTGGTGGGGCGCCAGTCTTGTCAGATCATTTATGACGACAGCTTTCGTGCTGCCGACACTTGTGATGGCTTTAGCGTTTTCGACAATCTTTGATCGCGGGCTCTTACCGATTGTGCTCTCCCATGCGGCCTTCAATGTTGCAGTAGTCGTCCGCATCGTTGGTAACGCATGGGCTGGTATCGAACCAGGTACAGGAGACGCTGCGCGCACACTCGGCGCTTCGCGGTTCTTCGCGTGGCGAACAGTTACTCTGGCACGGCTGGCTCCGGCAATCGCGTCCAGCGCGATTCTCACGTTTCTGTTCTCACTTACGAGCTTCGGTGTTGTGCTAGTCCTCGGTGATTACAGGCAGGGCACGATCGAGACGGAGATATACCGACTGAGCCGTACGTTGCAATTTGACAAAGCTGGTGCGCTCGCTGTCGTCCAACTGTTTGTCGTCGGAGCGGCGCTCAGTCTCAGTCGGCGATTCTCACGAAATCCGGTTGTCGACCTGACGACAGTTCAGACACGGCAACGGGCCGTTGGTGTAGTTGTCCCAGGTCTCGCAGCATTGATGGGCATGTGCTTAGTGGCGATACCGTTAGGGACACTTGCTTGCCAGGTTTTCTTCCGTCGAGGACAGTGGACCCTTAACTGGTGGCGTGCTCTCACGAGTGATGAGTTGCCACTTGGTGTCGATCCGCTTGCTTCGCTAGGAACCTCATTTCACTATGCGATTGCCGCGACGTTTGTTGCGGTCGTAATCGGTGGCGCGACAGCATTCGCATTGGCTAAGGCGAGTCGCGGTCTTCGCCTGCTCGATGGTCTGCTGATGTTGCCGCTGGGTGTGTCGGCTGTAACGCTCGGATACGGCTACTTGATCACGTTCGATGAAGCACCGTTGCGTCTCCGCGATTTCTATTACGTCGTTCCACTCGCGCACGCCGCCGTCGCGGTACCCATTGTTGTCTGGGTGTTAACGCCCGCAATACGGGGAGTTGCCCCAGGCTTGCGTGAAGCAGCGGCAACGCTTGGCGCAACCCGAGCGAAGGTGTTTTGGAACATCGAACTTTCGTTGGTCGCACCATCGCTAGGCGTCGCCGCAGGGTTTGCTGCGGCGATCTCAATCGGCGAGTTCGGTGCGACAGCATTGCTAGGCCGCTCGGGAACCGCTACGGCGCCGTTTGCTATTGGGCGGTTATTGAGTGTGCCTGGAGAGACAGCGCGGCTCGCAGCGTTCGGCCTCGCGCTCTCGCTGGCCCTGAGTACGACCTTGCTCATGTTGGTGATCGACAAACTCACGACTCTGGGGATCCGGTGAGCGCGCTCGAAGTCTTAGACGTGTCCGTGATGCGCGGCGATACTCGTGCTTGTAAGAACGTGAATTTGACCGTTGGTAATGGAGAGACGTTGGCGTTGTTGGGGCCAAGCGGTAGCGGCAAGACTTCATTGCTACGAGCCATCGCTGGCATCGAGCCGATTTGCGGAGGGTCGATCAAATTTGACGACATCGACCTTGCCGGGATGGACGTAGCGCGGCGCGGTTTCGGCGTGATGTTCCAGGACCTAGCTCTATTTCCGAACCTTGATGTAGCGGGCAACATTGGGTATCCGCTACGCGTGCGCAACGTGGACAAAGATCAAGCTCGGGCGACCGTTTCTCGATTGCTCGAAGATGTCGGTCTTGTCGGAATGGAACATCGGAGCGTCGGCGAGTTGTCTGGCGGAGAGCGCCAACGCGTCGCATTGGCTCGCGCTCTCGCATCCGATCCGCGACTGCTGTTGTTGGACGAGCCATTGGGCTCTCTCGACCGACTGCTCCGCGAGCGCCTAGCTGTTGATCTCCGCCGGAGCTTGTCTTCGTCAGGTTTGGCCTCGATTGTCGTAACGCACGATCACGACGAAGCCTTTTTGCTTGCCGACACGGTCGTGCTCATGCGGGAAGGATCGGTCGTGCAGCAAGGGACACCAGCCGACGTGTGGCGTGCTCCGGCAGACGAATGGGTGAGCGATTTCATAGGAAACCCGTCGGCGACAACTGTCGAGAGGTGCGACGGCGAGCTTCTGACGCCCTGGGGGCCAGTGACTAGTCCTGGCGCAGACAGAACGGTACGCCTCTCGGTCCCGCCTTCTGCCGTGACTCTCGATCCCGATGGAGAGTGGAGCGCTCGAGTGTGCGCCGTCCGCCCAAACCGCGACTACCTCAAGATCGAGGTAGAAGGTACCGATCGCGCTGTGCTGGCAGTATCGAGTGATGAACCTGTTGCTGTAGGGACGATGGTGCGCCTACGCGTCAGGGTTGAACGTCTCGTTCTGTTCGACATCTGATTCTGATGGCCGACTTTGGGTTCGCTGTCCGTCATTTGAGACGAAAGACCAATACGCATCAACGCTTTGCGCGTAGTCCGATTCGGTCATGGTCCCACTGCGCCAGTTAGCAGTAATCGCATTCATCTCGTCAGAGGCGACTGCGGCCGATGCTGGAATATCGCGTGACCAACGGCAAATGTCGCACATCAACATGCGCTTGCGTTTGTACGGAATGACAGGAATGAAAAACAACGTGAACCAAACTGTGAGCTGAACGTGGTGGAGTATGACACTGTTGTGACATCGCGGGCATGTCGCTGCGATGCACTCGCCGTGGTCTCTCACTGTGGTTTTTCCCCAACCAAACAAGATTGGCATTTTGGCAACTTTCGGTTGTGATCAAGTACCTAGACGCTAAGCGATTACGCCGACCGAATGAAGTCGCGCAAATTCGGTAGCACTAATTCCCCAATCTGAATACGCAGACTCGCTGTCGGCACCAGCTGGCCGTGGTGGATTATGGATCGCTCCCGGCGTTCTCGAAAATCGCGGTGCTGGCGCGGGTTGCGCAATTCCGTCGACGGTCACAAACGTCTCGCGCTCAACATTGTGTGTGTTAGTAATCGCCTCGGTCATCGAGAGCACAGGCGCGAAACAGATTTCATGTCCGGCGAAGAATGCAACCCACTCGTCTCGCGATTTCTTCCGAAACATTTTCGCGACCTGGACCTTTAGGGCAGGCCAGTTGGCTTTGTCCATTTGGGCGTCGAGTCGAAGGTCGTCTGCCCTCAATCCATCTATGTCCAAGCTGGCGACCATCTCTACGAAGTTCGCGTAGAACTGTGGTTCGAATGCAGCGAGACTTACAAACTCGCCATCAGCGCACTCGTAGACGCCATAAAAGTGCGCACCGCCGTCGAGGAGGTTTGTGCCGCGGTCACTCCAGACACCAATCTGATCGAGAGCGAAAAACACTGACATCAACATTGCGCTTCCGTCGACCATCGCAGCGTCTACTACCTGGCCGTTGCCGCTGATTGAACGTTCGACTAGCGCAGCGAGAATACCGACGACTAGCAGCATGGACCCCCCACCGAAGTCTCCGATCAGATTTATTGGGGGGACAGGCGGCCCTCCTGCCATGCCAATGTGAGAAAGCACTCCGGCCACCGAGATGTAGTTGATGTCGTGGCCTACATCGTTTGCCATTGGTCCGTTCTGTCCCCAGCCGGTCATGCGCCCGTATACCAGGCGGGGGTTCGCTGCCATCATTGGCTCAGGACCAACGCCGAGTCGTTCTGCCACGCCAGGTCGAAACCCTTCGATCAACACGTCAGCGTTCAGCACGAGTTTTGCAACCAAGGAAGGTGCTTCGGCGTGCTTTAGATCTATGCCTGCGCTGCGACGGCCACGATCAAGTACCGAGATCGAGCTATACGGACCTTGCATGCCACTTCCAGTGTCGACGTGCGATTTCCGGTCGAGGCGCAAGACCTCTGCTCCAAGGTCGGCGAGCATCATCCCCGCGTGCTGCAATGGCCCGATGTTCGGTAGCTCAAGTACCCGAATACCGTTGAGCGGTCCCTTGCGGATCGCGCTCTGTTCTTCGAAAACGACCATTATTCCTACTCCGAGTCGCGTGCGGAAGTCCTACGTGAGTTTGAAAACCCTTTCCGCATTTTCGCGAAGGAACTTCGGCCATACGTGATCGCGGAATGGAACATTCGGCATCTCTGCGAAGATGCGCTCGAGACTGAGTCCCATCGGGAAGTAGCCCGCGTACATGACTTTGTCGGCGCCGCGTGTGTTCGCGAAGTTGATGACTTCGGACGGATAGTGCTTAGGAGCGAAAGCGCTCGTGGAGTAGTACAGATTCGGCCATTTGAGCATCAGCTTCACTGCCAAGTCGGCCCACGGTTCGCAGCCGTGTCGTGTGACAAACTTCAGTTCAGGAAAATACCAGCAGACTTCATCGATGTGACCGACGTATTGCGGCTCATACGGCAATCGCGGTCCCGGCACACCGGCGCACACGCAGATCGGGATATCGAGTTCGACACACTTCGCGTACAGCGGGAAGAACTTCTTGTCGTTGATCGGCACCTGCGGGTTCATCCCTGCAGGAAAGGCTGTAGCTGCCTTGATCCCGAGTTCCTCATAAGCACGCACGAGTCGGCGCACGGCCTTCATGCCATCGTTGGGATTCACTTCAAGGCTTCCGAAGAATCGATTGGGGTGGCGTTTGACAGCTTGGTGCCCAAGGTCATCATCGGAGTTGACTCCGACCATGCCCTTGGCGATTCCATGTTCGTCCATGAGGTCGACCAAGTGGCTGATCTTGTCGGCCTTCTCCGCGAAGTGCGGCGGCTCCTTGAACATGTATTGCGCTGGAAACTCGAAGTCTTCCTTCGACTCCTTGTCGTGGAGCATCGGCTTCATGAACTCATAGTGAGCACGCCTATCGTCGATCGGAAATCCGAGCATCAGATCTATGGCGCCGATTGAGCTTGAGTAAGTCATGGCGGGAACGTATCGCCAGACGGGACACGTTGTCAGATCGGGCGTTAGTTTGCGATGCCTATGACTCGATCCGCATGGGGACACGCTGTGTCCCTCGACGACATAAATGGCAAGGTCGCCATCGTCGGTATCGGGGAAACCGAATACACCAAGGTCAGCGGGCGAAGCGTTACCGAGATCGGAGCGAAGGCAGCTGAGCGTGCGATAGAGGATGCCGGTTTACAGCCAACCGACATCGACGGCCTTGCGTACTCAGGAGCATTTCCTGGTTTCGGGGTGCCAGAATTTCACGACCATTTCGGCACGAGTCACGACATGTGGACCACGCCTTGGGGTGGGGGAATGGCGTGGGCCGGAACAGTTCCATATGTCGCTGCACGCGCAATCGCTAACCGCGAAGCGTCGTACATCCTGAACGTGTTTGGGGTTGCGTGGGCGAGCGAGCGAGCGCAGATGACTGGTGGGCCCGGCGAAGTCCATGCGACTCAGACCGCCAAGCAAAACCTTGAAGTTCCGTTCGGATGGTTCCCTCAGCCTGTGTATTTCGCAACGATCATGCGCCGCTATATGCACGAGCACAGTACGAGCCGAGAAGAGTTCGGAGCGCTTGCTGTGACATTGAGGGAGCATGCAAACCTGACGCCGGGATCCGTGTTCCATGCCAAGAGTCTGACGATGCAGCAGTACTTGGATGCTCCGATGCTCGCTGATCCACTCTGCCTCTATGACAGTTGTCCGATCTCCGACGGCGGTGGCGCATTCATAGTGACGAGTGCCGAACGCGCTCGGGATCTCAAGCAGGCGCCAGTAATTGTTCTCGGCGTCGGCGAGGGCTACTCGGCCACGGGTACCAACTGGTCGCAGCAACGAGAGTTCACCAAGACACCACAAATTTTCTCGAGCCCAGGCGCCTTCGCGATGGCAGGTCTTGGCCCGAGTGATGTTGACGTGCTTTGTTGCTATGACCCATTTACGGTTGTGTCATTGATGCAAATTGAAGATATGCGATTTTGTGAACCTGGTGAGGCCGGACAACTCGCGCTTCAAGGCCATCTACGTTTTGACTCTGGGCGGCTTCCGTATAACACGCACGGTGGTCTGCTCAGCCATGCCTACGTGCTCGGTATCGCTCATTGCATCGAGTTGGTGAAACAGTTGCGTGGGAGCGCTAGCGCTCAGGTCGAAGACTGTCGGGTCGGGGTGTACGGCGGTTACACAGGACATATGGCCAGCACGCTGGTTCTTGGAACGGATCGTTAGCAGATGGCAATCACCCGCGAGACATTTCCTTTACCCGATGTTTCCAACCCGTTTCTCGCCCCATTTTTTGACGGCGCGGCGAAGGGTGAACTACTCATCACGCGGTGCAGGCTCTGCGATGTCCTTGTTTGGTATCCAGAAGAGAGTTGCCCGACATGTTCAAACGATCTTGAATGGGTCCAAGTGAGCGGACGTGCGACGTTGTTTTCTTGGGCAGTTGTACGGCGACCTTTTCTGCCTGCATTCGAGGACATGGTGCCTTTCGTCACGGCCTTAGTTGCGCTCGATGAAGACCCGCATGTACGGCTCTGTAGTTTCATCGTCGATGTTGACCCCGAACCGCTATCCATCGACTCTCCTGTCGAGGTCGTGTTCCGGCCGCTGCAGTTTGCGACAGTCCCGGGCCAGTTCGTGATTGTGCCGATGTTCAAACCAGCGGAGATGTAGCGATGATCTACACGGACGTAAGAGTCCTCGACCGATCGTCAAGCCTTGCTGGCGCGTACTGCGCGAAATTGTTGGTCGACCTCGGCGCAGATGTAGCGCGACTCGAACCAGCACTCGGTGATCCTCAGCGCAAAGATGGGCTAGGTAGTCGGCTTTGGGCATACCTGCGAAGTTCCCAACGTTCGATTAGTGGTGTCGCACTCGAATGGGAGCGCGGTGCAGACATCGTCATTCAAGACGGATCGCTAGATAGCGGCGGGTTGATCACTGTCTCAATCAGCGCTTTCGGTGCCATAGGCCCCGACAGTTATTTGAACTCATTGAATATCAACGAGGAAGTGCTGCAAGCGCGAAGTGGCGCACTCGCCGGTCATGGCAACATGAGCGATGCGCCTTTGACGGTGGCGGGTCGTATCGGGGAGTACGTCACAGGCGCCATCGCTGCACTCGGTGCCATAACTGTCTTGCCGAGAGCGCTCGAGTCCGGAGTCTCCGAAACCGTAGACGTCTCGACGCTTGAGACGTTGCAATTGACGATGCTGACAATGCCTACCTTGTTCGCGAATTTTCCAGGTGGTCGCAAGGCGGCATTCCGGTTCATCATGATCCCCGGCAACGAACCGTGTAGCGATGGCAACTACGTCGGGATAACCACCAACACAGTGGCGCATTGGAAAGCGTTGCTAGCAGCGGCAGGACGCGAGGATCTACTCGACGATGCCGAAATGCACACGATGCTCGGAAGGTTCATGCGCGCCGCCGACGTAAAGGACGCGCTGCAAGCTTGGACACTCGCTCACACTGCTGCCGAGATCGAAGAAGCGTGTGTAGCAAAACGCGTTCCGGTCGCCGTTGTCGGGAACGGCAAAGTGCTTCTCGAGTCGGATCACCTGCGCGACCGCAAGGTATTTGTCCAGCAGCCAGGCCAAGACTTCTTGAGGCCTCGCGCTCCATTTCGGTTGCATGGGGCTGGAGATCGAATTTTGTCTCCATCTCCGGCTATTGGGGCGAACAACCAAGATGCGCCATGGCCCGAAAGGCCTCGCCATGAGCCCGCGGCGATTGAGGGCAACGACTTGCCTCTGGCCGGTGTGCGAGTCATCGACTTCACTGCTTTCTGGGCGGGGCCATGCGCAACTAGTTGGCTAGCTGCAATGGGCGCAGACGTAATCAAAGTCGAGTCGATCCAACGACCAGACGGTATGCGAATGTCCGGCACGACACGGCGCGGTCACGCAGACGCACTCGAATGCTCGCCCCTGTACCACGCCTCGAATCTGAATAAACGTGGCATCACACTCGATCTCACGTGTGCAGACGGTGTCGCGATTGCGAAGCGCCTCGTTGCGACGGGCGATGTCGTCACTGAAAATTTCACGCCCCGCGTAATGGACGACTTCGGACTCGGTTACGAGGTTCTAAACTCGATTCGGCCAGAAGTCATCATGCTGAGACTTTCGGCATTCGGATTGTCCGGTCCGTTCCGCGATCGTCCAGGCTTTGCTCAGACGATGGAGCAGATGACCGGTATGGCTTGGGCGACGGGATATGTGAACGGCCCCCCTGTGATAGCTGGCGGCATCGTTGATCCGATGGCGGGTGCTCATGCGGCTTTAGCTGTCGTCGCGGCGATTGAGTATCGGCGTCGCACAGGCAAGGGGCAACTAGTCGAAGTCCCGATGGTAGAAGTAGCGGTCGCTACTACTGCCGATCAAGTGATTCGGTATCAGGCCCAAGGCGATGTCGGGGGACGTCGCGGAGATCATGGCGTGTTTCGGTGTGCAGGGAACGACCAGTGGATCGCTATCGACTCCGATAGAGACTCGATGCCAGTGGGTCAACGGGCGAGTTGGTGTATTGAACGCGACAAAGTCGCGGCCGAGCGAGAACTCTTGGCAGCCGGTATCCCGGCTTTGGCTGTCATACCAGGCTTCGAGGCACTCGAGGATCGACAACTCATCGCTCGCGAGTATTTCGAGCCGATCACTCACCAAGTAGTCGGAGATCAAGAGTTCCCTCGCTGGCCTCTGCGGCTTTCGGGTGGCCCAAACCGCTTCTGGAGAACCGCCGCTCCAACACTTGGCGAACACAACGACGTGATCCTGCGTGACGAACTCGGCATTTCGCAGAGCGACATCGATTCGTTACGTGCCCGTGGGATCATCGGTGAGGTAGCGATTTCGTCAGAGTGACCGCTCCGTCGCGCAAATGTTCCTGTTTGCGTCAAAGTGGTCGGTAGCGTCGCAACCGATGGAAGGCCACCGCACCGGAGAACTAGCGGTCGAGCAGATCGCTGAAGCATCCGAAGGTGGCGATGCAGTTATCCGTAGTGGCACGGCACGGTCGGCGTTGCGCCACCGAGATTTTCGGATTTTTTGGGGAGGAATGTTCGCTTCCAATATTGGAACGTGGATGCAGAATGTCATCATCGGCGCGTATCTACAAAAAAACTTCGACAATGCAGGACTGCTCGGCCTGAAGGAATTTGTTCAGCTTGGCCCGCTCGTTTTCTTATCGATGCTTGCCGGAACTATCGCAGACATTGTCGACAGGCGGCGCTACTTGGTTTCTATGCAGTGCCTGCAGGTGGCCGGGTCTCTGGTTTTGGCATTCGTGGTCGCGTCCGATAGCCCTTCAGCTGCACCAATTTTGGCTTGCATGCTCGGAATCGGCCTTGCAAATGCGATGGGCGGGCCTGGCATGAGCGCGATTTCACCGTCGCTCGTGCCCCCAGAGGACTTGCCAGGAGCGATTTCGCTGTTTTCTTTTCAGATGAACATGTCGAGAGTCATCGGACCTGTGATCGGTCAGGTCCTCTACGCGTCAACTGACTCAAACGCCGGGGCATCTGCGGTGTTCATTGTCAATGCCGCGACTTATGGCTTCGCTATCTATGGTTTGCTAACCGCTCGCTACCCGCGTCGCGCTGGCGGACACTCTGGCATTGGGGTGCTCAGGCGTATCGAGGAAGGTTTCTCGCTTGCTTGGAACGACGTCTTATTGCGTCGAGTGTTGTTTGTCATATGGACACTGTCGCTCTTGTCGCTCAATTTCATTTCCTTCATGCCGCTTCATGCAGTACGCAATCTTGGAATCGATCCGAAGTCAGAGCCATACGGAGTGCTTTACGCAGTCTTTGGTTTTGGTGCCGCTGCTGGTGCAATGAGCGTTGGGTCGATCTTTGCCTCGCGAGATAAGGCCGCGCTGATTCGCCCTGGTCTCATGTGCTTCGCTGTGCTGCTGTTCGCGTTCGCTGCGACGCGCGTTGAATGGGTCGCTTATCCAATAGTCTGTCTGCTCGGCTACGCCTATTTCCTTACGATCACGTCTTTGTCGACTGTTATGCAAGCACACATCACTAACGAAGTGCGCGGTCGCGTTATGGCGTTATGGATCATGGGGTTTGGTGGGGCCGTAGGGGTAGCTGCGGCGATCTGGTCGCCGGTAGCCGAATGGTCGGTGAGCAAACTCATGTACGGCGGAGCAGCGTGGGCCGTCGTGTTAGCGATATTGGCTACGCCTCGATGGTTACACACACAAGAAGCATGAGGAGCAATTCATGAGCGATCTGCCAAGTCCTGAAGCGCACGTTGCAGCGTACGGGCAACTTCGAGCGCGGATCATCGAAATGACGCACGGAATTGATCGTGACCACGAATGTCCGCTCACCCCAGAGTGGTCGATCGGCGACACCCTCGCTCACCTTGTGGGCGTGAACACAGATGTCATCGCAGGCAATCTCGAAGGTGCTCCGACTCCGCCATGGACCGCAGCGCAAGTCGATGCCCGCAGGGGTCGATCGACCGCCGAGTTGGCCGCCGAATGGGAATCGAACGCTGAAGCGTTTGACGCGATCTTGCTAGTCGTCCCTACGATCGTGTCGGGCCAAGTCGTGTTCGACACCGTTACCCATGAGTTTGACATCGCACATGCGTTAGGGGCCAAGGCCGGCCAAACTTCAGCAGAACTTGCTATCGCCGCGGGATGGATTGCTCACGCGGTAAAGGGTCGCAAAGCAAACTCAAAGCCAGCTGTGTCGATCGACTTCGGCGCCAGGTCTGTGCAGTGGGGGACTGGTGAAGTCGAAACACGCGTACAGATCACGGAGTTTGAATTTGTGCGAGTCTCGTCTGGTCGTCGTAGTGCGGCACAGATATTGGCCGCGGGTTATCCGTCAGTCGAAGCTGCACTGGCCGCCGAGATCTTCAGTCCATCATCGTTCGATGTGATCGAGTAGCCGACGCAAAGACTATGGGAGGACTTGAAGACGTCGTCGGAGTTCTGAACGATGTTGTAGCGCATCTTCCGGGCGGTGACGTGCGTGTCGGGCAAGCGCAGATGGCTGAGGCGGTTGCGCGCGCGATCGAAGGTAGGTCGCACTTACTGGTGCAAGCTGGTACCGGAACAGGTAAGAGCTTGGCCTATCTGGTCCCGGCAGTTCTTGCGGGCGAGCGCGTTGTGGTCGTAACGGCTACCAAGGCGTTGCAGGAACAACTGTGTCGAAAAGACCTTCCCTTTCTGCAGGGCGCGATGGCGCGAAGCGGTAGAGACTTTTCATTCGCACAACTAAAGGGGAGGGCTAATTATGTGTGTCGGGCCAGGCTCGCAGAGCACGCCAGAAACCGCGATGGGGTGCTCGAAGGGATAAGAGCAGACGATGCTCTTTTAGACGAGATCGACAACTGGGTGGTTGATACCACTACAGGCGATCGCGCCGAACTCAAGTCTCCAGTTGATGACTCGCTGTGGGCGACCCTAAGCATGGATAGTCGCGAGTGCCCAGGCAGGATCGCATGTGCCTATGGTGATGACTGCTTTGCAGAGCTAGCACGATTTGCGGCGGCCGCGTCGGACATCGTTGTTGTGAACACTGCACTTTACGCAGCCGATGTCGCTTCGGGTGGGGCGGTACTCCCGCCACATGCGGTCGTTGTCATCGACGAGGCTCACATGCTTGAAGATGTTTGTGCTGATGCCTTCGGCGCGGCAATTGGCCAACGCAGAATTGAGCGACTGGCCGCGGAGATAAACACGCTTCTCGCGAGTGAAACTGGGGGCAAGGATGATGATGTAGTAGCTCTTGCGGAGCGCGCTCGTGCTTGGGGTGAGCTGATTCGCAGCTGTCCGCCTGACGAGCGCATCGATCTCGACGTGTCTGGCTTGCGTCCAGCGCTGATGGTGCTTAACGAGGACCTTGCGAAACTTCACGCAGAAGTCGGCAAAGTCGATCCCGTGGACGTCGACTCGACACTCAAGCGATTGCGGCTTCACAGTCTTATCGACTCGGCTCGCAACGATATTCAGTACATGATGGCGGCAACGGCGGATCGTGACGCAATTTGGGTCGAACGCCGGGAACCCCCAATACTTGTTGTGTCAAGCATCGATGTCGGACCTCGCCTGTCTTCAGGAATATTCGCGAAGGCCACAGCGATACTTACCTCTGCAACTCTCGCAGTTGGCGACGATTTCGGGTTGATCGCATGGCGCCTGGGTTTACGTGACGACCTTCTGACACAAGAACGAATCGCCTCGGATTTTTCTGAAACAGAGTCAGAATCGACTGATTCCAAGCGACCAGCGGAGCCGACAAAATTCGAGTCACTCGACGTTGGGAGTCCGTTCGATTTCAGGAGGCAAGCATTGCTGTATTGCGCGACGCACTTGCCTGACCCGCGCGTCGAAGCGTTTTCCGAGGCATGGCTATCCGAAGCAGTCGGTCTCGTTCGGTCTGCAGGCGGTCGCACGCTCGGACTGTGTACAAGCCTCAGGGCGGCGGGCGAGCTGCGCGACGCCTTACGCGCGGCGCTTCCCGACTTACGCGTCCTATCGCCAGAGGACCTGCCTCGTGCTCGCCTCATGAAGGAGTTTGCTTCGGACGAGACAAGTTGTCTCATCGGCTCATTGGGTCTGTGGCAAGGACTCGATATTCCCGGGCCATCACTCAGCTTGGTGCTAGTCGACAAGATCCCGTTCGCTAGGCCGAACGATCCGCTCTCGATGGCGCGACGGGAACGAGCGGAATTGGAAGGTCGCGATCCGTTTCGCACCATTGACCTTCCTCGCGCAGCGCTGCTACTGGCCCAAGGCGCAGGTCGACTTGTCCGAAGTCATGAGGACCGGGGCGTCGTCGCCATTTTGGACAAGCGATTTGCGAAAGGCAGTTATTCAAGAGCACTCATCGACTCGCTGCCCCCGATGTACAAGAGCACAGATGGAGCAAGAGTTCGCGCGGCGTTAGAAAGACTTGCCGTTGCGCGCAACGATCTAGATTCGGGCTCATGACCGATTACGCGAAAGTGTCGTACTGGCTCGAGAGTTGCGGCGACGATCTGACCCCGCGCGAATCGTTAGACGGGTCGATCGACGTTGACGTAGCGATTCTCGGCGCGGGCTATACGGGGTTGTGGACCGCGTATTACCTGCAGCAACAAGACCCGTCACTGTCGATCGCGATAGTTGAGCGCGAAATCGTTGGATTTGGGGCTAGTGGTCGAAACGGTGCGTGGTGTACTTCAGGCTTCGGTGCAGGACCAAGTTTGTTGACCAAGCGATACTCGGTGCAGGTCGCAACGGCCGTGCATGATGCGATGGTCGACACCGTTGCAGAGGTCGGGCGAGTCTGTGAGGCCGAAGGTATCGATGCACAATTCCAACGTGATGGCGAGTTTCTTTTGGCCCGTGGGCCGCACCAAATCGATGCGCTCGACAGCGTCATGCGCGAGTACGACCAAATTGGTCGCGGCGATTTTTGCCGACGGATGAACGCAACAGAAGCCAGCGAATTTCTCAATGTCCAAGGCATTGCTGGCGCCGTGCATCAGCCAGCGAGCGCCGCTATTCACCCGGGTCGACTCGTGCGTGGTCTCGCGCGTGTTGTCGAGTCGCGAGGCGCAAGGATTTTCGAGCGAACGTCTGCGATCAAATACACAGAAGGCGTTAACCCGATACTCCACACCGACAATGGAGACGTCCGCGCGAAGGTCGTAGTCCTCGCGGGAGAGAGTTACCTTTCTGAGTTCCCGAAACTTCACCGTCAGGTAATGCCGGTCTATTCGCTGATTGTTCTCACAGAACCCTTGAGTGGAAGCCAACTTGAGGAAATCAATTGGACTCACCGCAGCGTCGTGCATTCGGCGTCCTTGCTGGTCGATTACTTGTCGCGAACCGCCGACGGCAGGATCTTGTTTGGTGGTCGCGGGGCGCCTTATCACTGGGGATCGAAAATTCGTCCAGAGTTCGACAATCATGAACCGACCCACCAGAGGCTCAGGGAAACGTTTACCGAGTGGTTCCCGCAATTAGGGGAAATGAAGTTCACTCACGCTTGGGGTGGCAGCGTTGGCGTGCCACGAGACTGGATGCCAACGATGACCTACGACCGTGCTACTGGTATCGCGAGTTCGCGTGGCTATACCGGAGAAGGAGTAGCGGCTACCAATCTCGGAGGTCGGGTACTCGCAGACCAAATCGTCGGAGCCGACACCGAGCGCGTGAAGTTCCCTATGGTCGGCCATCATTCGCGTAATTGGGAAATCGAGCCATTGCGTTGGATCGCTACGCGGTACCTGCAAACGGCGGCGATCAAAGTCGACCAGAAGGGTGCTAGAACAGGCAAGGCGCGAACTGGTCGGAGCATCGCCGAACGCCTAATCGGGCACTAGAGGCAAAGACTTACGAGAACTTGAATATGGGTGTTCTGATGTCGATTGTTCTGGCTCAAGCCGAACTGTCAGGAGCCGAAATGAGACGGCGTGTGCCGGCGGCGTTAGATGCGTTATTTAGTTCGGTCAGCCACACGAATGGACTTTCAGCAATTGTTTACGGCGATGCAAGGGTCGGCGTCGATCTAGAGAAAGTGCGTGAGCGCCGCATGATTGAGCGGCTCATAAAACGCACGATGCTCGAATCCGAACTCGGAATCTTGGACGGGCCTTCGGGGCGGGACTACGGGTTTGCACAACATTGGACGCGCGTTGAGGCATATCTCAAAGCTCTAGGCCTTGGTGTGCGTGGTGGTTATCTAACACGACCAGGCGCGGGTTGGTCTGTTATAGACCTTGATCTATCTGCGGATTACGTCGGGACCATTGTTGTCGAAGCAGAAGCGCCTCTCGTCACTACGCGTTGGATCGTAACGGCTGAGTCCACACTGTGAGCTAGAGGAGCGTCCCGGGGCGCAAAGCGAGCGCTTCCGCCACGGGTGCACCGTCCAGCCGTATCGGTACTCCGTTTACGAACGTGTGCGACATGCCGACGGGCGAGTCGGCTGTGAGTCGTTCGGCGTAGGCTGGAAAATCGCGGATGCGTCGAAGTGGCCCTGGTGCAACGTTGTCGAAATCGAAAACTGTGATGTCGGCTTTCTTGCCGACTTCGATGGTGCCACGATCGGCGAGACCGTACACACCTGCAGGCTCGCCGGTGAGCTTTTGAATCGCGCGCTCAAGTGGCATGACTTCTTTGTCGCGTACCCAGTTGCCGAGTAGGTCTGTCGCAAAACAGGCATCGCAGAGCTGGCCGACATGCGCACCGGAATCAGCTAAGCCAAGGAGGACATTCGCCTGAGGGAGTAGCCAAGCGATCGCGTCCGGGTCATTGTTAGCGAGTACCGATGTGAAGCGAGTTTCGAGGTTGTCTGCTAGGGCAATATCGAGCATCGCCTCTAGCTCGTTGACTCCCGTCGAGTTGGCAATTTCGCGGACGGACCGACCGAGCAAATCAGGACGTTTGGTCGATTCTGCGACGCTCATCGAATCCCAATTTGGTGGAAGTACTTTCGTGGTTGTCATCTCTTTCCATGCTCGTGCACGCCATTCGGTTGATGTATATGCAGCGATCCGTTCTGCTTTTGGTCTGTCCATGAGTTCTGAGAATGCTGGCCGCATGTTGAATGTGAAGGGCTCCTCGAGATTCATCTGAAATGTGAGTGGACGGCATGACACCTGGGGCCATACCTCTACGCCTTCGGTCCTTGCATTGTCGTGGCGTTCCATGACGCGAACGTGATAGTCGAGACCTTTGATCGTGAGTAGTGCGGTCCAAGTGATTGGTCGACCGATCTCACGTTGAAGGTCAAATATGTCCATGTCGGAAATAACCCCACCGGGAAGTAGTGCAACGACGCCGCGCTTTGCATCGCGCAAGGGGAGCAGCAACTCGCGTAGCTCAGCGAGGTCGCCGACACGCGACGGCACAGGTCGTCCACCATCGCCGTTATGGGTCGGCGACGCAGATGAAGCGAACCCAATCGCACCACCTGCCATCGCTTCATCGACGATCTCGCGCATCTGATCGATCTCCGCATCGGTTGCTGCGCGCTCGTAACTTTCTTCGCCCATGACATGTATGCGAATTGCGGTATGCCCCACATAACAGCCGAAGTTGAGTACGGTGCCGCGCCGTCCGACGGCGTCGATGTATTGCGGAAACGTCTCGAACTCATCCCAGGGGACACCCACGTTCAGCGTGTCGAGGCTCATGTCTTCGACGTGCTGCAGAGTGCGCGCAAGCAAGCCGACATTCTTTTCGAAAACTGGTGCAATCGAGAATCCGCAGTTCCCGGCAATAACCGACGTGACCCCGTGAAACGAAGAAGGCGTCAGGGCCGGATCCCAGAAGACTTGTGCGTCGAAGTGCGTGTGGATGTCGATGAATCCTGGACTCACGATCTGGTTAGAAGCGTCGACTTCGGACTTACCCGATAGCGACTGGCCGATCTCGCTGATTCGACCATCGGTGACGGCGACATCTGCCAAGTATCCGGGCGCGCCCGTGCCGTCGACGACTGTTCCTCCCCGTATCACGATGTCTGCGCTCATTGTTCGCTCCTTGACGCGCTCTCTGTGCTTCGTTGTGAATGGCCGTCACGCTATGCGAAGCGCCGCATTCTGAAAGTCGTATAGGGTAGAAAGTTGACACGCGTGTCATGTTTCTAAAGGGCCCAAATTCGATGACCGAAATAGCTAAGAAGATGACAGCCGCAGTGCTCTATGGCATCCGTGACGTCAGAATCGAAGAGCGTGACACCCCCAGGATCGGGCCGGACGATGTTCTCATCGAGGTCAGCCACTGCGGGATATGTGGGAGCGACATCCATTTCATCGTCGAGTGGCCAGGTGCTGCGAAACCAGGCGCGATAGAAGGCCACGAGTTCAGTGGGCGCATCGTCGCTCTTGGGCAGAACGTTGCTGGTTGGCAGATCGGCGATGAGGTAGTCGGAGGTCCTTCGGGTGGATGCGGACAATGTCGTTACTGCCAAGAGACACGGCCATCACTGTGTGAGCGACGCGGCAAAGTCGGCGCCAACGACGACGGTGGCGACTGGCAAGGTGCCTTCGCCCGCTACAAGTCGCTCCCCGCGCGCCAACTCTTGCGCGTGCCGGACGGTCTCTCGATGAAGCACGCTGCTTTGGCTGAGCCCATGGCTGTTGCGCTACATGGAATATCGCGAGCAGGTGGCGCGTCTCCGCAGAAGCGCTACTTGGTTACCGGCGGTGGTCCGATCGGATTTCTTACGGTCGCAGCACTTATCGCCAACGGAGTTGCAGAAGTAGTTGTGAGCGAACCGCACGAGATGCGCAGGGACCTGTGCTCCCGACTTGGCGCAACCGTCGTGACGCCAGACGACTTGGTTGCCCCAGCGATGCCGCACGAAATTGTTGAGCATGCCTTCGATGTTGTGCTCGAGTGCAGCGGACGAAAGGAAGCAATGGAAGCAGGCCTCGCTCAGTTGCGACGCGGCGGTCGAATGGTGCTCGTTGGCGCAGGCATCCGGGCGCCGCGCTTCGACCCGAACCGGATCTTGCTCAACGAACTTGAGATCACAGGCAGTTTCGTTTACGACGATGGCGGCTTCGAACAAGCACTGGGCCTGCTGGCTTCTGGAAGAATCCGACTCGACCTCTTGGTCGAAGCCGATGACATCCCGCTCGACGGCATTGTCGAGGCGAGCGTCGCACTATTCGAAGGCAGGAGACCTGCTAAAGCGATGGTCGTGCCACAGAAATGAGGAGGGTGAAAGTATGACAACCTTTGAGCCGCTCAAGCTCTCGAGACCCCCGCGCGTTAATCATGTCGGCCTTAGCCTTCCGGCCGAACGTCTCGACGAGGCTGGCCGGACTCTGATCGGTGACTTTCATCGAGATGTTTTTGGTTTCGAAGTTCTCGATGTCATGACTATCGACAAGAGTCGACTAGTGCTGCAAGTTCATACAGTCGAGCAATTCGTATTCATCCATGCGGACGAGACACCGATGGCAGCACCGCGCTTCGACCACTTCGGCATGTCAGTAGCGACAGAAGCAGATCTCGATGAGATGTTGAAGCGCGCAAAGGCATGGCAAGACCGAGACGAACGTGTCGACATCCTCGACAAGAAAGTTGACGACTTCGGCGTGCTCTCGATCACGGCGTTCTACGCAAGATTTCTATTACCAATGATGATTGAGGTTCAGTTTTGGGATTACAAGCTGGCAACCTGAAGTTCGGAGCTTTCGTCCCGCAAGGCTGGAAGCTTGAGTACGCGGGCATCGATGCAGCAACTGCTTGGCGCCGCAGTGTCGAGCTAGCCAAGCAGATAGAAACTCTCGGCTACGACCATCTATGGGTTTACGACCACGTAGAGACCGTTCCGCGGCGCGAGCCGACTCATGTCTTCGAAGCGTTCACGATGCTCGCGGCGCTCGCGCAACACACGTCGACAATTCGACTCGGCCAACTTGTCACCTGCGCTAGTTATCGAAACCCTGGCTTGTTAGCAAAGACAGCAGCGTGCGTTGACGTGATGAGCGGTGGTCGGCTCATCTTTGGTCTCGGCGCTGGCTGGTACGACCGCGAGTACCAGGCCTATGGCTACCAGTTTGAGAGTGCTGGCAAACGCATTGCGTATTTGGCTGAGTCGCTAGAAGTCATTCGCCGACTCTGGGCTGAGGAGACCGTCAGTTTCGATGGCGAGTTCTTGCACCTCGACGGAGCGTATTGCGACCCGAAGCCTGTGCAGCAGTTGCCTCAAATTTGGGTTGGTGGAGGGGGTGAGAAAAAGACCTTGCGCGTCGCAGCACGGCACGCCACCCACACGAACTGGCAGTGCGGAATCGATGAGTTCATCCACAAGAGCAAAGTCTTAGAACAACATTGCGACAGCATCGGTCGTGACTTCAACTCGATCACTCGAACTCACGGGCCTGATTGCCGGATCTTCGACTCTGAGCGGGAGCTTCGTGAATGGTGCAGTAGCCCAACCGGCGGAAACATCTGGGGCAAGATTCCCGAGGACGAATACATCTCTAATCATTTTGTCGGCACAACCGAAATTGTGGCCGAAAAAGTGCAGGCCTATGTCGATGCAGGATGTTCTGAGTTCGTTCTCTGGTTCCGTGACAACCCAAGAAGCGAGAGCCTCGAACGTTTCATAAAAGAGGTAGTGAAGCGCTAGGCGCTTTTGGTCGCATTCGTTTCCGCAAGCTCAACCTAAGCTGATTAGCCCATGGCGGCGGCGGACACATCGGAACGTTCGTCATCTAGTGGCGTGTTCGAAGCGATCGGCTTCGGTCTTCTTGCCTACATGCCGTTCCTGCTGTCGCCAGGAAGCCTGAGTAGTGATACCAAGCAGTTTCTGTATCTCGATCCTGGCCGATTCTTAGCGCGAGCACCGTATCTCTGGGATCGCCAGGTTGGAGCGGGGACTGTTTCCCACCAACACATCGGCTACCTGTTTCCGATGGGTCCATTTTTCTGGCTGACTGAGAGCCTCGGGATGTCAGATCGGGTAGCGCAGAGGCTATGGCTAGGGACGATTTCGCTGTTCGCTGGCCTTGGAGTTCGGTGGCTACTCGGTCGACTGGGCTTATCGCGTGCTGGTGCAATCGCCGGCGCGATCATGTACATGCTCGCTCCGTACCAGCTTGCGTTCACGGCACGGATGTCGGTGCTACTCCTGCCGTGGGCAGCTCTTGGCTGGATCGTCGGCCTCGTCATTGAAGGCGTAAAGAACCGATCGTGGCGGATCCCCGCCGCACTCGCACTAATTGCAATGAGCGTCGGGTCTGTCAACGTGTCGGCGCTCGCGTTCGTCGGGATCGCACCGATCATTTGGATTGTTGGTCAATGCTTTTCGCGGCGCGACCTTGGAGCAGTGTGGTCCTTTACTTGGCGTAGTGCAGCGTTGGTCATCGGGGCTTCGCTCTGGTGGCTCAATGGGCTGCGCTTGCAGGGGATTTACGGTCTTCCCGTATTGCAACTAACAGAGAACGTTCGGACAGTTTCGGAATTTTCGAATGTCACCGACATGCTGCGAGGTCTTGGTAACTGGTTCTTCTATGGCACTGAGCCCGACGGTACCTATTCAGTCGTCCAAGCGACCGGCTACATGTCGAATCGATTCGTGATCTTTGCTAGCTACGCCACGCCAGTGTTAGCGATAATGGCTGCGCTTGTCATCAAGTGGCGGTACCGCGCATACTTCGTGTCGCTCGTATTAATCGGTATCGTCGTCGGCGTCGGCGCCCATCCGTACTCAAGCCCGAGTCTCGTCGGACGCGGGTGGCGATCGGTCGCAGAGAATTGGTCGCTCGCCACTGCGCTGCGCAATACGCCGCGGGTCGGTCCCATAATTGTCTTGGGTTTCGCTGGTCTCATCGCGGCTGGGATAACCGCCCTCGGTGGTAAGTATTCGCCGCGCAAGATCGAATGGGGAGTAGCCAGCATCGTCGGCTTGGTCGTACTGACAGCGTTTTTCCCTGTTATCCAGCACGGGTATTTCTCAGAAGCGTTCGAACGGCCACAGGACATTCCCGATTATTGGGAAGAGTTGGCGAAATCATTGAATTCAAAAGAAGGGTTAAAATCGCTGTCGTCGCGAGTCCTTGAGATCCCAGGGTCGAACTTCTCAGTGTTCCGCTGGGGTAACACCATCGAACCCGTCACGCCGGGAATCACCGATGTCGGATACTTGGCTCGCGAAGTATTGCCGTATGGCACAGAAGGAACGGTCAACCTGCTCGACGCGTTCGATCGGCGGATACAACTCGGGACGTTCGAGCCAGCGTCGCTCGCTCCGATCGCACGCTTGTTCGCGGCTGGCACAATCGTCGTGCGCAACGATCTTGTCTACGAACATGGTGGCAGTTCCGAACCGCGGCTGCTATGGGCAGATCTCACGCAACCACTTGCAGAAGGACTTGAGAACCAACAGATCTTTGGAGACGCACTATTCGAAGCGCCAGCCGAGGCTCTACTCAACCCAATCGGGCAACGACTAGCGAACGCCGAGACATCTGGATCCGCACTGCCGATGCCACAGGTTGCGACCTTCGATTTGCAAGAGCCGAACCTGCTCGTAGCGACCGCTCCGAATCGACAGCCGGTCCTGCTAGTCGGAGACGGTGACGGGATCGTCGATGCTGCTGCAGCCGGAATCGTCGATGGACGGTCACTCATACTCGAGCTTGGTGCGCTAACAGACGAACAACTTGCGACATCGCTTGCAGACGGCGCCGACATTGTGCTGACAGACTCAAATCGCCTGCGGTATCGCAATTTCTTCTCGTCGATTTCGCGCACGAGTGGACATACCGAACAGGTAGGGGAGCCGCTCGACGACCCCAACGGGTATTCGCATAGACCCAACCTCTTCCTCGACCGTACCGATGACGAAAGAAGTGTCGTTGTCCAGCTAGGCGGGCGAGCGTTCGCGACCCGTGACGGTGGTTCCGGTCGGCCAGAGGCAACGGCAGCCAAGGCGATTGATGGCGATGTGCGTACGGCATGGCGCGTTGATGGTGCCGAGGTCGTCGGTAGTCGAATCGTTGTCGAGCCTCAGTCGATCGAACTGCTTGATTCGTTTGATGTTGTGCAGGCACTCAACTGGCCGCGCGACAGGTCGATCACGCGCATCGGTTTTTCGGTAAACGATGGACGTCAGGAAGTCGTTGACTTAAGTCCGAAATCTTTCCGACCCGCGGGTCAGTCGATTCGATTTGCTCGGCAAGAGGTTGAGAAGCTCGAAATCGAGATTCTCGCGACGACTGTTCCGCCAATCGAGCCGCGGTTCGCCAACCCGATTGGGCTTGCTGAGATCAAACTTGGTTCCGCGAAGATCCGCGAGACAGTCCGACTTCCAGTAGCGCTCCAAGAGCGGTCCGATATCTCGCTCGAGAAACATGGCTTCGACATCTTGATGACTCGTCTGCGGTCCGAGCCAGGGCTCTTTGGTTCAACGGATGAGGAACTAGAGATCGATCGCGTTTTTCAGATTTCTGAGGACCGTGCCTTTGAGTTGGCTGGGACGGCACGGGTCAATCCGAACGCACCGGACCGCGTCCTCGACAAAGTTCTCGGCACATATTTCAATTCTGTGAGCGTGTGGTCGTCGGGTCACATGCAGGGTGATGTCGGCTCACGAGCGTCGATGGCCTTTGATGGCTCTACAGAAACGGCTTGGACTTCTGAGTACGGCCCGCAACCGGGTCAATGGATCCAGGCAAAATTCGATACTCCGAGAACTGTTGACAGCGTCGATCTAGATCTGGTCACCGATGGTCGGCATCAGGAACCGTCGAAAATTGCGATTTTTGTTGATGGCAAACGGGCTGCAACCAAGTCGTTGGCCGAACTTCTAGCTGGTGCTAGCTACGGGAACTTGGCGCATGTCACGGTGACATTCGACCAAATAGTTGCTTCGCGGGTCCAGGTAGTTATCGAAGAGGTTCGTCCGGCTGCAGAGATCATGAACGGGTATTTGCCGGTCAGTATTTCGGAGGTCACCTTCGAGAATGTTGCCAATATGTTGGGGCCCGACAAGCTGACGGTGCTGTGTCGCGAAGATCTGTTGTTCGTCGATGACGAGCCAATAAGCGTCCGTCTCGTGGGGGACTCGACGCAAATGCGTTCGGGTCTAGCAGTCGAGGCATGCGATGGGTCTCTGCGGCTCGGCGCAGGCACGCACACCGTTAGAACAGTGCGCGGCCTAGACGCCGGCATCGACATCGACCGGATAGTCCTGAGCAGACCTCGTAATGGTGAATCGAGTATTGCGAGAACACCCCGCGGAACGCGACTGCCCCAAGCAGGCACAGAGATCACTGTGGCCGATCACGACAGAAACTCGACCTCCATAACCGTTACGACAGACGGCGAGCAATTCTGGCTCTTGCTTAACGAAAGTTTCAGCGAAGGCTGGCATCCTACGAGCAAGCAAGCAAAGTTCGGAACCCCCACCATGGTTAACGGCTACGCGAACGGCTGGCTCGTCACGCCAACGGCTCCCGGCAAGCTTGCAATCGACCTGGAATGGGCGCCACAACAATCGGTTTGGCTCGCTCTGCTCCTGAGCGGTGCAGTGGTCGTCGGGTGCTTCGCGATTTTGCTCGCCCCGCGCCTCAAGAAGTCTCGGACGAGGTTGCGAAAGGAACGCCGTGACGATAGCGAAGTGGCGCCCGCGATAGTCAACGTTTCCCTTGGCTATGTGTCGAGACCGGGTGGGCGCAGCGATCTTGTCGCCCCTGTGGGCATTTGCCTACTGGCCTCGCTCGCTAGCACGCCTTCTATCGGCATGTTGCTCGCTCTATGTGCTCTGGCTCTCGCTCGAATAAGGCTCGCAAGAGTCGTGGCTTTGCTGGTCGTGCCAGTGCTCGTAATTGGCGGGAGGGTTCTTGAGAGGCCAACATGGGTGTGGATATCGCTCGGGTTGCTAGCAATCGATGTTGTGCTCAGCATCGAATTCAAATCGGTTGAGGCGAGAGAAGAAGTAGCAATATGAGACGCCTAGCTGCACTCCGGTCAATGTGGCCTCTAGGTTCGCTCATCGTGATCGCCGGGCTTCTTAGCTGGTGGTCTAGTCGGTCGATATTTCCCGCTTATTCATGGAATAGAGATGAGCCTGTTTATCTCTGGCAGGCAGAGACCTTGCGGGCTGGAATGTTCTCGAGCCCAGACGGGGGGTTCGAGGAATTCTTCCGCCCTTGGCTCTCCGTGCACGACAACTCGCGCGTGTTCTCGCAGTACACGCTCGGTTGGCCGCTAGTCCTAGTAGTGGGTCACTTCATCTTCGGTTCGTACGTAGGCGGCCTAATCATTGGAGCAGCACTCGCGGTAGCGGGCGTGTACGCGCTTGCGCTCGCGTTGCTTCGAGACCGCGCTACGGCGTTGATTGCTGGAGCGATGATGGCCGCATCTCCGATAATCATCGTCCAGGGAGGGCTGTATCTGGGCTACCTGTTCACGCTCGGCCTTGGAACATGTTTTGGTGCAGCGTTAATCACCGGAGTACGCCAAAGTTCTCGACCCCGGCTTGTGCTCGCGGCGATGTTGCTAGGAGCAGTTTTTCTGACTCGTCCGTTCGATGCGCTGGTGTGGGCGGTTGCTATCGGCGGCCCAGTCGTGTTCGCTCATCGCAAGTCGCTGAGACGCCTTGCGCCACCGCTAGCCACTTTCGCGATTGGTGCGATCCCTATCGTCGTGCTGACCTTGGCTTACAACCAGCGGATGACTCATGCCGCGCTGAGGTTTCCTGTGACGATGAAGGACCCGCTAGACACCTTCGGGTTCGGGCAACGCCGCATCATGCCCGCCTTCTCAGAGGTTGACTACAACGTTGTCGCTGCGGTGAAAGGCAGTCTCAAGAACGGTTTCTACTTATTGCTGTTTGCCTTCGGTGGGATAGTTAGTTTGCCGGTGGCTGTCCTTGCACTATGGCGACGCAGAGCCGACGCAATGATCCCGACGCTTGTAGCTCTCCTAATTGCGTTCCCTGTTGGTTATTTCGGTTTTTGGGGCACGAACGTCTCCTCGCTCACTTCTCGGATATCAGGACCCATCTACTTCGTCCCTATGTATGCCCCATTGTGCATCTTGATGGCTGTGTTGGTTCTCGAAGTATTCGGGCGAACACGAGTCGTAGGAATCGCGCTAGCGGTAGTGATCGCCGCCGCTGGTGTTCCATTTGGGATCAACCGAATTCTCATCAATCATCGCATCAGCGCATCACAAGAGCCTTGGGAAATAGCCGCTAAACAAGCACAAGAACTCAAGCACGATTCGCTGATTTTTATGGCTGATTCGGGGCCATACCTGATGTTCTACAACCCATACTCAGCGAACACGCCGAACCTCGACGGACGCGTGGTGTGGGCCGTCGATCGTGCTGGCGAAAATGTGCGCCTCATCGATGCTCTTGCGAACCGAACCGCTTACCGCATGCAAGCGAGTTACCGCGGCGACGAACTAGGGCCAGACGAAACCCCGAAGACTCCTGTTATCTCACTGATCCCGCTCGAAGTTGTTCGTGGCCAAGAATTGGTTGTCAGCGCTGTCATCAACAACCCAGCCAACGAACCTGCGGTGGTCGTCACGTTGTGGATTGACGGCAAGGTGGTTCAAGAGACCATCGCGACAAATTCGAGTTACGGCGACCGTCACTTATTTAGTTGGCGTTTAAGTACCGGCGATGCGGCAAGCGGCGGCTCGCACCTAAATGGTGGCGTCGGTACTTTTACTATCGGAGTCGGTTTCGGTTCTTCGACCAGCGACGCATCGGCACCTACTGTTCGACGGGTGTTGCCATACCGAGTCGATACCTCAACGATCGACGTGGTCGTTCCGCTTCGCGCCGAGCGACTATCTGATATCGACGGTCCTAAGTTGCGCTGGCGACCAACCGTAGACCTCGATGAACTGGTCGTAGCGGTGACATCGAAGTGAGCGGGCCCGAAATTCGCCCGATGGCGATACGCAATGCGTTCGGCGCATGGCTTATTAGCCGAGGTTTGGTGATCGGGAGTCTCGCAGTAGCGCGACACGTATTTGAGTTCGCAGGCGTTGGTAAGTGGACAGGGCCGCTCGGGCAGGGACTCACGAGTTGGGACGCATCGCATTATGCGGAAATCTCGCGGTTCGGATACGGAGGGGTGGCCCACGAGTCGTTGCGGTTCTTCCCGCTACTGCCATTGCTTGGGCGCCTCGCAGAAGCTGTCACCCCGTTCCATAGTGGGCAAGGAATCGTTGTCGTTGCAAACGTCGTGTCGCTGCTGTTTTTTCTCCGTCTCTACGGCTTCGTGCATAGAGAGACAAAGTTCGACTCTGCGATCGCAGCGCGCGCAGTGTGGATCGCTGCACTCGCTCCACCTGCATTTATTTTCGTCATGGGCTACGCGGAGTCACTGTTCCTACTGTGCGCAGTGAGCGCGCTCGATGCTGCCAGGAGAGGACGCTGGTTAAGAGTTGCTCCGTGGGCGTTCGCCGCCGGACTGACGCGGCCACCAGGGACACTGCTCGCGATTCCAATAGCGATAGAAGCATTACTGGCATGGAGGGCGGCGGGTTACTCATTCGCGCCCAAGCGACGACTTGTCGCTCAACTCGTAGCCACGGCAGCCGCTCCCGCCGGAATGTTGTCGTTCCTTTGGTGGGCTAGGCGCTCAACAAAGACGTTCTTTGAGCCACTGCGAATTCATGAGCGAACGAACTTGCGTGGGGGAACAGAAAACCCAATCAGTTCGGTATGGGACGCATTCAGAGACTTGCTCGCAGGCGACCGCGTAGGTTCCGGCATGCATTTTTTTTCAGCGATCGCAATCTTCTGGTTGCTTATAGTTCTCTGGCGTCATGCACCCCGCTCGTTGTTCGCTTACGGACTAGCTAGCGCACTAGTCGCGCTATCTGCCGCGAATCTCGATTCGCTTGAGCGCTACGCACTTGCGACAGTTCCATTCATTCTCGCAGCGGCAATCGTGGTGAGGCACAAAACCGTCGAACGCGGTTGTCTCATCGCTGGCAGCGCTGGAATCGTAACGATGAGTTTCCTTGCCTTTTCAGGAGCGTTAGTTCCATGACAATCAAACGAATAGATCGCTTCTGGCGGGTTTTGTTCGTGATCGCATTGGTTGCCTTCGCCGTGCGGATCACATACGTGATGGTTGGCAAGTCCGGCGAGTGCATCGTTTCGGCGCCGGAGTCGGGCGAGATCATCAGTTCGCCGACCGAATGCATTGGAGGCGAACAAGGCCGCGCGAACGATGCCGTGTATTACAACGGAGCGGCCAATAATTTGGCGCGCGGTGGGGGACTCACCGATCCGTTCATCACGAACCAGCCAGCTGCAGATCATCCGCCGCTCACGGTGTTTGCGTTGGCGCCGATTTCATGGATCGGCGATCACGTAGTTCCGGCTGCGATTCTCGACGACCTAACGAACGCGCTGCTTCACCGACTGACGATGGCGATGATCGGCGTTGGCGTGGTTGTTGGCATCGGTGTCGTCGGTCGTCGCCTCGGCGGAGAAAGAGTCGGATTTATTGCGGCATCCATCGCCGCTGTGTATCCAGGATTATGGATTTCTGATGGTTTGATCTTTTCCGAGACGGTCGCGTCGTTCATGGTGGTCCTCGCGATTGGTGCAGCGATCGCGGCGCGCGCGAATCCGACTCCTCGAAACCTGTTTCTCGTAGGCGTAGCGGTAAGTCTTTGCGCTCTCGCTCGGGCTGAATTGCTGCTGCTAGCGCCGATTTTCGCGCTTGTCTTCGTGCGTTTGCGAGAGCCGAATTGGCCTCGACGACTCGCTGTATTGATAGCCGGGCTAGCAATCCTGCTCGGCCCCTGGATTATTTACAACAACCTTCGGTTCGATGAGTTCACGGCGATTTCGACTAACGATGGACTTGCTCTAGCTGCATCGAATTGCGAGGACGTCTATTACGGGTCCGGGATCGGTCTGACTAGCTACGACGCTGGTATCGGCTTCGGATCCTGTGTCGAGTTGCTTAGTCCTCGAACAGACCCAACCAAGGTCGATCAATCGACGGTTTCGCGGATATACAGAGACCGAGCATTTTCCGTAATCAGCGAACACATGCGCAGACAACCTGCTGTAGTGGCCGCTCGAATCGGACGAGTCTGGAACCTCTACAGGCCACTAGACATGTTGCAATTTAATGAAGGCGAAGATCGGGAGCCGTGGGCGACTCGCGCTGCCATGCTCTCCTTCTTTCCAATCGCGGCCGCGGCTGCCATCGGTGCAATTGGGCTGCTCAAATCGCGACGACACGACATGTGGATTTTGGTTGCACCTGTTGTCGTTGTCTCTATAGGCGCAGCGCTTACATATGGGCAAGCGCGATTTCGAGGCCCAGCCGAGGCGTCTCTAGTGCTCCTTGGAGCGATGTGCATAGATCGGAATCTCGTTGGCGAGCCGCTGCGCTCCCGAATTTCGAGCGGAGCAAATCTTTCTAGCCGAATCTCGGCACTCGACGGGTTACGCGGAATTGCCGTAGCGCTAGTGCTTCTCTACCACATTTCGCTATCTGCGCCTGTTGGGTCAATGCCTTCAGTTTCGCATTTGCTCTACCAAGCCAGGGCAGGCGTGTGGCTGTTTTTCGTGCTTTCGGGCTACCTCATTTTCGGTCCGTTCGCCAAAGCTCTAACGAACAGATCGTCGACCGATATTCGGCGTTACGCATTGAAGCGCGCCACTCGTATTTTTCCGGCGTATTTAGTTGCGCTCGTCATCTTGAGTATCGGCTTCGGTTATCCCGCGACAGGCGGTCCCGATGGGTGGTTGCGGTCGCTAACACTGACCCAAACGTTTACAAGCGATGCCTACAACAATCGTTTGGGATTGGGCCAAGCGTGGAGCATCGCTATTGAAATGAACTTCTATGTGTTCGTCCCGCTGTTCGCTGGGCTGGTTGCGTGGCTGTCTCGTAGGTCCGGAAGAGATCCAATCAAGTGCGCGTGGTGGGGGATCGGCGCCATGGTTGCATGTGGGTACGTTTGGCAGATAACGGCGAACGGCAATGTCGTTCGCCTGTACATGTTGCCTAATTACTTCCCTGCCTTTGGTGCGGGAATGGCGCTAGCACTTTTGGCTGTACGGACACCACCTTGGTTTCGTTCAGTAGTTAAGTTCGTCGGTCGCTGGCGCATCGCCGTGGTGACTGGCGCGTTAGGTGTGCTCGCTCTGAGGGCTTGGGTCTTTACCCAACCGGAAGGCAATGCGTCGCTACAAGGGTTCGTGGGCCAATTCTGGTTCACGCTCTTCGCAGTCCCGGTAGTTGCTGCTGTCGTCTGGTCACTGGATCGGCCGGGAGTGCTGTCGTCTCGGTGGATCGCGGCGCTCGGCATCGTAAGCTATGGAGTTTTCTTGTGGCACCTAGCGATAGTTGAGCGCTGGCGCCCGAGCACGTTCGGGCTAGCTGAAACCCTCAACCACAATGTCATCGTCTACGCGATCGTATTTTTCCCTGTGTGCATCGCTGCCGGCGCGGCGAGCTGGTTTCTGATCGAACGGCCGCTACTCGATCGGGTGCACAACATGCCTGGTGGCCAAGAAAAAGTCGCTTCACAGGTACGATGAACAACCGGTCGGAGTCCTGGCCACTAGTTCGTTCGTCTAGCAGTCGTACTTGGAGAAATCTCGGATGTCATCAGCTGAATCTGCGACCAACTCAGAAGACCCGAGTTCGGCCGACCTGGCAATTGTCATCGTTGGTGCAGGCCCCGCTGGGCTCACAGCGGCATATCAGCTAACTAAGTCCGGGATTACCTCAACAATTCTTGAATCCGACAGTGTCGTTGGAGGCATCAGCCGTACCGTCGAACGGGATGGCTGGCGGTTCGACATTGGGGGACACCGCTTTTTCACGAAGGTCGTCGCAGTCGACGACCTCTGGTTCGAAATCCTTGGCGCAGACGAGTTTTTGCAGCGGCCACGGATGAGCCGTATCTATTACCGTAAGAAGCTGTATGACTATCCGCTAAAGCCAATCAACGCGCTCCGAAATCTCGGATTCATCGAAGCTGTCCGGTGTGTAGCTTCCTATGGCTGGGTCAGGGTACGGCCCCCGAAAGACACTTCGAATCTCGAAGGATTTTTTGCGAGTCAGTTCGGATGGAGACTGTACGAGCACTTTTTTCACCACTACAATCTCAAAGTCTGGGGCGTTTCTCCTGCCAAGTTGTCAGCTGACTTCGGCGCTCAACGTGTTAAAGGCATGTCGCTGATGACTGCCGTGCGAGACGGTCTCACCCCGAAATTCGTTAAGAACCGCCGTGGCCGCGGGCAGCAGGTCACCTCGCTGATCGAGTCATTCAATTATCCGAAGTACGGCCCAGGTCAGATGTGGGAGCGAGCAGCCGAACTCGTGACAGAAGCCGGATGTGAGGTGCGCTATGGAGCGACGGTTGTTCGGATTGAGCATGCCGGTGGTGTCGCTACTCAAGTCGTAGCCGAAGTCGACGGTGCAGAGACGAGCGTGCGGGCAAGCCACGTCATCTCGTCGATGCCGTTCCGTGACCTGATTCGTGCGCTCGACCCACCTGTCCCGGCAGAAGTTCTCGACGCGGCAAATGGACTCACATATCGCGACTTCATAACAGTCGCATTAGTGGTGCCGAAGGAATACTCATTCCCCGATAACTGGATCTATATCCACGATCCTGGCGTCAAGGTTGGCCGTATCCAGAACTTCGGGTCGTGGTCTCCGTATCTAGTGAAAGAAGGCCGCACCTGTCTTGGACTTGAGTTCTTTGTCAATGAAGGCGACGACACGTGGACGAAGACAGATGAGGAACTCATCGCGCAGGGCAAGCGAGAGATTCAACATCTCGGCCTAGCCGATGCCTCCAAAGTCGAAGCCGGATATGTAGTGCGAATGCCGAAGGCGTACCCCGTCTATGACGAGCACTACCAGGCCAACGTCAAAGTTTTGCGTGATTGGATCGCGACGCATTGCTCCAACATCATGCCCACCGGTCGTAACGGCATGCATAAGTACAACAACCAGGACCATTCGATGCTCACAGCGATGTTGTCAGTGGAGAACATCCTCGGAGCACATCACGACGTCTGGACTGTGAATGTCGAGTCTGAGTACCACGAAGAGCAAGTCGGGACCGACGTCTCTAGCACTGGTCGCGATGCTCCGATTCTGCCACGGTGCGCGATACACGAAGCAGCGGCACTCAGAAGCAACGACTGATTACAAAGTCGATGCGCGGGCGGCTATCGCTTGTTCATACCCTTTTTGAAAGCACTGGGCTTGAATTTCGCCCCTGCCCAATGTGGGCTGACGCGATCGCGAACGCCCCACCATGACACGTAGGTCATTTCTTCTGCCACGACTTTGAAGTTCATCTTGGACTGACCACGCGCGCGGTCAGTAAATGTGATCGGGATCTCGCGCAGTTCGAAACCACCTAGCGCGACCCGGTAAGCGAGCTCGATCTGAAACAAATAGCCGTTGGCTTTCGTCTCATGGAACTCGATGGCTTCAAGTACCCGTGCAGGAAAAATGCGGAACCCGCTGGTGCTGTCTTGAATGTCGTGGCCAAGCATCATGCGGGCATACAGGTTGCCGTACTTCGAGGCAGCGCGTCTATGCGCTGGCCAATGTGGAACCTCTCCACCAGGTACGTATCGGCTGCCGATAACTAGTCCAACGCTGTCATCCACGGCATCGATAAGGCTCGGCAGCGCTGCTGGATCGTGGCTTAGGTCTGCATCGATCTGGACGAGCAGGTCATAGCCTCGGTCGATCCCAATGCCGAAACCCGCTCGGTATGCCGCTCCGAGTCCCTTCTTCGATGGACGCCGCAGAACCTCTACCTGGCCGACTTCCTTGGCGATGCGCTCGGCGAGTTCTGCGGTGCCGTCGGGACTGTTGTCATCAAGGACCAAGATGTCGGCTGTAGGGACAGCAGCGCGCGTGCGACGTAAGAATTCTTCGATATTTTCGGCTTCATTGAACGTCGGAACATTCACCTGGATGCGCACAGCGTCGGATGGTACACGCGGTCTTAGCGGTCAATCAGCAAGCATCAAGCCTTGCGAACACGCGCGACCATGTTCGCCGAGAGCACCGTGAGGTAATCCGCGTTCGGCGACGAGAGCTTCGTTCATCCAGACCTGGTAGATGAAGTCCATAGGGGCTGGGGCGCTAGGTGGCAACATTCCGAATTCCCCAAGGCAAACGAAGTTTTCGCGTACAGCTGAGTTCGACCCGTTGTCAATCGCGTCGCGAGCATCATTTGGTTCGTCCCAGTCGTGCCATACGGACGAAAGTACGAGGAAGTCAGCGACAGCAATTTCTTGTGGCAATTTTGAGTCGGCAGCGTTTGCGACCCCTGGATCCATTTCGATGTAGTACGTGCCGACCTTGAGTTCTGGGTAGAGGTAATAAAGGTACGCGTCTGAGTATGGCGTCTTGCGCAGGTCGGCTGTTGCGACAATTAGCGAATCTCCACTATGGCTGGCTGCGTCGAGAGCAGGGATCACGCCGTACTGCGCTGCATCGGCTACTTCGATGCGACCGTAGTAGAAGCGCCGGTCGCCGCGCTCGACGAGGTACGAATACCGATGGCGACCAAACGTCTGTGCTGTGAAATCTGCGTAGGTGTTGAGTATGTATCGAGGTATCACGAGCGAAATGAATAGGACGATGGGCAGGACCGCCGCTAAATCGAGGTGTCTAGGCGTCCAACTGAGACCTCGCCGAGACTCAAGCAATTCGCGAATAGCGACAGGTAACAGTGCAAGGGGTACACACGAAACCCATGCAAGGTGGGCACTGTCGGCGCGTTGCATGGCCTGGGGAAGTAGCCCAATGCTGAACCACGCGACCGTAATTAGCGACACGCTTCGCAGCGTTCCGCCAGTCCGTCTGTTCCTACGCGTAGCGACGTACATGATTAGGCCAACCGTCGCGAGTAGCGCCCAGAACCAGATAGCGATCTGCGCTGCAGCGCCAAAGGTTGGAAGTGGCCAGTCAAGCTTGCCGACTGACCCGTAGTCCCCGGCGCGCTGCAAGAATCCGGCGAGCGTCGTAAAGGAGGGCGGTAATGGCAATGTACGTCCGCCACGCAGGTAGACCACGGGGTCGAGCACCATGCCGCGGAACACGTTGTACGGCCCCGCTGTTGCGATGTGAACCAGGTATGGCGAGATTCCGACTAGCACACCGCTGATGAGATTGAGTCTTCGTCGTTTGTCAAAGGCGCGGACCAACGAGATTCCTGCGAGCCCGACTGCGACTACTAGGTCGAGACGAAAGAGCAGCGCGCTCCCGAACAGTAGACCGCCAAAGAAGGCCAGACGCGCTGCGCCGCGCTCGGATTTGTCTTCACCGACTGACGCTGTCGCGCAAGCGACGCCGAGGATCCCGAGGCCGACAGCGCCGACCCACGCGAGCGCTGTGAGCCCGATCGGGGGGATGATGATTACTAACGAGACTCCACCGCAAGCGAGGGCGAGGGTTCGGCTCCAGCGTTTCGCGATGATTGTGACGCCGCTGACTACTGCGACCATTTGCACGAGTGCAGCGAGGCGTTCGACCTCGAGAAGCATCCCAAAGATCTTGAATATTCCGGCGAGCCACCAAAGGCTTCCTGGCCCGTAGAGGTGCAAGAAGTCCTCGTTAGGGAGATAGCCACGAAGAACCTGTTCTGGAAAGACGAGCATGAAGCCCTCTTCCATCGGGGGCCCCTGGCTGCGCAAGAGTCCGCGTAACGGCAGCAAAAATCCTGCAGCTAGGAAGGTGCGCAGAATCCATTGCTTGGTACGTGGACTCAGACGGTCGATCATCGTGAGGTCCTGCCAAGCCAGCGACTAGCGGGTGTGGCTTTGAGTGACATCGCAGGGCGTTCTACTAGGTAATAGGAGGCCGCACTGATAAGTATCGAAGCCGCGATCATGAAGGCGGTCGTCGGGAGCATCTCTGAACCGAATGCTGGTCGGTCGACTAGGCGTAGGTACGCGTCAAGAGCGGCTTCATGCCATAGATAGATCCCATAGGAGATTGTGCCGAGCCAAGCGAGCGGTTTGAGTTGTAAAACGGAGCGGATTTTTCCTTGGTCCTGAGCGCCGAATACTCCTGGGATCACTGCGGTGACTCCAATCACTCCCCACGAGAGCAACAGCCACCATTCTCGTGCGCCTGAGAGCCTCCACTGCGTTACTGGATCGCCTGAATCGAGTGCAATAGAAACTCCAACGAATGTGATGGCGCAAAGAGTCCAGCTGGCGGTAGGAAGCCACTTGCTAGAGGCCCACGCGGGTTCGCTAGTCCGTTGCCTGTGTCGTACCGAAATGACGGCTAGCAGCATCCCGAAAGCAAAATGATCAAGGCGCGCAGGTAGCCATAGGTTCATGAAACCTCGCAACTCAGACTGGCTCATCGCGATGAGAACCGAAGCGCGGAATGTCAGAGCGATGGCACAGAGAGTTGCGATGCCGATCAGTTCGTGTTGGAACAGGCGTTGTTGTGAGCCGCGGAATCGAGTCATGAGAGCGGCGTAAAGCGGGAGCATCGCGTAGAAGGCGACTTCGGTTACGAGTGTCCAAGCTTGTTGCACTGGCATCAGCCCAAAACTTGGGTTGTATGTGTGGATGAGCGCGTAGTGAGAAAACACGCGGCCGGGGTTTAGGGGTGTGTCATGGAGGCCTTTGATACCAGGGATCAGAAGAACCGCGGTGAGGGTGAGCCAATAGGCGGGCGCGATTCGTAGGAAACGCCGCCGGCCGTAGCTCAAGATCGCTGGTCCGGGGCGAGCATCAAAGCGCGCTGCTACGAATGGTCGATAGAGCAGGAACCCAGAGATGACGAAAAAGATGGCTACCCCGACGTCCATGCGAAGCAGAAATGTTCCGATTCCGGGGACATCGAACGAGAATCTGTCCAGAAATGCGAAGTCAATCTTGTACTCGTGGGACTGTGCCGTGCGGATCGAGTAGCCGCTGAGGAAGCCAGAGTGTGTCAGAGCGACAAGCAATGCCGCTACGAACCTGAGTCCGTTGAAGCACGGGAACGCATCAACCTTGGGATCCTCGACCGATACGACCACTCAGACCACTCCCACTTCTGAGCGCGGTTGTGATCGCGTTTTCATCGTGTCGTAGGCCGCTGAGGCACCGACTGCAGCGAACAAGCAGAGAGCAGTCTCAGACGATGCCCTGTAGCGCGGATTGCCGAAAGCCAGTGTCACAGCTGCCAACACAGTGACGAACGCTGCTGCGAGCACATAGCGGGGGATGCGAGCCCTTCGCAAAGCGACGGCACCAGCAATTCCGAGTAGCGCCAGACCATAGAAGCTCCAGCGACCAGCCTGCGCAACACCTAAGTCGCGACCCTCGAAATAGTTGTCGGCGAGGACGACATGGTTAGGTCGGTACAGATATAGAACGCGGCCGTAACGCGCCAAGAGAACTTTGGGTACACGTGAAATGTGTGCGGAGATGTAGTCGGTGGCAGCGCGCCGAAAGTATGGCGCTTCTTCGGACTGATCGAGTTGTGGAACCATGTAAACGGTATCGCCGACATGTACTTCGGTCGGAGGAAACTCGCTCTTGAGGTCCTCGCGAATTTTTCTAACGCATTCGAGATGCCAAAAGCCGAGGAACTCGCCGTAGTAGGTCTCGTCGCATGTGGCGCTCGCCATCGTGATCTCGGCGCCGACGGACAGATAGACGGGGTCCTCAAAACGACTGAGGTTGTAGCCAACCCACGGTCCGATGATGACAACGCCAGCTACCGCGGCAGCACCGAGCCGTTTTGCTACATGCTTGACTCCGCGCTCGCCGTGCCTCGAGACTAGAGGCAATACGAGCACGACAAAGAGCATGGCGAGTTCGGCGCGGCTCATCGTGGCGAGTGCAGCCGCTGCTCCTACCCACATGGCTCCGCGTAACGATGGATTGCGCCAGTACCTGTACGAAACCCAAATCGTGAGCGTCACACCAAGTATCGCCGCGGACTCTGAGTAGAGCATGCCGTCCCATGAGAAGACGTTCGGCGCGACGGCCGCGAGTCCTGCAGTGATTAATCCGACTCGAGCCGAGTGCATTGCACGACCTGCGAGACCGCTCACCAAAACGGTTGGAGTACCTATTAGGGAGGCTGTCAAGAGCAACTGTTGAGTAGTTGTGTCGAAACCAAGCTTCGAGAAAAAGGCGAGGAACAAGAGGTAGGCGGGAGGATGATCGGCCGACTGATAACCGTGGCCAGGAGCAGAGAAGAACGGGCTAATGAAACCCTTGCCGTCGGCAAGCGCGATAGATGCACGGTGGTACCAGGCAGAGTCATTGACGCGGTCGACAACGTCGGCGAGCGCATCGGTTCGCCAGTGAAGTATGTAAACAACCCTGATGACAAGGCCGAGAAACGTTATGGCGCCAAGCGAATACCAAAATCTGCGGGCTGACACTGTCGAAATCTACTCCGCAGTTCCGGCGGTCTAGGGCTGGTTGTTCGTCGAACTGTTTGAATCAGAGGCGCTTTGAGCGCGCAACAAGGCAATTTCTTCGGCGAGAATGCGCGTACGCATTTCGAGCCGCGACAGTTCCCATGAGAAATGAACCGAAATCGCGAAGAGCAAGCCGCACGCCGCAAATAAGAGTGCATTCGAAGGGACTTCTATTCCGAGCCGATCAGATGTCCATTCGAGTATGGACGGAAATGAGGCGAGTGGCACGAGAAGGACAGCGATTATGGACCACAACAAGGCGTATTTACTTCGGAGTTGTTGAAGGCGCAACAGTCGAAACACAATTAACAAAGAAATTATTGCTCCGACTATTGCAACGATGTGAGTCCTGCTACTCAACGAGCTTCCTTTCGGTTGCGCATAGAGCGCCTCCAGCCCCAGCTACCGATACCGATTAGCAGGCGTAGGTAGTTCATCCCAAGTTTGAAGCTTCGGCTCGATGCGACTCCTTCGGAGCGGGGTCGCATCGCGATAGGAACTTCAACGATGGAGAAGCCTGCAGCATGACACTTGAGCAGAACCTCAACCGTGTCGGCGAGAAACTCCGCTGGGTATTCGGTTGCGAGTAGGCCAACGGCATTGCGGTCGAACGCTCTGAAACCCGAAGTCACATCGGAGAGGCGAAGACGTGTTATGCGGTTGACAACCATGGCGAGGGTGCGCATGCCAGCGCGTCGCAAAGCACTGACTTCGTAGTCTGGGGACCCGACACCGAATCGTGAGCCAACCGCCACGTCTGCGCCGGAGTCAAGGACGCCGAATAGAGATGCAATCCCCGCTGCATCGTGTTGGCCGTCAGCATCGACAATAACGACTCTGTCGTAGTCGCAATCGACGGCGTATCGGAGCCCAGTCCGAACAGCCGCGCCGACCCCGAGGTTGTACGGGAGTCGCAGAACAGAAGCGCCGCCACACGACGCGATTTCGCTGGTCGAGTCAGACGAGCCATCATCCACAACAACGACATCCAGTGTTGGTGCGGACTTAGCCAGCTCGCGCAAGGTTGCGAGCAAGCTGAGTTCTTCGTTAAACGCGGGGATTACGGCTAGCGAGCGGATATCTAGATGTTACGAGTCCGCCGGGCTCGCCGTGTGCTCTATGGCACTGGGGGTTTGAGTCAGTTCATGTACAGCAAGGAGGCCAAGCACGATCGCAACTGCGTCGAGACCAATCCGAAAGCGCTGGTTTCCGTAAGTGGCAACTGAGGTAATGACAACTGCGACCCACGGGACCGCCAGCATGAGCGACAGAGTCATATCGCGCCGAAACATCAATGCTAGGCCTGCCATGGCGAGTGGCATCGTGATCCACCACAGCGCTGTACCGACTGTCTGCCAGAGGTGATCGCGACCTTCAAGAACCTCGAGGTTGATCTGCTGTCCGGGGTTAAATGCCCCAAACGTCCGGGCAACGCGCGCAGCGCCGACGACAGGAAGCCGTCGCGCATGGCTCTTCGCATAGTTGGTTCCGGCTCTGCGCGCCTCCGTCGTCGCTCTTATCTCATTGAAGTCATTGTCCTCAATATGGAAACCTTCGAAGCAATCGGTGGTTCGGTCGATTGCGCCTGCCGAAAATGTTGATCGCCAAGACCCAATACCTTGCCCGTAGTAGGTCAGTTCGCAATTTGCGCCGTCCAGCACGGTGCCAAGATTGTTAGATACTGGTACCAGCGCATCGAAGCGCGCCGCGTTGCGTGCTGTCCAAGGAAGCAGTACTGCCCCTGCGAAGACCAGTACTGCTGCCCCGATGGCGATGCGCCTCGCGACCGAGAACGGCCGGGCAATCGCGATCCCAAGGAACGTGGCCAGTATCGGAATCCACAGAAGCCCTTCGCCGCGCGTGAGAGCTGCGGCCCCGAGGGCGATGCCGAGGCGTGCAGCGGACATGAAACCGGGTCGTCTAGCGGCGTTGATGGCCAGGAGTGCCACGAACGTCGCAATCATGAGGAACATCGAGTCAGTCATCAACAGCGCGTGCGCTTGAAGTAACAGTGGTTGGAATCCGACTATGAGGATTGCTGTTGCTTGCAGCCAGCGACCCAGCCCGACAGTCCTAGCGATGAGACAGACTGCTAGTGCCGTAAGCATCGCGTTCAATGTCCCGATTACGGCCTGCGCGCCATCGACAGAGTTGATGCCAGCTCGATGCACTAGCGAAAGAGCGAAAGGGAACAGTGGTGGGTATTCGGCCGTAGGGCGATGTTCTCTCAAGAGAATGCGGTCGAATGGGCGTTCGTACCGACCAGTGTCGCTGAGTTCGGCTGCTAACAGGTGGTACGCAGTTGCATCAGAAAGACATTGTTCCTTGGCAGGTAGCCCTTCATTCGCGAGTGCCGACGCGATCTCGGGGGTCGTCGAACAGCGAACGTGCGGGTCTACGACGATTGTGAACGTGAGCTGGCCAACACCGACCAGCAAGATTGCCATCAGTAGTAGGCGGTCAATTCGGAACTTCATGCTGGAGATGCAACTAGACCTGCAATGCCTGCTGCGACCCGCTCGTCTAGCGGCGGCGCGACGTTTTTTCGCACAAGCTCTTCTAGGCGTTGCAACATGGCGCCGCGACGTAGCCACAACAATCGGCTTTGCACGTACCCGAGCCTCGGGATACTAAAAAATGGCTCGGCGGCATCTACATCGTAAGGATGGCAGTAGGTCCACAGCACTTGGTCGCGGCGACCGCGCCTGATGCCAGCGCGTATGAGTGCCTTTGGCAGCACGCGAAGGTATGTGCCACCGAGAAACGGGATCCCGACGTTGCGAACCTGCAACACGGGTACGGGAAGTTCTGTGATTCCTTCGGGCCATACATACGGCGCTGCAGGGGACTGTGGCCAACCGAATTGTGGGTTGGCCACAGGCAACACGCTTGACGAATAGGTAAATCCGAGTTCTGCCAATGTCGCGACCGTTGCGCGGCTCAGCGTTGTCAGTGAAAAATACGGGGCCCGATATCCAACAACGCGTTGGTTGATTGTCTCCTCGACAATTTCCTTGCCGCGGGTGATGTCAGTACGTACCTGTTGCTCCGTCAGTTCGGGCAATGGAGTATGAGAGAACCCGTGTAACGCGATTTCATGACCAGCCGAAGCGAACGCTCGAACCAGATCTGGATGAGAACCGGCAACCTCTCCCAGTACGAACACGGTGCCTCTCACGCCAAGCCGCTGAGTCATGGCGAGTATCGCCTCGGATGCTCCAACGAAACGATCGGGATCGAGTGAATACCAGTGATGCTCAAGGTCGAGCGTGAATGTGATCTCTGCCACGGCACATACTCGCACGCGGCGAGCTAGAAGTGGTCCGTATCGAGGAACTCGTAAGTCCCAACGTCAGTGAGACTCGCATTTGTGCGAGAACCAAATCCGCGGACGAGCAGATTCAGCGGCGATGGCAAGAAAGGGCGTGGTATCGGTAGGCCACGAACGATGACGTCACTGTTAATGCCGGCGTGAATTGCTAGCGGTGCACGATGGTGACGGCATGCTCTCGCGATTACAGCAGCGGCGGAGAGGGCGCGCCTTCCCTCGCGTGGTACGAGCGCCAGAATTACCGCAATCGGCCAACGAGCGAAAGTACTCCTTGTGCTGACGCACCAAACGTCATTGTCGCGGTGTAGCACATAGTCGTTGGCTGGGCTAGCCAGCCGCCAGCGGAGCGCCGCGGCATCCCAATCGTGGATCCAGCCGACACTCGTTCTCTTCGCGCAATCAGATGCGAGCGCATCAATGGATACATCGTCAATATCCACGTGTGCTACTCCGAGGGTCAGTCGGAAGGCTGGAATCAGGACGACTGGCAGGCTATTGAGTTTCGAGAAGCCGAGTTTGTTTACAAATGCGGGAGTGGAATTTGCGTTAGCGATGGTGAGCGTTCCTTCGATACCGACTTCGAATGACTCAGCGAATACGCGTTCGGCGAGTCCACTAAATACTCCGCCGCGTTGCGCTCCAGCGCGGACACACGCATCGACGGTAATGCCGAGCTGTGCCGTAGTAGTCCCGTTGCGCCAACGTTGCGGAACGAGGGAGTAGTTGGCGAGTCGCCCGTGGTCATCGTCTTCGGTGCCGTTAATCGCGGCACCGTTAGGACTGTTGTCGTAGAACCAATTTAGGTATCTGACGTCTGCGAACTTCTGGCTTGCGAACTCGTGGTGCAAGAAGGATGCCGTCGCGGCGTGATCACGCGGGTCGACCACGATTACCTTGCGTCCCTCGAGAAGCGACGCGGTTTGCGCGCTATTGCGAAGAGCACTGGCGTTGTTTCTGAGATCTGTTCGGTGGCAAAGAAGTGGCTCTCGTCTAACCCTGAGCCGACGCCACTCTTGTCCGAACCCATCATCGCGTAGACCCGTGGCAACGCATTCTCGTATGCCCAAACGTACGCACGTCTGCCGATCTTGTTGCGAAGTTTGAAGGGATCGAGCTTGAGCAGGCGTTCGCCAGCCGATCTGCGCTGCGCAAAGTCAGCACGTAGTACATCGTCGCCTTCGAGGCCAATGAGTTCGACTTCGTCAAAGAAAAGTCGCAATATTGAAATGAGTTGGGCTGGGTCGCACAGGTATACGTGAAACGGGTTTTCGAAGTCTGCTGGCGCATTCGGCGTGATCACAAATGCTTGGCCGTCGTCGTTGAGCACCCTCGCGAGTTCAGCGACATGGCGCTCTGGGTTCACGAAATGTTCGATGATATGGGATGACACAATTGCGTCTACAGAACCGGCGCGTATACCTAGATGGCTGCCATCCATGGAGGCGAACGCCAATTCTTTTGATGCGAAGTTATGGCCGGCATCGATGGCGGTTTGCGCTGAGTAGTCCACGCCGATCACAATTCGATTAGATGCTGCGAGCCTTTTGGTCTGCGCGCCAACACCGCAGCCGACATCGACAACGATGCCGTCGGCGAGTCGGCTCAGCACTTCGCGATAGCCAGCATCGTGCAGAGCTAGCAACGAGTCTGGCGTCGAGCCCTCCATCGGGCGCTCTCCTGTGAGCTTCATGTGTTCCTTAGTCTACGGGCGACCATTACTTTGACTGCACCACGCGGCAGTCTCATTCGTAACCGAGTTATGACGATTCGCTCGATAGCTCCGAGCAGGAGTGAACCTCGCCCTGCGCCAGTTGTGTACTCCCCTTCAGAACACCAACTGAACGCGCACGTCGACATTTTTGGAGCGAAGCCTGCTGTGCTCAATCCGTCAATCGCGAGTCTGCTCGGCGCGTTGCGCGATTCGGCTATTAGTAGTCCGTCTGGAAGGAGTGCAGATGCGGCCAAGCCGAAGGTGTCAGGTTCGAGGGTCAGTCCATGGATAAATAATGCAGATGCTCTGACGTCTGATTGTTCGAGGTGTAGAGCGAGGTCTGTCGGTTCGAAACTGAGCAATTGCCGTGGGTTCCAGCCGATGCGCGCTGCGAAAGACTCGTTCGATGGGCAGACCTCAATCAATAGCCCTTCGGTTGAGGCGAAGGTGCGCAATAGTCCGACGACTAGCGAAGCGTTCGTGCGCGCCTGCCATGCTGGCATCCCGCGGTCAGTTCGTTTTGAATAAGCGAGGGTACGAGCACGCCTGCGGATACGAGGTAGCGCAGCAAGCATCTTGATGCCATCGGTCAGCACGTTCACGCCGGAGTCCGAGTCGTGTGCCCACTCGACTGGCACCTCAATGACCTCGATGTTTGTTGCATCGGCGAGCGCACAAATTTCTACGTCCCATGCGAAGCCGTCTTCGTGTGAATCGCGCAGCAGCAGGTCCCAAACTTCGCGTAGTGCGACCTTGGCTCCGCATTGAGTGTCGAGCAAGCCAGGTGTTACCAAGGCTTGAACGGTGCGGTTGTAGGTGCGACCTAAGAGTTCGCGCAACTTCGATTCATGTCGGGTCACGCGAGCGCCGATCACGTCTCGCGATCCGATCGCAAGGACTCGCGAAGATTCAGCGACCGATGCAATCGCGCGCAACGAGTCAAGCGGAGTTGCGAGATCGATGTCGCAAAAACCACGAAGCGGTGCGACGCTCTGCGAGAGACCAGCGCGGACCGCGGCACCTTTGCCAGCGTGGCGACAACGGATCACGCGTGCATGTGTCGCGTCGAGATCAGAGAGCATCGTTTCGACTACCAGCGGTGTGTCATCTGTGCTGCCGTCATCGACAAAGAGGAGTTCGCTCCCCATTGGCAGACCGGCCACGAATTCGACTAGTTCGGGGACAGTCTTTGTGGCTCGGCGCGATTCGTTGTACATCGGTACTACTAATGAGAGTGCCTCCGACAAGTCGCGCTGTTTCATCGAATGTTCATTTCACCCGGGTCGGAAGTGATCGGAGCGACAGTGTCGCGCTGTGACCGGATGCAATCGATCCCGATAGCGGCAATTATTGCGACGAACGGAAACATCGGGACCTTGTAGCGAGGGTCGCCGAACAAAAGGAAAGGCACAACCAAGCCTGCAGCGGCAAAACCAAGAATAAGGCGTGTGCCGCCGCGCCCATCGCGAACGAAACTTTTCACGCCAATCGCTGCGAGAATCAAGACGGCGAAATACCAACCGTCTGCCACTCTGTCGACTGCGCCGCCGACGCCTTTGCTCCAGAGGGCGGGGGAGCCGGGCGCTTCGAGCGCCAGTCGGGCTTCGTGGTCATCACGCAGTGCGTAGTAACCCCGCCGAAACCACATCTCGACTTCCGCGATCGGGTGGTGGATCACCCATGAGATCGCCCGACTCGTGTTCTCTTTGTTCTTTTCGACCTCGACAACATCCCATTCTGCTCCGGGGATGTCGTGTAGGCATCCAGGGGAATTGAACTGAAACTTCGGTGACGCATCGACATGGCGCGAGATGCAAAGTGCATCGCCGCTACCCGTGGTCATAGCGACAAAGCCAGGCATAGTGATCGCGTTGCGAATAGTCCACGGCGCCACTACGGCCGCCATCACCAACGCGACTAGAAGAGTGTGTCCGAGAGCGTTTCTCCACGATTGTGGTTTGTGGCGAAAGGCGATCAATATCGCGGGGAGTACAAGAAATACCAAGGGCCTGACCTGTGCGGCGATACCGAGCACGACGGCGCCCGCGACGAGCCGTGATCTTTTGAGTTCAAACCTCTTGTCGAGTGGTGGCAACAAGATGTGGACGGCGAAAACGAGCAGGAAAAGATAGAGCGTCTCGAGGTGGGCCGTCGCTGTCATCATGATGAGGCTCGGCCAAAATGCGACAATGACCGCTGCGGCGATAGCGACGGTTGGCGTGAATAGCCGCTGAGCGATTCTGGCGACGAGGTAGACGGTCATCGCCCCTAAGAGCACATGAGCGAAGCCGAAAACGAGGTCCTGGTTTTCTGAACCGACACCGATCAGACGAGCCGACGCGAACAACATCGCGAGAAATAGTGGGTAGCCAATTGCGTAGAAAGCCGTAGGCGGTAGAGGGCCTGTGGTGTCGCAATCGGTGATGCGATCGACAGCCCCACCACTAGCGATGAGTTTTGCTTGGTTCTCCAAGAAAGCTGCATGGTTCTCGTAGCCATAACCGCATGACAATCTGTTGCCTAACCACTGGTAGGCGTAGGGGTCACCTACCGCCGCGTTTCTGTGGGCGTGAAATACCCACGCGAGGCGTACAAGGAACGCGATTCCAACAACTATGCCTAACTGGCGCTCTGGCGAGCCTGCAACTCGCCGCATGCCACCATCGTCGAGCTTGATCGATGCCTTGGTCACAATCGCAGCCTTCGTTGTTCCGCGACAATTTTGACCGTTTGCATGACGCGTGCACGCTACCGCTGACCCGTAACCTCGCTGTGCCCATGGGATCCCACACAACGGTCGCAAAAAGTCGTTACGTCGAACTAGATGGCATGCGTGCGCTCTCAGTCCTGGCTGTGTTCTTGTTCCACATCACGCCGGCCATGACAGCAATTTCTCGAATCGGTTGGGATCCACACGTGGCGATTGGCCGTTACACAATTCGGCCACCGATGACGGTCGCTGAGTACATCGTTCATCTCAATGTCGGGGTTCAAATTTTCTTTGTGCTGTCTGGATTCTTGATCACTTCGATGTTCGTTCGGCCACACCTTGAAGGCAGGGCGCTACCTAGCGGCATCGGATACGCAATTAGGCGGGCCACCCGCGTATTTCCTGCCTACTGGCTGGTGCTCTTCGTCGCGGGAGTGACCTGGTTTGGTCTTGTCGAATCCGTGGACGGGACGACAGTCCCAATGTTGCGCTTCCCATTGCCGTTCGGACTATGGAAACACCTAACGCTCACCTACATGTACTTCCGCGAGCAATTGATCCCGGGCTACGGAGTGAATTACGGCGGTCTTCCCGTGGCGTGGTCGTTGGTCGTCGAAATTACTTTCTATGGTTTCGTTCCGTGCTGGCTGCTGCTGTGCAAAGCCGCTAGAGCAGCTAGCAGTTCGCGCCGTTTGCTCATCGGCGCGTTGTCGTGCATCCCTGTCGGAATCGTCTGCGGCGTGGTGTCTGCGTACGGCGGCGAATGGGCGATGCGCACGCCCTTGGGTGGCGTCGTTTCCGTGTTCGGCAATGCTCTCATATCACTAGGGATCGGAATGGCGCTAGCGGTCGTTGCGGCCGCGGCTCATAACGATCCTGATCTCTCAACGAAGCTTCGACGGCTCGGCGAAAGGGCGGGCATATGGTGGGCTGGAGCGGCGATGGTCTATCTCGTACTCGCTTGGCCTGACTCGAATTACATCGACGCGACAAGCGGTGAACTTCTGTGGCGACAACTAGTGCAGCCAGTAGTTGCTGGTGTGTTGATCGCTCCGTTCGTGTTAGCCCCGGGCGCGAAATCGGCGATCCATCGAGCATTGCGTGTGCGCGTCCTCATATGGGTCGGCACCATCAGTTACGGCGTTTACCTGTGGCACATCTTGGCTATCAACAAGATGGTCGTAGGTAGGTCACTTACCGAGTACAACGTGCTCGAGGCATCGTTACTGGTCACCGCGATGTGGCTTGTCACAATCTCCTTGGCGGCTGCAAGTTGGTATTTCGTCGAACGTCCTTTACTCAACCTTGCGGGAAGATTGGGTTCGCGATCTAACGCCGTGGTCGCCGAAGCCTCCTGAAGACACCTCTACAATTGGCGCAGCGTGAACGAATCGTCGAGACCTGAGGTAATCGACCGACTTGGCGAAATTGCCTCCCAGTCGGGACTTCGGCGCGTGTCGATCCTCGCATGGCGCGATCTCGACGACCCCGAAGCGGGTGGCTCAGAAGTCCATGTCGCGAGGGTCGCGGCGCTGTGGGCTGAGGCTGGGATCGATGTAACGATGCGGACATCCTTCGCTGCCGGGCATCCGCAGGTGACCTGGCGCGACGGCTATCGCGTTATCCGCAAGGCTGGTCGTTATCTAGTTTTTCCGAGGGCGATCTTTAGCGAACGCATGCGTTGGCATGGTGAACGAGATGCCATCGTCGAAATCTGGAACGGCATGCCTTGGTTCTCTCCGGTATGGGCCGATGTACCTCGCTGCGTATGGCTTCACCACGTTCACGACACGATGTGGGAGATGACGCTTCCCCCGCGCTTAGCGAAGTTCGGTCGAGCGATTGAGTTCAAGATCGCACCCCCGGTCTATCGACGCGCCGAGATTGTTACGTTGTCTGACTCATCTAAAGTTGAACTAATCGAGAAGCTTCGTCTCGACGGCAGTCGAATCCATGTCGTACCTGTCGGAGTCGACGATCAATATTCAGCCGGGGGAGGAAGGTCAACCCAACCGCTGGTCGTGGCTGTCGGACGTCTCGTATCTGTGAAACGGTTCGATGTACTCATCGACGTTCTCGTAGAGACAAAGGCACAAGTCCCTACTCTCGAGGCAGTGATTGTGGGAGACGGCTACGAACGCGAGGTGCTAGCAGAACAGATCGAAAAGGCAGGAGCGACTTCTTGGCTGAGGCTCGCCGGCCCGCTCAGCGATGCGGAAAAGATCGACTTGTATCGGCGTGCGTGGTTGGTCGCGAGCGCCTCTGCGCACGAGGGTTGGGGCATGACGCTTACCGAAGCCGCAGCGTGCGGAACTCCAACAGTGGCGACGCGCATAGCTGGTCATGCCGACGCCGTAGATCACGGAGTTAGCGGTCTGCTAGCTGATACTGACGCCGACATCGCCCCTCTCATGGTCTCGATTCTTAACGACCCCGAACTCAGAAACCGTCTCTGCGACGGTGCTCTAGCTCACGCGAGGCGTTTTACATGGGGAGCAACAGCGATCGGAACGCTCGAGGTTCTCGCCGAACAAGTCCGTCGACGTAATCGTTCGTGACAACATTGCTGAATCGTTTGTCGGAGCGCGCCCAACGTCGCTTTGGACTCGGGTTACTGGCGCTTCTCGCGTATTTGCCGCCGTTGCTCACATCTCCAGGACGCGTCAGCGCTGACACTAAGTCATACCTATATCTAGACCCGTCGCGGCTCTTGGACAGGGCGCCCTCAATGTGGGACCCGAACATCGGTATGGGAACCGTTAGCCATCAGACGATCGGGTATCTGTTCCCGATGGGTCCGTACTACTGGACGCTGGACAGACTCGGTCTGCCCGATTGGGTTGCTCAACGGCTGTGGCTCGGCTCGCTAATAATGGCCGCTGCGCTAGGAGTCTTGTACGTAGCCAAACAACTTGGCCGTAGCGGCCCCGGGGTTGTTGTCGCAGCGCTGGCATACGCGTTTAGCCCATACTCATTGCAATATTCGGCGCGTCTGTCGGTGCTATTAATGCCTTGGGCTGCACTCGGATTCTTGCTCGGACTAGTGATTCGGTCCTTGCGAGAGGGCGGTTGGCGTGCGCCAGCACTATTCGCGATCACGGTGCAGATTGTTGGTGGCGTGAACGCGACCTCCCTGGTATTCGCTGGCGTCGCTCCGCTGTTGTGGATTCTCTGGGCGTGGTTGGGAACGCGCGAGGTGACTTGGCGGCGCAGCCTCGCAACGGTCGGGCGTATCGGCGTCGTGTCGATTGCGACGTCGTTGTGGTGGATGGCGGGGCTATCCACGCAGGGCGGTTACGGCATCAACATCTTGCGGTACACAGAGACCGTTGCCGTCGTGGCGCGGACGTCTACACCGAACGAGGTGCTTCGAGGCCTTGGCTATTGGTTTTTCTACGGTCGAGATCGCGTAGGTCCATGGGTCGAAGGCTCGACCAACTACACGCAGAGCATCTTCATGATCCTGCTCACCTATGGGTTGGTAAGCCTTGCGCTGCTTTCATTAGTCACCGTTCGTTGGCGACACCGCGGGTATCTCGCTTGGCTTCTGCTCGTCGGCACGATTATCGCCGTCGGAGCGCACCCCTACGAGTCGCCGACACCACTTGGAGCTTTGTTCAAGGCCTTTGCCACAACATCAACTGCTGGTCTCGCGTTGCGCAGCACGCCAAGGGCAGTTCCGCTTGTTTCACTCGCGACGGCAATGGCGTTGGGGATTGGTGTAGATGCCTGCGTCGGTTGGTTGCGCAAACACGAACGTCCACGACTTGCCGTTGGTGTTCCTGTTGTCGTGGCGGGCTTGGTCCTCGCAGCGTTTCCGCCACTCCGCACAGGAGCTTTCTACGGCGACAATCTCTTGCGCGACGAAGACATTCCTGACTATTGGCGTGATGTCGCAGAATATGTAGACGGCGGACCGAGTGATACTCGCGTTCTCGAAATCCCTGGTTCCGACTTCGCCGCATACACATGGGGCGACACCGTCGATCCAATAACGCCGGGCTTGATCGATCGTGGTTTTGTAGCACGTGAGCTAATCCCTTATGGCAACGCTCCAACGGCCGATCTGCTGAACGCACTTGATCGCAGATTGCAAGATGGCACGGCAGATCCGAATGGACTTGTCGAAATCTTTCGACGTATGGGTGTTGGCACTGTGATCGTGCGAAACGACATCGAATGGCAGCGGTACAACCTTGTTCGACCGCGGGAACTTGCCAGGACGATCGAGGGTGCCGGTGGCCTCGTGAACGAGCGCGGATTCGGTCCGAGCATAAGTATTGGCTCTGAGTACCCGACGCTCGGATCGGGCACCAATATCGACGAACGGTCATTGCTCCAACCGACGGCTCCGTTACCTCGGTCGGTTGTCGTGTTCGATGTAGAGAATCGTTCTCCGATCGTGCGCGCCTATCCCGCAAACTCGAAGATCATTCTGAGTGGCGACGGAGAAGGCGCAGTAGATGCCAGCGAGATTGGTGCGCTTCTCTCTAGTTCGGCTCTCGTGTACTCAGCTTCATTCACTAGCAATGAGATAGGGACACTCATCGAAAATGACGCTGCGGCGGTGATTGTTATTTCCGATACCAATCGCAAAAGAGGGAGGCGCTGGAGCAGTCTGCGCGACAACCTTGGCGAGACAGAAGTCGCTGGACTAGATCCGCTCGCAGAAGACCTTACGGACGCTCGCCTCGAAGTATTCCCAGATGGCGAACCGAATTCGTTCAGCGTTGTTGAGTACCTCGATCTTGGTGGTCCCCGGGTCGCTTCGGTCCGGGCGACCGGTACCGGTAACCCAATCGCTTACACACCAGAGGACCGCGCCGTCCGGGCATTCGACGGCGATCCGTTTACGTCGTGGCGAACGTCGGCATTCGACAGGGCAGTCGGCGACCGCATCGAGCTCACCCTTGAGGAACCCATCAAGGCTGACAGGATCCGTCTGCTCCAGGTTCTCAGGGGTCCTGTCGACAGATTTATTACGAAAGCTCGACTCATTTTTGATGACCAAGAAGGTGGTATCGATATTGACCTGTCGCCGAAGTCGCGTGATGCGACGGGTCAGTTGGTCAGGTTCAAGGGTCGTGCGTTCCAACGACTCACGATCAAGATTCTCGCGACCAACCGTGAAGATGGACCACTGTTCTCTGGGCAGTCCGCCGTCGGCTTCGCCGAAATTGAGCTACGAGACCAGGCCGGGACCCCCGTCAGGGCTCGTGAAGTGGTGCGTGTTCCCAGGGATGTCACCGATGCCATCGGAACGGGTGACAACCATCGGATGTTGTACATGTTCTCGCGGCTCCGCCTGCCACCTGTCCCGCCGCGTTACGACGAGGAACTCTCGTTGGACAGGCGGTTCGATGTTTCGAATGACACTGCATTGACTCTTAGTGGCGACGCCCGTGTCTCTCTGAGCGCGTATGACCGATCGGTGCTCGACGAGGTGCTAGGTATCGAGTACGAGAGCGGCTACACCGCGTTGACGACAAATGACGTAGTCCCGGGCTGTGTGACTTGCGGTCCGAGCGCGGCTTTCGACGACGACCTTGGAACTTCATGGCAACCGCCTATCAACCGCAATCGCGGTAGCTGGATAGAAGCTGTAGCCGGCAAAGCACAGGTTTTCGATCACGTTGATCTGAGCGTGGTCGCTGACGGTCGACATTCAATTCCTTCGCGCATTCTCATAGAGGTAGACGACGAATCTGTCGAACTCGATGTCGGCAAGATTGCGGAAAGCAAGACTGAAGGAGCCACATCGACCGTGCGGCTCACGTTCGCTCCTATTCGCGGCAAGAGAATTCGCATCACGGTTGTGGACTATCTCGCTCGCCAAGGCACGAGTTTTTATGATCCGACACTTCGCGATATGCCGATCGCCATTGCAGGTACTGGAATCATCGCAACCCAATTTGATGTTTCCGCTCCGCGAGACCTCGGGTGCAGGAACGATCTTGTGTTCCTCGATGGTGAACCAATTGCCGTTCGGTTGGTTGCAGTCACCGACGTCATCGCTCGCGGAGATGCGATGACTATGGGCACCTGCGATGGTGAGCCGATACAGATAACGAGCGGCACCCATACGCTGACCACCACGCGGGGGCTCGACACTGCGATCGATATCGATCGGGTCGTGCTAGATACGGCCGAGGGCCCAGACCCGGTTCCTACACGTTCGGGCCCGGCGGTGCGTGTGATCAGTCAAGACAAGACGAGGATTCGCGTCGCTGTTGATGCGTGGGGCGAAGACACGCTTCTCGTATTGGGACAGAGTTTCAATGCTGGTTGGAATGCGCGGATAGTCGGCGGTGAGTCGCTCGGCACCTCGATTCTCGTCGATGGATACGCCAATGGGTGGGTAGTGAAGTCGGACAACGAAGGCGAAATTGAGGTTGTCCTCGAATGGTCGCCCCAACGAGGCGTTCACACGGCACTCGTTGTTTCGTTCGTCATCGTTTCGATCGCCGCGTTGCTAGCGATAGCGGTCCGACTGCGCAAAGGTAAGCCATCGCTACCTCCTCGTTCCTCTGTCGCGTTCGCGAAATTCACTTTCAGTCCACAACGCTCGATCCCTGCACGCAAGCTTGTATTAGTCGCTCTTGCACTCGGGTTTGCGACAGCAGCGATCATCAATCCGACGGTCGGGGTTCTAATGGGTGGGCTGAGCTACATCGCGATGCGACACCGCTCCGCGAGGGTGCTCTTGACATCCGCGGCACCTGTACTTGTTGCTGCCATCGGGTCGTTCGTAGCGTTGCAACAATTTCGTTTCGGTTACGACCCGATATTCGAGTGGCCGACGCTGTTCCCGCGCGTCCGCACTTGGGGTTGGCTAGCAGCAGTGTTCCCTGCAGTCGTGTGGTACATCGACCGAGTCCTTGACGCAGATCCGGAAATGGTCGAGTCGAGCGAAACGCGCACCCTCGATACCTAGTAGCTTCGACCTTTCTCCGGAGGTAGGTGGACGAGTCATGGCAGATACTCCTTGGTTGGGCGACACATGTTCTCTTGTCGACGCATTTCGTGCGGGCGAACGAAGCCCGGCCGAAGAGCTAGAGGCGACTCTCGCTGCGATCGAGCGAAGTGACTTGAACGCATTCAGTTTTCTCGACCCAGACCAGGCTCGCGAAACTGCCAAGACTGCCGATGTCTCGTTGCCGTTTGGTGGCGTGCCTATTGGGGTGAAAGAGCTCACGAGCGTCGCTGGTTGGCCAGCGACTGAGGCGAGCCTCGTATTCAAAGACGATGTAGCGGCCCACACGAGCACCATGATTGAGCGGCTGCGGCGGTCTGGTGCTGTGACTTTTGGGCTCACAACCGCTAGCGAGTTCGGCGGTATCAACCTGACGTCCACGAAGCTCAATGGCTCGACTAAGAATCCCTGGGAGAAAGAACACACCCCTGGTGGTTCGAGCGGTGGTGCAGCTGCTGCGGTCGCCGGTGGGCTCTGCACAATCGCAACAGGGGGCGACGGCGGTGGCTCGATCCGCATCCCCGCAGGTTTCACGGGGACGTTGGGTCTAAAGAACACTTACGGACGGATACCCAAGGGTCCAAAGATGGTGCTCGCGTCGCTCACTGCTGTGAGCGGCTGCCTGGCGAGGTCAGTGAGAGATACCGCTAGGTATCTCGATGTGTGCAACGGGTTCGATCATCGCGATCCGTATTCCCTGCCCTATGTGGGCGGCTGGGAAGCAGGACTTGGCACAACAATCGAAGCTTTGCGCAACAAGCGTGCAGTGATCGCTCCGACGCTCGGCAGCGCACTTGTGCACAGCGACGTCGCCGAGCAGGTAACAGAGACAGCCGAATGGCTAGCGAAGCATGTTGGCCTCGAACTCGTCGATATTCCTGTTAAGACTCCCGAGCTATCTCTCGAGTGGGCGCTCGCAGGAATGGCCGAGATAGTCATGGAACTAGGTGATCGCTATCCCGATTGCGCAGACGATCTCACTCCCGAAATCGCGTTCGGACTCAAGTTCGCACACAAGATTTACGACATCAAGACTCGCGGCAGTATCGAGCGTCAGCGCCTAGCTATGAATGAGTGCATGGCCGCCGTGTTCGACGAAGTCGATTTTGTGTTCGCTGCCACCAATCCAGATATCGCTTTCGGCCACGCTGGGCCTATGCCACAGAAGGTAGATGGCATCGACGCCGGCCTCGGCAACAACGGCGCGCTGACAATTCCGAGCAACATCTTCGGTAACCCTGCGATCAGCGTCCCGATCGGACAAAGTCGCGGTCTTCCGATCGGGATACAGATACTTTCCCCGCATCACACCGAGGCGTGGTTGTTATCGCTTGCCCAAGAAATCGAGCGCGAACGGCCATGGCCTCTCGTCGCACCCGGATCGCCACACTAAGGAACCGAATTGTCCCTAAATATATTGCATGAAGACGGTGTCTCAGTTGTCGACATCACCGCGGCGACAGCGGAAGACCTTGCGCGTGCTATCGGCTGGGAACTAAAGGCCGAAGGTCTCTGTCGCGGTTCGGTATGCATTCCGGTACGTGAGTTAGCAGTCTTGCGCGGAGACGCTCTTTCGTCGCTACGGGCAATAGCGACAGCGCTTAACCGCTCGATCGTTGTCGACGAAGAGGCTCACGTAGCCGCGATCAGCGGTGACCGTGTTGCCATCGAAAGCAATGTCGCGAATCGTCGGTCGGCAGATTTCACGCTCCACTCGTTGGATGGAGAACCATTCACGCTCAGCTCAATCGGCCGTAAGAAGAAACTTCTTGTTGCATGGGCGAGTTGGTGAGGCTGTCGCTATGACCTGCCCGGGTGGCAGGAACTGCATGAAGAACTCTCACACTACGGATTCACGGTTGTAGCAGTCGCTCTCGACGAGACCGAAGCGGCGCGTGAGTGGATTGTTGCGGCGAACCCGACTTATCCGTGTGTAATCGATCCCGATCACGTCGTTGCTGAGCTATTCGGATTCATCAACGTCCCGACAGTCATCTGGATTGACGAAGATGACAAGATTGTCCGACCGCCAGACACCACTCCAGTGAACGACATGTTCAAAGCCTTCACGGGCATCGACAGTGAAATTCATCACAACCAACTTCGAGCATGGGTGAAAAACGGGGACTTGCCACTGCCATCAGGGGACGTTGGCGAGCACCTGCGCCGGTCGAGTCCCGACGAGCAGTCAGCCCGTCTGCATAGGCGTGTTGCGGCATGGCTGCATCGCAATGGCAACGACGATGCCGCGGCCCGCCACTTCGACATGGCGCAGTCGTTGGCTCCGTGGGATTGGACCGTCCACCGTGGCTCGATGCCACTCACGGGCAAGGACCCGTTTGGCCAAGAGTTTTTCGACTATGTGAAGGCTTGGAACGAGGCTGGTGGTCCTGGATACACATGGGGTAACGCTGCGCTCCGCAGAGGACTGGATCTCGGGTAGTGATCAACTCGGGACAACTCCCAGAACTAGATGTCGTAACGCTGTACGCGATATTGCGTTTGCGCTCCGAAATATTCGTAGTAGAGCAAGAATGCGCGTTTCTCGATCTCGATGGTCGAGACCTTGAGCCAGGCACCCGATTCATCTGGATCACAGATGGCGCAGAAATCGTCGCGTCGCTACGACTCCTGGTTGAACCGAATGGGGTGCTTCGGATCGGACGTGTCGTAGTGGCAGCCAACCATCGCAGAAGCGGTCACGCTCGCGAACTCATGCGAGAAGCGTTGCGGCTAGCCGGTGATCAGGAACTTGTTCTCGACTCTCAGTCCTACCTAGTTGGCTGGTACGCAGGACTTGGTTTCGCAATCACAGGGTCGAACTACATCGAAGACGGAATCGTCCACACTCCAATGAAATTTGTCGGCCTGTAAAGGATCTCGACGGTCAGGGCTGGCGTTCCTGCCCCAGAGTCGCTGTTATCTGTCCATGTCGCGCGACTATGGAGGATGCTCCAGGTAAGGGAACTTTCGGTCGAGGTCGGTGGTCGTACCACTCTCGTAGAGGGATCTTTCAGCCTCCGTGCGGGCGACAAGGTCGGGCTAGTTGGTCGCAATGGTGCGGGCAAGACGACCCTGCTCAAGGTCTTGGCGGGCGAGATGCCAGCGGCTGGCGGCTTTATTTCTCGACCGAAGGCGTTCGGGTATCTCAACCAGGAGCCTCGTTCAGTTGGTCATGGTGACCAGATCTCGGCGCTTAGTCATGTCTTGTCTGGCCGTGGCCTCGACGTCCTTGCATCACGCCTTGAGAAGCTCCATATCGCAGTGGCGGACAACCCAGACGAGAGAAATATTCGTCGTCTAGCTAACGCCCAGGACGAGTTCGAGCGTCTGGATGGATACGCGGCAGAGGCCGAAGTGCGTCGTCTTTGTGCCGGACTAGGACTCAAGGCAGACCGACTCGAAATGATGATCGACTCGCTCTCAGGTGGAGAACGCAGACGAGTCGAATTAGCCAAGATCTTGTTCGCTGGGTCCGACACGCTCGTTCTCGACGAACCAACCAACCATCTAGATGTCGACGCCAAGGAATGGTTATTCGGTTTCTTGCGTTCGTATAAGGGTGGGTTGCTCGTCGTGAGCCATGATATTGGCCTGCTCGACAAGTCAATCACCCGCGTGTTGCATCTCGACGAGGGTGAGCTGATTGAGTACAAGGGGACCTACACCCAGTACGTAAAGGCACGTGCACTTGATGAGCAACGCCGCGCCAAAATCGCAGCGCATCAGGATTCTGAGATCAAGAGACTCAGCACACTCGCAGACAAGATGCGCGGGCAAACAGCGGCTCGTGCTCGCCAAGCGAAGTCGCTTGACACGCGCGTAGCGCGAATGGAATCGACGCGTGTCACCGAAGCTCGTAAGGCGAAATCTATGCGGGTACGGCTTCCCGATCCACCGCATTCGGGAGCAACCGTGCTCGAAGCCGATCAACTTGCAAAAGCGTTCGGTCGGAACACCGTGTTCGAGGACATCACCTTTTCTGTTGGGCGCGGTGAACGAGTTCTCGTGATGGGTCTTAACGGTGCCGGAAAGTCGACTCTGCTAAAGGTCCTCATCGGCCAACTGGAAGCCGACCTGGGTGCGCATTCAACAGGTCATGGAGTATCGGTTGGTTACTACGCACAGGAACACGAGACGATCGTCCGAGGAAGGACGTTGCTAGATCATTTGCGCGAGTACGCGACCGACCTCACAGATCAGGAACGTCGCAATCTGCTCGGAATGTTCGGTCTCCCTGGCGAAATGGCATTCCAAGATGCGGCGACACTCTCGGGTGGCGAGAAGACCAAACTAGTTCTAGCGATGCTCACTGCTGGCTTGCATAACGTTTTGTTGCTCGACGAGCCAACGAACAACCTTGATCCTCCGAGTCGCACCGCAGTCGGTGCGGCACTGCGGGGCTGGAAGGGCGCGATGATCCTCGTCAGCCACGATCCCGAGTTTGTCGCAGAGTTGAAACCGCAACGCGTATTGCTAATGCCAGAAGGCACGCTCGATTACTGGTCTGACGACTATCTGGACCTTGTGGCGATGGCGTGACAACCTGACACGAGTGTCATATAGTCAGAGTCACTTGCCTGACGACATTCGGGGGGATACATGGTCATCACACGTAAGCCTGCGCGGACATTTCGGCCGGTGGCAGTCTTTGCGACACTTGCCATCTTCGCTGCGGCATGTGGCGGCGGCAAGGAAGCCCTGAAGCCAGGAGAGCTAGACCCGGACACAGTCCTGAGGTATGCCTACGACCTTGAGTCCGGCATCACCAACCTTGACCCTGCAATATCTACCAACACTTGCGACAAGAACATTTGGTCGTTCATTTACGACACTCTGCTCCGTAGCGACGGCAACGGCAACGTTCTCCCGCACGTCGCTACAGAGTGGGAACTCGCGCAGGACGCGAAGACTCTTTCGCTTACTTTGCGCGATGACGTGAAGTATCACGACGGAACGGCCTTGACAGCTCAGACTGTTCAACAGGGCATCGAGTATTTGCAATCCAACACGAACCTGACCGACATAGCGATGATTGAGTCGTTCGAAACTCCCGATGCAACGCACATAGTCATGCACCTCAAAGACGCGCGAGCGCAGTCGTTGCTGTTTGCTCTCGCAGGCCAGGACGGCATGCTTGTAGCTCCGTCGGCATTCGGGAAGGCAGCTGAGAAACCAGCAGGTGCAGGACCATTTACATTCCAGTCTTTCGAGCGTGGTCAATCGTTGGTCGTCATTCGTAATCCCAACTATTGGGATGCCGAACACTGGAAACTCGAGGCGATCCAGTTTGTCCAAGCGGCGTTCGGCCCGCCCGCCGTTCAGCGATTCCAGGCAAACGAAGCTGACGTCGCAAAATTTCTTGGCGACTCATATGAGGTCGCTTCGAAACTTCCAAATGCAGAGATCGCGACTGCGCTGTCGGGCGAGTACGCACAACTCGAGTTCCGACTCACCAGCGTCGCGCGTGGAGACACACCGTTTGCCAAGTTGGGTGTGAGACAGGCAATTAACCATGCAATTGACCGCGAGAAGATCAACGAAGTGATCGAAAATGGCCTTGGCGAGGTGACCTGGCAACACTTCAACTCTGATTCGCCGTTCCACCTCGACGATCTCGACAATGCGTACCCATACGACCCGGAGAAAGCTAAGCAACTGCTCGCTGAGGCGGGCTATCCAGACGGGTTTGAGTTCGAGATGGTCATCCCCGGTGGCGTGCAGAACATGGAGAACCAGGGTCTCATAGTCCAAGAGCAACTAGCTGAGGTTGGAATCAAGGCCACGATCGTTCGATCGCTCCCAACCAACATCGCGGTCGAGTACTACATCCAGAAGGTTGGCGAGATGTTCTCGGCTCGCGAGTTGGCAACGATTTTCGCGCCGAGCATGTTGTCAAACTGGGCGACCGGTGAGTTCGTCGCGATTCATGATGGAGCGGAGAACGCCGAAATGACGCGGATTCGCGACGCGGCCTATGCCGCAACTGGCGAAGAAATGGCGGATCTATTGGCTGAGGGAGAGCGCTATGCATCCGCAAACGCGCTCGACGTTCCGATCTATCACGCACCGCAGTACATGGTGTGGAACGCTCAGCGAGTTGGGGGAACGCCGGTGACACCTGCGGATGCATGCACACCGATCGGCCTTCGCGATGTCTACATCAAGAGCGGCAAGTAGGCTCTTGCGCGGTAACGAGCACGGGTCAGCGATGAGCCACAAATGTTGAAGTACATCGGCCGCAGACTGTTGGCGGTTCTGCCGTTACTGTTCATCGTTTCTGCCGGGGTTTTTTTCTTGTTGGCTTCGCTCGATTTCGATATTGCGAGAGCAAAGGCCGGGCTGACGGGCACTGAGGAACAAGTCGCGGCTATCAGGCATCAACTCCACCTCGATGAGTCGCTTGTTGGGCAGTACACGCGCTGGATATCCGGATCATTGCGCGGCGACTTCGGCGAGTCTTGGTACGGCAAGGGCGATGTCGGCGCCGAAGTCAGGAACCGACTGCCGATCACTGCGAGCATCGTGCTTCCAGCGTTCTTGATTAGCGTGATCATTGGCTTGCCGCTCGGGGTTATCTCTGCCGTTCGGTCAGGCGGTGTTACCGATCGAGTCATCACCCTCGGATCGAGCATCGGCATATCGATGCCAGAGTTTTGGCTTGCGTCGATGCTCATCGCCTTTTTCTCGGTAAGTGATCATCTTCCGTTAGTTGGCCGGTTGCCAGCGGGCGGTTACGTTCACCCCTCTGATTCGCTCGGCGAGTGGGCGCGCCATCTGGTGTTGCCGTGGTTCGCGACAGGTATGACTGGTGCTGCTTCGATTGCTCGTCAGGTACGGGCCAATGTCCTGGAGGCGTTAGAGCAGGACTACATAAGGACGGCGCGGTCGAAAGGCCTAGCGCCCCGAGCAGTCGTCTACAAGCACGCGCTTAAGAATGCGTCGTTACCGGTCATCACGGTGTTGGGAATTGGGCTTGCGTATTCCTTCGGCGGTTCGATCGTGCTCGAGCGGATTTTCTCAATCAACGGCATTGGCCAATACGTCGGCCTGGCAATCGTTGGTCAAGACCGCCCCGTGATCCAGGCATTCGTGTTGATTTCGGCGCTGCTGTTCGTATCTATCAACCTTGTTGTTGACGTGTTGTACGGCGTACTCAACCCGAGAGTTCGACTCGCATGAGCACTACTGAGCACGAAGCGTTCACTGTTAGTCCGACTTGTGAGCTCTTGCGGCGCTTCCGTGGACAGACAATTCCGATGTTGGCTTTGTGCGTCCTTGCAATAATTGCTGTCGCCGCGATTGCTGCGCCGATGGTTGCCCCTCATGACCCGAATGAACACATTGGTGCATCGTGGCAAGAGCCGAGTATTGAGTCGCTTCTAGGCACCGATGAAGTCGGTCGCGACGTCTTGTCTCGCGTTATCTATGGAGCGCGCCCAGCGATCATTTCAGCGTTCGGCATTGTTGTCTTCGCCCTCGTAATCGCACTGCCAATCGGACTGATAGCCGGATACTTCGGTGGCAAGATCGACTCACTCCTGATGCGCCTAGCCGATCTCGTGTTCACCATCCCGCCACTCGTTTTGGCCCTGGTCTTGGTCAGCGTTCTTGGTGCTTCGTTCTTCACGGTCGTTACCGCAATCGGCGTGGTTTTCGCTCCTGGTTTCGCGAGGCTCGTGCGTGCTCAAGTTTTGGCCGTTCGCGAGGAGACCTACATCGAGGCGTCGAATTCGATCGGCGTCGGTTCGGTCCGCATGCTTGTCCGTCATGTCCTCCCTAACATCGCTGCTCCGTTGCTTGTGCAGGTCGGTCTCGGCCTCGGATACGCACTTCTCTCCGAAGCTGGGCTGTCTTTCCTCGGTTTCGGCGGCGTGCAGCCACCCGATGCGAGTTGGGGGCAAATGCTTAGCGCCGCGTACGGCGGGGGTCAGCTTCTCGTATCGCAGTGGCCATTCATTCCGCCAGGGTTCGCGATTCTTGTCACGGTCTTGTGCTTCAACCTGATCGGCGATGGCATGCGCGATGCACTTGGGCGCGAGCAGTTCGGAACGGTGGCGCGATGAATGACCGCAGAGACCCGCTCCTCGTCGTCGAGGGTCTTACCGTGGAATTCGCGACTAAAGCTGGTGCGGTTCGCGTCGTCGATGGAGTCACTTTCGAGGTCGCAGCGGGGGAGACTCTCGGACTTGTCGGTGAAAGCGGTTGTGGAAAGTCTGTGTCGAGTTTATCGATCATGGGGCTGTTGCCTAGGCGGCAGGCACGCATCGTTGACGGAAATATATTTTTTGATGGTCAGGAGATCACCAATCTGTCTGAGGCGCAACGACGCACAGTTAACGGTTCACAGATTGCGATGATCTTTCAGGAACCGATGACCAGTCTGAATCCGAGTTTCACCATCGGCAACCAGATCATCGAAGGGCTTCGCGCACATAGAGATATTTCGAAGCGTGCAGCGCGCGACCTGGCTGCCGAAATGCTCGATCTCGTCGGAATCCCCGACGCATACAAACGACTGCGTTCTTATCCGCATGAGTACTCAGGTGGGATGCGTCAGCGCGCCATGATCGCGATGGCGTTAGTGAATAGTCCGAAATTGTTGATCGCCGACGAGCCCACGACTGCGCTCGATGTCACCGTGCAGGCCCAGATTCTCGAATTGCTTCGCAAGCTTCAGGCCGAACTTGAGATGGCCGTAATTTTCATCACGCACGATTTGGGCGTGGTTGCAGATATTTGCGACCGCGTCGCGGTGATGTATGCAGGACAGGTAGTTGAAACGGCACGGGTCGAAGGCCTATTCGAACAGCCGCTACATCCGTACACGGAGGGACTGCTGCATTCGATGCCCCAAAACGCGTCGCGTGCCAAGGCCCTTCACGTGATTGCTGGTTCTGTACCTCGTCCAGGAGAAATGCCTGCCGGATGCAGATTCGCGCCTCGTTGTTCTTACGCCACCGAGTTTTGTGATGCGCCAGTTGATCTCCCACTTACAGGCGAAGCCGGGCGCGCCACGCGCTGTGTGCGTATAGCCGACTTATCGCTCAAGGGTGCCAAATGACTGTTTCAGGCGAGAGCGGCTTTGTGTCTGTTCGCGGCTTGCGCAAGAGTTTTCCGATTCGCTCAGCGTTTCTGAAGCGCGAGGTCGGGGCAGTCCAGGCCGTCGCAGGCATCGACTTCGATATCGCCTCAGGGCAGACATTGGGGCTAGTTGGTGAAAGTGGAAGTGGCAAGTCGACGGCGGGTCGCCTCGTGTTGCAATTGCTGAGGTCGAGCGCTGGCTCGGTCGAGATCGACGGCACGGATGTGACACGCCTCGCTGGCAGGTCGTTGCGAATTTTGCGACGCAATATGCAAATGGTTTTCCAAGACCCATATTCATCTTTGGACCCACGCCAAACCATTGGCGAGAGCATCGCAGAGCCACTTCGCGTACACGAAGGCCTCAACAAACGCGACCGAACCGCGCGAGTACTTGAGTTGTTGCAAGCGGTCGGTCTGAGTGCCGTCAATCTCAATCGGTACCCACATGAGTTTTCAGGTGGGCAGCGGCAGCGAATCGCTATTGCGCGAGCGATTGCGCTCGAACCCAAGTTCATTGTTTGTGATGAACCACTATCGAGTCTCGATGTTTCGACACAGTCGCAAGTAATCAATCTCCTGATGAAGTTGCAAAGAGAACATGACCTCACCTACCTATTCATTTCGCACGATCTTTCTGTCGTGCATCACATCAGCGATCGAATCGCCGTGATGTACCTCGGCGAGATCGTGGAACAGGGCCCAGCCGACGAGGTGTGCGAACGACCGACGCACCCATATACCCAGGCATTGTTATCTGCTAGTCCTATTCCAAATCCGAAAAAGCAACGCGATCGCAACAGGATCCTTTTGCAGGGCGAGGTTCCGAGTCCTTCGACTCCGCCAAGCGGTTGTCGCTTCCACACGCGCTGTACCTATGTCATGTCGATGTGCAGAGAGACCGTCCCGCAACAAATTCGCACAACTGCTGGATCGACGGTCGCCTGTCATCTGCACACAGCGGGTCCGACGCTTGCGGGCCAATCCGTCAATTTGCTGTTGAGCGAGAAGAAAGTGTCTGACTACCAATAACGGATCTATATCTATGTATAACCAACGAAAGGAAAGGCACCATGAACAAAGCAATGCGAATTGGGGCAACAGTGTTTGCGCTAACAATGGTCTTCGCCGCGTGCGGCGATGATGATGAACCAAGCACGACGTCCGATGAACCGACAACAGCAGCCGGTGATGAGACAACAACATCGGTGGTCGCTACGACATCTGTCCCAGACGTTGGCCCATCGGCGACTGCAACTCCAACGGACGGCCTTGCAGATGGCGACACGGTGAGCGTGTCGATCGCTGGGTTTACCCCAGGTCTGTCACTAGGCATCAACTTGTGCGCTTCGCTAAATGGCGGCCCAACTGGCGCAGCCGACTGTGATCTTGCGGCAATCGCGATAGTCGAGTCAGGTCCTGATGGAACTGGCACAGGGTCGATCGTCGTCAAGTCGTCACCGATTGGCTCGAACGCGCATGATTGCAAGGCCGAAGGCGAGCGATGCTTCCTGAGCGTCGGCGAGCTTGTAGATGACCCGGCCGCAGAGCGCTCAGGCGATATCGACATCACCTTCGCATGAATCGTCAGAGCGTAGATCTAGGACAGTAGGGGTGGCACCGAGTTCCCCCTACTGTCCGTCGGTCACTACATCGATCTCATGATTTTGTAGATCGGTGCGAACTTTTTCTTGGTTGATTCCGGGAGTTCGATGAGGGGGCCGAGGGATTTCGCTCCCCAGACAATCTGGGCAGTGCGCTCAACGAGTTGCGCGAGCTTGAGGCAGTCGGCTGGGTCTTTGCCGACAGTAAGTAACCCGTGGTTGGCCATCAAGACCGCAGCGCGATCACCAACCCATTCGCTGACTTCTTCAGCAAGTTCGACACTTCCCGTGACCTTGTAATTGGCAACAGGAATATCGCCACCGATGAACACATCAACTTCTTCGATTACGCATGGAATTGGTTGATGAGTGATCGCGAACATCGTTGAGTACATCGCGTGACAGTGCATGACAGCATGAATGTCCTGGTGTTTCCGCAGGCAAGCCAAGTGAAGGTCTTTCTCAGTTGTTGCCGACCGCGTACCTTCGACCACGTTGCCGTCTAGATCGGTGACAACCAAGTCGTCTAGCGTCATCGTTTCGTAAGCCAGCGAGCTTGGTGTCAGGACCACGTTGCCGTCTGGGAGGCGCGCGCTCAAGTTGCCTGAGGTGCCTTCGACTAGGCCTTGTGCAATCATCTTCTTCGCAGTTGCGAGAAGTTGGTCTTTGATCTCCGGCGCTGTCATTTTGATTGAAGCCATTAGTTGTTCTCCAACACTTCGGGGTTCACGCAGTGGACGGGCTTCTCACCATCAAGTATCCGTATGACGTCGGCGGCGATCATCGCCGAGTGGTTCGCTTCGGTGTCGTAGGTCGCGCCAGCGATGTGCGGCGTAAGCACAACGTTGTTCATCGCGCAAAGCGGATCGTTTATAACCATGTCTTCACCCACGAAGTGGTCGAGTCCGGCACCACCTAGGTGCCCGCACGCGAGCGACTCAGTCAGAGCGGCGGTGTCGTGGATTTGGGCGCGCGCCGAGTTGATGAAGATCGCACCTTGTTTCATCTGTGCAAACTGGTCCGCGCCGATGAGGCCCTCGGTCTCAGGAGTGACCAAAGCATGGATGCTCACGACGTCTGCCTCTGCTAGCAACGCAGCGAGGTCTTGCGGTGTTCGGTGAGTCGCCTCTGGGTTGTATGGGTCGTAACTGAGCACATTCATGCCGAGACCCTCGAGGCGCCACTTGGTTGCGCGTCCAACGGCGCCGAGTCCGATTATCGCCGCTGTGCGCCCTGCTAATTGCCATGCGCGGTAACGCTGATATGGAATGATTCCGTTCGCGTAGACTTGACCTGTCCGCACGTCCCGGTCGCTCTCGATGATCCAACGGTTCACGGCAAAGAGCAGTGCGATGGTCATTTCGGCGACACCATCTGCATTGCGTCCCGGCGCGCGCAAGACGGGTATCCCCGCGGCGGTAGCGCCAACGACATCGACGTTCTTAGGGTCGCCACGGCAACACCCGATTACTCGCAGACGGCGCTCGAATACTGGACCCTTGACGCTGTCTGACTCGACGATGAGCACGTCTGCGTTTTCGGTATCGATGCGTTCGGCGAGATCGCTCGCTCGATACAAGCGCAAGGGCCGATGTTCAATCCATGGATCGAGCACGACTTTGCAACGTGACTCGAGTTGATCGAGTCCAGCGCCGCGAAATGGGGCTGTAACGAGAGCGACGGGGTCAGAAGACATGGGCGTGAGTATCGCAGATACCTGACACAATCGTCAGTTTCTAGTCCGAAAAGCCGCGGAAAGGCATTTAGGTAAGTACTGTCACTGCCACTATGGCTATCCATTACGCACAGGACGCAGAACATGTCGTGCTCATAACGATCGACAGGCCAGAATCGCGAAACTCGGCCGACATGGAGCACTTCAAATTGCTCCGAGAAGCGTGGGACCGCTTCCGCGACGATGACTCGGCTTGGGTCGCAATCGTCACAGGTGTCGGCGAGGCGTTCTTTTCTGGTGCCGATCTCAAGTCTTACATTCCCGAAATAACAAAACTGCAGGCTGAGATCGCGAGCGGAGGAAGATCTGAAATCAATGGCTATCGGCTCGACGACGGCACCAAGGCCGTTCTTCGCAACTATGAACTCAACAAGCCGGTGATCGCAGCAGTCAACGGCTTCTGTACCGCTGGTGGGATGGAAATGCTAGGCGGGACCGACATTCGTGTGGCGTGCACAGAAGCGAAGTTCGCCGTGATGGAACCTTCACGTGGCCTATTCGCGGGCGGAGGCACAACCGTCCGCCTGCCTCGGCAGATCCCTTGGGCCCAAGCGATGGAGTTCTTGTTGTGTGCCGATCTGATTCCTGCCGAACGCGCATTGCAGATGGGATTGTTAAACGCGGTCGTCGATCGCGATGAACTCCTAGACACGGCACGCAATTACGCCAATCGAATCGTCGAGAACGCGCCACTAGCGGTACAAGCGACTAAGCAGTCGGCATTATCTGGGCTTTATCACGATGAAGAAGAGTTAGGAATCCTGAGGGCAGGCCTTAGGGGCCTCTCGGGCGTAGAAGGACTCCCGGCTGAAGCGCGCGAGATTCTCGAAAGTCTCGGGCGCAGACTGAGTACAGCGTTTGCTAGAGAGAGCAAGCTCAGCCGCAAGATTTTTAGCTCTGAGGATGCCAAGGAAGGACCAAAAGCATTCGCCGAAAAACGCAAGCCCAACTGGCAGGCCCGCTAGAGATGAGCCGCAATCCGTGCGTTATCGGCGTCGCCTCGACCACTTATCGAGGACTTGATACGCCGGAACCTCTCGATATGTGGCAAGAGGTTCTCCAAACGGCTGCGACCGACAGTGGCGGAAAAAACGTTCTAAGCGCCATCGACTTGCTCGCAACTACCTACTGTCAGACCACCCAATATGACGACCCGCTATTGAGACTCTCCGAGCGCCTCGGCATCACGCCACGAGCCACCCACTACCAGGCGATCGGCGGCACCAGTGGCCAACAGATCGTTAATCGTGCCGCGGAGGAGATCGAGTCTGGGACTCTCGATGTTGTCGCAATAGCGAGCGCTGAAGCGCTCGGTTCTCAGTCAGCCATACGCAAGCGAGGCGAAAGACCAAAGTATTCGTATAGGCCGACAGAGAAGCGTCCTTTTCCATGGGAGGCGCCACTACATCCTGCAGAGATCGCACATGATCTCGTCTCGGCGCTCAATGCGTTCGCGTTGTTTGACAGCGCGCGTCGCGCTCATCTCGGGATCGCTCTCGATGATTACCGTGAGCAGATCGCAGAGATGCTGAGTCCGATGACGACACTTGCTGCAGGGAATCCAGAAGCGTGGTTTCAGGTTGAGCGAAGCGTTCAAGAAATTTTAGAGCCGACGCCAGCAAATCGCATGGCTGCTTACCCGTACACGAAGCTGATGGTTTCGATGATGAACGTTGATATGGCAGCGGCGGTGATAGTTGCCAGTGACGGTGCAGCAAATCGGCTTGGCGTTCCTTCGGATCGGCGCGTCTACGTGCGCGGGTATGGCTACGACACTGATCCGGTCTATATCGCAGAACATCGCGAAATGCATCACAGCCCTGCGATGCGCACAGCTAGCCAACGAGCAATGCGCACGGCGGGTGTCGGTATCGATGACATCGCGCACTTGGATCTCTATTCGTGTTTCCCGTCGAGTCTGAACTTCGCGTGCGATGCCCTCGGCATTGAGACGACAGATTCTCGTGGCTTGACAATCACTGGCGGCCTCCCGTATTTCGGGAGCCCGGCGAGTGGCTACATGGTTCACTCGGTAGCAGCGATGTGTCGTCGGCTTCGCGAGGATCCAGCGGAGCTAGGCCTAGTCAGTGGAGTTGGCATGATGAACACGAAACATGTGTTCGGCATCTACTCGGGTCGCCCAAGTTCTAGTTCAATAGAACCTGGTAGTCCAATTGCGCCTGCAGATGCAGTGATCAGCGGTCCTGATCCGGTGCCAATTTCGCAAGGAGTGACCGGTCCAGGGTCGGTCGTCGCGTATACGGTCGTCCATGGAGCCGATCTCGCGCCGGAATCAGTCATTTTGATAGCCGATGTAGACGAAGGTCGTTCGAGGGCATATGCGAAGGTCAACGATCCCGTGGCGGCCGCAACGGCAGAAGCTAAAGAACTCGTTGGGACATCTGTCGCAATTCGGCCGCAGGAGTTCGCTACTCCGTACGGAGCCACCGTCGGACACATCGCAGAGATATTTTGACAACAGAGGCACCTGTTGCGTAGCGTTCGGCGCTATCGTCCTGCCTCACTTGAGGGCCTGCCCTCTAGCGACAGTTCGAATACTTACAAACCAGCAACGGTTGCCACTTTGATGGGGCGCCAAAAGGGGGAGCCGTGACCTCACGGATTCGAGTACGTCAATACCGGTGGCTTGCCACTGCGCTCACAATCGGAATGGTCGTCGCAGCCTGTGGTGGCGGTGGCGGAACCTCGGACACGACCAGCAGCGGGTCTACGGTCCCTGAGGGCAAGCCCGTTGTCGGTGGTGAGGTCGTGTACGCGCTCGAAGCCGAGAGCGACGACGGCTGGTGCCTCCCAGAAGCACAGCTAGCCATCGCTGGTATCCAGGTCGCTCGCACGATCTACGACTACCTAGCTGTGCCGAACTCCGATGGAACAGTCGAGCCGTTCTTGGCCAAGTCGCTAGTGCCAAACGCCGATGCCACAGAGTGGACCATCACGTTACGTGAGGGCATCAAGTTCCACGATGGTTCGGACCTCACAGCAGAGGTCGTGAAAAACAACCTCGACGCGTACCGCGGCAAGTACAAGCCACCGCGAAGCCCGCTGTTGTTCGTGTTCGTCTTCTCGAACATCGACACAGTGTCGGTAGTCGACCCGCTTACGGTCTCTGTAAAGATGAAGAAGCCGTGGGCAGCGTTCGACTCGTTCCTGTTCGGCTCTGGCCGTATCGGGATCGTCGCACAGGCTCAACTTGATTCGGTCGATCACTGCAACGACCAGATGATCGGAACCGGTCCATTCAAGTTTGAGGGCGACTGGGTCCAAAACGACCACCTCACGCTCGTCAAGAACGAGAACTACTGGCGCAAAGACGCCGATGGCGTTCAGCTTCCGTACCTCGACAAGATCACTTACAAGCCCGTCGTTGAGACCTCTGCGTTGGTCAGCGGTATCCAGACCGGCCAGTACACAATGGCGCACACAGACACTGCCGAAGGTATCGCTGCGCTTCGACTTTCAGTCGAGAGCGGCGACATCTCGATGGTTGAGAGCGACAAGTTCCCAGAAGTGACATACACATTGTTGAACAACTCGAAGGAGCCGTTTAACAACATCAATGCTCGCTTTGCGTACGCACATGCAATGAACTTCGACGAACTCAACATCGTCCGCAATGAAGGTCTCCCGCAGCGTGCCACGGGTCCGTTCGGTCCCGGTGTCATGGGTTACCTCCCCGACCAGAAGCTTCCGGCGTTCGACCTTGACCTCGCTAAGGAATACGTAGCGAAGTACACGGCAGAGACAGGCAAGCCACTTGAGTTCTCTCTGTACTCGACGCCGGATGCTGCTTCAGTCGACACAGCGACTCTTGCGAAGTCGTACTTGGAGAAGGCTGGCATGAAGGTCGAAATCCAGACTGCACTTCAGGCCAACTACATCGACGTTGCGATCGGCGGCGACTTCCAGGCGATGGGTTGGCGTAACCACCCAGGTTTCGACCCAGACACTGAGTACGTCTGGTGGTACAGCCCGGGTAACCCTGTCAACTTCGCACGTTTCGCAGACACAGAAGTCTCGAGGCTGCTCGACGAAGGACGCTCGGAGACCGACCCAGCCAAGCGCAAAGCCATCTACGAAGAACTCAACGTCCGCTTCAACGAGCAGCAACTGAACATTTGGGGCTTCTACTCACTCTGGGGCATCCCAGGTGCACCGAATGTCCGTGGCGTGTTTGGACCGAACCTGCCGACGGCAGATTCCCCCGACGCTGTTGGATCGAGTCCGTTTGACGGTCTTGCCGTTGGGCACGACATGTCAGGTGTTTGGCTAGCTAACTAGGAAAAATCCGTAGGCAGAAGTTGAGGTCGATCAGAAGCTAAATGGAGCAATGAGAGCGTTAGCACGAAGACTGTTAGTACTAGTAGTCGTCGTGTTCTTCGTGTCACTGTTCACGTCGTTGCTGATCGACCTCACGCCTGGAGATCCCGCAGCATCGGTAGCTGGATTCGCTAGCGAGGAACAAATCGCAGTCATTCGCCACGATCTGGGTCTAGACCAAAACGTGTTTGTACGATTCGGGAATTGGACTAAAGATTTTGCTAGCGGCGACTTCGGTAACTACTACAGCGTCACAGGTAGCCGACCCGTATGGGATCAGCTGAAGCCTGCATTGCCTGTAAGCATGTTCATGATGGTCTACGCGATGATCATCACACTCGTAATCGCAATTCCGCTCGGGGTGCTATCGGCATATAAGGCCGGATCAGTGCTCGATCGGGTTATCAACGCATTGGCGTTCGGCGCGATTTCTCTTCCGAACTTTGCTTTTGGTCTGATACTCATCTATTGGGTGGGTGTGAAGGGGCGCTGGTTACCCGTCGGCGGCTACGTCTCACCTAGCGAGAACTTGGGCGAGCACTTCAGGTCGCTTGCGTTGCCGTCGATCAGCCTCGCTGCTGGGCAGGTCGCGAGTTATATGAGACTTTTGCGTAGCGACATGATTCAGACTTTGCAAGAGGACTTCATCCTTATGGCGAAAGCTAAGGGAATGTCGGCGCGTCGTATCTTGTGGATGCACGCGCTCAAGCCGTCGAGCCTCACCTTGTTAACCGTTGCTGGTCTCAACATTGGGGCGCTCATCGGTGGCGCTGTGGTTCTTGAGATCGTGTTCACCTTGCCAGGCATGGGCAGGCTCATCGTCGAAGCCATTAGCGCGAAACAGTACGTGGCTCTTCAGAGCTCCGTTGCGCTTATCGCATTCTTCTACGTTGGGGTCAACCTAATTGTGGATGTGTTCTACCAAATCGTCGATCCGCGGGTACGCAATGGCTGACAAGGTCAAGGTTGAAAAGGCCGCGACAAAGAAACTCGGGATCGCCGGAGTTCTTTCGCTCGCATGGATGACCTTTGTTAGCCTCGTCGCGTTCCTCGCTCCATGGTTGCCATTCGATGACTACGCGACTTCGCATCTCGAGGCGCTTAAGGTCGGGCCATTCATTGCCCCTGGATTTCCTCTTGGTGGCGATCAGCGTGGCGTCGATATGGTCGACAAGTTGGTTTGGGGCATCAGAAACTCGATGATGGTCGCACTTGGCGCAATCGCCCTCGGATTCTTGTTGGGGGGGACAGCCGGTCTCATCGCCGGTTATTTCAAGGGCAAGGTCGACACGGTGATCACCGGTGCGATGTCGATGTTGCTCGCGATTCCGCAACTTGTACTCGCAATTGCACTCGTCGCAGTATTGGCATCGCCATACATCGGTAGCGACGGCATGAACCAGTTCCCGAGTAATGGGCGCAAAATGATTGTGCTTATCTTTGCGCTTGGTGTTGTGACCGCGCCCGTGGTCGGCAGAATTACGCGGGCAAACACTCTTGTCTGGTCGCAGCGGGACTTCGTTTTGGCAGCTAAAGCTCAGGGTGCAAAGAATTTTAGAATCATCTTCCGTGAAGTCCTGCCGAATGTCGCGCCTGCGATGTTTTCGATTGCACTTCTAGGTATCGCAGTCATCATGGTTGCCGAGGCCGGGATTAGCTTCGCAGGAGCTGGCCTGCCTGCCGATGTACCTTCCTTGGGCAACATCATTGTTGGTGGACAAAGCTTGTTGCTTCTAGGGACGCCTCACATCGTCTTCGAACCTGTAATCGTCATTTTCCTGACTGTCACGTCGCTGAACTTCCTTGGCGACATCGTTCGTGCTCGCTTCGATGTGCGAGAGGCCGCAGTATGAGGTCGAAGAAAACCACTAGAGACTTCGGCACAGACTCTTACGCTGGGCCGCTACTCGAAGTCAACGACGTTGCCACCCACTTCAAGACGCCACGCGGCTTGGTGCGTGCAGTAGATGGCGTGAGCTTCACTCTTGAGCGTGGAAAGACACTTGGCATTGTTGGCGAATCTGGTTGCGGCAAGTCGGTGCTCAGCAAGTCGATCATGGGTCTCTTGCCCCCACGCAACGTCGTGCGATCAGGAAGCATTCGCTATAACGGCGAAGAGATCGGCTCGGCTAAGGCGTCAGAGATGGCTGGCATCTGGGGAACCGAAATGTCGATGGTCTTCCAAGACCCAATGACTGCGCTCAATCCTGTGATGAAGGTCGGCAAGCAGATCACAGAGTCGCTCCGCTATCACCTCGATGTCTCGAAGTCGTTCGCCAACGAAACCGCTACCGAACTACTTCGTTCTGTCGGTATTCCTGAACCTGCACGGCGTGTGAGTCAGTATCCGTTCGAGTTTTCTGGCGGCATGCGGCAGCGTGTCATGCTCGCGGTGGCGCTTGCTTGTGGCCCCAAGATCTTGTTTGCAGACGAGCCGACAACAGCGCTCGACGTAACTATTCAAGCCCAGATTCTCGACCTTCTCGACGAACAGCAGCGCGAGCGGTTTATGGCCATGATTCTCGTCACGCACGACCTCGGCGTCGTGGCTGGCAGAGCAGACGAGATCGCGGTCATGTACGCAGGCAAGATTGTCGAGAAGGCCCCGACGAGAGCCCTCTTTTCGTCTATGCGTCACCCGTACACAGAGGCGTTGTTCAAGTCAATTCCGAAACTTGCATTGCCGAGCCATAGCCACCTCGAGTCGATTCCTGGTCGACCGCCGGACCTTGTAGATCCTCCCGCTGGTTGCAGGTTTGCTGCAAGGTGTCCGTACGCACAGCCCATTTGCACCGAAGTAGAGCCGCCGCTCATTCAGCAGGACGAGCTAGCGCATGTGGCAGCTTGCCATTTTCCGGTAGGTACTGAGGCTGGCAACGAGGCGTTGGCGCGTAATAAAGCCGCAGGGGTTGTTGCTGCCGATTCCAAGGTCGGGGGCTAGTCGTGGCTGGGTCAGGTAAAGCACATCTGCGCGATGCCCACGCGGCGCTGTTGCGTGTCGAAGATCTCTTGGTCGAGTTCCCGGTCGGGCGCAGCGGCCTAAAGGTGCATGCTGTTACTGGCATCAGTTTCGATGTGCTGCCTGGTGAGACACTCGGCCTTGTTGGCGAGTCTGGTTGCGGTAAGAGCACAACAGGCAAAGCCATCATGCAGTTGCCGGCGCCGACGGGCGGGTCAGTTGTGTTCGAGGGCAAAGAACTAACAGGAACCAAAGGCAGAGCGTTGCGCAACATTCGCACGCGCATGAAGATGATTTTTCAGGACCCGATTAGCTCTCTGAATCCGCGTCGCAAGGTCGAAGACATCATCGCGGAGGGCCTGAGTATCTGGAAACTCGGCACCAAAGCCGAACAGCAAGCCAAGGTCGATGAGCTAATGCTCGACTGTGGCATGGACCCAGCGATGCAGCGCGGCAAGCGTCCTCATCAGTTCTCTGGCGGTCAATGTCAGCGCATTTCTATCGCTCGCGCATTAGTGACAGACCCGAAAATAATTATTTGCGACGAGCCGGTATCTGCCTTAGACGTCTCGGTGCAGGCGCAGGTTTTGAATCTTCTTGAGGAGATGAAGGACCGTTACGGCCTCACGCTCATATTCATCGCCCATGACCTCGCCGTGGTCAAGAATGTGAGCGACCGCGTCGTCGTCATGTATCTGGGCAAGATCTGTGAAGTCGGCCCACCCGACATTCTCTATTCCCGGCCCGCACACCCGTACACGCAGGCGCTGTTGGCTGCGATCCCGGTCCCGGACCCGGATGTGAATCCCGTTGACCGGCCGACTCTCGGAGGTGAGATTCCTTCGCCTGTGAGTCCACCATCTGGGTGTCGGTTCAGAACACGCTGCCCGTTAGCGCAAGATATTTGTGCTTCGGAGGAACCGATTATCCACGAGGTATCGGCAGGTCAGTACGTGGCGTGTCATTTCCCGATGGGCGCAGGCGACAAACTTCCGATGCCTACTGCGACCGGCGCCAAAGAACTTTAAGAACGGGCTCTAGCTTCGGGGCAGGCCTAGAACCCGTTGCGCTACAACATCCTTGTTGATCTGAGTAGTGCCGCCAGCAATGCTGTAGGAGCGTGCCGCCAAGAGGTCGGTAGCTGACTTGCCGCCCAGCCCACCAGGGCCGAGTACGTCGATAGCTACCGTCGCTATGCGTTGTTCAGTGTCGCTCCATAGCAACTTCGCTATCGAACTTTCGGCACCTGGTTGTTCGCCATTCAACTCGGCAGAGATTGCGCGGTCTGCGATCAACTTAAGTATCTCAGCCTCTGCGTAACAGCGCGCGAGTTTGTTTCGCAGGATCGGATCGTCGCTAGCTCGCGTGTAACCACGTGGACCGGGAGAGGTTTTCGCAAGTTCTAGTAGCGATTGGACCTTGCTGCGTAGCCCGAGGTGAAGTCGGGCCACCCCTGCTCTTTCGTACGTCAGCGTCGTCATCGCGACTCTCCAGCCATCATTCACTGGGCCGAGTGTCATGTCGGTCGGAACGCGAACATCGGTTAAGAAGATTTCACTGAATTCGGCATCGCCCTTGATCGTCGTAAGCGGTCTGACTTCGACTCCGTCTGCGCGCATATCAAGAAGCAGGCAGGTGATGCCTTTGTGTTTAGCCACTGTTCGGTCGGTGCGCACAAGGATTTCGCAATAGTCGCTGAGGTTGCCGAGCGTGTTCCAGGTCTTTTGGCCATTGACTACCCAAGTATCGCCGTCAAGTACAGCAGAGGTGCCAAGCGCCGCGAGATCGCTACCTGCGTCTGGTTCTGAGAAGCCTTGGCACCATATGTCATCGCCTCGCAGCATGCGGGGAAGCAGATTCTGTTTCTGGTCCTCGGTGCCGTATTCCATGATCGCTGGGGCGATATTCGACAACCCGATGATGTTCACGGGTCCAGGTGCATTTGCTAGGTGCATCTCTTCTGCGAACACAACCTGTTCCATGATTCCTGCGCCGCGTCCACCCCACTCGACCGGCCAAGCGATCGCCGCGTAGCGGGCATCAGCGAGCAATTGATTCCATCTGAGCAATGTCTCAAGGCGGGGATCGTCGTGCTCGATGCCAATGGCGGTCCCGATGCTCCGAACTTCGTCTGTGAGGTTCGTGGCGAGCCACGCGCGGAACTCAAGCCGGAATGCTTCGGCTTCCGGCGGATAGTCAAAATTCATAGGGGCTCACCGTACTGTGCGCCGGACAGAGACCGCCCTGATTCGTTTACTAACAATCATTGTTATTAGGTTGCTACGTGTCATGAGAGATCAAGTCGCGTTAGTCGAGAGACTCCGCTCAGTCGGCATGAGGGCAACGCCGCAACGCCTCGCGATCGCTTCGGAACTCTTCGGCAACACGACGCACCCCACAGTCGAATCGATTCACATCGCGATTTCCGCCGCAATGCCTGCGCTGTCTCTCAAGACCGTTTACGAGGCAGTTCGTGAGTTCGAGAAGCTAGGTGAGGTCCGCCTGTTCGACCCCGGCACCGGATCACTTCGCGTAGACCCACACGTAGAAACCGACCACCAACATCTCGTGTGCAACAGATGTGGGTCGGTGCGCGATGTCAACATGGCCAGCGCAGAGCAGTTGGTCACCCGCCACGACCACAACTTCAAGATCGAATCCGTCGACATCATCTTGCGGGGACTTTGCGATTCATGTTCTTCAACCGCCAACAACAAGAAAAGGAATACAAATGCCTGAACTCAAGGGGAGCAAGACCCACGACAACCTAAAGGACGCGTTTGCTGGTGAGAGCCAAGCTAACCGTCGCTACCTCTACTTCGCGCAGAAAGCAGATGTTGAGGGCTACCCAGAGGTCGCTGGCCTATTCCGGTCAGTTGCCGAAGGTGAAACCGGACATGCGTTCGGCCACTTCGACTTTCTCGCAGAAGTCGGCGACCCAGCCACTGGCGAGCCCGTTGGAAGCACAGAAGACAACCTCAAGTCAGCCGTTGCTGGCGAGACCTATGAGTACACGGAGATGTACCCAGGCTTCGCCAAGACTGCCCGCGACGAAGGTTTCGAAGACGTAGCCGAGTGGCTAGAGACACTCGCCCGCGCAGAGAAGAGCCACGCTGGCCGCTTCTCGGAGCGTCTCACCAACCTCCGGTAAGTACACCGCGTTTAGAGCAACACGTTTCGGCGGCCCTGGCATTGTCCAGGGCCGTCTTTGCTATACAAGAGGAATCCATGTCGCTGTATGAACCGCTAGCGCCCAACTATTACGACTCAGGCGACGCTCGCTCTGAGCGTGACCGCACCTTCGGCCAGTGCTCTGACTGTCGGGTTTGCGTGAAGCTCTGCCCGAGTTTCAAAGACCTATTCAGGTTCATAGACGACCTCGGCGGTACCGAACACGTCGGCGAACTCGACGCTGCCCAGCATCGCCACGTCGTCGACGTCTGTTATCAGTGCAAGCTTTGTTATGTGATCTGCCCGTATACGCCAGATCAGGAACAGTCGTGGGTCATCGACTTTCCGCGCCTCATGTTGCGCTCCCTAGCAATCCAGCACCGCGAAGGGACTGGTCCCGGTCGTAACGCACGATTGCTTGCGCGAACCGACGCGCAGGGTGCCGTTGCGAGTGCTGTGGCGCCAGCGGTCAACACACTCGTCAAGATTCCGCTCGCGCGTGTCGCGATGGAGAAGGTCACGGGCATCTCTCGTGTGCGCCTCTTGCCTGCTTACGCCAGCGTCCGGTTCAGCAAGTGGTTTAAGCGGCATACGCCGAAGGTCGCAGTCAACGGACGCTCCAAAGTGGTGTTGTTTCCGACTTGTCTCGTTGAATACCAGGAAACCTCTATCGGCAAGGCGTTAGTCAACGTCTATGAACGTAACGGTATTGCGTGCTACCTGCCAGCTGGCCAGGTCTGCTGCGGAATGCCGTGGCTCGACGCGGGCGACACAGCGAAGTTCGCCGAACACGCTCGCAAGAATGTCGAAATACTCGCGCCGTTCGCGGCGCAAGGACAAGCGATCGTCGTCCCGCAACCGACGTGTGCTTACGTGATCAAAAATGAGTATCCAGACTTTCTCGGCACAGATGAAGCACGCGCGGTCGCCGCAAACACGTTTGACGCGAGCGAGTACCTAATTGCGCGACACAAGGAAGAGCCACTCGACACAGACTTTTCGGCTGGACAGGCATACGAAAGAATCGTTTGGCAAGCAGCGTGTCATTACCGGGCGCAACAGATCGGCCCGAAGTCACGAGACCTCATGGCGCTCACCGGAGCGAAGGTCCAAATGGTCGAGCGATGCTCGGCTATCGATGGCACATGGGGCTTGCGTGCAGAAAATGTTGCGATGGCCAAAAAGATCGCCAAGCCATTAATGGAAGCCATCACGAAGAGCGATGCCGAACTCGTCGCAGGCGACTGCCACCTTTCGAACGGCGCGATCTACGCGGACACAGGTCGCAAGACAGTGCATCCGCTCGAAGTACTTGCGCGCGCGTACGGAATCGAGGATGTCTGATGCGCAAGTTGGCAGTCGAAGACATCCTTGATCTGCGTGCGTACGAGAGGGTGCGTTCCGACATGCGCGCTGAGGTAATCACGCTCAAGAAGGTCCGCAGGATCTCGGTTGGTGAGGTCGTCTCTGTGGTGTTTGAGAACACCAAGACCATGCACTTTCAGGTGCAAGAAATGGCTCGCGCCGAAAAGATGTTGCGAGACGATCAGATCGCACATGAAGTCGCCACCTACAACGAAGTGATTCCAGACGACAATCAGCTTTCGTGCACGCTGTTCATCGAACTTGTAGAGGATGCACAGATGCGCGACTGGTTGCCGCGCCTAGTTGGAATCCACCAAGCCGTCACATTCGTGCTCGAAGACGGATCCGTCGTCCGTGGCTACGACCCTGGTGCCGAGCGGCTTACACGCGAAGACATCACAGCAGCTGTTCATTTCTTGAAGTTCGATTTCAGCGAGCAGCAAGTAGCGGCGTTTCTCGCAGGCCCTGTCAAGCTGTGCGTTGATCATCCTAAATATCCTGTCAATGTGCAGTTGACAACTGAGCAACATGACGAACTCTCAAAGGACCTAGTTCTGTAATGGTGAATATCCCGATCCAGAGACTCGACCCCGAGTTACCAATTCCGTCGCGACAACACGAGAGCGATGCGGGTTACGACCTAGTCACGACGGTGGACATCGAGATCGCACCAGGACAAAGAATGCTCGTCCCGACTGGCGTTGCGATCGGCATACCTGTTGGGTACGCAGGGTTTGTTCAACCGCGATCAGGACTTGCGATCAAGGACGGTGTAACGGTGCTCAATACACCCGGACTCATCGACAGTGGCTACCGCGGCGAAATCAAAGTAGTCCTAATGAATACCGATGCGCGCGCGACTTTCATGGCAAAGCGGGGAGATCGCATCGCTCAGCTCGTTATCCAACGTGTCGAGCAAGTGAGTTGGTATGTCGTCGACCAACTCGATGATTCAGACCGTGGCGCCGGAGGGCACGGCAGCACAGGTAGATAGCTAGATTCGGTTAACTAGCTCGATCGTTCGACGGAAGGCACTATTCAATGGGTTCCAAGCACACTTTCAGGTTCGGCGTTCAGTGCGGTGGCGAGTTCGACGGCAAGAGTTGGCGTGAGCTCAGCAAGAAGGTCGAAAGTCTCGGTTACAGCACTCTGTACGCGCCAGATCACTTCATCGACACGGTTCTCGCTCCGATGCCAGCACTCGCAATCGCTGCAGAAGCCACCACAGAACTAAACGTCGCGGCCCTCGTGTTTGACAACGACTACAAGCATCCAGCGATCCTCGCCAAAGAGATGGCGACCATCGACGTGCTGTCTGGTGGCCGCACAGAACTCGGTGTCGGTGCTGGCTGGATGAAAGTCGATTATGACGCGCTAGGCCTGCCGTACGACTCGCCCGGAACTCGAATAGCGCGTCTCGACGAGGCGCTACAGGTCATCAAGGGCTGCTACGGCCCAGAGGCGTTTTCATTCTCTGGCGAGCATTACACGGTTACGGATTACAACGCGATTCCCAAGCCAGTGCGTGGCCCGATCCCGATCACCATTGGCGGTGGCGCTCCCAAGATCTTGCGTCTCGCCGGAAGGGAAGCCGACATCATCGGCATCAACCCAAACCTCTCAGTTGGCGCGATCACTGCAGAAGCAGCGAAGTCGGCGAGTGCAATCGAAACAGCTAACAAGATCGAATGGATCCGCGAAGGAGCGGGGGACCGTTTCGACGACATTGAACTACAGATTCGTTATTTCGTGCACCAGATAACAGAAGACAAGGCCGGATTCGCTGCGGCGGTTGCTGGCGCATTCGACAGCACTGCAGAAGAAGTGCTTGGTTCCGGTGCAGCGTTGCTCGGCACAGAGGCGGAGATTATCGAGACACTTGAGCAGCGCCGCGAGGAGTGGGGTGTCAGCTACGTAGTTGTTGGCAACGACTTCTTCGAAACGTTCGCGCCGATCGTCGCGAAACTCGCCGGGACCTGATCAGTTCTCAAACTGCGCCGGAATCCAATCGAGAAGCTTCGCGAGAATCTGCTCGCGTGACTTGTCGAGTAGGTGCCCGTCTTCTTCCAAGATCATTAGTTCGCCTTGTCCTGCGATCATCTTGACGAGTTCGCTGGTGTGTGCTGGCAGAAGTTCGTCGCGCATGCCGTGGACGAGCAGTAGGGGAGCTGTAAGCGCTGCTGCTTCTTCACACCCTGCAGATTGTGTAGCGAGGGTTACTACGCCATCGCAGTGCTCCGCAAGAACTGTGCCAGCCTGAATGGCGACAGCGCCACCGAAGCTATGGCCGACGGTAATGAACTTCGACGCGCCTGAGCGGGAAGCGAGGTCTGCTGCAGCGCAGACATCGTGGACGCAGCGAGGCAAGTGATTGGGCTTGCGATAGTCGACACGAATGGTCCCGATGCCGAGGTCCGCGAAAGTTTCACCAAGGGCTGGGTATAACCCGTTAGCCGGTCCGAGATAACCGCCCATCGCCCCGCCTACGAGCAGAACGACATTACGGGCAGCAGGGTCGCCATGCCAGAGCAGGCCGAGCAGCCCAGATGGCGTGTATATCTCGATGTGGCGCAGGGTTGAAGTGACGGCCCATTCTTGGGCCGCCATCGATTGCAGTAATTCGAGCGGGCTACGAGTTGCGAAGTTCGGGTCGGTCACAGGTGGCCAAGCTAGGTCAAACGGCTATTGACGAGCGGAGTCACAACAGCGTGCGCATGAACTCCCGGGTGCGAGTCTGTTCTTCGGTGTTCCCGAACTCAGCGCCGACAAAATCGGTTACGCCAGCATCCGCGAGTACCTGAATTGACTTGCCGACAGTGCTTTCTTCGCCGACCAACGCAACGTCGGCAGGTCCCGATGCGCCTTCGCGGTCGAGCATCGCCCGGTAACTTGGCAGCGTCCCGTAAACAGCGAAATCGGCTGCAGCGCGAGTGCGTGCACCGTCGGGATCATTCGTGATCATCACTGGCAGGCTTGCCGCCACGCGAGGAGCAGCCCGGCCAGCATCTGCCGCAGCCGCATTGATGTTCGGGACGATGTAGTCGCCGAGCGTCGTAGGACCTGTCATCCACGTAATCGTGCCGTCAGCGATACCGCCAGCTAACGCCAACATGCGGGGCGCTAATGCGGCAATCAACACAGGCACGTTCGGTCGCTCGGCGACAGACAACGGAGCGTGGGCGGTAAGCGTTTCGCCAGCGAAACTCACATTGCCGTCGCGCAGTAGCGGCAGCAGAATCGCGAGATATTCGCGCATGTGTCGAGCCGGCTTGTCGTAGCTCATGCCCCACATGGACTCCACGACGATTTGGTGAGAGAGGCCGATTCCCAAAATGAAGCGCCCACCACATGCTGTAGCTGTAGTAATCGCTTGACCAGCGAGCATCGAGGGGTGGCGCGGAAATGTAGGGACGACGGCTGTGCCTAGATCGATGCCCGGAACTTCGCGGCCGACAACAGCAAGCGCGGTAATGGCATCAAGCCCAAAGATTTGGGGCAACCAGTATGAGCCAAAACCGTCGGCTTTCGCATCCGCGGCAGCTTGCACGATCTGATCGAGTGTTCGGGCTGCTGTGTCGCCGCCAAATATCCCGATACGCACTGTGTTGCTCCTTCGTAAGTGGAAGTAGGACTCTAGGACCGCGGCGGCGAATGTTCTGAGAGGGTGATTGAGGTGAGGCCGTGCTAATTTTCCTACAGGCCCCCCTGTAGCAATTTGACGTCCTCATACGCCCAGCACTCAGGGGAACCGTGAGGCAAAACCGAATCGACGCTCCGCTCGGTTGAGG